>JAESGH010000038.1_pt1 | contig 532558 bp, 517 predicted proteins | sample 9269641 | NCBI WGS metagenome assembly JAESGH01 (sample SAMN14515345, study PRJNA621665) | algae metagenome | isolation source: Phormidium tanganyikae FI6-MK23 and co-occurring heterotrophs from granitic... | place: USA: Fort Irwin, California | collected 1998-05-24 | reverse complement strand
ACATATGGAGGCTAAGTTGCCGATATTTGTTTGGCTGTTGCTAGCAGCAGCAAGTTTGTACCTTTTGCAAAGCAACTCACCGTTCGGCATCTATCTGATGTTCCTCAATGCCGGACTGATTACCGGCATTCTCTTGATGCTGTCCTTAGGTGCGCTCTTTGTCGAAGCATTGGTCGGCCGAGTGCCGCGATGGTTCGCCGTGGTGCCGGCATTCGCAGTAGGTGGCTACTACTTTGCTGTAATATCAGAACGATCCCAGTTGGGCGCGGCAGCAGAAAAGCTAGCTGTAAAGCCAGCCACAAGCGTCATAGCGTATGACCCCGCACGCAACTCCATCGAATTGTCTGGTACCGATCCCAACTATCTCTTGGCAGGCTATCAAATCCCATTCGTCTATTCTTCCAATGAAGGTTGGCGACGAATGATTGGAGTTAGCAGAAGCTGTCAAACGCGGTACCAGCTCAACAAGCCTGTTCCATTGGGAACGCCTATTGCCATGGCAGCGGAGACGCTGGGTATGTTTTGCTTCCAAGCTGAGAAGGCCAGCTTGCCTTCAGAAGGTCACTTAACCTTCCGACCAAGTACTCGCACGGTTGACGTGAACGGGCTCCACATCCATGTCTCTGAGATTGCTGTTCGCTTAGATGACCGTGAAGCGGGTTTAGCCACAACAAGCGCCACGACCGAATTGCTACATCCGTTCCCGTTGCCTTTTGTCGGGTGTGCATTGGTGAGCAGCAAACCTGCATGGGAATGCGCAGCGGCCTTCCTCAAGGAACAAGTGGAGGTCTGGCCGAACACTGGCGAGTCGAGATCCTACTCAAGAGCACGGAAGCGAGAGAACGACGCTATAGCTACTTTGCTCTCACTAGTTCCTAGGTCGCCGGATGAGATTAATGCAATGACTTGGCAGCGTTGAATGCCGAGAGCAGGAGTGCGCGTACGCCTTCTGCCGCGAGAGTGGCTGACCACTGAGCTACTGAAAGCAAATACAATGAGCGTGAACAGCAATAACCCGGAAGGCGGCCCTTGAAGCATGTGCAGCATAAAGTACCTGTAGCGCGCTGTAGCGGTCAGGGACGCCGAACGGACTTCTGAAAGCTCAGGCGGTGGGTCGCTGTTCGTCCCGCTAAAATCAAGCGCTACCGTGATAACTTATGGTGTAAACGCAGACGTGCAGGTTTAGGTCCCTGCTACTAGCGTCCAGCAAGTACTCCAGACTCGTGCCTTGACTCATGAGGGTCACGGCCCCGCCGGGCGCAGTTGTCCTTTGGAGAATGACTAGTCCGGCCATTCCGTCGGTGTCCGCCGGAATATCTCCAGAAAAGTAAAGGTCACCAGTGGCCGTTGCTATGGTCTTCTGCGTTGCGTTGGCCACGGTGTAGTTTATCTCGATGAATTGTTCATCGAAGCGCCGGGCCGACCACTCCAGCGGCTTGAGTACGCCTTCTTCACCTCGGATGCATTCGAAGGCGAAGCTGGTGCTGGTAAGAGCGAGCGTTGCGAAAGTGACGATTAACAGCTTCATTCTAACCTCATCGAGTTCACACACCCCATAAACCCTATTCCCATAGCTAGAAATAGAACGGCACAATCCTTCAGGAGTGCAAAGTACCGATGAGTTCAAAAGGCCAGCTTATAGCAGTGACATTGGCGCTAGTTCTAGGCTGCGCGGGCGGCGCATGGGCCTTTGCGCCTTATCTGCCACAGCTAATGTGGGAAGGTTCGCCCGGATTGTATTGGTCCGATCATGGAACCTATGCCGATGTGAAGGGTGCCACTTCTCCGCGCGAGCTGAGCACGCTGCCGCCACCTAGAACCATCAACGCCAGACTTCAAGAACTCTTCCAGCAAAGCGAAGGCGTGGCTCTGTTGCTGGCCCGAGATGGTAAGCTAGAGCTGGAGCATTACGAGAAAGGCACTGACGAGACTACCCGGTTCAACTCATTCTCCATGGCCAAGAGCCTCGTCGGTGCGCTGGTGTTCAAGGCACTAGCCGAGCAGAAGTTAGGCAGTTTGGACCAGACATTGGGAGAGCTTCTGCCTCAGGCCATCGGGCTAAAGCATTTGACTTTGAAGCGCCTGTTGGACATGCGCGCAGGCATCCACTTCGATAGCCGAACTGCCAGCTTTGGTGCGCCGGGCAGTGTCAAAGATAGCGACACTTTTCCAAACCCATTTGGGCCACTCGCCCGCCTGCACTTCCAAGGCTTGCAAGCCATTGTTGCTGGCCTAACTATGGATGAAGAGCCATCCGACGAGTTCAACTACCAGAACGTCAGCACGGCACTGCTGGGTGCCGTGTTGGAGCGAGCCTACAATCAACCCTTGGAAGCGCTCCTGTCTGAGAAGATCTGGCAACCGGCTGGAGCGGCAACTGCTGCTTGGCGCAAACCTGCACCTGAGCATAGTGTTTCGGCCTACTGCTGCTTGTTTGCGACGGCCCGTGATTGGGTACGGATCGGCATGTTCTTCGTCAGCAACGGCAATGCTGATGAGCCATTCCTGCCGGCAGAGTTGTGGCGACAATTCTTGGGTCTTGATACGCCGTTGCCGAACCGACAAGCCGATGACTACAGCAGTCACACCTTCCACAATGTGCTGGATCGCGAAGGCGAGGCGCTACAGGGGCCGTTCACCTACTTTATGGGGCAGAACGGTCAGACCCTCTACTTGATGCCGGAGCAAGGCTTAGTGGTGTATAGGGCGGGTGAGCACTACCAGCTTCTGCACTCCACACTCTATGAAGCTTGGAACAGCACTAGTCAGCAGCGTAGCAAATAGAAAGTCATGGTGCGTGTCTTGGCAGGAGGTGCTGCGCAGATGGAACGAGGGTATTTGTTTATTGACGGGGGCTGCCTGCGCAGTGCCGTAAGGGCCATATGCAAGGAACTGTTCGGTGACGAACAGGCGTACCAACCTCTTCTGCCTAGCCTAGTTGGGTCTTTTGACAAGGTCTTCTACTACGACGCCGTGTCGGGCCGCGAGCATGACGAGGGTCAGGAAGCCTATGTAGCTCGCGTCGAACCTGAACATGAAAGGTTCAGCGGATATCAGGCACTAGACAGGGTTCATGTAGCTTTAGGCAAAATCGTTGGAAAGCATCGTAGGCAGAAGGGTGTCGATGTTCGTCTTGCTGTCGATATGATGACCCATGCTTTTCGAGGGAAGATCGACAGGGCTACGCTGTTCGCAGGAGACGCTGACTTTGTGCCGCTGGTGCAAGCACTAGTCAATGAAGGACTTCATGTCACCCTTTGGCACCCGCCTCAGGCTAACACGGACCTCAAGGGAGCTGCGGACAGCAACCGAGCGTTCAACTTCAAGAGCAACAGCAACTGCTTCACACATGATGGAAGCAAGCCTGCCTTTCAAACATCAAGCTCGGGCGGCGGCCAGATTGACCTTGCAGCACACGGCCTAACTGAGTTCGTGAAAATTGCTGGTCAGCAGTTTGCGGGGCATTGGGATGGCGAGACCTTGATGATCTTCCAGATCGATCCATTAGGGCATTCTGCACAGTACCATGCACTCAAGGTCCTAGGTTCGTCGCTCGGCAGAGCACTAATTGCCTTCCAGAACCTTTACGGCTGGAGTGTCGCGAGCACAGGCGAGCAATGGGTGAAGCAGCGATGAGCAGCCTTGCGTAGATTTTGGTTACCGCGCCTGCCGGGTGTGTGGTGCCTGTACCCTCAGGCTTTAGGCCGATGGCCGGTTAGTCACAACTAAGTGAAACGGAGCCTAATGTTACGTCATTAGCACCGTTCCTGTGGCGCACCACCAGCGTATGCCTTGACGTGACACAGCGCGTGTTGGACGGAACAACATGCGATGCCCGCACTGGCCGATGATCCGCTATTCGTACGTCTCACAACAACTCTGCCCAACTTGGGCAATAGTGATTAGGATGCTTCCTCCGCGTCAGATGGTCCAAGCCACGATTGAGGAATAAGGGCATCACCTCCACGCCACTCGGCTATTGGTACTACACCTACTAGTTCTCCCCACACGTCTGATCCAGCATGGTCAAGCACAATCGCTTGTAACTGTCCCTTCGCTTCCACTACTTCCTCAGCTATGGCGGTAAACACTGCTCGTACTGCTGCAATGTCCTGATTTCGAGTGCGGCCCGGCGCATCTCTGCCGGGACGATCAAAACCAGTCGGAAAATAGACTTGGCTGGGCTGATCGAAAACTAAGAAACTAGGAACACAATGTGCTGGAATCTCGCGAAAGAACCTTTGGAGTGATAGAGTCACAGCGAGATGATAAGCGAGCCAATTCGCTCCGCTCCCAATCTCCCATAGATAGTCTTTCCGATCGGTATGAACCACTCTGATGGTCAGGTCATCGATTAAAACTTCTATTGGGGCATTGGGCCACTCTCCGTCAAGTTTGGGGAGGATCGAGGCAGCAATCTGGGCCACATAAAGAAGAGCGTTGTCGGTGCGAATACGTACCTGCTGCTCAGAGTAAATGGTTCTTTGAACAGCAAGCAAACCCTGCAGCCGCTCAATTTCTTCGTTTTGGCCGCCGTCATTTTCCGCACGTTCGAAGGTTTCAAGTGCCTGTTCTAAACGGCCAAGAAAGCGCTCCACTCTATCCCTGCGATAGGTGATCTGGCTCACTTCTTCAGACCTACGTTCAAGGATGGTGATCTCCTGACGTACGGCAGCAAGGTCCTTCGCCGCCTCGTCAACATCTGATCGGAGGCGTAGCCTTTCCTTATCAAACGTGTCCGACATGTTGGGCTGCGTCCGGAACTGAATCTCTATACCAGCGAGCGCTTGGATGAGGGCATCAAGTTTCTCGCGGCTGCCGGCGACTTGCGCTACTGGGTCCCCGCCCACCTCGGTCCTTGCTTTGAGCCATGCCGCAATATCAAGGCGATCCTTCTGGATGCGGATTGCTCCACCAAATTTAAGGCTGCTTTCCACCAGCCGTTCGACCTCTGCGAGACTTTGTCTAAGGGCGGCAAGCTTCGCAGCCGCTTCGCTTTCTCGGTTCTGGAGACTTTCTAGCCGCCGCAACGATGGCTGTATTGAATCAAGACTTGGAAATGAGATGCGCGTACTGGCAAGTGTTGCCGCTCGTAACAGATCAACGGTAAGATTTGGATCATCTTCGGGTATTCGTGTACTCTGCGGTAGAAGATCAAGCTCCAACGCTTGACGAAGCCATCCATTTGTTTCCGCTTGCCAAGCCCGCACGGCTTTCTTGATGGTTGAGAGCGCGGCTTCAGCTTGCCGCAGAAGACGCTGTATTCGCTCGATCTCCCACCTTGCGGCGAGCATTTCCGGCGTTAAAGCGCCAAGTACATATGGGAAAATAGACTTAAGCTTCTCACGGTGTTCTGTGGAGTCGGCACCGTAGAAGAGCGCTAGTGGGTTTGCCACGATGTACTGCGGCTGAAAGTTGAAGGCCATCAAGTCGCGAAAGCTGACGCGCGATTGGTAGGCAACGTCCGGATCGGGGTTGATCCCCAGACGCGATAAACCTGCGAGCTGATCCAGCTTGCGCTTAACGATGTCCGCGGAAGAGTTTTTTTCCAAGATGCGCTCGGGGATCTTCATGTTCTCACCTTCGAGAACGTACATGTCACCTGTTTGCTTCGCCTCGCCGGGCTCTCTTCGTGCGAAGAGCTTTTGGCCCTCTAGGGTGTCCACAACAATTCCAAACCACGCGCAGGTGTTTCGGATTGTTCCAACTGGTATGCTGCACTTTCCTGAGCCGAGGCAGTAGTCGATAATTGGAATAACTGCTGACTTACCCGTCTTCGAAGCGCCGGTGATGACGTTTACCATACCGGGTTCAAAATTGAGAACACGTGGAGAATGATCTGTTTTCGGCCAAAGTATCAGGCTTGAAATTTGAAAGTACATGATTAGGGCTCCACCCAAAGGAGCGCAAATGCCTGCTCTGCTGAAATTCGGCCAAACCAACGACCAAGCTTATCGGCTCCAGATACATGGTTTTTCAAGCGCTCTGGCTCCTTCGGAGGGCGAGCTTCGTTGCTTCTTACCCGTGCAGTATCATACGCAAGGCTAAGCAGACCGGTAGAAATGCCCGTGCCAATCGACGCCAGTGTGAGCTCTCTCATCTTGAGCGCGCGGTTGTGAACCGAGATTAGCAGTTCTCGCTCCTCACCTAGCTTCTTAGCGAATTGCGAAAGGCCCGATGGCAGATAAGTCGATCGTATGCGGTCGAGCGTTGGAGCGTGGTATAGAAGGGGAAGTATAACAAAGAACGAGTAAAGCTGTGCTGGTTCAGAGGAGCGCTCTGCTTGATAGGCTTTTCCAAACCGCCAAAGCAAAAGCGCGCCGAAAGCTGGATTTTGAACCACTGCAACGGGCGAAGGAGACCGTGCGGTCATGAGGACTCAGCAGGGAAAAGGGTCTTATGTTCTGGATGCCAGCCCAACCTGCGGTCCTCAGCGAGGCAGTTGTATTCACCAGCAACGAAGTAGTTTGGCACTGTGCGCCCCTCTAAGGGAAGCTGTAGCTCAGTGCACCGACGATAAAGATGGCGACCTCGAACTGGCGGCTCGACATGCCCGTGTGTATCGATGAGCTCATCAGAGGTCAGACCGTGATGCCGAACTAGAGACTCATCGAGTTCGTCTAGGCTGGTATCGACAATGACGCCAGCATCTGCCCAATTTACTTTATCGGCAGTCGTTCTCATAAAATCGCTGACGGCTGTCGTGATCAGTACGCGTGAGGCATGAACCGCAGTCAACTGTCGCACGAATGTGGGCTGCCTTTGAAGAAGCTCGGCTACTTGCTGGTCCGGGGGCTGGTTCGTTGTAGGCACTAAAAGAGCGGAAAAGTCGTACTTCCTAATGAAAGAACGCATTTTCCGTCTAAACGCGGCTGCGTCTATAATGGCGGGCTTTTTGTCACGGATCAGGCGCTCCGCTTCTGCCTTCGCCATTCCTATGGCCGCTTCACAGAAACCATCGACATTGTCCTCAGGAACAGCAGAAAGCAGCCTCAGCCGGATCCCTACTAGAGGGTCCTCCTCGCTGGCAAATTCGAACCGCTTGATGATGTGCAGGCAGACGTCGTCGCCAGCTGACAGGAACTTTGACACATACGGCTCGATTCCACTTCCAACTTTTCCTTTGAAGGTTCCTGTCTTGAACCTTCTGAGGAGCTCTTTCGCCTCACTTGTATCTCTTGCACCATGTAACTGATGCACCAAACCGCCGCTTCTGAGGGGAGTCACGTAGTAACGAAAGCTTTTCGTAACTTCTAACACGAGTTTAGGTAATATCGCCCAGTTCGACAGCGTTTTCCATAACTCCACAGACCGGTCAGCAGCTGGATTACTAGCAGTCGCACTCTTGGCCTGCTCAAGTAGCAGATCTCCTGACGGATAGTGGATAGCAACATCATCCAACTGCTCAAGAGAGGCTCTGCAGCCAATCTCTTCAGTTAAGAGGTGCAGGCACAGACGAACTGGTTGTAGGCCATACCCTAGGTATTGACCCGGCACAGAGCTTTTTAGTTTTGGGAGTTCATCTAGAGACATAATTCGCCAGTTGCTATTAAAGCAGGCAATGACTCTTGGAAATTCACAGACTTCCATTCTCTAGAAGCGCGAGTAAAACCACAAGCCTGCACCCCGGCGCATCGAACATTGCTTCTGCCGCTTATTACCTGAAGCACAAATGGCGCACGACTAAAGCTTGTCAAATACCGAGCCCATCCGTGGACTGAACAGCCGTTCGTAGGTACGTAAAAGGAATGCGTCCGTCATTCCCGCAACGTGGTCGCAAACCACTCGTATATTTCCGCCCTGTTGATCGAAAATCCTGCGAGTGTCAGCGGGTAACAATCGGTATGGCTCGGACTTAAGCGCCTCAAAAACGGCGACGACCATTTGTTGGCCTTTTAGCTCCAAGTGCTGGACCTCCGCTGAAAAAATTACCTTCTCGCGTACAAGAAAGCGTGCCTTGGTTGGTAGTACCCGCAGCACCAATAGACGAACCCTCTTTGTGACCTAAGACGTCAGCCCTACGAAGGCCTGAATAGTCGCTCAACAGCCCGATTATGGCTTTTGCTTCTGAACTCCCAAGGTTTGCCGGGCGTTGAGGTTGGGTGGCAAAACAAGCAGACTCCAGTGACAGGGCCGCTTTCATCAATTCAGACCCGGAATTTGTCTTGGCGAACAGGTCAACCAGCCCTTCAATAGGCATGTCTTTTACAGCGCCTTCAAATCCAGCCCGCATCTGCGCTGCCGCCGCACCGCTGGGGTCATAGAACTCAGTGGCTAGAGATTCTGCAAAATCAAGGTAGCTTTTGCCGGAACTCCCGTCTGTTCTTCCAAATAGGAGCCCTTGTCGGAAATGTTCCCGACGCATGAGGGGATCGGACAGTGCGTGCTCGCGCCCTAGAAAATCTGATCCGATCGAAATCAATGAGCAAACAATATAGACGGCTCGGGTGATTGGTCCGGGACCATTTCGCTCGCGCTCAACCATCAATTTCAGCAGCGAGGCCGCTTCGTCTAACTGTGGAAGACTCGAACGTACCGCGCTTCACACGCGCCCCAGCCAACTGACAACCTGCCAACGCAAAGCAACAGGCCATTACTAATGTGGGGTGAATTGAGGTTCACCTACTTGAGCGATGGGGAATTCCTAGTGATATCAATCACATGCGCGCACGCGCTGGCGGAGAGAAAGGGATTAGAACTGCATTGGCCCGATCGATGCGCCATCGACGCAGATACCATGCTTCCGTGGTCACCATTTGGTCACCGGATATCTCCACTCACTCGATGCGACGTGCTAACCCTTTGAATTAATTGGTACCACCTCTCGGGATCGAACCGAGGACCTCTAGATCCACAATCTAGCGCTCTAACCAACTGAGCTAAGGCGGCATAGCCGAACGGGAGGCCAAAGGCTCGCTCCCGAAGCGGGCGGAACATAGGGCGAGAAAATTGCGATGACAAGCACCGATTTTGCTCTGGCAGCACCAGTTTGAGTAGAAGGGGCATGTGCCCGGCCACGGGGGAGGGAGCGAACACCCGGCGGCAGGCTTAACCATGTGACCACATGGAACGCCTTGTATAGTGAGGGATGCTGGACCGCTGTCCCATAGCGCGATAGTGAATAAACCTTAATGTTCCGGCATTAATTGTGCCGGAATGGTACGTTATCGAGCCGTCCTGTTGTGGAGTAGATTAGTTTTTGATGGATGGTGACTGGATCACATCGCCGAGCGCGGCGCGCGTGCAGCAGCATGCAACGGATTCGCGCCCGGCCTGGCTGTGGTCCGCAGACGGTCAGACACTGCTGTGGCACAATGGAGCCGCAGAGCTGTTTCTGGCCAAGCTCAAAAAGCATGGACTGAAACGCGCAGCACTTGCCGTGCCGATCAAAGGGCAGGTTGCGCGCAATATCCGGCTGGGGTCGCCCGGGCGGACCAGTTTGGCACGCATTCAGTTTTTGGCGGGCGAGAAGCCGGTTTCGAGCACGTGTGCAGCGACGCCCTTGCTCTGGGAGGGTGGGCAAACAGCGCTGCTGATCGTTGGGGTCGACCCGATCGAGCAGGAAATCCTTGAGGCGGCGCGCCAAGAGCAGGTAGCCGAGTCGCCGATTGTCGCGGTTGAAGAACCAGCCCCGGTGGAAGAGGCGCAAGCCACAGAGGAAGATCTGCCGGTTCCGGAGATCAGTCATGAGCCTGCGCCTGAGGTGGTGGCGGACGAGAGCCCAGGTGTCGACGCGCCTGCCGAAGAGGCGATAGACGCGCAAGTGGAGGAAACGGCCGAGCCGGAGCCTGTTGCGGTTCATACCGAGGAAGGCGCTTATGAGCGCGAATTGGAGAGCTGGCGGGAGGCGGACAACGATCGCGTTGCAACAGTTGAGTTCTTCGCCGAGGCAGAACCCGAGCCGGTAGCCACCGAGGATCAGACTGAGTTTGAGGGCAATACCGAGCAGGTAACAGTCGAGGATGTTCCCGGCGATCCCGAGCAGACCGGGAGCCGATTAAGCCGGCTGATGGAGCAATTGGCGTCGGACGATGCGCTCTTTACACCTTTGACCGAGGCTGATGACGCGATAAGGACACAGGCGGCGCGAGCGGAAGATTTGCCGGCAGGTGAGCCGCTTCAGGTGAGCGAGATAGCGCCGGAAGAGTTGGCGCCCGTATCGGATGCAGAGGCGGATGTGCCAATGCTGGAAGCTCTCGATGGTGTCGGTGAGACCGTGGAAGCTGCCCCAGAGGCGGTCGAGATCATTGCGCCCGAGCCGGCAGATATCGAGACTGTCGAGCGGGTGTCGCGCTATAATTTCGACGAGCTCTCGCGCATTTTGAACGACAGGGTGGGTGAACCCACGCCTCCGCCAGCATTGACCAGCGAGGCGCAGCGTGGCGGTGCCTTGATCAATCTGGGTGGGGAAACGCTGGTTCTCAACCGGCTGCCGCTTGGCATTCTGGTGTTCCGCGATCAGCAGGTTTTGTTTGCCAACCGCGCCATCACCGAGATGGTGGGGTACAATTCGGTCGAGGCGTTGCGGGAAGCGGGGCTTGCGGCAGTGTTTCCGGCGGCGGGTCCCGAAGGGCAGGATGCCGGGCCGGTGAACCATCTGGTGCAGCGGGATGGAACGCTGGTGCCGGTCACGGCGCGACTGCAGTCGATCTCCTGGCAAGGGCGCCCTGCCCTGATGCTGTCCGCCAGCGCAACCGAGGTGCGTACCGGACATGAAGCGGCGGTGCGTGCCTTTGCGCAAACGGCATCGGAATTGCGTGGGGACGGCTTCTTCGAGGCAACGAGGACGGGCGTGCTGAGCGCAGTGACGCCGTGCGCATCCATGCTGCTCGATGCGAAGGGACCGCTCGAAGGCAAGCCGCTATCGGCAGTGATCGCGCCGCGCGAATTGCCGGCACTGCAGCAATTCCTGGAGCGGCCGGCGCGCTTTGCCGAAAATGAGCGGCCCTTCCTGAGCCTGCGCGCGGGCAGCGGATCGGCCGAGATCGTATTGTTCGCGCAAGGCCAGGCGGGCGTCGTAACCAATTATTTCGGTTTCGTGCGCGGGCAGGATGCAGCGCCGGCGCGGATCGCTGGGCCTGTAGAGGCCGACCCGGCTTTGCTGGCTCGGATCAGCCGTGGAGTAAGGCGGCCGCTCAATACAATCATCGGATTTGCTGAATTGCTGCGGGCGCAGGCTTTCGGAGGTCAGGAAGACAAGCCGTTCTCCGGTTATGCGCAGGATATCGTTACGGCGGGGCAAGATATTGCGGCGCTGGTGGACGAGTTGGACAATTACGCAAGGCTGCGGGATGGCCGCTATCTGCCGCAGCGGTCCAGCATCGATCTGACAACGTTGCTGGAAAATTGCGTGGTGCGCATCCGCTCGCAGGCGAACAACGCGCGGGTTATTCTGCGCAATGCAATCTCGGAGAGCCTGCCACGAGTGACGGCGGACCGGGCGTCGCTCGAGCAGGCTGTGCTGAACCTGCTGGCGAGCGCAATTGACCAGAGCCCCACAGGCGGCGCGGTCGTTATCTCGGCCAAGCTCGAGGATGACGGAGCTATTTCGGTGCATGTCCGCGATAGTTCAAGCAATGCCGTGGACATGGCGGAGCGGTTTGTCGTGTTCCGCGATGGTGTTGGGCGCGATGGGCAGGCGCTAGCGCCGGTGCGATCCAGTGTTGGCTTGGCGCTGACACGCTCGCTATTGGCAGTGAACACGTTCTCGCTCTCGGTGGACCCGGCAGGTGAGCGAGGGCTGCTGTTTACGCTGCTTATTCCGGCCTACCTTTTGGAGTCGCAAAAGTCTTCTGGCGTCGCCGAGTAGATTGCTCGGCATTTGTCTGATCTGCGGCAAAAAGGCTTCCGTGACGCAATGTCCATGAATCCAAGGCCTTGTTCCAACTAGTCTTGAACGATTCTAGACTGAGCTCATTTTCCTGTCCGCGCTTTGTTGACAAACGCAGTCATGTTGGCCAGAAGCCGTGCTGTCTGAGCAAGGATTAAGCCTTGCATCACCTGGGAGAGACAAACATGACCAAGACCACGCGCCTTGCCGTTGCCCTGTTGGGCTCCGTTGCGCTGGCCGGCCTTGCCGCCCCCGCATTCGCCCAAAGCGGCGAAGTCAATATTTACAGCTACCGCGAGCAGAGCTTGCTGCAGCCGCTGCTGGACCAATTCACTGAAGAAACCGGCATCAAGGCCAATGTTCTCTACGCTGGTGACGGATTGCTTGAGCGCGTCGCGGCCGAGGGCGAACTCTCGCCAGCCGATGTGGTGCTGACGGTCGATATCGGCAATCTGGTGGGTGCCGAAGAGCAAGGGTTGACCCAGGCGATCACGACACCGGTGCTCGCCGAGCGTGTGCCCGAGGCATTCCGCGATAATGACGGACAGTGGACGGCGCTGTCGCTGCGCGCCCGCGTATTCTACGTATCAAAAGACCGGGTCGATGCGACCTCGCTCTCCTACGACGACATTGCCACGCCAGAGTGGAAGGGCCGTGTTTGCACCCGCCCAGGCGACCACCCTTACAATATCGGGCTTATTGCGCAGCGCATTGCCGAGCATGGGCTGGATGAAACACGCACCTGGCTCACGGCCGTGCGCGACAATCTTGCCTATCCGCCAACCGGCGGCGACCGCGAAGGCGTCAAGAACATCCTGGCCGGCACGTGCGATCTGTCCATCACCAATACCTATTACATGGGCGTGATGCTGAACAACGAAGCCGAGCCTGAGCAGAAGGAATGGGCCGCATCGGCGCGCATCATCTACCCCGATGCCGAGGGCGAAGGCACGCAGGTCAACGTGGCGGGCGGTTTCATCGCCAGGTATGCGCCCAATGCCGAAAATGCCAATGCGCTGATTGCCTTCCTCCTGTCGGACGAAGCACAGGCGATCTATGCCGACACCAACTACGAATTCCCCGTCGTGCCGTCGGTGTCGCCAGCGGATCTGACCCTGAGTTGGGGTACGCTGAAGCCGGTCGACACGCCGCTTACCGAAGTTGCGGCCTATCGTGACGAGGCTGCGGCCCTGGTGGACGAGATCAAGTTCAACGAAGGCGCGCAGAACTAAGACCCGACGGGCTTGATCGCACTTACCGCATCGCAAAGCGAAGCAACCGGCCCGGCAATAGCCCGGCCGGTTGCAGCATTTTTGCTGGCATGTCTGATGGGCCTGCCGATCATCTGGCTAGGGTGGTCGGCACTAGGAGCGCTTGGCGCCAGCAACGGACTGGCAGCGACGATGCTGCCCACCGCATTGCGTGAAACTGGGCAGTTGATGGTTTGGGTCGGGATCGTCACGGGTGCGGTAGGGCTCGTCGCGGCCTGGCTCGTGACGCATTACGAGTTTCCGCTGCGGCGGGTGTTCGATTGGGCGTTGGTGGTGCCACTCGCCGTGCCGACTTACCTTGCGGCCTATGCCTACGTTGAATTCCTAGGTTTTACTGGGCCATTGCAGGGCGCTTTGCGCGTAGTGAGCGGGGCAGCGACGCTGCAAGATTACTGGTTTCCCGATATCCGCAGCGACTGGGGCGCGGTTCTGGTGCTATCAAGCGTGCTTTACCCATACGTCTATGTGGCGTGCCGGGCGTTTTTCCTCATGCAATCTACATCGCTCAATATCGCGGCGCGGACGCTGGGCGCCGGGGGCATGCGGACGTTCTTTAATGTAACCCTGCCCTTGTCGCGGCCCGCGCTGGTGGTGGGCGTAACACTGGCTATGATGGAGGTGGTCAACGATCTTGGGGCGGTGCAGTATTTCGGCATCAACTCGATCACAGCCATTATCTATTCGACTTGGATCAACCGATCGGACTTTGGCGGCGCGGCGCAGCTTGCCGTTATGGTGGTGCTGGTAATCGGGCTGCTGATCATTGCCGAGAACCGGGCGCGGCGAGACCGGGTCTATTTGGGCCGGCGGGACAGCCGCGTGCCGCCGGCACGCGAGATCTTGCGGGGTGGACGGCGCTGGCTGGCGTTCAGCATTTGCCTTGCGCTGTTTGCGTTGGGCTTTGGAATACCGGTTGGGCAACTACTCTATTTGGCGCTCCGATTGGCACAGCCAGACACGATCGGCATGACCATTGCAGCGCTCGTGCCAACCATCACTCTGGCAAGCCTCGGAGCGATCATCACGGTACTTGTCGGCCTTGGCGCGGCAAAGCTGGCGCATGCTGCGCATGGCAGCGCCAAGAGCGCGATCCGACTGGCGACGCTGGGCTATGCCATTCCGGGGACGGTGCTTGCCCTGGGACTGCTGCAGCCGCTTGGGCAGGCAGATCTGTGGATCAACCGGCTGACCATGGCGCTTACAGATTGGCGGCCCGGGCTGATCCTGTCGGGGTCGATGGCCGCGCTGCTTTATGTCTATGCCATCCGGTTTCTTGCCGTCAGCCATTCAACGCTTGAAGCCGCGATGAAGAAGCGTGGCGATGCCATGCTCGATGCGGGGCGCGTATTGGGAGCCAAGCGGCTAGAACTGCTGTTCCGCATCGATCTGCCGACGCTGATGCCGGCACTTCTGAGCGCGGCGACGCTGGTTTTCGTTGAGATCGTCAAGGAATTGCCCGCGACGCTTTTGTTGCGGCCGCTGGGAATCGACACGCTGGCGACATTGGTCTATGCGCGGGCAAATGTCGGGCTTTTTGCGCAAGCGGCGCTGCCGGCGTTGTTTATTGTGCTGGCCGGGCTTGTGCCGGTTATTCTTGCTACGCGCCTTGGGGATCGTAGGAAAGTATAACAGCGAAGGGCGCTGCCATGTTAGTGGCCCTGCCCTATATGATGCAGCCAAGGCGCAAAGCCGCGCAGCGTGGGGACGATCAATGAGTAGTGTCGCAAAATCATTTGGGTTGGCCGTGGCGCTGCTGGGGGCGGTTTCCGGCGTAGCGCTGGCGCAGCCAACCGAGATCCGCATCGGTGTGGCCCTGGAGCCGCCGATTCTCGACCCGACTGCTGGCGCCGCTGAAGCGATCGATATTGTCGCTTACCAGAACATCTTCGAAGGGCTGACCCGGGTCGACCAGAACGGCGAGGTACAGCCGGGGCTGGCGCGGGAATGGACCATTTCGCCGGACCAATTGACTTACACCTTCAAGCTGCAGGAGGGCGTGACTTTCCATGATGGCAGCGCCTTCGACGCGGAGGATGTCAAGTTTACCTTTGATCGCATCCTCGCGCCCGACAGCGTCAATGCGCACAAGGAATTCTATGCTCCAATTGCTTCGGTGAGCGTAATCGACCCGCTGACCGTAGAGATCAAGCTTAGCGAGGTAATCGGCCGGTTCCTGTTCGATCTAGGCCGTGGTGATGCCGTGATTGTGGCGCCGGAAAGTGCTGATAACAATGCCAACGAGCCGATCGGCACGGGTCCGTTTGCCTTCCTGCAATGGGACAAGGGCAGCCGAGTGCAGCTGGAAGCCTATGCGCCTTATTGGGGCGAGCCGGTGCAGTTGAGCAAGGTCACTTATGTGTTCATCAGTGATACAGCGACGATGACCAATGCCTTGCTGGCCGGAGATATCGACGGTACCAATAATTTTGCCACGGAAGCCATCGGCGTCTTCGAGGGCAATCCGCAGTTCAACATTCTCGTCGGCACGACCGAAGGCGAAACGATCCTGGGGACCAACAACAAGAAGCCGCCGTTCGACAACCCTAAGGTGCGCCAGGCCATGGCGCATGCGCTTGACCGGCAGGCGATCATAGAAGGTGCGACCTATGGCTATGGTACACCGATCGGGGCCCCGTTTGCGCCGCACAATCCGCATTACGTCGACCTGACAAACACCTATCCCTATGATGTTGAGAAGGCCAAGGCGCTGCTGGCGGAAGCCGGTTTTCCGGACGGGTTTAGCGCGACCTTGAAGTTGCCGCCCGTGGCGTATGCGACGCTCAGCGGGCAAATCATTGCCAGCCAGTTTGCCGAAGTTGGCATCAAGCTTGAACTGATCAATGTTGAGTTCGCCCAATGGCTGGAGGACGTCTACACCAACCATGATTTCGACTTGACCATCATCAGCCATGTCGAGCCGTTCGACATTGGCAATTACGCCAACCCGGACTACTATTTCGGCTACGACAATCCGCATTTCCAGGCGCTGATCACCGAACTCAATGGCACGACCGACGAAGCACGGCGGAAGGAATTGGCAATTGAGGCGCAAACGATCCTCGCGAACGATGCAGTCAATGGCTATCTGTTCGAGCTGGCGCAGACCGGAGTTTGGAATGCCAAGCTTAGCGGAATGTGGCAGAACTCGCCTATTGAAGGGCTGGTGCTGCGCGATATCCGCTGGGCGGAGTGAACCGTCTGCCCATAACGGTGTGAAAGGGGCAGGCTCCCCTCTCCTATCCGCATGATCGGCTTTGTCCTGCGCCGTGTTGTTGGCTTCGCGGTGACGCTCTTTGTGGCGGCGCTGGTGATTTTCTTGCTCCTTGACCTGCTGCCCGGCGATCCGGCGCAGTTTATCCTCGGCATCAGCGCGACGCCCGAGAAACTCACGCAGTTGCGGGCGCAATTGGGGCTGGATGCGCCGGCCCATGTCCGGTTTTTCGGTTGGATCTGGGGCATGGCGGAGGGAGATTTTGGCCTTAGTTATACCCAGCAGGCGCCGGTGGCTGAGTTGATCTGGGAAAGGCTGGGCGTGACGTTGCCGCTGGCGCTGTTTGCCATGATCATTTCCATCGTTGTTGGCTTGCCGCTCGGGGTCATCGCGGCGCGGCGGCGGGGCAAGGCGCTCGATACGGGCATCATGGTCCTGGCGCAGACGGGGGTGGCTATCCCTAATTTCTGGTTTGGAATGCTGCTGACATTGCTTTTTGCGGTGGTGCTGCGCTGGTTGCCGCCGGGAGGCTTCACGCCGTGGGACGAGAATGCGGGACTGGCGTTCCGGGGATTGGTCTTGCCGAGCATTGCCCTGGCGCTGCCGCAGGCCTCGATCTTGGCGCGGGTGATGCGGACGGCGCTGGTGGAGGTGAGCGGACAAGATTTTATCCGGACTGCGCGAGCTAAGGGGCTGACCACGGGCGAGGCCGTTTGGCGCCACGGGGTGCGCAATGCGCTGTTGCCTGTGTTGACGATCCTGGGATTGCAGTTTGCGTTTCTTGTGGCTGGGACGATCATTGTCGAGAACGTCTTTTACCTGCCGGGGCTAGGCAGGCTGATCTTTACGGCCATTTCGGAGCGCGACCTGATCCTGGTGCGCGGCGCAACGATCATCTTGGTTCTTGCGGTAACTGCAACAATGCTCGTGACCGATATTGCCTATGCGCTAGTCGATCCGCGCCTGCGGGAACGGAGCGCGCCATGAGACATGTGCTGAGCCATCCAAGTCTCGTGATCGGGCTTGGGGCAACGCTGCTGTTTGCGGTGCTGGGCCTGCTGTCACTGGTGTGGACGCCCTATCCAATCGAGCAGATCGTCATCTCCCGACGTTTCTTTGGCCCTTCGCCTGAGCATTGGCTAGGGACCGACAATTTAGGGCGCGACATGGCTTCGCTGGTGATGGCGGGGACCTATACGAGCTTCCTGGTGGCATCGATGGCCGTTGCCATTGGTGCCGGCATCGGCGTGCCGCTGGGGCTGGCTGCTGCGGCATGGGGCGGCGCGGTGGAATGGCTAGTGTTGCGGCTGTCGGATTTCGTTTTTGCGTTTCCGGCAATCGTCGTAGCCATTCTCATCACGGCGCTGATTGGGCCGGGGGCGACCAACGCCGTCATCGCCATCGGAATTTTCAACATTCCCGTCTTTGCGCGGGTGGCGCGGGGTGGTGCGCTGAGCATCGCTACGCTCGACTTCGTTGCGGCTGGACGGCTGGCGGGACTGGGCAACGGCATGATTGCGCTGCGCCACCTGCTGCCTAACATTATGAGCCTGATCATCGTGCAGGGGACGATACAGCTTTCCCTTGGCATCCTGTCGGAGGCGGGCCTCAGTTACGTGGGGCTCGGTACCCAGCCCCCGGCTACGAGCCTGGGGCTGATGCTCAAGGATGCGCAGGGCGTGTTTCTGATCCATCCCTGGCTAACCTTGGTGCCGGGTGTGTGTATCGTCTTGATCGTCATTGCGCTCAACATTGCCGGTGACGGGCTGCGCGATGCGATCGATCCGCGCCTGCGGCAAAGGCGGGCCCATGTCGTTGCTTGAGGTCCGTAACCTCTCTGTGCGCTTCGGCGATGTGCCGGCCATTGCCGGCATTAGCTTTGCGCTGGAGCGCGGAGAGCGGTTCGGGATCGTCGGCGAGAGCGGATCGGGCAAGACGCTGACTGCAATGGCAATGACGGGCTTGCTGCCGGAGAACGCAATGCCCAGCGGCGAAATCTTCTTCGATGGCGCTCCCATACCCCAGGAAGAGCGCGCCATAGCGCGGCTGCGTGGGAAGCGGATCGGCATGGTGTTCCAAGAGCCCATGACGGCGCTCAATCCGCTGGTGCGGGTAAGTGAGCAGATCGAGGAAGCGATTCGGCTCAACCGCAGCGACAGCGCGCAACTGAACGTGCCTTACCTGCTCGAGGAAGTGGGGCTGGAGCAAAAGCATGGGCAGCGTTTCGCCCATCAATTGTCGGGCGGGCAGCGGCAGCGCGTGATGATTGCGATGGCGCTGGCCAGCCAACCGGAGTTGCTGATCGCCGATGAGCCGACATCCGCACTTGATCTGATCACGCAGCGCAAGATCATCGACCTCATCGCCGAAATCTGCTCCCGTCGGCATATGGCGCTTCTTTTCATTAGCCATGACCTCAAGGCCGTGGCGGCGCTGTGTTCCAGCGTTCTGGTGATGCACAAGGGACATGTAGTCGAGACAGGCAGCACGCGCGCCGTGTTCGCGGCGCCCAAGGAGGACTATACGCATCGGCTGGTGGCGGCATCTCGGTTTGATGTAGCTGCTCGGACGCCAAGTGCGAGTGGGACAACGCTGCTGGAAGTTGATGGAGTCTCGCGCACTTATCGGCAGGGCGGTTTGCTCCAGTGGGGCGAAAAAACTGTACGCGCGGTTGACGATGTCAGTTTTGCAGTATCATCGGGAGAGTGCCTGGCGCTTGTCGGGCCGTCTGGATGTGGCAAGACAACGCTGGCAAAGATTGTTGTGGGACTGGATAGCGCCAGCGCTGGAACAATGCGTCTTAACGGAACGGGTTATCGTGGGCGGGACTTGCCAAAGGCGCTGCGGCGCGATGTGTCGCTGGTGTTCCAGGACCCGTTCGGTAGCTTCAACCCTCGTCTGACCATCGGCGCTTCGGTGGCTGAGCCGCTACGGCTGGTGCCAGGCCTGAGCGCGGCCGAGGTGACGGAGCGTGCCAGCAGTGCGGTGGCGGCCGTGGGTCTTAAGGCAGAGATGCTGGAGCGGTATCCGCATGAGTTTTCGGGCGGGCAGCGGCAGCGGCTGGCAATTGCCCGAGCGCTCGTGACACGGCCTAAGCTGCTGGTGTTGGACGAGCCGGTTTCGGCGCTCGATGTTTCCGTGCGTGGCGAAGTGCTGGCGCTGTTGGCACGGTTGCAGGCGGAGTTTGGGTTGACTTATCTGATCATCAGCCATGACCTCGACATGGTGCGTGCCATGGCCGACCGAGTGTTGGTGATGGAAGTTGGGCGCATCGTTGAAGAAGGTGCGCCTGAGCAGATTTTTGCCCAACCGCAGCACCGGCTGACGCAGGAATTAGTGGCGGCGCGGTTGCCTGAGATTGGGCAATCCATCCCGTAAAGGTGGTATGGATTGCTCCAACGATCCTTAGCTACTGAATGCTGACGCCGGCGGCTTCGATGACCGGCTTCCAGCGGGCGACTTCGCTGGCGACGTGCGCGGCTAATTTCTCAGCGCTGGAGCCGACAACGGTTGCACCGACTTCGGCAAGGCGCGCTTTAACGGCCGGATCGTTGACGGCAGCAACAGCAGCGTCGTTGAGCTTGGCAACGATCTCGGGCGGCGTGCCAGCTGGGGCAAACAGCGCGTTCCAGGTGTTGGTTTCGTAGCCGGGCACGCCGGCTTCTTCCATGGTGGGCACATCGGGGAAGCTGGTGGCGCGCTCGAGCGTGGTGACGGCGAGAGGGCGCAGGGTGCCGGCCTTCATGTGCTCGGTAGCGGAGGGAAGATTATCGAAAATGATTGGAACGGCGCCTGATAGTGCATCAACCAGAGCGGGGCCGGAGCCTTGGTAGGGAACATGGACCATGTCCGTTTCGGTCATTGATTTGAAGAGTTCGCCGGAAAGATGCAGCGGCGTGCCATTGCCCGACGAGGCATAAGCGTGGGTCTCGGGCTCGGCCTTGAGCTTGGCGATCAGTTCTTCGACAGTGTTGGCCGGGAAATCCGGGTTGACCAGCAGGACATTTGGCACTGTGACCAACAAGGAAATGGGCGCGAAATCAGCAGCGGGATCGAATGGCGGCGTTTCGTAAAGCGAGGCGCTGAGCGCATGAGTGGCGATGGTGCCCATCAAGATCGTATAGCCATCGGGCGCGGCATCTGACACGGCAGTCGCTCCCAGCACGCCACCGGCACCGGCCTGATTGACCACCAGGACCTGCTGGCCCAATTGGGCCGACATGGCTTCCGCAACGACACGCCCAACCAGATCGGTGGAGCCGCCTGCCGCGAAGGGCACGACGAGATTGATGGACTTGTTAGGGAAATTGGACTGTGCGGTAGCAGGCAAGGCAAGAGTGAGCGACCCGGCGGCAAGAGCCAGGACGGCGAACAAAGACTTCATGTGGTTTCCTCCCAGATAACTCAAGCGCAAGTTCCACACCGGGTTTTGGTTCCACGGTACGGGTTTGTTTTTGCGTTAACGCTCTTGGGAAGACAACTGCTCTTGGAGTGTGGCGACATGGGCGTTCACGTCAAGGCATGGCTGCGAACCATCTGTTCGCTGTCAACCAGCAAAAAGACAAGTCCTTGTAGCTTAAAGACCCAGCTTTTGGCGCAGGGCATCGATGCGCTTGGAGGCTTCGGCCTTGGTCAGATCCTCGGCAAAGGCCGTGTCGTCATGAGCCTGCTCGCTTAGCGTCTTGAGGTATGAACCTTGCGCGCCGGTCATCGGCTCGTCGCCAGTGGTCCAATCGTCAGGGTTCTTTTCGGTGTTGGAATTGGGCGTGTCGGCAGTTTTTGGATTGAAGTCAGACATGGGGGAACCTCGTTGGATTGTTCCCTTAATGTTCTAGGCGCAGCTCAGTTCCGCAGGGCTGGTGTGTTTCCGAGTAGCTGACGGGCGATGGCGCGGAAGGCTGCGGCTTCGGGCCCATCAGGGCGATCAACCATCGGGGGCTGGCCGAGGTCGGAGCCTTCGCGGATCGCCATGACTAGCGGGATGGCGCCGAGGAACGGCATGTTGAGTTTTGCGGCCGCTTGCTCAGCGCCGCCGGAGCCGAAGATATCGTAGCGGATGCCAGTATCTGGGGCGATAAAATAGCTCATGTTTTCGATAAGGCCGAGAAGCGGAACGCCGAGACGACGGAGCATGTCGATGGCCTTCTTGGCGTCGATCAACGCCAAGTCTTGCGGGGTCGAGACTATGATAACACCGTCGACCTCGGTCTGCTGGAACAGGGAGATGTGGATGTCGCCCGTTCCCGGAGGCAGGTCGATAACGAGCACGTCCAACTCGCCCCAGGCGGTTTCGCGCAGCAATTGGCGCAAAGCCGCCGTCGCCATGGGACCGCGCCAGACAACCGCCTGGTCCTTTACCAGCATGGACCCGATGGACATGGCTTCTAAGCCGAAGACGTCGTGAGGAGTGAAGATGCCGTCGTCGCGGATGGCGGTGCGATCTTCGATGCCGAGAAGCTTGGGCAGCGAGGGGCCGTATAGATCGGCGTCCAGAATACCGGTTTGTAGGCCTTCGGCTTGAAGGGCAAGGGCCAGGTTGACTGCAGTGGTGGATTTGCCGACGCCGCCTTTGCCTGAGCCGACGGCGATGATGTGCTTAATGCCGGGTACCTTGGTCTTGCCGGCGGGCACGGGCTTGCCATGGGAAAAAGTTGGACCAGCTGGCGGTTTGCCGCCAGTGAGCGAGACCATGATCTTGCGGGTGCCGGCGATTTTCTGGGCGGCTTGCTGGGCCTGCTCGCGGACAGGCCCATAGGCTGCCTCCATGCCGGGCGGCACGGCAATGGCAAAGGCAACGGCGGAGGGGGTGACGATGATTTCGGACAGGCCGGCATAGCTTGCAAGGTCACCGCCGCCGGGAATTTCCACGCCGGCGAGAGCGGATTTGATGGCGGAGGCGAGTTCGGTATCGGCCATGATTGGGGTGTGGCCTCAGTATCATTCCGGCGGAGAGCGGAACCAAGCTAATAGCTTTGGGCGGAACTGCACATCATGATGAACCCCGGCCTGCGCCGGGGTGACATCGCGCTTGTGGAGGCAGATTGAGCCTAGAGGATTGACTGACCGGTGCCGGCCCAGTCTTTGACGAAGTTGTCGATGCCGGCATTGGTGAGCGGGTGGTCGGCCAGCTTGCGAATGACGGCAGGAGGCATAGTCGCAACGTCCGCGCCGGCCAAAGCGGCCTGGGTGACGTGGTTGGGCGTGCGGATCGAGGCGGCTAAAATCTCGGTCTCGAAATTATAGTTGTCGTAGATCTGACGAATGTTTTCGATCAGTTCCATGCCATCGAGGTTAATGTCGTCGAGCCGGCCTAGGAAGGGCGAGATGTAGGTGGCTCCTGCCTTGGCGGCGAGCAGGGCTTGGTTCGACGAAAAGCAGAGGGTCACGTTGGTCTTGATGCCGCGGTCCTTGAACGCCCGGGCGGCCTTGAGGCCAGCCAGTGTCAGGGGGAGCTTGACCACGACGTTGTCCGCAATCTTGGCAAGGACCTCGCCTTCGGCAACCATGCCTTCATACTCAAGGCTGGCAACTTCCGCCGAAACCGGACCGGGTACGACCGAGCAGATTTCCTTGACGACTTCCTTGAAATCGCGGCCTGACTTGGCGATCAGCGAAGGATTGGTGGTGACGCCATCTACGAGGCCGAATTCGTAAAGCTCTTTGATGTCCTTGATTTCGGCAGTATCGACGAAGAACTTCATAATTCCCTCCTGAATGGCCCAAAGAAACCAATGGGCAAATGGTTTAGCACGGCAAAAGCGTGCGGCAAGTCGCTTGCGTTACTTGATGGCGCTGAGCAGCGCTTCGGCCAGATCGCCGACCCGATCTTCCGGTATGCCGGCGACATTGATGCGACTGTCACCAATCATATAGATGCCGTTCTCGGCTTTTAAATGTTCAACGACGCTGTTTTCGAGACCTAGGAGCGAAAACATGCCGCGGTGGGCGGCGATGAAGTCGAAATCCTTGGAATTGGAGCGCTGCCGGATGGCTTCGCTGAGCTTTTCGCGCAGGCGGATCATGCGGGCCCGCATGGCGTTGAGTTCGGTTTCCCACTCGGCGCGCAATTCTGCGTCCTCGAGAATGGTGCGGATGATCTCCGCGCCATGATCGGGTGGCTGCGAATAGGCGCCGCGAATGATGTTGAGCAGTTGGGACTGCGCGACATCGGCCTGAGCGGCGTCCCGGGCTACGAGAATGGCTGCGCCGACGCGCTCACGATAGAGGCCGAAATTCTTCGAACCTGAGAAAGCTACCAGAGCCTCGGGGACCGTGGACAAGATTTCTCGCGTGCCGTAGGCATCCTCAGTCAGGCCATCGCCGAAGCCGAGATAGGCCAGGTCGATGAAAGGCAGAGCGCCGGTGCGGGCGAGGCTGGCTGCGACTTGGTCCCATTGCTCGGGGGAGAGGTTGGCGCCGGTCGGGTTGTGGCAGCAGCCGTGCAGTAGGACGATGTCCTGAGGCCCCAATTGGTCTAGCGCGGCAAGCATTTGCGCGAACTTTACGCCACGAGTCTCGGTGTCGAAATAGGGATAGGTATTGACGACGAGGCCGGAGTTTTCGGCAATGGGGTTGTGGTTTGGCCAGGTGGGATCGCTGACCCAGACCGTGGCACCAGGCCGGGCGCGATTGATCAACTGCATCAGCACCCAGAGCGAGCCGGTGCCGCCCGGTGCTTGGGCGATGCGGACGCGCGAGCGGTCGACGCTATCGGCCAGGGCGAGGTCGAGCACCGCGGCGCCGTAGCCCTTGTTTCCGGCTATCCCTAGGTAAGTCTTAGTTTTTTCGTTTTGGAGAATGCGCTGCTCGGCTTTGCGTACTGCCGACATTACGGCGGTGACACCCTTTTCGTCCTTATAGACGCCAACGCCCAGATCGATCTTGGTCGGGCGCTGGTCGGCTGCATATTCGCCCATGAGCGCCAGGATCTTGTCGCCGGGGGCCTTGGAAAGGGTCTCGAACATAGGTGGGGTCGTTCCGGTGGGAGGCGGGTGTGGTTATAGGCGGGATGGCGGATTTTGCAATTGGAAGAAAGTCAGGGCCCAGGCAGGAGTGTGTCGAGCTCGTCGATCAATTGTGGAACGATCTCAAAGAGATCGCCGATCAGGGCGGCGTCGGCGAGTTTCACCAAGGGAGCTTCGGAATCGGAGTTGATGGCGACGATCTTCTTGGCGCCTTGAATGCCGGCGAGGTGTTGGAGGGCGCCGGAGATGCCGACTGCTATGTAGAGATCGGGGGCAATGATCTTGCCGGTCTGGCCGATTTGCCAATCATTGGGCGCGTATCCGGCGTCGACGGCGGCGCGCGTGGCGCCAATGGCGGCGCCTAGCTTTTTGGCAAGCTTCTCAACGAGTTGGAAGTTTTCGGCGGAACCTAGCGCCACGCCGCCGCCGACGACGATCTGGGCCGTGGAAAGGTCCGGCGTGTCGCTTTCGGTTCGATGAGTGGCGATGAGCCGGGCCACGGAAGTAGCTGTATTTGCAAGGGTTTCGATCGGTGCGGAATTGCCGGTCTTGGCCGCGGGGAAGGCAGAAGCGCGGATGGTCAGGATGTGCTTGGGTTGGTTGTCGGTGATGGTCTGGAGGGCGTTGCCGGCGTAGATGGGGCGGACGAAGCGGTTGGGGCCGAGGATTTCGACCACGTCGGTGACGGGCATTAGGTCGAGCCGACCGGCGAGCGCAGGTATCCTGTCGCGACCCACACTTGCTGCGCTCTGGATAACGTACTGATAACGTTGAGCTAGCATGTCGAGCAGCGCGAGGTCGGTGTCGGTGAAGCTAAGTGCTTCTGCTAAAAGCACCTTATGGACGCCGGCGAGTTTGGCAGCTTGCTCTGCGATGTTTTGCCCGTTTTCCCCGATGACCAGCAGGTCTATCGGGCCGAGCTGGGCCGCGGCATGGACGATGCGCGCCGTAGCGGGCGAGAGTTGGCCCTGATCATGGTCGGCTACAACGAGGACGCTCATCACAGCGCCTCCATCAACGAGACTTCGCCGGCTATGAAAGCGGCGAGTTCGGGAACGGAGGCCACGGTCTTTCCTGCCACACGTTCGAAAGGCGGGGATATTTTTTCAACGGTCAAGCGCGGGGTGAGATCGAGGCCGAACTCAGCAACGGGACGGACGGCCAGGGGCTTGGAGCGGGCCTTCATTACCATGGGGAGCGCAGCGTTACGCGGGGTGTTGAGGCGAAGGTCGGCAGTGACGATCGCCGGCAGGGGAATGGCAATGGTCTCGCGGCCGGTGTCAACCTCGCGGGTGACTTCGAGCCCCTGCCCGATCACCCTGATTTCTGACGCAAAGGTGGCCTGCGGGCGATTTGTAAGCGCGGCGAGCATCTGGCCGACATGATTGCTATCGTCGTCGACGGCCTGCTTACCGAGCAGGACGATGTCGGGACTTTCCTCGGCGACGATCTTGGCGAGGAGCTTGGCGATGGCGAGGGTTTCGAGGTCTGCATCGGTTTCGACGAGAATGCCGCGATGGGCGCCCATGGCAAGGGCGGTGAGGATTACATCGTTGGCGGCCTTGGGGCCGATGGAGACGATGACGATCTCGTCGCCGTGGCCGGCTTCGCCCAATTGCACGGCGGCTTCCACGGCGTGCTTGCAGAATGGGTTCATCGACATGCGGACGCCTTGCGTTTCGACGCCCGAGCCATCGGGGCGAACCCTGATGCGGACGTTGTGATCGACGACACGCTTGATGGCGACCAGGATTTTCATGTGTGGCTCCCGCGAGTTGGCGCTTGCATCGCAAAATCGAGGTGCAGGAGCAAGCCGCACAGGGGGAAATTTGGGCTAGGAGCGGCACTAATGTTGGAAAAGGGTGCTTGTGCTTAACTTGGACGAGGATCCATCCAGCGACAGAGCTACCTACCCCCACCTTGATCCTCCCTCTGAAGGGGGAGGTGTCGATTGAGACTTCGGCTGACAATCCATGCTAGAGTTGACGGTATGGATTGGGACAGCGACACTGACCCAGAAGCGACTGTCCTGGAATTTTTATGCCTGTTATCAACCGAATTGCCGAGTTTACCGACGAGATTGCCGCGTGGCGGCAGGATTTCCATGCCAATCCCGAAGTCCTCTACGAGGTGGAGCGGACGGCTAGCATCGTGGCGGACAAGCTTAAGGGATTCGGCTGCGACGAAGTGGTGACCGGGATCGGGCGCACGGGTGTGGTTGGCATTATCACTGGGCAACAGAACACAAGCGGGCGCACGATTGGCCTGCGGGCCGACATGGATGCGCTGCCAATAACCGAGCGGACCGGAAAGCCCTATGCCTCGACCGTTCCGGGCAAGATGCACGCCTGCGGGCATGACGGGCATACGGCGATGCTGCTCGGCGCTGCAAAATATTTGGCGGAGACACGCAATTTTGACGGGCGGATCGCCTTGATCTTTCAGCCAGCGGAAGAAGGCGGCGCGGGCGGCAAGGCCATGCTTGAGGACGGTCTGGTGGAGCGGTTCTCCATCGACGAGTTCTATGGCATGCACAATTGGCCCGGCATGCCAGTGGGGCATTTCGGAATCCGTGCCGGTGGGATCATGGCAGCTACGGACCGGTTCTATATCGACATTTCGGGGCAAGGCGGACATGCGGCGCGGCCGCACACAACGATCGATCCGATCATCGTCGCGGCTAACATGATTACGGGCCTGCAGGCGATTGTGTCGCGCAATGTCGATCCGCTGCAGAGCGCTGTGCTTTCGGTAACGATGGTCGAGGCGGGAGAGGCTGACAACGTGATCAGCAAGACCGCCAAGATTACGGGGACCGTGCGCACGCTTGACCTCGCGGTGCAGGATCAAATCGAGGAGCGGCTCAATCAGTTCGTGCCGCAATTTGCCCAGAGCTTCGGCGCCAGCGCCAGCGTGCGCTATGCGCGGGGTTATCCCGTGACTGTGAATGCGCCAGAGCAGACAGCGTTTGCGGCCGAGGTCGCAGGGGAAGTGGTGGGCCCCGAGCGCGTCGATGACGATGCGCCGCCGTCCATGGGGGGCGAGGACTTCTCGTTCATGCTGGAGCAGCGTCCTGGGGCATATATATTCCTGGGGAACGGGGACAGCGCCGAGTTGCACACCAATGGCTATGATTTCAATGACGCCGTGATCCCAGTGGGAACGAGTTATTGGGTGCGGCTGGCGGAGCGGGCTTTGCCGGTTATTTCATGAGCACAGATGCCGCACCACCCGTGGTGTCATCCCGGCCTTGAGCCGGGAACCATCTTGAGATGGATGGGCTTGGTGGCTGCGTTTTTAACGGGATCGTGGGTGTGAAGCGATCTCAGGATGGGCCCCGACTCAAGGCGGGGGTGACACCGGGAGTGGGGCGACAGAGGTGACGAATAAAACACCGGCCACCACCCTGCCGTCTTGGTACTTTGCTAAAGACTGTCTATGCCACTGCTCGCCGCGCTAACCCCACCTTTCATTACCATCCTTATCGCCGCGCTTGGCGGGCTTGCCGCCACGCTGCTCGGCTTGCCTGCCGGTTGGTTGATGGGTGGGGCGCTGGCGGTGACGGTAGCGGCGATGGCGGGGGTGCCCGTGGCCATGCCGGGGCGGCTGCGGGATGTGGCCTTCGTGCTGATCGGCATGTCGATGGGCGCCAGCGTGGCGCCCGATAGTTTGACGCTGCTCAGGAGTTGGCCGATCAGCCTATTGGGGTTGGCGGTGGAACTGGTGGTGATCATCGCCTTAACGGGGTGGATGCTGACCAAGCTGTTCCGGCTCGATCCGGGCACGGCATATCTGAGTTCGTTTCCGGGTCATTTGTCGCTCGTGATGAGCATTGCTTCGGCTGGTGTTGGCGATGCGCGGCAGATTGCAATCATCCAAGTCATTCGCATTTTCATGCTGACCATTGTGGTGCCGCTTGGGTCGGTGTTTCTGCCGATCGACCATTTTGCAGTGCCCGCGCCGACCTCGTTTTTGAGCGTTTGGGAATTGCTGGCGCTGGCTGCTGGATGTGTACTGGTGGGGCTCGTATTCATCCGGCTCAAGGTGCCGGCAGGGCTGGTGCTTGGATCGATGGCGGCGGCGACGGCGGCCAAGCTGGGTGGGCTGTATGACGGAAGTATTCCCGGACCGCTGGTGATCGGGACATTCATCTTGACGGGCGCGCTGATAGGTTCGCGTTTCGCGGGCATTACGCGCAAGGAGTTCGTTCAGGCGGCGAAAGGCGGGGTAATTGCGACGGGTATGACGGTGGGGATCGTAACGCTCGTTGCTTGGGCGGTGAGCTTATTGGTTGACATGCCTTATGGGCAGTTGTGGCTGGGGCTTTCGCCTGGCGCATTGGAGGGCATGGGGGCGCTGGGGATCGCGCTTGGCTACGATACAGCGTTCATCGCGGCGCACCATGTCATCCGGTTGCTGATGCTGAGCTTTGCGATTCCGCTGGTGGTGTTGATGATTCAGCGGCGGGAGGCGGCGGCGAAGGGACGTGAACCCCCACCTTGATCCTCCCTAGAAGGTGGGATTGTTCACTTTAAACCCCTGACGTGCGCCTGAACACAAAGCTTCAAAGTTGTGGCCTCACTCCCCCTTGAGGGGAGGGCCGGGGTGGGGGTCTTTCAGCGATCATCCGAACGACCCCCTCCCTCGATCCCTCCCCTCAAGGGGGAGGGAGGAGAAAGAGCCGATGATCCAAAACCTAACGTGCTCCACCTGAACACTCCCCGAGAGATGGGAGGTATTTCTTGGAGGTCACGCGATCAGAAAAGCGTAGCCATTGGGGGCGAGGTCTATTGCTTGGGCGGCAAGACCAGCGCCATGGGAGACGGGCTGCAGGGCCCCGGTGGCAGCGTTTTGGAGCGGGAAGGACTGAGGTTCAGCCGAAAGATTGAAGACGCACAGCATCGCTTCATTCCCCAGTGTGCGATGATAGGCGAGGATTGGCTCCGGGGTGTCGATGAAGGTGATATCCCCGGTGGCAAGGACGGGGTGTTCTTTGCGCCATGCGAGAATTTGGCGGTAGAAAGCTAGCGTTGAGTCTGGGTCAGCATTTTGGCTCAAAACGTTGAGCGCTGACTGGGTTGGCTTTACCGGCAACCAAGGCTTGCCGGTGGTGAAGCCGTTGGGGGCGTCGCCGGCGTCCCAAGGCATGGGTGTGCGGCAGCCATCGCGGCCTTTGTCTTCGGGCCAGAAGCGGATGCCGCGCGGGTCGGTGAGTTCTTCGAACAGCAATTCGGTTTCTGGCAGGCCCAGTTCCTCGCCCTGGTAGAGGCAGACCGAGCCTTTGAGGCTGAGCACCAGTGCAGCAGCCTGGCGGGCAAGCGCGGGGGCCTGTTGGCTATGTGGAGCCCAGCGCGTCATATGGCGGGGCACGTCGTGGTTCGAAAAGCTCCAGCAGGGCCACCCGTCAGGGCCTACACGGAAGAACTTTTCAATGCGCGAGCGGAAGTGCTCTGCGGTGAATTCATGCCCGAGGAAATCAAAGCCGTAGCACATGTGGAGCGTGTCACCGCCCGAGGTGTATTCGGCCATGAGTTCAACCGAGCGATGACTGTCGCCGACTTCGCCCACGGAGGTGGTGCCGGGATATTCGTTCAGCAGCGAGCGGACGCGGCGCAGGAACGGAAGGTTTTCCGGCTGCGACTTGGAGTATTTGTGCTCCTGCATGTCATAGGGATTGACGGCGTAGGCCAGGTGCTCAGGCAGCTTGTTGGGCGGATTGGAGCGCAGTTTCTTGTCGTGGAAGTAGTAGTTGACGGTGTCGAGGCGGAAGCCGTCAATGCCGCGTTCGAGCCAGAAGCGCATGACGTCGAGTACGGCCTGCTGCACGTCGGGATTATGGAAGTTGAGGTCTGGCTGGGAAGCCAGGAAATTGTGCATGTAGTATTGCCCGCGCGTGGGATTCCATTCCCAGGCGCGGCCGCCGAACACGGCGGGCCAGTTATTGGGCGGGGAGCCATCGGGCAGCGGATTGGCCCAGATGTACCAATCGGCTTTGGCATTGGTGCGGTTGAGGCGCGACTCCTGGAACCAGGGATGCAGGTCGGACGTGTGGCTGACCACCTGGTCCATGATGACTTTGAGGCCACGATGGTGCGCCTGTTCGACTAACGAGTCGAAATCATGAAGTGAGCCGAAGAGCGGATCGACGTCGCGATAGTCCGAGACGTCATAGCCCATATCTGCCTGAGGGCTGCGCGTGATGGGCGAGAGCCAGATGCAATCGACGCCCAGGCTCTGGATATGATCGAGGCGGCGGATGATGCCGGGCAGATCGCCTACGCCGTCGCCATTCGTGTCCTGAAAGGACCGGGGATAGACCTGATAGATCACCCCGCCGCGCCACCATTCGGTCATGCCTTCTATCCTGCCCTTGATGAGATTTGCGGCGAACCTATCCGGTCAAGGACCAGAAGGGAATCGCTGCGCTGCGCAGGTAAGCTGTGCGAGCAAGGCAGGATGATGGCGGCGCTAGACAACAGCGCTGATGAGGGGCTCGCCGGCGAAGTGCGCTTCGAGGTTGGCAACGAGGAGCGCTCCCATGGCGTCGCGGGTCTGGTGGGTGGCGCTGCCCTGGTGGGGGGAGAGGACGACGTTGTCGAGGGTGAGGAAGGCCTCGGGCACCTTTGGTTCGTCGACGAAGACGTCGAGCGCGGCGCCGCCCAGGCCGCCGTTTTGCAGCAGTTCGAGCATGGCCGGCTCGTCGATCAGCGTGCCACGGGCGACGTTGACCAGCATGCCCTTGGGGCCGAGGGCTTCGAGAACGTCGCGGCTGACGATGCCGTCGGTGGCTTTGCCGCCGGGGGCGATGATAACGAGCCAGTCGCTGTCACGCGCCATGTCCGTGAGACTGTCGTAGAAGATGTGCGGCTCGGACGGCTGGCGCTTGCGGCCGGTATAAACGACGCGCATTTTCATGGCCTGGGCGCGGGTGGCGATTTCCTTGCCGATCCGGCCAAGGCCCAAGATGCCGACGGTCTTGCCGGTGAGTTCGGAGAACAAGCCCATGTTGCCGGCGGGCCATTTGCCATTGCGGACGAACTGGTCGCCCTGCGGGATGCGGCGGGCGAGCGCGATCATGAGGCCGATGGTGAGTTCGGCGACGGCGTCGTTGAGCACGTTGGGGGTGTTGGTGACGCGGATATTGCGGGCCTTGGCGGTCTTGGTGTCGATGTTGTCGTAGCCGACACCGAAGCCTGCGATGATTTCCAGATTGGGGAGCTTGTCCATGAGATCAGCTTGAACCCCCGAGCCGGCGTGGGCGCGTATGCGGGCGCCGTTTTCGGCCAGCCAGGCATCGGGGTCGGGTTGCTCGTGGAGCTTGTGGACAGCGTAGCGCTCGGCGAGGGCGGCTTCGCAGGAGGTGTGGAGTTTGCCGGTCTGGAGGATGTCGATGGGCATTTGAGAACTCGATTGGTTTGACGGTCACCATAAGGCTCGTGTTTGTTGAGGCAACCCCCACCCTTGATCCCTCTTCGCGAAGGGAGAGGGTGTCGAAAAGCTGGAAGACTGTCATGCCCGCTGGACGAGCCCGTACAAATGTGTAGCAATGTCCGGGCGATGGGACGTGCCGCATACCAATTCGGAGCATAATGGCCGACAAACCGCCGTTCGATGAAATGCACAATGCGGATGGTTCAGTCCGCGAGCCCTATCGGGCGCTGGCGCAATGGCTGGCGGAGCAACCTGACAAGGCACTGACGCTGATGCAGTCGGATGCCGAGGCGATCTTTCGCAAGCTGGGCATCACTTTTGCGGTTTATGGGTCCGAGGAGGGCACGGAAAAGGTCATTCCGTTCGATGTCATCCCGCGCATCATCTCGGCAATGGAATGGCGGCGGCTGAGCAAAGGCATAGATCAGCGCGTGCGGGCGCTTAATGCGTTTTTGCATGACATCTATCACCGACAGGAGATTCTCAAGGCCGGGCGGATCCCCGAAAAGCTGATCCTGCAGAATGCGGCCTTTGCGCCCGAGATGATGGGCCTGAACCCGGCCAAGGGTGTTTATGCCCATATTATTGGGGTCGACATCGTACGGGTCGAGGGCGACGAGTTTTATGTGCTCGAAGACAATCTGCGTACGCCTTCAGGGGTCAGCTACATGCTGGAGGACAGGGAGGCGATGATGATGCTGGCGCCGGATCTGTTCCAGCGCTCCAAGGTCGCGCCGGTGGAGAATTATCCGGAAAATCTGCGGCGGACGCTGGAAAGCGTGGCACCGGAGGGGGCGGGATCGTCGCCCTGCATCGTGGTGCTGACGCCGGGGATTTATAACTCGGCATATTTCGAGCATTCGTTCCTTGCCGACCAGATGGGGGCGACGCTCTGTGAAGGGCCTGATCTCTTTGTCGATGGCGGCAAGGTTTACATGCGCACGACGACTGGTCCGGAACGGGTGCATGTCATCTATCGGCGGATCGATGATGATTATCTGGACCCGCTGACGTTCCGGCCCGATTCCATGCTTGGCGTGCCGGGGCTGTTCGATGCCTATCGGGCGGGCAATGTGACGCTGGTCAACGCGCCGGGCACGGGGATCGCGGACGACAAGGCGGTCTATACCTATGTGCCCGAGATCATCGAATTCTATCTCGGCGAGAAGGCGCTGCTGCAGAACGTGCCGACGTATAACTGCAGCGATGAAGAGCAGCGCAATTGGGTGCTCGAGAACATCCATGATCTGGTGGTAAAGGAGGTTCATGGCTCGGGCGGTTATGGAATGATGGTGGGGCCAACATCGAGCAAGGCGCAGCATCAGGAATTCAAGCGCAAGATCGAGGCGCGGCCGGATAATTACATCGTGCAGCCGACATTGGCGCTGAGCACGTGTCCTACTTACGTCAATGCGGGCATTGCTCCTCGGCATGTGGATTTGCGGCCCTATGTGCTGGTAGGCGACGAAGTGCGGATTACACCGGGCGGGCTGACGCGGGTGGCGCTCAAGAAGGGGTCGCTGGTGGTCAATTCCAGCCAGGGCGGAGGCACCAAGGACACTTGGGTGCTGGAAGATTGATGGTGGAGTTTGGAACGCGAGATCTGTGGGTTGACCCCCACCTAACCTCCCCCTGGGAGGGGGAGGAACCGTTCTGCGATTTGACTACAATATTGCCGGTACCACAAATCCATTCCTCCCCCTCCAAGGGCGAGGTTAGGTGGGGGAGTCTCGCTGCACTCGGGTGTTGCCCATGAGAATGCTCGGACGGACGGCGCAGAATCTGTTTTGGCTGTCGCGCTATGTGGAGCGGGCGGAGAACATGGCGCGGTTGCTGGAGGTGGGGTATCGCATGAGCCTCACCAGCCGGCGCGAAGGCGGGTCGTCGGAACATCTGGTATCAATGATGCAGGCGGCGGAGGTGGATGAGGCTTTTGCCCTCAAGAACCGTCCCGCCGATGTCGATAGTGTGGCCCATTTCATGATGTTCGATGCGGATAATCCATCGTCGGTGTATTCGTGCCTGCAATCGGCGCGCACCAATGCCCGTTCGGTACGAACGGCGATTACCAGCGACATGTGGGAATCGATCAACGGAGCCTGGCTTGAATTCTCGCAGATCAAGCCGCGAGACGTACGAGGGGCAAAGCTGTTGGGGTTGCTGGAATGGGTGAAACACCTCAGCCATCAGTTCCGCGGCGCTTTGCTAGGAACGATACTGCGCGACGATGGCTTTGCGTTTCTGCAGGCAGGCAATTTCATCGAGCGGGCCGACAACACGGCGCGTATCCTGGACATGAAGTATTATGTGCTGCTGCCGCGCGCGACGCTGGTGGGCGGGGACCTTGATATCCAGCAATGGACGCTGATCTTGCGGGCGGCCTCGGCCCATCGCTCGTACCGGCATGTCTACCATGACCGCTACAAGGCACATAACATCGCAGACTTCCTGATCTTGCGGCCGGAAATGCCGCGCTCGCTGGTGTTTTGCGCGCAGTTCGTGCGCCAGAACGTGGAAACTTTGGCGCAATTCTATGGCAAGGAGCAGGCCTCGTGTGCGGCGGCCCGGCAATTGTGCGCGATGGTCGAAAACACCAACATGGACACGATCTTCAGCCATGGGCTGCATGAGTTTCTAACCGAGTTCATGACCCGCAATTACCATGTGTCGAACAGCCTGTCGGAAAGTTACAATTTCTACTGATGCGTATCGCCATCCGCCATGAACTGATCGTTTCGCCGCCGCCGGGGACCGCGCATCTGGTCATGCAATTGCTGTTGACGCCCAGAGATGGACCGACGCAGGCGGTTAAAGAATGGGTCATAGAGATGGCCGGCATGGACAATGCTGCCCGGTTCGACGACGCCTATGGCAATCACGTGCATCTAGTCAATCAGAGCAAGCCGGATGGGCCGCTGAGTGTCGTGGTGAGCGGGATGGTGGACACCCGCGACATGCACGGCGTGCTGGGGCGCCCGGGCGGAGAGCCGGTTCCGGCGCTCTACAAGCGCATGACGCCGCTAACCAAGGTGCCGGTGACGCTTTATGGCAAGTTCCGCGGCGCCAAGGAAAACCGGCTGGACGTGTTGCAGGGGCTAATGCTGCGGGTGAGCGAGACGCTGCATGCGCCACTCGCCGAGGCACAGCGCCAGACGGAGGGCGGGCAGACGCAAAGCCAGAACGGGCAAAGTCAGACGCAGGGTACGGCTAGTGGCAGTGTCGTTGAGCCTGTCGCCGCCATGAGCGCTGATGGCACGCCAGCCAGGGAAGCCGAGGGACACGAAGTAGTTGTGCGGCTGCCCCGGCCGCCGGCAACGGACTTTGCCCATAGCTTTGTGGGCGCGGCACGGGCGCTGGGCATTCCAGCACGTTATGTAACCGGGTATCTGGTGGGCGATGACGAGGAGCCTGCCGCATTCCATGCCTGGGCCGAAGCCTTCGATGACAAACTCGGCTGGATCGGGTTCGACGCCATGCTCGAATTGTGCCCGACAGACCGGCATGTGCGGCTCGCCGTTGGGCTCGATGCCCTGTCAGCGGCGCCGCTCCGGTGTGTTCCGGCGGGAGATGGGGTGCCGGAGCAGACAGTCAGCATCGAGCAGGTTTGAGAAAACCAGCAGGCTTTGGGCCTGCCGGTGAGTACAAAATCGCGTCGAGGACTACTCGTCGACAATTGGCGAGAAGCCGCCATAGATCGAGCGCTTGGCGTCATAGAGATCGGGATTGGGTGCCATGCGAGGGTCCTGCATCAGCTTTTCCCAAGCCTTGTTCCGCACGTCCTTGGATGGCCACTCGATGAACGAAAAGCCGATCGTTTCATCGTCCTTGGCAGCAACAGCACGCTGGAAATCAGTGGTCTGGCCGGGCGGTAGGTCATCGCCCCAAGAATCCACCACGCGTAGGGCACCGTGCTCGAGGAGCAAGGGCGCCTGGACTTCGGCTGCGGCTCGGTAAGCATCCTTGTTGTTGACCGGGACCGGAGAAATCATGCCTTCGACATAACCGGGCTTGCCCGTGGCGCCCGTGTCGACTAGCGCCTCGAAGCCACCATAAATCATGCGTTGGGCGTCAAATGGCATTTCGCTCATTGCGGCGGTTATGCTGGGATCCTCCATCATCTTCTTGCCAGCCGCCACCCTCGTGGCTCGGTCCGGATATTCAATCCAGGAGAACAGCGGCACCTCCCCTTCTTCGAGCTTGGTCGCGCGATAGAAGTCGGTCTGCTTGCCTGGCGGGACATCGTCAGCCCAAGTCTCGACCATTCTGGTGGCGCCCAAACCTTTGAACATGGGCACGGCGGAGCTGGCATGCTCGCGATATATGTCCTTGTTGGCAGCAGGAACGGCGAGCACGAAACCTTCGATATAAGCCATGGATCATCTCCTGGTGTGTGACGTCTATCATCATGACGAACGAGGGACGGGGAAACAGACAGGGGAGTATTTATCTTTCCGTTGGTGCATCAAGCTAGTCAGTTCAGCGCGGCAGTTTTCTTCAGGGCATCGATAATGTCGCTGGGCGCGTCAGGGGCCGCAATGATGTAATTGGTACGCAGCCAGTTCCACATAATGAGACGATGCATGATCGTGTAGAACGAGAGGGCGCCAGCAGGATCGGGATGGTTGAGCGGACCATAGCCGGCCAGAATGTGCGGCGAACTGCCGGGCATATTATGCTCCGTGCAGAACAAGCATTTGGCCAAATCGGACAGCGGGTCGGCGGCGCAGAAGCTGTCGTAGTCGATGACGCCGCTCAGCTGCAAGCCGCCGTCTTGGGTTTCAACGAAGAGCACATTGTTGGGTTGCAGATCGTTGTGGGCGAAGACCGGGCCTGTGCTGGAGAGCACAATTGCGTCGAACTGCCGATCAAGGATGCTGCGCAGCTTCTGCGCTAGGTCAGCGCCGCCTCCCACAGCCGTAAACTCGTCGATAACTTTGGGAACCATGGCACTCATTAGCTCACTGTTGGAGCTTCGCGGAACCAGGGCACGGGAGGCGTCGAAGAAGCCGTAGCCGGGCATTGGCATCGAGTGGAGTTTGCGTAGGGCCGCGCCCATTTGGCACAAGGCATTGATGAGACCGGGATGCTCGCTGAAACGGGACAAAGGTTTGCCGGGCAAATGATTGGTTACTGCAAAGCGCACCGGGAGGCACTGCTTGGTTTCGTCGACCAGCACGTAACGGGTTGTCGGAAGGTCGAGACCATTTAACAAGGAAGCGGCGTAAGCGTCTTTGGCCGGAGAAAGATGCGCAGAGTCGGGATAAAGCTTCAGGACCAGAGGGGCGCCCTCGCCCGTCTCGAGGCGATAAACCGGCGAGTTGCCGCCTTGAAGCGGAATGATCCCGGTGATCTCGCCCAGGCCCAGCGTGTTCAGCACCTGCTTGGCGTTGACGAGGTCCAGCATCGTTGTTTCCTATAGGCTCAGGATGAGAAGCCAGCCGGAGATCGTCACGGCGGAGGCGACTGTGGCGATGAGGATAGTGTTGGCGGCGACATTGGCGCCGCGGTTGTAGTAGGTGGCAAAGACGTAGACGTTGACGCCAGCTGGCATGGCTGAGAGGAGAATGCCGTAGCGAGCGATTTCCATGGGTACATGGAGTACCCAGATCATCAAGGCGTAGGCGAGCGCGGGGTGCAGGATCAGCTTGATGAGGGAGGCGACGAGGGCCTGCTTCCAGTTTTCCGACAGCTTGTATTCATTGAGCGCGCCGCCAATGCCGAACAGGGCGGCGGGCACAACGGCAGAGCTCATCATGACAAAGAAGGCTTCGGCGGGCTCAATCAGTTGCAGGCCGGAGAAGTAGCCGATCATGCCGGCAATGATGCCCCAGATCAGGGGATTGGAAAAAACACGGCGGGCGGCAACGAGCAGGGTCTTGCCCAAAGGTTGGCCGTCGCGGCGGACCAGCTCCATGGTGACCATGCCCACTGTCAACAGGATGGCGCCATGCAGGCCAATGATGGAGAGGGTGACTGGCAACGACTCGGGGCCATAGGCGCGCGTCATGATAGGCAGGCCGATGAGCACCGTATTGGTGAAGGTTCCGGAAAAACCGACGGAGACACCAACGCCGGGCGTGTTGCCGAAGAGTTTGATCGCAATGACGATGCCGACGACAAAGCAGGTCAAGGCGCCTACGTAATAGGGGCCGATGATGGCGATGTTGAAGGCAGAGCGCAGATCGCTGGTGAGGAGCGAATGGAACAGCAGGCATGGGGTCGCAAAATTGTTGACGAATGCGATGAGGCTCCTGATGCCCTCGGCTGGAAAGAGGCGAAAGCGCACGGCGCCGAAGCCGAATGCCATCAGCGCGAAGATAGGCGCTATGACCGTGATGATGGCGAGCATGGCCGGGCGATCCGTGGCCGAAAGGGGTATCCCTGCCCTATCGATGCCAGCGCGGAAGGTCAATGACAATCTTGTATGGTAGTTTGAGGTCTGTAGTTTCGCGCTGTAAAGCGAAACAATAATCTTCCAAAACGAAAGCCAATCGCTTACAAACGAAACCTAAAAGAGGAGTTCGGCATGGCCAGCAGCGACAGCGTCGATATCTTTGTCATTGGCGGAGGCGTCAACGGCGCAAGCGTAGCACGCGACGCGGTGGGGCGCGGCTATAGCGTCGCATTGGCCGAGATGAACGATCTGGCCTCGGGCACATCATCGGCCGCGACCAAGCTGGTGCATGGCGGGTTGCGCTATCTTGAACATTATGAATTCCGGCTAGTGCATGAAGCGCTCGCGGAACGCGAGGTTTTGTGGGCCGCGGCACCGCATATCATCTGGCCACTCCGGTTCGTGCTGCCGCACCACAAGGGCTTGCGGCCTGCCTTCGTGCTGCGCGCAGGGCTCGCCATGTATGATTACATGGGTGGGCGGCGCTTGCTGCCCCCCACCAAGACGCTGAATTTGACACAGGACGTAACCGGCAAGCCGCTCAAGCCCGGTTATCGGCTGGGGTTCGAATATTCGGATTGCTGGGTGGAGGATTCACGCTTCGTCGTGCTGAACGCACGCGATGCGGCGAACAAAGGCGCGAGAATTCATGTTCGCACCAAGGTCACCAGCGTGCGGCGCGACAATGGCGGCTGGACGATCGATCTCAATGGGGAGGACGGGCGGCAGGCGGTGCATGCGAAGCTGGTGGTGAACGCGGCAGGGCCCTGGGTGGATCAGGTGATCACCGGCGCCATGGGCAAGAACGGGGCGCGCAATGTGCGGCTGGTTAAGGGCAGCCATCTGGTGGTGCGCAAGCTTTATGACCATGACCGGTGCTATATTTTCCAGAACGCCGATGGGCGCATCATCTTTGCCATCCCCTACGAAACCGATTTCACCCTCATCGGGACGACGGACGAGGATTATAAGGGCGATCCAAAGGACGTGCGGATTTCGGATGGTGAAACGGACTATCTGCTATCGGCGGCGAGCGAGTATTTCGCCAAGCCGGTGACGCGGGACCAGATTCACTGGAGCTATTCGGGCGTACGGCCGCTGTTCGACGATGGCGCGAGCGCGGCACAGGAAGCAACGCGCGATTATGTGCTCAAGGTCGATGGCGATGCGGCAAGCGGCGCGGCCGTGAATGTGTTTGGCGGCAAGCTGACAACATCGCGGCGGCTGGCGGAATCGGTGCTCGAGAAGATCGAAGAGGTCTTGGGCAAGCGGGGCGCACCGTGGACCAAGACTAGCAAGCTGCCCGGTGGGGATTTCGAGCCACTGGCGTTCGAGGCCGAAGCGCGGCGATTGCATAAGGACTACGCAAACTTGCCCTCGACGCTGACGCGGCGGTTGATGCGGCTATATGGCACCAAGGCGCGCGAGATACTGGGCCGGGCCGAAACGGTGCGCGATCTGGGGCAGCATTTCGGGGCCGATCTTTATCGGGCAGAAGTGGATTATTTGGTGGCGCAGGAGTGGGCGCGGACGGCAGAGGATGTGCTGTGGCGTCGCACCAAGCTGGGGCTGCGAATGAGCGCCGACGAGAGCGCTGCGCTTGAGGATTATCTGGCGGGGCAAGTAGCGGCCGCATAAACTTATAGCAAGACTGAAACATCGGCGCCGAGGAGAAACAATGGGCGAGTTTATTCTGGCGATCGACCAGGGAACGACGTCGAGCCGGGCGATCGTGTTCGATAGGGATCGCAAGATTGCCGGGGTGGGGCAAAAGGAGTTCACCCAGTATTTCCCCAAGGATGGCTGGGTGGAGCACGACCCGGAGGAAATCTGGGAGAGCGTCCTTTGGTCGGTAAAAACGGCGCTAACGCAGGCAAAAATCGCGGCTGAGGATCTGGCGGCGATCGGGATTACCAATCAGCGGGAAACGACACTTATCTGGGACCGCGCAACGGGCAAGCCAATCCACAATGCCATCGTCTGGCAGGACCGGCGGACGGCGGCTTATTGTGCCAAGCTGAAGAAAGCGGGGCACGAGGCCGAGGTCAGCAGGAAAACCGGGCTGCTGCTGGACCCCTATTTTGCTGGCACCAAAGTCAAATGGTTGTTGGACAATGTGAAGGGGGCGCGTCAGCGAGCCGAGGCAGGCGAGCTGGCCTTCGGCACGGTGGACAGTTTCCTCGTCTGGCGACTGACTGGAGGCAAAAGCCATGTGACGGATGCTACCAATGCGGGGCGGACGCTGCTGTTCGACATCGGCAAGAACCAGTGGGACAAGGGGCTGCTCAAGCTTTTTGAGGTGCCGGCGGCGCTGTTGCCCGAGGTCAAGGACTGTGCCGATGATTTCGGGGTGACAGATAAGGCGCTGTTTGGCGCGGCCATTCCGATTCTAGGGGTGGCCGGGGACCAGCATGCAGCCACAATCGGGCAGGCGTGCTTTGCGCCGGGGATGCTAAAATCGACCTACGGTACGGGATGCTTTGCGCTGCTCAATACCGGGGCGGACATGGTGCGCTCCAAGAACCGGCTGCTGACAACTATCGCTTATCGGTTGGACGGCAAGACCTGCTATGCGCTGGAAGGGTCGATCTTCATCGCCGGAGCAGCGGTGCAGTGGATCCGGGATGGGCTAAAGCTCGTCAAGCAGGCGAGCGAAACGGGGCCGCTGGCACGCACGGCTGATCCGGAGCAGAATGTTTATATGGTTCCCGCTTTCGTCGGTCTGGGGGCGCCTTGGTGGGACGCAGAAGCGCGCGGGGCGATCTATGGGCTGACGCGCAATTCGGGGCCAGCGGAAATCGCCAAGGCGGCGCTCGAGGCGGTGTGCTACCAGACGCGCGATTTGCTCGAGGCCATGCACAAGGACTGGAAGGGTGGCGGCAATACGGTGCTGCGTGTCGATGGCGGCATGGTGGCGTCGGACTGGACTATGCAGTTCCTGGCGGACGTGCTGGACGCGCCGGTGGACCGGCCGGTGATATTGGAGACGACGGCACTTGGCGCTGCCTGGCTGGCGGGATCGCGGGCCGGCGTTTGGCCTGGGATGGAGGAGTTTGCCAAGGGCTGGGCGCTAGAGCGGCAGTTCGAGCCGCAGATGGAGGCGGGCGAACGCAAGCGCAAGGTCAAGGGGTGGAATGAGGCCGTGCGGCGAACGCTGACCGTTTGATTTCCATCTGAGGCTGGCTTGGAATAGCCGTTTTCTGCGCTTCTGGTGCCCACGTATTGATATACGCTCCGCTCCGGTTCTCCCAAATGACCATTTTCGTCTCAGCTTGAGATGAATTTCTACCGGTCAGGGTGGCGTCATACCCGCCAAGCGTCGAAGCTGCCGCCGGCGATCATGGCCCAGTAGACTTTGCCGCCTGGGCCGGTCGCGGCGGCAAGGCCGAATTCAGTGAATTTGCGGCTGAGCAGAGTCGAACGGTGGCCCGAGGAATTCATCCAACCTTCAATGGTGCCTTGCAGGTTTGGATAGCCCTTGGCGACGTTTTCGCCCACGGCGCCAAGGTACCCGGCTTCGGTGACGCGCTGGCGCAGGGTAACGCCTAGATCGTGGCTCATGGTGTTTTTCTGCGCCATCAGGCGAGCCTGCGAACGCGCGGCGGCTTCGAGGGATGGATTGTAGGTCCAGGGCGGTGACCCGTTCGCAGCGCGAACACTGTTGATTGCCACAAGGATTTCGGCGTCACTCAGGGTTTCGGGCGTGCTTGCCGTTTTGGGCAGAACGGGAATGGTGCTGGCACAGGCGGACAGCGCTGCTGCCGAGCCCAGGACCAAGATGCTGCGGCGAGTGAGTGTAAGCATGAAGGGTCCGGTGTCAGGCCTGATCATAGGCGGTTAGGAGCAGCGGCAACATAGCCAACTGGTCGGCAATGGATTGTTGATCCTCGAGCGCCCAGCATGCAGACAGAGCAGCGTGCGCGGCGGCCCAGCCGAGGATTCGCTTGCGCGAAAAACCAAGACGGCTGGACAGGAGCTCGGACATTGAGGCGATGCGACGGGGATCCCTGACCAGTTCATCTGCACCAAGAGGGTTGTTGAGCGCATTGGCGACTTCATACGCCGGGTCGCCCAATAAGGCGCGCGGATCAATGGCAAGCCAGCCCCGCGAGCTGGAAATAATATTGTCGTGGTGGAGATCGCCATGCAATGGGATCTGCGCGCTGGGTCGATCGAAAAGAGTGAGCGCAACACCTGCGGCGCGAGCGAAGAGATCGCGCGCCGTATAGGGCCAAGCGCGGATATTGGCCGAGAATAGCGGGGCGAAGTGATCACGCAACGGCAACAGATCCTTTGGCGTATCAGCGCGCGGGCGATGGAGGCTGCTGACGAGTGTAGCCAATGCAATGGTGGCTTCATCGTCGCGGCCCTGGCGAACGGCGTCGCCGAGGGGGATACCATCAAGCCATTCCATAAAAAGCGTGCCACCATGACGGTCGAAGACTGTTGCGGCACCCTCCCCGGCGTACCAATTCATCAACTCGCCGCCGCGGTGTTCAGCGTCGCCTTTACCGGGCTTCATAATTTTCAGCACGGCGAAGTTGCGGCCGTTTTGCTCGACCCGGAAAATCCAACTCGTCGCCGTCTCGGTAATGGGACTGGCCTTGGTCAGAGACCAACGGATCAGGGCGCGGCTTAGGGCTGTTTCGACGGGCGACTGATTCATCATGGAAGCCATTTAAGCAGAAGGCGCGCCCGGTTACGACCACCGCGCCGGGATGGCTGGTAAACATGATGAAATGGCGGCGTCAACCTTCCAGTAACATTGCTGGTTTGCCCAATAGCAACCTTAACGGCCGGATCAAGGACGGCAGAAGGCTTTCTTTACCGCCAAAAGGCGCACAATGCTCATCAGGCGAAGTCAGGTGAACACAAGAGGAGCCGAGATGACGCAGGAAGCTTATGACACCCGAGAGCGAGACAGGCTCAAGGACATAATGGCAGTAGACGAGACCCGCACTGGCATTTTGCGGCAGATCGTCAATGGGGTCAGCGGGCTGTTGTTGCTGCTGGTCACAGGTTTGGTGATTGTATTGCTGGTGTTGTGGAAGTCGCCTTGACTGTTAATTCTGTGTTACCCAACCCCCACCCGGGCTCCCCCTGGTAGGGGAGGTGCAGAGGGATCAGTCTTCGTCGCTGGCCATTTGCCGGAGGACTGCGCCTTTGCCGCGTATGCGGAAGTAGAGGGGGACCAGGAGTGCCAGCGCTGCGATCACGTAGAGTGTGATTGCTATGGGAGAGCCAATCAGAACAGCTGGATCGCCCTGGCTGATGGCAAGGGCGCGGCGCAATTGCTGTTCTGCGAGCGGACCTAGGATCAAGCCGATGACAACGGGAGCGATGGGGTAGCCGAAGCGGCGGAGGGCAAAGCCCAGAATGCCGAACGCCAGAAGGATCAGGAGCTCAAACGAGAAAGGGATCGGACCGAGGCGGCCGGACATGGCGCCATTGGCACCCAGGGTTCCCAAGGTCGCGAAGGTCAGGATGCCAGCATAGAGCCAGGGCTTGGGAATGGTCAAAAGCTTCACCCAGAGGCCGATCAGCGGCAGATTGAGCACCAGCAGCATCAGATTGGCGATAAGCAGGCTCGCCACCAGGGACCAGACCAGGGGCGCATTGTTGGCAAAGAGCAAGGGGCCAGGCTGAAGGCCGAACTGCTGGAAGCCGGCGAGCATGATCGCTGCGGTGGCCGAGGTGGGTAGGCCCAGTGTGAGGAGTGGAACAAGCGTGCCGGCGGCGGAGGCGTTGTTGGCTGCCTCGGGACCAGCGACGCCCTCGATGGCACCCTGGCCGAATTCCTCGGGATGTTTGGAAAGCTTGCGCTCAGCCGCATAGGAAAAGAAGGTGCCGATTTCGGCGCCGCCAGCAGGCATGGCGCCGATAGGAAAGCCTATCGCGGTGCCGCGCAGCCAAGCGGGCCATGAACGCTTCCAGTCCTGAGCCGTCATCCAGACAGAGCCTTTGACGGCAAGCACCTCTTCCTTGAGCGAGAAGGTGGACGAGGCGATGGCGAGGGTCTCGCCGATGGCGAAGAGGGCGACCGCAAGCGTTGTGACCTCGATGCCGTCGAGCAGATCCGGGATGCCAAAGGACAATCGGGCTTGGCCGGTTTGCAGATCGATGCCGATGACGCCAAGGCCAAGGCCGATGAAAAGCGAGGTAATGCCACGCAGGGCGCTATCACCGAATGCAGCCGAGACCGTGACGAAGGCCAGGACCATGAGGGCAAAATAATCGGCCGGGCCGAAGGCCAAGGCTGCCTTGACCACCCAAGGAGCTACAAAAGCGAGGGCTAGAGTTGCTATAAGACCGGCAACAAAGGAGCCAATGGCAGCGGTCGACAGCGCCGGACCGCCCCTGCCCTTGCGGGCCATCTTATTGCCCTCGAGCGCGGTAACGATTGATGCGCTTTCACCGGGCGTGTTGAGCAGAATCGAAGTGGTAGAGCCGCCATACATGCCGCCGTAGTAGATGCCTGCGAACATGATGAGGGAGCCGGTCGGATCAAGCCGGTAGGTCACAGGCAGTAGCAGGGCCACTGTCAGTGCCGGACCGATGCCGGGCAACACGCCGACCGCGGTTCCTAGCGTGACGCCGAGAAGGGCATAAAGCAGGTTCTGGATCTGGATGGCATTGAGCAGGCCAGTTGCCAAAAGGCCGAAGGTATCCATCACAAACGACTTTCGATCAGGGGATGAGGCGTTCTATCGGGCCGGCGGGCAGGGAAAGCTGCAAGCCGCGGGAAAAGACGAACCAAATGGCAAAAGCCAGCACGAAACCGATGGGCAAGGTAAGCCATATAGGGCCACGGCCGAAGCCTTTAGCGACAAAGGCAAAGAGCACCGCGGTGCCGATGGAGAAACCAGCCCAACCGATCAGCAGCAATTGTGCGATCAAGCCTCCAATGATCCATAGCATTGGTGCAATATTGACCTTTTCACGCGCAGGAAAACTGCCGCGAAAGGCCGAGATTGCCGTGCCGATGGACAAAAGGATCAGCCCCCCCGCGATGGCATAGGGGAAAACTGTGGGGCCGACGCGCGCCTGAATAGGCGGCACGCGCATCATAGATGTTTGCCAGATGATGATGGCGGCAATCGCCGCCAGCACCAGCGCTATGACAAACGCCGCCCCATCGGGGCGGCGCGAGAGATTGGGTTCGTTCAGGCTCATTGAACGAGGCCAATGTCTCTCAAAATGGTCTCGGTAGCGGAGATGTCAGCTGCGAGCTGGGTGTCGAACTCGGCGCCAGCCATGTACATGTCCTGCCAGCCATTAGTTTCAAGCGTCTGCTTCCATGTGGCCGAGGTCACAAGCTTTTCGATGTCGGCATTGATCGCGGTTTTCTGCTCTTCGGTAATGCCGGGAGCAGCAGCGACCATGCGCCAGTTCTCGACGACGAGATCAACACCGCTTTCGGTCAGGGTTGGGATCTCGGAGCCTTCGAGGCGGGCTGCACCAGTGGACGCAAGGGCACGCAGATCGCCGGACTCGATCTGGGCGTCGAACTCGCCCAGGCCGGAAATACCCACGGTTACCTGGCCACCAAGAACGGCGGCAAGCGCTTCGCCGCCGCCGGAGAAAGCAATGTAGTTTACGGTTGTTGGATCAACACCCACGGTCTTGGCAAAAAGCCCGGCGGCGATGTGATCGACACCGCCGGCGGAACCACCGGCCCAAGACACAGAGCCCGGATCAGCCTTGAGCTTGGCAATGAGATCATCGACGGTCTGCAGTTCTGAGGCGGCGGGTACAACGATGACGTCGGATTCGCCGGTGAGGCGGGCAATCGGGGTAACGTTGGCCAGCGAAACGGGCGAGGCGTTGGTGAGCACGGCGCCGACCATGACATAGCCGCCGACGATCAGTGCATTTGGGTTGGCATTAAATTGATTGACGAACTGGGCAAGGCCAATGGTGCCGCCGGCGCCGGGAACGTTGGTGACCTGGACATTGCCGGAGATGCCTTCGGCCTGGAGATCCTCCTGCATCGCACGGGCCGTCTGGTCCCAACCGCCGCCAGGGGCCGCAGGGGCCATGATGGTGTAGTCTGCCGCAAAAGCGGGGGTCGCGAGGGCGCCGGTTACCAGCGCCGCCAAGAACAGCTTGTTCATAATTCCTCCCATGTCACATTCGGAACGTCTTTGCGTTCGTGACGGACACCATAGAAGGCATCCCTGTCACCGTCCTGTCACCGGCAGCAACGCAAATAGTGCAGTTTGGGTGCAAGATTGCGGCAAACAGTTCGCAAAGGCAATGGCGCCTAGGCGCGGCGGCGGCCTGCGGTGGTGCTGGTCGCGATACGTTTCTGCGCGAAAAGTTTGAGGAGACGGGTGGTGGCTTCAAAAGAGTCTGGACGGGAGTAGAGATAGCCCTGCCCCAGATTGCATCCAAATTTTTGCAGCGACTCGGACTGGGCCGCTGACTCGATCCCCTCGGCAACCACTTTCATGTCGAGCTTGCGGGCGATGTCGACAATGGCTTCAACAACGACATCGCTGGCGCGGTCGCTGCCGAGGCGATCAACGAAGGATTTGTCGATCTTGATGACGTCCACCGGAAAGCTCAACAAATGGGTCAGCGAGGCAAATCCAGTGCCGAAATCATCAAGCGCGACGAGCAGGCCACGTTGGCGAAGTGCACCGACAGCCCTGGGCACCATCTGGTCAATGCCGCTCATATAGACGGCTTCGTTGACTTCGAGAATGACGTGCTTGAGCGGCACGCCGGCGCGTTCGAAGGTTTCTACGATGCGCTCTTCGAGGTCGCCGCGCTGGAAATCGCCGGTGGTGACGTTGATGCCGACATGCTGGAAATCGACGCCCTGATCGAGCCAAGAGCGCACGTCATTGGCAATCTGGGTCAGCATCTGGCCGGTGAGTTGATAGGCGATGCGCGGATCGGACAAGCCAGCATGAAACTCGCCGGCAGTGGCGATGCGGCCTTCGGGCATGCGCATGCGGGCGAGTGCCTCAAGGCCGACGATCTCGGAGGTGTCGAGCCGAACAATGGGCTGGTAATGCGCGAGGATACGCTTTTCGAGCATGGCTTGATCGAGGCTACGTACCATGCGCACCCGTTCGAGCATGGACGTCCGCAGGCCGGGGATGAAGCGGACATAGCCGCCGCGACGCACTTCCTTGGCGTGGTAGAGCGCGAAATCAGCATTCTGGCAGAGCGAGGCGCCGTCCTCACCGTCTGCGCCGAAGAGCGCGCCGCCGATGGTGATATGTGGATCGATGGTTTGATCGCCGGCCTGTATCAACCCACGCACGGCGGCAAGCATGGCAGCAGCCGCATCCCCCAATTGGTCGGCGTTTGAGCAGTCGGCGACGAGAACGGCAAATTCGTCGCCGCCGAGGCGGCATGCCGTCAGGCGGGGATCACTGCCGGCGATGCGTTCCGCAACGGTTCGGATCAGCATGTCGCCATAGGCGTGCCCAGCGGTGTCATTGACAATTTTGAGGTGGTCGATATCGACCAGCAAGAGCCCGAAGCTCTGCTTGTGCGCGATGTTGGTGGCCAGAAGGCGGTTGAAGTGACCGCGATTTGGCAGACCGGTGAGCGCATCGAAATACGCTAGCCGGTGGTTGCGCTGGCGGACGCGGTCGTTGTCAATGGCAATGGCGCAGAGGTGCAGGCAGGTTTGGACAATGCTGTGTTCAAGCGCGTCGGGCTTGCGGCTGGTGCGGTAGTAGAATGCGAATGTTGCAACGACATGGCCGTCTTGGTCTAGAATGGGGCTGGACCAGCAGGCGCGCAGGCCAAGGGGTTGGGTCAGCCCGCGGTAGTCTTCCCAAAGCGGGTCGGCGTCAATGTCGGTGACCATCACGGGTTCGCGCCGGTAGGCGGCGGTGCCGCAAGAGCCGGCCTTGGGACCGATAGCCAGGCCCTCGATGGCGCTGGAGTAAGCTGGGGGCAGGCTCGGCGCTGCTAGGGGGTGCAGCAAGCCAGTAGCATCTACGGTGAGGATGGAGCAGATCACGCCCGGCGCCAGAGCCTCCGCACGGCGGCACAGCAGATCGGCCACGACGTCGAGCGGCGTACCGCAAGCGACTGCCTCCAGAACCTCGGTCTGAAGCCGCAAAAGCGCGCCGGTTTCGCCTAGATCCATCAGGAATGCCTCAGTGTCTAATGCAGATCATAACCCGCCTGGATAAAGGAGGGGTTCTGGCGCTAGATCGTTTTCTCGCGTTTAGGAAAACAAAGTCTTTACCGTGCGGCTCTTTGCGAACGAGCTAAGCAAATCGAGCAGTTTGAACTCCTAGGCGGCTGACCCGTTGAGCGGAAGAAGCAACGGAGTAGCACAATGAGTTTTCCCCCAATGGACCCCAGTCCAACTGCGCCCGATCCCGGGCCAACGCCACCGACCTTCCCTCGTCCGATCGATGATGAGCCAAAGAAAGGTCCAGACATCCAAGTACCCGACAAAAATAACCCGACTGAAAACCCCCAGCCCGGCCCGGCCATGCCGCCCGAACAAGCACCGTTCCCGGACCATACGCCCGATCCGTGAGGCAGGGCCTAGTTCTCGTTATTTCAACAATCCATGCGAGGGTATCATGAACAAAGCCAACTGTCCGATCACCGACGATCCAGCTAAAATCAGAGCCAAAACTAACGATTATACCGAATTCGACTGCCCGCAATGCGGGGTGTTCCGGATCAGCGACGCTGCGCTGGCATTGGCGGGAGACAATCCCAAAACGCTGCTGGAAGCGCTCAGTGTTGCGCAGACTTCTGCAAAGACTGGTGAGATCCCGACGATAGACAATGTGGTGAGCGGCTGAGTAAACCCGCGTTCAACTGATCGGCATCGAGGAACATGTTTGGCAAAAAGTTCCTTTGCCTACAAGAATAGAATTCTTGGAGGGTACCATGCCCGAAATGACACTGGGGCATATCCCCAATCCGCTAATCGATAAATTCAGCATGGGCGAACTGATCCGGGTTGCACCTTGGGTTTATGAAGACATCCAGGCTGTGGGACCGCAGACGGTTAAATCGGTGGTGCATGACATGGGGCTAGAGCCTGATGAGCCACAAGCCATGACCACCTGGGTGTCGGCAGTAACCAAGTGCCACTCGCAGCTTTGGAACTCACTAGCTCAAGGCTGAAGACTCTGTCCGTTAACTCGCGATAGACCCGCAACTGCTTCATGCAGGTGGAATTAAGTCCATCGAACCGTATTTGCACGGTTCAGTCTCATGCCTAGTGTCGCCTGATCCCCCGTCTCCCGGGATCAGGCGACTTTCTTCGAGCTCCCCAGCGGTCGGCTTTGCAAGGTTACCTCCGAGGTTATCTTCTACCTTCAAGCGCCTTTTGTCGTTCACTGAGCTATGGATGTACCAGGCATTGGCGATCCGAATGTTTCGGGTGCCTTAGCTTGTGCGGAACCTCTGGCGACCTATCTAGATTGCTAGAGACCCAAGCAAAGTTACTGATATGCCCAAAAATCCTAGAGCTTCCATCGTAGCCCTCCGGGCGCAGGTTCCCGACGACGCATTTACCGCCTCAACGCTCGGGACGGTGCGGGAGGGCAGCGGCGTGGTGATCGGCGAGGAAGGCCTTGTGGTTACCATCGGCTATCTGATCACCGAAGCCGAAGAGGTCTGGTTGACGACGCATGACGAGCGCGTGGTGCCCGCCCATGTGGTTGGCTATGACCAGGAAACTGGCTTTGGCTTGGTGCAGGCCATGGGCAAGCTCGACTTGCCTGCCCTGCCGATCGGCAGTTCGCGCGAGGCGAAACTCAAGGACGTTGCGACCATTCTTGATGGGCGCGGGGATGAGGTGATCACCGAAATCGTCGCCAAACAGGAATTTGCCGGTTATTGGGAGTATCTGCTCGACGAGGCAATTTTTACTGCACCGTTCCATCCTTCCTGGGGCGGCGCGGCGCTGGTCGATGCCGACAACAATTTGATTGGAATTGGCTCCCTTAGGCTGCAGATGATGCAGCGGGAGCAAACCACCGACATCAACATGATTGTGCCGATCGACCTCCTGAAGCCCATCCTTACCGACATGATTGCGGCCGGACGCGCACGGCGGGAGGCACGGCCTTGGTTGGGAGTATTCTCGGCTGAGAGCAGTAGTGGTGTGGTGGTGATGAGCGTTGCGGATGGCGGTCCGGCAGAACAGGCTGGGCTCAAGACCGGCGATGTGATCAGCGAGTTGGATGGCGACGAGGTTACGGGCCTAGCGGATTTCTACCGCAAGCTGTGGACCCGGGCGCCTGCTGGTTCGGAACTGGCGATGCGCATCGTGCGGGCAGGACGCGACAGTTGGGTGCGGGTGAAGACCGCCGACCGAAACCAGTTTCTCCATAAGCCGCAATTGCAGTAATGGCGTTGGGGAAACGGCGCTAAAGCATAGTGCCGCTTCAGCGTTGCGCCATTGTTTCTGTACCATTCTGAGTGCAGCTTCCCAGATGTTTATAGGCCTTCCTGGGTTCGTCGGGAATATCCAACACTTAGTTCCAAGCTCCTAAACTGCTGAAGGACATCAGAACTCGAAAATCTGGGTCGCCTTCTACTGTCATCATAACATTTCGATCAGTTGCCGCTGGCCCGAATATTCTTCCTTCGTCTGCAGCATATTACCGAATTTTTGAATACTTTCAGATACCGGCCTGATTGCTGGTTGGCACCGAAAGCCGCCAAGCGCACTTTGCGGTAGAGACACTTGGATGTTGCTACGGAACACTTCGACTTAGGTTTGCCCCCTTTAGCAGGTCGCAACACCCAAATGGGTGGGCGGCAAAATTTTTGATGCAGAATTGCTTGCTTGGGAGTAGTATTAGTGCCGAGTTCTTCTTGCAGCGGTGGGGGCTAAGGCAAGAAGGAGTGGGGCATGATCATAATGAGCAGTAGTTGGCGTTGGGCAGCTGACCGGGCTTGGAAGGTCGCGTTTGCGGCAGCCTTGTTGATGTTTGCGGCATTTGGACCGATTGGCGCTTATGCGGCTGATCCTTTGCCGCTTCCGCAAGGCCCAGTAATCCTTACAGTAAGTGGCAACATAGCCGTCACCAACTCCGAACAGGGCGCGCAGTTCGATCGCGAGATGCTCTATGCGCTGGGGCTTACGACAATCGAAACCACCACGTCGTGGAATGACGGCAATCAGGTGTTTGAAGGGGTGCTCGCCCGAACAGTGCTTAAGCGGGTAGGGGCCGAGGGGGAGCAAGTCATAGCTACCGCGCTAAACGATTTTGTCGCTCCGGTACCCATGGAAGAAATCGAGAATTACGACGTGCTTTTGGCAACCGTGATGAACGGCAAGCAGATGGAAGTCAGCGACAAAGGGCCGATCTGGATCATTTACCCACGGAACGACAATCCCGAGTTGCAGGACTCCAAGTACAACGACCGTTGGGTTTGGCAGCTGAAGGAATTGCGGGTGGAATGACCCTACGGCCATATCTGTCGCGGCGCTTCTTTGCAGCCCTGGCAGGCGTGGTGTTGCTTTTTGTTTTGCTGGTCAGTGCTTCTTTGCGGCTGGTCACAACAGAAACACAACTCAGCGGCGCCATCACCGAAGACATGGTTTGGCTCGCGAGCCAAGGGCAATTCGAATCCATCCGCATGGCTGAGGCTTTATCAGGGTTCGGCGTTGGCACAGTCACACGTAGCGATCTTCAGTTACGTTTCGATTTGCTCACCAGCCGCATTGTCGTGCTGGAACAAGGCGAGCCGCGCCGGCAGATGCAAGCCCTTGGTCAGACAGCCGAGCTAGTCAATTATCGAGAGGTACTGACTCGCATTCAGCAAAGCCTTGTCGATTTGACGCCGGCGAACGCACCCGAAATCGCCAGACTGCGCAACGAGGTTTTTCCGCTTGCACAATCCCTTCGCGATGTGGCGAACGCTGCTCTGCTTTCGAAGCGCGACACCGAGGCGCAGTTGCGGGACTCGCGCCGGCATAGGTTGTTTGAGATCCTGGCAACACTCGTGGCAACCATGATTGCAGGTCTGTTTTTGGCCGGTGTCGTTATCCGCGATCAGCGCAAAATGGCCAATGCCGAAGCCGATCTGGAACGGGAGCGGCAGATTTCCAAGCTGCATCGCGCCTTTATTTCGGTTGTGTCGCATCAGTTCCGCACGCCTCTGGCCATTATCGATGCGAGCGCGCAGCGCATGGTGCGGCGTGGCAGCCTGATGGATCCCGGAGAGATCGCAGCGCGAGCGGACAAAATTCGCAATGCTTGCCATCGGCTAACACGATTGATGGAGAGCACGCTTAACGCTGCCCGGCTTGAGGAAGGAGAAATCAGCTTCACCTTGCGGGCCTGCAATTTGCCAACTCTGCTCAAGGGTGTCGTCGATAACCAGCCTGACGATGACCAGGGCCGGATAAAACTTGTGCTCGGGGACCTGCCGCAATGGACCAAAGCGGACACGACCCTGCTTGAGCAAGCTGTTCAAAACCTGGTTTCCAATGCTCTCAAATATTCTCCTGCCGGATCCCCGGTGACAATCACTGCACAACGAGCTGGCGCGGAAATCTTGATCAGTGTGGCGGATCGCGGGGTTGGCATACCAGCAGACGAGCTGAGCTCATTGTTCCAGAGGTTCTTCCGGGCCAGAACAGCTGAAGGGATCCCGGGAACAGGGATCGGATTAAGCTTCGTGGCGCAGATCATGGACCTGCACCAAGGCCGCGTCGAGGTGAAAAGTACGGAAGGGGAAGGCTCTGTTTTCACGCTGCGCCTGCCGTTTCGTTTTGCCAGCGTCGTTGGCTCTTCCCCCAAAACAAACGCCCAACCGGCAGCGAGTTGAGCCATGCAATTCACCATCCTATGCGTTGAAGATGAAGCGGACCTCCGTGCCGATATAGGTGAGGAGCTGGAAGCCGCGGGTTACCGGGTCATGGAAGCAGACAATGGCCGGGAGGCACTTGAGTTGATGCGCCACACCAGGCCTGATCTGGTTCTGTGTGACATTACTATGCCGCACATGTCCGGGCTCGAACTGCTTGAACACGTGCGCAAGGAGCCAACGCTGGGCGATCTGCCGTTTATCTTTCTTACCGCGCTGGCGGGCCGTCGCGACATCATCGCGGGCAAAGCTGCAGGGGTGGACGATTACCTCACCAAGCCGATCGATTTCGATCTTATGCTGATCACGGTTGCAGCGCGGCTGGACCAGGTCGCCCGGGTAAAAGGCGCCGTTGCTCGCAAGCAAGGCGAGAGTTCAAGTGAGACAATCCGTTCGGCGCTAATGGGGGCCAATGAAGCGCTCAACCGCGTGGCTGCCGGCGTTTTCCTGATCGACGAGCAGCGCAAGGTGTTGTTTCACAACCGGCGCGCAACGGAATTGTTGAGTGAGGCTGACGGCATCAGCCTTTCCCGAGATGGCTTGTTGCGTGGAGAGACACCGCAGCAAACCCATGCCTTGCGTGATGTTGTGGACGCTGCGATCTGTCGTGCCGTTGGCGGTATGCGGCAAGCGACTGAAGCGGTGGCGCTGGCGCGCGGTTCCGGGCGGCGGGCTCTGTTCGCAGTGGCTTGCCCTCTGGGACGGGGACCGGCTGGGCCGGGTGAACCAGTCGTAGGTCTTTTTGTGACCGATCCCGAACGGCGCCTGAGCGCCGCGGCCGAAGCGGTAGCGCATCTTTATGGATTATCGCCGGCGGAGACGCGCCTGGCGCTGGCCTTGGCGCGCGGACTGCGGCTAGATGAGATTGCCGATGAGTTCGGCATCTCACGCAATACGGTCAGTTATACGATGAAGAACGTATTCCGGAAAACCGAGACCGACAGGCAGGCCGATCTGATCAGCCTCTTCATCGCCAGCCCGGTGGCGCTGGAAAGCGAGTGACGATCTAGGCGGCTACTCGCCTTGAGCCGCGAGTCCGAACCATGGCGGACTTGGTTGCATTCCCGGACCTTGCCCGCCGGGCGACCTGCTTGGGACGGAAAGCCGGGTCGCTGGCGATGATGGCCGCTATGGCACTGTCGACCTCGCGGAAGATGTTTGTGAGGCCTGGGTGTTCGGCTTCGTTGAAATCGATCATGTCTGGCAATTTGCGCATTTGTTTCTCCTCGATCAGGCGGTGAGCCCGTAGGGCAAAGCGAGCATGGTGATGGCGAGTGCGTAGAGACTGGACAAAAGAATGGTGCGGCGCATGACGATCCTGAGGTGTCTGAAGTTTGGCCGAAGCGCGTGAAGCGCTTGCCTTGATGAGGCTGCATTAATCACGCGGCTTAAAGGCCTTCACCGCTCAAACAGGTGGGCTGAACAGCTTTGTTAATTGTTTCTTAAGAGCCCCTAATGCCCAAGCGGCAGAAAAAGAAAAGCGCCGGGAGCGCATGGCCCCCGGCGCTCTTTTTTGACTGCAAGAAAATTAGGCTGGCTTGATGTTCTGGTTTAGGCGGAACAGGTTTTCGGGGTCGTATTGGCGCTTAACGGCTTGGAGGCGGCGCAGGGTTTCTCGCGGATATGCGGCGTTCAAGCGCTCACGCCCTTCAGCGCCCAAGAAGTTGACATATGCGCTGTCGGTTTGTTGCGGGAAAGCATTGATGCATGCCGTGGCCCATTCGTCGTGGCGGACAGTGGCAGCAGCGCTACCATCCATTGCGAGGAATGCCGCCATGATCGGGCTGCGCCGATGGGCGAAGGCTGTAGCTTGTACGGGCACCCGTGCTGCTGCACCACCCATGACCCGGATCTGGGCCATGCGCATGGGTGCCTCACCCTTGGCGAGCAGTTCAAGCATCATGGCGGCCTGGCTGTGGTCAAAACTGTCAAGGAAGCGCGTGCGAACGGAGACACTTGGCTTTTGACTGGGATCTTCGGGCAGATACATGCTGCTGAAGGTAGTGGGATGCACCAGATCGGCAATTGGCGTGCAGAGAGCGCGGAATGGCGCAAGGGCGCTTTGAGCGGCAGCCGCCGGTCCCGCATAGGCCATCATCGCCATGATCACCGTTTTGCCGACAATCTCTTCTGGAAAGAACGGCAGAGGAGGCGCGGGCATAACCATCACGATGGTCGAGAGATCATCAGGCGCGGCCTGGGCGGCAGTCACGAAACCTGCGAGCACTTCAGGCGTAGCCGGCAGGACCAGCGGACCGCCGGTGAACTCCGGCAGAAGATGCATGCGGTATTTGAACCTGGTGACCACGCCAAAATTTCCACCACCACCGCGCAGGGCCCAGAACAGATCGGCGTTCTGGTGAGCATCGGCGATCAGTATGTCACCGCGCGCTGTGACGATCTCGGCGGCAAGGAGCGAGTCGATGGTGAGCCCATGCTTTCGCACAAGGTAGCCGATACCACCGCCCAGCGTCAGTCCGCCAATGCCAACAGTAGCGGAGTCGCCGAAGCCAACGACAAAGCCATGTGGTTCGAGGGCTGCAGTGACTTCACCGGAGGTCAGGCCGCTACCGGCCCAGATAGACATGTTCTCACGGTCGATTTCGATGCTCTTGAGATCACGCATGTCGATGACCACGCCGGCATCCGATCCGCCGTGCCCGCATGTGGAGTGCCCACCGCTACGGACTGCCAATTCGAGTTTGTTGGCGCGGGCGAAATCAAGGACGTCAGCGACATCGGGGGCATCTGCAGCACGGGCGATCAGCAAGGGGCGATGATCGAAATTGCCCAGTGCAACGGCACGATGCTCGTCATAGTCCCGGTGAGTGGGGAGGATGACCTTGCCCTTGAGCTGCTGGGAAAGCGTTTCAATCTGTGCAGCAAAGGCGCCGCTGGCCCCTTGTCGGGGCATGTTCATCATCAGGTTCATATGATTGGCTCCACCAATAAGCGCCCAAGCGGCGCCGTGATGGCGGAGCGAGATATGCGAGCGGCACTCGCTTGCCCCCACCCGTTAAGGTGGTTGCGTCTGCCTTTTGCCAATTGGCTCTTGCGGCAAACAATACCGCGCAAACAGGTGGGGCCGGCTTAGTAACGACTCGTTAAATCCTGCGGCTTCAACGCAAGAGGAGCCCGTGATGCTCAAAGTGATAAAAACATGGCGTGAAAAGCGCTGCCGCGAACCAAGTGAGCCAGTGGCGTGTTCGACGATCAACTGTTGGCCGATTTAGGCTTGAGCTGGGAAGATGTGCGCGATGCGCGTATCAAATGCGGTGAGAAGGTTAGCGAAGGCGCCGTGTTTCCATAGGCGTCTTCCGAAAGAGCATCCGCTCTTATAGCCGGCGCATCGGCTCGCCACTAGCCTGGGCAAAGTCCCAAAGACCGATTCCAGAATTCGTCATGCAGTTGACTGGGGCTTGCCGCTTATCCTGGGGCATCGCTTCGATTCTCGCCTCTATCCGTGCTGCAACTGATAACGGCGGTGGACCCAGCGCTGGTGCCTCTTCTGCAGCAACTGCGAATACAGCGAGCTTGACCCTTAATCTTGTGCCTGAAGGCGAGCGCACGTGATCGCAGCAGCAATTGGAAGCGGATCTGGCGCCTGTTTGGCCAGCATTCCTGGTGTTCAGTTCTGGTGGTGGCGGGCTGTCACGTTAGGCCGTGTCGGTCACGTGCTCGATGCCAATCGAGGAAGTCGAACAATCTTGGTGCAGTATCTCGTGAGTAGCGCCGGCGCGCTGCTCTATTGCCAGTGTCGAGAGTTACAAGACAGCCCTTCTTTCACCCCGGAATGTTACTCAGCCGGGAGTTCAAGCCTGCAGAATGTTCTGGATGCCCAGCCTTACTTGTATTCCGCCCGCGATGCCAACGCGCAACGTGCCTTGTCGTTGGTTTCAGCCTATACGGCCCTTTCCAAGTCACTTGACGGCGGGCGGTAGCGGGAGGACTAGCTCGTCGATGTGGCTAGCGGCTGTGGTGCGAACAGCATGAGGACGAGCTCAGGCGGTTGCCAAGTGTCCAGCTTGGGCGTGAACAGGATGGCGCCCGCCAAGACGAGCGCCAGGGCGTTCAACACGCGTGGCAGACGACGCCGATAAACATGGCGCATGATCATCTGAGCCACCCTTCCCTTTCAACGCGACGTGGAAGTGGAACGGCGGCGGCCGCGCCGCAGGTCTTCCAGATCGTCACGGGTCAGGCCGATATCGGCCAAGAGGTTGGCACTAAGGCCGGAGAGCTGGTGGTAGGCGGCACGCTGGTGGCGCTTCTCGCGCCAGGCATCAAGAACTCTAAGCATTTCGATCTCCTGTTGGTGGAGGTCACTTAGAGGCTGCCTTAGGCGAACTCCCCACCTGTTTGTGGGGGAACGTTCAGATTCTTCGCTGAGCATGAAATTAGCGGTTGCGAGCTCTAGAAAGAGAGGAAAGCCGCCCTGCGTTCGATTGGCCGGCGAGCCGGCCAATCCAAGAGTTTGAAGGCTGAAGCTGCCCGACCTCGACGGGTGGCTTCGGCAGCGATTTCCATATCTAGTCAGCGCGCTTTTGGTCGATTAGATCGCCCACGTTCTTGAATTCTTCAGGATAAGCATCGACGATGTCTCTGGGATTGCCGGAAGCGAAATTTTCGATGTCGCGATCGCGCAAATGCTTGAACATTTCGCCCGGATTGCTGTGTATAGTGCCGTCGTTCAGCACATAGGTTTTGGGCGATTTGGGCTCTTTTCCATTCTCGCCAGCCACTGCACCCAGAGAGCTGGCAAGGATCAAACCAAGGCAGAGTGCCGCGGTTTTCGTCATTGAAATCTTCATAGTCTAGCTCCGATTTTCCAGTTTCATGGAGGTTGGCAAGAGTGCCGGTGCGGACGCTAGCGATCTGTTCCTGATGTGCAGGTGAGCACCGCCGTCAGGTTGTCGTCAGCATGGGTCTGCGTCCCAGCCCGTCAAAAGTTCACAATCTCTTTCATTTGCGCGCCACATTTCCGCACGTACTGTTCCGCATTAGACGGATCGAAACAGCGGCGGGACACAACATGGTTTCTTGGTCTGATCTTTACGGCAGTCATCCTCAAACGAGCTCGAGTGATTGCCCCCAAGCATGGGTTTTTACAGGAGAAATGCGGGACGAGGGTAGGTATGGCGAAACCTGTCCTTGCTGCCGAAAACAGGACTTCCGAGTCACTTACCAGGTGCGCGAACAGGGCAAAGGAATCAGTTTCTGGGTCTGTTTGGAGTGCATTTGCCAAGATGATGTGACGGCTAAAATCGACGATTGTGCAATAATCGGGCAGGCCCGGCGTGATCATTTGGGTAGGCTAGCTGTGCGTCTGATGCATGAGAGCTGCCGCGATATTATACGGCGCGTGTTGCTGGTCTCCTGCGATCCAGACCTGCCGGAAATAGCAGTTTATTTCGATCGGAATGGGCAGCTTTCCCCCGGCCGGGCAGCGGTTTTGTTTACTGCTCTGGCCGAGTGCGGGATTGAAGTGGATGCGCGTACCTTTGAGGTACAAATCCGCAGTGCTGCTCATAAAAAAGAGTTCGCACTACTATCCGAGCAACAAAAACTCATTGTCTGGCCCGCACTTTCACCAGCCATTCGGAAGAAGTTCAGCGCGCTTCGAACAGCTCCGAAGCGGCGGACACTGACCCAAGCTCTGGAGCGCTCTGTTTCTGCGAAATAGCCAAAATAGCTTCATGTTGAGGTTGAGAGAGCACTGAACAACGCTACGCGTTGCCAATTCTAACCATTAGGGCATGCGTCCAGTGCATCACTGATGCCTCACTAGTGCGATTGACCTCCCGCCTACACAAAGTCCTACTAGGGCTCCAAAGCGCGCGGGTGATCGTTAAAGACGCTCGCCGCGACCGGCAGTCGTCCGCTGCTCTCTGTTCGCGAAAGGTCGCGGACAAAACGCTACACACCGCCACAAGCCGGCCACTGCTTGGGACAGGAGACGCGTCGTTGCTGAAAGTTTTGTATCTGGTCCCCAATCTGGCGGACAGCGCTGTTGCGCGTCGAATAAACATGTTGCGGCTTGGCGGAGCGAGCGTCGATGCGGTGGGCTTTCGCCGTGCCGGCACGACTACTCCGCAACTTGACGTAGGGGCTTATCTGGAGCTGGGCGAGACGTTCGACGCACGCTTCGTGCAGCGGTTCGTCGCGGCGATCGGCGCAAGTGCTACGGCTCGGCGATGGACGAGACGGCTGCGGCAGCCCGATGTGATCATCGCGCGCAATCTGGAGATGCTGTCGCTGGCGAGCCGACTGCAGGGGGCTTGGCCGAACAAACCGAGCATCGTCTATGAGTGCCTCGATATCCATCGTTTGATGCTGCGCAACGATGCCGTTGGTCGCGCCATGCGCGCGGCGGAGAGACATCTTGGTCGCAAAGCTTCCCTGCTGCTGACAAGTTCGCCTGCCTTCGTTGATAATTACTTCAAGGTGTATGGCGCACCGCCGGCGCTTATCGTTGAGAACAAGGTTGTTTGGGGCGGCGTTGCCCGGGGGAGCAATCCTACCCTTGCTGGTCATCAAAACAGTGGACCAGTGAAGATCGGCTGGTTTGGAGCACTGCGATGCAAGCGGTCACTGGAGGCACTAGGTCAGTTTTCGGACGAGATGAACGGGGCTGTCGAAGTGGTGCTGCGTGGTAAGCCGGCGCTCACGGAATTTGCTGATTTCCATGGCTCGGTCGCCGCGAAATCGCATTTGCGTTTCGAGGGTGCCTACCGGAACCCGGATGACCTGCCTGCGATCTACTCGGAGGTCCATCTGGCTTGGGCCATCGACTTCTTCGAGGAAGGTGCAAACTCGCAATGGCTGCTGCCCAACCGCATTTATGAAGGTACTCTGAACGGCGCAATCCCCGTGGTGCTCGCTGGAACCGAAACGGCAGCGTTCGCGCGGCGGCACGGCATTGGCATCGTTTTACCCGACATCAAGGCCGAGACTCTTCGAACAGCGATAGGCGGACTGACGCGCGAGCAGATCGTCAAGCTGGCGAACAGGGTAGCCGGGCTCGATCCAGCTCATTTTGCAGTCTCGACTGGCGAGTGCCAAGCGCTTGTGGAGAGGCTTGCCGCTCTAGGTGGCCGCCGAGTTTTTCAAATGGAGGCGGCATGAGGAAATCTTGCCTGATCGTTGTTCCGACGCTGAACGAAGCGCGCCACGTTGGCGCGCTGCTTGAAACGCTGCTGGTCGAGGCAGAGGACCTGGACGCGCTGATCGTCGTCGCTGACGGGGGCAGCGTCGATGGCACGCAAGCCATTGCCGCTGAAGCTGCTGCCAGATCACCACGCGTGCTGCTGGTGCAGAATCCTAAGCGTATTCAAAGCGCCGCGATGAATTTAGCCGTCCGGGAATATGGCAAAGATACTGAGTTCGTCATCCGCATCGATGCTCATGGCAAATACCCACACGATTATTGCCGGACGCTGGTGGCTGAGGCCAAACGGCTGAACATGGACAGCGTCGTCGTGCCTATGACCACGGTGGGCATGAACTCGTTTCAGCGCGCCGTTGCTACAGCGCAAAATTCCCTGGTGGGTACAGGCGGCTCAGCGCATCGCACGGGCAAGACTGCGCAGGAAGTCGATCACGGACACCATGCCCTGATGCGGATTGCGGCATACCGGACTGTGGGCGGGTATGACGAGACATTCCGGTTCAACGAGGATGCGGAACTGGACTACCGGCTGGTCCGCGCTGGCTATCGGGTTTGGCTGACGGATGCGACGTCGATGACCTATTATCCCCGCTCAACCGCGTCGGGGCTGTTCAAACAATATTTTGGCTATGGCAGTGGACGGGCGCGCAATATCCTCAAGCACCGCATGAAGCCACGACTGCGGCAAATGCTGCCGCTGGCAATCCTGCCTACGGTGTTACTGGCAGTTCTTTGTGTGTTCCACTGGGGCTTTCTGGTGCCGGCAATTGCCTGGAGCATTCTGTGCCTTGGCTTAGGCGGGCTAGCTGCGCGGCAGCATTTCGATGAGTACCGGGTACCTGCAGTGCAGACGCCGCTGGTCGGGTTCGCGGCCATGATCATGCATCTTGCATGGTCAGCGGGCTTCTGGCTGCATCTGGTCCAGAACTTCCCTGCTAAAGGCGGAACTCCGCAGGTAGCGCAATGATTTCGGTCGATATTTGTATCTGTACGTTTCGGCGCGCATTTCTAGGCGAAACGCTTCGCTCGCTTGCCAAACTGAGTGTCGAGAATGTTGCTGTCCGGGTGATCATTGCAGACAATGATCTAACGCCTTCGGCGAAGGCTTTGGTCAGTGTGGCGCAGCAGGAGCTTGCGTGGCCGATCGTCTATGTGCATGCGCCAGCCTCCAACATTTCTATAGCGCGAAATGCGTGTCTCGATGCTGCGCAGGCAGACTTCATCGCTTTTATCGATGATGATGAGGCGGTATCGATACAGTGGCTGAACGCCCTGCTTGCCACAGCTGAGCAGACCAAGGCGGACGCTGTGCTTGGGCCGGTCAAGGCAGTCTATGACGATAAGGCACCTTGGTGGATGGCGCGGGGGGATTTTCATTCCACCCTGCCCGTTCGGGTCAATGGAGTTATTGTAACGGGCTATACCTGCAATGTCCTGCTGCGCCGCAGCGAGCCTTTTGCGTCCTTGCGGTTCAACCTCGCGCTTGGGCAATCAGGGGGCGAGGACTCAGACTATTTCTATCGCCTGACCCGTCTAGGTGGCATCATTGCCGAAGCGCCTGATGCGCTGGTCTTTGAGCCAGTGCCACAGCAACGTGCCGCCATGACCTGGCTCATTCGCAGGAAGCTACGCATGGGCCAGACACACGGGATGCTTACTCAAGGGGCTCGCGCGCCAGCGATCGCTCTCGCAGCCGCAAAGGCCAGCGCGTGTTTCGCCATGGCTGTCGTCACCACTCTCTCGCCGATCAAGCGGCGCAAGAATCTGCTGCGCGCCATGCTTCATGTTGGGGTCGTCGGGGGCGTCCTTGGTGTTCGACAGGCTGTGCACTATGGCGATGTTCGCCACGCCGTTTCTGCGGCTCCGATCAAGTAAACGGCACGGAGGCACCATGCTGGAACGAGGCCAATTCCCCGAAACTATGTCGCCGCAGACGAGCGATCTGAAGTTTATCGATCTTGATCGCGTTCTGGGTCTGCTGCGGCGGCAGGCGCGGGTGATCGGGCTTTGCGTGGCAATCGCTCTGGCACTGGCTGCTGTTTATCTCACGCTGGCGCCAAAGACCTATATTTCGGCCGGGCAAATCCTTATCGACAAGAATCTGGAGCAGGTGGTCGACGGCTCCGCCGTGTCGGTCAGCGCCGTCGAACTGGAATCCCAAGTGCTCAACCAGGTCGAGATCTTGCGCTCGAGCCGCATCGCAACGGCTGTCGCGCAGGCAGAAAATCTCACAACCGACGCCGAATTCCTCAACCCGCCACCATCGTTCACCGGACGGATCAGAGGCCTGATCGGCGGCTGGTTCGGATCGGCACCGGATGCGCTCGAAGCACCTTTGGAGGCAAGCCTGGAAGATGTTTCAGGCATGTTGCGGGGCAATGTGCAGGTCGATCGGATGGGGCGCAGTTCCATTCTGAGGGTAGGCTATGAAGCCTCTTCGCCCGAACTCGCGCAACGCCTGGCGCGCGCCTATAGCACTGCCGTGGTGCAGGATCAGCTCAATGCAGATCTGGATGCTACGAGGGAGGCTGGCGCATGGCTGCAGCAACGCTTGGCCGAAATTGGCGCGAGCCAGCGGGAAGCCAATCTGGCGATTCAGGAATTCCGGCAAAGCAGCGGCCTTTCCGTAGACCAGGACCGAACTTTGAGCAACAGACGGGTCGAAGCGCTTTCGGAGCAGTTGGCGACCGCTCAGGCGGAGACGGCACGTATCCGTGCTGTGTCAGAGCAGATGCAGGCGGTTATTGCCGCCGGGCCTGAGGCGGCAGCCAAGAGCGTGGCTTTGCTCGAGCGCGCTGAAACAGCTAGCGCCGAGATTACCAACCTTCGTTCGCAATATGCCAACCTGGTCAGCCGCATCGCCGAGGTTACCGCTGCATTTGGGTCCGATCACCCGCAGCTAGCGGCGCTTAGCGCTGAAAGAGCAGCATTGAACGGGCAAATATTTGCCCAACTCCAGGCGTTGAACGAGCAATACCTAAGCCAGCTCAACGTGGCGCAGCAGCAGGAAATAGGGCTGCGGCGGGATATCGACACCGAGGGTCAGGCTGTCGCTGAAATCAGCCAAGCGCAGGTGGAACTCAACGAGCTGCAGCAGCGCTCCGCGGCGCTCGGCATTCTCTACAACTCGTTCTTGAGCCGGTATGAAGAGTCTATCCAGCAGCAATCCTTTCCTATTCCCGCCGTGCGCGTGATTACGGAAGCGCTCTTGCCCGACAGCCCCGCAAGCCCACGCACTATCGTGGTGCTCGCGGCCGCGTTAATCGGCGGATTGTTCATGGGACTGGCTTTCGGCACCTTCAACGAATTGCGCGAGCGCGCGTTTCGCACCGGCGCTCAGGTCAGCAACGAGCTTGGACTGCGGTTTCTTGGCTATTTGCCGCAACTTGAATTCGGAAAGACTCAAAAGAGCGGCGAGGACAGGGCACGCGTTATCCATCGCTTCTTGCGCAATCAGGTGATGGGCCGCGGTACCAATGCGCCGAGCACGCCGTTTTTCGAGACACTGAAAGCGGGCAAGCTCGCACTGCGCTCGGCGTTCAAGGGCGATGGCGGTGTGGTTGGTATCGTCTCGGTGCTGCCCGGCGAGGGTAAATCCACCGTCGCAGTGTCATTTGCTGAAATGCTGGCGGGAAGCGGCAGCAAGGTTTTGTTGGTGGATGCCGATCTGCGCCAGCCTGGCGCCAGCCGCTTGATCGGCAGCACCGCAGAATTTGGTTTGACGGATCTGGCTGAAGGCATGAACTGGCGCCAGATCGCCCAGACAGATGCACAGACCGGGCTGGTCAGCATTCCTGCGCATGCTTCGGGCGGCTCGGGGAAAACCAACGACTTCCTGTCTTCGGCGGCCATGAAGGCCTTTCTGGCGGAGAGCCGGAAAGACTTCGACTATGTGGTGGTCGATCTGCCGCCGCTCGGACCAGTGGTCGACGCGATGTCGGTGCTTCCCTGGACGGATGGCGTGATCCTGGTTACGCAATGGGGCAAGACCCCGCGGCGCCTGGTGCGTACCTTGATCGAGCGCGAGCCGGAACTTGCCGGCGAAGTGCTCGGCGTGGTGCTCAACAAGGTCGATTTCAAGAAATTGCCGCGCTACAGCGATATTGGCGGAGTGGAGCGCTTTGTCGGCGTTTACCAGAACTATTACCGGGTTGAGAACACGGTTCCGTCTGCGTCGCAATAGCAGCAGGCACGGCATCGAAAAACGGCGCGCCCTGATCAGGGCGCGCCGTTTGTTTATTCGGCGGCGTTGCGGAAGCCGTCCGACAAAGCCGAGTCCAGTTCCAGCTTGGTCAGAGCAACCAGGAAGTCGTCGGCGATGTCGTCCCGATCCAGCGCGTAGGCAACATTGGCTGTCAAGAAGCCGATCTTGGACCCGCAATCAAATGACTGGCCTTCGTACTTGACCCCCACAAACGGCGATTGCTGCATCATTGTCTGCATCGCGTCAGTGAGCTGGATCTCGCCGCCCGCGCCGCGTGGCTGATCTGCCAAGAGGCTGAAAATGTCGGGTTGCAGAATGTAGCGGCCCGAGATGATGAGATTGGAGGGCGCAGCTTCCGGCTTGGGCTTTTCCACCATGCCGGTCAGGCGGAAACCGGAGTCCGGTCCAGGTCCACGTGCAACCACGCCATAGGAGGAGACTTCTGCCATGGGCACTTCTTCAACGGCGATGACATTGCCACCGGTGACCTCATAGGTCTCCATCATCTGCTTCAAAACGCCCTTTTTCCCTTTGAAGAGCATGTCAGGCAGCAGCAAGGCGAAGGGTTCATTGCCCACAATCTCGCGGGCGCACCACACGGCGTGCCCTAACCCAAGCGGCTCCTGCTGGCGGGTAAAGCTCGTCCGGCCAGCTGATGGCAGGTCGCGGCGCAGTTCGGAAAGCGCAGCGAGCTTGCCGCGAGTCTCCAGGGTAGCCTCCAATTCGAACTGGCGGTCGAAATGGTCTTCGATGACGCCCTTATTGCGCCCCGTGACAAAAACGAAATGGTCGATGCCAGCATCGCGCGCTTCGTCCACTGCATATTGGATAAGAGGACGGTCAACGACCGTAAGCATTTCCTTCGGCATCGCCTTGGTCGCCGGCAAAAACCGGGTCCCTAGCCCCGCGACTGGGAAGACGGCTGTTCTGACGCGTTTAACCACCGCAAACTCCTGCTTAGCATTAGAAACACGAGCAGGGCACCACAGGGTGACTGGGTAAGTCCATCAAAAATGGCCAGATGTGGCGCATGGCTTAGATGCGCTGACCGAGCAGTGTATCTCATCCAAGACTGGACACATTTTGAGCGTTTGCTGGGAGCTATTCTTACCCTTGCCGACACTGTCTTCGGACAGGATTATACGATATTGCGAGCCTCTTTTTTGACATAAGGAACATCATTGGTAGTTTTTACAAACAAATTCTTAAACACTCCCTATCGGCAGCAGTATCATTCCTGAGTGTGCCCTCGAAGTTATTGTAGTGACTAGGACGAGACTGTATTGGGTAAGCAAAGGCGGCCAGTCTGCATTTAACGAACGCTTAGCTATAGGCACAGTGATGTTAGCGCAGGTTAGGTGCCGCCGGGTGATTTCAGCGTGAAGGTAAGGTTTGGCATCTTATAAGCAGGCCTGGACGTTTGGCTAGCGAGGCGATAGCGCAGCGAGGGTCAATGTTGAGGCAGAAAGCCTCAGAAGGGGCGGAAAATGCCGAAAAACAGGCCGGAAGAGCCAATTGCCCATAAGGCCGGGCAACCCGTTTCCGCTGGACGAACGGCTTTCCCATGGCCTTGGGGCATCGTTGCCATTGCTGTGATGGCCTTAGCGTGGGTCGGATTGTACCTGCTTTGGAATGGCTTAGCTTTTCTTTTCGGCTGGTAAATACAACCGGAACTTACTATTTCTAGGCACTATAGACTAATTGCTTAAGTGTTAATGCTGTTCAACAACTAACAATCATCTTCATTATTGCTTTCTCCACTTCCTTGCTTCTGGCATGGCCTGCCACATTTCGCCTAATTTGCGATAAACAAGCGCATTGCAGCTATGCAATTGAGGCGTTGTGGCACCTTAATGATCATGTTCACATCCGATCGATCGCTGGTGCTACAGTGTTCTGCTTCGCTTTGCGGCCTTTTTGAAGCAGCTCCTGCTCGGTTTCGTTGTATTCCAAGCTAGTATTCTTGCGAATATTTAACTGCTGACTATTCAGGCAGCTCGTCTGCTTGCGTGTATTTCTTTGTCTTTTTGCCAAAGAAGGATTTCAGCTTAAGCGCAAAGGCCAGCTAGCAACTCTGATCCGAGAGAGCGTCATGTCCATCGTAAATAGCCAACTTGAAGTATCGAGCCTGTCGTCCGAGACGAAAGTGCCAAGAGGTGGTGTGTCCAAGAGGGTCTTTGATGTCGTCGTGGCATCCACCATGTTGTTTTTCGCACTACCGGCAATGTTCTTCATTGTCGTCATCATGTTCTCGACGGACCGGGGTCCGATCTTCTTCGGGCACGAACGTCTAGGCCATGGCGGCAAGCGGTTCCGGTGCCTTAAGTTCAGGTCCATGGTCGTAGACTCCCAGCGAGCCCTGGAGCGGCACTTGGAACTGTTCCCCCAAGCGCGAGCGGAATGGGAAGCGACCCAGAAGCTGCGGAACGATCCGCGCATCACACCAATCGGGCATTTTCTGCGCGTCACGAGCCTTGATGAGTTGCCACAGCTGATCAACGTTATTCGTGGCGACATGAGCCTTGTCGGACCACGGCCAATCGTTCAGGCCGAAGTTGCGCGCTACGCCTCCCAGATCGAGGCCTATGCCGCGACACGTCCTGGCATAACCGGACTTTGGCAAGTAAGCGGGCGCAGCGATGTCGGCTATGAGCAGCGTGTCCTGCTCGATAGCCAGTATGTTCAGCAGTGGACATTTGGCGGCGATATCCTCATTCTGCTTAAGACCGTCAAAGTGGTGCTCGCCCGAACCGGCAGCCGATGAGGATCGATCATGGCCTCTATTCTGTCTCTTCGTCCAAGGCTGTTTCAGACCCGCAATACGGCGCGCGACACCCACACGGATCTTGATCGCCTGATGCGGGTGAGACGATCGATTGCAGATGCGATCGAGGATGCGGGCCGCGAACGACGGGGATTGCAGCAGCGCCTGGACGTCTACTATGCCCAGGCTGCCAACATGCTCGACAATTCTAGCGAGTATGGTGCGCGCAGCCCGGAGGACGAGAAGGTCATTGTCGATGCCGAGGCGAATGCCGCGGCAGCGAACCAGCGCATTGCACAAATCGACGAGCAGGTAGTGACGCTAAGCGCGATGCTTGCCGAACTCGATCAGTCAGTAGACGGCCCGGCGGCTTAGCCGCGGTTCAAACCAACAGGTTGGAAATCATGCGTTCGACAGACCCCGAAGGGGGCGGCGTTGCTTCGCCTCTTGTTTCGGTAGTGATGGCCAATTTCCAGGCAGGCGAGAAGCTGGCTCAAGCGATAAAATCCGTCTTGGCGCAGAGCAATGGTAGCCTTGAACTCATCATCTGCGACGATGCATCAAGTGATGACAGCGTAGCCATCGCCGAACGCTTTGCCTGTGAGGATTCCCGGGTCAAAGTGATCAGCGCAACGCAGAATGGCGGACCTGCCCGCAGCCGCAATCGTGGGCTAGGGGCGGCGATCGGGCATTGGATCGCGATCGTTGATTCGGACGATCTGATTCATCCCGAACGCTTTGAGCGGCTCCTTGCCGTGGCGGCTTATAGCGATGCGGATATCATTACAGACGACCTCCTGGAGTTTTTCGAGGACGGCTCGCCTTGCAAGCTGTTTTTGGGCGAAGACGACGATCAGCTATTTTCAGTCAGCCCAGAACAATGGATCGCCGCCGGTATCGATGACACGCGGCCACTAGGGTATTTGAAGCCGCTGATCCGCAGGCGTGCTCTTGGCCACCTGCGCTATGAGGAAAATCTGCGCATTGGCGAGGACTACGACCTTGTTCTGCGCCTGCTGCTTGCCGGCGCCAAGATGATGGTGTTCCCCGAGCCGTACTATCTCTATCGCCGGCATAGCGCTTCTATTTCTCACCGGCTTTCGGCGGCTCATCTTCAAGCCATGTTGGAGAGCCAGGACAATTTAGAACGAACGCTTGGTAGTATTGCCCTTCCAGTTGCTGCTGCATTCGAAGCGCGCCGGGAGCAACTTGAGCAAGGCTTGCAGTTTGAGCGCCTCGTTGAAGCGATCAAGACCGGCCGACTAACATCCGCAGTCCCGCTGCTTCTCAGCCATCCGGAGCTTGGCGAGCGGCTTTGGCAATCTTTTGCAGAAGGCAGGCTTCGGAGAAACCAAAGGACGCGGGAGGCTGCCAGAAGTCCAGAGCGAATCGAATTGGGGTCAAACGGCCATCGGGTTCCGGGCTATGTGCCAGTGTCGCAGATGAACTGGGAAGCTCCGGTTGCGCGTCAAACATGGCTTAGGCTCGCGCAACTGAGCAATGGCAGGCCTGCCGCCATTACCTGCCCTGATCAGGCGGCGCGCTATGCGGCAGGCTTTGTTCCGATGGCACAATTAAATGAAGCGCCTGCGGAGTTGGTAGAGTGAATATCCGCGCGACCAATCCTGGCCATGTGCTGCCGCTGAACCTAGCTGGCATCCTGACGTTTTTAGCTTTAGCCGCGCTGGTGCTCAACGCCATGCTGGGCTCCATGGCTGCGTTGGTTTTCATTGGCTGTGGTGGTCTCTTGATCATCAGCAACATACCACAGAGCCTGGAGAGCCTTGGACGCTGGTGGGTGGTTTTGCTGCTGCCAGTTTACTGCATCCTCACAGCCCTGTGGTCGCAATATCCTGAGAACAGCGTCCGTTATGGACTGCAACTTGCATTCACGATCATTGTAGCGGTTGTCATCACAGGTCGGATATCCACTACCACATTGATGCGCGGGCTGTTTGTTGTTTACGCCATTGGCGTGGTGGCCAGCGTTGTGATCGGCCGGAATGGCGGGGCGGCTTGGCTTGGCATCTTCGGCAGCAAGAACGCCTTTGCCGCCCACATTGCGGTATTTTCCCTTATTTCAATCGCCATGCTTGCCGATCGTGGAGCGCATCCGCTGCTAAGGCTGGGAGCGCTCGGCGGTTCCTTGATCTCAGCGCCTTTGCTAGTTCTTGCACAATCCGCTGGCGCAATCCTGATGGTCGTGCCGTGTATCGCCATCATCGTGCTTACGCTGCTGACGAACCGGTTAACCGGCTATCAGAAGGTCTTCATGGCCGCGCTTGCGACTATCGGCGTGGCTGCCATCGGCCTGCTTGTCTTGACGCAAGGTGATGCGTTGCTGGCGGATGTGCTTGAAGGATCGGGCAAGGACCCTACCCTCACCGGACGTACGGAACTCTGGGCGACGGGCCTGAGCTTTATCGCCGAGCGGCCGCTGCAGGGCCTGGGCTACCGCAGCTTCTGGGTCAGTGGGTTTGCTCCCGCCGAGGAACTCTGGGCCATGTTTCTGGTGCCTTCGGGTGCTGGGTTCAATTTTCATAACACTTATATTTCCAATGCCGTGGAGATCGGGCTGATCGGCCTTCTGCTGCAGATCATGATCATCTATGGCGGTGCCGGGATGATGGCTGCCTATGCGGTTGCAAGGCCAAATGCGCCCAATGCGCTGCTTCTAGGGCTGCAGATGCTGATGATCTTGCGCAGCTTCATCGAAGTCGAAGTGTTCTTCGAATTTTCGATCCGCTCGATCCTGGCCGTTTGCACCTTCATCTACGCCGCCCAAGGCTTGATGGCGCTTCGTGCGCAGACACGAGCCCGACGCAAGACCACCCTTCCCTACTACCAAGCGAAAGGACTGATCGATGCATGATCTGACCGGAGAACCGCTTATCCACGTCCGCACGCCCACCTATAAGCGGCCTGCTGCTCTAAAGCGCGCGCTTGAGTCCATGATCGCGCAGAATTGGCAGAACTGGGTTTGTGACATTTACGACGACGATCCAGAGCAAGCGGGCCGAGCGGTTTGCGCGAGCCTTGTCGATCCGCGCATTCACTATCACCACAACTCACCGCAGCGCTTTGCATCGCACAACATTGACTCTTGCTTCACCGCAAAAAACCCATACGGCGCCAGCTATTTCTGTGTGGTGGAAGACGACAATTTCCTTCTACCTGGCTTTTTTGCCGAGAATGTTGCTCTTTCCCGGACCCATGGGGTCGAGATCTTACTACGCAATCAGGTCTTTGAATATGCCAGCGGAACGGAGCAGGCACGGCTCAGCGAACGCGGTGTGCTGGATGAACTGTTCCATGAAGGGCTTTACCAAGCTGCTCATTTCCGCATGTCACTCCTCATGGGCATCGGCGTGTCCAATGGCGGTCTGTTCTGGTCCCGCAATGTACGTAGCACGTTGGAAATCCAGTATCCCTGCACCGCGACTTTGCAGGAATATTTGCGCACTTTCTCCATCGTCGAGCCAATCTACGTGGCGATGACGCCGCTGGCGGTTTGGGCTGAGAATGCCGAGCAGACGACGCGCAATGCAGAGCTTAAAGCATCCTATCTGCGTCGTGAGCTCGACTTGAAGCGATCCGTGCAGGCGCTGCAACGGCATGTTTGGCAGCAAACAGCGGCGGCTCACCGTGCCGGCTACATGACAAATCCGCAGTTTGCAGCAGCGCCGAATGTTAGGGCTTCAGGTGTGGCCAAGGCGCTGCTCGTTCACGGCATTGATGGGCATCTGCCCCCGCGCGACGCTTGGCACTTGCGAGCCAGAGGTCTTGCCATCCGCTTGCTGGGGCGCGTCACGCCGGAGTTCAACCGCTTCGTGCGTGAGCGGGGCTCCGAGGCGAGTTCAGCATCCTGACCTCTGCGATTGTAAATAGGCAAGTTTGGGATCGAGCATGACCAGTGTCGGTCAGATTGCCGCCGGGCCAAACCTTGATCACGTTAAGACCGGCCGCGCCGGCGCCGCAATGCGCGGGGCGCTCTGGTCCGTGGTTTCGAGCTTTGCGCCGGCGGCTTTCGGCATGCTTGTTTTTATGGCCAGTTCCCGTGTCCTGAGCCCGGCAGAATTCGGCATTGTTTCGTTTGCAGCGAGCATCGCCACTTTCGGCATGGCTGTGGCACCAGCCGGGTTCCGCGATGCGCTTATCCAGCGCGAAGCCATCACCGCTCGTCATCTCGATACAGTATTTTGGCTTTGCGTGACATCATCCGTGCTGATTTTCGGCATCATCGTCGCCGCATCAGGGTTCATTGCTGAGCGCATGAACGAGCCGGAGCTCAAGCTCCTCATCCCATTCATCGGGTTGCGCGTCGTGTTCGACATGGCCGCCGCTGTGCCTAATGGCATGTTGGTCCGGGCGATGTCATTCAAAAAGATCGCCACGCGAACTGCTATTGCCTCTTTAATCGCCGCCCTGTCATGTTTGGCGCTGCTCTGGCTGGGATTTGGACTTTGGGCATTGGCGGTATCGCAGCTTGCGACATCGGTTGTTACCTGCGCCGGGGCCCTCATTGCCGCTCGCTGGAGGCCAGGCCTGACGTTTGATTGGCAAGCGCTCAAGAATCTGCGCAGATTTGGGCTTTTTGCTAGCGGTAATCACTTCATTACCACGATCAGCATCGATCAGATCATGATCGGCGTATTGCTCGGGCCAGCTGGGCTGGGGATTTATGGGTTCGGCCGACGCATTTTTCAGATTATCACGGACCTTATCGCCGGCGCTCTGAACCTGGTGTCCTACTCGCTGCTGTCCTCCATGCAGCAAGAGCGCGATAAGCTGCGTGAGGCTTATCTGTTTGGTACCTTCGCCTCCTCGATCATCGCCTTCCCCGTTTTTGCTGGGCTGGCGCTGGTCGCCAACGATCTCATTCCATTGGCGTTTGGAGAACATTGGGTGGAAGCAGTGCCGGTTGTTCAAGCACTTTGTGCATTGGGATTGCTCACCGCCATAGGCGTGCTTCAATCTTCGCTGGTCAAGAGCCAGGGTCAGGCTGATCTCTGGTTCTATTACATCACCGGCAAGCAGTTGGTGACGATCCTTTATGTGTACCTGTTCAGCGGTTGGGGCGTCAGCGCTCTTACCAATGCACTTGTCTTGCAGAACTTCCTCATGTGGCTGCCGACAGTACACATGGTGGTTCGCTTGCTGGGAATATCGGCCCTTACTTATCTGGCGAGCTTCTCGCTGCCGATTTTTGCAACTGCAGTGATGATAGGTGTTGGCCTTGCGGTACAGCACCAGCTCGGCACGGCAGAACCGCTTGCGCGCTTGGCGGCAACAATCGGCGCTTGCGCGCTGATTTATTCGGCAGTCGTGCTGTTGCTCGGCCGCCGGAGATTGGTGGAGATCGGCGCCACCCTCAAGCGGCGCCGGTAGATTAGCTCACCAGGGCGCGGCTCTGAACGAATTCGTGGGTAGCTTGCTGCGCACGTTCGGTAACACCGGCGATTTTGCTGTCGAGGCTGAGCTGTGGCTCGAGCCTGGCCATCTCCTGGAGGTGGCTGGCGGCCATTTGGGTCAGCACTGCGTTGGGTAGACGCGCCAGCGCACTCTGGTTGAACCGGCCCACGCGCCCTGCACTGCCGCCCCGGCCGGTGCGGCCAATGTAATATTCGAGCACGCTGGTAGGCTTGAGCAGGTTCATGCGCACGTCAAGGTCGAGCGCGCCAGCCCAATCTAGCCACTTCATATGATGGCCGCCATAGATGGGCTTGGCGGCGATCCAAGGCGTCCGTAGCGCATCGGCGACGATGGCGCCATGCATCGCTTCAGTGATGAGGAGTTTCGCGCCGCGTAGCTGGCTGAGCACCTTCTCGACCGGCTCGGTGGCGTCGATCAGCGTCATCCCGGCCAATTGGCATGCCTTGGCCCAATTGCCCCGCTCAAGGCTCTCGTAGTGGGGCATGAAGGCAATGCCGACATCCTTGGCCGACTCCGGCAAGGTCATCGTCCGCAACAGGATGGCGCTATCGCAGATCGCCAGTTCGGGAGCAATGTTGAGCTTGCTGGCGGTTTTTGGTCCGCGCACGAAGCGGATGTCCCAAGTGCCGTCGTGGACATCTGGCAAGCCCATGTAGCCGGCATAGCCGGATCCCATCACGAACTTGCGTGCTTTTGGGTCCAGATGAGTGCCGATGATTGATCCAATGCCGACGAAGAGCTCGCTCTCGTCTTCATCCAGGAAATTCTTTGGCAGGACTGCCGGCCAGACATGGAGATTAAGCTCGTCGCCGAAATTGGGCACCTTGCCGCGGAAGAACACCAGCTTCATCTGTAAACCCTCATGGAAAAGAAATGTGATCAGTCAATGGTGCAGAGCACCGACTGGGGGAAGGCACAGGCTTCGCCTAGTGCGGTGAAGGCAACCCAAGCCACTTCCACAGCTATTGGCTGGGTAACCGGCGCCATGGGGCCCATCCAGTCAATCAGTGTGTCGGTGCCCCAAAAGCTGAAGAACACACGCTGCGGGTGGGTAGGAATTGTTGCAGGGTCGGTTATGGTCCTCACCAGCTTACCATTGATGTAGTAGCGGATTTCGTCGGGCTCCCACGTGACCGCGAAATTGAGGAAGTTCCTGTTGGACGGATAGGGTAATCGGTGTTGCTGCCCGCTGCCCACTTCACCGTCGCCGCTGATGCCGTTAACAAACGTCGTGGTTTCAACAATTGAGGTGTTCCTTAGCAGGATCTCAAAGTCGATCTCATCATGGGGCTGCTCTTGTTGCGGGCCGATATAGGTAAAGAATGCCGCGTTCAGTCCCGAACCCGTCGGTGTCTTCAGCCGCGCTTCAAAAGTGCCATAGCCAAAGGCTTCGCGCGTCTGAATTTCACTGCAGCTATACTGACGATCGCCTTTAGGCACCGGTGCGAAATTCAGCTTCAGAATACCGTTCTGGCTCGCCACCTGGCTTGCCGACCAAGTACAATTCTGATGCGGGCCGTTGGCCCAGCCGTCGGAGGCATACCAACGCTTGGTGTCGAATTGATTGAATTCGTCCTTGAAGCTCTTGCCCTGCGCAAAAGCGCTGATGGAGAAGAGAAGCGTCAGCACAAGCGCAGTGGCTCCGAGCCGGATTCGATCTCTACAAAAAAGCATTGGACTACTCCTTGGCCATTCAGACGACGCGACGCTGTTCATGGTGCGAGTGCCAGCCGTGCGATCACTACATCGCCTGTCCGAACGGGCGTGCTGGGGTTGGCAGCAATCTCCTGGCCAGCGCGAATGATCTGATAGATGTAGCTGGGCTGGTTTTGGGTGCCGCTCAACTCAACGCCGGCATAAACAGCCGCCTCCTGCAGCAGCGCTTGCTGGTTCGTAATCTTCAGTGCCAAGGCAGCGATCTGGCCGTCGATAGTTTGCCGCTCCAGCGAGAGTTCCGAGGTTCTGACGTCAGCCAGTTCGGCGAGTTCGCGCTCGGCAGTAGCAATATCCTGGCGGGCCTGCAGACTAGCGGTGTCAATGTCCAGAAGCCGTCCTTCAAGATCGGACACGTTTGTTTCGAGCGACGTAACGCGTGAGGCTAGCGCCAACCCTTCCTCGGACAAAGCATTAATGCGCTCGAGCTGTTCCTGAGCACCCTCAAGCTGGCGCTGCATAGAGGTGCGCTTCTGCTCGAAGGTTTTAATCTCGCGCAGCAGCAGCGCAATTTCTTCATTGAGGGAGGTTGTTTGCGCAGCCAGCTGGCGCTGTCGTGCCAGAAGGATTGCAGTTTCCGCTTCCACCAAAGGTGCGGCATTCACTTGGTCAGCCAATTCGGGCGGCAGGGTCACCGTTTCGGCTCTAGCCAATTCGGCATCGAGACGAGCGCGCCGGACGAGGAGCCGCATGTGCTCGTCCCTCAGAACATCGAGCGCTCCAGTATTGATCAGGAGTTCGCGCTCGACGCGCACTGCGCTGTCGGTCGTCCGCCGCTCCCCTCCGGCAAGGCTTAGCGCCTTTACAACGGTCAGGCCCGGTGCAAAGGGGTATTCGCCGGGCGTATTGATGTCACCAGTTACGTAGATCGGGCCATAGGCGGCGATTTCGACTGTTACGTCCGGCGCTACGGTTAGACCTAACGCCTGCTGCAACTCAGCGCTGAGGGTAGCCGCGAGTTCGGAAGTGGTCTTGCCTGCGCCTTCCTTGGGACCAACGAAGGGGAATGCCGCACGTCCGTCAGCGCCGATAATGTATTCGCCACCTAGTGCCGTAAGTTCAGTAAACGTCGACGCGCTGGCTTTCCACTCCACCACCTTAACAGAAATCTTGTCAGATACCGAAAGCACGTAAGGCTCGTTTGCAGCCGCGCTGCTGACGGTGACGAAACAAAAGCCGAGCCAAAGTAGGCAGTAACGTGCTTGCCGCATGGGCACGGATTTTTGTCGCATGGTCCATCCTTGCTGCTTCGCGCTGCTAAGGATGGTTGACGCAGATGGTGCCCGCAATGGGGCGGGCTAGAAAGCTTAAAGCTAGGTCGTGCGCAGAGTTAGATGCTTAAAGGTCTGCAAATGCTTGGGTTAGCTGGCGCTGACGGAACGCAGCCCGCAAGACGCAAGGCAGAAATGCGCTCCTGGGCTGGCTTTATATCGGTTCTTTGCGCGTGCGGATGGTTATTACTAGCGTTCGAAGCGGGTCAGCGTGACGACTGTATCCCTGATACAAAAAGGGGCGCCCCGAGGCGCCCCGATCTGATGCTTACTCCGTACCACCCCAAGCTTCGGGATAGGATTCCATATCTTCGCAGCCACACATGGCGTAGTGTAGCGGCGGCATGTTTTCGTTGATGTACTGATCGAGCACGTCCTGGGTGATGGCCGGCTGCGGCAGAACCCATTCAGGTCCGGGGACCTGCTCACCCTTGAGCGTCTGAACAGCTGCAATGACGGCCGTTCGCCATTGATAGCTTGGGTAGGTCGGGGCAATGCCCTTGAAGCCAAGGTCCCGCCACTTCTGGAGATAATCCTGCTGGTCTTCGCCGGTGACGACCGGGACATCCACGCCCTGGTCTTCGAAGGCTTCGATTGCCGCAACGGCTGTGGCACCGGCATCCATCCAGACAGCGTCGATGGTGCCGCGCTGCAGATAGTCCTCGACGATGGACTTGGTCTTGGCATTGTCGCCGTCGGTGAACTCCTCGCCGAGAACGTTAAGCCCGGCCTCGGCAAACATGTTGCGTGCGCCCGAAGCACGAGTTTCGAGTACGTCGACGCCGGGCAGGATGCGTAGCATCAGGACATTGCCACCCTGGGGCACGTTAGCGATGATGTGTTCGGCGGCTTGGATGCCGAAGCCATAGCCACCAACGGGGTGAACGAAGGTGACCGGGCAATCGGTGGTGACGCCACGGTCAAAGACAATGACGGGCAATCCGGCAGCGCAGGCTTTTTCGACTGCGGGGGTCAGGGCCGCCGTGGAATTAGGCGAAACAATCAGCGCGTCGCAATTACCGCCGGCGAGCAAATCGTCGATGTCGGCGATCTGCTTGTCGTCCGAGCCTTCCGCGTCGACATGAGTGAAGGTGCCGATCTCGGGATGGAGTTTCACCTCCTCGGTCATGTTGGTGTAACCAACCACCCGCCAGGGATTGTTGACGCCAGCATTGGAGAAGCAGACCGTCCAAGGTCCTTCCTTCTTATACTGAGCCGTGTCGACCATAGAGTCACCGGCATACTGCCGGTACATCTGGTCAGCGGGGCCGTTGAAGGTCGCGGTCAGTTGTTCGCGCTGCTTGGCGAATTCCGCTGGATCGTCAAAGTTGGGTGCCTGGGCAGATGCTGCTCCGCTCAGCATGCCCAGTGTGGCCAAGGCCAAGATGGTTTTTTTCAAGTTTTCCTCCCTTTGAAGTTTGTTGCGTCTTTCAGGCATTCGTAGCTTTGCCTGTTATTGCTCATCGTCCGGCTCGCTTGCGCTGATAGGTGGCAAGCGCGACCGCGCCGATGAGAATAAGTCCCTGGACGACGAGCCGAACCGGCTGCGCCAGGCCTAGCAGATTGAGCAGGGTGAAAATGGCTTCGAGCGCTAGTGCCCCGGCGATCGTCGCCGGCACGGAGCCGCGGCCGCCGAGCAATTGTGCGCCGCCAAGAACTGCGGCTGTGATGGCCTGAAGCTCGTAGCCAGAGCCGATGTCGACCGAGACCCCGGCGCGACCACCCAGGATCACGCCAGCCAACACGGCCGTCAGAGAAGAAACCACAAAGGCCGAGATGCGCACGCGCCGCACCGGAACACCGGCCAGGCGTGCGGCTTGCGGGTTGTCGCCGATGGCATGGAGCAGGCGGCCGAAATTGGTGCGGTGCATGCCCCACCAGAGAATAAACCCAAAGACTATTAGGCAAATCACGGCAATGGGCAGCAGGCCGATGACGGGTACATCCGAGATGTTGTAGCGACCGAAGAACCGGAAGGTGTCGGGCAGATAGCCACGCGGGGCGCCGCCGGACCACATGAAGGCGACGCCGTTGAGCGTGATCATCATGCCCAGGGTCGCAATCAGCGAAGGGACCTTGAGGGTGCTGACAACCAGGCCATTGACGAGGCCGATGACGACCCCGATGGCGAGCATCAGCGGGATGATCCAATAGGTGGAACTCGGATCATTGCTGGCCAGCATGGACGAGCCGATGACCGTTAGCGTCATGGTTGAGCCGACGCTTAGATCGAAACCGCCCGAGACGATCACGTAAAGCGCCCCTGCTGATAGTATCGCGAGGGCTGCGACACGCTTGAGGAAGTTCATATAACCGGTCGGCTCACCGAAGGCCGGGTTCATAACGATGATGGCGAGGATCAGCGCAACGACTAGGACATAGACCGGGTTGAAATGCGGCAGGCTGCGCTTCTTGAGCTCAGGGTGGGGTAGCGTTTGTTCGCTCATGCCACTGTCCTTTGCGAACGCACAGCATAGAAGGCGACAGCCGCAACAATGATGATGCCGCGCAGCACCTGTTTAACGAAAGCATCGACACCGGCGACGTTAAAGATCGAGTCAATCAGCGAGAAGATTATGACGCCAGCTATAGTGCCCCAGATGCCGCCGCGGCCGCCCGCCAGAACGGTGCCACCGATTACGACGACGGCGATTGACTCAAGGTCATAGACGCCTTCGGCGCCGATCCAAGGCGCGCCGGAGCGTAGTCGCGAAGCGAGGTAAATGCCGGCAATGGCTGCACAAAGCGAGCAGATGACGTGAGCGCCGATGACCACCCGGGCTGTCTTGATGCCGGCAAGCCGGGCGGCGTCCTTGTTGCCGCCAACCGAATAGATGTCGGAGCCAAAACGCGTGAATCGGAGGATGAACCAGGCCAGCCCTGCCAGGGCGAACATGAAGAGGAGCGCATAGGGCACGATGCCGAACGCCCCGTAAGCGAAGATCTGGAATTCGGGCGGCACGTTGCCGGCAAAGTTGTTGTAATAATAGGAGAGCACACCCTGGATGATCAGCGACATGCCCAGGGTCGCAATCAGCGGATTGACCTCGAGCTTGGTGATCACGAGACCATTGACCAGACCGACCGCAGCGCCCAACGCAAGTACGGCCAGTAGCGCCGGCAGCACCATGGACGGGTTGCCGTTCATTACTACCGAGGTGACCACAGCCGATGCGGAAATCAGGCTGGCGACACTAAGGTCGATTGACGCTACGAGAATGGCGAAGGTTTGCCCGATGGCGGTGATGCCTAAGGTGATGGAGCGGCCAAGGATCGCAACCAGATTGTCGAGGGTCAGGAAGCGTGTCTGTCCCAAGGCGATAACCAGGATCACATAGAGCGCGATCGCGGACAGCAACAAGATCGTTGAGGCGTGACGGTCAAAGCGGAAGCGCTTTGGTGCGACGGGTAAGGATACGTCACTCATGCCGCGACCTCCGCGGCTTCACCAGTGGCGGCGAGCATCAACTGGGCTTCGGTAGCGGAGCGATCGAACTCGCCGACGATGCGCCCGTCGCGCATGACAAGAACGCGGTCGGAGGCGCCCAAAATTTCGGGCAAATCCGAGGACACCATCATGATGGCCGTGCCGGCGCGGGCGAGATCGCGCATGAGATGGTAGATGCTGGCCTTGGCGTCGACGTCTATGCCGCGCGTGGGCTCGATGAAGATAAGCACCTTGGGCTTGAGAGCCAGCCAGCGCGCCACGATGGCCTTTTGCTGATTGCCGCCCGAAAGGAAGCGCATCTCCTGCTGGTAGGACGGAGCCCGCACCTTCATGCGGTCGAGCAAGGTGTCCATGCCGGGAATGTCGATGAACCGATTGATGGTCCGGCCGCCCCAGAGTGCGGCGAAGCTGCGGGCGGTAAGCATTCCATTATCGCGAACCGATTGCATGAGGAGCAGCGCGCTGGCCTTGCGATCCCCGGGGAGCATGCCGATGCCAGCGCGTATGGCGTCGCGCGGGGTTTGAAGGCGCACGGGTTTGCCGTCCAGAGTTGTTGTGCCGGCGGTGAAAGGGGTGGCACCGAACAGGGCCATCGCCAGCGGCGTGCGTCCGGCACCCTGCAGGCCGGCAAAGCCGACGATCTCGCCGGCGCGCAGTTCAAGGTTGATGTCGTGAAGAGCGTTGTTGACGCCCCCGGCGACGGTGAGGACCGGAACGCCAATCTCGCTGGGGGTCGCTGGCGCGGGATAGTAATCGGAGATGTCGCGGCCCACCATGGCGCGGACGATGCGTTCGGGCACGGGAATGCGGTCAAAGCTTGCGGTGACTTCACCGTCCTTGATGACGGTGACGCGGTTGGCAATGCGGGTCACCTCGCGCATGCGGTGGGTAATGTAGACGATGGCGGTGCCGGAGGCGCGCAGGCGATCGACCAGCGAGAACAGGATTTCGCACTCGGCTTCGTTAAGCGCGGCGGTCGGTTCGTCCATGACGATGACCTTGGCATTGAGCGAGATGGCCTTGGCGATCTCGACCATTTGCTGGGTGGCGACATCCAGATCGGCCACCAGCGTGTCTGGTTCGATGCGGTGGCGCACACCGAACAGTGCAAGCACGCGGCGGGTCTCGGCGATCATGGCAGCATTGTCGATGAGACCATGCTTGAGCGGTTCGCGGCCGAGGAACAGATTTTGCGCAACGGTCCGCTCGGGGAGGAGCGAAAATTCCTGGTAGATGACCGAGATGCCGGCCAGCAGAGCCTCTTGCGGATGGCGGAAGTGTTGTTCGACACCGTTGATCAGGACAACGCCGCTGTCGGGCCGATAGACGCCGGACAGGATCTTGATCAGCGTCGACTTGCCGGCTCCGTTTTCGCCACATAGAGCATGCACCTCACCGGCAGCGCAGGCGAAGCTGACGCTGCTCAGGGCTTTGACGCCTGGGAAGGCTTTTGAAATACCGCGCATTTCGATGACGGGCGTGCCGCTCATGCCGCGATGTCCTGTCCTGCAGCGTCCCAAGTCCGGCGGATGAACGCGGCACTTTCGGAAAAGAGGGTGTCGTAGTCAGGGAAGAGCGGGCGCCAGACGCGTGTTGCGGCGGCAATGGCCGGCAGACCGGCGCCGAAGGCCTCGAGCGTGACCCAGCCATCGTAACCTGAGCGCTTTACCGCACCCAAAATAGCGAGAAAGTCGATATGGCCGCGCCCGGGTATGCCGCGGTCGTTTTCCGAGACGTGAACGACACCAACGTGAGCCGCGACGAGTTCGTAGGCGGCGACTTGGTCGCCATCCTCGATGTTCGCATGGAACGTGTCGTACATAATGCGCAGCGCCGGGTGATCGACGCGGCGGGCATAGTCGCGGCACTGCCGGGTAGTGTTGAGGAAATAGGTCTCGAAGCGATTGAGATGTTCGAGACTGAGATAGATGCCATTAGCTTGGGCCCGTTCGGCCAGAGCTCGGTGGGCCTCGGCGCCATAGGAAAGTTCGCTTTCGGTCGGGCCCGTGCCGGTGAAGTGGCCGATGGGCGCATGAATGGGTCCGCCTAGACTTTGGGCGCCCAGCGCTATGGCGCAATCGAGCGCCCAATCGAGATGCTTGCGGCCGGCGGCGCGGGTCTCGGCATCGGGCGATATGGGGCTGAGATTAGGGCCGGGAACAATGGAGGTGGTGCAGCGCTCGAGCCCGAGGGCGTCGAGTTCTTTGGCCAGCCAGGCATAGTGCGACGGGTCGCCGGACAAGACTGGAATTTCCACACCATTATAACCAAGCGCCTTGATCTGCCGGATGGCCGGCAGATGCGCTTCGGTGACAAAGTCGGTTAAGCACAGCAGATTGATGCCGAGCTTCATGCCTCACCCCTCAGGCCGGTTTCTAAGCAATTTCCTTGCCTCCAAGCATGTACAACAAAGGCTGTTGCCTGCTCGGGTGGCAAAATTCAAACGCTTGGGAAACCCAGCTTCAACAAAACTCCTCCGATGCCCAGTAACCTCAATCGACAGCGCTGCTCACTGCTCTGATTGACTTGTGGGCATTCGACCCTCTAGCCTCAACATGAGGAGGCGAACACGCTGATCATTGCGCAAGAGCAAGCGCGGCGCGTTCGAATAAGACCAGTGGTAAAATTTGCACATGGGAGAAGGGCATGAACGCAGAAGCACGTTTGAACGCCCTGTCGAGACCGGCGGTATTCACCGAACCTGGGGCGCTAATGTATGCGGGCAATTGCGCGGACCTTTATGAAGCTTCGGTGGCAGGCAAGGTGACGCTCAACGCCTGGACACGCCGAAACTATCCAGGCAAGCCTTTGGGCGATGCGTTACCGCAGGTGCTTTCGGTGGGCGGCTGGGATGCGGTACGCTCCCAGGATTGGGGACTCAAGGAGCATTGCAATGAGGGCGTCAAGATCGCCTATCTGGCGCGCGGCTCGATGGTACTCAAGGTCGATGGGCAGCGCCACGAACTGACTGAAGGGCAGATGTTCGTTGTTCGGCCCTGGCAATTGCATCAGTTCGGCGACCCCCATGTTGCCGCCAGCCAAATCATCTGGGTGCTGTTCGACGTCGGGGTTCGAAGGCCGCATGAAAATTGGCTTTGGCCCGATTGGATGGCTTGGCCGGAGCGCGATACGGCGCGGCTGACGACGCTGCTTTCCCGCAATGAGCAGCACGTTTTGACCGCCAGCCGGGAGGTCGCCCGCAGCTTCCATGATATCGCGGATGTCGTTGCCAAAGAAGACATCGCTCGGAGCGAAACACGATTGCGCCTGCTGATTTCAATGATGCTGCTGCAGTTCACCGAACAATTGGAGCATCAAGCTACCGCGCTTGACGAGGAACTCGCCAGTTCCAAGCGGACCGTACAGATATTTTTGGCGCGCCTGCCGCATGCCTTGGATGAGCAGTGGACGCTTGAGAACATGGCGGCCGAGTGCCGTTTGTCGCGCACGCAATTTTCCCAGCATTGCCAGGCGCTCACCAATATGACCCCCGTACGTTACCTCCAGATGATCCGCCTCGATGCAGCCAAGAAATGGCTGGCGGAACGCGCCTCGGCCTCAGTGACGGAAATCGCGCTCGAGTGCGGTTTCTCGTCGAGCCAATATTTTGCCACCTGTTATAAGCGCCGGTTCGGGTTCTCTCCGCAACAGACACGGGCGTAATATTAGGAAGGCTGCTGCGGAGTTGGTGGCGGGTTCGCCATGAGCATCTATGATGTCATGGCGATTTATGGCTACACCTCAACCTTCTGGGGCCAAGTTACACTGGATAGATACCGGTTCTTGTCGCCTAGAATCGTGCGGTGAAATGAGCGATCCTGCCGAATATTGCGATAATGGCCCGAACCAGCACCAGGATGAAGTTGACCGCAGGCGGTAGTGCCCAGTTTGTCGGGCTGTGGGTATGCGGTGATAAAACCTGCCCCAGCAGCAAGCCTATTTGAATGCTTAACATATCGAGAGTTCCTCTTGTCTTGTGATCGGGATGCAAGTGGCCGCCCGGGATACTGCTGTTTCGACAACTGCGAAAAAGATTTTGGGCCCTGTCGAAAACCAAGCTGGCTAATCGGCTAAGGGGCAAGACTGACCGGAGGCGATGATGCGATACATGTTCCTGATCTACCTCGACCAAGCCAAGTTCGCTCCTTTGAAACAAAAAGAGCGGGATGACTGGGGCAATGCAATGCTGGACTATGACGAAGAGCTCAAGGCCGACGGCTATTGGATTATGGCCGAACCGTTGAAAGCGCCGTCAGAAGCCGTAACAGTGCGGAAATGGAACGGCGAGTTAACCACCACGGATGGACCGTTCATGGAGACAAAGGAACATCTAGGCGGGTTTTGCATAGTTCAAGCGCGTGATTTTACTGAAGCCCTGCACCTTGCGGGCATGATGCCGCTGGCAAGGATGGGCTCGATCGAAGTGAGGCCGCTCGATAATCTGGAAAGGGTTGCGCTATGAAGTACATGTGTCTGGTTATCCTAGACGCTGATTTGGCAAAGAACATGCAAAATCAAGATTGGGCAAAGATGGGCGAGGAGTCTCAAGCTTATGATCGGATGCTCCAGGCGCGCGGCGTCTATGTACATGCCGAGGCCCTGCACGGACCTGAAACCGGCCGCACAGTTCGCGTGCGCAGCGGCGACGCTGTCGTAACCGATGGTCCCTTCATGGAAAGCAAGGAAGCCTTGGCGGGTTTTATCCTGATCGACGTCGAAAGCGCGGCGGCGGCGATGGACATTGCCCGCAACATTCCAATGGCGCGGCTGGGCGCGGTGGAAGTGCGGCCGGTCATGAGCTTCTAGCCTTGCCAGCGATCAGTCCGGCAGAGTTGGAAAAGGCCTGGCGCGAGTATTCGCGCCGAGTCCTAGCAACGCTGATTCGCCTGTTGCGGGACTTCGACCTGGCCGAAGAGGCGCTGCACGACGCCTTTCTGGCGGCAGCCCAGCGCTGGCCCGAGGAAGGGATGCCCGCCAATCCGAGTGCTTGGCTGATTTCGGCCGGGCGCTTCCGGGCGCTTGACAAACTGCGCCGTAGGTCACGGTTTGCGGCCATGCACAACGATTTGCTGTTGCAAGAAGCGTTGGCTGACGAGGAATCAGAAGATGATCTGGTGCTCGAAGACGATCAACTGCGGCTCATTTTTATTTGCTGCCACCCTGCCCTGCCAACTGAAACACAGATTGCCCTGACGCTGCGGGAGGTCTGCGGCCTGAGCACAGAAGAAACAGCGCGAGCCTTTCTCGCCCGCACCCCGGCGATGGCGCAAAGGATTGTCAGAGCAAAGGCGCGTATCAAGGACGCAGGCCTGCCTTATGCGGTGCCAGACAGCACCGAACTGGATGAGCGTCTCGATGCCGTGTTGCGGGTGATCTACCTGGTGTATAACGAGGGCTACTGCTCCAATGCCGGCGCCAAATTAATGCGGCCGGAACTATCCAGCGAGGCAATCAGGCTGGCGCGCCTGCTCCTGAAACTGCTTCCAAAGTCTGAGGTTATGGGGCTGTTGGGCCTGATGCTGCTGGGCGAATCGCGGCGTGTGACGCGGACCAGTGGCGATGGCGAAATCATCCTCCTCGCGGATCAGGACCGCACACTCTGGGACCGGAACCTGATCAGCGAGGGAACGGCGTTGGTCAACCGGGCCTTCGCGAGTGGTCATATCGGGCCTTATACACTACAGGGCGCCATCGCCGTCGTTCATGCCGCGGCGCCTGACTCTGACGCCACCGACTGGACGGAGATCGCCGGCTTATACGATGTGCTGTTGCGCGCCGCTCCGTCTCCTGTGGTTGAACTCAACCGTGCCGTGGCTATTGGCATGGCACGTGGACCCGAAACTGGTCTGGTCCTGATCCGTCAGCTTTTGTCAGCAGGTGATCTCAAAGACTATCATCTGGTTTATGCTGCCGAAGCGGACATGCTACGCAGGCTGGGACGCAAAAGCGAAGCGCTAGAGGCTTATGGCCGCACCTTGGACCTCTGCCGACAAGAGCCTGAGCAGCGGTTTCTGCAGCGTCGCATCGCTGAACTAGGTGGCCAATTTGCTACTTATCAATTGGGCAAAAGACAATAAGGGCTTTTCTTGCTTCTGCTATTTTGGCCACGTTCTGGCGCAAGATGGCCGAGAGGCTTCTATCGTCATTGACCTGACCGAGCCGAACCGGGCAAACAGAATTGCCGCTCCGGTTTTTGCGATTTTGCCGACCACTTGGTTGTTGATCCTGCGCAGATGCACCGAGCAATGGCCGGCAGCGCTGTTGCAGTAAATTTCGCCAATCAAAGCTCGGTCAGCCGGAGCCAGTGCCCCTACAAGGTCGAGCATCGTGTCGAGTTCGTCGCCTTTCGAGGCACTGCTCTGGACACTCACGCCGTGCCAGAGATATTGCGCATCGTCTGCGTTGTTGAAAGCTTCAACGCCCCGTAACCGGTGCGACCTGCTACTCACACTACTACCCCCGCCTGGTTTCGCGTTAAGCGCAGCATTCAAAACGCGGAATGCCAAAGCTTGCGAGTCTCTATTAGATGCCGAGCTGATAGTCGCGTCAACACCGTCTAAAGTGGCAGACCTATCAATATGCTCTGCGGCCACTTCAAGAACATTCACCTCTGAAGTAGCTCTAACAAACGCGTCGTCTAGGACTCATTTTTCTCGGTTTCGCACCATTTCGACCGCAACGCTTATACGGTCTTCGTTCCACTCTGAGGCTTCCATACGTAGCACCTCAAAGACGGCATCTGCGGAAACATTGCTTGCCCGTGCTTGCTCGATTACTCTTTCATATCGGGCAACTAGGTCAGAAACGCTCCCCGACTGACCTGGCGGATTTTTTACGGGGGACATAGCCTACTCCCAGCAATTTGCCTGTACAGCTATGAACGATTGTCACATCCACCTCAATACGTAACGCGACCTAACCCATACAAGCTCATCTCTGCTTGTAAATATCGGTTAGATTACCACCAAGCTTGGAATATTTGAGCGGTCTTAGCGGCTCGATGTAAGTCATTAGCGCTTCGTAAGAATATCGCGCCAAATATGGCTCTGCCCATGCTAGTTGGTAGCTGGCCAACTCAGACTCATCATCTCCGGAAAAGACCTGCTCGCTTCCTACAAGGTCAGCGATTATCTCAGGGTTTTCGACCCCCTGCAGTGTAAATTCGACTATCTTTTGGAGTTTGGCGCTGCATAATTCTTCTTCGGCGAGCTTGTCAGGGTCCAGAATGCCGATGGCAACCGAGAGCGGCGCCAAAGCGTGCAATTGATAGTGCAGCGCCCGTTCCCCACGCTCCATCTCCGCTGGTAAAGCTCCTGACTCCTCGGCTCCACACACCAGCAATTTATAGCTTTCTCGCGCCCAATTAGCAGTCTCTTGATTGCCGGTAATTTCACTGATCGAGGCTGTGGCAAGGCCAGCCCAGGCCCGCAAATTGTTGGTGCTGGCCAGAGGACCGGCTTCGGTATTGAAGAACTCGACCACCCGATCAGCGTGCTGTTGCAGCCATGCAGTGATAGTTGCGTCACGCGCCGGGTCAGGCGTTGCGGTACCGCGGGCTTGTAGGAATGCCAATGCAAACCCCGAAAGCCTAGGCGAGACCGCCAGTCTTGCATTGAGCGAATTCAACTCCGTTAAGGAATTGCCCTGAGCCCATGCATGGAGCCAATTCATAGCGCAATCTGCTTTGGCTTTTCCATCCACCTCATTGAGGTAAGCCGAATTGGCCATTGCTGATAACTCGTTGATGAAGTCCTCTACCGGCTCGAGAGCCTTGTTGACGTCCTCGTTAGATTCCTCAGAAATTTCAGAGCGAGTTTCGCTGTCCCGTTCGTAGCGGCTGCCTATTGAAAGACTAACCACTGGTGCCGGTGCGGGAGCGCATTGAAAAGGCGCCGGTGGCTCGCTTTCCTGGCTCGCGGCCGGCGGCAGAAATGTCATGGATATCAATGCAACTGAAGCAGTTGCACTTGTCACTAGTTTGATCAAAGTCATGAGTGTTCCTGATTACTGCCCCTGTAGCGCGCCCATGGCACTCAGCATAGTCTTGGCGTCGTCATTGCCCAGTTCCGCCGCGCCTTCCAGCAAAGCTACCGCCTTCTCCAAGGAGGCCTCACGTCCGAGCCCAACCGTATAAGCCTTGGCCAGCAACAGCATTGCTTCGGTATCCTTGGCGGCCGCTGCTTTTTCCATCCAGTCCATTGCCTCGCCTAGCTGTTGCGGTCCGCTTGCACGTTGCTGCAAATATTTCGCGAGTTCACGCATGGCTGTGGCATTGCCACCTTCTGCCGAAGTGCGATAGATGGCTTGAATGTCCACCGTCTGTGTAATTTGGTTGCGTAACTCGGGGCGCGTCCGCTCAATGCGGCGGGCCAGACTAAGCAGCTGCGCTGGGGTGGCTTTTTCAACGGCCTGCTGCACGAGCAATACCACCTTCTCAGGGTCATAGACCGGCGACTGAGCGTTAGAGCGAAGATCGATCAGCCGGTCCAACGACGCGATTTGACCATGCTTGACTGCTTCCTCAAGCAAGCCGACGATAGCCTGAGCATGGCGTGCTTGATCGTCGAGTTTGGTAAACTCCTGCGCCAAGGCAGCATACTGCCAGCCTTGCCCCTCCGTTAGATTGGTGGCAAGGGTCAGCCAGTGTTCGGCTGTTGTTTTGTCTTTGATGCCCGAATATCCTCGAGCAACTTTCATGAGTTCGTTGAAGCTGCACCTGGCTGAGTTCGCTGCTAACCCGAGGTACTTCAATCTTTCTGCGGCAGTTGGCGCGTACTTTCCGGCGAACAAAAGGGCGTCCAGATCACCTCTGGCCGTGATTGCGGGCAAATATTGCTGCAGTACTGCAGCAGGATCAATGTCGGGCTGGTGTTTGAGCAAGCCTTCCATAGCAGAACCGGAGCCGTTACCCGCTGCTTGCTCCAGAAGAGCGATAGCGCGAGCCTTGGCGTCCGGCTGCTCGGTAAAGTTTCCAATCAAGAGGTTGGCGAGTGTCACCCGTGCAGCATCGGAGCCTGCATCGGCTGCGCTTTCAAGCAAATCGATGCTCAGTTGAACACCGTCTCCTGCAACGTCCCGCGCCACCAACAACTTCGCCAAGGCGCTCTGCGCAGCAGGATCTTGCTTCATCCGGTTCTCCCAGAACGAAAGCACTTCCTCGCCATAGTCAGCGGAACGCAACATCTCGACGTACTGAGCGACGCTGCCCGATGATCCTCGTAGAGCCATCGACTGCGCTTGAGCCAAATCGGTCTCCGTCGTAGCGCCGTTCACAGCTGGCTGGATCCCTCCACTATTGCCAGCCGCAATGGCACTTTCGCGCCACTTTCCAGCGAGCTCCAGATTCGGTGCATCGGGCACCATGCACATATAGATGTCCGATAGTCGAACCATCGCCTCGCTCTTGCCCCCTTCGCTTACAGCCAAATTGAGAAGCGAGATGGCTCTATCGATCGTGCCGGTATTACGGTCCTCTCTAAGCTCAACATCAGCCAGCATCAGTGCTGCATCTGGATTGTTTTGATCGACTGCGCGTTCAAGCAAAGGCTTTACTTCTGTGCGAGCTGCCCAGCGGCCTTCCTTCTTGACTAAGAATTCTGACAATTTAACCAAAGCGGACGAAGGTGCATCAGGCAAACCGGATAGATCGCGAAGCGCCTTTTCAAGCCGTTCAGCTACACCACGCTCTTCGGCACGCAACTCGAGCAGCGCTACCAGCCGCAGATTGCCAATACGGTAGCCGTTGTCGGCGGCACTTCGGAACAGTTCCTCAGCCTTGTCAAAGTCCTGAGGCTGCAAGGACCCGTCTTGGTAGAGTTCACCCAGTTCCACCTGTGCTGGTGCAATTTGAGCCGCAGCGGCTTGGGTGAGGTATTTTAGAAGAGTATCATTGTCTTTGACGATCCGCTCGCTGGTCAGGTGATAGCGGGCCACTTTCCAAGCTGCACTTGGATCGCCTAGGTCTGCGCCCAAGCGTAGCCAACGCTCGGCCAACGGGTAATTCTGCTCAACAATTTCACCGTTTTCGTAGTTGCGTGCTATGCGGCTGATGCGAGAACATATGTCGGCGTCGACTTGCCCCAAGATTGCTCCAAAGGCGATTGTCACGGCAGTTTTGGGGTCCAGCCCATAATCAACAAGCTGCCCCTCGGCACGCATCTGTGCGGCGCGCAGCAAGGCGTCAGGACTACCCCCGGCAGCGGCCGAAAGGAGATAAGCTTCTCCCTTCGCCGGATCAGCAGGCACTGCTTGCCCACCGAGGTAAAGTTCAGCCAGCGCGAACAGGCTGCGTGGTGTGAGTTCCGCAAACGATGTTGCTAGCGTCTCCACCATGCCGCTAGACTTGACCTCTGCAATTTTTCTAGCCGCTATATAGTAGCGGATCTTGTCGACGAGCAGCTTTTGCTGAATAGCACTGTCTGCGACTTGTTCTAGAAGCGCGAAAGCTGCGTCGACGGCGTCCAGATGCAAAATAGCATCGGCATCGCGAAGTCGTTGAATTTCGCTCAGGACTATTTCAGGGTCAGTGTCCATAAGCTGAGACCTGTCCCAAGAAATCCATTTATTGGCAAGCACGCTCACATCCGCTGGAACCGTACACAGACTTTGAGCTTCAATCGCCGGCGGCTCGAAAACCACTGGAACTGGCGCTGCCGTCACAGTGCTCATCAAAGCGAAGCTGAAGGAAGCAACAAGCGAACATTTGGCACGTCCAGATTTTGGAAGAAGTGCGCGCATTGAAACCTCCTAGTTTTCTGAAGCGAAAGAATTGACGACCTGAACCAATTGGGTGCCTTGGGCGGTCTCGGTCAGAAACAAAGACACAGCCTGTTTACGCTCAAGCTGTACGTCCGCTACGGAGGCGAGGACGGCACCATCCAATTGGGCCTCGAAGGCAAGGGTGAGCGGCGCCCGCAATTCCACAGATTGGCTTGCGCCTGCTTCGACACCGCTCATGGCATTGGTTTTGCCGGCAGGCACAAACAGGTCGACGACTGAATGAGTGCTAAGATTGTAGAAAAGGACCTCAGCTTTGGAGGGATCCTTTATTGGAGGATCGATGAACTGGATGAAGTTCTCGTCAGCTTGCGCGAATGTGTAATAGGTTCCAGCTTCCACATTCATCTCGACGGCGTCAACACCAGCACCGATCGAGACCGGACCCGGTGGGACGCTGACATAGCCGGAAACCTGTTCGTCCGACAGTGCAACGGGCGATCCTCCAATGTTTGCTTGATCACTTTGCGCCACCATTACACGCACGTAGGCTCTCGTCGGATCCAGCGCGTTTTCGTAAAGACCTGCGTCTTGAGCTGAAGAGGTGCTCACGAGCATTGCTGAAAAGAGAGCAGCACTGCAAAAGAACTTCATTGTCTTGATCATTGGGTTAAGCCCTTTGGATTGGATACACAGGCGCTGATAATTGCAGATGTCGCCCCTGCCCTGTCGAAGCGAATGGACAGCGTAGAAAAGCCATCTGCGCTGTAGTTGCTGATCGGAACGAAGAACCGGCCAGACGCACGGAAGCGTTCCGGACGCGTGACACTTTGGGTCCGGACCCGCCCAGATGAATCGGTGAATGTCAGACTGATCTCACGGCTCTCGATCGAACCCGCTTCGGCGAGCAGCATGCTTGCATGAACAAAACTGTCGCTCAGCAGATCAACTGATAGTTCATCGTCCGCGACGAACTGTAAGGCGGATTTGGGCACTGGATCGCACCCGCCAACCACGGCGGTTACCAGTTCATCAAGTGGTCCATCACCAAACTGAGCAAGGTTGTTATAGATCGGGTTTTCCCAGATCAGATAGCGAGGCTGGTCTTCATCGAAACTTTTGGAAGTCAGGTAAGACGCTATGGAGGCGAACTGATTGCCGCCCGAAATAGCCAAGTTGCGAACGTTCAACCCACTGTACTGCGAAATAAATCCGCTGAAGTTGAATTGTGCGACTTCCGAAAAGCTAGTGCCAACTAGCGATATCGTGTCAGCACCACCACCCCCAAAAATGTCTACAGCGGCGTTTGGGTCAACATTTTCCAAAGTCTCGAAGGTTTGGGTAACTGCCTCCGGCAAACTATCCACGCACGACTTTTGAAGCAATTGGCGCATCGATGAAACAAAGCGCTCGGGACCAATTAGGCTGGTCTGAAATTCCGACGTTACGAGATCGGCGTAGCCACTATCGGCTTTGATGGTGTCCGCTACCGCGCGAGCCGCGCGTTCCGCGCCCGTTGTGGTCCAATGAAAATCTGCCTTGAAAAACAGTTCAACTGAAGGATCGGAGTTGGTTAGGGCGTCCAGCAAATCTACAGTGACGATGCCCGCATCGCGCAGCTTGGCGACGGTTTCTGTGTAAACTTGCTGCGCCAGGCCAGGATCGAAGCCATAAAGGCGAGCATCGTCCGGCAAGAAGCTCGGCATCGTCATGCCTTTTGGCGGTACGGGTAGATAGACCAGAGTTGTTCCACGCGCGGCCAACGCATCGGACAGTCGCGCAAGGTCAGCGATAAGCGCATCGTTCATCGGAAAGTACATCCGAAGGTCGGGCTGTATGCGAAAGAAATTGCCGTGAGCACCCTCTAGGGCCGGAATGGTCCGGTTGTTTTCGAGGTTGCGACACCCAAAGCTCGTCTCGATTCCATGCGTGGGCAGAACTGCTCCAGCCACTGCAAGTGCGGCCAGGCTCACAGCGGTTAGCCGGCGAAATAAAGTGCCGAAAAAACTTGAAGGTACGGCCATCTATATCTCGCCTTCTCTGCTGAGGAGCGAAGTTGCCATGGCCTTGATCGCTGGCTCTGGAGACAGGGCAGCTATCTCGAGATATTCACGTGCCGCCTGCAGACCGGCTTCACCTGGCTTATCGCTGATGAGCTTGAGGGCGAGGTCCAGGGCTGCTTGATGGTCGCCGGTTTGAGCCACCTTTGCCATCATTTCGATGCCTTCAGAGCCCTTAGCGCCAAATGGAACGCCGGCGACATAGAACTTTGCGAGCCCCGCTATAGCGTCCGCATGCCCGTGGGTTGCTTGAGCCACCAAGGCAGCCTCTGCATTTGCCAACACAGATGCATCAAGACTTGCGCCGTGACCCCGCAGCAATGACAGCAGTGGAGGGACTGCGCCATCTCGGCCGTTATATGCCGCCATTGAGTAGTAATGAACCTGCGGACGGATGAGAGTCGGATCGTTCAACTCGGATAAAAACTTGGCAAACCGCATCTGCGCCAAGCTGTCCCCGGCATCAGCCAAATCGCGTAGATCGGCAGTGCGCAGGCGCTTGCCCGCAATCAGATTGCGCCGAACAGCTTGCAGGCTTGCCGGAAGCTGAACCGTCTCAGTGATGCCACGCCGAAATGGTTTGTAAGGTGTCGCTTCTGCCACTGCTTCGGCGTCCCGAACCATTGGCACAGGTGTCTCCTGAGCCGGCACAGGAAGCGCCAAGCCACTGCACAAAAGCAGCACAACCTTGAACATGTTTAATGGTGTTTTTGGCATGTTCATCATTCCTTCTCGGTGGTCATGGCAGCAAGAGCGTCTGGGTCGGTCAGGTAGCGGACCGGAAATTCCCAGATTACCAGCTTGGGTGGCGTCTGGCGGACCAGATCGCTGTCGAGGTATTCGGCCATTGGGGCAAATGGCCCACGGCCTTCCTCGGCGAAATTGACAATGTCCGCCCCCAGGGCCGCCATAAGCGACGGGCCGAAGCTCCAGTTTTCGTTGGCGCTGTAGCTGGTACCGACCAGAGCGACTTCAACCGGCTCGCCGCCAAAGATGTCTAAAGCGTCGGCGGCTTCTGACGCAGGAGCGGAGGCACTCATGACCGTCACTTGTTCGGGCGCCAGTCTGACGTAGCTGGCGTACTGAGGCGAGATGATGAACTTGGTCAGATCACCTTCAACAGGCAATTTCTTCGTCTCGGACAGGGTAAAGAGCGTCGCCCCGCCCATGGGCCCGGCTGCTTTGGCGGTCGCTTCCGCAACGATTGTCGCCCCTTGGGGACTCCAATGCGTATCTCCTTTGAGAAAAACTTGGACCTCGCTTTTGGCGCCAAGCAGAGCAGCCCGAGCATCGATCGTCCGGACGTTCCGCGCAGCAAGTGAATCGCGGAACGCCGCATAACGGCTGCCCATTCGGTCGCTCAGGTCAGGATAGGGCGTGTACTCCCGGTAGATCTCTGCTTTGGCGGGAAGCGGGAGCACCAGCAGGTCGGTCCCCTGCTTGGCCAATTGGTCTTGAACAGCGGCAATCACGTCTACCGCTTCTTGCAAGCGTTCCGCTTCGTTGTCAGAGACGCGGTATTCTTCGCTTGAAAACAGCCAGCCATCCTGGCCAACAACCACCCCTTTGCGGCCTTCGCCGAATACAATATATCGCGCCGCCCCGATCAGGTCGGTGGAGAGCGTGCGGTAGGGCAGTCGATCCTTGTAGAGATCCTCGAGCTTGGCAGTAAACTCACCCACCATAACGCTATGGGCGGCCGTGGGCAGCTCTTTCTGATACTGCGCAGCATCGACAATAAAGGTGCCGCTTACCCATAGCGCATAACCGAAGAACACTGTGGGAAGCACCAGCTTGGGAAGAATGGAATTGAAATCAGCCATGACGCAACACTCAGAACTGGAAGTAAAGGAAGGGAGAGAAGGATTGGTCGGCCAGCCGCATGAGCACGAGCACCGTCAGACCAGACATCGCCAAAGCCGGCAGCCATTCCGAGCGCAATGCCGCGGTCCCCTGTCCGTCGATCACAAGGTTCGGTTCGGCCAGTTTCTTCAGCCGTGGCTCGAGACCGGCAAGAGCAATAGCGATGGCAAGAACCAGCAATCCTTCCCGCGGCAACTGCCAGGAAACATCAGGTGAAATGCCCAGCCCATTAAAGCCAAACATCCCGGCGTACATCGTCATGGCCGAACCGACGTCCGGAGCGCGAAACATGACCCAGCCCAGCACCACAAAGAGCAAGGTCATTGGCAATGACCAGAGCACCCTGGCTGCTTTCTGGGGCCAGTTGAAATAACGCTCGACCGCCAGGATGGCGCCGTGCCAAGCGCCCCAAATTACGAAGGTCCAGTTGGCGCCGTGCCACAATCCGCCGAGCACCATGACGATGAAAAGGTTGAAGTATGTACGCGCAACGCCTTTGCGGTTTCCACCCAACGGAATGTAGAGATAGTCGCGAAGCCATACCGAAAGGCTGATGTGCCAGCGGCGCCAGAACTCGGTGATGCTTCGGCTGATGTAGGGTGAGTTGAAGTTCTCCATCAGACGGAAACCCATCATCAGGCCTAACCCGATTGCCATGTCGCTGTAGCCAGAGAAATCGAAGTACAGCTGGATCGTGTAGGCAGCGGCCCCGAGCCAAGACTCGATCAGGGTTGGTGCGGCTTGGGAAAAGATCGTATCCGCTATCGGCGCAACCGTATCGGCAATAAGGACCTTCTTGGCCAAGCCGATGATAAAGATCGTCATGCCTTGGGAGAACAGGGCCAGCGAGTGGGTCCGGTTGGCAAACTGATCGCGCAGGTCCCGGAACCGCAGAATGGGTCCGGCTACCAGATGCGGGAAGAGCGCCACGAACGAAGCAAAGTCGGCAAAATTGCGAGCCGGCAGGGACTCGCGGCGATATACGTCAACTAGATAGCTGATCGATTCAAAGACGTAGAACGAGACACCGATAGGCAGGATCACGTGCCAGATCGTGGCTGTGCTTGGATCCTGGCCCATCAGGGTGGCAAGAGACGACGCCAAGAAATTGAAGTATTTGAAGAAACCCATGACGCTGAGACAGCCGATCGTTCCGATGGCGCACCAGAGCTGACGCTGCTTGCCTTCGCTACGATCTACAAGCAGACCGAAGATATAGGTCCAGAGCGTGGTGCCAAAGAGCAGCGCCAAAAAGTCAAAACGCCACCAGCCGTAGAACAGGTACGAGCCAACCAGAATTGTAGCCGACCGAAACCGGCGTGGGGTCAAATAGTAGACAGTCAAGAAGATGGGTAGAAACAGGAATAGAAAAGTTTCGGAAGAAAATACCATCAGACGGCCCCTCCGAGCTCACAGGCGGGGGTGGCTTGGCTGGTTGTTGAGGGAAGCGGCGTGCCTGCCATCGTCAACTGCGTGTTGCCGCTCTTGATCGCCTCAAGCAGCGACAAGGTGTAATTAGCGGCGTCACCGTCCAGCAAACGAGGTGTCTGCCCCGTCCAGTCATTGTTGTTGAGCGCCAAGTCAAAATTTGCACTCGCGCGCAAACCGACCTTGTTGTTCTCGAAACGGTTGTCGTCCAGACGCAGCGACCCGCTAGTACCCCCTACTGAAAGGCCGGCGCGTTGATTGGCCGAAATCATATTGGTCTGGAAACTCAAATTGGTACTGTTGCGCACCATGATGCCGTCATCGGCATTGGCCAGGGTGACATTCTGCTCCAACAACAGGCATGAGCCTGACAGCACCGCGACGCCCGATGCGTGATTTAGCAACAGAAGATTGTTGAAGATCAGGCTTCCACGGGCATCTCCCTCCACAAGAAGCCCATGGCGCTCGCTATTGGCTACAATGTTGTCAGACAAAAGGACGTTGGCTGAGTTTGGCCCTAGTTTCACCCCGTGACCCTTCAACGGCTCAATGATGGCGTTTCCATCGACGATTACCGAGGCGCTGGAAGCGATGCTTAATGCGGTACTAGCTGACTTGTGAAAGACGTTGCGCCGGATTGTACTTTGCGCGGCATCCACCAGCGTCAACGTGCCGGTGTCAGTAAAAATGCTATCCTGAACAAAGGAACGCCGTTCATCTCCACGTGCGCCTCCGGTGATCGTTAGCCCCGCGGAGCGTGGATCATTGCCAAAGCCCAAGCGAGCCACCTGGACGCCAGATAGTTCCACTGGTCCGGTCGTGGCGTCTGCCAGAACGAACGGCCGGAATTTCCGCTCGGTCTCATTTTCCGCTTCAGACCCTGAAATAGTAGCGCGGTCGATGATCATGCCTCCCGCAGCGATAATGAAGGCGCCTGTTGCACGATCCATCGTGAGTTCTTCGCCAGGCAACAGCACCAAGAGTGCGCGTGATGATAAGACTAGCGGACGTGATAGAATGAAGTGGGCGCCGTCCAGCTCGGCTTGAACAGACCCAGGCACGCCTGCGAGTGCCGCCTGGATGTCGCGAAGAAAAACCGGGCCGTCTTCGAAATAAATTGCAGCCCCGTCGGCCCCTTGCGCATCCGCAATGGATTGCAAAGTTTCGGCCGAAGCCTTGCCCAACGCTGCGTCCAGCAACATTGCGACGGGCAAAAGTTTTGCAACCGGACGGCTTTTACCCGGTTCGGGAGGCTGCGAAACAAGATCTGCTTCGTAGTCCGCCAGTTCGGCAAACCCGAGCGGTGCCACCGCGCCAAAATAGGCATCTGCCCTGCTCGCCGGTTCATTGGCAAGCAGCCTCAGTTGATCTCCTGCGGCCTGCAAGCGTCCGGTCATATCGCTGGCCATGTTCTGGCCTGCAGCTGCAAGCCAGACCAACAGCGTCATGCGCGCGATGTCAGATGCCTTACGCATATTGCTTTGGCTTACCATTGGCATTGACTTGGCCGGCCGAGATCACCGACTCCACCGGAACAACGTCCTCTTTGGAGCCGATCTCGCAGTTCACTTCGACGACCTGGAGCATAACCGTGCCAGGATTGGTCAATACGGCACGGACCTGGGGGCCAACTTCGAAAGTAGAACCTACTCCTAGTTCCCTTAGTCCTGCTTCCGTCTGCACCTGGGCAATGCCCTCAGCGACGGTTAAAAGGCTTCTTTGGGTTGACTTGGACTCAAACAACACCGTGCCGCCTGGATTGAGCACCATCTGGCGAATGCTGTAGCCATGCCCCTCCGAGATGGTGCCGATCCGGCCCCAATCTGTGTTGATCCAGCGGTGGTCAACGATCTCCGGCCTTGAAGTCTTGGCCAGCGTCTCGACCACTTTCTTGACCTTTTGAGATGCCGACCGGCTCGTCACCAGCAAGGCGTCTGGTGTATCGACAACGATCACGTCGGAAAGGCCAACCACGGCAATGAGCTTGTTGCCGCCCCGCACATAGGAGTTCTCAGTGTCCACCAGCACAACGTCGCCCGAGGTGACATTGCCGGTGGTATCCTTGGCTCCGATCGTGTGGAAGGCAGACCAAGCACCCACGTCATCCCACTGAACATCGGCCGGGAACAAAGCCATTAGCTCGGTGTGTTCAAAGATTGCGCTTTCGGTGGACTCGTTGCTGGCTTGCACAAATGCCGTTGCTTCAAGAATGACGCCGGAACCGGACCGCTCGGCCGATCGCTTGGCTTCTTGAACAGCATGCAATGTTTCGGGTGCGATGCGACGATATTCGTCAATCAGTGTTTGTGCGCGGAACAGCGTGATGCCCGACGCCCAATAAGCGCCTCCATCGGCAATCAATGCTTCGGCGATTTCGACGGGCGGCTTCTCGACAAAGCGTTGCGCCTTACGGACACCCTCGTACCCAATGAAAACGCCACCGTCGATGATGTAGCCATACCCACTTTCCGGATAGCGTGGCGTGATCCCGAACGTAACGATCAGCCCGTCCTTAACTGCAGGGAGAGCGGCTGCCATCGACGGCTCCAGATCGCCATCGATGACGTGATCCGACGGCAGAGCCAGCAAGATTGCGTCAGGGTTTTCTTCGACCAAATAAAGTGAGGCGGCGAGCAGAGCTGGACCCGTGTTACGGGAGCACGGCTCACCGATTACCATGGCATCCATCATAAGCGCGCGCATCTGGCGGTTGACCGTTGCCAGATGACGTTGGTTGACCAGAATAACTGGCTTATCAAAGAGACGACTGGAATGACGCTGAACAGTGGCCTGAAAGAATGTGACACCGTCAGCATTTATGGGCTGAAACTGTTTTGGCTGTTGTTCCCGCGACAGCGGCCACAACCGAGTACCTACGCCCCCGCATAGAATGACTGGATGAATAGTGCTCATTTATCGGCTCCTTGAGAAACCAGATCACGAAAGAAATTCGTAACCGGGGCGAAACTGGCGGTAGCAACGCGGACTGAGACTGGCGTCCCGATCAATGCAGGATCGATTTGGGTTTGCGGCAACAAGACGATCTGCACCGTGTCCGATGTTTGATCTTCGGGCGGTAAAACGGTGCCTGCCTTGAGCGTTGCAGGAATGACAATCCCACTGGCGAGTTCGACGTCCGCTGCTGTGCCGTTCACAAGAGCCCGGTACGCCGGCATGCTGACCTGAGTGGTTATCTCCGTAGCCGCGTCCTGGGCTGCGACGTTCATCACCGTGTCGCCGGCAAGAACTGTTGCACCGGTCGATAGACCGCCGGGTAATGCGGCACAGCTGCATGGCATAGCAACGCTGACCAAATCGCCGGTAACCGTTCGGATCGCATAGGCGACCTGGCCTTGCGCCGCATCGGGATCCACGAAGTCAAGCTGGCCTGAATTAACCGCTCTCAGAACAGTGCTGCTCTTGCTGATCAGCGACACGCCCTGCGCGTGAGTGACAAAGGCTCTTTCATATACTTTGCTGCCAACAAATCCAAACAGGGCAACAGAAGCGGCAGTGATCAGCAGGCCCTTGGCCAAGCCTGATAGGAGTTGTCCCATACTGCGCGATGATGACGGCTTTCCTTTGCCGTTGCTTCTCGGGGCTCCAGCGGAAGTGGAAAGAACCGAACCCACATCGGTGATGTCGCCTGAGATATACGAGTTCAACAGATGTCGCAGTTGCGGCAGATGCGGGCCGGCAGGATTTGTAAACCGCATCGCAAGCTTGCCAGAGGCACTTGAGGCGGTATGCAGGCTTGCTTCGATCGGCAGCGTAACGTTGAAACCGGCGAATGGAAAAACCAGGGTAACAAGGCGCAGTTCACCCTCGAGTTGGGGAGAGACCAGGCCTTGAGCGCGAGCGCCCACCAAAGAAATCCCGTCTCCGTCGAACAGCCGGCCATCAATAATGGCGCTAAACGGCATTTGTATTACGGGGTGCTCGCCGTCGAAATCGGACGGGGCAGGACTGTTCTGTGGTGCAGTGTCCAAGCTTGAAAGATTTTGCATGGTGCATCCCTTAAAGGAGTGGGTTTAGAGCGGATTGGCTGAGCAAGAGCACTGCAACAACCAGCCAGCCGAGCGCTAGAATGTGCATGTAGGTTGACGAGATAGCCGTGATCTGGCCGGACAGCCCTGGTCCAGAACCGATGGACGTCGTTTGCCTGGTCCACTTCTGACGATCGAGCCGGAAAGAGACGTAGCTCTTGATGATCGCTCCCATGGTTTGACCAAAGTAGAGCAAGAAGGGGTAGGTGATCGGGAACGCACCGCGGAAGGTAGCCAGCAAGACGCACGTCAGGTACCGGGTGGCCATGATCCAAGCGAGATAGGCAAGAAAGATGAACGGGTCGATCAGCAGCGCCGTAAGTACAATGGCAAGTGGTCCGGCAAGCGTGGTCCACATCGACACGCGTTGATCAAGGATTGACCACCAGGTGAACCAGCCGACCCGGAAGGGTGACTGCTTCAGAGCCCGGCCATTTGTACGAAGCATGTTTCCGAACCAGCGGATCATCAAGGTCGTGGCCGAGTCCACGAACCCGTCCTTGGGTTGCGTTTCCATGGAAACCGATTGGACATCAGGCAAGTACGCCATCTGGTAGCCGCGGCTCAGCAGCCAAAACCAGGTGGACTTGTCATCCCCGGTCAGGAAATTGACTCGCCCCAGCCGCCAATGATCAATGTAATCATGGCCCACAGCTGCAATGAATGAACTGTCGGTAGCCAGATCAGCCCGCACGACGGACATACGGCCTGTTAAAGTCAGCACCCGCCGGCCAAGAGCCATAGAGCACATCATCATCTGGCGTTGATTGAAACGAAGTGCGAACCAATCACGGAAAATATTGCTGCCGGTGGTCTCACTGGCTTCATCCGTCGTCAGGGCACCGACTTTTTCGTCGGTGAAGAACGGAGCGCTGCGAGCAACGATGTCAGCGGGGACGATCGTGTCGCCATCGACAAAGAGCACGATGTCCTGGTGACGAGGCAACTCCCCGTCAATGATCTGCAACGCCGTTGAAAGGGCATCGCGCTTACCCGTTCCGGGGATGCGGTCGATGATAAGCTTAACCGAGCCATGGCCGGCAATTTTGCTGAATGCGGCTCGGATCAGGCGTTCATCGGCAATCTCGACAACGGAGGCCACAACGGTGGCCCCCCCTTGCGATTGTGCGGCTGCTTCGAATACCGAACGGTAGACCCGCATCGAGGTGTCATAGTCCACCTTGAAAGAGGTCACGAGGAAGTAGGCGTGAGCCGGATCACGGCGCGCTGCGTAGTTGTGCTCGGCCAGCCGTTTCCGGCTGGGATAAGCCATGTGCAGGTAAATATGAGCACGAACGAAGTTCGTTAGAGCCCACAAATACCGCCAGGCTCCGATCGCTCCCAAGGTAAGCACAAGCCCACCATTGGCGCTGATCACCCCGCCGGGAACTGAAAGTGCAATTCCCAAGCATACCAGTATAAAAATTGAATGCGAGAGAACAGCGCTCATGTTTACCAACAAATACCCTGGTAAGCACCGTTGGAACGCAGCGCCGAATTGATGCGCGTGAGATCTACGAGCGAGTGAGACTTTGCCACTTCGTTTAGGCGAGGAACCGTTTCTTCGTAGCGATTGCCGACCAGGATGATGTCTGCATCCGTAATCAGGTCCTCGAGGTGAGGAACCATGCGCCCGCCAAGATCGGGCACCACATCATTGCCGCGGCCAATGGCGCTAACGCCATTCTCGAAAGCTTCACTGACGTAGGGATCGTAGACCTTAAGAGCAAAGCCCTTTGCGATGAGGCGGGATGCCAATTCAGCCAATGGGCTTTCGCGAAGGTCGTCGGTACCTGGCTTGAAGCTGATGCCTACCATGCCGACCGACCGTTTGCCGCTCGATTCAACCAGTTTTTCGGCGCGCTGAATTTGGGCTTCATTGGCGTCGAGAACTGCATCCAGCAGCGGGGAGGCAACGCCCTTTTCACCGGCGAGATGGCTTAGGGCCCGCACATCTTTAGGCAGACATGATCCCCCAAAAGCGAAGCCGGGACGCATGAAATATGGCGAGATGTTCACCTTGGTATCGGAGCAAATCATTTTCATGACCTGCTGGCCATCCACGCCGCATGCCTTGGAAATGTTGCCGATCTCGTTTGCGAACGTAACCTTGACGGCGCGCCAGGAGTTGCTCGCGTACTTGACGGCTTCCGCTGTTGCTAGGCTAACCACGAAGCATTCGACGCCCATGTTGGCGTTCACTTCGCGAAGTAGAGCTTCTGTGTTGCCGTCGAGAACACCAAAGACAATTAGGCCAGGTGCGTAATAGTCTTCAATTGCTGTGCTTTCACGCAGGAATTCAGGGTAATAGCCCACGCCGAAATCGTTGCCTGCCTTGAGACCCGAGGAGCGCTCAAGTGCTGGCACCATGACGTTGTCCATCGTACCCGGCACGATGGTGGAGCGAACCACGACGGAATGCTTGGCTCCCTTTGCGGCAATTGCAGCGCCAATGGTTTCACAAACAGCAGTGACGTACTTCAGACCCACTGCGCCAGATGGATCGCTTGGCGTGCCGACGCACACAAACGAAATGTCAGTATCCAATACTGCTTGAGCCGCATCGGTGGTAGCGGTCAGACGACCATCAGCGACATTGCGAGCGATCAAAGGAGGAAGGCCCTCCTCCACGATCGGCGACAACCCGGCATTGATCGCATCGACTTTGTGGGGATCCACATCTACGGCAATTACAGTGTGTCCATCTTCAGCCAAGCATGCAGCTGAGACCACACCAACGTAGCCGATGCCAAAAATACTGATTCTCGCCATTTATATCTCCAAATCGATTAGCAGATTCACTGCATGAAGCAGGAAGTTCGGCTCGTGATTGACCGGAAATATTTATACTGGTGCCTAAATACTAGGCACATCTCAATAACCCGGCTTGGAGATCAATATGTTAAAAATCCCTTAATGTAGCGAGTAGCCGTTAATGCATGGCTCGCATTCAAGTCATGAGGGACTCTACATACATATGTTCAACGCTCTCAACGAAACATATTGTAATCATATCAATGAATTAGGTTTTTCTGCCTCTTGAAAGCGGGCGTGAAAACGCCATCTGACTTAAGAAGGTTGCATCACAACTAAAAAGAATGCATGGCCCTATTTTACAGTTGTCAGCAAGTCTTCAGCTTGGCTTACCAGATTAGTCGCGAAGCGCGCGATTCATCTGATCTGCAATCGGTGCAAACAGATAACTCAGCACTGTGCGATCGCCGGTCTGGATGTAAACGTCAGCAGGCATGCCTGGGATGAGCGCGGTGTTCGCGGGAAGTTTTTGCGGCTCGTCCGGATTAAGCGATACCTTGACTCCATAATATTGCACGCCTGAATGCGGCTCGCGCGTTAGGTCAGGAGCAATAGAACTCACACTTGCCGATAGTTCTGGAGCCGTTCTGGCATCCAGTCCGGAAAAGCGGACCGAGACACCTTGTCCGACAAAGACTTTATCAATGTCGAGGGGGCTGAGACGGACATCCAGGGTCTGCTGGTTGCCCCCAGGCACGACCTGCATGATCGTTTCGCCTCCAACCACGATCCCACCTTGGGTCTGCACCGCGGATTGATAGACAACTCCATCTACAGGAGCGTGAATTTCAAGTCGTTGCAGGCGGGCTTCCGCGGTGGCCCTGCGCTGCAGCAACTCCTGGGTTAGTTGACTAACGGCTGCAAGATCCTGAAGTACTTCGGCCTGGAAAGTGTCAGCAAGCTGTACGCGACCGACCTCCAGTTCAGCAATCGAGGCCCTCGCCGCAGCGACAGAAGCGGTAATCCGGCCGAGTTCGCCTTCCATCTCGGCACGCCGGCGTCGAACGTCACTGACCCGCGTCGTTTCGGTAAGCCCCTGTCCCAGCAGCGTCTGCAGTCTTGCTTCGTCCTCTTTCAGCAGTCCTAACTGCGTCTGGACGGCTTCTTTCTGCGTTAGCAGTCCGGCAATTTGTTCGTTCTGTTGCGCAACTTGTTGCGCAAGCTGATCAACCCGGCCTTTAAGCGATGCCTTGCGTGACTGATGCAATCTGGCCTGGTCACCCAAAAGACCTGAAAGCTCGGGGTCGACCGGCCAGTCGGCAGCAAGAGGAGGGAGCACTATGGTGTCGCTTTGCACACTCTCAGCGGAAAGCCGGGCCTGGCGGGCCAGCGCGTCGCGTAATTGCGAAGTGATAATGGAATATTCTGAACGGGCAGCTACGTCGTCCAGGCGTACCAGAACGTCGCCTGCTCTAACTACATCACCGTCCTGCACTAGAATTTCGCGGACGATGCCACCCTCCGGATGCTGGATTAGCTTAGAGCCGCCCGCTACGGAAACAAAGCCGCTTGCCACTACCGCACCTGCGACGCTGGTTGTTCCCATCCAACCGCCAACACACCCAACCAGCAAAGCCAAAGTGCCTAGACCAGCCAAAGCGTGGTTGCGTAGGCTCCTGACGTTGTAGGAACTCGGTTCGTTACTCGCCGGCGATAGCATCGGCATGCGAAGGCCCTCCCTTCTGCTCGATACGCTCGGTTGTCGCGCGTGGCGAAACTGCTCCAATAGATTGCAATATTTCGTTCTTTTCGCCGAACCTGACCTGCCGGCCGTTTTCCATCAAGAGGAGCTTGTCGAGTGCTGCGATCGCACTTGGCCGGTGGGCCACGACGACTACAATTGCTCCACGGGCTTTGGCATTCAAAATAGCTTTGCCAAGAGCTTGGTCTCCTTCTCCATCCAAGTTGGAGTTCGGCTCATCCAGAACGATGAGAAAGGGATCACCATAGAGAGCGCGTGCCAAACCGATGCGCTGCCGCTGCCCGGATGAGAGGATCGATCCATACCGTCCAACCTGCGTGTCATAGCCGCGTGGCAATGCAGCAATCAGGTCATGAAGCTGGGCCTGTTCCGCAGCTTTCAACACCGCGTCGGTGACATTGCCCGGCTGAAAGCGTGAAATATTCTCGGCAACGGTGCCCTGAAACAACTCAACTGCCTGGGGCAAATATCCTGTCGCAGCTCCCAATTGCTCCCGGTCGAAATGCGAAAGTTCCGATCCATCGAAGCGGACCTGACCTCCCAAGAGGGGCCAAACTCCAACAAGCGCGCGTGCCAGCGAGGATTTGCCTGATCCTGACAAGCCAACTATGCCCAGCCCCTCGCCAGCGTTCAGCTGAAAATTGATAGCAGCCGCCAAAGGCTTCTGGTTTCGTTCCGGGGCTGTCGCAACATTGATTGCACTAAGGCTCCGCCTTGGCGTTGGCAGTTGCGTAGAAATCACCGGTTCGGCGCTTTCCACTAAAGCCTCATCAAGGCGCAGAAGTGCTTGTCGGGCTGCAACGAACCCACGCCAATGGGCCACGGCTTGCTCGATCGGCGCTAGCGCTCGAGCTGCGATGATCGAGGCAGCAATCATTAGACCGGCCGTCAATTGGCCTTCAATCGCCAGATATGCACCCAGGGCAAGAACGGCTGACTGGAGGAAGTATCGAAAGCCTCGACTTGCCGACGTGTAAACCGCCAGCCGGTCAGAAGTTTGCCGATGAATATAATTGAGCTGGTCTGCAGCTTCTTGCCAACGCGCGGAGACCTGCTTCAGCATGCCCATGGCAAGGACGGCTTCGGCATTGGCACGGGCGTTCTCACCCAGTGTCGTTCGCTGCAGGAAATGGTTGTTGGACGATGTCGAACTGCCGCGCGACTGCAGCTCGCTAATGATCAAAAGCGCTGTAATGACGAGCCCGCCGGCAACTGCCAGCCAGCCTAGCAGCGGATGCAGGGCATAGATCAGTGCCAAATACAAAGGGACCCAAGGAAGATCCAATAACACAAAAAGGCCGGCACCCCCAATGTAGGTTTGGACCAAATCCAAATCGCGAAGCGGGTCGGTGGGTTCGCCCTGTCGTAATCCTTGCTGTACATAAGCGGCAAATAACCGAGGCGACAGCGTGTCCGACCATACTCCGGCAAAGCGACTGGCAATTCGCAAACGCAAACTTTCAACGGCGATGAAGAAGGCATACATCGTTGCCATGAGCAGCGTTAAAGCGACCAGTGTCGGAATGGAGCGGCTTGTCAGTACGCGATCATAGACCTGCAACATGAAGATCGAGCCGGTCAGTGTGAGCAGATTTGCCACGACGCTTAAACCAATGAGCGCGCTTAGTGGCAACGGAAAGCGCCGGAACAACTCTCCTACTCCACTGGTTCGCACACCCGGAAAGTGAATCATAAAGCTCTTGCCCGTTCGTGCTCCGTTAACCATCCCGGAACAAACATGCTTGGTGCCGTGGCATCCATGTATGGCGAGAATGTGTGAATGTTCTCGCCGGACCACTTTCGATGCCAACAAAGTACGGCTGCGACTTTTCTGCTATTCCGCCGCACCGGGCTAAACTGACCTGGGTAGCTTGGGAACAAAAAGACAAGCCAGCGTGATCGATTCAATGCTGATAACCTAAGTCAGCGACCTGTCAGCTTTGGAGTGATATTTGGAGAATCAACTCTATAGAGGTGACTTCATGACCACTGCCCTAGACGTACACATCAAGGATTATGGCGGTCGTGAGTTCGGCGGACAGTATAGCGTCGGACAGATTACTACAGCTGAAGGGAGGGTAATTGTCCAGCTTGACTACTGCGGCTCTAAAAGCAGCAAGCGACTTACCACTGCTTGGCTAGACATAGATAAATCAGTTGTCCAGGACATTCTAAAAGCGATGGATGGAGCTGATGTCACGGCAACAAGTTGACCCGCGGAACGCTAAACGCGTTCCGCTTGCCGGTGAGAACATGCTATTGCGTCAGTGCGAAGGGTCTTGATTTTTCCGACAACTGAGGAGCGAGAAACTCCCAAGCCTTTGGCTATTGCCGACGTACTATTACCCAGCACCCATAGCCGGGCCAATTCAGCAAGCATTCTTGCATTCCAGACGACCGGCGATGGAGTTATTGCAAGCTCGGGCATGAGTTTCTCGCAAATGGCTAATTAGGATCTTTTAAACTAACAATAGCTAACAAAATCTTAATGGGGCTAAGCAGGTCCAAAGGCTAGATGATATCGAAGTCGTCAAACGTCAGCGTTGCTCGGTTTTCCAGATTAGCGATCAGTTGAGCAGAACGCGAACCAGACCCGTCGCGATCGTAGAACAGATCTCCCGTTGCCTGATTGTAGATAATGAAATCATCGGCATCTTCGGCTTTTTCGCCGAACAACAAGTTCGCCGCAGTAAAGCCCTTGGCCAGCGAGAGGAATTTATCACTAGCCAGTTCCAATGTATCGTCAGAGGACTTGAAGTCCTGGATGACATCGCTGTTGCCCTTGGTACTAGCTTTCCGGTCAAAGACAAAAGTGTCATTGCCGGCACCGCCAAATAACACATCATGGCCGTAGGCGCCGTTTAGGCGATCGTTTCCACCTTCACCGATCAGGAAGTCGTTGTTGGTTTTGCCGCGAAGATTGTCTTCGCCCTGCGTGCCCTTGAACGTTCGTGTGGTTTCCCAAACATGGTCGCCTATCGGAGGCGTCGGCAAAGTTGGCTTTGCGGTTGGCGGTTCGACCGGTGTGTGTGGCGCATTTGGGGTGTGGCTGGCATCAAGGGCAAAGATGGAGACCTGTCCTTGGCCGCTGCCGTTGTTTTCATTGACCCCCAGATATGCGCCGGCCTTGAAGTAGAAGCTGTTGTCGTTCCAGCTGTCGTTGATGGCGCTTGAAGAGCTATAAACCTGCCCATCGGCCATAACCGAGACAATTAGCCGGTCGGCGCTAACATCGATGGTGTAGGAGAAGGTCTCGTTCAGCGACACCGATGGCTGCTCGCCCCGGGCATTGCGCAGCTCGATATGCACGTCCTTGGTGCCGTTGCTGGTGATGTCGTTGGCAAAAAACAGCGTGCCGTCTTCCCAGGCCAGCCGCACCAATTGCCCATCTCCGCCATGCACCTGCCCTACCACGATCTTGCCATAGCTGCCATCGGCATGGCGCGGCGCTGCATCGACCTGAAGGGTTGCACTCAAATGGCCGCCCTGTTGCAAGCTCCACTCGGCATTGGCCGTGCCGTTCATTTCGCGTAGTTCGGACCGGGCATAAAGCGAGCCCCCCGTGGTTGCCCCGTTCACAGGTGCTCCTAGCACCATGGCACCATCGCTGCCCGTATAGAAATACTCACCATGCACATAGCCGGTGAGTGTCTTGACCTCGGCAGCCTTGCCCGACAGGGCGCCCTGGCTGTTGACAGGAAGCTGCAGCTTCCAGTCAGACAGATCGAAGTTCGCACTCGGAACAGCGTTCGGATTTAAAGACATGCATACCCCAGTTTTTCTGACAAATAGCCAGCATCGTTAAAACGCGGCCCACTGTGTCACTTAATGTGATGACAATGTGGCCCGCTTCGGTGCGGTGTTTTGGGTCTAACGGACTAGTCGGATGGCTCATTTGTCGACGCGAGCGACAGCCAAGTTCTTGAGTCCACATAAAAACGGAATATGGTTAATGCAGTGTTAACGCTACAGAAGGCAGTGCCGGTGCAGCAACTGGTACTTTTTGCTCTGCACTTTTCGGCTCATTGGGAGATCGGTACGAGTTCCGCGGCTGCTGCAAAGGAAACAATAGAAGCAGTCGAACAGCCCACCTTTTGAGCGGCAAACGCCGTGTACAAGCTTATTCCAAGCTGATGTAAACCGTTCCGGTCACATAGCGTCCCGCTTGCGCCTTAACGTCATACCGTGCGATCTCTTCCATAGCCTGTACCCGATCCCGACCTGAGCCAACCCGCCACACCAAAGCTTCGCGCGCGACATAGGATTGTTTGAAACGGATATTGAACGCCTCTTTGTCAGCGTTCTGGGGAGCCACCGCCGTGACGGTAATCGAACAATTTTCTGCCCTGGCTTGAGCGCCAATGTCAGCCAATTGGTCACGCTCTTGGGCGGTTAAATACTCTCGTTCGGCGGGAAAATTGGTGAACTCGAAAGAGGATCCGCTTAGCGAACAAGCAGCAATTGCCTGTCCCGCAGAGATGAGCATTCCAAATACAACGATTGTTGCACCAAGAACAGAATGCTTCATTTCGCACTTCCTACTCACCAGACATCACGCAACGTAGCGCTGAAATTAAGTTTATGTTGAACTATTGTTAGCAGATGGTTAACACCAGCTGGCGATCGGTAACGTTAGCAGATAGTGCGATGATCCTGATCAAACCGCATCTTCAAGTTGAATTTGGGACATCAAAGTTGTTAGAGCTTCAGAACCACTCGCCTTCAAAAATGCTCGCTCGCGATTTTTGATCAAGTACCAATCCGAAGCTGTCGGTTGCTTCAACTATTGGAATTCGGAAGAAGTTTATATCAGCAGGTTGAGCATCAAAGAACGCGTGCTTGCTGCTAGACTCATAATTTTCCACAAAGAACTCATTCAAGAAAGTGTCTGAGACCCCTGCTCGAGCTTCAGCAGTTCTCTCGAAGGAAGACTCTTCCCCCGCCTTATAGTTAAAGCTGAAAAGATCGTCTTCGACAGCTCCGAAGATCGCCCGTGTTCCAGATTTTTCGTCCGATTGCATGGCGAAAATCTCTGTTCTCGCTACGCCTGCCGGTTTGCTCACCCAGGAAGATTGTGGAACAAGTATCGCGGACTCCTGATGTGGAGCGGGAAGTGCACAGTAGATGGTCGCAGTTTGAATTGGGGCCGGCGGAATGTCTGGCTTTGCCGTTGGCGGTTCGACCGGTGTGTGTGGCGCATCTGGGGTGTGGCTGGCATCAAGGGCAAAGATGGAGACCTGTCCTTGGCCGCTGCCGTTGTTTTCATTGACCCCCAGATATGCGCCGGCCTTGAAGTAGAAGCTGTTGTCGTTCCAGCTGTCGTTGATGGCGCTTGAAGAGCTATAAACCTGCCCATCGGCCATAACCGAGACAATTAGCCGGTCGGCGCTAACATCGATGGTGTAGGAGAAGGTCTCGTTCAGCGACACCGATGGCTGCTCGCCCCGGGCATTGCGCAGCTCGATATGCACGTCCTTGGTGCCGTTGCTGGTGATGTCGTTGGCAAAAAACAGCGTGCCGTCTTCCCAGGCCAGCCGCACCAATTGCCCATCTCCGCCATGCACCTGCCCTACCACGATCTTGCCATAGCTGCCATCGGCATGGCGCGGCGCTGCATCGACCTGAAGGGTTGCACTCAAATGGCCGCCCTGTTGCAAGCTCCACTCGGCATTGGCCGTGCCGTTCATTTCGCGTAGTTCGGACCGGGCATAAAGCGAGCCCCCCGTGGTTGCCCCGTTCACAGGTGCTCCTAGCACCATGGCACCATCGCTGCCCGTATAGAAATACTCACCATGCACATAGCCGGTGAGTGTCTTGACCTCGGCAGCCTTGCCCGACAGGGCGCCCTGGCTGTTGACAGGAAGCTGCAGCTTCCAGTCAGACAGATCGAAGTTCGCACTCGGAACAGCGTTCGGATTTAAAGACATGCATACCCCAGCCGCCACGGCAAAATAGGCGACTGATCAGTCCAGATCTTGGTTGATCAGAGCTAGCCGCAACTATCGGAGAGGATACCGGCTTGGTCTTAAAGTTTGGTACAATGGCTACCACAATTGCTGCCAATCTTGTGGCTGCTGCACCCACTTTCACCGAATTTGCAATCTGGTCATCGCTGCCCGCTAGGATGGCCATTCGAAAACTACTCGATAAGAACTATTCCTCAAGTAACGTTATACGCCGGCACTAAGGCGTTTTATCTAACCGCCGAACAGAAAAGCCTTTAGTGCCTCTCTTGAGCTGATAAGGATCAATCCAACGTAGTTCGCAGATCAAAAGCAGTTCGCAGCTATGCAAACAGCGAATGGAACGATCAACTAGTCTTAGTTAAGTGACTGATGAAAAACCTCTTTTTGCAATAACATATACTGCATGTGCATTGCAGGTAGCAGAGCACGCCTTGGCAGCCACACTCTCATCACATCTTCCCGCAAGTTGGTGCAGCGTGCACGCGTTTGAACTCTCACAGCTGGAGCAACCATGCCCCCGAGCCCAAGCCTTAACTTTTCGCAATGGAAATTGCAGCTGCCTATAGACTCAAAAGGCACATTCAGAGGTAAGGCTGACGAGGTAAGATCGCTTAGCGATTACACCCATCCAGAATATTTTAGGGTCGGAGAAGATGGCGCGCTGGTGCTGAGCGCTCCGGTTCAAGGCGCGACCACAGGGAACGCTATGTATGCCCGCTCCGAGTTGCGGGAAATGTCGGGTTCCACTGAAGCCGCTTGGAGCCTGCAACAGGGCGGTCAGCTAAGCGCTAAGTTGCAGGTCGATATTGCCCCGACAGAAAGCGATGGCACGTATGGCAAGATTGTTGTCGGCCAAGTTCATGGCGGGAATGGACAGCTCGTACGGCTCGCCTGGGAGGACGGAACTCTTTTCTATGCCAATGACATCACTGCTGAAGGCAAAAAAGACATTCACGTCGAGCTGCTCAATGAAAGCGGCCAGCAACCCTTGGTTTCGCTCAACGAGACGTTCTCCTATACGATAAGCGTCAGTCCAAACGAATTGAACGTTTCGGTTTATGCTGATGGAGACACATACTCTTCGATTACGCCAATCCACCAGAAGTGGAACGATAATGTTTTCTATTTCAAAGGTGGTAATTATCTAGGTGTCAACGAACGCGGAGGCAGCGGCTACGGACAGGTTTCCCTTTATAGTATCGAAGCTGTCCATTCGGGAGCACCGTCAGTGGTAGCCACAACAAACATCGAGCCGGCTCAACGGGCAGCAAGCCCCTCAGCGGCTGCAACGGCTGCTCCAGCGATTTCGGCCGAAAGCTTGGGAATAACACAGACGCTCAACGGCACCGATGCGAATGACTCGCTACGTGGCAAGTCGACAGACGACATGCTGATTGGGGGCGCTGGAGACGATCAGCTCAACGGCACATATGGTCACGACGTGCTCATTGGAGGTGCCGGCAATGACGTGTTCGTCTTTGACCGCAATGCCAGCACCAAAGGCAATACGGATGTGATCGTCGACTTTACGCCGAACAGTGACAAAGTTGCGCTTTCCAGCCAAAAACTTAAGTCCCTACAAGCAGGCTTATCTGGCGAGAACCTATCGTTTGGCGACCAGGCTCAAGACGAAAACGATTACATCATTTACAATGCGAACTCTGGCGAACTGTTGTACGATCGAGACGGTTCGGGCAATCGTTCCGCACAAGTGATCGTTGTGCTCGAAAACCATCCTGCTCTGCAACTAGCCGACCTACACGTCTTCTAGCTGCTTATACAGACATCGGCTTACTCGACCTCGAACTGGTGGATGGAGACGGCACGGAGCTCATCAAAACAATCCATTCGCATCACGGCGTCGAGAGCGCTATGACTCCGCCGATCAAGTTGGTTTTATTTCTGGTTTAGTAAAGCTGGCTTGGGTTAGCCAAAGCCGCTTGCATTTGTGTCCTAAGCATTGTCCGCCCCCAGATAGTACGATTAAATTTAGTCAAGGTCGTGACTTACGCGGGAATGCGCTTTGCCGGAAGCGCGAGACAGTTGAACTTCGGAATAGGTGCGGCTCGACAATTAGATACTGCAGACATGCCCTAAACAGCTGCTTTCGGGAACTCGCAGACTTTTCCAAATGTCTGGAATGGGTCGGTGACGTCCATTATCCACGTGGTCTGTTCATCACCGGCTCGCAGCTGCCTGGTGTCCATCTTGAACCTCTGCATCTAGCACAGCATAGCCCTTTTCCTTGATATGCATTTCTAGCTCGGCGCCCTTGAACATAGCGTCAAGGCTTGCGAACTGGCCAAAGATTATCCATCCGACCTGATAGGCTCTAGGGATCCAAGCCGTTGAGTTGTCAGGAACAACCAGCATCTTGTTCTTTAGCCGGCCTGCATGGCGGGTGATATAAACATTGACTTGCATCGCTATCCTTCAGCGCCAGTTAGGTCTTAGGCTACAGAGCTTCCTCGGCTACAGCAGAAGTTACGAACGGCACACCGACTTCAAAGGAGGTGAATGCCTCGAGTTTTGGCATAAAAATGATGAAGCCGACGGTAGTAATAGAAACCCACTTAATGACGATTATTCGAAAGCGACGTCGGCGCACGGTCAACATCAACAGCCCTCCATGCCATAGCAACTAAGCCTATAGTTGACCGGTTTCGGAGCATTGAGATGAGTTTGCCTGGATGGTTAGCTGTCAACCTTAAGGCGTTAATGCGGTAGCTCTTCTGCGACGCAGCTGCGTGGTCAGGGAGCATGGCCGATGTACAAGCGTTAAGTGTTACGATCAAAGAGCGCCAACTTTGCAACCACCAAGATTGCTTAGTAGGTAGGCCGAAACATAATCTCGTGCGCCTGTTGGGGTGATAGATCGAGTTCAGTGGGCCAGCCAAGTGGCCGTGAGGTCCACTCTAGTGTTGGTCGATCGCCAATCGGGGCAGTTTACTTTTCGACCACGCTCGCAGGAGCCTAGTTGTCGTTCGCCGGCTCGAACTGCAGAGAGAGCTGGCCATTGCTAAGTGGCTGTCGCTTACCGTGCACGAACTTTCTTGAAAGAGGATTTGCCGCTTGGATAGAAGCCGTCGCAAGCGTCTGCCCAATGGTCTGGAGCGGGAAAATCGGAAAGCGTCGCTTGCTGCCTTCGAGCGTAGGTGCCACCAATTGCGCACGTCGCGTTTGTACGGGTTTATGGATCATACGCTCCTCCAGAAGGAGCACGTAGACGCACAGCATAGACTACTGCAACTCTTTCGCAAAGTTACGCACAGCTTCGCCTTTAACTAATGCGAATGAAGCAGGAACTTACCTGTGGGGTCCACGCTCGCCATATCGAAGCAAGCTGCAGGACAAAACGCTCCTTTGAAGCGGCGGGCAACAAAAACGGCTTCCAGCAAGGTTCGGTTCCATCAACGATACCAGCATTGTCGGCTCTCCGATATTTACCTTGAGGGTTAAGCTAAACAGCCGGTTTTGCTTGGTCTTTCTAGTGTTCAAGGTTGTTATCCACAGGGGCATGTTAATCGTCCGGTCCATGAGGATCGGCTCAACGGGTGTGGAGGATACAATGGCTATGCGCGCCAAAACGGATCTGAAAATTGTCGATGCTGATCACCAGCAAGCGGAGACGGCAATCATGGAAGCGGCCAAGCAAACAGCACCAATGGTGCAGCGTCTTGCAACTCATCGCGATCGAATTGATCTTGCGGTAAAAGAGCTTGAGAGCGAGCGCTTCGAGCTGCTTTCAAGACGCGACCATTTGCGCCGGCAAGCCGAAGCTGTCGAGCAAGGCTTTGCTATTCACATCGAAGATATTGAAGCTACCCTCAAGATGTATGAAGGCGGCCTGAACTCTGTTCCGACCGTATCAAACTAACTATTTGGCCGATCGCCTCCTTCAGCGATCGGTCTAGCTGGTTTAAACCAACTTCCTAGTAGGCGAGGTTGTTGGCGAGAAATTTGGGCGCTGAGGGGCCGCAGGTAAAGTTTATTCGTGGCCTTAGGCTTTGGCGCGTCCTATGAAAGCTTGCCGGAGACGGCGGATGCTGGTTTTAGAAACGATGGCAATTGAGCAATCCGGCCAGCATTAGAATTCAGAAGCGCTGACAGCCCTCGGACATGCCGTTAGGTGGTTAGCGCTTCGCGCTGCGGCATTAGTTGCAAGCTTTCTGAACAGCAGGATGTGCGCCAAATGAGGGTTGAATTGATGTGCTAGCTGGCGATCGCTTCAGTTCGCCTACTTGTCATGGTCGTTTGCCCCCTGCTCTGGCGTGTTGCGAGCGGCGAGCAACATTTCCATGGCTCTGAACCAATAGTCTTTTTCTTTGCCGAAGGGTCGTCCATCATCCTCCCATAGGTGATAAGCGGTTTGCCGGACCTGCTGTTCAAAATCCAAGTCCACGAATTTCTCGGTATCCTCGTACATGATGCAGTTACCGCCTGAAGGTGAAAGAAGTGCCTGCCCAAACCGGAAAGGGCAGAAGGCTGAATAGAGGTGCAAGTATTCTCATCTTGCAACTCCTCGGTCAGGTGAAACTAGGCCAAACATAGCAGACTGTCGATTAAACGAGTTAGTGTTGTTTAGCGGTATCCTCGTGGTCATGAAGGGCTACTATCGAGGAGGGCTCTAGCTGACCTTGACGCCGGACAAGGAGTTGAGACGGGTCGATGCCAAATGCTCTCTGGCGACGGAGCCTAGTGCTTTACGAGCCCACGACCGGCGAACAATGGACCAACTTCAGGGTCCCTGCCCCGGAACGAGCCATAAGCTTCTTTGAAGTCGCGTGTACCACCGGCAGAATAGATAAATTGATGCAGCCGGCTCGCTGTTTCAGGATCAAACGGATCTCCCGCTCGGATCGAAGCTACTAGATAAAATAGAGCGATGAGAAATTCCAAGGTCATATGAAACTAGGCTTGATCTAGCACATGCTGCTGATGCGATGCGCGGTAAGGATAGTGACCGCAAGCTCCTGGATGAACTTGCAAAGGCGCCGAACGTTAGGAAAGGACAAAGGAGATCATTATGCTGAAGAAGGTTTTGCTGGTCGTGTTCCTTTCCGGATCACTTGGAATGATACTTACTGGTTGCGATACCCCTGACGTTGAAACCGAGGAAGTTGATGACGATTGAGGCTCTGGCACTGGCAAGCACAAGCCTCAACTAAATGGCCACGCTTAGATGGTCTCGAGATTATCGGATAGGTTGTATCGCTTGGTTGCTCAACATCAGGCCTTTTAGGTACCTGCTAGTTGCGTGATCCGAGATCTTCCGATCATGAGCGCTGTTACGGTGAGCGTCATGATTTAATCGCTGATTACAATTGGTCTAAGTCACCCCTCGGCTCACAAGAGAGCTGGCCACAACCACTGAAGACCCTGGTTGAATTAATGCTGTCGTCGAACCAGCAAATGTTCATTGCTTGGGGAGAGGACCGCACGCTGCTCTACAATGATGCGTAGGCCGAAATTCTTGCATCCAAATTTCAAGCACTAGGCAGCGATTTGTTGGAGGCTTGGAGCGGTTGGTACCCGCCAATGGTCATCTGCTAGTTGAGTGCTGCGCAACTAGGGTGACACGGCGCGTCTTTGTTGTGACCTAAGCCGCCACGACGCAAAGCCCTAACGCTGCTTTGCTCGAAATCAAGCTCCGCAGAGGACCTTCATTTGCCACAGCAGTGCTGTGCAAGGCGCGGCGTTCACACCGTTTCTTTACAAGCTACCAAATCCTGATTATTCCGGCAGAATTCAAATCTGCGCTGGCGTTGGGGAAGCCGGCCGTCCTGAAGACTCTTGTGCAAGAGTTGGCAACGTCCCTAGAACCCAGCTGAGTTGGCTCACGCCTGCAGCACAAACAAAGTTCTTAAGCTGAACATGCAACTGAAGGTGACGGGCAGATCGAAAGCAGTGCTGACCCTAGTTTGATATCGTCGATTGGCTTGGACAACCAAGGCGCCTTCGGCAGATCGGGGCGGCCAGTTTGTTCGTAGCCGCTGACATAAACGAAGGGTATTGCCCGGTCTCGCAACACTTCAACGAGACGGTCACAATCGGTGTCGGCCAGCTTCACGTCCACGGTAACCAGATCGAACTCAGTTGTTTCAACCAGTTTTAGTGCCTCGCTGCATTTGCCTACCATCTCGGTTCGCCTGCATCCCCGGTCCAGCAGCACCCTCTTTAGATCAATGGCGATGTAAAAATCATCTTCGACAATCAGTACGGCGTTCAGGTGAGACAAGTCTGGCATCCAATCCTCTAGTGACAAAGAGCTGATTAACAGACATCGGCATGCTGCATGCGAACCGTCCCGAATAAGACAATTGGGCAAGCTTCGCTTGAACGGGCACAAAAGCGTTCCTTGTGCGAAAAGGGCATGATCTGTAGGGTTGATCCATCGTTCGCTACGTTCAGGGCGCGAGCGGCTGAGAGTAGAGACCATGCTCCCGCCCCGATATGGGAGCCGAGCATGTCTCAGCCTCAATCTGCTGTTCGCAATCGCTTGTTGCAGTCCTTGTCAGCGGAAGACTATCGCATTCTTGAGCCGCACCTGCAGCCCTTCCAGCTCGAGTTTCGCACAATGGTGGCGGAAGCAGATACCTTGATCGAGAAAGCTTTTTTCGTGGAAAGTGGCATTCTCTCACTGCTTGCCCAGAGCCCAGAGGGCCGTATCGAAGTGGGCATGGCCGGCCGCGAGGGCGCTGGTGGCGTAGCTGCAGCCTTTGGCGCCACGCGACATCTTCATGCCATGATGTGCCAAGGCAAAGGTGAAGCGCTTGCCATCCCTGTGGAAGACCTGAAACGGGCATGTCAGCAAAGCTGGTCTCTGGCAGCATTGCTGGGCAAGTACTTGCACTACCAAAATATACAGATCGGCCAAACTGCTTACGGGAACGTGAGCCTTAACATTGACGCCCGCTTGGCTCGTTGGATCCTGATGACGGATGACCGCTCCGAAGGGTTCGAGCTCAATCTAACACATGAGTTCCTGTCGCTGATGCTCGGTACGGGCCGGCCGGGCGTAACGTCAGCCCTGCATGTGCTTGAGGGCGCCAAGATGATCAAGGCCGAGCGTGCATCCATAACTGTACTCGACCGCGGCAAGTTGGAATATCTGTGCAGTGATGTCTATGGACTCGCTGAGGCGGAATACGAGCGCTTGTTTGCGTAGGGAAGCCACAGTGGAACCAACACGAATGGAAAACAAAGCGTGTCGGTAATCGGATCTTTATGTCTCTCACCGCGAAACCTGTCTGAAAGCAGACCGTTGAAAATCCACCCATGTCAGCAAAATTGAGCTTGCAGATAATAGAGCACAGTTGTCGCTTTAACTTCCGGTGGCGGAGCTAGTGCGCCTCTTGGAGCGTTCCCCTACTACTTACCAAAGCAGATGGAGAAGGTGATGCAAGGATCTGAGCGTGTTTTCTATGCTAGCGAGAATGGTGACCAATGGCTGCTCAGCGACAGCAGCGGAACCCCGTCAGTACGACATCAACCAAATGCTGCCTCAGGAGGGACGAGCCGAACGTTCGAGCTGTCGGCGTTCTTGGCGAACGAACAGCACTCAGCCCAGAACCAAGCGCTGCGAAAACTAATCGCCACTCTTGTGAGCACACCTGTGATTGATAACGAAGATCAGGTCGTCAAGATTTACGATCACAATAGTACCGAATGAGCGCGTAAGGAGCCTGACGTTGGACAATGACCTGACGCCTGAGGAACTCAAGACGCTTGCTCTGTTCAACTCGCCCCATCAGCCGCTCGACATCGATCCGCACCACTTTGCCAAACTACTGTCATTGGCACTAATCGAGCAAAAGGAAGGTGGTCCACAGTTAACCTGCGCTGGTAAGGATTGTCTGAACAGTGGTGACAAGTAGAGCGCACTTCGCCAACCTTATCACACCCGGAAACTCAGATCACCATGCTCACAAGAGGTAATCAGGCAGCTTGGTCTGACGTTGTGCAGCGGGCCTTGTTTTTCTCGATGAGCCGATTGTAAGCCACAATCAGCTTACCAATTTGGCGCCACCGCGCTGGGTATTGTGGTCCAAGTCTAACCAAGAATCGCGCCTCCTCCGTTAGCACCTGCAGCGCTTCTTCAGGTCGAGTCGAGATTTCCGTCATCCAGCCCCAAGCATGCAACAAGCGCACCGATTGCCTAAGCCGGTCGTCCAAGTTCGTGCTGTCGTCCACTACAGCTCTCCTTATCCCCGCTAAGTAGAGAAGCAGAAATATGTCAGACTTTGCACAAGCAACTGCAAAGATGTTTAATGAAGTCCTTTGAAGATTTCATGCTCGCCGACTAGGTGATCGAGACAGTTACAACACTAAGCTCGTTTACGGTCAGCAAATACACAAACCGGTTTGGCAGCTTGAGCGACTGCTTCACCATTAAAGAATGTGGGCAAGTACCTTAGCCATGTTGCGCTTGAAGGAGGCGGCCAGATTGGCTTGGCAACCAGTCTCCATCAAGACTTGGATGCGTGTTCAGGCTTGCCCTGGCGCTTGGTTGACGCCATGTCGTGCAGTTGTTTTTCGCTCATGGATTTGTACATCGACTTCGATGCACCTTGCAGGTCGCTGACCTTTGTGTCGCCTTCTTTGGCCGACAGGGCAGCGCCGGCCGCTTTTTGCTGTGCTTTGGATTTTGCAGGCATTTTCGTTCTCCCTTGATGGGTTTCAATCCACTGATCCTGCCGGGGTTCCAGATGGACCATTGAGTACGATGTGCGGCGTATGCCGTTGCCCGATTAGACTGCTGATCCCTGCGCCCTCCGGCAGCGGTGGAGGTTCTGCTCTGTCAGAAGTTAACTTGTAGATGCCGTTGAACCCCTTCCGGCAGGCCGGATTAGCTCCGCAAGACCACCGGGCAAATGAGCCAGCGGAGAGAGATCATGAAGGCAGTTGTGTTCCACGGGATTGGCGATATCCGGTTGGATGAGGTTCCCAATCCCAAGATCCAGGAGCCTACCGATGCGGTCATCCGCATCACTGCCTCGGCCATTTGCGGCACCGATTTACATATGATCCGCGGCACCTTTACCGGCATGGAAGAAGGCACAATCCTGGGGCACGAGGCGGTTGGAGTTGTCGAAGAACTCGGGCCCATGGTGCGCAATTTCGATGTTGGCGACCGTGTCGTTGTCGTCTCGACGATTGCTTGCGGCTACTGCTCCTATTGCCGCGCGGGCTACTATGCGCAGTGCGACACGGCCAATCCTGGCGGAAAACGCGCGGGTACAGCGTTCTTTGGCGGGCCTGGCCCAACCGGGCCCTTCCATGGTCTGCAGGCCGAAAAGGCGCGCATTCCTTATGCCAACATTGGCATGGTCAAGCTGCCCGATGAGGTCAGCGACGATCAGGCGATCCTTCTGTCGGACATCTTCCCCACTGGCTGGTTCGGCGCCGATATTGCGGAGATCGAGGACGGCGACACCGTGGCTGTTTTTGGCTGCGGTCCGGTCGGCCAGTTTGCGATTGCCTCTGCAAAGCTGATGGGCGCTGGCCGCGTCATAGCGGTTGACCACCTTGATGACCGGCTTGCCATGGCCCGCCGGCAAGGCGCCGAAGTGGTCAACTTCGACAAGGAAGATCCCGTCGAGACCATTGTCCAGATGACGGGAGGCGTCGGGGTCGATCGGGTGATCGATGCAGTTGGTGTCGACTCCGAGCATGCCCACCATGGACCCGCCCATGACCACTCCAAGGACAAGCAGTTCGAGCAGGAAGTGAAAGAGATCGCACCCGAGCAGAATGTTCAGGGTTCACTCTGGAAGCCAGGCGACGGCCCCAGTCAGGCACTGGAATGGGCGGTCGGGGCGCTGGCCAAGGCAGGAACGCTCTCGATCATCGGCGTTTATCCGCCGACAATGACCACTTTCCCGATCGGGCAGGCGATGAACAAGAACCTGACGATCAACATGGGCAATTGTAATCATCGCCGCTATGTCCCGCATCTGGTTGAACTGGTGCGAACCGGCGCCATCGATCCAATCCAGATCCTGACTCAGGTTGAACCGCTGACGGATGCGCTTGACGCCTACAAGGCCTTCGATCAGCGCCAGCCCGGCTGGATCAAGGTTGAACTCCAGCCAGCGGGTTGAGCCATGCCGAATGCTGCCGACATACTGATCGATACGCTGATCGCCTGGGACGTGGAGGTCATCTTCGGCCTGCCGGGCGACGGCATCAATGGCATCATGGAAGCGCTGCGGACCAGGCAGGACCGCATCCGCTTTGTCCAGGTGCGGAACGAAGAGTCCGCCGCGTTCATGGCAACGGCTTACGCCAAGTGGACGGGCAAGCTGGGCGTGTGCCTGGCGACCTCCGGTCCAGGCGGCACGCACTTGTTGACCGGTCTCTACGACGCCAAGCTCGATCAGGCGCCGGTGCTTGCCATCACCGGAATGCAATATCACGACCTGATCGAGACATTCACTCAGCAGGACGTCAATCTGGTGCGCGTTTTCGAGGACGTCAGCGTCTTCAACGCCCAGGTCTCCGGGCCAGAGCATATGGAAAATTTGGCGAGCCTGGCTTGCCGGTCGGCTTTGGCCAGGCGCGGAGTGGCACACCTGTCGATTGCCAGCGACACGCAGGAAAAGAGCCTGGACGAAAGCGAACGGTCCAAGCGCAACAAGCCCTCGCATGTACCCAACCAGTGGTTCGCCGGTGCAGATGAGCCTTCTCGAAGGGAGATTGAGAAGGCCGCCGAAATACTGAACGGAGCAACAAAGATCGCCATACTCGCCGGCCGCGGGGCCTTAGGTGCCTCAGACGAGCTCGAGCGGACTGCCGACCTGCTCGGCGCGCCGATCATCAAGGCATTGCTTGGCAAGGCCGTAATTTCCGATACGCATCCCCTGACCACCGGCGGCATCGGGCTCCTCGGTACATTGCCCTCACAGCAGGCCATGGAGCAGTGCGATGCTCTGCTGATCGTAGGGTTGACCTTTCCCTATATCGAGTACTATCCCAAACCCGGGCAGGCTCGCGGCATCCAGATCGACACCAATGGCCAGCGGATCGGTCTGCGCTATCCGGTGGAAGCCGGGCTCGTCGGCGACGCGAGAACCAGCCTCACGCAGCTCAATGAACTGCTGACACGCAAGGCGGACCGGAGCTTCCTTGAGCAGGCCCAAGAGGGCATGGCAAAATGGCGTTCCATGATGCGGCAGGCCGAAGACAGGACGGAGCTGCCGCTCAAGCCCGAGCGCGCCACGAAGGCGTTCGGGATCAGGGTCCCCGACAATGCAGTCCTGACCACCGATTCCGGGCAGAACACCGAAATGGCTGCTCGTCACATCGATCTTGGCATACGCAACGCCTTTGGCGTCTCTGGCGCCCTCGCCTCCATGGCAACGGGCATCAGCTATGCCATTGCAGCCGGCATCGCATTTCCGGGGCGGCCCATCTGCGCCGTGGTTGGCGATGGTGGCCTTGCGATGCAATTGGGCGAGTTCTCCACGGCCGTGCGCTACGGGATCGATCTCAAAGTGCTCGTGCTCAAGAACAACATGCTCAACCAGATCGCCTGGGAGCAGATGATGTTTTTGGGCAATCCCCAGTTCGGATGCGAATTGCAGCCGATCGACTTCGCCAAGGCGGCGGAGGCGATGGGTGGTCGGGGTTTTTCGATCACCAGCCCCGAGGAGGTGGATCGCGTCATGGACGAGGCGTTCGCTACTCCCGGCGCCGTTGTGATCGAGGCGCTGGTGGATCAGTACGAGCCCATGATGCCGCCCAAAATGCCCCCGAACTTCGCAGAAAACTTCAACAAGGCCCTGCCGCAAACACCCGGGCGCGAGCGCATCGAGGACAATGTCGCGGCAGAACCGCTCCGCACGATGATGAAGGCTGGTCAGGAATAAGGAGCTCCAACCATGGCAGCGCATGCAGGCGAAACGGCAGAAGAAACCGGCGATTTCCGCTGCGCCAAGTGTCACGAGCAGACCCATGTGACCAAAGGCAAGAAGATCCCCAAGTGCTCTCATTGCGGGAACGACGAGTTCGATACGCGCTACCACGAGCCCGGAAACAAGAGCTAAGCGCGCGCAGATTGAGCAACATCATGGTCGGACGGATCAGTTCGGCATCAAGCAAGGAACCACCAGAATGTCCGAAGCGAATGATTCGTCCATCACCCGCCGCCGCCTGATGGGCGCGGGAGCAGTGGCTGCAGCAGCAAGTGTCGTTTCGCCGGTTCTCGCGCAGACGGAACAGGGCGCCGGCTCGTCCGAGCAGGGCGGCCAAAACGCCCAGCTGGTCAAGAACTATCCAAAGCCGCCTTTTCCAAAGCAGCAACAACCTTGGCCGGGCCTGGCGAGCCAGATGGACCCCGTGCCGGACCATGGCGAAGACAGCTATCGAGGTTCTGGTCGACTGATGGGACGCAAGGCGCTGATTACCGGCGGCGATTCCGGCATTGGCCGGGCTGCGGCGATTGCTTTTGCCCGTAAGGGCGCCGACGTGGTCATCAACTATCTGCCGGATGAACAACCCGATGCCGATGAGGTCATTGCGCTCATCGAAGAGGCGGGTCGCAAGGGCGTCGCTATCCCAGGCGATATCAAGGATGAAAACTTCTGCACATCGCTAGTTGAGCAGGCCGTGGCCGAGCTGCAGGGGCTCGACATAGTGGTGAACAATGCCGCGCGGCAGATCAGCACCATGGCGTTCGCCGAACTCAGCTCGGCCCAGTTCGACGAGACGCTCAAGACCAATGTCTACGCCATGTTCTGGATCACCAAGGCTGCGCTTGAGCATCTGCCCGACGGCGCGGCGATCATCAACACAACTTCTGTCTAAGCGTATGACCCCGATCCAAATTTGATCGATTACGCGCTGACCAAAGCTGCGATTGTCAACTTCACGAAGTCCCTGGCCAAGCAATTGGGCGGGCGCAGCATACGGGTCAATGGGGTGGCGCCAGGCCCGTTCTGGACCCCGTTGCAGGTCACTGGCGGGCAGTCTCCAGAGGCTTTGCCTACCTTCGGAGGTGACACACCTTTGGGCCGGCCGGGACAACCAGCGGAACTGGGTTCGATCTATGTCGGTCTTGCAGCGGCGGAAGCCAGCTACGTAACTGGCCAGATATTCGGCGCCTCTGGCGGCAGTGGAAGTCCATAAGGGCGAGGATTGATCAGCAAATCAGATCACTCCATTTTTCTCGCCAGTTTTACATTGGCCTTCCTTTGTCGGGTCCATCGATATCGCTGCTATAACGGCTGCGCAAACAGCGCAGATGAAAGCGATCGAACGCGAGGGCTCGACCACGTCTGCCGAAGAGTGCTGAAAAGTTTTTAGATCTTGATCCCTGGACCGATCGCGGGAAGAGATGCTGTCGAACCAGGTCTACTGGTCCTATGAGGTTGCATTGGCCGAAGCCTTCGAGGCTTGCTCAACAGGACAGAGCGGTCTCAGCCTTGACTTACGGCTATCAAACCGTGTCTCAACTTTGCTAGGCCTGAAGTCATACCTCGGTAGCTACTCAAGACGGTGCTGAAGGCGCATGGAGAGCCTCGCTGGGGACCACAATTGGCAACCTGGCTTCATCCGACTATCACCAAGGTCGATGTCAGCGAGAGCAAGTGACATCCGGCGATGTGTGGGTAATCCTTTGCTGTGTTCAAGGCTTAGTGCTGCTCCAGACCACCGACCATGGAGCAAGGGTGTCGTGTTCAGCGTGGCCCAGGGTCAGAATTTGATCTTCGGCGGGGCGTTGCCGGCGCGGAATGGAAACAACTTCGGTGCTCAGGTTAGTCCGCAGGTGAAGCTGCGTGCCACCATTTAGGGTCCAATCGACTAACAAGGCACGGCCGGAGGATTGGAACACGCTGCTGTTATGGGCCACTCCCTTGAGGAGCGGAACAATTCTCTGCTGCCGCGTCTCTAGCAGCATTCGATAAAAATCAAGCATTTGAGCAGAAGAGGGATCACGGATGCTGGACCAGTTCAGCTTGGCCGAAGCGAATGTCGCTTCGGTAGTAGGATCGGGAAGATCTTCACTGTCAAACCCAGGCAGCCGCGACAGTTCCTCCCGTCTTCCGTCTCTCACCTTTTGCTTCAATTCCTCATTGAAGTCGCAGAAATAAGGGAAATGCTCGCGGGCATTCCATTCTTCGCCCATGAACAACATCGGTGTCTGCGGTGACAGCAGATAGATCGCTGCCAAGGCTTTGATCACGTTCTCTGGTTGAGCGGCAATGATCCTGTCACCGAGCGCGCGATTGCCGATCTGGTCGTGGTTGTGAATGAACGAGATGAACGCAGTTGGTGGAAGGTCCGAGCTGGGCTTTCCTCGCGTTCCACCACGATAAGGCATGTGTTCGCCTTGGAATACGAATCCTTCAGCAAGAGCTCGCCCGATCTTTCCAGGGTCATTGGCATAGTCGGCATAGTAGCCAAAGGTTTCGCCCGTCGCAGCTATATGCAGCACATGATGGAAGTCATCGTTCCATTGCGCGGTAAAGAGTTCAACCTCGCCGTTTTCACCTCGTTTGAGCAGGTCGCTGTTGTTATCTTCATTTTCGAGGATCAAATGGATGTGCCTGCCGGCGCAAGCTGTCTGCACGCGACGAGCCAGTTCGTGAAGGATATGCTCTTTACTGTCGTCCTTGATGGCGTGAACAGCATCCAAGCGCAGGCCATCCAACTTAAACTGCGTCGTCCAATAAATCGCATTCTGGATGATGAACTCGCGCACCCATTTTGAATGTTCAGCATCATAGTTCACTCCATTTCCCCAGGGGGTTTTATGCTGCGCGCTAAACAGGGGTGCGTAGGCGGGCATGTAATTGCCCTCAGGTCCAAAGTGGTTGTAGACCACATCCAAAAACACACAGATGCCGCGTTCATGGGCGGCATCGACCAAAGCCATTAGGTCTTCGGGTCTACCGTAGCTGCTGTCCGCAGCGTATGGCAACACGCCATCATAGCCCCAGCCAAAGCGCCCCGGAAAGTCAGCTATTGGCATGATCTGGATGGCTGTGATCCCAAGATCTCTCAGGTGATCAAGGTGCTCGATTGTCGAGAGGAAGCTGCCCTCCTGACTGAATGAACCAACGTGCATTTCGTAAATGACGACTTCTTCCCAAGGCCGCCCGGTCCAGTTTTCCATACGCCACTTGTAAGCGCCGAGGTCGACGACCTCGCTTGGGCCATGAACGTCCTGTGGTTGAAAGCGAGACGCTGGATCGGGAACCTCAGCGCCGTCCGGCAAGGCAAATTTGTAAAGGCTGCCTTTAGCAGCGCCCACAACATCGCAGTAGTGCCATCCATCTTCAGCGGCCTGCATTTCGATCGGCTCGAAGCTGTCTACCTTAAGGACAATATTTTTGTGCAACGGCGCCCAGAAACGAAACAGAACCGACTGGTCTTTGATGTCGGGAGCGAAGGTGAGGTCTTGCACAGTCAAGGTCTTTCAAATGAGCAGGGATAGCAGCGTCGAAACGCATAGGTCTAAGCCCTCTGCCGACCTAAAGGATGCGGCATAAATCTATGTGCAGCGAACAAGAGTGGGGGCAGTGCAAAGATGGGCAGCCCGTAGTCCATTCAAAGCGGGTCTTTAAAGTTTGCAGCAGAACGGGCTCACCGGTTCGACCTACCGCTGCCTTGTCTGGCTCACAGCATTGTTTTTCGTTGCCCTTAACGCAACATGGGTCAGGAGCTTGCGAATACTGAGCCAAGGGCGGGTTGTACCGGCATAGCGCCGTAATAAGCTGATCCTTGTCTTTGTTGCCTTGACAAGAAGGTCGTTATCCTTATGGCCCACGCCCTGTTATGCTGATGGCAAGGCGCCCACAATGCGCAACGACTGACCTTCATAGCCGTCAAGGCGAATAATCAGCTCCCGACTATCTTGAAGATCGCCGACAATGGTCTCGTGCAACATATCGACGACCGGCCCTGGTTCCGCTTGAAGTGTTATCGTCTCCTCAAGCGGTTCAGAACCAAAATTTAGGGCGGTAATCTGCGTTCCGCGGTTGTCGGGCAGTTCATGAACCATCACGAGGAGCCCGGGGCTTTGCACCTCCGGAACAGCAATCTGTTTCGCCGCGTAGAGGCCATATGCCTGACGAACGGCAAGCAAGTGCTTCAGCTGGCTGGCGAAGGAGTCGGGGTCCAGTAGTTGCTGGTTCAGCGGACCGTACAGTACACTTGCCCTGCGAAGCCCGGCGTTGGACGATTGGGCGGCGGGGTTGACATCCACCAGATCATAACCGCCACGCTCGATCCAACGCGTGTCTCCCTCATTTATCAGGTCGCCGACCTCCTCCGTGGACAGCGGCAGGGCGCCTACAAGGTCCCACCCGGAAAGCGCAAATACCCCGGGCTGGTAAGCATTGAACATGACGAGCAGCAGATGAATGCGCTTGATAAGTTGCTTCTGCTCGGGGGTGAGAGCTTCGAGGTCCCGGATACCGAGGGCAGCGGTAATGACGCTGATGCTTGTGCAAGCGACGCCATTGGCCACGAAACGCAAATTGTAAGGGGCTCCTTCACCTGTGAGCTTGAGGTACATGGTGTCGCGCAAATGCTCGCGCAGCAAGGTGCCTGGCCATGTCTGGCCCTCAAAGTTGTAGGTGTCGTGAGCGTGCTTGGTCCAGAAGTGCACCAGCTCAAGGGTCAGCTCATCGTGGTTCTGCAAGGCATGAACAAGCGAAGCGGGATCAATCCCGAAATCGTGCACCGCATTGAGCATCATTCGCAGGAACTCTGTTTTCCCGGTCAGAAGCGCATGATGATACGCTGGACGGTTTATGAAATCGTAGGAAAGGTCAGCGCCTCCTTTGGACATATCGGCGATATCATCAACAGTTAGATTGAGTTCCTGGAACGAGAACCCTCCTGCCTTGCGGATCATGCCGGCAATTACCTGATTGCCGACCATGGACAAAGGATGGCCTTCGGACCAGGCGCTTGAATTTTGTTGTACTTCGACGCCGAGGAAACCATTGGCATCAAGCCGCACACCGCGCGCACCCAGCACGTCGATGGAATGAAGCGCATCTCCGACAACCATCTGTGCCGCCGCAAACGACGGATCAAGCCAGTTCAACGAAGGCTGGCCTTCCTTGAAATAGTGCAGATAGACCCAACGCCTGGCGATCCCGTCGACGCCCACGACAACGTCCGTGGCGCTCCAGTCGGTCTCTTTCACACCTGGCTCGAAAAAGATAACGCGCCGAAGCTGTCCAACAATGTAGCCCTTTTCCTTGAGGGCATCGACGCTGGCAGGGGACATGTTCGCTGCCCGGCGCCCTTGGGGAATTTCCGGCAGAAGATTCCAATCCTCTTCAGGAATCTCCACCATGTGGTAGAGCCCCGGGTAATCCGCGTAGAACATTTCAGCCAGGCGGAAATCGGCACCCTTGCCGGTGTGAGCGGGAATGACGTCGTCGATCACGATCGCATTGTAGGCCGCTGCAACGCGGCTCATTGCTACGAATTCTTCCTGGGTCCCGAAGTGAGGATCAATCTCGAAGCTGATCCGATCGAAGTTGCCGTCGACCGTCGGCGTTTTCTCACCGTCGCGGATGCCTCCAGCTTCTTTCATAGGTCCGGTATGCACTGCCTGTACGCCGATGGTCGTCAGATTGCGCCAGAGTTCGGGATCACCCAAGGTTGCTAGGACGCTTTCGCCCTCACGGGTCACGATCGATGCCGGATAGGCCGTGAACCATACCGAGGCAAGCGCTGACGCCGCGCGCGGCCGAGCTTCTGCATAAGGATTGCGCCAAAAGCGGCCCTGACCTGCATATTTGCTGGCGAGCTTGCGGGCGTTGGCAAGCATCGACTGGCCAAGAAGCCACTCGACATACTGCGGATCGGGTTTGTCCATACTTGGCCTATTTGCTTCCTGAGAACCTGGCTGCTTTGCGTTCAACGCCTGACTCCCGCCTGCGTTGCTTTTTTGCAAATCGCCGCGTCGCTGGATCGATGCTTAATCCTGATCACGCCTTCCGATGTGACGCAGCGTTCTATTGGCAAGGGAAACTAAACTGCGGTTCAAAGCATTGGCTTTGCTCGTAAGGCAAACATGGGGTCGTCGAAATGCTGATCGGTGCTCGTGCAGACAAGGCCAAGGAACAGCAGCCTGGCATTGCAACGCCCACCGAAGCCGGGGGCTCAACTGAGCGGCCAGATCGCTTGAGGCAACTCGCATCCAGGCGCATCGCTATCGAAGGCATTGATCCCGAGATCGACGGCGGGCGATTTCCCGCCAAGGCGGTTGCCGGCCATCCATTCGTGATCGAGGCTGACATCTTTGGCGATGGCCATGAAAGCATTGACGCTTGCGTGTTGTTCCGTCCGGCGGGAGCTGAGGACTGGTCGGAGCGCCCCTTAAAATTGATTGAGAACGATCGCTGGGGCACCACCATCGTGTTCCCCGAAAACTGCATGTACGAGTACACCCTGGCTGGATGGCGCGATCTGTATGGAACCTGGCGCAAAGAAATCGCCAAGAAACACGCTGCCGGAATACCGATCGTCCTTGAACTTGAAGAAGGGCGCCGCCTGCTTGATGCAGCCCAATCTTCCGAGCGAGCTTCCAAGGCGGACACTGCTGAACTGGGCCGGGTATTACAAGCGTTCTCATCGCTGCAAAGCGATGTCGAACGGCTTGGTCTTCTCAGCTCAGATGCAGTAGCTGCTCTGATGAAGCGTGCCGCGATACGCACGAACTACAGCGAGTATGAAAATGTGCTCGAAGTGTTTGTTGATCGCAAACTTGCGGCAATCGGTGCCTGGTATGAGCTTTTCCCGCGTTCGCAGACCGATGATGCGTCGCGGCATGGCACGTTCGATGACGTCATCAGGCGATTGCCGTACATTCGGGACCTGGGCTTCGATGTGCTCTATTTTCCGCCGATCCACCCGATTGGGCGGACCAACAAAAAGGGTAAGAATAACTCCCTGAGCCCGGCGCCAGACGACCCCGGCAGCCCTTATGCAATCGGCTCGGAAAGTGGCGGGCACGACGCCATCGATCCCAACCTTGGTACGTTTGAGGACTTCGACAGGCTGGTGCGTGCGGCGCGCGAGCATCAACTTGAAATCGCGCTGGATTTTGCTATCCAGTGTTCCCCTGATCATCCCTGGATCAAGGCCCACCCGGAGTGGTTCGATTGGCGTCCTGACGGGTCCATCAAATACGCAGAAAATCCTCCCAAGAAGTATGAGGACATTGTCAATGTCCACTTCTACCGCCAGGCGATCCCCAGCCTCTGGTACGCGTTGCGCGACATCGTTCAGCTGTGGATCAGCCATGGCGTCAAGATCTTCCGGGTAGACAATCCGCACACCAAGCCTTTCCCCTTTTGGGAGTGGCTGATCGGGGAGGTGCGCTCGGAGCATCCCGACGTGATCTTCCTGTCTGAAGCCTTCACACGGCCCAAAGTAATGAAGCGGCTGGCAAAGGTGGGCTTCAACCAGAGCTATTCCTATTTCACCTGGCGCAATTTGAAGTGGGAACTGGAACAATACCTTACCGAACTGACCCAGGAAGAGTGCCGGCATTATATGCGGCCGAACTTCTTCACCACGACGCACGACATCAACCCACGCTACCTCCAGCAGAGTGGTCGACCGGGGTTCCAGACCAGGCTCATCCTCGGAGCAACTTTGGGGGGTACCTACGGCGTCTACAATGGCTTCGAAATCTGCGAGTCCGAGCCTGTTCCGGGCAAGGAGGAGTATCTCAATTCCGAGAAATACGAGATCCGTACGTGGGATTTCGACAAACCGGATAATATCAAATGGGACATCCAGTTCATCAATTTCCTGCGTCGTGAGCACCCCGCCTTGCAGGATTTCACCAGCCTAGCCTTCTACAACGCATGGAACGACAACATAATTTACTACGGCAAGCGTACGGCGGACCGTTCCAATTTTCTCCTGTTTCACGTTTGCCTCGACCCGCATAACCAGCAAGGTGCCGACTTCGAAGTCCCACTTTGGGAATTGGGCTTACCCGATGATGCGTCCATAGAAGTCGAGGACCTCGTCACCGGGCACCACTTTACTTGGCACGGCAAATACCAGCACATTCACCTTGATCCCTACTATAAGCCATACGCCATTTGGCGCCTAATTCCGCCGGGAGCGCCCCGGTGAGCGGGATTGCCGGCGGACAAATTGACACCGTTCCTGAGTTGGCGACTTTGTCGCTCCCCGAAGGGCGGCTTGTCGGCGCGCTCAATGGCACTGACAAGAGAGTCCTGGAACACCAGACCCTGCCAGCCTTCCTGCCGCGTCAACGCTGGTTCGGCGCCAAGGATCGAGCCATCAAGGGCGTGACGCTGGTCCCACTCGGTGAGTTGGAAATGGGGTGCCATGCGCTCGCGGCAGCCGATGTCGTCTTCGGAACCGAAACGCAACGTTATTTCCTGCCGGTATCCGCAGCCTGGGAAGAGGCCGCTACCGACAGGGCGTCGCGCTTTACGCCAGTCTTGGCACGCCTCAGTTTTGAAGATCACGTTGGGGTCCTTATCGACAGCGCGATGGATAGCCAACTCGCAACCGCCCTGTTGTCGGCGATGCGAGAGGGTAGGCGTCTCAATTCAGAAGCAGGGGAGGTCGTCTTCGAGAGTGGTGACGAACTTGGTTCCCTGGGCGATATGGATGAACCCCGTCCACTGGGGGCAGAGCAAAGCAACGTCTCCATCGCCTTCGGCGATAAGGTCATTCTCAAGCTCTACCGCCGACTCCGCTCGGGCGACCAACCTGACGTGGAAGTGGCGCGCTTCCTCACCGAGATCGGCCACTACGCCAACACCCCTAAATTTCTGGGTCAGGTGAGGCACCATGCCCTGCATGGCGACCCTACGACACTCGCTGCCGCTTTCGCGTTTGTAAGCAACAAGGGCGACACGTGGACACTGGTTACGGAGGGTCTCTATCAGGATCTCAAGCGCTCCGGGCTTCTGGTTAATCCAGCCAGCACTGACCCCACCAATTTCTTATTTGAAGCCGACCTCATGATAGGGGCGCTGCTGGGTCGCCGTACGGCCGAACTACACAAGGCACTGGCAGTCGATACCGATCACCCTGGCTTTGCAGTCGAAGCATTGACCAAGGCCGACCTGCTGGTGTGGTCGAGTGAAGCCATTGTCGAAGCCCAGACCCTGCTCGACCAGTTGGAGCAGGAACTACCCAATCTTTCGCCGAGCGCACGGCTTGTTGCAGGAGAAGTGCTGGACAAGCGCAACGCTTTAATCGAGCGGCTAGGCGCCGCTGCCGGCATGACGCCTTCGGGCGGCCGCTCCCGGATCCATGGGGACTTTCATTTGGGTCAGGTCCTCACCACCGGCGACGATTTCATGATCATCGACTTTGAAGGTGAACCACGGCGCACGCTCAAGGAGCGGCGCGCTAAGTCATCGCCGCTACGAGACGTCGCGGGCATGTTGCGCTCCTTCCACTATGCCGCCTGGACCGCTGTGGACCGCTATCAGCGCCTAACGGGTACAAGTGAAATCTTTGAGCGTGCCGAGGCTTGGCGCAAGCAAGTCAGCGCCGATTTTCTCCAAGCCTACGAAGAACATGTGGTTGATGCAGCAAGCTATCCCTCCGAAGCAACTTTTACCCGCGCCTTGACCGAAATGTTTGTTCTTCAAAAGGCGATCTACGAGGTGGGCTATGAGCTGGCTAACCGACCCGATTGGGTCGAGATTCCTCTCAGCGGTGTCCGCGACCTGTTGAACGAGGACTGAATTTTGAACGAAACAAGCAACGAACACGGGCCAAGGCCTTCGGCTTACCCAGGCGACGTAGAAGCGATTGTCCGTGGGCGGCATGGCAATCCTTTCGTCTGTCTCGGAATGCAGGGAGGCAATGGCCAGCCAATCAGCGTCAACGTTTTTGCCCCTCAAGCTGCGACGGTCAAGGTGATCGACAGTCAGTCAGGAGCAAAGGTTGCGACACTCGACCGGATTCACCCCGAAGGCTTTTTTTCCGGCTTTGTTCCCGAGCGCAATGAGCGCTTCCCCTATCGGCTGGCTATGTCGGCTGGGGAATTCGCCTGGGAGGTTGAGGACCCCTACCGCTTCCCCCCTATTTTGGGAGAGTTGGACGAGTACCTGTTGGGAGAAGGTCGTCACCTCCGGCTCTATGAACGGTTGGGCGCTCACCTTGCCAATATAGAAGGGGTCAATGGCGTCTCCTTTGCTGTTTGGGCGCCCAATGCGGCTCGGGTGAGCGTCGTTGGCGAGTTCAACGCCTGGGACGGGCGGCGCCATCCCATGCGAAAGCGCATTGGGGTCGGTGTCTGGGAAATCTTTATCCCCGGACTGCCCAAGGGTAGTGTTTACAAATACGAGATCATCGGCGCGCATGGCGAGCGCCTGCCGTTGAAGGCGGATCCTATTTCGTTTGCTCAGGAGCAACCGCCTGCAACGGCTTCCATAGTCACTGGCCTGCCCGACCACAGCTGGCAGGACGACGACTGGATGAATGAGCGTGCACAACGGCAGGGTCTATCCGCGCCAATGTCGATCTACGAGGTTCACCTCGGCTCATGGCGGCGTGGCCTGGGTAATGAAATGCTCAGCTATGAAGAACTTGCCGATCAATTGGCAGACTATGTCATGGACATGGGATTCACCCATGTAGAACTGCTGCCGATTACCGAACACCCGTTCAGCGGCTCTTGGGGTTATCAGCCGATCGGCCTGTTCGCGCCAACGAGCCGTTTCGGCTCGCCCGATGACTTTGCTGCCTTCGTCGATCGCTTGCACAGCGCCGGCATTGGAGTGCTGATCGACTGGGTACCGGCGCACTTTCCTTCCGACGCCCATGGCTTGGTCCACTTCGACGGCACCGCGCTCTATGAGCACGAAGACCCAAGGCTCGGCTTTCACCGTGACTGGAACACATTGATCTACAATTTCGGCCGCATCGAAGTTGCCAACTTCCTCGAAGCCAGTGCCCTGTTTTGGCTCGACCGCTATCACGTAGACGGTCTGCGCGTTGATGCCGTCGCCTCCATGCTCTACCTCGACTATTCCCGCAAACCTGGCGAGTGGGTCCCCAACAAGCATGGTGGCAACGAAAATCTGGACGCCATAGCTTTCCTCAAGGAAACCAATACGCGCGCCTATGAACTCTATCCGGGCACCCAGACCATTGCCGAAGAATCCACCGCATGGCCCAAGGTCAGCCGGCCGATCTACTCGGGTGGTCTTGGCTTTGGCTACAAGTGGAACATGGGCTGGATGCACGACACGCTCAGCTATATTAGCCTTGATCCGATTTACCGGCGTCATCACCAGGGGCAGATGACCTTTGGTATTCACTATGGTTTCTCGGAAAATTTCGTGTTGCCCATCTCCCATGATGAAGTCGTGCACGGGAAGGGCTCGCTATTGGGCAAGATGCCAGGTGACCGTTGGCAGAAGTTCGCAAACCTGCGCGCCTACCTGAGCTTCATGTGGACCCACCCGGGCAAGAAGCTGCTGTTCATGGGCTGCGAGTTCGGCCAGGAGCGCGAATGGAACCACGATCAATCACTAGATTGGCACTTGCTCGACGATCCCCTGCACGCGGGTATCAAGAACCTTGTTCGCGACCTCAATCGCGTTTACCGGGAAAACCCGGCACTGCATCAGCTTGATTGTGATCCGTCCGGCTTCGAATGGATTGATGCCAGCGATGCGGAAGGAAGTGTGTTCCTGTTTATGCGTAAGGCCGCTGATGGCACGCCGCTGGTCATCGCGTGCAACATGACCCCGACTGTCCGCTCCGATTACCGTGTTGGCGTGCCGCAGGGCGGTAGTTGGGGCGAAATCTTCAATTCGGACGCCGAAATCTACGGTGGCTCCAACGTAGGAAATGGCGGGCACATCAACGCTGAAGATGTGAGCTGGCATAACCGGCCGGCGTCACTGCGGCTGACCCTGCCGCCACTGGCCGTTCTTATCCTCAGCCCACATCAGATAGATGCATGAACCCGTTCAGGCATCTAAAATCGGAGTCGATTGGATGTTAGTTCCCGACGCTAGTTGAGTGTTCACGACAGCAAGATTTAGGATAATGTATCTACCATCCTGCCCCATCAAACGGAACACACTGTTCACCCCGGTCGCGGCAAACTCCGGCCAGATATACAAGTGGCGCATTGTGCCATTCATCCTACCCACACATGTATGAAAGTTGAGGACAAGGCCGGTGCCTCACTTGGTTCATGTCTGGTGTTATTAGTCTGCCGAAAGTGCTGACCAGCGCTCACGAAGCCACGCACTAGCCCTGAGTACGTACAAGCCTGCTGCATGTATGGAACTGGTCGGAGAGGATCCCCTCGCTACTCAAGAATGCCCGCTTTCCGGTCTGGACACCTGAAAGCGGAAAGAAGAACTCCGACCCGAGTTGTGCAACGACCCGATCCGCTGAAACACGCATCGATTACTATTCCACGACCCTGTTCCGGAAATCGAAGTCAGCATATATCAGGACGAAAGTTCGGACTTATAGGCTTTATGAGCGCGGCAGCTATGAGGCCCGATCCCGGTAAAGCAATAGAATTCTTATGTGTGCTTTCCAGCCAAGTTTTCGCACAGCCTCTACACATTGCTGCTACGCGGCGACCTACACAACGACAGACCACTCAGCCTCGGCATATTGTCCTACTTTTCGTGTTGAATCACGCCATGATGCGCTGCCCCTTAGATATTGTCGTCTTCATCCGAACCAGGGATAAGTTCGTTGCTATCGCTCGGCTCGTCGTCACGGGCGGGGATGACATAGGCGCCGGTGAGCCAGCGGTTTAGGTCGACGTCGGCGCAGCGTTTGGAGCAGAAGGGCTTGAACTCTTCAACCGAGGGACGTCCGCAGATGGGGCATTTTTTGGTCTCGGGCATTAAACCCCCGAAAGGCTCGATTGATTGAGCCAATTGAATTGGACGGGGTAACCTTCGCCGGCGAGCAGAGATGCGGTTTCCATCAGAGGAAGGCCGACGACGGCGCTGTAGGAGCCTGACAGCTTAACCACGAACGCGCCGGCGATACCCTGGATGGCATAGCCACCGGCCTTGTCGCGCCATTCGGCGCTGGCCAAATAGGCTTCCATCTCGCGGTTGGAAAGGCGCTTGAAACGGATGCGGGTTTCGACAAGGCGCTGGCGCTTGGCGCCGGATGGGGTGATGACCGTCACGCCGGTATAGACGCGGTGCGCGCGGCCCGACAGCATGGCGAGGCACTGCCCGGCCTCTTCCATGGTTTCGGCCTTGGGCAGTATGCGGCGGCCGACGGCAACCACGGTATCGGCGGCCAAAACCAGGGCACCGTTACCGAAGCCCGCGGAGCGCGCCTTGTGTTGAGCGGTCAAGGCCTTGAGATCAGCCAGGCGCATCGCAAGCTTGCGGGGAAGTTCCCCCTTTTCGGGTGTCTCGTCCACATGAGCCGGCACCAGATGTTCTGGCTCGATACCGATCTGGTTGAGGAGAGCAAGCCGGCGCGGGGAGGCGGAGGCCAGGATCAGATCCGGACGACTGGCCATGATCTGCCTTACTTAAACCGGTAGGTGATGCGACCCTTGGTCAGGTCATAAGGCGTCATCTCGCAGAGCACCTTGTCACCGGCCAGAACGCGGATGCGGTTCTTGCGCATGCGACCAGCGGTGTGGGCAATGATCTCATGCTCGTTTTCCAACTTGACGCGGAACGTCGCATTGGGAAGTAATTCAGTTACTACGCCCGGAAATTCGAGCACTTCTTCCTTCGCCATACTGTCTCCTGAAGGACCCATGGGGCATTGATTTGCCGGCCGGGGGTCGGAAATTGGCCGGAACCTACTTCAATTCATCTGTTTTGTGAACCACCGGAAACCAGAGGTTCCAGACGTTCCCGAACACGGCGGCGGAGCTGGTCCCGCAGGTCCCGGTAGGCTCGCAAAACCGTCTCCCGATTGCCTTCGACAAGCGAAGGATCGGGCATGGTCCAGGTCTCCACAGCACCAGCGTCCAGGCCCTTGCGGGCCACGGCATCGGGAGCATCGTCCGAGAGGGTGATGACGAGATCGAAGCGGTTCGCAACGAGTTCATCAAGAATATGGGGCGTGTGCACGCTCATATCAATGCCGATCTCTTCCATGACCTCGTGGACGAACTGATCGGCCTTGCCGCCATTAACGCCAACCGAGCGGGTGATGATCCGGCCGGGAAAAGCCTGGCGCGCAAGCGCAGCTGCAATTGGCGAGCGCACCGCATTCATGGAGCAAACAAAGAGTACGGTGGGCAATTCGCTTTTGCTCTCGTCGATGCGGCTGGCATAGGGCTGAACGGCGCAGATGAGCGTAAACAAGCGGCGTGCCGTGTTGAGATCGATGATGATCTTGTTGGTAAGGCGCGTGCGCAGCAGTTCGGCGGCTTCATTATGCATGCCGCGGCGCGCCATATCGACGGTTTCGATCTGGAAGGGTTGGGCGGAGCGGATGGCTTCGTAATAGGCGTCGCGGATGCGGAAATAGTCGCGGATCAGGCGCCGGAACGGTGTCAGCGACAGATAATGCGCGGCGATGGGCTGGAAGTTTTCCGGATTGCGCACATCGAGCACGATGAAATTGCCGATGATCGACATATGGAGTGCGAACGGGCCGGTAGCTGTTACGCGCGCCGGGCGGAAGCTGTTGTCTTCCAAGAGGTCATAGATGGCGATGCGCCATTCGTGCACCTCGTCGGGATTGATCGAGGTGATGGTGTTGGGGTCAAGCGTGACGGTGACCAGGCGATCGGTATCGGAAACCTTCGCGCTGGTTGCCATCGAAATACTCAAGAGTTGAGCCTGATCGAGATGGAGCGGCCGTGACCATCAAGTGCTTCGACCTGCGACAGCGTAATGGCCGCGCCGCTGATGGAGGACAGGGACATCGGATCACAGCCCAGGATCGAGGTGCGCTTCATGAAATCGAGCACGCCGAGGCCCGAGGCGAAGCGCGCCGAACGGGCGGTAGGCAGCACGTGATTAGAGCCGCCGACATAATCGCCGATGGCTTCGGGCGTGTGGTGGCCAAGGAATATCGCGCCGGCGTGGCGGATCAGCGGAAGGATGGACTGCGGATCATCGATCGCCAATTCGACGTGTTCGGAGGCGATGCGGTTGGCCAAGTCGCACGCTTCGGTTAGCGAAGCGACGGTGATGATGGCGCCGAACTCGTCCCAGCCTTCGCGGGCGATATTCTCTTTAGGCAAAAGCGAGAGTTGCCGGTCGACCTCGCTTGCCACCGCGTCGGCAAGGCCTTTTTCGGTGGTGACGAGGATGGATTGGGCCCCTCCCCCATGCTCGGCCTGGGCGATCAGATCGGCAGCAACCCAGGCCGGATTGGCAGAGCCATCGGCGATGACGAGGACTTCGGAGGGACCGGCGATCATGTCGATACCGACCTGCCCAAAAACTTGCCGCTTGGCGGTAGCCACATAGGCGTTACCGGGGCCTGTGATCTTATCGACCTTGGGGATTGTAGCTGTGCCATAGGCCAGGGCTGCAATCGCCTGGGCGCCGCCGACCCGGTAGATTTCGGTGACCCCGGCGATCTGAGCGGCCAGCAAAATGGCGGGGCTCAACTCGCCCTTAGGAGTGGGAACAACCATTGCAATGCGCGCGACGCCAGCCACCTTGGCAGGCACTGCGTTCATTAGCACGGACGACGGATAGGACGCGAGGCCTCCGGGCACGTAGATGCCGGCCGCGTCGACCGGCGTCCAGCGCGTACCCAGGGTGATGCCGAGATGATCGGTATAGATCTGATCCTGCGGCTTTTGCTTTTCGTGGTGGGCGCGGATGCGATCATGCGCGATTTGCAGCGCAGCGCGAACTTCAGGCGAAACGGACGCGGCGGCCTGCTCGATCTCTTGAGCGGAGACCCGAAGTGTTGCGGCATCAACGCCCGAGCCGTCGAACTTGTTGGTATAGTCGATAACGGCCGCATCGCCACGCTTGCGCACATCGGCGATGATGGCAGCGACTGTATCGCTGACATCCTGGCTAGATTCGCGCTTGCCGCCCAGGAGATCCAGAAAACGCTGTTCGAAATCCTCGTCGACGCTGTCGAGGCGAATGGGCATGAAAGGTCCTTGCTAGAGCCGTTATTCCAGGGCATGTTTGGGCTTGGCGGCTGCAGCCCAGGCTGCGCCGAGGTCGGACAGGCGCGCTTCGAGGCACTCAACGCCAAGCCTGACCGTGCCGCCGCCAGCAAAGCTGAGCTCGACAATGCCGGCCGGGCCATCGATGGAGGTGAAGGTGATGGCGAGCAGTGCGAGTACGCCTTCGGCAGAAGACGGATCGAACCCATTGGTGACCACCGATTGGACCGCATCAAAGTGCAGCGCCGCGCGCTTGCGCACGCCCTTGTCGCGCCCCTTGGTGGCGGCTTCCCAATCGAACCGGTTCATCAGCAAGGCAAAGCGGCGATCACCGCGGGCATAGCCCATGTCAGCTACGCGCACGACGGCATCCTGCACATGGGCGGAGATGACTTCGAGGTCCTCTGTGTCGAGCGCTATCAGCTTGAGATCGGTCATATGGATTAGGCCCTTGGTGAATCTGGGAGCACTGATCTGGTCACGCTGCCCACGATCTACAAGCTGCAGCGAAACGGGGCAATGCCACAGGTGATAAAAGGCGTGCCAAAGCGCCGCCCCGGGTGCGGTGATGAGGTGAGCGATGGTGGCGAGGCCGCTGCCTCGATGACTGTTTAATGTTTGAGGCAGTTGCCTCGCCACCAAACCGGGCCTTTTCGCAGGGTCGGTTCAGGCACCACCATTATTTCAGGCGCGGCTGCCGATATCCCGCACAAGCAGGGCGACCCCCACTTCTCCGGCCATTCCCGCGCGCATCACTCGTCATGACTGGGCTCTGCGTGGGCAACGCTGGGAGAATGGCACGGGTGCGAGGATGGGGGGAAAAGGTGAATAAGTTCGTGGAATGGGACTCACCCCCTTGATCTTCTACGCAAGGGAGAGGGTGTCGACTGAGGCGGTTGTAGGCAAAGGCCAGGGGCGAGCACAACGCCAACAACACACTCGATGTCATCCCGGCGCAGGCCGGGATCCATCCTGAGGTGCTAGCCTCATCACCAATATACGATACGATCCACCTTGCGGCCGCGGCGTGATCTCGAGATGGACCCCGGCCTGCGCCGGGATGACATCGTGGGTGGGGTGCTTTGGTGAAATCCGAAAGTATTGACTTATACCACAGGCCTTACCTACCAGGACGAGGTTGGGTCGTTTGCTATCGTGCAGCACAACCACCTTGCGGCTGTTGCAGGATCTCGGGATGGGCCCGGGGTCCAGCCCGGGGTGATACCCGCGTTTGTGTGGTGTTCAGGGCAAAAGCCTTCACTATGGGAAGACTAGCCCGCAATGCGCTCGATTTCGGCGCCGCAACGGCCGAGTTTGTCTTCGAGGCGTTCAAAGCCGCGATCGAGATGATAGATGCGGTTGACGATGGTTTCGCCCTTGGCCGCAAGGCCGGCGATGACCAGCGAGACGGAGGCACGCAGATCGGTGGCCATAACCTGAGCGCCCTTGAGCTGGGATTTGCCGCGGACGGTCGCCATTTGTCCATCAACCGATATATCGGCGCCGAAACGCGCGAGTTCGGCGACGTGCATGTAGCGGTTTTCAAAAATCGTTTCGCGGATGTGGCTGGTGCCGGAGGACATCGTCATCAGCGCCATGAACTGGGCCTGCAAGTCGGTCGGAAAGCCTGGGAATGGGTCGGTTTCAACATCCACCGGCTGGATGCCGTTGCCATTGCGGTAGACGCGAACGCCATTGTCCTCGACGGTGAGCTCGACGCCTGTCTTGCCTAGAATATCGAATGCCGATTGCAGATGCTCGACCCGCGCGCCCTTAAGGAGAACATTGCCGCCCGTCATGGCCGTGGCCATGGCAAAGGTGCCGGTTTCGATGCGGTCAGGGATCACATCGACGGTCGCGCCATGGAGCTTTTCAACGCCTTCGATGGTAATGGTGCGGGTGCCGATGCCCGAAATCTTGGCGCCCATAGCGACGAGGCACTCGGCGACATTGGTGATCTCGGGTTCCTGGGCGGCGTTCTCGATAATCGTCGTGCCCTTTGCAAGGACGGCAGCCATCAGGATGGTGTGGGTGGCGCCGACCGACACCTTGGGAAAGACGATGCGCGCGCCGACGAGACCGCCCTTGGGCGCCTTGGCCACCACATAGCCTTCGTCGATGTCGATTTCAGCGCCGAGTTCCTTGAGGCCATAAAGAAAGAGATCGACCGGGCGCGTGCCGATTGCGCAACCGCCGGGAAGCGAAACGCGCGCCTCGTGGCAGCGGGCGAGCAAGGGGCCGATGACCCAGAAGCTGGCGCGCATCTTGGAAACGAGATCGTAGGGCGCAGTGGTGTCGACGATATCGGCGGCATGGAACGTCATGCGCTGACCCACAACGTCATCCTCGCCGCGACGGCGGCCATGAACAGCGATGTCGACGCCATGATTCTCAAGGATGCGTTCGAGCTGCTTGACGTCGGCAAGGCGCGGCACGTTCTGCAGCACTAAGGGCTCGTCGGTCAGCAAGGAGGCAATCATCAGCGGCAGGGCAGCGTTCTTGGCGCCCGAAATCGGGATTTCGCCATTAAGTTCGTTGCCACCGATCAAACGGATACGGTCCATAAGTCTATTCCTATGTGGCGGCCCATGTGGGCCTTCTACCTGGGGATGGAGGTAGGCCAAGTCCTAGTTGCCACGTAAGCCAGACTCGCCGCACTCAGCGTTGAAGCGGTGAGCTTAGCACACCTTGGGGGATAGTCGCCCAAAAATGGTTTACGGTTTATTGACCGCGTCCGTTTTGGGAGCCGATTGAGGTGCAGGCGCCTGCCCTTCCGAATCGGAGCGGGCCCTGGCCTGTGCCTTGCGGCGCTTGAGGTTCTCGCGGAGCTTTGCGGCCAATCTTTGCTCGCGGCTCGCGGCTTGCTCGGTTTTGCTCATGGCTGGATTAAATCGCTGGTGGCCGATGTCGCTGTCATAGGCGCTTTTTGGCCTTGCGTCGAGATTGACCCTATGGCAGTAGAGCCCCCGTCGCGGCAGGCAAGACCGCCCCCGCCGGCAAGCTGCCGTAGCTCAGTGGTAGAGCACTCCCTTGGTAAGGGAGAGGCCGACAGTTCAATCCTGTCCGGCAGCACCATTTTTCTTCTTTGTTAATTGGTTTTCCAGCACTTTCCCGAGGGACGGTTCTGGGCAATTCGGTTTATGTAGGCCGATACCGGTAGCATCAGCCGGTTTGGGGCTGCTGACTTGGTCCGGGTATCTCAAGGAAAGAGCTGGTTATGATCCCTCGTTTGTCTTGTGCAGCGCTGCTCGCCTGTGTGGCCGCATTCCCAAGCGTCGCGCAGGAACAGCCACGGACCGACCTGGATGAGCGGGCGATGGCTTTGTTCGACGCGAGCTATCGGGATTATTGCAACACCGTTGGCTATGCGGGGGAGTTGCCTGCGGAGCGGATGGAGAATTTCGAGTTTAGCTATTCGCCAAGCTCTGATGCGGAAGCGGGCGAAAAGAGCGTTCTGGTTTACCGGTTTTTGTGTGCGTACGGCTCTTACTACATGGAGCACGTTTACTTCTGGTGGCGCGAGCCTTACGGGCTGCAGCCGCTGATGTTTTCCGTGCCCAGCTTTGACGCTAACTTCGAAAATGACGACGACGTTGCCGGTAAGCTGCTGTCGATTGATGTCACGGGTTTTAGCGCTCAGGCCAGCTTGATCAATTCCGAGATCGATGTCGAGGCTGGCACTACCAGCAACACCGCGATGTGGCGTGGACTTGGGGACGCCGGCTCACATGGCACTTGGGTTCTCAGCGATGGTGAGTTTCGCCTGACTAGGTTTGATGTCGATCCGAGCTACGACAACAATGAAAACCCGGTCACGGTTGTGGAATACCCCAAGCCTTAGTGGCTGCTTGAGCGATCCGGTAAGCCGTGAAGGTGATCCAGCAGAAGCTATTACCCCTGCCGGATGCCGATCACTCGATCATAGAGGCGTCGTGTGCTTCCTGGCACTGCGCTTCGGTAAAGCGCATGTTGCCATCGTTCTGCAGATCCAAGGTAACCTCTTCGGTGTAGGGGTCGGTCAGTTCATCGATAGCAGTTTCGTCCATGCCGGCTTCCGACATGGCGAGATAGGCGAATTCAAAAAGGTCGGTGGAGGCGGCGTCGTATTTGGCCGGAGCGCCTTCAGGTGCATCGGGGTGGACGCTGAGCACTGCATAGGTCGTTGCGCAGTACAGCACCTGGTCCAAGCCAGCCATCAAGGCTTCGGTGTCATCCTGGGCATAGGCCAGAGTTGTTGGGAGCAGAAAAAGAGCGGCAATAAGTGTGCGGCGCATGATTGTCTTTCGGTTGTGACAATAGCGTCATGGCATGTCCTAAAACGAAAGTAACGCTGTCCCCATGGTCAATTTTATTGCAAGCGAATTGAGGTATCGGGCAGCACTCTGGCACAGGGGTGTCACGGCATGCCATGGCGTGGGTGGAGCTAAAAGGAGGCCGGGACAATGTCGGGCTTGAAGTGGGCGATTACGCTTGTGGGTATGGCAATATCTGCGTCTACCGCATCAGCTGTGCCTGTCGACATTACCAGATCCGACCCGCTGCGCCGCGTTCTGCTGGATGCGATGCGGCCCACGATCGAAGAGGATGTCGGTGTTCCCGTGCAGTTCGTGGTCAACACCCTGCGGGTCGAAGATGGCTGGGCTTATTTTGCCGGCACGCCACAGCAGAAGAATGGAGAACCTATTGACTTCGAACAGACCCGTTATGCCGAAGCCATCGCGGAAGGGTTCTTCGACGGCCCGTTTCTTCAAGCCGTGCTCGAGAAGGTGGATGGCGAATGGCTCGTCGTGGTCTTTGATATCGGCGCTACCGACGTTATTGCCATAGGCTGGCCAGATGAGTTCGGCGTGCCTTGCGCCGTGGTTGGGCAGTGCTGAAACGCCTTCATCGCAGCGCTCCAGCTCTGATAACGGGAAGGACTAGGCCGCTCCACAGCTTCTAGTTTGGCGCTCGGCCCCACGCGTGCCGGTCGTCCCAGAAGATGCTAGTGCTCACAAGAAATCTTACAGCCGCTAGTCGGTAGTTGCTAATTATCTTCGATCTCGATCAAGCGCATCTTGGTTTCACAACCCGGTCGAAAAGATGGAGTGAAACGATGAGCAGCAACAAAACAGCCCTAGTGCTTGGTGAAACGGGCGGAATCGGCGGCGCCATTGCCGATGCGCTGTTCCGCCACGGCTGGCAGGTGCGTGGCATGGCACGGGATGTCCAAGCTGCCCGCCAGCGGCATGCCCGGATCGAGTGGGTGACGGGCGATGCCATGACCGCTGCTGATGTCGCTCGAAGCGCTGCCGGGGTTTCGGTGATTGTCCATGCGGTGAACCCGCCGAATTATGCCAACTGGGACAAGCTCGTTTTGCCCATGATCGAAAATACTATCGCTGCGGCGCGCTCGGCAGGCGGCGCCCGCATCCTATTGCCCGGCACCATCTATAATTTCGATCCGGCGCATACGCCTTTGCTCGGAGCGAACAGCACCCAGCGCCCCCGCAGCCGCAAGGGCAAAATCCGCGTCGAAATGGAGCGCCGTCTTAAGCAAGCTGCCCCGGAAGTGCCTTCCGTTATTCTTCGAGCCGGCGATTTCTTTGGCCCGGGCGCACGCGCCAGTTGGTTTAGCCAAGGCATGGTGACACCAGGTAAACATTTGCGCAGCGTCACCGCGATCACGCGCAAGGGCGGTCATAGCTGGGCTTTCTTGCCGGACCTTGCCGAAGCAGCGGCGCGTTTGCTGGACGTTCAAGGCAGGCTTGCGCCTTTCGAGCGCTTGCAGTTCGGAGGTTTTGTCGATGACAGCGGGACAGCCTTGATCGAAGCCGTTCAAGCTAGTGCGGGACACAAGCTGGCAGTTCGCCAATTTCCTTGGTGGCTGATGACGCTGCTCGCGCCGTTCGGCGGCTTTCCACGTGAGGCAGCCGAGATCGCCCAATATTGGAAGCATCCTGTGCGGCTCGACAACAAGCGCCTGGTCGAACTCATCGGAGATGAGCCTCACACGCCGCTCCCCGATGCGGTGGGCGCCAGCCTTTATGACCTCGGCTGCTTAACGCCTCCTACGCAAATCGGAACCGTCGCAGCCTAGTGCCTGATGCTCCGTCATAGTGTCAAACATCTAACACCCCCCGTTGTGGGCCAGCGAAAGCGAAAGTGGCAGCCTCGCCAAAAACAGCTGAACGATCTGGCACGATCATCATTCTCCTCGACCACCTTGTTTGGCAGCTTACGGGTGGTTCAATCACCCAAGCATCCTAGAGGAGCTAACATGAAAACCATTCGCTTTGGCCGCACGGGCCTTGAAGTCAGCCGCATCTGCTTTGGCTGCATGTCATTCGGCAAGGTGACCGACGAGCGGCCTTGGGTTCTGGGTGTCGAGGAAGCGCAACCCATGTTCCGCCGGGCCTGGGAAGCCGGGATCAATTTCTTCGACACGGCGAATGTTTATGCGCAAGGCACAAGCGAAGAGATCACCGGGCAGGTTATAAAAGACTTGGCGCCCCGCGACGAGATTGTCCTTGCAACGAAGGTGTTCGGCCGCATGCGCCCTGGACCGAACGGGCAAGGCCTTTCCCGCAAGGCCATACTGAGCGAAATCGACAATAGCCTGAAGCGCCTCGGCACGGATTATGTCGATCTTTATCAAATCCATCGGTTCGATCCTTTCACGCCTGTCGAGGAAACCATGGAGGCGCTCCATGATGTCGTGCGCGCGGGCAAGGCTCGCTATATTGGCGCCTCGTCGATGTGGGCATGGCAGTTTGCCAAGCTACAGCATGCCGCAGAACGGCACGGCTGGACCAAGTTTGTTTCCATGCAAAACCAGGTGAGCCTGACCTATCGTGAGGAGGAGCGGGAGATGATCCCCCTTTGTCTTGATCAAGGCGTAGCCTTGTTGCCCTGGAGCCCTCTGGGCGGCGGCAAGCTTACCCGGCCTTGGGGCACTCAAACCAAGCGCGCCACCACCGATCGCTACAACAAGACCATGTATGAAGCAGCGAAGAACAATGATCGCGCCATTGTGGAAGCAGTTGAAAGTGTTGCCAAAGCGCGCGGAGTGCCTATGGCTCAGGTGGCGATGGCATGGGTGCTGCAAAAGCCGGGCATCACTTCGCCCATCGTGGGTGCGAGCAAACTTTCTCATGTCGAAGATGCAATCGCCGCCGAAGCGCTGACGCTCAGTGAGGAGGAGATCGCGCAGCTCGAGGCACCCTATCAGCCTATAGCAGTTGCCGGCTTCTAGGAGCGACCGGACCCGGCTCTGCGCTGGTTTGGTGTCGGTAACCAGGCGGGAAGCGTTCTTGCCTGGGTTAGCCTCCGGAACTGTGCAGGGATCTGCAGATTGCGGATCGAAGCGTTTCTGCGGCGAGGCAATCAAGTGGCGCAAGTATCCAAGGCGGAAAATCCGAGCACCGGCTTAGCTTTTATGGTGACCGGTACGTCGAGCGGTATCGGGCATGCCTTTAGCAAGCTGGCGGTTGGCAGAGGGGCACGGGTCTTTGGGACCGTACGCAACCAAGAGGATGCAGCCCAGGTCGCTGATGAGTTGGGGCCCCGATATTGTCCCCTGATTTGCGACGTACGCGACGAGAAGGCCGTGGCCGATGCGGCAGAGCAGATCCGATCGTTGCTTGATGGCAAGCGACTTTCAGGGCTGGTGAACAATGCAGCCATAGCCATTCCAGGGCCCCTGATGCTGCAACCTCTAGAGGAGTTGCGAGCACAGCTTGAGACCGATCTGGTTTCGCTGTTTATCGTCACCAAGGCTCTTGGCCCGTTGCTCGGTGTGGATCCCGGGCTGATTGGCCCGCCAGGACGCATCGTCAACATGTCCTCGATTGGCGGCAAGCTCAGGCAGCCCTTCGCCACTGCCTACATCGCCTCAAAGCACGGGGTTGAAGGGTTTACCGGAGCGCTGCGGCGGGAGCTTCAGGTTTATGGCATCCATGTCAGCGCGGTGGCACCCGGACTGGTGAGCACCCAGGTTTGGGACAAGGTAGCCAAGCTCAAAGGGCGCTATGACGGCACGGCTTACGAGGAGCCGTTTAACAAGGGCATCGCCACCATGGTGGAAGGCGGCACAAGGCATGGCATCAGCCCCGATGCTATTGCTAAGGTTATTTGGCAGGCCATGACCGACCCGCACCCAAAACTGCGTTACCGCCCATCGAACCACCCCATTCTTGAGCATGGCGCACTCATGGCGCTGCCGAAGCGGGCAATCGATTGGGCGCTCGCCCGCGGCATTGGGCTACGGCGTAGAGGTTCGTGATTGAACTGCCAGAGCCGCCAAAGCGGCTGATCTCCTAAGCTATCGATGGTTCTGCAAGCCGCGCCAGAACGCTCCAACGATGTTGGAATAGTCGTCCGTCCACACAGCCAGGTCTCGTCGCGCCGGTGTTGAAACCCAGTTTTCCGAGGTTGCGATCGGACCTACATTCTCTCCGTCGCGCGCGGAAATTACCACTGATGACCGGAAGATGAACTCGTCGCTTCGGTCGGACTTAGAGTGCGAGACCCAACTCGCCATTCCATTTGCATCAGCGATTCCGACGACCACATCCGAAAGATCAAGATGACGGTTTGTAATATGCATGACTACGGCGCCATTCGGTGTGAGCTTGCGCTTGTAGATCGCCATGGCCTCGGCCGTTGCCAAGTGTACCGGAACGGCATCGGACGAATAGGCGTCCACTATGATTAGGTCATAAAAGCCGTCGGTTTCTTGAGCAATCGTCAGCCGGGCATCGCCGATGACTGGTTTGAGGCCGGGCATGCACTGGCTTATGAAGCTGAAATTGTCGGGGTTTTTCGCCAGATCAACTATGATCGGGTCGATTTCGAAGAATTTCCAGGTTTCTCCGGGAGTAGCGGCACAGGCGAGCGAGCCGGTGCCAAGACCAATAACGGCGACGCTCAGGGGCCCGCCTTTCGCAGCCCTGACGGCAGAGATCGCCTGCCCCATACCGCCACTTTGATGGTAGTACGTGATTGGTTCCGGCTTGCCTGATAGAGGCTTGCCAGTGGCATCGAGCATTTGCTGGGCACCATGCAGCGTCGTGCCATTCATAAGAACATGGTAGCGGCCTTCGTCCAGTGCCACCACTTCATGCACGCCAAAAAAGCTGCGCGCCGCATACAATGTTCCCGCATCATCGGCTTGGAAGCGAGTCAACGTTAGGGCAAGCACCACCAAAGCGAAGATCTGGAACCTGTCCGCTCGGCTGGCAACCGCCAAGAACATGACTGCGATAGAGAGCACCAAGATGGCGACGAGGCTTAGGCCTGCCGCAAGGGCGGGCGTCAGGCTCCCGCGGAGAAAGATGGGAGCACAAAACAGGAGGGCTAGAGCCGCAAATACCGGCCAAAACCATGAGCCTGCCTTTGTTGAGCGCTCATTGTCGCGGGGAAGGCACAACACTGCCAGAGCTATTAAGATTGGGTATTCGGCAATCCATGAGAAAAGGTGGGGCGCCAGCAAGCCAGCGAACAGGCCGCCCACCATGCCGCCAAACGATAAAAGGAAGTAGAAGCTGGTCAGATACCGCGGATGCGGGCGCGAGATGGCAAGCTCCCCATGGCAGGTCATGGTGATAATGAAAAAGCAAAGCAGGTGCAGGCCTAGCTCCACTACGATGTTGGTTACACCACCAAGCGCCAGAAGCAGGATCACAATAGCCACGGCAATTGGCGCGGCCTTGAGCATGAAGCGGTGCGGCAGCAGTGGCCTTGTTTGGAAAACCAGCACCCATGTCAACAAGTAGAACGACAGCGGCACCACCCAAAGCAGGGGCGCTGCCGCTACGTCGGTCGAGATGTGCGCCGTTACTGCAACCAGAAGGCCAGAGGGGACTGCCGACAAAACGACCCAGCGCAAGCGCTGGAGCCAACTGGGCTTCGATCTAGTCTCGTCAGCCACGCTGCCCTTGTCTGTGGTGGGTTCATCTGACCGCAATAACAGGACGCCGCAGACAGCAATCAAACCTGTCAGCAGGGCAAAACCCCAAGTCCAGGACTGGGTCTGCACATGCAATGACAGGTTTGGTTCGATCAGAAGGGGATAGGAGATCAGCGCCAGGAAGCTGCCGATGTTTGAGGAGGCATAGAGAAAATACGGATCATGCCCGCTTGGATGTCCAGTGCCGACGAACCAAGCCTGCAACAGGGGGCTGCTCGCCGAAATAGCAAAAAATGGAAGCCCGATCGATATGGTGAATAGCCCGAGCAGCCAGAGAGCTGAACCGCTCTCCGGAGGGTTGCCCCAACCTGCCGCCACGGACAATGGCAGGGTCAACATGGCAGCAAGCAGAACAGCGATGTGGATGCCTACGGCAAACTTGCGAGAGCGTGACTGCGTAATGAGATGCGCATAGGCATAGCCAGCCAGCAGCAAAGACTGGAAGAACACCATCGCCACGGACCAAACACCGGGTGATCCACCGAGTTGGGGGAGAACCATTTTGGTAAACAGCGGCTGCACGGAAAAGAGCAGAACGGCACTGCAAAAAATGGTAGCCGTGTAAACCGCAAGTACAAACCGGTCGCGTGAGTTTTGCTTTGCTGTCGGCAAGAACAACATGAACGCTCCATGGGAAGGTAGACGTGGATCACCGTCTCACCATCCAGCATTCTAGAAGCTTACCAATAAGACTTGCTTACCGGCCTAGGCGTTGTCAGGCTGTTTCAAACTTGCCCTGATGCCGTGATAGGCGGCAGCCGTTGTGCCGGCATAAACAGCGTGGAAAGCGGCGTCGGTTGCGAGCGATTGCGCGCCCCACTCCGAGGGCGGCGACGATAGTTTAAGGCTTGGCAGCAGCGCCAACCCGGTGCCCCAAACCAGCGCAAAAAATGCGGCGCCGGTTGCGGGTTCACGGTTCTCAAGTATGCTCGCGAGCAGGCCGAATGCACCGCCGAGCGCCACGCCATAGGACCAGTGCACCTTATTGGACAAGCGGGCCTCTTGATCGTCGCAGGTTGGGTGAAGACCGAACACCTTCTCCGCTCCCTTGGCTGGCGTGTTGGATGCTTCGCGACCTGTCGCCTTCATCTCGGCCGTTTGAGCGGCTGTCATGAGTGCCGTTCCGATAGCTCCCGCCACTAGCCCGATGGCGATGTTAGCGATGAAGTTAGTTTGTGCTGCCATGTGCTGTCCTTTGCTGCTGTGCCGGCGACGCTGTGGAACACAAGAGCCTTCATGATTTCACTCGGCTGATCACCTGGAGCTAATCCGAGGAGAAATAGAAGGTTCATCAGGAGCTAAAGTTTAACCCCGATTACAGCAGTCAAACGACGTTTTTCACTTCTGATTAGTCACAAAAGGATTGTGTCTAGAGCCGCAACTTTTCAGGAACCATCTATGCGCCAAGATGCGCCGGCTGCTCTGGAGGCAAGATGATGACGCATGGCTTGGCACAAATGGCCGTGGACGATGTACCAAGTTTTGAAACGATCCTTGATGCTCTGGGTCATCCTGTCCTGTTGATCGAAGCGTCCGGGCTGATCGTCTATTGCAACAAGGCAGGCCAGGATGAACTCGGCGTTGATTTAGTGGGGAGCCGGATGACAGACCTGTTGCCGTCTTTCCCTGAGACGGCATTGGCTCTTCCATTTACGGCAACGCTGTTAACGAGTGATCAGCGCAGCTTTAGGGTCGCCATGAGTGCGGCGGGAAATCGCCATTTCGTGGTCAGCCTCCATGCGATGGCTGCTTCGCTGCCGATGTCGATGCCGCAGGACGTGGATGAACTGACCGGCTTGGCGAAACGATCTACCTTAATGGCGACGCTGACCAATGCGCTAGCCAAGCGTGAGGTGGGTGAGCCGGGTTTTGCAGTGCATTGCATTGACCTGGACCGGTTCAAAATCGTCAACGACACGCTTGGGCATGGCTTGGGCGATTTGCTGCTTACCAAAGTCGCGGGCCGCTTGAAGTCGATCTGCCGTGGCAGTGATTTGGTCGCGCGGGTAGGCGGTGACGAGTTCGTCATCGTTCAGCATGGCGTATCGGATGTGGCCGATGCCGAGCGCCTGGCTACCCGGATCGTTGACCTTGTTGGGCGCACCTATGTGCTCGAGGGGCACACGGTGAACATCGGGGTGAGTGTCGGCGTTGCGCTGCAGAAGGAACAGACGCAGGCCCGCGACATCGTCCGAGACGCCGACCTTGCCCTTTACGAAGCTAAGCGTGCAGGCAAGGCCAGGTACCGGCTGTTCGAAGCCGGCATGAGCGTCGCGCTTCAAGAGCGCCGCGAGTTGGAGATCGACCTTCGCCGGGCGTTGGCGCTCAAGCAGTTCGATTTGCACTTCCAGCCTTTCATGGAGCTGGAGACCAACAAGGTGCGAGGCTTTGAGGCCCTGCTGCGTTGGTCGCATCCCATCCGCGGCAATGTCCCGCCACTCGCCTTTATCACCATTGCGGAAGAGACCGGACTTATTGTCAAGATCGGCGAGTGGGTGCTGCGCTCTGCGTGCCTTGCAGCGAGTTCATGGCCGGACGAGATGATCGTTGCGGTCAATGTCTCGGCATTGCAGTTCAGGGCCGATAACCTTCTGTCCACAGTGCAGGATGCACTTGGCGGCGCTGGCCTTCCTGCTCACCGGCTGGAGCTGGAAATTACCGAGAGTGCTCTCCTGGATGATGCCGCGAATGTGGTGGAAACGCTCAGGGAACTGCACGGGCTTGGCGTCAAAATCTCAATGGATGATTTTGGCACAGGTTACTCGTCGCTGAGCTATCTGCAGAAGTTCCCCTTCGACAAGATCAAGATCGACCGCTCGTTCGTGGCCGAAGACACCGAAGACAGCCGGGCCATCTTGAGCGCCGTTGCAGGGCTCGGCGCGAGCCTGGGCGTCGCTATAACTGCCGAGGGCGTTGAAACCGCCCAACAGCTGGAAAAAATTCGCGGCCATAACTGCACGCATGTGCAGGGCTACTTTACCGGTCGACCCATGCATGGTGATCGCATCGGTGACTTCTTGGGTGCACATAGTTCGAGGAACGAGAATGTCTGACGCGCTTTATCGCCTGGTTTATTATAGCCGCAATTTGGTTGCCGGTGGTGAGCAGGCCCTCCGGTCCAATCTTGAAAGCATTCTTGAGAAAAGCCGTATCAACAATGGCCGTGACGCAATCACTGGCGCCCTATTGTTCAACTCGGGCTGCTTCGCACAGGTGCTCGAAGGGCCACTGCAGCAGTTGGAGTCCGCTTTCGAACGCATCCAGCAGGACGATCGTCATGGCGAAGTGTCCTTGCTGGCACTTGATCCGATTGCAGCGCGCAGCTTTCCCAACTGGGCCATGGGCTATGTTGGCGGATCGGCAGAACAGTCGGAAAGCTTTGCTGCGATAGGTCAGGACAGTGGCTTTGATCCGGCTCGCCTTAATGGCGAGCAGCTCTTCAAACTGCTCAAGGACTTGGCCTTGCAGGAAGAGGCTGCAGCGGCTTAGGCCTTTAGGTCATCTCAATTTGGCGCAGTCCGTGGCGCCGGAGGCGGAATTTGGCTAAGCGAATGTCCAAGACTTTAGCGGCCGAGATTGCCGAGCGTTGCCTTGCGGTCACCAATCCGGCGAACCGGACGCTGGCGCTGAAAGCCGCGCTGCTGCGACACGGGTTTGCAGCGCGGGTGCCAGAGGGCGATGAGCTTGCGGAACGCGCGGCTTTGGCCGAGTGGCTGCTGGCGACTTATTCGCCGCGCGAATAGCGGATCAGTTCAGAAAAACCGTTACAGCGTCGCCGCGGCCTTCGGCGTCGACGACCGAAAGGGTGACATAACCCGGACCATCGGGAACCCAGGTGTCCTGGCGGGCAAATTCCGGGCGACCGAAGGGGGCGCCGTTGGCAAAGAAGGTGAAGGGTGGAACGCCATTGCGCACCTTGACCATAAGGGGGGATGCGTCGGCGCTGCTGAGGCCCAGATCGACATCGACACCGTCGCCGGGAAAGGCAATCTCGGGCGCGGCGTCGCGGGCAACCTTGTCGTCATCGGGATGGCGGAAGCGGCGCAGGGGAGTTGGTAGTTCGGTATTGGAGGCGATGACGGCGCCCGAAGGTGGACGCGGCAGCGGTGCGCGCCGGTCGCCCAGGCGGTCGAACGCCTCAAACAAGATCGGGGCGGCGCTCATAATGCCAGACAGGCCAGGGACGGGGGCGCCGTCCGGGCGGCCGACCCAGACGCCGATGACTGTCTTGCCATCAAAGCCGATCGACCAGGCATCGCGGTAGCCATATGAGGTTCCGGTTTTATAGGCGACACGGCCAGGAGATCCGTTGAGCGGAGGCGGCACATCGGCGAGGATATCTGCGACGTACCATGCGGCGATCGGATCGAGCACTGGGGGGACTGGGCCAAGAGGAGCCGGCAGGGGTGCGACACCGTCATGGAGGGCCACCGGCATGCCGCCGCGGGCGATGGCGGCATAAACGGATACGAGATCGCGCAGGCTAATGCCGACACCACCCAGGCCGACGGCAAGGCTGGGTGCTGTGTTAACCGGCAGGCGCGGATCGGCATTGCCGCGGCGCAAGCGCGATACAAGGCGGGCGGGGCCAACTGCGTCGAGGACAACGACGGCCGGGATGTTGAGCGATTCGGTCAGTGCGTCATGAATGGTGACGGTGCCGCGGCTGAAGCCGTCAAAATTGACCGGGACGTAGGCGCCGAAAGCAGTTGGGCGGTCTTCGATCAGGCTTTGCGGGTGGGCAAGACCGAGCTCGAAAGCGAGGCCGTAGATGAGCGGCTTGAGCGTCGAGCCCGGCGAGCGGATGGCCTTGGTCATATCGACGAAGCCCGCGCTTTGGGTTTCGAGCAGGCCGGCGGAACCAATGGAAGCCAGAATATCGCCGCTCTCGATATCTGCGGCAACGATGGCGACGGATACCTTTGGATCGATGAGGCGGGCGCGAGCTGCGCCAAGCCGTTCCAGCGCTTCTTGCATGCGCTTGTCAATGGTGAGCTCCAGCGGGCGGGCGCTTGGCTGGGCCTTGATGGCCTGCTCGGCCATGTGGGCGGCAAGCATGGGGAAAGCGCGGCGAGCACGGGGCACCGGCTCGCGTTTGGCGGCATTGGCTTCCTCAATGCCAAGAGCGCCCATGGCAACGAGCCGGTCGAGCACCATGTTGCGGCTAGCTAGCGCTGCCTCGGGGTCGCGGTCGGGGCGACGGGCTTCGGGCGATTGTGGCAGGGCGACGAGGAGCGCAGCCTCGGCGGTGGTGAGGCGCGTCGGCTCCTTGCCGAAATAGGCTAAAGAGGCGGCGCGAATGCCTTCAATATTGCCGCCATAGGGAGCGAGGGTGAGGTAGAGATCAAGGATCTGGTTCTTGTCGAGTTGCTGTTCCAGATGGCTTGCATGCACCATCTGGCGCAGCTTGCCCCACCAATTGCGAGTGGGCTGGCCTTCCAGGAGACGCGCCACCTGCATGGTAAGGGTCGAGCCGCCGGACACGACGCGCCCCCCTGCCCCGACGAACTGCCCGGCAGCGCGCGCCATGGACGACCACGCAATGCCGTCGTGATCGGCAAAGGTGCGGTCTTCATAGGCGATGAGCATTTCGAGAAAATGAGAGTCGACGGCCGCACGATCAACGGGAAGGCGCCAGCGGCCGTCAGACGTTGTAAACGGGCGAAGCAGCGCGCCATTGCGGTCGGTTACCGCGACCGAGACTGGCAGCGCTGCTAAATCCGGCGCCGGCGGCAGGGTTTGGCTGATGCCAATCAGAACGGAATTGGCTTGGATGAGACCAGCGCTGGCCAGCACGAAGAGGCTGAAACTGACAAGCGTGAGCCGCCGCATCCAAGGGCGCGGCGGTTTTGCAAGGTTCTGGTCGGCTGCAGCGGTCATGGTCTGGTTGCAGTGACCTCGATTTGGCCCGAAGCCGTATTCGCCCGGAATTCAGGACGATACATATCCTCGACCGCAGCGCCGGGTAGCACGAAAGTGCCTGGCGTCACGGCGCGTACAACGTAGGCCGTAGTGAAGGTGTTGAAATCCGAGAAGTACCGGTATGCTGCGACATACTGATCGGTCCTGGCCTCCACATGGTTAGCGGCGTTGAGCGCGAGCCAATTGTAATCGCTGGCGCCGTCGCCGGCGGACAGGTTCGGGTTCTCGATTTCAAAGCCTGCAGGGAGCGGGTCCGAGACGAGGAACTGTCCCGAGCCCAGTTGACCGGGGGTTACCGTCAAGACAACGACCAGACGTTCGTTCTGAGCGATAGGTTCGAGTTCAGGATCGACCTGCGTACCATTGGGCAGGAAGTATTCCCGCGTGATGGTGAACCCGTTGTTGTTGGCATCGGGCGCAACCGCCGGATAGCCGCTGACGGTCACCTTGGCTTCGGTATCGCTCGTTGCTGTATTGGCAATGTCGATTGGTTCGAAGCCTTGCTGATCGAACTTGCGGTAGACCTGACCGGTCAGCGCCTCCCCATTGATGGTGATGGAGCCGTCGGTCGCGGCCTCGCCCAGGGCGGCCGCTGCAAGGAGCGTCCAGCTGTCTTCCTGCGTCGAGGTATACTCGGTGCGGTCACGCAGCTTGGCCAGTTGGTTGGCAAGGCCAGTCAAGTCAACGCTCTGCGGTTTGAACTCGGCGGCAAGTGCCAGAACACCTGCCGTGTCGCGCAAACGGCTGCCATAGTCCGCACGATAAAGGCGGCTGTCGTCGGGCTCGGAGAGCCCCTCAACGGCTGCCGCAAAGGCGGCTGCGGCGCGTTCGGTATCGCCATAGAGCGCAAGAGCTGCACCCAGTTGAGCCTGGGCCAAAGGTGAGCCGAACGCTTCAAGACGGGCTTCGAAGTAGTAGCGTAGATCGCCCATGGCCGCACGTCCGGCGCGAGCCAGATCGTAGAGCGCATAAGCAACATCCTGGCCGCCATTGTCGAAGTCGGAGGCGTAGGAAAGCTGATTGGAAAGGTTATCTAGGGCCATGGTCATAGCCTGATCGGGAACCTCGTAACCAGCCGCTTGAGCACGCAGCAGGAAGTCGGTGACAAAGCCATCTAGCCAGAAGTCACCGCCATCAAACGGACCCCAGAGGCCAAAGCCGCCGCCGGAGGTCTGCTTGGACAGAACACTGCCGATCGCGTCGGTGACGGTCTTGTTGAGTTCCTCGTCGCCTTCAAGGCCAATGAGCTTGGCGACGTCGTTAAGATAGAGCAGCGGGAAGGCGCGGCTAGCTGTTTGCTCGGCGCATCCATAGGGATATCGATCAAGCGCGAGCAGCAGGCCGGGCACGTCGAGGCGTGCCAGAGGTCCAACAGCAAGAGTGATCTGGCCGGTATTGGCAAGATAGCTGTCAAAATAGCTGGCGTCGATGTTGATGCTTTCACCGGCCTTGATGGGCAGGATTCGGCTGGTCGCAACTGGGGCGCTGACGGGGCGTACGCCGAGGGTAAGGTCCTTGGTCGTGGTGGTGCCGTCGGGCGCGGTGATGGTCAGGGCAAGTGGCCAGTCGCCGATTGAAATGCCGGTCAGCGACAGACTCAGCGATGTCCGATCGCCCGTCGCGAGCTCGACTTCGGTGTTCTCCGCATCGGTGTCGATGCCGGTGCCTGTGGACAGGGCAATGCCATAGGTGCCCGGGGCGCCTTCGATGTTGTTGATCTCAACCAGGAGGCGAGACACGTCATCCACGCGGAGGAAGCGTGGCGGGCTCATTGTCACGACGACAGGGTCACGAACGATGACATCGGCGTAGGCATGACCCACGGCCGTGTCGTTCCAGGCCATGGCCATGACGCGCACGGTGCCGGAGAAATCTGGCATGTCGAAGGTGATGCTTGCCTTGCCTTCGCTGTCGACCTGGACAACGCCTGAATGCAAAGCAACAAGCACGGAGGTGGCTGGAGGCGTGCCGAGGCGCGAACCGCCACCATCGCCGCCTGAACGCATGGCGCCGGGCAGCCCCTGCGTCGGATCGATCAGCGAGCCATAAAGGTCGCGGATGTCCATGCCGAGCTGTCGCTGGCCGAAATACCAGCCGTCGGGATCGGGAACCTGGAAGTTGGTAAGATTTAGGATGCCGAGATCGACGGCAGCCACCGCTACATATGCGGTCTGGCCTGCGGCAAGATTGCCGAGGTCGACCGTTGTCGTGAAGCTCTGGCGTGGAAGTGTCACTTCAGGTGTATCGAGCGTCACATCAAGCTTGCGGTCGCCGGGATCGACATCGGCGAAAGCAAGGCCAAGGGCGCGCGAGGGCATGCGCTTTTCCGCAACGTCCGATGGCCGATAAAGAACCGCCGTGACATAGGCGCCGGGACCCCATTCGTCGGTGACTTCGAGCGGCACGGTCGTGCCGCCTTCGGGAACCTCGACGGCTTCCATGGCGATGACGCGGTTGTCGATGACCATGATCAGGGCGGTACCGGCAAACTGCGGATCAAGCTTGAGGTTGGCGGTTTCGCCAACGCGGTAAGCCGGCTTGTCGAGCGCGACCTGCAGGGTATCGGGCGTGTCAGAGCCGGCCTGGGCATAATAGTAGCCGGCATAGAACTCGTAGCTTGACGAGGTCGCCTCAGGGCCGGTGCTTTCGACTTCAACGCGGTAGAGGCCCCAATCGACATTGGCGCCGATGATGGCCGGGCTGCCGGCTGGCGTATCAACCGTACCAGTTGCCACTTCGCGGGTAGTGGTGATCGGCTCCCATTTCCAGGCGCTACCGTCGCGGTACCATTGGTAATTGGTTTCGACGCGCGAAATGGTCCAGTCCAGACCGGATAGGGCGATTGCTTCGCCTTCGGGCGAAACGGTCACGATCTCGAACTGCGCTTGGCTCCCTTCGGCAAGGCCTGATGCATCGCTAAAGACAGGCTTGATGCCGATGCGATCACTCGTGGCGAGGACGGGGCGGGTGATGCTGCGCTCTATAGCACGGCCATTGCTGTCAACAAGGCGCAAGAGAATCTGCGCTTCGAGTGGACGGGTGGTGACCTGTGGCGCAGGCAGAGTGACTTCGGCCACGGCATTGCCGGATTCGTCAGTGTAGCCGACAACGCCAAGGGGCTCGCGCGTGGTTTCAATAGTATCGTCCAAACGGCCAAAGACATAGCCGGGGAAGCTTTCCATCGTGGTCAAGGGCCGCACGATGGCATCGGCTTCGACAGCAAGATCGGGTGCCGTGGCGCCGTAAAGATATTTTGCCGCTACATCGATCTGGTTGGGTTCAGCGGTGGTGAATGGGCCTTGTGGCGCGGTAACCTCGAAAGCGAGACGCTCAGGCTCGAAATCCTCAACAAGGAAAGTGGTGCTGGAGAGCGCCTCGGCGTTTGGATCGGAGAAGAGGCGCAGGGTCCAGGAGCCGCGCATGGCTTCTTCTACCATGGGGAGGGCCGCCCAATAACCGCCGGCGCCCTCGTCCTTGAGCACCTGGGTGGAGGCGACGACACCATCCGGCCGCTCGATTTCGAGCGTCAGGGGAATATTGGCGACGGCCTGGGCGCGTTCGTCACGCAAGAGCGCGGTCAGGTAAACCGTTTCGCCAGGGCGATAGACGCCGCGTTCGGTGGTTGCAAAAACGTCGAGCGGACCGGGGGACGGGCGCCCCTCGACGCCACGGTCGGTCAGATCAAAAGCCGGACGTGCAAGATCAAGGAAGGCGTAATCGCCATTGGCAGTCTCGACCACGAGAAGTTGTGGCGCCCTGCCCCCGGTACCGCGAGAAAGACCTGGCGCGAAGGTCACTCGGCCTTCGGCGTCGGTTTTTGCTTCGCCCAGGATCTCGTTGTTGACGGCGACCAGGCGCACATCGGCGCCGGTCTTTGGCTTGGCATCGCTTAGGCTGCGCACGAAGGCATGCAGGCCATCATCGCCCGAGAAGGTGGTTAGGCCCAGATCGGTAACGATAAACCACTGGGTGGCCATGTCGCTCCAATAGTCGCTATCATCCTTGTCTTTAACACGGGCGGTAATGACATAGGCGCCGGCCTGCAATTGACCAATCGCTTCGGCTACCGGGATAGCAGTCGTGATCAGTTCATTGGGCTGGCCTGATGCCAGATCGACTTCGCCAGTCCAGACTTCCTCGCCAACCTGATTGGCAATGTTTTCGGCGGAATAGTCGCTCAGATTGCCTTGGAAAATGCCGTCCCGAACGGCGGTCGCGATTGAGCGGTCGCCGATGCGGTAGATCATAGCTTCGGCGATTTCGGCATTGACCGAAGTGATTGGCAAGCCGCCGCCGAGCCCAGCGGGCATGACATAAGCATTGTTGGCAAAGCCGACGAATGGCGTGCGATCGGGCACATAGACGTCAAGCACGACATCCTTGCTGAGTGTTTCACCATCGGCAGAAGGCAGGCCGGCGCGGAGGCGGACGTCATAGCGGCCGCCATGCTCCACGCCCTCGATGCAGATCTGTTCCTGCTCTGTTTCGACCGATGCCTGGGGGGTGTCGCCCACAACGACAAAGGCCGACAGATCGGTCGAGCCGAGTGGGCTCGAGAATATCGCGCAAATGCGCGGCGACGCGGCTTCGGCATCGACCACGTGATCGACCACGCGGAAGCCGTTTTCGGCAACGACCTGTGCGAGGCGTTCAGCCACGGCATCATTGGGCGCGAGCTTGATGGCAAGGCGGTAGGTGGCGATCACTTCGCGCCACATGCCGCGGAATTCCATGGCATTGGCGAGGGCCGCCAGCGCATTGCCGCGATCCTGTGGATCAGAGGCGCGCAGGAAACTGTTCATGGCGGCGGCACTTGCCGTCATTGCCATGTCGTAGCTGTTGTCGCCTTCGGCTTGGCCGACGACGTTCTCAGCCTCTCGCAGGGCAGTCTGCGCAAGTGCCTGCCAGACATAAAGATCGTTGGGGTTGATGGCCAGGGCCTGGCGATAGGCGACCATGGCACCAGCGCGATTGGCGGCTGCAGCGGCTTCATCGCCCTGAGCGACCAGATCGGCATAGATGGCCTTGGGCGGAGGCGTGTCGGTTTGCGGCAAGGCCAGCGCGAAGCTCTTGGCTTCTTCAATCAAGCTATCTGCCGGGAACGGCAATTCGGACTGCCGCACGGATTCGATGACTGCAGGCGATGGCGAGCGTGAGACGCGGCCAGACGTTGCGCCCCCGAACTGCGCCTCTTCGCTGGCTGCGGCCTTGAGAAAGCACCAATTGGACTGGTTGTTGAACGTGAACGCACGACAAATGTTGTCATCGGCGCAAGCAGCCGTGCACGCATCGATGTCGGTGTCGCGGATAATGGAATAATCCGACCCGGGGAGATCGATGTTTTCCAGAATGGTGATTTTCTGATCCTGCGCATTGGCCAGGCTCATCCCCAAGCCCATTACCAATGCCGCGCCAAGCCAACGCAAAGCCTTAAAATTCCGGTGCATGCTGCCTCCCCATGCTCCAAGCCAGGGCAGCATATCCATGTTAAGCGTGGATAGAAAGCAAGAGGCTGAAATAGTGTTTAACGACTTTACCGAGAAGTATTTTTCTTCTTTGGACCCTGTTTCTGCTTGCGTTCGTCATATTGCGTTCATCTACTTATCTATGAAGGCGTAGTTCTGGGATAGCACATCTGCAGAGGTCCAAGGAGTTGGCGTAGGACAGCAAAAAGCCAGCATCTTGAACGGACGCCGGCCTCGCTGAGTTTAGCTATTTTAGATCCAGTAAGGTGCTACCCCGTAGTAATCGTAGACCAAGCGGCCATTGTCGGCGGCTGAATAGCTGTCGTCGTCGTGGGCGTATTTCGGAGCGCCCTGCAATTGCTCCTTGGTGACGTCGATGCGGTAGCCGCCCAAAGATTCGTCATAGTTGAGCATGGACCAGGGCAGCGGATAGTGTTCGGTGCCCACGCCCAAAAAGCCGCCAAAGCTGAGTACGGCATAGGATACCCGGCCGCTGCGTTTTTCGACCAAAATGCGCTCGATGGCACCGATATGATCGCCGCTAGGATCAAAGACCTTGGTGCCTTCCACCTTGTCGGACGCAATCAGTTCGTGCGTTTCCGTAACATTGGGATCGCGGGTACGAACGTCTTGATAAGCCATTTTCTAGCTCCTCTTGCTTGCGATAGGAAAGGAAACGCCCAAGCCTTGATGCAGGTTGCCGTGTTTAGGTGCCGTTTTGGCGAGGAAGGAACATAGGGGCGCGGAACTCACGGCAGTGCGGCGCATTCATCATCTAGAAGCGCGAGCAAGGGTATTTGGAAGAGGCTACAATGGTTTCGGCGAATTCCAGCGAGCCTGTAAACGGTCAGAGCAGCATCACGCCAGAGGGCATTGCCCACAATGATCTGTTCACTGCCAAGGAAAAGATTGAACTTCTGAACCAGCTCAAAGCCGATTTCACGGTGACCCAGCAAGAGGGGCTGGAGCCTGCTTTTTCGCTCGAAGAGATCGACCGCGCCATATCCGATGTCCGGCAGGATATCGAAGAAGGCCATGGAACCGAAACATTGTCGCGAGGAGATGCCTAATGGCAACCGCACCCAGGACGCCGACGCCCACGGTCGCCAATGTGGACCACCTTGTTGACGAGAATGGCGCACGGCTCGATGTGCCTGATGGCTCTTCGATCAAGGTCGCCGGCGAGCACGAGGCGACGGTTGGCTCAACCGGGCCGACCAATTGGTGGCTCTACGGGCTGATTGGCATTGCGATTGTCATTGCGGTACTTTTCGTATTGCAGATGCTGAACGGCGCACCGACAACGGATGTGCAGCCCGGCACCCCAACAGCCGAGAGCGTGGTTGCACCCGCCACCGATCCGGCGGTGCCCGCGGCAGTGCCAGGCGCACAATAGCGGCAGTGCCAGGCGCACAATAAGAGAAGCGCGGCTGTGTGGCCGCGCCCTTCATGGCTGCTTAAGAACGCTTAGCCGTTGATTGGTGCGATCTGGATTTCGACGCGGCGATTTTGAGCGCGGCCGGATTCGGAAGCGTTGGATGCGATCGGGCTCGTTTCGCCCTTGCCTTCGATATAGAAGCGGCGCTGGTTGATGCCCTGGTTGGCAAGAATGGTCGCGACCGAAACAGCGCGGCGCTGGCTGAGGCTAAGGTTGTAAGTATCGTCGCCTTCGCTGTCGGTGTGGCCGTAAACGTCCACGATCGACTTGTCGAACTTCTTGAGCACCAAGGCGACCGAGACCAGCGTGGAATTGAACGCAGGCTGGACAGTAGATTGATCGGTCGCGAAGGTGATGTTAGACGGCATGTTGAGCACGATGTTCTGCCCAACGCGCGTCACCGAGACGCCCGTGCCCTGCAGCTGGGCACGCAATTCGGCTTCCTGCTGGTCCATGTAGCTGCCGATGGCAGCGCCTGTTAGGCCGCCCACCCCAGCACCAATCAGCGCACCAACGCGCGGATCGCCACCAACGGCAGCGCCCACCAGAGCACCGGCAACAGCACCGCCACCTACCCCGATCAGGGTGCCGCCGGCCGTGTTCGACATCTGTGACTGGCCTGTATACGGATTGGTTGTGGTGCACGCAGACAGGGCAAGGGTTGCCGCCAGCGTGACCAGGATTTTCGACTTCATTAAATGTCCCCCAAAATGGATTCGGTCGCGGCCGTTGTTGGCCACTGAATAAGGCGCAACCGTGATCAGGCAAAAGTGCTGAACGGCAGATGAACGGCGCGGCTTATCGGTGCGGATAGACGGCATCTATCTGGAAGTGTTGCCTGGAAGCCATGGTGCTGTTGCCATGGCTAGCAAGCCCTGCCGAAGGATGCTTTTCGGCAAGGCAGTTTCGCTCAGCCTAAATGCAGCTGCCTAGGCGGTCGCTGCGGCCGCTATGTCACGCCGTTCGGTAGTTTCGAGCAGGGCAAGCACATCGTCGACACGCGTGAGGAAGCGCTCTTCCATGGCAAAGTTAAAGGTGACGTATTCGCGGGCGGGCACGAAGGTGCAAAGATTGGCGCTGGGGTGGAACGAGCCGACATAGACCGGCTCCATCAGGCTTTTGGTCATGTTGCCATACATGCGGTGTGGTGGCACCAAGGTCAGCACCACATCGGTCGAGCCGTTGAAGCGAAAGAAATGGTCGCGATACAGGAACGGCATGACCCGCGATATTTGGCGGTGCATGGCGAACATCTTCATCAGAATGAACTGGAAGGTGGTGGTGTCCTTGCTTTCGATGTCGGTCAACGAGCGATCGATGGAGCGGACATAATCAATGAAATCGCTCTTTACCTCGAACTTGGCACGTAGCGCACGGACACGGAACTGATCATCGTCCACCTCCGAGCGTTCGGAATGATCAAGCATCGTGTAGGCGGCGCTGATGAACTCAGCTTCTTGCTTATTGCCGGCAAAGTCGAGTGCGCGGGTGATCAGGCCGAACATTAAGGAGCGCTGGCGCACGCCGATGCGATTGGCTAAATCGCGCAGGCGGGAGCGCTGGATAGCAACAGACCTAAATCCTAGTTCCTTCATCGGAACAGCTTGCCGATTAGCTTGGAAAAGCTGGATGGAAACGCCGAGCAGCGCGCCGATGCTAAGGCCCAATTGCCGCTTGAATGGCAATTTTGCCTTGATGGGCTTGGTCACCGACCGAGCGATCGATTGCGAGCGGGTGAGCAAGGAAGAGTCATGCCCTTCAAGCAAAGCATGGCTGGAGCGGACCAGCACCATGGAGGCGCGGCCCTGTGCATCGGGACCGCCGCGGCGGGTGATCGCGTAGACGCGGAACAGCGGGAGATCGTTGCGCTCGAAGATGTCGAGCCCCTTGCCCAGCCAGGCATCTGGATAGCCCTCGAAATCATCGACTTCGCGAACCGATGTGATGGCATCAAGGATATGCTTGGGGAAAGGCTGGCCTGGTAGTGCGCCAACAAAGCCGTGCGTCAGCTGTGGCGCGAGCGAGACCATCTCGGCTACGAAGTTCTGTAGCTTCTCGACGTCGAATGCCGTTTCGGAGAACGCGGTAAAATAGACCGTGTTCTTGGAATTGTATAAGAACCACTGGAAGTTGGTGAACAGCGCCTGTGGATTCTTACTGACGGCCAAGGCGGCGCGGCGTAGCAATTCATCCTGTTGAACGGCTGTGTTGTCCAAAGAGTGCTCCAACGTAGTTCCTCCCAAAACCCGATCAAGCTCAGCGTCTATCTTACCGCTTGCCCCAGCGCCCGCAATGGTCTTGCGTTAACAGGGTTTACCGCACACCCAAAACGATCACAAATGGAAGATAAATCGATGTTTTCGCTGACCTGCGAGCTTCTGGCACATTGGCAGAAGGACACGGGCAGTTTAGAACCAGTCTCATGTTGACGCGCTTTTGCAAGGCGCGAACTTGTTGTTGCGCCAAGCCGGGCTGATCGGCCCAGGGGCGCATGAGCGGGCCCGGCCCTGACGCAGATCATGCGAGCAGGGCGGGACAGAAGGGCGAAGAATGGATTATCGCGGCATATTCGAAGATGCAGTGGACACGCTGCGTGCCGAAAAGCGGTATCGCGTGTTCGCCGATCTGGAGCGTATTGCCGGCAAGTTCCCCCGCGCCGTGTATCGCGACGACGCCGACAACCAGCGCGAAATCACCATCTGGTGCTCCAACGATTACCTCGGCATGGGGCAGCATCCCAAAGTGGTCGGCGCCATGCAGGAAACTGCGGGCAAACTGGGCGTTGGTTCGGGCGGCACCCGCAACATTTCAGGTACCAATCGGCCGCTAGTCGAGCTTGAGCGCTCGCTCGCAGATCTGCATCGCAAGGAAGCGGCGCTGGTGTTCACCTCAGGCTTTGTGTCCAATGAAGCGGCGATTTCGACAATCGCCCGGCTGTTGCCGGAATGCGTGATCTTTTCGGACCAGCTTAACCACGCTTCGATGATTCAAGGCGTGCGCCAATCAGGCATGGAAAAGAAGATTTTCCGGCACAATGACGTAGCGCACTTACGTGAGCTGCTTGCTGCGACCGATCGCAAGCGGCCAAAGCTGATTTGCTTTGAGTCGGTTTATTCGATGGACGGCGATGTCGCGCCGATCAAGGCAATCTGCGATTTGGCCGAGGAATTCGGCGCGCTGACCTATATCGATGAAGTCCACGCCGTGGGCATGTACGGCCCGCGCGGCGGCGGCATTGCCGAGCGCGACGGCATCATGGAGCGGATCGACATCATTGAAGGCACGCTGGCTAAAGGCTTTGGCGTGATGGGCGGCTATATCGCAGCCAATCGGGCGATCATTGATGCCGTGCGCTCCTATGCGCCCGAGTTCATCTTCACTACCTCCCTGCCCCCGGCGCTGTGCGCTGCGGCGCGCGCATCCATCGAGCACCTCAAGGGCAATGGGCATGAGCGCATGATGCACCAGCGGCAGGCGCGGCTGACCAAGGCGATCCTGGCCGATGCTGGCCTGCCGGTGATGGAGACCGACACGCATATCGTGCCGCTGATCGTGGGCGATGCGCGCCAGTGCAAGGCAGCCAGCGACATGCTGCTCGACAAGCACAATATCTATATCCAGCCGATCAATTATCCGACGGTGCCCAAGGGAACCGAACGGCTGCGCATCACGCCGACACCGCTCCACAGCGACGAGATGATTTTTGCCTTGCGCCATGCGCTGGTAAGCGTCTGGACGAGTTTGGAACTGCCGCGGGAAAAGGCCGACGCCAAGATCACGGCGAGCAAGCTCACTTCGGGCGATCTGACGCTGCCGACGATCGGCGGTTAGGCGGCAGAGGCGATTACCGTAACCATGAAGTCGATGAGGTCGTTGCGCCGGTCTTGCGGTGAGACGTAGGCTGATATCGCTGGACGGGCTGTCCGCAGGCGCAGCGCTTCGTTAACAAGCTTGCTGTGCTGCGGAAAAGCTTTGAGCGCGTGCTTTGCCGCTGATGTCTTAGAGATAGGCGACTGGGTCGCCATAGTAGCGTGAACACGGGCTACGCCTAGGGCACCCCAGATCAATTCATCATCAGACAAGAGTACGCTGGTTGCAGTAGTTGATCGGCGGATCTCGACCCATGGTTGCCAGTAGCTAGCAAGATTGTTCCGGCTATATTGGACGGCGGCGGCACGGTCGGCTGCTATCCAGCTGGCGTTCGGAACCGGTCCGCGCAGCGCAATCCCATGTTCGGCCAAGGTGAGCCAAGTCACGGGGTGCCGCTCGTCGGGGCTTTGCTGATCCAGTATTCCGGCGCGTATGGCTAAGCCTAAGCCTCGGGGAGGTTGGAGCAGATCTTTGAATTGCAAATAGATGCCATCGCAGTCCGTAGCTGGATAGTCGGCTGCGAGGCCAGTGTGAACTGCGGCAATAGCATCCGTATCGTCATCACCAGACAGGACGCCGATGAAGTCAATGTCACTTTGACCCGGTTGATAGTCGCCGAGAGCAATGGAACCCACAAGATAGAATGCGATGAGCTTGCCTGGGAGAGCGCTATCGAACCGGTCCATCAGCGATCGCGTTGTCTCAGCAACGGGCTGCGGCAGATGCAATTGGCTGCTCGGCTGAGCTGGCATGTTGTGCGGCCGGGGTTAACAGCTCAGAACAATGCGCATAAGGTCGGCTGTGTTACGCGCGCCGAGTTTTTCCATGACGCGGGCGCGGTGGACTTCTACAGTACGTGGGGAAATGCCCAGTTGCTGGCCGGCTTCCTTGTTGGACTGGCCGTCGGAGATCAATTGGAGAACTTCGCGTTCACGCGGGGTTAGTTGGGCAAAACCGCGCACCTCGAGCGACCGGCGGCCGTTTTGCATGGCGTTGAGGTGGACATCGCGGCGCAGACCATCGCGCACGGCTGTCAGGAGGCGCTCCGTATCGACTGGTTTGCCAAGAACGTCGGAAGCGCCGAGCTTCATGGCAGTGACGACAGATTCAAGTTGCGGCGTATCGGACAGCATGAAAACCGGAGTCGCACGCTGCATCGCCTTGATGCGGTGCAGCAACGTTAATCCGTTGATCGGACCGACTTGCAAGTTGAGGACCACGGCATCGGGCATGCGGCGCTCAATGCTGGCAATGAAGCTGCTGGCTTCCACCGAAAAGCTGGTCTGAAAAGCTTCCAGCCTGAACAGGATACTGAGCGCCTCACAGGTAGCTGGGTCGGAATCTACGATATGGATCAGGCGGTCACGGTTGAGATACGTCTGATAATAATCCTCGTCGTTCACGCCGTCCCCCACGTAATTGTTCCTGCGAACAATACTCTGTTCTGTTTTGCCAGCTTCGCGAACTTACCTAGAAAACCGCAGCCGCCGCAGATGTTCTACGTAAATTCTGTCCATGTTTAAGCAAAAGCACAGCACTTTTTCCATACGCATAAAACCTGACATAAAGGTAACAAATATAGGAATATTTTCATTTTCAACCTTCGTCAACGACTTTTTTCCTATTGCCTTGTCGCACGATAAGGCCTTCTACGATAGTCAAGTTTAGCGGATGGGAGCCGTGCGGAGAGCGTCGCGGATCTCTGTGAGGAGGACTTCTTCGCGGCTTGGAGAGGCTGTAGTAGCGACCGGCTCGGCGGCGGCTTGGCGCTTGAGGCGGTTAATGCCCTTGACCACTAGGAACAGAACGAAGGCGATGATCGTGAATTTCACGATAGCGTTGATGAAGAGTCCGATATTGAGGGTTGCGACGCCTGCAGCCTTGGCGGCAGCGACCGATGGCACTGGTACGTTGTTGGGGTTAGACAAGATGACGAACAGGTTGGAGAAGTCGATTCCGCCGATGATCAGGCCGATCAGGGGCATGAAGATATCATCGACGATGGAGGAAACGATGGCGCCGAACGCCGCGCCGATGATGACGCCGATCGCCAGGTCGATCATGTTGCCTTTGACGGCAAAGTCGCGAAATTCTTTGAACATCGACATGAAACGATTCTCCCCCTGTTGCCGCCTGTCCTAAGACGGATCATGCAGCTGAGCTTCCATGAGCCGCCGGGCAAAAGCAATGGGTTGGCTGGCCTTGCATGCTCTGCGGCGGCGGGAGATAGTTCCGGCGACTTCGTTTCATCGGTCCGGATTGCCAATGGTTCCCAATATGATCAACGCTTCGGCAAGCCTGCGGCAGGCGATCGACTATCTGCCGCAAGGCATAGCGGTGTTCGACGCAAGCCTCCAACTGGTGATTTCGAACATGCGATTTCAGGGCTTGCTGGAACTGCCGGACGCGCTTGTAGCGCTGGAAACGGCGCTGTTCGACATTGTCTTATTTTTAGGCGATCGCGGTGATCTGGGCCGGGGAGATGCGGCTCGGCTTGCGAGTGAGCGGATCAACATGCTGACGGCGGCGCCGACGACCGTGACGCAGCTTTTGAGCAATGCCGGCCAAGCTCTGGAATTTCAGTCGAGCCGGTTGCCCGATGGCGGACTCGTCATCAGCTTTGCCGATATAACGCAGCGGGTGGAGGCGGAACGGGCGCTCGAGCGCATGAATCAATCACTCGAGGAGCGGGTGGAAGAACGGACCGCAGCGCTGACGCGGGTCAATGCCGAACTGGAAAGCGCCCGCGCCAAGGCAGATGCGGCCAATCACGACAAGACGCGCTTTCTCGCAGCCGCCAGCCATGACCTGCTACAGCCACTCAATGCAGCGCGGCTTTATACCTCGACGCTGATCGAGCGGGCGAAGCTGACGGGGCTGTCGGACCTGGCTAATTCCATCGAGGCATCGCTCACGGCGGTGGAAGAGATCATGAGCGCGCTCCTCGATATCTCACGGATCGACAGCGGAGCGCTTAAACCTGCGCCGGTGCCGGTTGCGGCGCGCGACCTGCTCAAGAAAATGGAAGTTGAGTTCGGGCCTCTGGCGCGGGAGCGCACCATCTCGCTCAAGATCATGGACACCGAAGCCGCCGTGCTGGTGGACAAGGCGCTAGTGGGCCGTATCGTGCAGAATCTGGTGTCCAATGCCATCAAGTACACCCAGCCGGGCGGGCGCGTGGTGATCGGAGTTAGGCGGCGTGGGAGCCGGATGCGGCTCGATGTTATTGATACGGGAATCGGATTCAATCGGGACCAGCACCGGTTGCTGTTTGCCGAGTTCTCGCGGTTGGAACGCGGCGCGCGCATGGCGCAAGGGTTGGGGCTTGGGTTGTCGATCGTGCAGCGGCTGGTAAGTGCGCTGGGACTGACGCTGGAGCTGGACAGCCGCGAGGGCAAGGGTTCGCGATTTTCGCTTTTCTTGCCCGCAACACGCTCGCTGAAACTAGCGCCGGATGCAGGACCTGCGCAAACAGAGGCAAGTGTTGGGGCGCTCAACTACAAGGTGCTCTGCGTTGACAATGAACGCGCCATTCTTGAGGCTATGGAAGGCCTGCTCAGCCATTGGGGATGTGATGTGCGTACGGCGCTGTCGCTCAAGCAGATTGATCGGGAACGTTTGTTGGAGGGGTGGTATCCGGATCTGGTGCTGATGGATTACCATCTGGACCAGACTTCGGGGCTTGATGCGATTGAATGGCTTCGGCACAATGTGGGTGGGCATTTGCCGGCCGCATTGGTCACGGCGGATCGCAGTCCGGCGGTGCGGACACTGGCCGAGGATAGAGGGATTGCCGTGGTGACCAAGCCGGTAAAGCCAGCGGCGCTGAGGGCAGCAATCAGCGGGCTGGCGAACCAGAGCCGGACCCCGGCCAAGCGGGCGAGCTAGGCAGCGGCGGTAAAGAGACCGGCGCGGCGGCGTTCTAGGGCCCACCAGTAGATCGCGCCGCGGGCGATGAACCAGCAGTGCAAGGCACCCCAAAGGCCCAAATTGCCAAAAGCGGGCTGCAGTACGAGTGCGGCGGCGAGGAAGACAACGAGGGAAGCAACCATGCCATTGCGCATGATGGTGTTGAGTGTCGTCCCGATGAGGATGCCGTCGTAAACGAAAGCGGGCATGAAGGTAAGGGTGCAGAGGGCGGCAATCAGCATGTGGTCACTTGCATAGGCCTGGACCTCGCAATTGGTCGTCATGAGGCTTACTAGCCAAGGGCCGCTGACGTACCACAGCGCACCCAAGCACACGGCAATGGCGAGGCCCCAGAGAAAGCTCAAGCCATAGGCGCGATCAAACGCCGGACGCCAGTTTGCGCCGACCGCTTTGCCGGTTAGTTGCTCGGCAGCCTGCGCGATGCCATCGAGGAAAAAGCCGACCACCATGAGCAGGTTGAGTAGCACCGCATTGGCGGACAGAGCCACCTCGCCCATGCGGGAGCCCTGTGCGGCAAACCAGGCATAGGCGCCCATAAGGGCGGTTGAGCGGATCATGAGGTCGCGGCTGAGGCCAAACATGCGCTGGAGAGCGTAAGCGTCCACCAGTTCGCTGGGCTTGATAGCACCTAGCACTGCAGCAGGTCCGCCATAGTGACGCAGGAACAAGGCCAAGCCAGCCGCGGCCGCTAAGATCTGGGCAATCACGGTGCCGATTGCTGCGCCGGGGACACCCCAGCCGAACCCATGCACGAACCAGATCGACAGGATGATGTCGACGCCGTGGAGCAGCAATTGCAAGCCCATGCCCGTCTTCGCAGAGGCACGGCCATAGAACCATCCGAGGAGGGCATAGTTGATGAGGCTGAACGGTGCGGACCAGATGCGATAATGGAAATAGTCCGCCAGGGCTGCCGAGGCACCGGCTTCTGGTGCCAGCAGAGCGGTGGCAAGCCAAAGGATGGGCCAGGCAAGGGCGATCATCAGCGTGCCGATGCCGACGGCCAGGATGAGCGCACGCGTAACGTGGAGGAGCCCGTCGCGCGGGTCCAGGGCGCCAATCGCCTGCGCTGTCAGGCCTGCGGTGCCGATGCGGAGGAAATAGGCCAGCGAGAACAGCACATCGAACAGGAGCGCTCCAAGCACCAGACCGCCGAGCAGGCCCGCATCGCCCAGACGACCGATGATGGTGATATCGACGAGACCGACCATCGGTTCGGTGATGAAGGCAATCGACGCAGGAAGCGCAATCTTCCAGACATCGGCGTGGTGGACGTTGAAGGGATGTTGCGGGCGGGGATTGATCATGGAGCGGTCCGGAACGTGCCGTGCGTTTCTAGGCGAGCCTACCCAAGGGCGGAAGTGCTATTGCTGCATCCGCCCTGCACAGATGTGGGCGGCTTGCACGTCGACATCGCGCGGGTCGAGCGTTGCGCCGGTCCGGGTCGCCTGGCGGTCGATGTCGCCGCCGATGATCGCAACGCATCGTTCAAAACCGGTGGGCTTGAGCGCGACGGCCGCAGCAATGACGCCGGAGCCCAAGAGGATCGCGACGGCGATCAGGGCCGTGCGCACGCCCTAGTGTTCCACGTCCATGGAGATGATGACATCGGCGCGATCCTGCGACTCGCAAACGAGATCGTAATTGGGCAAATCATTGCGCTCGATATGGGCGCGGTTGCGTTCCTCGGTGAAGAGGCCTTCCTCGCCATGGCGCTTGAGGAGGCGCGCCTTAACGAGATCGCGTGGCACGTCGATGAAAACCGCGTAGTCGAGCAGTGGACGCACGCCCGCCCATGGGCCTTCGGTGAGCAGCAGGTAATTGCCTTCGACGATCAGGATCTTGCATTCGGGCTGGATCGTAAAGGCGTTCTCGACTGTATCCTCGATCTTGCGAGAATAGCCAGGGCCACTCACTGGCTCGGTGGCGCGTTTGAGATGGTGGAGGAAGTTGACGAACTCGGCCCCTTCAAAGGTGTGCGGAGCGCCCTTGTAGTCCACCTGCCCTAAGCCTTCGAGCTTGGCGTGCTTCATGTGGAAGCCATCCATAGGAACAAGCGCTGCCTGGCCTGGGTGCGTGGCGTTGAGCATGGTAACGAGTTCGGCGGCGAGCGTCGACTTGCCGGTGCCGGGGCCGCCGGCAAAGCCGATCGCGATGCGGTGGTGGGCAGCGCTAGCCATCTGCAAGATATGCGGGACGAGGCGGGAGAGTGCCTGGTGGGGCGTGAGGGTAAGGCGTTCGGGTGTCATCAGCGGGACTTGCTCAGGCGGATCAGGAGCCAGATGGGCACCACTAGGACGGCGCCGGTCAGGATATAGGCGCCAATGTCGCTGAAGACGCCGAAGCCGTCGCGGATGGCTGCGTGGAAGAGGTCGATCGCACCATCAATGATGTCCTGCGGGCGCACGCCGAAGACGCTCATCAGGAAACCGACGATCAGCGACAGGATCAACAGCCTTACGATAACCCCACCGGGGCTGCCGCCGAGAAAGCGTTCAAGGCCGGAGCGGCGAGGTGTTTCGGTGGGATATTGATCGCTCATTGGGGGACCTTGCATGGCTTCATGGTTCGCTGGCGATCATATAGGGTGTTTTGCGTTTTGCAGAAGGCCTGTCCTTGTGCCGGAGTTCTGATTGGCCGATCTGCCCCCCGTTATCAATGATTGGTTCGCTCGCAAGGGCTGGGCACCGCGTGAGCACCAATTAGCGGTGCTGCGGGCTTGGCAGGCCGATGCTTCGGCGCTGCTGATCGCGCCGACCGGTGCGGGCAAGACGCTGGCGGGGTTCTTGCCGACGCTGGTGGACCTAGCCCAGGGCAAGTTCGAGGGGCTGCATACGCTCTACATCTCGCCGCTCAAGGCCCTGGCGGTGGACGTGCAGCGCAACCTCAATGCGCCGATCCTCGAGATGAACCTGCCGATAAGGGCAGAGACACGGACGGGCGATACGCCGGCGAGCAAACGCGCGCGGCAGCGGACCAATCCGCCGCATGTGCTGCTGACAACGCCCGAACAGCTATGCCTGCTGATCAGCCATCCGCATGCGGAGCTTCTGTTCGGTTCGCTGAAACGGATCGTGCTGGATGAGTTACATGCGCTGGTGACCTCCAAGCGCGGGGAATTGCTGTCGCTGGCGCTGGCGCGGATCGCGCGGTTGGCGCCGGAGATGAAGATCACAGCGCTGAGCGCAACGGTGGCGCGGCCGGATTTGCTGCGGGACTGGATCGCGCAGCCGGTGCCAGGGCGGGAAACGCAGTTGCTGGTGACTGCTGGTGGCGCGCCGCCTGTGCTCGAGATCCTGCAAACGGAGCAGCGTTTGCCATGGGCAGGTCATTCGGCGAACTATGCCCATTTCGAGCTATATGAGGTCATAAAGAGGCACAAAACTACGCTGTTGTTTGTCAACACGCGCTCGCAGGCCGAAATGCTTTTTCAGGGCCTTTGGGCTGTCAATGACGACTTGTTACCCATCGCGCTGCACCATGGATCGCTCTCGGTGGAGCAGCGACGCAAGGTCGAGACGGCGATGGTCGCGGGCGCGCTCAAGGCGGTGGTGTGTACCTCGACGCTCGATCTTGGCATCGATTGGGGCGATGTCGACTTGGTCGTGCAGGTGGGGGCGCCGAAGGGCAGTTCGCGCATGCTGCAACGGATCGGGCGGGCCAATCACCGGCTTGATGAGCCATCGAAGGCCATGTTGGTGCCGTCCAACCGCTTCGAGGTGCTCGAATGCGAAGCGGCACTGGAGGCGGTGGCGGAGAGCCAGCAGGACAGCGAGGACCCGGTCTCGGGCGGCTATGACGTGTTGGCGCAGCACATACTGGGCATGGCGTGTGCCGCGCCATTCGCAGCCGATGCGCTGTATCAGGAAGTGCTCGGTGCGTGGCCTTACCAGGATTTGCCGCGCGCACAGTTCGATCGGGTAATCGAGTTCGTTGCCACCGGGGGGTACGCGCTTAAAGCCTATGAACGCTTTGCGCGGCTGAAGAGAACCGAAGACGGGAAGTGGCGCATAGCCAATGCGCAGGTAGCCCAGCAATACCGGCTCAATATTGGCACCATTGTCGAGGAGCCGATGGTCAAGGTGCGGCTGATCCGCGGGCGGGCACCCAAGAAGGGCCAAGCGGAGCGGCCGATCGGCACGGGTGGGCGCGTACTGGGCGAAATGGAGGAGTATTTCTTCGGCACGCTGCTGATCGGCGATACGTTCATGTTCGGCGGGGAGATCGTGGCATTTGAGGGCATGCGCGACAACGAGGCCTTTGTCAGCCGCGCGCAGGCGACGAACCCCAAGATCCCGTCCTATATGGGCGGCAAGTTTCCCCTCTCGACCTACCTTGCCGAGCGGGTGCGACGGATCATGGACGATCCCTCGAGCTGGAGCGCGCTGCCCCACCAGGTCAGCGACTGGCTGCGGCTGCAGCAGGAGGTGTCCGTGCTGCCGGGGCGCGAGTCGCTGCTGGTGGAGACCTTTCCCCGAGGCAGCAATAACTACATGGTCTGCTACCCGTTCGAAGGACGGTTGGCGCACCAGACGCTGGGCATGCTTCTGACGCGGCGGCTGGAGCGGGCGCGGGCACGGCCGTTGGGGTTCGTGGCGTCGGAATACGCGTTGGGCATCTGGGGGCTGGGCAATCTCTCTGCGCTGATCCGTACCGGACGGCTGTCGCTTGATGAGCTATTTTCCGAGGACATGCTGGGCGAGGACCTCGAGGATTGGCTCGATGAGTCGGCGTTGATGAAGCGCACGTTTCGTAATTGCGCAATCATTGCCGGGCTGATCGAGCGGCGCCATCCAGGCAAGGAGAAGACCGGACGGCAGATCACAGTGAGTTCAGACCTGATCTACGACGTGCTGTACCAGCACGAACCGGACCACATCCTGATCCAGGCAACACGGCGGGATGCGGCACGGGGATTGCTGGATATTGGGCGTTTGGGTGACATGCTGCGGCGGATCCGGAGCCATATCGTGCACCAGCCGCTGGAGCGGATTTCCCCGCTTGCCGTGCCCATCATGCTCGATATTGGCAAGGAGCCAATATACGGAGAAGCCCGCGAATCAGCTATGGCGGATGCAGCTGATGAATTGATGCGCGAGGCCCTGAGCGGTTCACCCAAGGTGGAAAGCTCGAGCCGAGTCATCTGACCAATGCCAAGGACGCTCTGCTCCTGGGCGGAGCAGAATTTGAGCCAGACGAATATTCAAGCGGAGACGACGGAGACTCCGGTCTTGCGCTTTGCCGGACATAATTTCGAGCCCCTACCCTCCGGCGCCTTGTTCTGGCATGCCGAGCAAACGCTGCTTGTGGCCGATTTGCATCTGGAGAAGATGAGCAGCTTCGCCCGGCGCGGGCAGAGGCTGCCGCCATACGATACCGGCATGACCTTGGCGCGGCTAGAGGCGGACATCCGCCGGACGGGCGCCGCCCGCGTGATAGCGCTGGGCGACAGTTTTCACCGCGACGAAGGTACGACGACGCTGAGCGAAGTCGACCGCGCGCGGCTGGATGGGATGACGGATCTGGCCGAGTGGCTATGGCTTTCGGGTAATCACGACCCTCGGCCGCATGCCCTAGGGGGACGGTGCCTGCCCTTGCTCGAACTGAATGGATTGACGCTGGCGCATGAGCCGCGACGGGGCCAGACAGGGCTAATGGCGGGACATCTGCATCCGGCCGCGCATATCCATATCGAGGGCCGCTCCAGCCGCCGTCCCTGCTTTGTGCACGACAACAGGCTGATGATCCTGCCGGCTTATGGGGCATCGACGGGGTCCATCAATATCCTCTCGCCGGCCTTTGTGGGGCTGTTTCATTGGCCGGGACTGGAAGTGGTCATGCTCGGCAGGGACCGGGTTTATCCGGTGAGCCCCAAGCGGTTGGTGCGCGGCTAGCGTTTGAAGATCAGGCCACCGAGCCAGCCGGTGAACAGAGCTAGGATCACGCAGAGGATGCCGTAAAAAAGAGGGTATTGGACCGCGGAGATCGCCAGGAAACGCTCAAAGCCGATCTTGCGTACGGCAAAGCCTTCCGACTTGCGGGCAACGATTTCGCCATTTTTAAAGACGTAGGACAGCGCAATATAGGGTCCGGGCGGTGCGTTGCTCGGCAGGGTCAGGCGGGCCGAGTAGAAGTTGCCCGACAGGAAATTGACGCCGTTTTCCTGCACGCCAAAAAAGCCTTGCTCCGTCATGAGCCGGACAAGCTCGCGGCCAAACACTGGACCATCCCACCAGGTGTCAGCGTCAGGCGTAAGGGTATGAGCCTCAGGCAGGATGTAGTTGGTGGTGAGGGTCGTAACGTCGGTGATGTCCTCCAGCTTGCCGCTGGCCAAGACATGGAAGTAGCTGGGGAAGTTGGCGTATTCAACCTGCTCGGTGTTGATCCAGACACCAAAATTGTTGGTCTTGCGGCGGGCAACACGATCCTGCGTTGGGCCCACGACGACCACCACCACGTGAAACGGGCCCTCAACGGGTTGGGCTGAACCCGCATCTGGCTCAATGGAGCCGAAGAAGGTCAGGCGCTCGCCCGCATAGCTCGAGGTGATCTCGACATTGTCGTTGGACAATTGCGACACGAGACGTGCCGCTTGCGCGGGGAGGAGCAAGAGGCAAAAGCTAAGGAGCGCCAGGAGCGATCTCACTGGGCACCTCCAACTACCGCCGTGCTGAAGACGTCGCCAGGAGTGAGCACGAGCGAGAGGCCGAAGCGGATGGCAACGGCGAGGATCAGAAGCGCCAGGAGACCGCGAAGCTGTTCGCCGCGCAATTGCTTGCCGGCAGCGGCGCCAAACTGGGCGCCGGCAGTACCGCCAACCATTAGGCAGAACGCGAGGAGGATATCCACGCTCTGGCTTTGCACGGCATGAAGGATCGTCGTGGCGGCCATCATGGCAACCACCTGCGCAAGCGAAGTCCCAATAACGACACTGCCCGGTACGCGCAGCAGGTAAACCAGCGCCGGTACCATGATGAAACCACCGCCGATGCCTAGGAGCGAGCCAACGAAGCCGATGAAAAGGCCAATCAGCAAGACGGGGAGCACGCTGATATAGAGCCGCGATTTCTTGAACCGGACCCGCATGGGCAGGCCATGGATCCAGCTATGTTGGTTGGGCAAGCGTTCGCGGATGACGATGCCCTTGCGCGAGCGCAGCAGGGCACGGGTAGACTCAACCAGCATCAGAACGCCAACCGAGCCCAGCAGGACCAGAAAGCCTAGTGAAATGACTAGATCGAGCTGACCCGCATCGCGCAACAGGGCAAAGGTCGCAACGCCGCCGAAGGCCCCCAGAATGCCCGAGAGAACCAGATACATTGCTAGATGCAAATCTATGCCGCCGCGCCGGTAATGGCTAAGCGCGCCTGAGGTAGACGCCGCCACGACCTGGCCAGTGACGGAGGCTACAGCGACTGGCGCCGGAACGCCCGAAAAGATCAGCAGGGGCGTCAGGAGGAATCCGCCGCCAACGCCGAACAGGCCGGACAAAAAGCCGACGGCCCCTCCAATCCCGACGAGAAAGAAGAGGTTAACGGAAAGCTCGGCGATCGGCAGATAGATCTGCAAGATCCTGTTCCGTAAAACTGAATGGCGCGCAGTCCCACCATAGGAGCATGTGAGTCAACAATAGGTCAAAGGCTCCCGCTTTTTGGCGAAAACCTTTGCTGCCCATCCGGCTTAAGTTTGGCAGGTGGCTCTGTCAAACCAAGCTTTGATGTCAGACGGGCTGGCTGCCCAGGACCGCAAGCAAGCGGGGGTTGATGGCGCCCACTTCGCTCATGCCGGTAGTGCGCTCAAAGGCCTTAATGGCTTCGGCTGTCTTGGGACCGGCGAGACCATCAGGCGTGCCGACATCAAATCCAAGCTTGGTCAAAGCTTGCTGGACCTTGGCAACGACGTCCTGGGTCGTTATCGGCTCGCCTGGGTCGAAAGCAGTAGACCAAGTGCCGAGCGGCGCATAGTTGGCAGCTAGGTCGATCGGTTCGGCATTCCAAGTGGTGATATCGCTACCGAGACGGCTAACCGCATCGGCTTTCAGCGACTTGGCAATGTCATCGCGGGCCTTGGCTGCGTCGGTATCGCCATTCTTGGCGGCCAGCGAGAACCATTTGTAGGACTGCTCGAAGTCCTGCGCGACGCCGAGGCCACGGGCATAAAGCATGCCAAGGTTGAACTGAGAGTCAGTCATGCCGCGGGCTGCGGCCTGCTGGAACCATTCGGCAGCGCTTTCGAACTCCTGCTCGCCCATCTGGCCGCTGGCATAAAGCGCGGCAAGGTTGTGCATGGCCATGCGATTGCCGGCATCGGCAGCGCGCTGGTACCAGAGCTTGGCACTCTCGAGGTTCTTTTCGACGCCTGTGCCGGTCTCATAAAGGTTGCCGAGGCGATACTGGGCGGGAACCAGGCCCTGTGCGGCGGCGCGCTCGTACCATTTGGCGGCTTCGACATAGTCTTGGCTAACCGCGCGGCCTTCGGTGTAGATCGCCGCAATTTCGAACTGCGCGCGGGCATCTCCGTCGGCGGCTGCTTGGCGCAGTTCGAGCGGACCGACAGCTTCGGGCGGCAAGCCATAGGTGACTGGAGGCGTTGGCGTATCGGCGGCGATGCTGCCGGTGGTTTCTGGCGCAACGGCGGGCAGCATCAGGGAGGGATCGCGCTGCCGGCTGATGTCCGATGTAGCGGCGATCAGCGTCGAGGGCATCGGCGTGACGGCCGGTGGCTTGCTGAAGGTAGTTGCGCTGGCCGGGTTGATCGAGCCGGTCGCGGTACCGTCTATCATGTCAATGACGCGCGGCTCGGGACGCACGAGCGAGACATCCTGACTGGCCGCGGGCTCGCCAGCGGGCGCAGGTGTTGTGATCGTATCGGCAGGTGCGGCCTCAGGGGCAAATTCTGCCGTACGCTGCAAGACCAGATTGAGGGCGAGCACCGAGACGGTTACCAGCGCGGCCGCCAGCAGGAGAGGGCGGCGATAACGGGTGAGGAAACCGGCTCTCGGCAGGTCGGCATCGGTGCCTTCGCCAAGGCGCGGCGCGACAGGTGCTGTTGGCTTGGCACGTTCTTCCGCTTTGACCTTTTGGGGCTTTTCAGCCTTAGCTGGCTTAGCAGGTGTGGCAACCTTCTTTGCTTCCAGTGGTGGCACAGCAACTGGCGCTTCAACGGTTTCGGCTTTGGCCGGACGGAAGCGCGCAAAAGCACGGCCCATCACAGAACCGCCCACGGCGGTGCCAACGGCTGGGGCTGTTGCTTCCTGCCGTACCCGCTGGGCACGGCGGGCGGCAGCGACGAAGGTGCTGGTGCTGCTTTGGCTTGGTTGGGGCTCGATCTGTGGCGCGCTGGATTGCACGGGTGGCGGCGCGAACGGATCGGTGTCAGCAGCAAAGCCTGACAGCGGCCGGGCCGGACGCTCGATCTCGCTGGGGTTGAAGCTGGGGCGCTGCATAGCGTCGAGCCGTGGAGCAGGAACGGGCTCACGCCGGGTCTCCGTCTGCGGCTGGGTATCGCTGCTCAACTTGGTGTCGAGCGCAGTCCAGAGGGAACCCGGATCCTTGAAGCCAGGATCGATCAGCGGCGCATCTTCGGCCGGGTTGGCCGGCATAATATCGCGATCAGTGTCGGCCTGGTTGGCGGCAAGCGCCATCAGCATGGCATCGAGCTTGCCCGATGTGGCCTCGGCCCCCAGTTCAGCCCTAGGTGGTGGCGCTATGGTGACGTCGACCGGCTGCAGACTGCCACTCAAAGAGGCTCTGGGAAGCTCGCTCGTCCGCTCGGTGCGCGTAGCCAAGGCGGCCTCAAGGCGGGTCAGGCGCTCGGCGGTTTCTTTACCTGCGGTGTTCAAAATCGCCGTGACGCGCTCTTCCAAGGCATTGATGCTGGCTTCGCTGGCGACGGGCTGGGCTTGCTTGGTGGCTGACTTGGTAACCGCGGCGGAGGTCTTTTCCGCAACCATGGCGGCAATGGTTTCGTAGTCCGGACCCTTGCCTGCGGTCTTGATGAGGCCTTGGATACGGTCTTCGATGCTCTTGAGGCTTTCCGGGCCGAACATCGCGACCGGTGCGGGCGCCTTGCGGGTCATGGCGTCGCTGGTGCGCTCTGCCACCAAAGTGGCCATGGCTTCAAGCTCGGCTACATCGCTGGGCTTGGAATAGAGTTCGGCAAGGCCATTAAGCTGGGCGCCGGTCTCGTCCATGCGCTGCATCAGGAGCTTGAGCTGGTTTTCAACTTCGCTCTGGTCAGGTGGGGTGGCGAGGCGCTCGGAAAGCTGCTCGATCTGGGTCTCAATGCGCGAAAAGCGCGGCTCCATGCCGGCGATAACAGCATCGCGCAGGGCCGAGAGATCATCCTTGAGGCCGGACACGTCGGCATTGGCGGTGCGCAGATCGCCAATGGCAGTGGCGAGAGCATCGACCTTGGCCACGAGCTTGTTGGGGGCGGTCTTTTGATCCTTCATGGCCTGCGTGAAGTCGGCCATTTGGGCAGTCAAGCGTTCGAAATCGCTCGAGGACAGCGCGACGTTCTTTTCGATCGAATCGATCCGGTCGTAGACATTGCGGACGCTCTTCTCGATGCCATGCATTGCAGGCATCAAGGCGCTGGCCGGTTCGGGCTTGGGCTCGGCGGCGCGGACATCTTCGCGCAGGATCTCGCGCTCCATCTGCTGGGCCTGAAGTTCGGCGAGCTTGCCAACGGTGGCCGAAACATCATCAAGGCGCTTGTTGACCGTGCTGAGATCAACCCTGGGTGCCTCGTGGATCAGGGCTGCCAGGGCGCCGATCTGGGATTCGAGGCGCTTGACCTGGCCGGTTTCGCCCACAGCACCAGCCAGCAATTCCACAACATGGGTAAGTTGCTCGACTTGGCTTGCGACTTCGCGGACACTGGCGGTGCTGCGCTGCGTTTTCAGTTCGCCTTCAAGTCGTTCCAGCCGTCCGGAGAGGCCGCCGACCAGGCTGTTGAGTTCGCGGAAATCAAAGCTTGGATCACGTGGGGCCATGGCAGGTGCGACGCTCGCCATCGGGCGGCCGCGGATCTCGGCTATAGCTTTGCTCAAGGCATCTTGTTGGCCATGGACAGTCGCATCGTCGCGCTCGCTGAAGCGATCAACGGCACGCTTGACGGTACGCAGCGCTTCCTGGCGGCGGACAGTCGGCTCGGGACCGACAACCTGATCGCGCAGATTACGGACCCGTTGGGTCAGTCCGGCAAGGGCCGGTTCCGGTTCGGGCTCCTCCACTTTGGCATAGCGCCCTTCGACCTGATCGAGCAGGGCGACCAGTTCGCCGCGCAAGGCCTGCCACTGACCGGGCTGCGGATCGCTGGCCAAGTCGTTGTCGTCGTGGATGGAGTAGGCGCGGGCCATGGGATTACCTGTCACAAAAGAGACGGTCCCCTCGCGATTCAACACGAAGGTCTAAGGGCTACTCTTGGGAAAACATGGTAAAGAACCCGTTAAGCATTGACCCATTTTGCAAAAGTGTATGGCCAGAAAGGCTATTTCGCAGGCATTTGGCGCGCTAGGCTAGGTATCGTACCCGACCGCCAATGCCCAGGAGACTGCAAGGCTGATGACCCGCCGCCGTATCATCATCGTCGACGACCACCCCCTGTTCCGGGCGGCATTGCGCCAAACCCTGTCGGGAGGCGATGCGACGGTGAGCGTGGAAGAGGCCGGCGACCTCAACGGCTTGAGCACGGCGCTGGATACCGACCGGGACTGCGACCTGGTGCTGCTGGACCTCAACATGCCGGGCGTGCGCGGCTTTTCGGGGCTGCTGCTGTTGCGAGCGCAGTATCCCGATATTCCAGTGATGATCATTTCGGCGGTGGAGGACAGTACGGTCATCCGCCGGGCGTTTGAACTGGGCGCCGCGGGCTATTTGCATAAATCGGTGGGGCCGACGGAAATCCGACGCGCGATCGAAACAGTGTTGTCGGGCGAGGTGTTCGTGCCTGAAGGCACTACTATCGGTGGCGATGATGCCCATACCGCGCTTATGCGGCGCTTGGCGACGCTGACGCCGCAGCAGGTGCGGGTGCTGATGATGCTCAGCGATGGGCTGATGAACAAGCAGATCGCCTATGAGCTGTCGATTTCGGAAGCGACGGTGAAGGCGCATGTATCGGCGATTTTGCAAAAGCTCGATGTCGATAGCCGCACGCAGGCGGTGATTGCGGCCGCGCGGATCGAGGATGGGCAGTTCGAGGCGCTATTTTCGATAGGCGCTGAGAAGGCATAAGAGGGTCGCTAAAGCCCTGCCCTGCCCGCCGCCCAATCATTGGTTTTTGTGCCCACCAATTGGCTGATATTGCTCTTGGCTTGTGCACGAACGGCAGCGGTCAGGCCACGCTTGATGTTGTCCAGAAGATCGAGCCCACCAAAGACCAGAGCCGAATAAAGCTGGACGGCATTGGCGCCGGCTTCAATCTTGGCGAGGGCCGATTGGGGCGAATGGATGCCCCCCACCCCGATGAGGGGCAGATCGCCGACGCGCTGGCGCATCTGGGCGAGGCGCTGGGTTGAGAGCAAGAAAAGCGGCTTGCCGGACAGACCGCCGGTTTCTCCAGCGTTTTCCTGACCGGCCACAGCGTCGCGGGTGATCGTAGTGTTGGAAACGATCAGGCCATCAAGATCGGTGGCGAGAACGACCTTGGCGATCGCGTCGAGCGCGGGTTCATCGAGGTCGGGAGCGATCTTGAGAAAGACAGGGACGCGCGTCTCGGCCTTGGCGCGAGCAGCAAGGATTTCGCCCAGCAGACGCCGCAGAGCTTCGTCGGCTTGTAGATTGCGCAGGCCAGGCGTGTTCGGAGAAGAGATGTTTGCAGTCAGGTAATCAGCCAAATCAGCAAAGCGCCGGACGCCTTGGACATAGTCGGCAACGAAATCCTCACTGTCCTTGTTGGCGCCGATATTGACGCCTAGGGCGGCAGGCACCCGAAGACCCTTGAGCCGCGCAAATGCGGCTTCGTGGCCTTCATTGTTGAAGCCCATACGGTTGATAACGCCCTCGCTTTGACCGATACGGAAGAGGCGCGGCTTGGGATTGCCGGACTGCGGCCGTGGGGTCACGGTGCCGATTTCCACTATGCCAAAGCCCATTAGCGCCAGTGGGCGGGGCACTTCGGCATTCTTGTCAAAGCCCGCCGCCATGCCGATGGGGTTACCGAGGTCAAGGCCACAAAGTGTCGTGCGCAGTTCGGGGACGTCGGGATGAGGCTGCTCGGGCGCAAGGCCCAGCCGCAAGGCGGAAATGGTCGCTGAATGAGCGGTTTCGGCATCCATCTTGAGAAGCGCCTGCTGGGTCAGACCCGAAACGACTGGAATGCGCAGGAGCGGAGAAAGCGCCGAGAAGATCATTGGACAGCCTCGGGCAATCGGCAGGACCCATCGGCGGCAACTTGCAAAGGTGCCTCCCAAGTGATTGCTGAGATAGGCAGCGGTCCGCCATAAAGATGGGGGAACAGGGCTCCACCGCGCGAGGCTTCCCAGACGAGGTTGTCACCTAGCTTGTGCGTTTCAACAGCAAGGAGCACCAGATCGGATTGTCCAGCAAAATGCAGGCGAAGCGTGTCGGGTAATTGCGCGGCCGTGGAAAAATGCATGTAGCCGTCGGCGGCGTCAACCGGCATGCCGTTGTAGCTTCCAGTGTCGCGCCCCAGAGCATAGCTCGTCTCAGTCGCAATCTTGTAGATAAATCGAGGGGTGTCCATGGCCGGACCCTAATCAGGGGCAACGCGGCTTGCAAGCAGGGCTGATGGGGCTTGTGCTCTTGGAACAAATAGGATTAAATTCCAGGGATAAGATAGTTTTCCTTTTGATCTGGCATGCTTTCACACGGCGCTATTTGGGACGGGATCGATGCACTGGCGCGCCGCCAGGGCATATCCGTATCTGCGCTGGCACGAATTGCGGGCCTCGACCCAACGGCCTTTAATCCATCCAAGCGGATCAGCAAGGATGGCAGGGAGCGCTGGCCATCGACTGAAAGCCTTTCAAAGATATTGGAAGCCACTGGAGAAAGCTTTGAGAGCTTTCTGGCGGGAGGCACTTTTTTGGCGAGGAATGACAATAGCCCAGTGAACCAGTTCGTGCCCTTGCTTGGTTTGGCACGAGCCGGCGCGGGCGGATTCTTCGACAGTGCGGGCTTTCCTGCGGGCCAAGGCTGGGAGGAGATTACCCTGCCGACGCCAGGAGAAGGCGGGATTTATGCCCTGGAGGTTACAGGGGACTCGATGGAGCCGCTGTACCGGGAGGGGGATCGCATCGTAGTCTCGCCCACCGAGCAGGTGCGGCGCGGCGACCGGGTCGTGGTCAAGACGCGCGACGGCGAAGTAATGGTCAAGATCCTGGCGCGCCAGACCAACAAGCAGATCGAGCTTCATTCCGTTAATACAGCATATGATCCTCGTGTCGTTGATCTTTCTGATGTGGAATGGATCGCCCGGATCATCTGGGCCAGCCAGTGAACATAAAGGGCGCCAAAACTGCAGATGCGGCAGACTGGGCAGAGATGCGGCAGGCGCTTTGGCCAAACAGTGGCTTCGGCAAACATCACGCTGACATCAAGGCGGCCTTAGCGAAGCCGCGAGGAAACACAAACCTGATTGCGCGCGTGGCGGGCGGCATGGCAGTTGGCTTTGCGGAGGCCAGTCTCCGGCACGACTATGTCAATGGCTGTGATACCTCGCCAGTGGCTTTCCTTGAGGGCATTTACGTCAAGCCGGAATACCGGCGCCAGGGCATTGCCCGCCAATTGATTATTGCCGTGGAAGAGTGGGGCCGCGCACAGAACTGCCTTCAAATTGCCTCCGACACCGATATCGCTAATCTTCAAAGCCAATCCATGCACCAATCGCTTGGTTTTAGCGAAACTCAGCGCGTCGTCTTCTTTCGCAAGAGCTTGGTGGAAACGTCAGCTAGCAATGAGTGATGTCTCCCCGCAGGACGGCAAACGCGTGGAGCGCGTGGCGCGGTGCTTCGGCATAGAGGGGCGTCTGCTGCGTTGGCCGTCCAAGCGTGCCGACCAGCTGCTGGCACTTTGGGTGGTTTGGTCGCAGTTGCCTGACGATGTGCAGATGAGTGAGGCCGAAGTCAGTGCCATGCTGCGCGGCTGGCATGACTATCAGGATTTCGCCTTGCTACGCCGTGAACTGGTCGACCTTGATATGTTGCGGCGTACGCCAAATGGGAAGGTCTATCGCAAAGTCGCTCACGAAGTGCCGGACGACGCTCAAGCCCTACTGCGGACGATCAGCGACTAAGACGGTCTGCAGTTTTCGGACCAGATTTCAGGCGAAATGGATCTAGACGATAAAGGCTGGCCGAAACCAGCCTTCGTTTATTCGCCCTAGATCATCGGCAATTGGCGCGGCGGAACATGTCCTCGATGATGATCGGGGTCGCAGCCGTTTCAGTCCAGTTGCTGCGCTCGGGCGCTGCCGCCGTTAGCGCCGCGATAGCGGCATTAGTGTCAAGGCTGAATGACCCGGAACAGTTCATGGATAAACCGCTGCGTGCTTCAGCTTCGGACGCAACGATGCCGGTCGCTTCACCCAAACCCCAAAGATAAGCAATCAAGGTCATGCGAACCTCCGGTTCGGCTTGAGCGCGGAAAGCCAGTTCCATCACCTGTGCAACGGAAACCTGGCCGTTTTGAGTGGTTGATGCTGCGTGGGCACTTGTTGTTCCCGCTGCAAGCAAGACGAGGAGAGCGAAAGCTTCTGCCGGAGGCATTGAGACGATCCTTATTGTTCCACAACTGTGTATAGTTGTTTTGCAGAATTTTATTGTTGTCAAGGAATAATTATCGCGCTAAGATTCAGGATGCATAGGGGACAGCACCAATGATCGACCTGAGAGCCAAGCCGTTACATGCCGGACAGATCGGCAACACCAGCATTCCTGTTCAAGTCAGCATTGCGCGATTGTTCAACTTCATGGCTGTTGCGGCCTCGGCCATTGCCGCACTGCTGCCGCTTGTCATTGCCGGCTATTGGGCGTTGGTGGATCACGAGACGGTTATGCGTTCGAGTGGTCTTGCGGCCGATGTTGTGCAGGTGTTTGGACCGATACAGCGCTTTGGTGCCGCAGTCATTTCATTGCTTGCTGTTGCGCCGCTGTCATGGGGTTTGCTTCGCTTACGCGTCTGCTTTGCCGAATTTGCGCAAGGTCGCCCATTTGCGGCCATGGGCATTGCTGGCCTTAGAGACTTTGCGACCGGCATAGGGCTATCAGTCATCACCAAGCCAATCAGCTTTACCTCGCTGATCCTTCTGCTGAGCTGGAGCGCAGCACCAGGCAAACGGCAATTCACCGTCCAGCTCGATAGCGATGCACTGCTGCTGGCGCTGTTTGCGGCCACGGTTGCATCCCTGTGCTGGGCGATGGAGAAGGCCGCCACAATTGCCGAAGAAAACAGCCAGTTCATCTAGCTATGGCGATCAGGATCAACCTCGCCGTCATGCTCGCGCGCCGTAACGTCAAATCCAAGGACCTTGCCGAGTATATTGGAATAACCGAGGCTAATCTCAGCCTGCTCAAGCAAGGTAAGGTCAAGGGCATACGCTTTGACACATTGGACGCAATCTGCATTTACCTCGATTGCCAGCCAGGCGACATTCTGGAGCATCAAGAGGAGAATGTACCCACTTAAGGAGGGCACCGTCTCTTACACCGACTTCAGCATCTTCCCGGCCAAGGCATCGGCGATCAGCTTGCGCGTTTCAACAACGCCGAAGAGGGCGATGAACGAGCCGAAGCGGGGGCCCTGGTCGTCGCCGAGCAGCACCTGGTAGATGGCCTTGAACCAATCGCGCAGGGGCTCGAACTTGTGTTCGTTGCCTATTGCATAAACGAGATCCTGCAGGGCGCCGCCGTCGGTTGAGCCCTCGTATGCACCAAGGCGATCGTGCAGATCCTGCAGGGCGGCGCGTTCTTGCTCGGTCGGAGCGCGATAGGTCTTGAACGGCTTTACTTTGTCGTTGAAGTAGCGCACGGCATAGCCGGCGAGCTTGTCGAGCTCGGGGTGCGTTGCGGCTGTGGCGCCACGGAGATAGCGGCCGATGAAGCCCCACATGACCTTGGTGTCTTCGGCATTTGCCGTAGCCACAAGGTTGAGCAGCAGGGCGAAACTCAACGGCACGTCCGGAGTCGGCACGGCGCCATAATGGACGTGGAACACCGGATTTTCAAGCCGTGCGGCAGCGTCCTGCCCCTGATAGGCAGCGATAAAGCTGTAATATTCGTCAACCGCCCGCGGGATGACGTCAAAATGCAGCCGCTTGGCCGTGCGGGGCTTTTGGAACATGTAGAGCCCGAGGCTGTCCGTGCTGGCATAGCTCAGCCATTCATCGATCGTCAGGCCATTGCCCTTGGACTTGGAAATCTTCTGGCCCTGATCGTCCAAGAACAGCTCATAGACATAGTGTTCCGGAGCCTTGCCGCCTAGAATCTCGCAGATGCGGTCATAGATCGGTGCGTTGGTCTGATGGTCCTTGCCGAACATCTCGAAATCGACGCCTAGCGCCGCCCAGCGCATGCCGAAATCGGGCTTCCACTGCATCTTCACGTGGCCGCCGGTGACCGGCACGGTGGTGTCGCGGCCATCCTCGTCGGCAAAGGTGATTGTGCCGTCCTTGGCGTTGACTTCCTTCATGGGCACGTAAAGTACGCGGCCAGAGATTGGCGAGATCGGCAGGAAGGGTGAATAGGTCGCTTGGCGCTCCGGCCCGAGCGTTGGCAACATCACCTTCATAATGTCGTCATAGCGTTCTGCAGCGCGCAGGAGCACGGCGTCGAACTTGCCCGAGCGATAATAGTCGGTGGCGCTGGCGAACTCGTAGTCGAAACCGAAAGTATCGAGGAAGCGCCGCAGCATGGCGTTGTTGTGGTCGCCAAAGCTTGCGAACTCATTGGTCCAAGGGTCCGGCACCGAGGTCAGCGGCTTTTGCAGATGCGGCTCCATGGCCTCCTTGGAGGGAACACTATCCGGGATCTTGCGCATGCCATCGAGATCATCTGAAAAGCACAGGAGGCGCGTGGGGATCTGGTCGCGCGTCAACAGGCGAAAGGCCGTACGCACCATGGTGGTGCGCGCCACTTCGCCGAACGTGCCGATGTGGGGCAAGCCCGAGGGGCCATAGCCGGTCTCGAACAGGGCCTCGCCCTTGCCCGACTTTTCCAGGCGCTTGACCAATTTGCGTGCTTCTTCAAACGGCCAAGCCTTGGCCATCTGGGCAGCTTCGAAAAATGCGGGATCAAGCGGGGGCAAGGAAGCGGGCGACAAGGGCTCATGCCTTTCGGGGGAATGGAATGGCGGTGTGTTGCATTACCAGCCAGCGCCGTCAATGTCGCAGCAGCTTGCCAAGGCTGGGTTGCCCGCCTACCTGTTGGCGCATTGCTTATCAACGGAACGCCATTCCATGCACAACCAAGCCCACGACGCGCTGATCCACCTCATGGTGCTGGCAGCCTCATCGGATAGCCAGATGACCGAGCGGGAGCTGGTGCGCATTCAAACGCTGATCGGGCGCTTGCCGGTGTTCGAGGGGTTCGACAAGGGCCGGCTGGCTGCGGTTGCCAATGAATGTGCCGACAAGCTCAACGGGCCTGGCGGACTGGATGGCGTGATGGACGATGCTATCGCGGCGCTACCGAAAAAGCTGCAAGACACCGCTTATGCCGTTGCCGTGGAAGTGACTTCGGTTGATCTGCATCTCGAGCAGGAAGAGCTACGCTTTTTAGAAATGCTGCGCGACAAGCTCGATCTGGACCGGCTGACGACGGCAGCCATCGAGGTGGCGGCGCGGGCGCGGCACCGTCGTATGCCTCAGTAAAAGCCCACCGGAAACCAGCGCAGGTACAGCTCGTCCAGAGTGCCATTGTCCTTGAGCTTGATCAACGCCCAATCGATGGCATGGCGGATAGCGTCGTTTCCGGCTGGAACAGCGATGGATAGGCCCTCGCCAAACAACGCTGGCCGGAAATAGGGCTCGCCGGCAAATCCGCAGCACGTCAGGTTTTCGTTGAGCCAGAATGAAGAGCGCATGCCATCGCCGAAAAAGCCATCAACGGCGTTGTCGCGCACGGCAGCAAGGCCATCAAGTTCGGTGGCAAAGCCCTGCAAACTTGCATTGGGCAAATAGCGCTTCATGAACGCTTCGTGCGCACTACCGGTGCGCACGGCAATGGTCTTTCCTTCCAGGGCGTTTGCGCTGAAGTTCTCAGCGTCGGGCAAGCGCGTAACGAACCGGCCGGGCAAGGCCATGTAGACCGCCGTGAAGTCAAAGCGCGTCCCATTCTCGGGGCTCATATCAAGACCGGCAATCAACGCATCGCCCTGGCTATCGCTCAACGCGTCGGCGGCTTGTTCCCAGGGCCAAGCCTGAATGGTGCAGGCGACGTTGGCTTCGGTGCAGATGCGGCGTGCCAAGTCGATATTGAAACCGATCAACTCGCCATTTGCGTCGCGAAAGTTGAAGGGTGGGAAATCGGCAGTGGTGAGGAAGCGGATGGCAGGAACAGGCGTCAGCGTCGGCGACATTTCGCGCGCGCTGGGATCGGCATGGTAGGGCAAAGCTTGTGCGAAGGCCGGGACGGCGAGGAGTGTCAGAACGAAGGCACGGAATATGCGGCCCCACCCCCACCTAGTCTCCCCCTGCGAGGGGGAAGTAGAGACCAGTGCTTTGGGCCTGACGGTGCCAAGAACGCCGAGTAGCCCCTCCCCCTTCCAGAGGGAGGCTAGGTGGGGGTACGTCACGGGTCCGATCTCCGCGCGATGCTCAAATCTGATCCAAACCATACATCAAATCCGCAATCAGATCGTCACTGGCTTCCAACCCGACCGACAGACGCAGCAGGCCGGGCGTTACGCCCGTTTCCAGCCGTACTTCCTCGCTCAGGCGTTGGTGCGTCGTGGTGCGGGGATGGGTGATGATCGAGCGGGCATCGCCCAGATTATTGGAGATCAGGATCACGGCCAGCGAGTCCGACAAGGTAAACGCCGCCTCCTGACCGCCGATAACCTCGAAGGCGACCAAGGTGGAGCCAGTCTGCATCTGCTGTTTGGCCAGATCGTATTGCGGATGGCTGCGGTGATGCGGGTAGATTACCTTTTTGATTTTGGGATGGCTGGCCAGCGCCTCGGTGATCTTGGTGGCGCTGTCTGTCATCTGGCGCACGCGCAGGGCGAAGGTTTCCAGCCCTTTGAGCAGCACCCAGGCGTTGAAGGCGCTCAGTGTAGCGCCGGTGTGGCGCAAAAGGGTGTGCACATCGCCTTCGATGAGCTTCTTGGAGCCCAGGACAATACCGCCGAGTACCCTGCCCTGCCCGTCGATGTGCTTGGTGGCCGAATAGGTGACGAGGTCGGCCCCCAATTCGAGCGGCTTCTGCCATAGTGCGGTGGCAAAGACGTTGTCGACGATCAGCACGGCGCCATGGGCATGGGCAATATCGGCAGCGGCGCGGATATCGACCAATTCCAGTGTCGGATTGGTGGGCGTTTCGATGAACACCAGCTTGGTGTTCGGCCGCATGGCGCGTGCAAGATTTTCAGGGTCGCGGCCATCGACGAGCGTCGTTTCGACGCCCCAGCGCGGCATGAAATCTTCCACCACATAGCGGCAGCCGCCAAACAAAGCACGCGAGGCAACGATATGATCGCCGGCCTTGACCTGGCTCATCACTGCATTGGTGACCGCCGCCATCCCACTAGCAAAGGCGCGACCGGCTTCGGCTTCTTCGAGAAGGGCCATGCGACTTTGGAACACATCGACCGTCGGGTTGGCAAAGCGCGAGTAATTATGGCCGCCGGGGATCTCGCCCTTGAACAGCATCCCGGCATGATCGGACGTCGGATAGCTGTAGCCCGAGGTCAGAAACAAAGCGTCGCTGGTCTCGTTGAAGTTGGACCGCTTGGTGCCGCCATGAACCAACTGCGTTTCGGCGGAGCGGCGGGCCGGATCGTTGAGAGGATTTTTGGCCTTGGACATCAGTCACGCTTTCACAACAAAAAACCGGCACGCATAAATGGCGGCCGGTTCCATAACGGTCTTTAGCAACTTTTTTTAAGTGGCTGCAAGCGACCGGCCAAATCACCACTGGAAGCTGATCTAAAGCCAATTGCCTGCGGACGTCAATAACAGTAGGAACAGCCAAGTACACGCGGGAAACTCGATGGACAAGCAACAGCTGTGGCCGCAAGGCGTCTTTTCGGCGCGGTTGATCGAGCTTCTGGCGCGGCAGGGGGCGATCAGCACGGTGCGACTGTTCGATGCCGACCAGGTGCAGCCGGCAAGCCTTGATCTACGCCTTGGCGATGTCGCCTATCGCGTGCGCTCCAGCTTCCTGCCTGGTCCAAGCCACTCGGTTGCCGAGCGCATAGAGGCGCTAAAGCTGCATGAAATTGACCTGACCAAGGGAGCGGTGCTGGAGCGCGGCTGCGTCTACCTTGTGCCGTTGCAGGAAAGCCTGTCCCTACCCCCAGACGTCAGTGCTTCCGCCAATCCTAAGAGTTCGACAGGACGGCTCGATGTTTTTACCCGCGTCATCGGTGACCGGGCACGCGGGTTTGACCAGATGCCTGCAGGCTATCACGGGCCGCTCTACCTCGAAATCAGCCCGCGCACCTTTCCGATCCTGGCTCGAACCGGTTCGCGGTTGAGCCAGATGCGGTTCCGCTCGGGCGACAACCGCCTGACTGCCGCCGAGCACCAGGCGCTCCACGCCAGCGATACGCTAGTGTTCGATCATTCCGTGCAGGTGGGCGATGGGGTAGCGCTCTCGATCGACCTCAAGGGGCACGGTCGGGATGGTCTTGTTGGGTTCCGCTCACGCCGCCACACTGCAGTGGTAGATGTCGACAAGAAGGCGGCACTCGAGGTCCTCGACTTCTGGGACCCGCTTTATAGCCGTGGGCGGGACGAGTTGATCCTTGATCCTGATGAGTTCTATATCTTGGTCTCGGATGAGGCGGTGCATGTACCGCCCAGCCATGCCGCCGAAATGGTGCCGTTCGATCCGCTCGTGGGTGAGTTCCGCGTGCATTATGCCGGGTTTTTCGATCCTGGCTTCGGCCATTCACCGGCCGGCGGCACCGGCAGCCGCGCTGTGCTCGAAGTGCGCAGCCGCGAAGTGCCGTTCCTGCTGGGCCATCGGCAAACCATCGGGCGGCTCGTCTACGAGCGGCTCGCCGAAGCGCCGGACCGCCTCTATGGCTCGGCACTGGGTTCGAACTATCAGGCGCAAACGCTTAAGCTTTCCAAGCATTTCAAACCATTTGCCGGCTAGAAGCGGCGCTTCAAAGCGCGCTTAGACTTTGATCCAGTCCAGACACCCGGCAGGCAGAATGGAATTGCTGACGAGCAACGCGCCATAGTTGTAGAAGGCAGCGGCATTGCTGCCTTGGGGCAGATCGATTGCCCATAATTGCTGGGACGGGTCGATCCAGATCAAGCGGCCTTCCAACGCTTGGGACGCCGCCATGGCTTGTTGGGGTGTTGTGCCAGGCGCAAACAGCACCATGACAGGTCCGCCCGACGGCGGGGGCGCGGCGGCAATCGCACCAGAAACGAGAACAGCCAAGGCAAGGGCCAGGGGCGAACTCATAGCTGCGTGAGCCTTATGGCCCTGTGCGCGCTTGAATAACCAGCCAAGCATGATCGGCACGATGCCGAAGAGGGCGAGCCAAAGTAGGTCCCAAAGCAGGGGATTGTCGACATCCATGCGGATGCGATGGATGCCCAGGACCCAATGGGACAAGATCGCGTCCACGACATGCCAGGTGCCAAAGCCGAGCAATACATCCGCGAACAAGGCCCGATCATTGCCTGCAAGAGCGAAGTGTTTACGCGACCGCCACAACAGCCAAAGCCCACAGCCGGCTATGACATACATGAACAGGTGGAAGAGCCCGTCGGCAAGGATCAACACCTTTATGTCCTGGCGCGCCTGCTCAACCCCGCTCAGGAGATGATGCCATTGCAGCACTTGATGGAGCAGAATGCCATCAAAGAACCCGCCCAGTGCAAAGCCAAGGCACAAGCCGGCCCACCTTAGCCTCCTGGATTGACCGATCTCATCTTCGCGCATCGCTGCCTCCCTTGTTGCTAGGGCAACGCAGAGCGGCCAAGCGGGCGACAAAACTGATCCAAGCCTAGCATCGGATATGGTGCTGGCAGACCAAGAGGCGGCTGAAGCGCTAGTCGGCTCCAGCCGGCTTTGCCGTACGCCGCACCATTCCGGGTAAAGGCGTTCCGGTGCGGAGAGCCTCGGCAAGTTCCTGAGCCTTGCGCCGCCGGATCGCATCGCCCTTGGGTTTTGCTACCAGATGAGCCAGCCCGCGCCGTCGCCCCGGCGTCAGCGCAGACCATGCTGCTTCAGCTTGCGGATCATTGTCCAATTCGGTTTGCAGTTCCTCCGGAACGGCAACGCCTTCCTGATCAGCGATGTTGAAGCGTATCTCCACGATATTCCCGACGCGCAGGCTTGCGGCTTTGAGCAGTTCTGGCGACACGATCATGTGCCGGCCTTGCTGGGAGGGGATCATCGCAGCGTTGAACGGCAGTTCGCTAAGTTCGCCCTCGATCCGCAGGAGCGGAAAGCGGTCAAGTGGCAATTGGGCAGCAAGGTCGTCGGGCACGAAGACGACGGTGTAGGCATAGGGCTCGTAGTGCAGATGAGCGATGTGCGCTTCGAATACGTATTGATAGTAGCTCATCGTTCCCCCTGCAAAGCCCAGTCCATTTACGCTAGGGCAGATTTGGCAGATCAGCGGGTGTGTTGAGCTCATAAAGAGAGAGCATCCATTTGCCCTGCGCAACGCACTCTCGCTTGACGCCCACCGCAATTTCCAGCATCTATCGCTGTACACGCGGGTGTATCTCAATGGTAGAGAAGCAGCTTCCCAAGCTGATGACGAGGGTTCGATTCCCTTCACCCGCTCCAATTCTCCCCACATAGTTCGCGATATAAGCTGGTGGATTTAGTCCTGCCAGTTCGACGCAGCGTGGATCAGTTCTTCGGCGATGCGGCTGGGGAATTGGCGGGGGATGGTGAGGGCGTAGAAGGCTTCGTGGATGGACGGTAACGGAGCAATCTCGCGCAAGGTGCCGGCTTCGAGTTCATCTCGCACGACGATCGCCGGCAGCGGGGCGAGGCCAATGGCTTCGCGGGCCATGAGGCGGAGCATGGCCATGTCGTCCACTTCGGCAACAATGATCGGGTCGACGCCAAGGCGCGCGCAGAGCGCGTCGAATTGCGGGCGGATGTTGCTGGCGCCGGAAGGCAGGATAACGGGACTACTTTGGAGCACCGTACGCGGGTCCGTCGAAAGGCAATGCAACGCGGGCGCCCCAAAAAGCGTAATGGTTTGCTCAGCTAGCCGGTGCACGACAAGGTTAGGGGTATAACCGGCTGAGGGCGGGGCGTTACATAAGACGACGTCAAGATCCAGCCGCTCTAGCAGGCTCACCAATTCCTCAAGGCTGCCTGAGGTCAGGATGACTTCGAGTTCGGGCCGATTGAGGCATGGGCGCAGGAAGTCGATCTGAAAATTGCGCGACAGGGTTGCGAGGGCGCCAATACGCAAGAGCTGGCGGCGGCCCGATCCAGCACGCAAGGTAGCAACGAGGTCCTCTCCGGCCGCAAATATTGCGTTGGCATGATCAAGCGCTACGCGGCCAGCTTCAGTCAAAATAAGTTGGCGGCCAACCCGCTCAAACAATGGGTGACCCAAGCGCTCCTCAAGCGTGTGGATTTGAGTGGACAAGGCTGATTGTGAAACGGCGAGCCGACGCGCGGCGCGGGTGAGATTACCCTCTCTGGCAACTTCCCAGAAGTAGCGAAGATGATTGTAGTTCAGCTGGTGCATACATCTTCTTTATAGAACGTTTTGATCCAAACAATGAATTTTCCTGAATGAACTCGACCGGGTAAGTCCGCAGCACTCCTGCCCTGGCACAAACCTTGAGTTCGTTATGGAAACACTTCTCTCCCCGATCGTCCTGTTCTTCATCCTAGGGGTGGTTGCCGTTATTGTACGCAGCGATCTGCATGTTCCGGAGGTCGTCGGCAAAGCGCTGGCGCTGTATCTCATGGCGGCAATAGGCCTTAAAGGCGGCGTGCAAGTTGCGGAAACGGGCTTTACCATCGAGCTTGCAGTCGCAGGACTGGCAGGGCTTGCACTTAGCTTCCTGCTACCCCTGCCCGCTTTCTGGGTCTTAAGGCGTTTGGGTAAACTAGACGCGGTCAACGCCGGCGCTGTGGCAGCGCATTATGGATCCGTATCGGTGGTAACGTTCGTAACGGGTGTTGAAATCCTCACCGCACAAGGTCTGCCGCCGGCGGGGTACATGGTGGCCGTCCTGGCGCTCATGGAGACGCCGGGTATACTCACCGGGCTGTGGCTGGCGCGGGGCACGAAAGGGCAGGTGCAGGCGGAGCGGAGCCATCTGGCAGAAGCGCTAACCAATGGTTCGGTGCTGCTGCTGGTCGGAAGCTTCGTGATTGGCCTGATAGTTGGGAAGCCAGGGTTCGCGCCAGTTCAGCCGGTGTTTGATGGTGCCTTCCGGGGCATGCTGTGCCTGTTCTTGCTCGACATGGGTTTGGTGGCGGCGCGGCAGTTGCTGGCGAGCAAGAGCCTGACGCCTATGCTGGTGGGCATTGCGGTTGGGCTGGCGCTCGTCAATGGCATGATCGGCGTGATGGTCGGCGTTTCCATTGGGCTGGACACCGGCTCGGCTGCAATCCTAGGGGTTTTGGCCGGAAGCGCGAGCTATATTGCGGCGCCAGCGGCCATTCGGTTGGCATTGCCACATGCCGATATTGGTCTGCCGCTGGCTATGTCTCTGGCCGTTACCTTCCCATTCAATGTCCTTGCGGGCATCCCGATCTTTGCAACAGTGGCACGCTGGTTGGCTTGAGGTTTCGAGCCAAGCAGTACCCTCTGCTTATCATGCTTGTAGGCTATTTTACTGGCTGGTCGTTAGTCTTACCCTTGGGGTCGTTGATGGGACGACCCATGTCGTCGATGTTGTCGTCCGTTTGCTGCCCTTGCTGGGTTTGAGTGGGCTTGCTGTTGGACGGACGGTCGGAAGCAGGCTTTTTATCTGGTCCAGACATGGTCTTGGCCTTTCGGGGTTGATCGATCTTCGGAGCGCTAGTGGTGGTGCTTCGGCATTTCGCGGAGCTGTTCCTTGGTAAAGCTGGTTACGGCATGGACATGCCCGGTTTCGTCGCGCATGAACTCGAGATGTTGCAGGGGCAAGGCGATGGGCTTGGCACCCATGCCCAGAAAACCCCCGACATCCACCACGATCTGGATGGCGGCGCCGCTGCCATGCAGGTGCGAAACCGTGCCGACCTTGTGGTCGTTGGCACCATAGATCGTTGCGCCTTCAAGAGTGGAAGGGGTAAGCTCGGCCGGCGTAAGCCTGACGTGTGAAGAGTGATCCATGTTCTTGGTCCAATTGGCTTTCATGGCTCAACCGCTCAGTGGCCGTTCTGTTCCCCAATTGAACTTGCCGTTCAGTGCATCAACCGGGCTCGACAGAGAACGTTCGGAAGTGATGAAGTAGGGCTAAAAGGCAAGAGATTTGCGGATTTCTCCTCCTATGCAATTCAAGGTGACAGCATCGCGCTATGATCCGGTTGGGCAGCGCTTGCACTTTACCGCTTCGGGCGAGCGCCTAGGGACGCGCTTCACCGTTGCTTCGCATGTGCGGTGCCTCAAAGACCCCGGTACGCCAGATCGCGTTCATCTGGTAGCGCTAGTGGCGCTTACCGACATCTTCAAGCGTCCGTCGGCGTCTGGCCGTTGACGGTCATTGGCGTAGAGTCGTGCCGCGAGTTTGAAGCAACCAAGTCATGCCGAACCGGTTGCACCAGCGCATCGAACTTCAAGGCGCCACATGCCAGAGTATCACGCTACATGGCAAATTCGGAGACATAAGGGCTGCATTGACCGGACATTGGAGATAATCCTCTGATGCCGCGTTACTACTTCGATATCGATGATGGAGAAGACAGTTATGTCGACAATATCGGCGTCGACTTGCCAGACATGGACGCCGCGATCCGCGAAGCACGGCGGGCCCTGGGCGACATGATGCGCGATGCTTTGCGCGAAGCCAAGAGCGATGGCATGTCGGTGCGGATCAGGGATGGCGCAGAGGGACCGGTCCGGCTGGAAGTGACGCTTACCACCATTCGACCAGAGAAGCCTAGCCGCTAAGGCAATTCTTCTGGCAGCGCCGATTATTTAACGGCAAATTTATGATTGTGGCGGAACGCACGGGCAAGCGGGGCATTAATCTGGCACAAGGAGGCGCCCATGCTGACGATACGCAAGAAACAAAAGATGTGGAATCTGGCAAAGCTGGCAGCCGTTGTGGTTATTGGTACGCTGGTCTTCACCCCCAAGGACATCGACCTCTCCGCTGTAACCGAGTTCAATCCGCTGGTGACCCAGGCTCAGGCCTCCGGTCTCTAGATTCCACATATAGCTGCAAAACCGCCCGCCCCGCTCGAAATGCCGGACGGGCGTTTTGCTGTCCGGTGCTGGATGATCTCATCGCCGCAGTATGGTGGGACACGCTAACTCTTTGCAGCTCAACTGGTCTCCTCGTACAGTTTTGGTCTTGATGGCGCCGGAGAATTGAGCAATGTCATCGCTGACCACAGGGGATCCCGATTGCCGTTTTCCAGCCAAGCATTCTTGCGCTCGACAGCGCTTTTGCTGCTCGTGGGCTTTGTTGCGCTGGCAGCTATCGTGGGAACCACGGTGTGGTTGGTGGAACAGAACCAGAGCTGGTTCGAACAGACAACGCAGGCCCGCGTGGCGCGCGCCGCCACTATCAATCTGCGCACGGCCTTGCAGGATCTTGAGACCGGTCAGCGCGGTTTTCTCTTGACCCAAGAAGAGCGTTATCTGGAGCCCTACAATAGGGCCTTGCCCGAAACGCCGGGCTATATTGACCGGCTGGAAGAGATCCTCGAACCGTTTCCTGAGGCAGCGCAGCCCCTGCTAAATCTGCGCAGCACGATCACGGGCAAGCTTGAAGAGCTGGCGCGCACCATCGAGCTAACTCGCGCAGGAAACCGCGACGAGGCTCTCGCCATCGTCATGTCGGACCAGGGCCGCGAGGCCATGAACGAAGCGCGTACCTTGCTTGATGCCATCATCAATGCCGCCGATCAGCGCATCATCGATGGCGTCGAGAACCAGCGCAATGCCAGCAACGCCTTGCGCTGGGTGACGATCCTGGGCGCCCTGATCATCTTTACCGTGGTTGCAGGCTCGGCCTGGGTCGTATTGACCTATACGCGCGAACTGGGGAAAGCCCGGGCCGAAATCGAAGCAGCGCGCTTGAGCCTTGAGGAACGGGTGCGCGAGCGTACGTCCGACCTCGGCCGGGCGAACGAGGAAATCCAACGCTTCGCCTATATCGTGACGCATGATCTGCGCGCGCCGCTGGTCAACATCATGGGCTTTACCAGCGAACTTGAAACCAGTGTTGGCCAGCTCTCCGATTATCTCGCCAAGGCGCCGGAGAGCGACGATCCCGGCTTTGCCGAGGCCAAGCTCGCCGCGACCGAGGATTTGCCAGAAGCCATCACATTTATCCGTGCTGCCACCAAGAAAATGGATGGGCTGATCAACGCCATCCTCAAGATCTCGCGCGAAGGGCGCCGCCAGCTCAAACCGGAAACGATCAAGCTTGCCGAACTGATCGAAGCCAGCACCAATGCCGTGCATCACCAAGTTAGCGAGAATGGCGGCAAAGTCGGCCTGGATATCCAAGTGCCCAAGCTCGTATCCGACAAGCTGTCACTAGAGCAGGTGCTTGGCAATCTCATGGACAATGCCATCAAGTACCGGCACCCCGATCGCCCGGTCGAGATCAACATCCGCGCGCGGCCGGTTACGGGCAATCGCGTCACGATCGAGGTTGAGGACAATGGTCGGGGCATCGCCGACACCGATCATGAGCGGGTTTTCGAATTGTTCCGGCGCTCGGGCGCCCAAAGCCAGCCTGGCGAAGGCATCGGCCTTGCCCATGTCCGTACCATGGCACGTAGCCTTGGCGGCGACGTTACCCTGCGCTCCAGAATGGGCGTAGGCACCACCTTCATCATCACCTTGCCGCGCGATCTGCGCAGCCATCTCGGGATCAAAGCTGCATGAGCAACGACGGAAAGCCGGTCACCATCATCATGATCGAGGACGATGAGGGGCATGCGCGCCTTATCGAAAAAAACATACGCCGTGCTGGTGTGGGCAACGAGATCATCCCCTTCACCAACGGCACGGATGCGCTCGGCTTCCTCATGGGTCCGGATGGTTCGGGCGAGAACAACAGAGGGCGCCAGCTGCTGGTGCTGCTCGATCTCAATCTGCCCGACATGACAGGCGTCGATATTCTTGAAAAAGTCAAAAACAACGAACATACGCGCCGCTCGCCAGTGGTGGTTCTGACCACAACGGACGACCAGCGCGAGATCCAACGTTGCTATGATCTGGGCGCCAATGTTTATATCACCAAGCCGGTCGATTATGACGGGTTCGCCAACGCGATCCGCCAGCTCGGCTTGTTCTTCTCGGTCATGCAGGTTCCGGAAACCGAATAGCTGATGCCCAACCGCATCCCTAGCGTGCTCTATATCGACGACGATCCCGGCCTAGCGCGTCTCGTGCAAAAGGCCCTGGAGCGGCGTGGCTTTGTGTTCGAGCATGCAGCCGATGGCGAAGCGGGGCTGACCAGGATCGCTCAAGGCGGCATCGACGTGGTGGCACTCGATCACTACCTGCCGACAGGCACGGGGCTCGATGTGCTGGCGCGCATGGAAGACATTCCGGACAGGCCAGCAGTGGTCTACGTCACCGGAACCGCAGAGACCGCAGTCGCCGTCGCGGCGCTCAAGGCTGGTGCTGCGGACTACGTGCTCAAGACTGTCGATGCCAGCTTCATAGAACTACTGCTGACCGCAATCGAGCAGGCCATCGAACTTATTCGCCTCAACCGGGCCAAAGCACGCGCCGAGCAAGATGTGCTCGAAGCTAAGGAACGCGCGGAAATGCTGCTGGGTGAGGTCAATCACCGGGTGGCCAACAGCCTTGCCATGGTGTCGGCGCTCGTTGGGCTTCAAGCCAATTCGATGGACAATGCCGAAGCCAGGAGCGCCCTGGCTGAGACGCAGGTGCGCATCCAGGCCATCGCCGGCGTACACCGGCACCTTTATACGACCGACGATGTGCGTTCGATCGATCTGGGCGAATATCTGCAGAGCTTGGCGGCGGAACTCGAAACCACCATGCAGGCCAAGGAAACGGCGACACGTATCCTGGTCAATGTGCAGAACATCACCATTCCAACCGAAAAGGCGGCTTCGGTCGGTGTCATCGTCACGGAGCTGGTGACCAATGCCCTCAAATACGCCTATGCCGAGGGGCAATCCGGTGAGATCCGGATTGCTCTCAGTCGCGCCGGTGAGGAGAATATAGGGCTGATCGTGGAAGACGACGGCGTTGGCTGGGATGGCACAGGCGCACCGCAGGGCACAGGCTTGGGCAGCCGTATTGTCAAGGCAATGGCCGTAAGCCTTGGCGCTACAGTCAGCTATGCCAACAAAGTGCCTGGTACGCAGGTTGGCGTGCAGTTCCCGGTTTAGCTGCGCAGGCCCGGCGCTTCCTGCCCAGTGCTTTGGACATATTCGGTATAACCGCCCCCGTAGGCGTGCACGCCTTCAGGCGTCAGTTCCAACACACGGTTGGAGAGTGCCGCCAGGAAATGCCGGTCATGGCTGACGAACAGCATGGTGCCTTCATACTGGGAGAGCGCCGAGATCAGCATCTCTTTGGTCGCGATATCAAGGTGGTTGGTCGGCTCGTCAAGCACGAGGAAGTTTGGGGGGTCAAACAGCATGATGGCCATGACCAGCCGGGCCTTTTCGCCGCCCGAGAGCACCCGGCACTTCTTTTCGATCTCGTCGCCCGAAAAGCCGAAGCATCCGGCGAGCGCCCGCAGGGGCGCCTGCCCCGCCTGGGGGAAGCTGTCCTGCAATTGCTCGAAAACGGTGCGATCACCATCGAGCACATCCATGGCGTGCTGGGCGAAATAGCCCATCTTCACGCTAGGGCCACGCGCCACCGAACCATCGTCCGGCGATGACTCGCCTGCCACGAGTTTAAGGAGTGTCGATTTGCCGGCGCCGTTGACGCCCATGATGCACCAGCGCTCACGGCGGCGCACCTGGAAGTCGAGCCCTTGGTAGATCGGGCGCTCGCCATAGCGCTTGTGCACGTTTTTCATGACCACCACGTCTTCGCCCGAACGCGGCGGGGTGCGGAATTCAAATTCTACGACCTGACGGCGCTTAGGCGGCTCCACCCGATCAATCTTATCGAGCTTCTTGACTCGGCTCTGCACCTGCGCGGCATGAGAGGCACGTGCCTTAAAACGCGCGATGAAATCGAGTTCTTTGGCGAGCATTGCCTGCTGCCGCTCGAACTGCGCCTGTTGGTTCTTGTCGGCAATGGCGCGTTGCTGCTGGTAGAACTCGTAATTGCCGGTGTAGCTAGTGAGCGATCCCGCATCGATCTCGACGATCTTGGTAACAATGCGGTTCATGAACTCGCGATCATGCGAGGTCATCAGCAAGCCGCCCGAATAGTTCTTGAGAAAACTTTCAAGCCAGATGAGGCTTTCAATATCCAGATGGTTGCTTGGCTCGTCGAGCAGCAGCGCATCGGGGCGCATGAGGAGAATGCGGGCCAGTGCCACGCGCATCTTCCAGCCGCCCGACAAGGCGCCGACATCGCCGTCCATCATGGCCTGGCTGAACCCAAGCCCGTCGAGCACTTCGCGCGCTCGGCCATCGAGCGAATAGCCGTGGAGCTCCTCGAAGCGGCCCTGCACTTCGCCATAGCGGTTGATGATCTCATCCATCTCGTCGGCGCGATCAGGATCGCCCATCGCGACTTCGAGCTCAGCCATTTCTCGCATCAGTTCGCTGACCGGCCCTGCCCCGTCCATCACTTCGGCGACCACGGAACGGCCGGCCATCTCGCCGACATCCTGGCTGAAATAGCCGATGGTGACGCCACGATCGACCGAGACCTGGCCCTCGTCGGGCAATTCCTCGCCGGTGATCATGCGGAACAGCGTGGTCTTGCCTGCGCCATTGGGGCCAACAAGGCCCACTTTCTCGCCCTTCTGCAAGGCGGCAGAAGCGTCGATGAAGACAATCTGCTTGCCGTTCTGCTTACCGATGGATTCAAGGCGGATCATGAGGCAGTCACTCGGGAATTTGGGTGGACGTGTCCCTAAAGCATCCGTGCTCCCCTAGCGCAAGCCTCGGCGCGGGCTGGCTGCCATGCTTGCATTGTCGTGCCGGAGCCTTCAAGCTCATCGGCAAGCCGCAAAGCGGCAAAAACCGGAGGGTTGTTCCATGCTGCGCCTAGCCACTCTGCTTGTTTTGGCCATTACTGGACCCGCCGCCGCCCAGGACGTTACCGACTACCTCGGCATTCCAGGTCCGATCGTCCTGGGAGAGACTAGCTACGAGCTGGCGTGGAGCTCTCACCCGCTCCCCAACTACACCAAGCATGAATATGTGCCCGAGGGGCAGGTGGTCGAAAACTACCAGACCATGGTGCTGGTCGAGTTCCTCGCCGGCGAAGTCACCCCGATAGCCATGGCGGAAGCGCAAATGGCACGGCTGGAAGAACGCAAGGCAAGCGATCCCATGGTCAACATGGACCTCATCCAAAACGAAAGTACCGGCGAGGTGATCCTCGACTTCCTGCTCAGCGCGCCCGATGCCGAGGGCAACATCATCCTTGAGTGGAACGCCTATCGCTTTGCCAGCGAAGAGGATGCGGAGGGCAATGGTGGTGCGCTGCTGTTTGCCGTTAGCCATCGCGCCTACGGCAATGACGCGGCCGAGGCTTTCCTGACCGATCTGGGCGAGTTGCGCTCCGAGCAGATCGGTCTGCTCGCCAGTGCCGCCATGCCGGAGTTGTAGCAGCCAGCCCCTACTACCTTGCTTCACCAGTTGCGAACAAAACCAGAATAGAGTTCCCTTGCTGTTCTCCTTGGGGAACTCGATTCGGTGCTCGCCAGCCTTTCTTATCTCGACAAGCTCAACCCTGAGCAGCGCCGCGCCGTGGAGCACGGCGTAGGACAGGTGCGACCCGGGCCTTTACTCGTTATTGCGGGCGCAGGTTCGGGCAAGACCAATACGCTGGCGCACCGGGTGGCGCATCTGATCGTCAACGGAGCCGATCCTCGCCGAATTCTGCTAATGACCTTTTCGCGCCGCGCGGCGAGCGAAATGAGCCGGCGCGTCGAGCGCATTGCCGCGCAAGTGATGGGCACCAGTTCGGGCGTCGTAACTGACGCGCTACACTGGGCCGGTACCTTTCACGGGATTGGCGCCCGTCTCCTGCGCGAGCACGCAACGCAAATCGGGCTGGATCCAGCCTTCACCATCCATGACCGCGAAGATTCAGCCGATTTGATGAACCTGCTGCGGCACGAACTTGGCCTATCTGAAACCAAGAGCCGCTTTCCGACCAAAGGCACGTGCCTCGCCATCTACTCCCGCGTCGTCAACGCACAAGATGACCTTGAAAACGTGCTCAAGACTGTCTTCCCCTGGTGCGCCATGTGGCCTGCCGAACTACGCACCTTGTTTGGTGCGTATGTCGAGGCCAAACAGAAGCAGAACGTCCTCGATTATGACGATCTGCTACTTTACTGGGCCGGGATGATGGCTGACGCTGGCGTTGCCGCCGAAGTGTCCGCCCGGTTCGATCATGTGCTCGTCGATGAATACCAGGACACCAACAAGCTCCAATCTTCCGTCCTCCTGGCGCTCAAGCCGCAGGGACATGGGCTAACTGTGGTGGGGGATGATGCGCAATCGATCTATTCATTCCGTGCAGCCACCGTGCGCAACATTCTTGATTTCCCCGCAGCGTTCAGCCCGCCGGCGGAGATCGTGACGCTGGATCGCAATTATCGTTCGACCCAGCCGATCCTGGGCGCCGCCAATGCGGTAATCGACCTTGCCGCCGAGCGCTTCACCAAGAATCTCTGGACCGAGCGGCTATCGGACGCCAAGCCGGTGCTGGTCACCGTGCGCGACGAAGCCGATCAGGCGCGCTATGTCGTGCACAAGGTGCTCGAAACGCGCGAAGCCGGCACGCCGCTCAAGCAGCAAGCCGTGCTGTTCCGCACCTCGAGCCATTCGGGCCCGCTCGAGATCGAACTCACGCGGCGCAACATCCCGTTTGTAAAATTCGGCGGCCTCAAATTCCTCGACGCCGCCCATGTCAAAGACCTCCTCGCAATCCTGCGCTGGGCGGAGAACCCGCGCGACCGTGTGGCCGGCTTCCGGGTCCTGCAAATGCTGCCTGGTATTGGCCCGGCCTCAGCCGGCCGCGTGCTCGATGCCATGGCCACGGGCCCTGACCCCGTCTGGGCCTTGGGTGAAATACCCACTCCAGCCCGCGCAGGCGAAAACTGGACCAGTCTTGTCGCGCTGTTCGGCAAGCTTGCTAAACGCGACGCGGGCTGGCCTGCCGAGCTTGGTTATGCCCGGCTCTGGTACGAACCGCTCATGGAGCAGCGCTTCGAGGATGCGCAGATCCGCCAGGCCGATATCCTGCAACTGGAACAGATTGCCTCGGGCTATCCCAGCCGCGAGCGCTTCCTTACCGAGCTAACACTTGATCCCCCCGATGCTACCTCCGACCAGTCCGGCGTGCCGCTACTGGACGAAGACTATCTCATCCTGTCCACCATCCACTCCGCCAAGGGACAGGAGTGGAAGGCGGTGCATGTACTCAACGTCGTCGATGGCTGCATCCCGTCCGATCTGGGCACAGGCTCCGCTCATGAGCTCGACGAGGAACGGCGTCTTCTCTATGTCGCCATGACCCGGGCCCGCGACGAGCTCAACCTCATCGTGCCGCAGCGTTTCTTTGTCACCCAGCAGGCCAAGCATGGCGACCGGCACATGTATGCGCAACGAACGCGCTTCATCCCGCGCTCCATGATGCCGCTGTTCGAGGACATCCTGTGGCCGCCGGTCAAGCCTGCCTACATCGAAGGGCTCTCCCCTGCCCCGGCGCGCATGGATATCGGCGCCCAGATGCGCAGCATGTGGTCAAAATAGCTAAGTCGCAATGAGATCAATCCGATTCAGGATTGAAAAACCCTTCCGTGATAAAAACAGGGTTTGAACCGTCGTGCGCCTTGCCGGCACTTATCCGGCCGGTTGTGCAAACCCTAGGCCTCCTATTGACCACACCCTGGCAGATCTTGGTTGGGAACTTCGCGGTCGTCGCCCTGTTCGTGCTGGGCTGGGCGCATTTGCGCTTTTGGCTGCGCAGCACGCCAAGGCCGTTCCGGGTCGTCTTGTTCGGCGTTTTGATGGGCGTCGGTACCATTGCCACTATGAGTATGGCCATTCCGTTCCAGACTGGCGTGTTCTTCGATCTTCGTGGCTCGATGCTTGTAGTCACTGCGTTTTTCGGCGGGCCTTTGGCGGCTCTCCTGACCACGGCTATTGCGCTTGCGTATCGAATTTCGCTGGGCGGTGCCGGCGCTTTCGCAGGTAGCGTGGGGATCGTGCTTTCCAGCGTCTTTGGCCTTATGCTTGGCCTCGCAACCAGGCACCAGCCCCTGCGGACATGGCATTTGGCGGTCCTCGGCATGACTGCCGGCGTAGCGACAGGCGCCTCATTGTTCGCACTGCCGCCTGCAATCCTCACTAGTGCCTTTACCATTATCGGCTTGCCGATGATCGGGTTCAATCTGGTTGCGACAACCCTGGCTGGTCTTGTTCACCTGCAAGCGCGGCGACTGGCAGCTCACCGTGACCTGATGGTCGCCGCTATCGCGCAAGCGCCAGACTACTTCTTTGTCAAGGACAGGCACGGGCGCTTTGCCGCCGTCAACACCGCTACAGCGCGAATTAATGGGCAAACCAGTCCCGAAGCTTTGGTTGGCAAAACCGATTTCGACAATTTGCCTCCTGCACGGGCGCAGGATCTGTTTGTGCGCGAGCATACGGTGCTTTCCTCAGGCACACCCGTTCTTGACCATGAGGAACAGGTCGATCTGCCCGATGGCAGCATGGCCTGGTATTCCACCTCCACCATTCCACTGCAGAACGGCGTAGGGGAGATAATCGGCCTCGCCGGGGTCGCGCGTGACATAACCCGGCAGCGGGAATTGCAGCAGGAATTGCTGCAGAGCCGCGACACGCTGTCTTTTGCCCTGGCCGAAATGTCGGACGGTTTGGCCATGTTCGACAGCCAGGGCTTTCTGGTGTTCTGCAACGAGCAGTACCGCGAAAGCTTCCCCCTGACCGGCGTCATCCGCCAGCCGGGCGTTCATATGAAGGACATTTTGCGCAAGGTGGTGGAAACGGGCGAGCAGCGCACCGTGCCGCAGCGCCGGGCCGACAAATGGGTCGATGAGATCAACGCCAATCTCAAGCTCGAGAGCGAGGAAGAGGTTAACTTGTTCGACGGCCGCTGGCTGCAAATTCGCACGCGTCCTGCAAGCACTGGCGCGACCATGGTCGTAGTGAGCGATATCACCCGCATAAAGCAGGCCGAACTGGCGCTGCACTCGGCTACCGACGAGCTCAAGGAGCTGGTGCGCACCGATGGATTAACGGGCATCCTGAACCGGCGTGCATTCGATGATGCCATCGAAACCGAGGTGCGCCGCTCCGCCCGCGCCGGTGTGCCGCTCAGCCTGTTGCTGGTTGATGTCGACCGCTTCAAACTCTACAACGACCATTATGGTCATCCCGCCGGGGACACCGTGCTGCGCCAAGTGAGCGAAATTCTCAAGACCAGCCTTAAACGGCCGGGCGATCTTGCGGCGCGCTATGGCGGCGAGGAATTCGCGGCTATCTTGCCGGACACCGATGAGGACGGCGCTTACCTTGTCGCCGAGGCCTTCCGGCGGGCCCTCAGCCAATCCCGGATCGAGCATGCTGCCAGCGAGCGCGGCTACCTCACGGCAAGCGTGGGTGTCGCAACCTACATGACCGATAATCTCAGCCGCACCAGTTCCGAGCTGATCCAGGTAGCCGACGAGGCACTCTACAGCGCCAAGGCTGCCGGCCGCGACCGGGTCTTCGGCAAGCAGGTCGCCTCCTCGCGCAAGCGCTACGCCAGCGCACTTTAGTTAAGCTATTCCGCCGGCTTTTCGCCCAGCCCCTTGAGCCAGGGTGTGCGCGGGGCTGCCCCTGATTCGGCCAGTAGCTCATAAGGGCTGTGCGGGGATTTGAACCAGTGGAACGGCTGGCGCGCCAACTCGATAGCGGCGCGGATCGTCGCAATGCCGATCAGCGACCAATAGACGGGCAGGAGCAACTGCATCCAGATCAGGTCGGGTCGGTTGGCTCGGCGCAGCCCAAGGATTGTCACCGCCATGGCGCTTCCAATGCCTAGCGCCAGCACACCACTATAAAGCGCTGCCCAGCCGATCCACTCGGTCCATGGCGGCAGGCCGCGCAGGCTTTCGAACAGGGTCACGACCAGAAAACCCAGGAACAGGATCGGCGAGGTGATGAGCCCCAGCACCAGCACCTCAAAGCCAATCGTCGCGCGCCAACCCATTTCCCGTACCAGCGTGCGTGGATGCAGATTGTGGACGATGAAAGTCTGCATCCAGCCCTTCATCCAGCGCGTGCGCTGACCCATCCATGGGCGTAGCCGGGTTGGCGCCGCTTCGCGGGTGCGAGAGTCCAGCGTATCGACGCCCATGCGCAACCGCGCCATGCGCATGCCGATATCGGCATCTTCGGTAACGTTGTAGGCGTCCCAGCCGCCGATCTCGCGCAGCGCCGTAATGCGAAAATGGTTTGAAGTCCCGCCCAAAGGCATGGGCATGCGCCAATTTCCCAAGGCGGGCAGCAATACGCCAAAGAGACCCGCATATTCTCCGGCGAACAGCGCTGCTAGCCAATTGCTTTGTCCGTTTGCGATCGCTAGCCGGGCTTGCAGGCACACGGTATCGGGCGCCTCCCGGAAGCGCAGCGCAGCTTTCCAGAGCTGGTCGGGATCGGGAATATCCTCGGCATCGAACACCACGACGAACTCGCCCCGGCACAGCGGTAGGGCATAGTTCAGCGCCTTCGGCTTGGTATAGGGCTTGGCGTCGATCACCCGGACAATGGAGAATGGAAACTCGCCCAGCCGCTCCTCGACCGCAGCTACGGTCTCAGGCGAGCGGGTTTCGACAACGAACTTGATGTCCAGCTTTTCAGGCGGATAGTCGAGCCGCCGCATGGCTGCAAAAAGCTGCGGCACCATGGCTTGTTCGTCCCGTAGAGGGATCAGGACCGAGTATACAGGCAGTTCGGCATTGTCCGGGCGGCGTGGCCTGCGCTTGCGCCGCATGGGCGTACGAAGTGATGCCAAGCGGATGATGGATGGGCCAATGAGCACGCAGGCTGCCAGCGGCCAAAGCAGCCCCTGCAGAAGATAAGGCGCGGCCAGTACAAGGGCGAGCAGCAGCGACAAAACGGCGATGAAGCCATAACGCGCGGCATGCGTGAGCGCGAGTTGCGCCGTTGCGAAGGGCCATTTGCGCGCCAGCGCTTGCCGTGCTGCGTCGACCAAGGATTGGCTCGATGAGCGCGCCAAATAATCCTGCAGGGCCGATCTCGGCACCAGTATTGGCCGTACCCCCGCGCCGAAGTTTTGCCGCCGCAGGCGCAGCACATCCAGGAAGCCTGGCGCTGTATAGACCCATCGCCGGTCGGCACTGACGATGCTGATCAGCTTGGTGGTGGCAATTGCGTCCAGCCGGTCAGGCGACATCTCGCGCTCGAATACCTCGGGGATTGCAGCGGCAAAGCTCAACCCAGCCCAGGCAGCGGCGCGTTCCATTACCGTCGCCTCTCCGACCCGCATGCTGGCAGCGCAATAGTCCAGCGGGTCGACTTCCCGTTCCAATGCCCTGTCGAGCAAGCGGCTGGCGCCTGCCTGATCAGGGCATTCTCCGCCCATAACCGCTTGGATAAGCTCGGATGCCTCAGACATAGCTAAGGACAAGACGCGGCAATAGCCGACGCCGGACAGGTGACCTCAGGAGAACTCATTACACGCGCCTAAGGCCAGTCACTGCGTACTCGGCATGTCCCCCGGCCGAATACTTATGTTTAACTACTGACTAGAATTGTCTGCTTTAGCAAGCCTTGCCGCGCGTTGCCGCAAGAAAAAAGGCCGCCTTGTGGGCGACCTTTTCACATCATAGCAGGTCAGTTGCGTTGCGAGAACTGGTGTGGGTTAAAGTGATAAGCAGTCGAGCAGAACTCGCAGACCACTTCTATTTCCCCATTAACCGCCATTTCTTCGCGATCTTCCGCCGTGAAGCTGGTCGCCAGCATATCTTCGATGCGATCCACCGAACACGTGCAGCGCTCGACCATCGGCAAGGGCGAAAACACCCGCACGCCGGTTTCGTGGTAAAGCCGGAACAACAACCGTTCCGAGGTCAGGTCCGGATCGGCTAGTTCGAGATCGTCAAGCGTTGCCAGCAGCGTTTTGGCTTCCGTCCAGCCGTCGGCTTCCTCGAAATCCGGGTCGGCAGTTTCGGGATTGTCCCAGTTTCCGTCGCCCGGCAGGTCGGCCATTTGCGAGATGCCATGCTCGGGCAGGTGCTGGATCAGCACGCCGCCGGCGCGCCAATGGGGACGGTGGTCTCCCTTCTTGGTGAACTCGGCAACGGCCAGGCGCACCTGGGTCGGGATCTGCTCGGACTGCATGAAGTAGGTATGCGCCACCTCTTCGAGCGAATTGCCTTCGAGCGCAACGATACCTTGGTAACGCTCGGTGTTAGGCCCCTGGTCGATAGTCATCGCCAGATGCCCTTTGCCGAGTAACTCGCCAGGCCGGGTCTTGCCTTGTTCGGCGGCCTTGACCAAGGCGTCCTGATCGAAGCGCGCATAACCGCGCAGGCCATCGGGCGCGTCAAAATCGACCACCAGCAGGTTTACCGGACCGTCGGTCTGGGTCTGCATGATGAAGCGGCCCTCGAACTTGAGCGAGGAGCCAACCAACGCCGCCAAGACGACAGCTTCGCCGAGCAGGCGGGCGACGGGAGCGGGGTAGTTGTGCCGTGAGAGGATTGTATCCAGCGCGTCGCCCAGCCGGACGCTACGGCCCCTGGTGTCCAGCTTGTCCAGCGTAAACGGCACGACAGCGTCGTCGCCGCTTTCAGGGCGGTCAAGTCCGAGGGAGCTCATCAAATTCTCGGTCATGGTCGTCGTATCCGTGGTCATTTTCGGTCTATCGGCTTTCTTGAGGCTAGACCCTGGGGGCTAACCGCACCATGCAATATCCTACAAGGTCATTCCCTGTTGGGAGCGACATTGTGGGTGCATCGATATCGATGGCAGCGGCGCTACCCGCTAATTGGTTTCAACCCCAAAGGCCCAGCACAGGATGGCTTTTTGAGCATGAAGACGGTTTTCAGCCTCGTCAAACACCACCGACTGGGGACCATCGATCACTTCGTCGGTCACCTCGTCGCCGCGATGAGCGGGCAGGCAATGCATGAAAAGGGCGTTCTTGTCCGCCAAGTCCATCAAATTGGTGTTCACCTGGTAGGGTTTCAAGACCCGGCGCCGCTCGGCCGCGTCCACGTCGCCCATCGATACCCAGGTGTCGGCGATGACCAGATCGGCTTTCTCCACAGCCTCGCGCGGGTCCTCGATTAGTTTGACCCATTTGCCAGCCTTTCGGATGTCTTCCATCAGGTCCTTTTCGGGCCAGTATTCATCAGGCACTGCAATTGTCAGCTCGCATTCGAACAGTTCGGCGGCGTTGACCCAAGAGTGAAGCACGTTGTTGCTGTCGCCCACCCAGGCCACCTTGGCCCCTTTGATCGGGCCACGGTGCTCTTCGAACGTCATCAGATCAGCCATCACCTGGCAGGGATGCGCGCGGCGGGTAAGCCCGTTGATCACGGGCACCGTTGCGCCCTCGGAAAGCTCCACCAGGTCTGCGTGGCTCAGGATGCGGATCATGATGGCGTCGACGTAGCGGCTCATGACCCGGCCAGTGTCGAGCAGGGTTTCTTCGCGGGCCAGTTGCATTTCCTGGCCGGACAGCATGATGGTTTCACCGCCCAGTTGGCGCATACCAACGTCGAACGACACGCGGGTGCGGGTCGATTGACGCTCGAAGATCATAGCCAGCACCTTGTCGGCCAAAAGCCGAGGCCGGTCGCCATCTTTGAGGCGCGCCTTGAGCGATGTTGCAGCATTGAGCATGCCGCGCAGTTCGGAATAGTCGAAGTCGTCCAGATTGAGAAAATGCCGTGGAGTGCCGGTCGATTGCATGGGCCGGGGTCCTTTTTTGACGCTTGATCGGTTGGCGAAGGCCAATATGGCTTACCCCTCAAGGGGGAGGGAAAAGCCCGCGTCGGCGGCGGCCGAAATGGTAAAACGTCAAGGACATCAGCTTGCCGCTGCAACCGTGGCGGTTTCGGCTTCGATCGCGTCGAAAGCTGCGGAAAGCTTGTCGGTCGCTTCCTCGATTTCGGCCTCTGTGATGATGAGCGGCGGGATCAGGCGCAGCACATTGTCTCCTGCCCCAATAGCCAGCATCTGGTGATCGTCACGCAAGCGGGCTACGAAATCGCGTACCGGTGGCGTGATCTTGATGCCGGCGAGCAGCCCCTTGCCGCGCAGTTCAAGCACGTAGTCAGGATATTTCTGCGCCAATTGCTGCAGATGCCAGCTGAGCTTTTGCCCCATCTGGTTGACATGATCGATGAACCCGGGCGCAAGGATGCGGTCAAGCACGGCATTGCCGACAGCCGTTGCAAGCGGATTGCCACCATAGGTCGAACCATGCGTACCCGGCACCATGGAAGCCGCGACCTCGGCTGTTGCAAGGCAGGCGCCGAGCGGGAAGCCGCCGCCGATCGCCTTGGCGACAGCCACGATATCGGGCGTGATACCGGACCATTCAAACGCAAAGAACCGGCCCGTCCGGCCATAACCGCACTGGACTTCATCCAGCACCAGCAACATGCCGTGTTCATCGCAGAGCCTGCGCAAGCCTTGCATGAATTCGGGTGTCATGGCCGTGACGCCACCTTCGCCCTGCACGGTTTCGATCAAGATGGCGCAGGTTTGCGGCCCAATCAGCGCCTTGACCGCTTCGAGGTCGCCCGGCTTGGTGTGCTTGAAGCCCGGCAACGGCGGGCCGAAGCCTTCGAGGTATCCCGGATTTCCGCCCGCTGCGATCGTACCCATGGTGCGGCCGTGAAACGAGCCGGTGAAGGCAATGATCTCGTAGCGGTCGGTCTCGCCCTTGGCCCAGAAATAATGCCGCGCCGTCTTGATGGCGCACTCGAGCGCCTCGGCGCCGGAATTGGTGAAGAACACCGAGTCCGCGAATGTCGCATCAACCAGCCGCTGGCCCAGCCGCTCCTGCTCTGGAATGGTGAACACGTTGGACGTGTGCCAAACCTTCTCGGCCGCCGATTTCAGCGCCGAGATAATATGCTCGTCGCCATGGCCCAAAGCGTTTACGGCGATGCCGGAGTGGAAATCGAGATAGTCTCGGCCATGCTGGTCGTACAGGCGCATGCCCTGGCCCCGCTCGAAAGCGAGTTCAGACCGGGCGTATGTGCCGTAGAGCGCGGACATGGCTATTTCCTTGCAAAGTTTGGATGTTGGAACAGGCGTGGCAAAGACGCCACAAATAACAAAAACGCGCTATTGCGCAGCGCGTTTCTGCGGGAAGAATTAGGCCAATTTTGCAAGATAAGTCAATGATCCCGCCCCAAGTGTCTGAATTGACTCAATCTTCGTTAGCAGAATTTTAACCGGTGAATATACGGGGAAAGTCGAGGGCGACTCTTGATCCCGATTCCATCGATGTCGTAAACTGCTCGTCATTGGGAACACGATATCTCGTGTGGCGGACCCACCTGACATACGACGCCTAGCGTTTATGGCTGCCATGGCCATTTGGCGGCACAATAAAGGATTCTGTTTTGACGATGGATTCAGGAGCACAATCGGCGGGCTGGACTGACGAGCGCGTCGAGACCCTCAAGAAGCTCTGGATGGAGGGCCTCAGTGCCAGCCAGATCGCGGGCGAACTGGGTCAGGGCGTGACACGCAATGCGGTTATCGGCAAGGTACACCGGCTCAAGCTTTCAGCCCGTGCCAAGCCAACCAACACCGCGCCGCGCGCCCGTCCGGCAGCGCCAAGGCCAACTCCGCGCCGTCCGGCCGGCCCTTCCGCCGGCATGCCAGGGATGGGCACGGCCAGTGCAGCAGCGGCAGCAGTGGGCAAGATGCGCCCGGCAATGTCGCGGCCTCAGTCTGTCGGCGCCACGGCGCTCGCCCATAATCCAGAAATGGAAACCGAGCTTTATGTCGCACCGGTTGCAGCGGAAATCTTTATCCCGGAAGACAAGCGCCTGAGCCTGTTGCAGCTGAGCGAAAGCACCTGCAAGTGGCCAATCGGCGATCCGCTGTCGAAAGACTTCTATTTCTGCGGCCAGCATAGCCTTGAAAGCGGCCCCTATTGCGAATTTCACTCCCGCCGCGCCTACCATCAGGTCGACAAGAAGCGGCGCTGAACGACCACGAATTTGGGATTGGCGAGGCGCCTTTAGGGGCGCCTTTATTGTTTTCTGCAGCCAAATGACTTCACCGGCCGAGTCAGGCCCGGGGAGACCGTGTATTTGGGAGCATCAAAAACACTACGGCATCTCAGTTGCAAAGTGCGTCGCCACTCTCAGGGCAGAAACACATCCACGCGCATGCCTTCGCCCGGCTTGCTCTTGATGCTCAACTGCCCACGGTGGCGATTGACGATGTGCTTGACGATTGCCAGCCCGAGCCCCGTGCCCTTCTTCTTGCGGCTGGCATCAGCATCGATGCGATAGAACCGCTCGGTCAGGCGCGGAACATGCTCGGGCTCGACGCCGGGGCCATGGTCGACCACTGTGACCTGATGAGTGTAACCCGGCCGCCCTGAGGGTGACAGGCTCAGTTCCACATACTTCCCATCCGCGCCGTACTTGACGGCATTCTCGAGCAAATTCTCGAACACTTCATAGAGCTGACCGCGATCGCCAATGGTCGTGGTCTGCCCCTCAAACAGCGCAAGCCGGATTTCGATATTTGCAGCCTTGGCCTGCATCATCAGGCCCTCGCGCACTTCACGCAACAGCCCCGCCAGATCGATGGTTCCCGATGGGCGCACATGCTGGTGCATTTCGATGCGCGAGAGGCTGAGCATGTCGTCGATCAGCTTGCTCATCCGCTCGGCTTGCCCACGCATGATGCCAAGGAACTTTTCGCGCGCGACCGCGTCCTTGGCCGCTGGCCCCAGGAGCGTATCGATAAAGCCCAAAAGCGACGCCAGGGGCGTGCGCAGTTCATGGCTGGCATTGGCGATAAAGTCCGAGCGCAGCGCATCGACGCGCTTCAGTTCAGTCAGGCTTTGGAAGGTCACGATAAGCTGGCGCTCTTCATCGTCGAACCAATTGATCCCGGGCCGCAGAAGCGGCGCCACGACGACCTTCTCCCAGGTTTCTGACGGCACGGTCTCGTGCAGTTCAACGCTCCGGCTCGCGCCTGTACGGTTGGCGATCTCGATCGCTTGCACCAGTTCGGGGTTGCGCATGGAAAAGGTCAGGGGATTGCCATTGATCAGCGCCGGAAACTGCCGCTCGGCGGCAGCATTGGCGTGTAACACCACACTGCGCCTGTCCAGCACCAGGCAAGGATCGACCAGGGCATCGGCAAAGATATTCATTGACGCGGGCGGCGCGGGCAGCGGCCGCTGCACCTCGACTGTTTTTGTTACCGTCACGACGCTCATAGGCAACACGGCAATTGCCGCGACAACCGCCAGAAAACCCAGAGCACCGCCAATAGGGCTTAGATCGCCGAACAAAACCAGCACTGCAAAAACTCCAAAAACGCCGGTTAGCAGACTCGCCTGCGCGACGATGCGGGAGAGTGCAACGTTCAGGCGCGACATGGGCTGGTCGGAGTTTGGCTGGTCCATCGGCTTTTGCGAATCAGAGGACTTGAAGGCCTCTTGTGCTCGAGTAGCCCGCTATAGCACGATGGATATGACAATGGAGCGACACCTGTGACCGACCCGTACGATAGCTTTGACATCGAAAACCCCGAACTTCCCAAAGCTATCAAGCAAAACGCCATGCAGTCAGGTGGCTATCCTTACAAGGATAAGCTCGATGGCGCGCTTTATGAAGCGCAGATGTATGAGTTGCAAAAGCAGCTGGTCATGCTGCAGGCGCATCTGGCTGTCAGTGGCGAGCGGGTGATGATTGTTTTTGAAGGGCGCGATGCGGCCGGCAAGGGCGGCACAATCAAGACCTATCTGAAAAATCTCAATCCGCGCTACAACATCATCGCGGCGCTGCCAAAGCCGAACAATCGCGAATCCACGCAATGGTACTTCCAGCGCTATGTCGATTGGATGCCGGCAGCAGGCGAGACGGTTCTGTTTGACCGCTCCTGGTACAATCGCGCCGGGGTCGAACGCGTCATGGGCTTTGCCACACCTGAACAGACCGAGCATTTTCTTGAAGAAGCTCCTGAGTTCGAGAAGCGCATCACGCGCGACGGCATTCATCTCTTCAAGTTCTGGCTCTCCATCGGACGTGAAATGCAGCTCAAGCGCTTCCATGACCGACGCCATGACCCTCTCAAAGTATGGAAGCTTTCGCCAATCGACCTGGAGGCACTCGGTCAATGGGACGCCTATACCAAGGCCCGCGACGCCATGCTCTCCCGCACCGACAGTGCCCATGCGCCTTGGACCGCCATCCGCGCCAATGACAAGCGTCGCGGCCGCATCAACGTCATTCAGCATGTGTTGCATCACCTGCCTTTTGCCGGACAGGACAAGAAAGCCATCGGCGAGATCGATCCCAAGATCACCATGAATGCCAAGGATTTCCTCAAGCTGCACAAGACGGATTAAGGGCAGGCCTGCTCTAGCCGAACTTTTCGCGCCAGTACACCAAGCCATTGACAGTTTTGCCATTTCCCGACCTACTGCCGTAAGCGTTAACTGATCGGTAAGCCGGATATCTTGGAGTCGAGCAGGCAAAAGTCCGTATTGGTGTCCAATGCGCGGGGGACCTCCCCCTTCGTCATCGTGTGTGATCACGCCTCCAACCGCATTCCTGAAAAATACGGCACCCTGGGATTGTCTCAGATCGAGCGCGTCAGCCATATCGCCTGGGACCCGGGCGCTCTGTCTGTCAGCCGCGCGCTCTCACAACAGCTCGATGCGCCGCTGGTGCAGTCGACGGTGTCGCGGCTCATCATTGATTGCAATCGCTCGCTCGACGCACCGGACTTGATCTGGACGTTGTCGGAAGCAACACGGATCGCCGCTAACGAAAACCTTGATCCTGACGAGCGCGATTTCCGCATCGCACATTTTCACCGGCCCTATCACGTTTCAATCGAAACATTGCTCGAAGCCAGGCGCCATGCCGGGCAGGAAACGATCCTTGTTTGCATGCACTCCTTTACGCCGGTTTATCATGGCGTGCCGCGCCCCTGGCCTATCGGGCTCATCCATGGATTGGACCAGCGTTACACGCAGGCGCTCTACGAAGCACTTAAAGCCAACGATCCGGACCTCAATGTCGGCTGGAACGAACCCTACGCCGCCCATAGCGGCGTGACCTTGACGCTGGAAAAGCATGGTGATGGGCGCGGCCTTGAAGCCACCATGGTCGAAATACGGCACGACGAGATTCTCGAACCGGCCGGTGTGACCACATGGTCAAGCCGGCTGGCCCATTGTCTTGAGGCAGCACGTCTGGTGCGAAAAGAGGCAATGGCAGTCTAGCTTTTCACTGGGGCTAAAACAGGGGGACGTGACTATGGCTGAGACGAAACGGGTCGGCAGTGTCGCTTATGCGACGCGCGACAAGGACTATTTCGAAAAGCGCGGCCTGCAACGCTATGCCGGTATCTGGTCGCTTTGGGCGCTGGGCGTGGGCGCGGTGATTTCCGGCCATTTCTCGGGTTGGAATTTTGGCTTCATGACAGGCGGCTGGGGCGGCATGGTTGTTGCCGCCGGTATCATCGCCATCATGTATCTGGGCCTTGTCTCCTCCATTGCCGAGATGAGCCCGGCCCTGCCGCACACGGGCGCAGCCTATTCCTTTGCCCGCACCTCCATGGGTCCATGGGGCGGCTTCGTCACTGGCCTGTTCGAGAACGTCGAATACGTGCTCACTCCCGCGGTTATCGTGACGTTTATCTCCGGTTACTTCGGCTCGATCACCGGCATGGATACGGCGCTTTATCCGATCCTCTGGATCGTATTCTACGCGGTGTTCCTCGCACTCAACATCTATGGCGTGGCGCTGAGCTATAAAGTAACGCTGGTCGTCACCCTGATCTCGCTCGCCGTCCTGGCAGTGTTCTGGATTTCGGCGCTGGGCAACATGGATTTCGGTCGCTGGGCACTGAACATCGGTGTTGGTCCGGAAGGCCAGGCCGTCGAACTGCCAGAAGGCAATGGCTCCTGGTTCCCCTTTGGCTTCTCCGGGGTGCTTGCCACCCTGCCTTTCGCGGTCTGGCTGTTCCTTGCCATTGAGCAGGTGCCGCTCGCGGCCGAGGAATCCGTCGACCCCAAGCGCGATCTACCCCGCGGTATCCTGCTGGGCTTTGCCACCCTCTTGATCTCTGCCTTCATGATCGTGCTGCTTAATCCATCGGTTGCCGGCGTCGGCAGCTTTGCGCTTGGGTCCTCGCTTGAGCCACTGCTGGATGGTTTCCGCGCCATCTATGGTGACAGCGGCGCCGTCATCCTGGGCATCGTGGCACTTACCGGCCTTATTGCTTCGTTCCACACCATTCTTTACGCACAGGGCCGCCAGGTTTATTCGCTCAGCCGCGCGGGTTATTTCCCATCCGCGCTGTCGGTGACCCACCCGACCTACAAGACACCGCATGTCGCTATGGTTTCAGGAGCGTTGCTCGGTCTCCTTGTCATGCTGATCATCTGGTTTGCCAATGGCGGCGGCGGCTCCGGCGAGACGCAGCTGGGCGATGACATTATCGGCACGGTGCTGCTCAACATGGCCGTGTTCGGCGCAATGCTGAGCTACATCATGCAGGCCCTGAGCTTTATCATCCTGCGCCGCAACCAGCCCCACATCGAGCGGCCATTCCGCTCGCCACTGGGTATCCCGGGTGCGGTCCTGACCATCATCATCGCGACGGTGACCCTGTTTTACCAATTGCAGGACCCGAACTTCTTCCGGGGCGTGATCTGGGTCATCCTCTGGTGCGCGGTAGGTATCGTCTACTTCGCCGTCATCGGACGCAACAAGCTGATCCTGTCGCCCGAGGAAGAGTTCGCGCTCGAACACCGAGGTGATGCCGCCGTCGCTGCGGCGGTGGCGTCCAAGATCTAGCGCGGAGCATACCACGCACGCAGTGTCATTCCGGGCTCGACCCGGGGCCCATCCTGAGATTCCAAGACGGATCCTGGATCAAGTCCGGGATGACACTGCGGGTGTGGACCATTTGTGCCTACAACAAAAAGAACGCCAATGCCGTACACTCTTGCCGAACTCAAAAGCGATGTCGCTGCCGGCCAAATCGACACCGTCCTTGTCGCCTTTCCAGACATGCAGGGCCGCATGATCGGCAAGCGCTTCCAGGCCGAATACTTCCTTGAAGTCGCACACGACGAGACCCATGGCTGCGATTACCTGCTAGCCGACGACATCGACATGGAACCAGTCCCTGGTTACGAAGCGGCGAACTGGGGCAAGGGCTATGGCGATTTCGTCATGAAACCGGACTTAGCCACGCTGATGAAGGCGAACTGGCTTGAAGGCACGGCAATCGTCTTGTGCGACCTTTCCGACCACCACCATCACGAGCCTATCCCGCACAGCCCGCGCGCCATCCTCAAGCGCCAGATCGAGCGCCTCGCCGCCGTCGGCTACACCTGCAATGCCGCAACCGAACTCGAATTCTACCTCTTCGACGAAGACTACCGCACGATCAGCCGCAAGGGTCATGCCCATGCCCAGACCGCCGGCGATTACATTCAGGACTACCACATCTTCCAGACCACCAAGGAAGAAGGCGTCATGCGCGCCTTGCGCAAGCATCTGCAGGCATCGGGCATTCCGGTGGAATCCTCCAAGGGCGAATGGGGCCCGGGCCAGGAGGAAATCAACGTCAAATATGCCGATGCGCTCACCATGGCCGACCGCCATGTGGTGCTCAAGAACGCCACCAAGGAAATCGCTTATGCGCAGGGCAAGGCCGTGACCTTCATGGCCAAATGGGCCTACGGGCTCGCCGGCTCGTCGAGCCACATCCACATGTCGCTGGCGGACACCTCCAGCAAGCCGCTCTTTGTTGACGAAAACGACGCGCGCGGTATGAGCGACCTCATGAAGCATTTCATGGCCGGCCAACTCGCCTATGCGCGCGACATCACCTATTTCCTCGCCCCCTATATCAACAGCTACAAGCGCTTCCAGGCCGGCACATTTGCGCCCACCAAATCCATCTGGTCGCCCGACAACCGCACTGCCGGCTTCCGTCTCTGCGGTGAGCATTCTAAATCGATCCGCGTCGAATGCCGCATGGGGGGCGCCGACCTCAACCCTTACCTGGCCCTAGCAGCACTGATCGCCGCCGGTCTCAAAGGCATCGAAGACAAGCTTTCCCTGGAACCACCCTTTGTCGGGGACGCCTATGTTACCGAGCAATTGCGCGAAATTCCGAAGACGTTGCGCGAAGCGACCGACTATCTCCGGCGCTCGTCCATGCTGGAGGAAGCGTTCGGCCCTGAGGTCGTCTCCCACTACGTCCACACCGCCGAATGGGAACAGTTCGAATACGACCGACGGGTCACGGATTGGGAACTCAAGCGCGGGTTCGAGCGGAGTTAAGCCATGACCAAAACCGTCCAGATCATCTCCCCCATCGACGGCAGCGTTTATGCCGAGCGCCCGCTCGCCACAGCGGTCGAGATCGAGGCCGCAGTGATCCACGCCAAGGCCGCGCGTCATGCCTGGCACGAGACCACCATCCCCGAGCGGCAAAAGATCCTCACTCATTTCGTCGACGCCCTCCTCCTCATGAACGACGAAATCGTGCCGGAACTCGCCTGGCAGATGGGCCGCCCCGTCCGTTTCGGCGGCGAAAAGCGCGGCGTCGAGGAACGCAGCCGCTACATGATCGAGCTGGCAGCTTCGGCGCTTGCGCCCGTCGAGAAATCCGGCATGGAAGGTTTTACCCGCTTCATCACCCGCGAGCCGCTGGGCACCGTGATGGTGATCGCGCCCTGGAACTATCCGTTCCTAACCGCCGTCAACACCATCGTGCCCGGTCTGATGGCGGGCAATGCCGTCATCCTCAAGCATGCGTCCCAAACCCTGCTCGCCGGCGAGCGCTTCGCCAATGCCGCCGATAAGGCTGGTCTGCCATTGGGCTTGTTCCAGAATTTGGTTCTGGGCCACCACGATACAGAAAAACTGATTGGCTCGGGAGTCATCGACCACATCAACTTCACCGGCTCGGTCGAGGGCGGCCGCCGCATCGAGAAGGCTGCCGCCGGCACCTTCGCGACCCTCGGCCTTGAACTAGGTGGCAAGGATCCGGCCTATGTCCGGCCCGATGCCAATCTCGACCATGCCGCCGAAAACCTCGCCGACGGCTCGTTCTTCAATTCCGGCCAGTCCTGCTGTGGGGTCGAGCGCATCTATGTGCACGAGGCGGTCTATGACGGTTTCCTCGAGCGCTTCATCGATCACGCCAAAGGCTGGACACTGGGCAATCCGCTTGACCCCGACACCATTGTCGGCCCCATGGCGCGCGCCAACTTTGCGGACCATGTGCGCAGCCAAACCGACGAGGCAATCCGCTCCGGTGCGCAACGGCACCTCAACAATAGCCACGAGCTCGACCGCCCCGGTTCGCCCTATCTTGCGCCCGAATTGCTGACGGGGGTCAATCACCAGATGTCCGTCATGCGCGAGGAGAGCTTCGGCCCCGTGGTGGGCGTTATGAAGGTGGCCGATGACGCCGAAGCCATAACCCTGATGAACGACAGCCCCTATGGCCTGACGGCATCGATCTGGACCGAGGACCTCGACGCTGCCGCTGCGCTGGGTTCAAGGGTCGAAACCGGTACAGTCTTCGCTAATCGCTGCGACTACCTCGATCCGGCGCTGGTCTGGACCGGCGTCAAGGACACCGGGAAAGGTGGGGGCCTCAGCGAGATCGGCTACGCGAATTTGACCCAGCCGAAGAGCTATCATTTGAAGCGGGTTTAGCCACAAGGCGTGCCACACCCGCGATGTCACCCCGGCGCAGGCCGGGGCCCATCTCGAGATTTCCCCACGGCCGCAAGGTGGGTCGACCAGGCCACATAGCAGCAAGACCACCCATCTCAAGATGGATCCCGGCCTGCGCCGGGATGACACCGTGAATGGGAGAGAGCACAGAGACAAAACGAGGGCCCAACATGACCAAAGCCAACTGGAACTACCCCACCGCCATCAAGTTCGGCCCCGGCCGCATCGCGGAGCTTCCCGATGCTCTCAAGACCGCAGGCATCACCCGGCCCCTCCTCGTCACCGATTCCGGCCTCGTCAATCTACCCGTTACACAAAGCACCATCCAGCTTCTCAAGAATGCCAGCATCCCCGTCGGGGTCTTTGCTGATGTCAAACCCAACCCGGTCGCTGCCAATGTGGAGGCCGGCATCAAGGTGCTGCGCGAAGGCGGCCATGATGGCGTCATCGCCTTTGGCGGCGGTTCGGGGCTCGATGTGGGCAAAGTCATTGCCTTCATGGCAGGCCAAACGCGACCCATGTGGGATTTCGAGGACATCGGCGACTGGTGGACGCGTGCGGACCCTGCTGGCATTTTTCCCATCGTCGCCGTTCCCACCACGGCCGGCACCGGCTCCGAAGTTGGCCGCGCGGGGGTCATAACCGACGAAACCACGCACACCAAAAAGGTGATCTTTCATCCCTTGATGATGCCCAAGGTCGTCATCGCCGACCCTGAACTTACGGTTGGCATGCCGCCCTTCATTACTGTCGGCACCGGCATGGATGCACTCGCCCATTGCCTAGAGGCCTATTGTTCACCCGGCTATCATCCGCTCGCCGACGGTATCGCCGTCGAAGGCATTCGCCTCGTATTCGAGAACCTGCCTAAGGTCGTCCTCAACCCCAATGATGTGGAAGCGCGCGGCCATCTGATGAGCGCGGCCGCCATGGGCGCCACGGCCTTCCAGAAAGGCCTCGGCGCCATCCACGCCCTCAGCCACCCCGTGGGCGCGCTTTATGACACCCACCATGGCATGACCAATGCCGTGTTCATGCCCTATGTCTTGGTGGTCAACCGCCCCGCGATTGAAGCGAAGCTCGCCCGCCTTGCCGCCTATCTCGGCCTTGCGCCCACCTTCGAAGCCTTCCAGCACGCCATCATCGGCCTGCGCCTTCGGCTCGACGTGCCGCATACCCTGGCCGACTTCAAAGTTGATGGCGCCCAGCGCGAGCGGATCGGAGACATGGCAATCGTTGATCCGACAGCGGGAGGCAATCCGCTGGAGCTAACGCGTGATCGTGCACTGGATATTTTTGACCGTGCCATGGAAGGCCGGATTTGAAACAAACAACAATGCCAGGCGTTTTGGAGAAAACTGGAGAGCTTCAATGCGCCTGCCAATCTTTGCGGCTTGCCTGATCGTTTTGACAGCTGTGGTCCCGGCACTGGCACATCACAAACCAGGCCACCAGATCCCGCCGGGACAGGCAAAGAAATCCCTGCCTGCGGACATCGTGATCGGAGTACCCCCACCAGAGGTCCACAATGTGTGCCTGATCACCACGGAGAGCGCCGGTGACCCAACGGCTCCCATTGTTGTCACGGCGTGGCTGCCGCGCGACATTGCCGAGAGCAAGGCGGCAGAGGGTGAAAGCTTCATCATCTACCACCCCGACTTTAACTCCGAAGCTGGTTGTCTTGAATATTAGCTGGTGACGGTCCTGACCGTCTCCTTCACGCCCATTTCAAACAAGCTATCCAGGTGCGTTGCCACCGTCTCCCCGAACGCCTGCTTGTCTGCCAGGTCCGAACCGAATACCTCGGTCAGCCCTAACAGCCCTTCATACAGCGTCTCGGCGTCGTCCCCGGCATCCGCCGCGATCGCCATCATGCGCATGGCGAGCGGATCGCGCACATCGATGTTTTCACCCTTCTCGTCGATGCCGACCACATAGCGCATCCAACCCGCCACTCCGAGTCCAAGCCGCTCAAACGACTGTCCCGCCTTGATGCGCTCCCGGATCGTGCCAAGCAGGCGCTGCGGCAGCTTTTGCGAGCCGTCCATGGCAATCTGCCAGGTGCGGTGTTTCAGCGCCGGGTTGCGGAAACGCTCCAGCAATTGATCGCGATAAGCGCCCAGATCCACGCCTGGCATGTCGAGCGTCGGCATGGCCTCCTCGGTCATCAGCCCATGCACCAGTTGGACGAAATCTTCGTCGCCCATTATGTCGGAGATAAATTCATACCCCGCCAGATAGCCAAGATACGCCATGGTCGAGTGGCTGCCATTGAGCATGCGCAGCTTCATGCGCTCGAATGGCTCGACATCCTCAACTAGCTGCGCGCCGGCCTTCTCAAACGGCGGTCGGCCTTGCGGAAAATGGTCCTCGATGACCCATTGGGTAAAAGGCTCGGTCATGATCGGCCAGGCGTCATCCGCGCCGATCAATTCCGCGATCATGGTCCGGTCGGCATCCGTGGTGGAGGGCACGATGCGATCGACCATGGTGCCGGGAAATGCCACGTCATCGACCCATCGGCCCAGTTCCGGATCGCGCAGCTGGGCAAACTTGGTGACGATCCGCTTCACTGTCGCGCCATTGGACGGCAAATTATCGCAGCTCATTACCGCAAAAGGAGCAATCCCAGCCGCCTTGCGCCGCGCCAGCGCTTCCACCAGCATACCAGGCGCCGATTTTGGCGCTTTCGGATTGGCCAGATCATGGACGATGTCAGGATGGCGCTGGTCCAGTTCGCCCGTCGCCGGATCGTGGCAATAGCCTTTCTCCGTCACCGTCAGCGACACGATGCGGATTTGCGGGCTCGCCATCAACGCCAGCAATTCCTCCCGCTCCTTGTTGGCATCGAGCACCTTAAGAATGGAGCCGATCACCCGTGGGTGGGTGCCTGAGGCATCCCGCACGGCAATGGTGAAGAGGCCATCCTGCGGCTCCAGCGCTTCCTTCGTCTCAGGCCGGCGCAAGCTCGTTCCCACGATCGCCCAATCGGGATTGTCCTTGAGCAGATCATCGACATAAACGGCCATGTGGGCGCGATGGAATGCCCCGATGCCCAAATGTACGATGCCGGGCGTAACTTTCGTCCGGTCATAGTCCGGCACGCGAACCCCGGCAGGAACAGAGCTCAAGGTGGCGGCGCTCAAACGCGTCATGGCAGTCTCCGGGGACAAATCGCTCGGCACCATAATCGCTTCCGATCTTGTATGGAAGACAGGTGACTTGCGAGCCGAAAGGCTTTACCGGCATAAGCCTGCGTAACGCAAGGGAGGGCACCGATTTGGCACAGCAGCGCTTCGTCAGCATCGGGGAATGCATGATCGAGATGAGCGGCGGCGAGGACCGGCAGTACCGGCTCGGCTATGCCGGCGATACGCTCAACACCGCCTGGTACATGCGCGCTCTGCTAGGGGAGGACTGGTCGGTAGATTATTTCACCGGCCTTGGCGAAGACCGCTACTCCAAGGACATGAAGGCGTTTCTCGAAGCGCACGATATCGGCACAAGCCATATCCGCACTGTACCCGGGCGCCGACCGGGTCTTTACATGATCCATCAGGAAGCGGGCGACCGCCACTTCACCTATTGGCGCGACACCTCGGCGGCAAAACTCCTGGCCGACGACAAGGACGCGCTCGCGAGTGCCGTCCAAGGCGCCAGCGTCGTGTACTTCTCAGGCATCACCCTTGCCATTCTAGCGCCGCGTGCGCGCGGGCGGCTCCTTGGCGCCGTCGTCCGAGCACGCGATGCCGGTGCCCGGATCGTGTTCGATACCAATATCCGCCCTGCCCTCTGGACCAGCCCGCGCGTCATGATGTCGGTCCTGACCGCCGCCGCGACGCTGTGCGACGTTGTGCTGCCGACCCATGGCGACGAAGCGCCGTTGTTTGGCGACAAGTCCATCGAGGACACGGCCGAACGCTATCTTGAACTAGGCGTCGAAGAAGTGGTGGTCAAGGACGGCGCCAATCCTGCGCTGATCGCCACGGCAGTTGAACGTGTCAAGATTGCGCCGCCGCCAGCCGCCAATGTCGTTGACGCCACCGGCGCCGGCGACAGCTTCAACGGCGCTTATTTATCCGCGCGCCTCGCCGGCAAGTCACTCCAGGAAGCCGCCGAAGCAGGTCATCGCGTAGCAGGTATCGTCATTGGTCAAAAAGGCGCGCTGGTGGACCCCAAGCTGCTGGCCCAAGCGATCCCCTAAGCTCATCCCACCCCCGATGTCATCTCGGGCTCGACCCGGGATCCATCCCGGGATCTCCCCACAGCCGCAAGGTGGATCGTCCGAAGCACCTCTAGATGGGTCCCCGGGTCAAGCCTAGGGTGACTCCGTTAGAGCGACGACAACAACGCCCTTCAAAAACTCCGATCCCCCTGCTCCGCTATATACGCCAATTCCTCAGCCGTGCTCTCCCGGCCGAGCGCCTTGTTGCGGAACGGAAACCGTCCGAACCGCCGGATGACCTCGTGATGGCTGCGCATGTAGTCGAGCTGCTCGGCATCCCCGAGCCTCTCATAGAACCCAACACCCTCGTCCTGAATCACGAGTGACTCAGCATGCATGAACGGCAGGTAGAAAAACGCCCGGCGCACTGGCTCGACCGCCTGGTCAGCACCTTGGGCAATCGCCTCCTGCGCTAACACCAGCGCCATCTTGTCCTGCGCGAAGGCTTCAGCGGATCCGCGCAGGAGCTGTCGTGAAAACTGATCGAGCACGATGATCTCGGCCAGCCGACCTTCGGCCGTCCCGCGCCAGCGCCAGGCTTCGCCGCGCGCGACATGAGGGTGGGTCTCGCCGAATTCGCTCGCCAGCCGGGCATCGAACTCCGCCTTGCCGCCGAACCAATCGTCCTTGTCGTGCTCGACGCACCAGAACTGGATCACTTCCTCAGCTGTTCGCATTTCCACCCCCCTAGACAGTGATGATCGCCTTGATCAGCCCGCTGCGCTCATGCGCCCAGCGTGGCAGATTGACGGGCACGTCATCAAGGCTCGTTACGTGGGTGGCGAGCCGGTCGGTCGGCACCTTGCCGCCGCGAATGGACGCCATGACATGGTCGAAATCCTCGCGCGTGGCATTGCGCGAAGCGCGGATGGTCAGCTCGCGCCGGTGAATTTCAGGATCCTCCCAGGCCAGCGTGCCCTTGACCACCCCGACCAGCGTCAGCGCCCCGCCATTGCGGCAATAGCCCACCGCCTGGTTCATCGCGGGAATGGCGCCTGTTGCGTCGAGCACCGCATCGAAGCCTGTGCCCATCTTTTCCTTGAACGCCGCCCCCTCGCGCTCATCGAGCCCCACGGCTCCAAACCCAAAGCCGCGCGCCGCGTCCAGCTTGTCCGCTGCCGCATCCAAGATAGTTACCTCAGCGCCGGCAATCCGTGCAAAGAACGCTGCGCCCAGCCCGATCGGGCCACCGCCCACGACCAGCACGCGCCAGCCAGGTTCGATCTCGGTGCGGCGAACAGCATGAGCGCCGATGGCAAGAAATTCAACCATGGCCGCGTCACGCAGGCTCAGCCCTTGAGCAGGATAAAGATTAGCCGCGGGAATGACGATTTCTTCCGTCATGCCGCCATCGCCATGCACGCCGATCACCGTCAGCGTTTCGCAACAATTGGTCTTGCCCTCCAAGCAGGCCGGGCATTGGTAGCAGGGCAGATAGGGGTTGATCACCACGGGATCGCCGTCCGCCAGATCCTCGGCGCCATTGGCATCCAGCACCACTCCGCTCAACTCGTGCCCCATGATGCGGGGATACTGCAGGAACGGGTGCTTGCCTTCGAAAATGTGGTAGTCCGTGCCGCAAATGCCGATATGGCGGATGCCGACGCGGACCCAGCCATCTTTGGGATCTGGCTTGGCAATGTCGATCAGCGCCAGTTCACCTGGCGCGGCGCAGCTTATGGCCCGCATGAAGAAGTCCTCTCGGTAGCTGTCGGGAGGACTAACATGTCAGTTAGGCCTTGACTACGATCTTGAGCCTGTTGCCGAACGGATCTTGCGTCTCGATCCCTTTGTCCGCCACGATAACAGGTGCGCCAACGCCTTCGAGCCGCTCGCGTACGCCGTTCAGGGTCAGGTCGCCGGGCACGACGATGGTGAACCAGCGCAACCCGGCCGAACTGGCCGGCGGCAGCTTGGCACCAGGACCAGACCAGATGTTGAACGCGATGGTATGCGGCATGTAGTCGAGCCCGACATCGCCCATCCCAAACGAGGTGATTAGCAGGAAGCCCGCAAAGCCAATGACGTCGCGGTAAAAGTTCATCGCCAGGCCCAGATCGTTGACGTGCACATGGACATGCCCAATGCGCGTGCCGGCCGGCATGCGGGCTTCGAGCACTGGCGCCGGCCCGAGTTCAGCCAACAAGCCATTGAGGTCGATTGGCTCGCGCCCCGAATGCGGCTGCCCGTCGGTCGTCACGGCATAGGTCTGGCCCTTGTCGGGATCGCCCAGCGAACCGCGCCATGGCGTTTCAAAAGTAATCTCGATACCATTGCCATCCAAATCCCAGAGGTAAATGGCCTCGCTCACCAGATGATCGGTCGGCGAAATTCGCACATTCTGATGCAGCGCGCGCACCGCCATCTGCGCCAAGGCCGCACGGGTCGGCACATGAATGGCGACATGATAGAGGCCAACCGAGCGCGGTACCACAGGGCGCACGGCGCCCGTTTCAAGCACGATCAGCGGCTCGCCACCCGCACCCAGCGTTAGCTCATTGCCCGCTTCACCGATGATATCCAGCCCCGCCACATCCTGCCAGATGGTGAGCGCCTTGGCACGGTCGGTCACCGCCAGATGCACCGGCCCGAGCCTGGTGCTCAACGGCAGGATCGGCTTGGAACGGACATTGGTTTGTATGGATGCATCGATCACGATGGCCTCCTCTGGAGTGTGATCGAGATATAGGCCCGGCCACAGCAGGAGACCATCAACCCAATGGCGAAGGCATTGTTCGCCAAAGCCGGGGCAATCAACTGGCTTTCCCCCGCGCAGCTTTCGTGCTGAACTCCCCTCGGGTTCTGGGGAGGACATCATGAAGCTCAGGACATTGCTCATCGCCGCCGCGATGCTGGCCAGCACAGGCGCGACCATGGCCAATTGCTACGAAGGTATCGGGTGTGATGACAGCAGGTACTTCTCGCGCAACGATCTGCGCCGGTTGAGCTGTCAATCGCTCTGGGAAGTGCGCAACCTCATCTACCAGCAAAACGGCTACTGCTTTTCCACCCGCCGCGCCCAGCAGGCCTTCGGCAATGACGGCTGCTACATCACCAAGCAAAGCCAGGTCCGGCTCAACGCTTTCGAGCGCGAAAACGTCGCCCGGATCGTGGCCGTAGAAAGCGCCAAGGGGTGTAGCTGAGAAACCCTCACCTAAGCCACCAACCCTTTAGTTAATTCCAGCGCCTGCCGCTCGAACAGCCGCCGGTAAATACCACCGTTGAGCCGGATGAGCGCGTTATGGTCCCCCTCTTCCACGATCCGCCCTTTGTCGAACACCAGGAGCCGGTCCAACGCACGCACCGTTGAAAGCCGGTGCGCTATCACCAGCGTCGTACGGCCCACCATCAGGCGCTCCATCCCTTGCTGGATCTGCACCTCGCTCTCGCTATCAAGACTCGATGTCGCCTCATCCAAAATCAGCACCCGCGCATTGGCCAGGAACGCCCGCGCAATCGCTACGCGCTGCCGCTCGCCGCCCGACAGCTTGACGCCCCGCTCGCCCACCATGGTTTCATAGCCTTTGGGCAGGCGCACGATGAAGTCATGCGCATTGGCTTGCACAGCCGCCTGCTCGATCTCGGCGCGCGACGCACCAGGCCGGGCATAAGCAATGTTCTCGGCCAGTGTGCGGTGAAAGAGGATCGGCTCCTGCTGCACGATGGCGATCTGGCCGCGCAAACTGGACTGTTGAAAGTCGGCGATGTTCTGCCCATCAATGGTGATTGAACCCGAATTCACGTCATAGAGCCGCTGGATCAGCTTAACGAACGTCGTCTTGCCCGAGCCGGAATGCCCCACCAGACCCACCCGCTCACCCGGTGCGATGCGCACCGAAAAGTCACGGTAAAGCGGGCTCGTGTGCGAGCCATATTGGAATGTCACATGATCGAACGCGATTGCCCCCGCACCAATGCGGATCGGCTTGGCGCCTGGCTTGTCCTCTATCCCAAAGGGCTGCCGCTCCAGATCGACCAGTTCTTCCATGTCGTTAACCGAGCGCTGCAGATTGCGGATATGCTGGCCCACGTCGCGCAAATGGCCTTGCAGGACGAAGAACATGGTCAGAACGAACGTGATGTCCCCTGGCGTTGCCGCGCCAGCCCGCCACAGCAACAGCGCCGTGCCCAAAATTGTCGCTTGCATCAGGGCCATCATGATGCCCTGCGCACCACCATTGAGTGTGCCACGCTGCCACACCCGCCGCGTCCGTTTGCGCCACTTGCCAACGACGCGATCAAGGATCGTCTCTTCGCGCGTTTCGGCGCCGAAAGCCTTGACCACCGTGTTGCAACTGACCGCATCGGCAAGCGCGCCGCCCATTTTGGTGTCCCAGGCATTGGCCAAGGCACCAGCAGGCGCGACAAAGGCCACCGAAAGCCAGACTGTCACCGCGACATAGATCAGCGAACCGACACCCACGACGAGCCCCATTACGGGCCATGCCAAGCCCAGGATCACCGTGGCGCCAACCAGCATCACCAGCGACGGGAGCAAGGCGATCAGCAGCGTGTCGTTGAGCAGGTCAAGCGCGCCCGAGCCGCGCGTGATCTTGCGCACGGTCGAGCCGGCAAAGCTATTGGCATGCCAGTCGGTCGAGAACCGCTGCACCCGGTGAAAGGCGTCCGCGATCACATCGTTCATGATCTTGAGCGTGAACGTGATCAGATTGAAGAACACAAACTGCCGTAGCACCACCGCGCCAACATAGAGCGCTGCCATGGTCAGGAATGCGGAAACCGCCGGTACCCAGAATTGCTCGCTCTGCCCGCTGCCCGACGCTACTGCGTCGACCAAACGGCCGGCAAAGATCGGGCTCAGCGCATCGGCCAGCGTTGCTGCCAGCACCAGAAAGCCGATCAGTGCCGCTCGGATGGGCTGCTTGCCCCAATGGCGGAACGTGAAGCCCAGCACATGGCGAAATGCGTCGGCACGAAACAAGGGTTTATTACGACTCATGGATTGCAGCCTAGTTCCGTTATCCGGCAACCGGCCCTCGTGAAGGAGAAATTTGAAGGCACAGCCGCAACGGAATTAGCGAAAAAGCGATCCGTCAGATCAAAACCGGCTGTGATGAAACCGCTGCGGCTCCCTAAGGGCGAGCCGCGGATGGCGAAAACCTAAAGTCGAGGTTTGCCAAACATGGGAAGCTCGATGAATGCTGCCATACAACGCCTCCCTTGTTGCTGATCTGAAGCGGTGGCGAAGTTGTAGCCAAACAAGTCCAGCTTGCCAACCCCGGTGATTCACGGAGGGTGAGATTGTTGCAGGCGATAGCGAGGTAAGTAGAACCCACCCCTCCGCGTCTATTAAATGGCTCCCATCACAGCGATTGCCCTCGGGCTTGACCCGAGGGCCAGGTTCGGCAGGCGCAAATGCTCTGTTCAGGCTTGCCTAAGCGGCCCTCGGATCAAGCCCGAGGGGAAGACAGCGTTGTTGAGCGCACTATCCTAACAGAGGTCCCAGGTGAGGAGGGCAAGTCCTGTGGTGCTTTCGCCAGGGTACCTAAGGCGCAAACACCGTCACCGCACCCGGCCTGATCTTGAAGTGCGCAGGCGTCTCCGTCACGATATCTCCATCGGTATTGATCAGCCGCGGCTCGCGGGTGCGAATATCGAATTCCTGGCTCTTGGCCGTCCGCACCTCGTCCCAGGCGCCGTGCTGCCCACGCCGGAAGGCGCCCAGCCGCAACCCAAACTTCCAAACGTTCTTCATTTCGAGACTATAAAGATCAAGGTGCTCGTCATCGATGCTCGCGTGCTCGTGGATCACCGTGCCTCCGCCATAATGCACGCCATTACCGACCGCGATCTGCAGTGTCTTGACCGTCACCGAGCCGGCATCGCTGATGATCTCCGCCCGGAACGGCCGGGCCGCCGCCAGCACGCGCAGCGCACCGAACGCATAGCCGAGCTTGCCCCAGCGCTTCTTCGCCTCTGGTGTCAGCCCGCGTGCCAGATCGGCGCTGAGACCAAGGCTCGCCACGTTGAAAAACGGATGACCATTGACTTCACCCAAATCGATCTTGCGCTGGTTGCCCGCTAGAATGACTTCGGCTGCCTTCACCAGATCGTCGGGAATATGGAGCGTGCGGGCCAGATCATTGGCCGTGCCCATGGGCAAGATGCCCATCGGCAGATCGGTTTCGAGCACGCCCTTGGCGGCAGAGTTGATCGTGCCGTCACCGCCACAGACGATCACCAGATCGGCTTCGTGACGCCGCCGCGCGATATCGGCCGAGACCTCGTTCGGCGTTTCGAACCGTTCGACGACCACGTCGATGCCGCCCCGTTCCAGCCGCGCGATCACCGGCTCCAGCGCCGCAGTGCCGCGCCGGGCCTTAGGATTGACCAGCATCAGCCCGCGCCGTCTGCTGGGAAGGGCCGCTGCTGTCGATGTTTGGGGCGTTTCTATCATCATTGCCGTAGATGGACTGCCCCGGACTGGGGAGCAAGGTTGTTTCACATTACTATTTGGTAGGACCGGGGCCGCGCGGCAGAGATTTTTGCATCAGCGGCTGACAATAGGCGCAAAGCGGGGATAGGCTCCGCCCAACGATTCAAACACCAGAGTTAAACCAATGACCAATTCGCCCATCGATCCCGTCAAGCTCGACAAGCTGGCCCAGGTCGCCATCAAGGTGGGGCTGCAGCTTGCCGAAGGGCAGGATCTGGTAATGACCGCACCGATGACCGCAGCCCCGCTGGTGCGCCGCATCACCGAACACGCCTACAAGGCCGGCGCCGGTCTCGTGACCACGCTCTATTCGGACGAGGAGGCAACGCTAGCCCGCTACAAATACGGCAACGACAAGAGCTTCGACAAAGCCGCTGGCTGGCTTTATTCGGGCATGGCAGAAGCCTTCAAGAACAATGCGGCACGCCTCGCGATCTCGGGCGACAACCCGATGATGCTGGCTGGCCAGGACCCAGACAAGACCTCGCGCGCCATGCGGGCCAATTCGGCCGCCTACAAGCCTGCGCTGCAGTTGATCACCGGGTTCGACATCAACTGGAACATCGTATCTTATCCGACTCCAGCCTGGGCCAAGCTCGTGTTCCCCGACGATAGCGAGGACGTTGCCGTGGGTAAGCTGGCCGACGCCATCTTCAAGGCATCGCGCGTCGACCAGGACGACCCGATTGCTGCCTGGAAGGAGCACAATGCTAACCTCAAGTCCCGCTGGACTTGGCTCAACGGAAAGTCGTTCTCGGCCCTCCACTACACCGGGCCCGGCACCGACCTCACCGTCGGTCTCGCCGATGGCCACCGCTGGAAGGGCGGAGCCTCGGAAGCCAAGAACGGGATCACCTGCAATCCCAATATTCCGACCGAAGAGGTTTTCACCACGCCTCACCGCATGCGGGTTGACGGTTATGTCGCCGCCACCAAGCCGCTCTCGCACAATGGCGCCCTGATCGAGGAGATGCAGGCGCGCTTCGAAGGCGGAAGGCTGGTGGAGCTCAAGGCTTCCAAGGGTCAGGACATCTTTAACAAGGTGCTCGACACCGACGAAGGCGCCCGCCGCCTCGGCGAAGTGGCTCTCGTGCCGCATTCCTCGCCGATCTCGGCTTCTGGCATCCTGTTTTTCAACACGCTTTACGATGAAAACGCGTCCTGCCACATCGCGCAGGGCCAGTGCTATTCGGACTGCTTCGTTGGCGGCAAAGACCTCTCCCAGGAGCAGATCAATGCCCAAGGCGGCAACACGTCCAACATCCACATTGACTGGATGATCGGTTCGGACAAGATCGACATCGACGGCGTCCATGCGGATGGTACAACTGAACCTGTGATGCGCCAGGGCGAATGGGCCTAGCGCGCCGCTCCTACCGTGCCATCATCGCCCTGCTTGCTCTGGCGATTCTGCTCTGTGCCGGTCTGGCCTGGGATATTTGGCGGTTTGCCGGCTATTCTGCGACTCGCCCTGCTGGCGCGGCACTCGTGCTCGGTGCAGCGGTGCTGGGCGATGAACCCAGTCCCGTCCTGATCGAGCGGCTGCGCCACGCAGAGGCGCTTTATCGCACTGGGGAAGTCGGCAAGATCGTGGTCACTGGTGGGCTGAGCCCCGAGGATGAACTCAGCGAAGCCGTCGCCGGTCGCAATTGGCTGGAGTCAGAAGGCGTACCGAAGGGCGACATTGTCGTTGAAGATCGTTCGCGCACGACGTTCGAGAACTTTCAGCTGGCCAAGCCGATCCTGGAACAGGCCGGCATTCAGAACGTGCTGATCGTGTCCGACCCCCTCCATATGCGCCGGGCCAAGCTGATCGCCGATCGAACAGGCATTGCCGCAGACTCCTCGCCCACGCGCACCAGCCGCTATCGCAGTTGGGATACAATCGTCCCCTTCCTCGCCCGCGAAGTCTGGTTTATGGGGCAATATTTGGTGTTCGGGCTCTAAGCCGTCCATCCACCATCGATGATGTGGATCTGACCCGTCGTATAGGTGGCACCCGCAAGATAAACCGCCAAGTCGGCAACCTCTTCCGGCTGTGCAATACGTCCGATCGGCTGGCGAGCAATGAAAGCCTTCTTGGCCGCTTCGAAATCACCTGTGGCATGCCAGCGTTCATGCAGTGATGGCGAGTCCACCGTGCCGGGGCAGATGGCATTGACCCTAATACCCTGCGCCGTGAAATCGGCGGCTATGGACTTGGTCAGACCAATCACCGCGGCCTTGCTGATGGTATAGGCAGCGCGGTTGGGCACGCCCTTTACCGAACTGGCCACCGTTGCCATGTTGATGATGGCCCCGTCCTTGCGCTCCAGCATCTGGGGCAGCACCGCTTGAACGGTCCGCACCTGCGCTCTGACATTTAGGTCGAGTGCGAAATCAAGGTCCTTGTCGCTCATCTCGAGCACACTGCCCGAATGCACAACCCCGGCGCAGTTGAACAGCACATCGATGCGTCCGATCTCGCGAACGGCGGTTGTCACCGCCTCGGCCGACAAGACATCAAGCACACGCGTTGTCACGCCGTCGGTGCCGTCCAGTTCACCTAGCTTCTGTGCATTGACGTCGGTGGCGATCACCTTGGCGCCCGCTCGGACGAAAGCCTCGACCGATGCCCGGCCGATGCCTTGGGCGGCGGCAGTGATGAGGACTATTTTTCCGTTGAGGTCGGCCATTTTTGGTTCCTGTTTCAGGCGTGCGCTGCCCTTTTAACGTGATGTGTGCGAAGTGTCACTGTCACGGGTAACAGTCTGCTAGCATTTGGCTGCGATGCGCTACACCGCATCGAATGCGATGTGACACCCAAAACGTGCGGGAGAACGGCCTTTGCGCATACTCGATACCCATCTCCACCTCGTCTATCCCGAGCGCTTCATCTATCCCTGGCTCAGCGGCGCACTGGCGATCAACCGCTCCTGGAGCGTCCAGCAGTACTTCGCCGAAGCCTTGCCGCTGGGAGTAGAGTCGGCTCTCCACATGGAGGTGGACGTCGCCGAAAGCGACATGATGGCAGAAACGGAGTTTGTCCTAAGCCTGCCCCGTGTTGTCGGCGCAATAGCCGCTTGTCGCCCGGAGCAGACCAATTTTGTTGAACATGTTGAGCGACTTAGCGAACTTGCCCACGTCAAAGGCGTCCGCCGCATCCTGCACCAAGCACCGGACGACCTTAGTCGGTCCGACCTCTTTATCGACAACGTCCGTCGCCTTGCCGACTACGATCTGAGCTTTGATCTATGCCTACGTGACGATCAATTGCACCTGGGCCAGATGCTGGCCAAGCGTGCACCGGATGTCACCTTCATCCTTGATCATTGCGGCGTGCCCGACGTCACCGGCCGCGGGCTCGATCCGTGGCGCGAGAACATCACCCGCATCGCCAAGCTGCCGAACATCTATGCCAAAGTTTCTGGAATTGTCGCTTATTCCGGCGCTGACTGGAATACCGACACGATCCGCCCTTACGTCGAGCACATCATCGAAAGCTTTGGCTGGGATCGCGTCGTCTGGGGCTCCGATCACCCTGTCGTAACATTAACCGGCTCCCTCACCCGCTGGGTCGAGGCCACTCGCGAAATAATCAAAGGTGCGAGCGAAGAAGAGCAAGCCAAACTTCTCCACGGCAATGCCGAGCGGGTTTATAAGGTCTAACAAACAGGGCCTAGTAAGCCGCCGTTAAGAATCTCTCCTGCGGGGATAAAGGGAACAAGATGAACATCAGCGCCGATCGTATCGCCGTCTCCACCTGGTCGCTGCACCGGCTTCTGGGCACCACCTATCCGCACGACCTGACTACGCACGAGATCGGACCCATGCAGGAAACCTATGGCGAGGGCGAGGAATCCCTGCTCGGCCTGCCATCCGTGCTCGCTAATCATGGCTATCATCGGCTCGAAATCGTATCGTTCCACCTGCGCAGCCGCGACCCAATCTATCTCGGCGAATTGCGCGACCAGTTACGGATCGCCAACGTTCGGCTGCAAACGCTGCTGATCGATGCCGGCGATATCACCCACCCCGAGCATGGCGCCCGCGACCAGCGCTGGATCGCCGGCTGGATCGAAACGGCAAACGAACTCGGTGCCGACCACGCTCGCATTATCGCCGGCAAACAGCAGCAAACGCCCGAAACCCTGGACCGTTCTGTAAGAGCGCTGCGGGAACTTGCCGACGGCAATGCCGGCTCGAGCGTCCGACTCGTCACCGAGAACTGGTTCGACCTGCTGAGCGAGCCCGAGCACGTCCACCACCTCCTTGACCGCTTGGAAGGCCGCATCGGCCTTCTGGGTGATTTCGGCAATTGGATCGGACCCACCAAGTACGATCGCCTCCGCTCCATCTTCAGCCGCGCGGAGCTATGCCACGCCAAAGCCGGCTTCATCGATGGCGATCTTGACGAAGCCGACTATGGCCAGTGCGTGCGCCTCGCTGAAGAAGCAGGCTACGAAGGGCCCTACACGCTGATCTTCGATAGTGAGATCCCAAGCGAGTGGCATGGTCTAGCCAGCGAGCGCAATTTCATCACCGCGCTCCAGACCGCTTAAGGCAGTTGTTAACTCAACCGGCGCAGATTGGCTAAATGCCTAACCGCGCCGCAAAAACCGCATCGACCCGCGCTGCTCGTCTGCCACGGACAAGCACCATGCTGGCGCGCGTCCTTGATTCTGCGGCATTGGGCATGCTCGTCTGCGGGCTGGACGGACAGATCGTCTACACCAATCACGCCATGTCGGAGCTCTTGGGGCAAGATATCGAGACTGGCACCAATTTGCTGGAGCTCATTCATCGGGATGATAGTGGCGCTGGTCACCTGCAATTGCAGCGGCTAATGCGCGGCGAATCCTTTCATTACCGTGGCGAACACCGCTTTTGCCATGCCGATGGCAATCCCATCTGGGTTTTAGTTGCTGCGTCTGTTGTTCAGGTTGAAAATGGAAGCGAGCCCGAGCTAGTCGTCGTTCAGGTCAGCAATATCGAGCTACAGAAGCGTGCTGAAGAGGCGCTGATCCAAACGGAAAGCCGCTGGAACTTCGCTCTTGAAAGCGCCCGTCAAGGCGTGTGGGATCACGACACTCGGACCGATGCCATGTTCTACTCGCGGGCTTGGCGGGTCATGCGCGGCATGGCGCCCGATGAGGCAGTTCCGGCCGATCATCATGCGCAATGGCTGAGCCGCATTCACCCTGATGACCTGCCAAGAGTAAAAGCCAATCTCAAGCGCCAGGAAGAGGGCGATGAGAGTTTGGACTCCCTTGAATACCGGGAGCGCCGCCGTGACGGCAGTTATGTCTGGATCTTGAGCCGCGGCAAGCCGGTCGACTGGGACGAAGACGGCAACGTGCTCCGGGCACTTGGTACGGACACAGACATCACGCACCTCAAAACCATCGAGCAGGAGCTGGCCGAAGAAAAAGAGCGGCTCCGGGTCACGCTCGACTCAATCGCAGACGGCATGATCTCGACCGACGAGACTGGCCATGTCGTCTTCATGAACCCTGCAGGCGAACAATTGACAGGTTATCGCCTGGAAGAAGCCAAAGGCCTCGAGGTGCGTTTGATCTTCGCCTTGCGTGATGGTTTAACCGGCGAAAAGAAGGAATGTCCGGTCGCCATTTGCCTTGCGCAAGATGAAACGGCGCATCTCGACGATGATATGCTGCTGGTTGCGCGCACCGGCTACGAACGCGATGTCAGGTGCACCGCCGCGCCTGTCCGAACACCGGCTGGGCAGTTGAGCGGCGCTGTTCTGGTGTTCCAGGACGTTACGCAAAGCCGTGCTATGCAACGGCAATTGGCTCATTCGGCCAATCACGATGAGCTGACCCAATTGCCGAATAGAGCAGCGTTCGACCGGGCGCTGAACGGCGCTATTGCCGCAACACGCGATGGCCTGCGGAGTCATTGCCTGCTCTACATAGACCTCGATCGATTCAAGCCGGTCAACGACACGGCGGGCCATGCCGCGGGTGATGAATTGCTGCGACAAGTCGCCCAGACCATCCGCAGCGTTTGCCGTGAGCACGACATTGCGGCCCGCATCGGCGGCGATGAATTTGCTGTGCTGCTGCAGGATTGCGGCCGGACTTTCGGGCAGTCCATCGCCAATCGGATTGTGCGCGCCATTGGCTCGCTCGAGTTCAGCTGGACCGGACGCAGTTATCGCATTGGCGCCAGTGTTGGGCTGACCCAAGTCGGCTCGCAGCCATCCTCGCCCCTTGGGTTCATGGGCGAGGCCGATGCGGCATGTTACGCTGCCAAGGCTGCCGGGCGAGGCATTGCCATTGCCTTTGGGGATCTCTGAGAAGCTATCGCAGTGGCTTAAGACCGGCCAGCAGCGTCGGCAGCAGCTCGGTTACGGTTGGATGAATGTGCATGGTTTCCATCATCGCCGTATAAGGCGTTCCCGCGACCATTAACTGCAGCAAAGAATGGACCACCTCGTCGCCGCCGATCCCCAGGATTGCAGCACCAAGAATTTGCTTGGTGTTTGCGTCGACCAGCACCTTCATGGAGCCCTGCGTTTCGCCGCGTTCCTTTGCGCGCGCCACCTTGCTCATGGGCATTGTCGCCATCAGCGCCAGCTTGCCCGATTTGCGCACTTCGATCTCGCTCATGCCGATGCGTCCAAGGGGCGGGTCGATGAAAAGCCCATAGACCGGCACGCGATTGGCGACCGACCGCTGACCGCCATCGATAACGTTGTCGGCCACGATCTCGAAATCATTGTAGGACGTGTGCGTCCAAGCGCCACGGCCATTGACGTCCCCCATGGCCCAAATTCCTGCAGTTTTGGTGCGTAAATGCTCGTCAACAGGAATGAAGCCTTTCGCGTCGGCTTCGAGACCCGCCGCTGCGAGATTGAGGTCAGCCGTATTTGGACTACGTCCAAGAGCGACGAGCAGGTGTGAACCCTCGACAGACGCCAGCCGCGATCCAGACTTGAGCGACAACAGCACGCCATGTCCCGCCTTGGCCACCGCCTCTATCGTCGTGTTGAACAAGAAAGTCACACCTTCGGCGGCAAGGATCGACCGTATGGCTTCGGAAATGTCCTCGTCCTCCCGGCTGGCAGGGCGCGGACCGCGCTCGATCACAGTTACCTTGGCTCCGAACCGGGCATACATCTGCGCAAATTCAAGTCCGATATAGCTGGCGCCGGCAATGATCAGATGCCCGGGCAGCGTGTCGAGCTCCATCATCGACGTGTTGGTCAAATAGGGCACGCTGGAGAGCCCGGGCCAGGGTGGAATGGATGGCTTGGCACCGGTGTTGATGAAGATTTGTGGCGCTGTGAGAATGCGCTGCCCGACCTTGATCTCGGCCGGCGATACAAAGCTGCCTTCGCCCTTGACGTATTCGAGGCTAGGCAGGCTACCTAGCCATTCGGTGAGGCTTTGAACGGATGCGCCGACGACCTTGTCCTTGCGCGCCTTGACGGCCTTCATATCAACGCTAACAGGGCCGGCCAGCTTAACACCGAACTCAGCGGCATGCCGGGCCGACCATGCGGCCCGAGCGCTGGCGACCAGCGTCTTGGTCGGTGTGCAGCCATCATTGACGCAAGTGCCGCCCAGATGCTCGCGTTCGATCAACGCAACTTTCCTTTTTTCGCCAGCAAGCCGCGCAGCAAGAAATGGACCGGATTGCCCGGCCCCAATAATGATAGCGTCGAATTGCTCTGACATGCTTGCCCCCAAGATTGCCATCGGATTGTACGTGGCCGGCCGGTCCTGCGCCAGCCAGCTTGCTGTTGGCTACTCGATATTGGCGACCGGGATGACCCGAGGCATGCGGTTCCAGGCGTCGAGGGCGGCGATTTTGTATGCCTCGGCAAGGGTGGGATAGTTAAAGGCGTTCTCGACGAAATAATCGAGCGTACCACCCAGATTGAGCACGGCCTGTCCGATATGGATCAATTCGGTGGCGCCCTCGCCGACGATGTGCACGCCCAATAGCTTACGGTTATCGAGCGAGAAGATCATTTTCATCATGCCAGACTGCAGGCCCATGATGTGGCCACGCGATGTTTCGCGGAACCGGGCAACGCCGTTCTCATAGGGAATGCCTTGGGCTCGCACCTGCTGTTCGGTAAGCCCGACCGTTGAAATCTCCGGCACGGCATAGATGCCGTAGGGGAAGAACTCCGGTGCCGGCGGCATGGGCGCGCCGCAAGCATGGAGCGCCGCGATCCGACCCTGCTCCATCGAAGTTGAGGCCAGCGAAGGAAAGCCAATCACATCGCCTGCCGCATAGATATTGCGCACATTGGTCTGGAAGGTCACCGGGTCGACCTTAAGCCGGCCTCGGTCGGCTGGCACGATGCCGCAGTTCTCAAGACCCAAGCCTGCGGTCGCGCCGGACCGCCCCGCTGCATAGAGCAGCATATCAGTGCGGATGCGGCGGCCATCGGCGAGGGTCGAAACGGCCCAGCCCTGGTCATCAAGTTCTACGGTTTCGACCTTTGCGCCCAAGCGGATGGTCATACCGCGCTGACGCAATTCGTGGGTGAATTCCTCGATGATCTCGCGGTCGATAAAATCCAGGATTGTGTCCTTGGGCTCAATTACTGTCACCGGCACATCGAGCGCCGAAAAGATCGTGGCGTATTCGATGCCGATGACCCCGGCACCCACTACAGTCAGGCTGCGGGGCACGCGAGGTTCGCTGACAAGGCTATCGCTATCCACCACAGAGCGATCGTTAAAAGGGATATTGGCCGGCCGGTAGGGCGTTGTACCAACCGCGATAACGGCATGGCTGAAGCCGAACACGGTCTCGTCACCATCCGGCGCAGTTACGCAGACCCGATTGGCGTCGAGAAACTTGGCCATGCCACCAAAGGTGCGCACACCGTTGCGGGCGAATTGATGTTCCAGTACCTCAATCTCGTGGTTCAGCGTCATGCGGAGGCGCGCGCCGAGATCCTTGCCTTCGATGTCCTTCTTGACCCTGTAGGACAGCCCATAAAAGCCACGTTCGCGCCAACCCGACAGATTGAGCACCGTTTCGCGCAGCGTCTTGGAAGGGATGGTGCCGGTATGAACCGAAACGCCGCCGAGGCGCAGCCGGTTTTCGACAACCATAACCGACTTGCCCAGCTTGGCCCCCTGTACGGCGGCTCGGCGGCCTGCCGGCCCGCTGCCGATGACCAAAAGATCGAAGGTTTCCAAACTGCATGCTCCCGATTCGGCGAAAGCTACGCCTAGCGAACTAGTGTGACACCCTGGTTGCACCGAGCGCAATGTAAGCCGGTAAAAGTCTGCGTTGCGCGCTCAAACAGCGGTAGAGGTTTGACCGCTTTCTGGCAGTTCATAGAACTGGCGCACGATCTCCCAGCCTTCTTCGGCCGTATCGACGACATTGAAAAGGTTTGGGTCAGTCGGTGCGATCGTGCCAGCCTCCGCCAGTGCTTCGAAGTTGATGACGTTGCCCCAGAACTCGGCACCAAACAGCAGCAGCGGGATCTTGGCCATGCGGCCCGTTTGCACCAAGGTCAGTGTTTCAAAAAATTCATCAAGCGTGCCGAAACCGCCCGGAAACACAGCAACCGCCTTGGCGCGCATCAGGAAGTGGATCTTGCGCGTGGCAAAATAGTGGAAGTTGAAGCTGAATTCGGGCGTCACATAGACATTGGGTGCTTGTTCGTGTGGGAGAACGATGTTGAGCCCAATCGAAGGCGCGCCGATGTCGGCGGCACCACGGTTACCTGCCTCCATGACGCCGGGCCCGCCGCCAGTCACGACCACGAAATCTTTGAAGTCCAATGCGCGTGAGGTTTCGGAAGCAAGCTGGGCAAAGCGGCGCGCTTCGTCGTAGTAGCGCGACGCTTTTTCCAGATTGGCTTTTTGCGTGTCGTTCATCGCAGCCCAGGCAGGCTTGCCGGGTTCGGGAATGCGCGCGCCGCCAAACAGCACAACAGTTGAGTTGATGCCAGCCTCACGCATCCGATATTCGGGCTTGAGGTATTCAAGCTGGAAGCGGATGCCGCGGGTTTCTTCGGAGGTGAGGAAATCATCATCGGCAAAGGCCAGCCGGAAAGCCGGGGACTCTGTTTGCGGCGTAGACGGCGCGCGTTTGGTCGCGGCGACGTCTTGCACGGAAGTGCGCAAGGGAGTTTGACGGCGCTTGGACATGAAGAATGTTCTCCGGAGTGGGGCCCGTGGGGCGCCTTAATTCTGAAATCTTTGGCTTGGCATATCCAGCAAGGGACAGCAGGGCAAGGGCGTGGGCGTGGGGCAATTTACAAGTCTGGAAGCGCGGATCGATGCGACCGCGCATGAATTGCTGCGACGATTGCCACGCGGCAGGTTCGTCGATGGCGCCATCGAGTTCCTCGTGTTCGGCCTCAAGCAAGCGTAGGCCTGCCTGTTCGGAGGATTGATGCTGGGCATGATCATCGCTACGCGGCTATGGTTTCCCCAGATCGGCATAGCGCGGTACGATCTGTTCTTCATCGCTGCCCTGCTGATCCAGCTTGGCATGCTTGCCGGACGGCTCGAAACTGTAGGTGAAGCGAAGGTGATCTTGATCTTCCATGTGGTCGGCACGGGCATGGAACTGTTCAAGACTGCGGCCGGTTCCTGGACTTATCTGGAAGAAGCATTCTTCCACATCGGCGGCGTGCCGCTATTTTCCGGCTTTATGTATGCCTGTGTCGGCTCCTACATGGCGCGCATCTACCGTATTTTCGATATTCGCTTTTCCCTTGCCCGCCGCTCTGGGCTACCGTGCTCCTGGCGGTAGCGATCTACATCAACTTCTTTTCGCACCATTTCATCTTCGATTTTCGTTGGCTAATGTTCACTGCTCTGTTCCTTCTCTACTTCCGCAGTGCCATACGTTACCGCGTGTTCCGTTTCGGCCATCGCATGCCAATGCTGCTGGCGTTTCTGCTTGTCGCGCTCTTTATCTGGATCGGGGAAAACATTTGCACCTGGTCGCGCGCCTGGATTTATCTTGAGCAGGCAGACGGGTGGTCCATGGTTAGCCTGGCCAAGCTTGGCTCATGGTATTTGCTGATGCTGATTTCCGTGGTGCTGGTGACGCTGGTGCACCCGCCCCGGCCCTATCAACAAAGCACTTGAGGCCTTGTCATTGTCGCAATTTATTCGCATATAGCGGTTTGGGAGGTTGGCGCGGACGTGTTCCTCGCCAACCGGGTCAGGTCCGGAAGGAAGCAGCCCCAACGAGACCTTCACGGGTCGTTGCCAGCCTCCTACTTGTGGCTCGGGCACTGCTTGATTATCGCTCCCTGCTCGGCGGCCAATCACCTCTTAAAGTGACGGACGGCTGCAGACCCCGTGTCATCCCCCTATCTAGTTCTTGCTCGTAAGTACCGGCCGCGCGACTTCACCACTTTGGTGGGTCAGGACGCGATGGTGCAGACCTTGGGCAATGCATTTGCCCAAAAACGCATCCATCATGCATTTATCCTGACCGGTGTGCGGGGCGTCGGGAAGACCACGACGGCTCGTATCCTGGCACGGGCTTTCAACTATGAGGATGAATCTGGTCCCCGCCCTACGCTGGATTTAAGCGTCGAAGGCCAGCATTGCCGAGCAATTGTAGAGGGCCGGCATGTCGATGTTATTGAAATGGACGCCGCCAGCAATACCAGCATCAACGACATTCGCGAGATCATAGACTCGGTCAAGTACGCGCCCGCTTCGGCGCCCTACAAGGTCTACGTCATCGACGAAGTGCATATGCTGTCGACCGCGGCCTTCAATGGCTTGCTCAAGACGCTTGAAGAACCACCACCTTATGTGAAGTTCATCTTCGCAACGACCGAAATCCGCAAGGTTCCGGTGACCATCCTCAGTCGCTGCATGCGGTTCGATCTACGCCGCATCACGCCCGAGATCATGTCGGGATATCTCGAGACAATCCTGGGTCAGGAAGGCATCAGCTTTGAGCCTGAGGCCTTGGCCATGATCGTCCGGGCTGGCGAAGGCTCGGCGCGCGACAACCTGTCCCTTTTGGATCAAGCGATTGCACACGGTAACGGGACAGTCACTGCTGCGATGGTGAAGGTCATGCTGGGCCTGGGTGATAGAGCGCGGATCATCGATCTCTTTGAAGAGTTGATGGGCGGCCGTATCGGCGATGCGATCGAAACCATGCGCGCGCTCTACGACATGGGTGCCGATCCGCAGACGTTAATTGCCGAGTTGGCTGACTTCACCCATCTGGTGACGCGTATTAAGGTCGTGCCCGCGGCAGCAGACGATGTCTCCCTGACTCCGGACGAGCGCAAACGCGGTGCGGAACTCGCCGGCAAACTGCCTATGCGGGCGCTCACGCGGGCATGGCAAATCCTGTCTAAGGGACACGATGAAGTCGCGCGTGCTAACAATGCCCTGCAGGCTGCAGAGATGGTATTGATCCGGCTGGCCTATGCTGCGGAACTGCCGAGCCCGGACGATCTGATTGCCAAGCTCTCCAACCAGCCCGCATTGGCTCCGGCGCTGCAACCGCCTCCTCCACCGCCGCCGCACGTTTCGTCGGGTGCGACCTCGGCGATGCGGATGGAAGCGCCGCAGCCGGTCGCCACCGAAGCTGTTGCGGCACAGCCTAGTGTTGCGCAGGCAGCGCCAGCCTTGGCGACCGTGTCTAGCTATAAAGAATTGATCGCGCTTGCCGCTGCAAAGCGCGACGTGCTGGTACGGCTTGCTCTTGAAGGGCAAATGCGCCCGGTGTCGTTTGAACAGGGGCGGATCGAGGTTGCTCTGCAGGACGGTACCGACCCAAGCATCATCGCGACCTTGTCGGCACGCCTTCAGGCCTGGACCGGACAGCGCTGGCTTGTAAACGTTTCTAGCAAACCGCCTGAAGGGTTGACCCTGCGCCAAGAGCAGGAACTTAAGAAGGAAGCTGCGCATGCGGCGGCGCATGAAGATCCACTGGTCAAAGCTATTTTGGATACTTTTCCCGGCGCCAAGGTTGTGAATGTAACGGTGCGCGAGGATGCCGTCGCCGCGGTGGCTGACGTGCCCCCTGCCCCAATCGAAGAGGACGACGAATGAAAGACATCATGGGAATGATGAAGGCTGCCAGCGAGATGAAGGGTAAGATGGAGGCCATGCAGGCCGAACTTGCAGACCTTGTGGTGGAAGGCCGTTCCGGCGCCGGCATGGTCGTAGTTTCACTTTCGGGCAAGGGCGATCTTCGCGGCGTCAAGATCGATCCGAGCCTTTTCAAAGAAGATGACGTCGAGGTTCTGGAAGACTTGATCGTTGCCGCGCACAACGATGCCAAGGCCAAGAGCGAGGCCGAAATGCAGCGGCGCATGAGCGAGGTTACGGCCGGGCTGCCCATTCCGCCCGGCATGAAGTTCCCGTTCTAGCTGGGATGGCTTCGGGGGGTCCAGAGATCGAGCAGCTGATCCAGTTGCTGGCGCGATTGCCAGGGCTTGGACCGCGATCGGCGCGGCGGGCAGTGCTGCAGCTCGTCAAGAAGAAAGAGCAGCTGATGATCCCGCTTTCGGCGGCGCTGGACCGTGCCGTCGTGGCGGTGCGCACCTGTGAGGTGTGCGGCAATATCGATACGATGAGCCCTTGCTCGATCTGCTCGGACCCGCGACGGAGCGACAGCGGCATGCTGATCGTCGTCGAGGATGTTGCCGATCTGTGGGCGCTGGAGCGGGCGGGTGTTGGGGCGGTCAAGTACCATGTTTTGGGTGGCGTGCTGTCGCCGCTGGATGGGGTGGGGCCGGATGACATTTCAGTCGATGCCCTGCTGATGCGCGCCCATGAGTTCACGGAGATCGTGCTGGCGGTCAATGCCACGGTCGAGGGGCAGACTACGGCCCATTACATCACAGACCGGCTTGGGGCGGACGGGCCCAAAATAACCCGTTTGGCCCACGGAGTGCCGGTAGGCGGGGAGCTCGATTATCTGGATGAGGGCACGCTGAGCCAAGCCCTGCGTGCCCGAACACAGATCTAGGTCAGGGTTTCCTTAAACAGGCCTATCGTGCGGGACCAGGCGAGGTCGGCCGCAGTCTTGTCGTATCGGGCCGTGCTCGTCTCGTTGTTGAAGGCGTGGTTGACGCCTTCGTACATAAACAACTGGTAGTCAGTGTTTGCGGCTTCGAGTGCTTCCTCATAAGCGGGAATGCCGGCGTTGATGCGATCGTCGAGGCCAGCATAGTGCAGCATCACGCGCGCCTTGATGTCGGGAACGCCTTCGGGTGCGGGTTGACCGCCATAGTAAGCGACAGCTGCTGCCAAATCGGGTGAGGCAATGGCGAGGTTGTTGACAGTGCCGCCGCCCCAGCAGAAGCCCATGGCGCCAACTTTGCCGGTCACATCGGGTAGGGTTTTAAGATAGGCAATGGTGGCGACACCATCGGCGGCAACATCGGTTGGCGACAGATCGCCGAATAATGCCCGAGCGGCTTCTTCGTCGGCTGGGGTGCCGCCGACATCGGATAGGTAATCGGGGGCGAGTGCGATGAAGCCCTCGAGAGCCACGCGGCGAGCTACGTCCTTGATGTGAGCGTTGAGGCCACGGTTTTCATGCACGACGATGACTGTGCCGAACGGTCCGCCGGTTCTTGGCGTGACGAGATACCCCTGCATATCGCCTTCGGCACCAGGATAAGTGATCGTTTCAATGGTGAGGTTCGGATCAGTTTCCTGTGTCAGTCCCTGCGCTTGCGCATTGGAGGCCATGAGGGCGGCAGCGGCGCCCGCGGCGGTCACGGAGCCGGCCAGCTTTGCCAGATTGTCCATGAATTTGCGGCGATCTAGGGAAAGGTGGGTGTAGTCGTCGAAGAGGTTGATCATCTCCTGCGTAATCACAGGGCGTTCGTTCCGGTTGTCATCGGTCATTATTGTCTCCTCTGGCTTACGGGGGAAACAATAAGGCGCACATTTCTGCGCGCCCTAGACCTTAACGGCAAAGTGAAAGGTCAATGCACGCCTTTACCCGGATCGAAGTCGTCTCCATCTTCCCACTCGGATTCGTCAAGAGGCTCCAAATCATCCTCTTCGTCATCGTCGTCTTCATCGATGGGGGCATCGACGTCGACACCGGCTATGGCGCTGATGGCATCCACGTCATCGGGGGCCAAGGAGTCGAGTTTCTCATTGGGGTCCATGTCGAGAGCTGGTTCAAGCAGCGCGTAGTCACCTTCCTCGTCATCGTCGGAGTTAGCGATGTTGGCACTCAATTCGTCGATGGCGCGATCGAGTTCGTCCATCATGGCCGCCGGGTCCTGGTCGCCCCAGTCGCCGCTTTCGCGGACGGCCATTTCGTCGCGTATTTCACGTAAGCGCGCCAAGCGTTCGCCGGCCGAGCGGTCGATGCCGTAGAGCAGTTCGTCGACTTCATCTTGCGTGTAGGGCTGTGACAAGCCTGGCTGGTCGGCAGCATCGGTGATCGCGTCTTGGGCTACGATTGAGCCATGCTGATTTTGGTGCTGAGCCACTTTGAACTCCTTGTTGCTGGTGGGCTAACGCAGCCGGAGCAGGCGAGTTCGAAGTGACGGAACAATCGTGATCAGTGATGGGTTCTGCTGGCTCAAAAGGAGATCGCCATGACTGGATTTCGCAAAGGCTCGAAGGTCAACTGGAACTGGGGCGGCAATGTCGCACACGGCAAGATCGTTGAACGCTTTACCAAGAAGATCACCCGCACGATCAAGGGTACGGAGGTGACGCGTGATGCCTCGACCAAGGAGCCGGCCTTCCTGATCGAGCAGGCGGATGGTGATCGCGTGCTCAAGAGCGCCAGCGAGCTCACGCGCGACTAGGCGAGATCGCCAGGGTCGTCGCCGACGAGGCGCAAAATCCGGGGCTCTTCACCGCCATTATCCCAACCGGCCGGCAATTGCTTAGCGGATTTGGCGCCAAGTTCGCGCAGCATTTCGACCTGGCGAACGACACTCCCCTTGCCGGTCGCCAGCTGTCCGCGAGCATCGTTGTAGCTCTGCTGGGCCTTGTCGATGTGGCTCCCCATCTTGTCCATGGTGGCAAGAAACCCCACAACCTTGTCGTAGAGCGCGCCAGCCCGCGCGGCGATTTCTTCGGCGTTCTGGTGGCGTTTTTCGATATCCCAGACATTGCGCACGGTCCGCAGGACCGTCATCAGGGTGGTGGGCGTCGTCAGCATGACGCCTTTGCCCATGCCGTATTCGATCAACTTGGTGTCGTTCTGAATGGCAGTGGCCAAAGCTGACTCGATAGGCACGAACATGATGACGTAGTCGAGGCTAGATTTGGCAGCGCGGTGATAGGTCTTGTCGCCCAAGGTCGTGATGTGGCTACGCACGGACGAAAGATGGGCGCGCAAGTGCTGGTCGCGCAGCATTTCTTCAGCGTTAACGAAGGCTTCGAATGCCGTTAGCGACACCTTGGAGTCGATCACTAGGCGGTCATTGTTGGGCATGATGATTTCAACGTCGGTGCGCAGACGTTGACCATCGTCACCGGTGTGACTTTGCTGAATCAAATATTGCTCGCCCTCACGAAGCCCAGACTGCTCGAGAATGGTCGCCAGGATCATTTCACCCCAGGCACCCTGGGTTTGAGAAGAGCCTTTGAGCGCACGCGTGAGATTGCTGGCTTCGGTGGTGATCTGGATATTGCTCTCCAGCAATGCACGGATTTGTTCGCCCATGGCGGCCCGATCCTTGATCAAGCCGGTGTGGAACTCGCCGATCTTCTCCTGCAGCGGCTTAAGGAGGGTGTCGACCTGTTCCCGGTTCTGCTTGGAAAACGTTTCGCCGTGACTTTTGAGGACATCGCCGGCTATGGCCTTGAACTCGTCCGTCATATGCTGGCGCGCCTCGAGAAAGCGTTGGAGATTGGCCTCTGACTGCTTGGCCTGTTCGGCCATTTGGGCTTCCAACGCCGAGACCTTTGCCATGAGATGAGAGCTCTTGTCGCGCTCGAGATCGAGCAAATCGACGCCGCGCTCCCGTTCCGCTGCGACTTGCTGATCGAGCTCGTGAATGCGGCTGTCACGCTCGGCAATCTGCGCCATGAAGCTGGACTTGAGCTGTTCCGCCGCTTGCTGGGCCAGCAATTCCACGCGCTGCGCGCTGGTGCGCATGGCGGCGACTAGCACAAGGAGCACAATCAGGAGCGCCAAAGCGGTACCTGAAAATGCAGCAATTGCTGTGGTTATGGGGAAGTCCCCGATGGCGAACAGAACAGTATCCATGGCTAAACCTTAGCGCGATTCGACTGTTCGCGGAATGTTCTAGATGTCGGGGTCCTCTCGGTGCTGTCCGGCTCCGCCAACAGAGACCAGCCAGGGCTCGCGCCGTTTGATCCAGCCCTCCACCTGGGGAGAAAAGGCGATGGGTGCTTCGTCGAGTGAGCCAAGCGCGATTTCCACATGGTCGTCGCTGAGGTGAAACAGCGTACTGCCGCATTGCGCGCAGAAACTGCGGCCCTCGAAGGTCTTGTATTCACCTTCAGACGAGAACTGGTCGATTTTCCAATCGGCGAAGTAGAGGAAAGGCGAGCCGGTTTCCTTGCGGCATTCGGTGCAATGGCACAGGCCCGCAAGATATGGCTCGCCGATGAGCGTGTAACGAACAGCGCCGCAGCGGCAGCCGCCTTCGTGAACTTTGTCCATCCGATCCTCCTTTTGGCTGATCGAACGACGGCAGTCATGCCAAGTTCCACTACCAGAGTTGACCGGACGCGCGGAAATACCATATCGAAGGCAAAATCCCTTTCTGCCGGACCCCTGCCATGGCTGTACGCCCAATTCTTGTCATTCCCGATCCGCGCCTGCGCGCCGTTGCCGACTCGATCGTCGAAGTCGACGACGAGATCAAGACGCTGGCCAAGGACATGCTGGACACCATGTATGACGCGCCGGGCATAGGGCTGGCAGCGCCGCAGATCGGCGTCTTGAAGCGCATAGTCGTCATGGATCTGGCGCCCGAAGGAGAGACCCCGGACCCGATGGTGCTGATCAATCCGGAGATCACCCATTTCGGCGAGCAGATGCAGGTGACCGAGGAAGGATGCTTGTCCATTCCTGAGCTTTATTATGAAGTCGAGCGGCCCAATAATGTGACGGTCTCCTATACGGATTTGGACGGCAAGCAGGTGACCAAGGAGGCAGAAGGCAAGCTGGCCGTTTGCATCCAGCATGAAATCGATCATCTCGATGGCGTGCTCTATATCGATTACCTCAGCCGATTGAAGCGTGATCGGGTCATTAAAAAATTCGACAAGGCGGCCAAGCGCGCGGCCGGTTAGAGCTGCGTAGGCGACTGCGGAACTATCGTCATCACCGGGCTTGTCCCGGTGATCTATTTTGCGGTCCATGCTGTGGATTGCCTGGGCAAGCCGGGCAATGACGGTGACTGAACCGCTCAGCTTCAGCCTGAAATCGGAGCAGCCGGCATGCGCATAATCTTCATGGGGACGCCGGAGTTCTCGGTGCCGACACTGACCGAGATCGTATCGTCCGGGCATGAGGTCGTGGCGGTTTATACGCGCGCGCCGAAGCCTGCGGGGCGCGGGCAAGAAGAGCGCAAATCGCCTGTTCATCTGGCCGCCGAAGGTTTCGGCATTCCCGTTTTTACGCCCAAATCGCTCAAGGGAGAGGCCGAACAGCTGGTTTTTGCCAGCCATGGCGCGGAGCTTGGGGTAGTCGTGGCTTACGGATTGCTGCTGCCTAGGCCGATTCTTGACGCACCCGAATTGGGTTGTCTCAATTTGCATGGTTCGCTCCTTCCGCGCTGGCGTGGTGCGGCGCCAATCCAACGGGCGGTCATGGCGGGGGACAGCCAAACGGGCGTCATGGTCATGCAAATGGACGAAGGGCTGGACACCGGGCCCGTCGCCTTGGGAGAAGTCATACCAATCGATCCCGAGATGACAGCTGGCGAACTCCACGACACCATGATGCGAGTGGGCGCTGATCTGATGGGCCGGGCGCTGGCCGCGCTGGAGCGCGGCAGCCTCGACTTCGTGCCGCAGACGGAGGACGGCGCCGTTTACGCCAAGAAGATCGAGAAAGCCGAAGCGCGTATTGACTGGACCCGTTCGGCGCAAGAGGTGCACAATCATATTCGTGGGCTGTCGCCCTTTCCCGGGGCCTGGTTTGAACTGGAGCTGGCTGGGAAGCCGGTTAGAGTGAAGGCGCTGCGGTCGAGCCTGGCCAGCGGATCGGGCGAGCCTGGCACGCTGCTCGACGGTTTGTCTATTGCGTGTGGCACGGGCGCGGTGAGGCTGACGCAAGTACAGCGCGAGGGCAAGGGTGCGATGGATGCCGCCGTATTCATGCGCGGCGCGGGTGCGTTGCCAGCTCGCGTCAGCTAGATGCATCGCTATAAGCTGACCCTGGAATATGACGGCACGCCCTTCTCGGGCTGGCAGCGGCAGAGCGAACGCCGGTCGGTGCAGCAAGCGCTGGAAGAGGCAATTGCCCGCATGTCGGGTGAGACGGTGACTACACAGGCTGCTGGCCGGACCGATGCAGGGGTACATGCGCTTGGGCAGGTCGTGCACTTCGAGCTTGTCAAGGCATGGGACCCGTTCCGCATCCGCGAGGCGCTGAACTTTCATCTGCGGCCCGATCCGGTGGCCGTGATTGCCGCCGAAGCCGCAGGGCAGGATTTCGAGGCGCGGTTTTCGGCCAAGGCCCGGCACTATGAATATCGTATTCTCAACCGCCGCGCACCGCCGGTGATCGAGCGCAACCACGTCTGGCATGTGCCCATGCCGCTCGACGCGGAGGCCATGGATGCGGCAGCGGAGCAGATTTTGGGCCTGCATGATTTTACCACGTTCCGCTCGGCGGAATGCCAGGCGAAGTCTCCGTTGCGCACTTTAGATGTGTTTTCGGTGCGGCGGGAAAACGAGCACATCCTGGTGACCGCCAGTGCCCGGAGCTTCCTGCATCACCAGGTGCGGTCCATGGTGGGATCGCTGAAGCTCGTGGGCGAAGGCAAATGGCCGATTGGAAAACTCCGGGCCGTGCTCGACGCCAGGGACCGCAGCCAGTGTGGGGCCATGGCGCCGGCGGGGGGATTATTTTTTACCCACGTGGAGTATTAGCTCGGGGTGGCGACCGAAGGTCCCAGGACTACTGCAACAACGGCGAGCACCAGGAAGACGCCGACAATTTGCGAGACAAATAAGATGCCGATCTGCAGCGGCGTCAGCGTGACAATCATGCGGCCGATATTGATGAAGGTCGCTATGGCTACGATCACGACGGCAAACAGCACGATGATGCCCAAGGGTCCAAGGAGCATGGAGAACAGCAGCAGGACCGCCGAGACCAGCGTCACCCAATTTGAGGCAACGAAGTAGGGCATGAAGCCGTCCTGCCGGCTCATTTGGCGCAGGGCGATATAAGCCGTGCCTGCCTGGGCGAAGAACAGCGCTGCGTTGACGAGGATCGACTGCGTCGCCGCACCGCCCGGCAGGGGAACGCCGATCAGCAAAGGCCCATATCCGGCGATGGCGAGGCCCAGCACCACAGCGATAAGGCTGCCGATCAGACCACGCTGGGAGAAATCGAAATAGGATGGCGCATCGCGCTTGCCGGTGACGAGCGCGATGCAGCCCTGCACGGCAGATTTGGTTTCTTCGAGGAAAGTCGCGGTCGTTTTGGCCAAGGGCTTGTCTCGAAGTTAGATTGTTATGCCGGCGGAACTGGACAGCATGTAGAGCGCCAGACGCAGGGCGACAAGCAGGACAACGCTGAAAACGGCGAAGCAGAATGCCACACCGACATTCCACCTTGTTGCCGCGCGGGCGAGACAGAAGAGCACGAAGGCCAGTCCGATCCAGGAAAGCATGACAATCGCGCCGCCCAGCAAAGCCAGGATGCCCTCGATCAGCAGGAAGGCGGTTAAGGCATAGGTGGCGGGTACCAGAAGGGGCAAGATGGGCTGATCGGTTTTGAGCACCATACGCGTGGCGAGGAGCGCGAGGACAAAGCAGATAATCGGCAGCGCCAGCACGAACATGGCGGCAACTACGCCGGGTAGGCTAGGTAGGCCGATGCTCATGGAAGCGAAGATCACGGCTGCGAAGGCGGCGAGTGCGAAGACCAGAAGCGCCGTGACGAGGCCCGGGGCGGTGAGCGAAAAATGCTCCTGCCAGCCATCCTTGCCGCGCAGGATCAGGCGCCAACCGGCAAAAGCCTGCGAGATGGCGGCCCAAAGCTTCATGAAGCACCGGCGAAAAAGCGCTGCATGAAGCTGCGGTAGATTTCGGTAAGGGCGGTCAGATCGGCGATGGCGATGTGTTCGTCGGCCTTGTGCATGGATGGGCCGACCAGACCGCATTCAACGACGGGGCCATATTGGGCGATGAAGCGGGCGTCGGAGGTGCCGCCCCCGGTGGAGAATTGCGGGCGGTTGCCGGTAAGGTTGGCAATCGTGGCCGACAGGGTTTCCACATCGTCGCTGAGGGGCGACAGGAAGGAGCGTGATGGGGCACCGGAGACGGTAAAGGCGATTTCGGTACCGGCTAGATCGACGCTGGCAATGCGGCTGCGGACCCAAGCGGCGAGCGTGTCAGGGGTCCAGAGATCATTATAGCGGATGTTGAAGCGGAGGGTGCCGGAGGCAGGAATGACGTTGCCAATGGAATTGCCGACGTCGATCGAGGTGACTTCGAGATTGCTAGCGGGGAAATGGTCGGTGCCGCTATCGATCGTGGTGTCGAGTGCGGTGACGATGCGGGCTAAAACCGGCAGGGGGTTGTTGGCCTTGTCTGGATAGGCGACGTGGCCCTGGGTGCCGGTGACGGTAATCTGGCCGGAGACCGAGCCACGGCGGCCGATCTTGATGCTGTCGCCGACTTGGGCGGTGGAGCTGGGTTCACCAACAATGGCGAAATCGAAATGGTGCTGCTGGGCTTGCGCCCATTCCATGAGCTTGGCGGTGCCGTTGATCGCGTCGGCTTCCTCGTCATTGGTGATCGCCAGCATGATCGTGCCGCTTTCAGGCGGCAACTGGGAGGCCGCGGCGATGAAGGCGGCGATGCCCGATTTCATGTCGGCGGCACCGCGGCCGTAGAGCTTGCCGTCGGCCTCGTGTGGGGTGAAGGGGTCGGAAGTCCAGTGAGCGAGGTCGCCGGGCGGGACGACGTCGGTGTGGCCGCCAAAGAGCAGGCGACGGCCGCCGGTGCCGCGGATGGCGAAGAGGTTGTCGACGGGATAAGAAGCGTCTCCCTCGAAGTGGAGGCGGGTGACGGTGAAGCCGATCCGCGTCAACTCGGTTTCGAGCAGATCCATGACGCCGGCCTCTTCGGGGGTGACCGAGGGGCATGCGATCAGGCGCTTGAGCAGGTCGAGGGGATCGATGCTCATGGATCAGTCGCGCAGCAATTCATTGATGCCGGTCTTGGAGCGGGTCTGGGCGTCGACGGTTTTGACGATCACGGCGCAGTAGAGGTTGGGACCGGGATTGCCGTTGGGGAGCGGCTTGCCCGGGAGCGAGCCGGAGACGACGACCGAATAGGGTGGGACCTTGCCGATGTGGATTTCGCCGGTGTTGCGGTCGACGATCTTGGTCGAGGCGCCGATGAAAACGCCCATGGAGATGACAGAGCCTTCGCCGACGACAACGCCTTCTACGACTTCGGAACGGGCGCCGATAAAGCAATTGTCTTCGATAATGACAGGGCCGGCCTGGAGGGGTTCGAGGACGCCGCCAATGCCGACGCCGCCGGAGATGTGGACGTTCTTGCCGATCTGGGCGCAGGAGCCGACCGTGACCCAGGTATCGACCATGGTGCCCTCATCGACATAGGCGCCGACATTGACGAAGCTAGGCATGAGGACGACGTTGTGGCCGATAAAGGCCGGGCTGCGCACGATGGCGCCGGGAACGGCGCGGAAGCCGGCTTCGCGGAAGCGGTTTTCGCCCCAGCCTTCGAATTTGGTCGCGACCTTGTCCCAGTAGGAAGAGCCGCCAGGGGCGCCTTCGATCAGCCGGTTATCGTTGAGCCGGAAGTTCAGGAGCACAGCTTTCTTGAGCCATTGATTGACCTGCCATTGGCCGCCGATCTTTTCGGCGACGCGTGCCTCGCCCTTGTCGAGAAGGGCCAGTGCCTGATCAACGGCGTCACGAATTTCGCCCTTGGTGTCGAAGCGGATCTCGGCGCGATTTTCAAACGCGGCATCAATGGTCTTGGCGAGATCGGCGTGGGACATGTCGGGTGGGTTCCGTGAACATATGGGCGCGCGGACCATAGCGGGGAGCCACGTGGTGTCAATCGGTTCGGCAACAAGCAGGCGTGCGCAAGCGCCGCCTGCGGTGCGGTTGTCGTGAACGTGCGGACCCCGAGACGGCTATCGCCTCTTAGGTTTGTAGTATGTGAGACGACTGCCGTCCCGGGGCTGCCAATTTTTGGAGTGGTTGGGGAGTCGCGCAGGGGATCGCTCGTCCCCATACGGCCACAACTCGAACCCGAAGGAGCAGCGACGCTCCCGCGATGGCATCACCCCGGCCACCGGTCGCTGCAGCGCCGCCTGTTCATCCGGGGTGATGGGGAGGAGGATAGTGGAGGTGGAAGATGGGGGGAGAAGATGGATAAGTTGGTGTTCGTTGAGAGAACCCCCACCTAGCCTCCCCCTGGTAGGGGGAGGGACGGATCGGGGCTATACGACGATGGTGCCACACACGCTATGTGCTCCTCCCCCTCACCAGGGGGAGGCTGGGTGGGGGTTCGTGGTGCAGAACGATCCACCTTGCGGCTGCCGCACAATCTCGAGATGGATCCCGGCATGCGTCGGGATGACATCGGGGGTGGGGAGAGGTTGGGGTTTTGGAAGGATAGGTGGTTCGGCGGAAAGCTACTTGTTCTCAGCAGCCGGATAGACGCCAAGAACGGCAAAATGGTCGGTGAAGAAGCCGAGTTCTTCGAAGGCGTGCTGAACACCAATGTCGGAGGGGTGGCCTTCGATGTCGGCGTAAAACTGGGTGGCGGTGAAGGCGCCGCCGACCATGTAGCTTTCGAGCTTGGTCATGTTGATGCCGTTGGTGGCAAAGCCGCCCATGGCCTTGTAAAGCGCGGCAGGGACGTTGCGGACGCGGAAGACGAATGTCGTCTTGATCTTGCCGCTGCCTTGCGCTGCTTCCTGCTTGTCACGGGAGAGAACAAGAAAGCGAGTGGTGTTGTGGGCCGCGTCTTCGATGTTTGAGGCCAGGACTTCGAGCCCATAGATCTCGGCGGCAAAGCGGGAGGCAATGGCGGCGACTGATTTGTCGGCTTTTTGCGCCACTTCGCGGGCGGAGCCGGCGGTATCGACAGCATTGATAGTGCGGAAGCCATTTTGGGCAATGAACTTGCGGCACTGACCCAGGGCCACCGAGAGGGACTGCACAGCCTTGATGTCGGCGAGGGTGGTGCCGGGAATGCCCAACAGGTTCATTTCCACGCGGAGAAAGGTTTCTCCGATGATGAAGAGACCGCTTTCGGGCAGGAGATGGTGGATGTCGGTGATGCGGCCATAAAGGGAATTTTCCACAGGCACGACGGCGAAGTCCGCCTTGCCCGATTGCACCGCGTTGATTGTTTCCTCGAAGGTGACGCAGCCGATCGCTTCTTCGCCTGGAAACACATTCTTGGCGGCGGCGTGGCTGAAGGCGCCCGGCTCGCCTTGAAAAGCGATCTTCTTGGTCATTGGGAAATTCCGTTCGTGGTCGGCACCGGGCTTTTGAACCGGGGCGGAACCGGAGTCAATCAAGGCGCATTTGGACCTGGACGTGGCCAGCGGCGAGGAATTGTCGCAAGGCGGTTTTGCACTGTTGCGCAGCCAAAGGCTTGCGACTATCTTCCGGCCGCGTTTGGGGCCGCTATCGAGGCGATTTTCACTTGGAAAATCGGAGGTCGTGCCCGATACGACTAATGTCCATGAGGGATGGACTGGCAGAGAAGGTCAAATGGATTCGTTCGAGCTAAACAAGATCATGGGCGCCGTGCTCGGCACGCTGTTGTTCGTCATGGGCGCCGGCTTTGTTGCTGAAGCCATCTACCATCCCATCGAAAACCGCGGCCCAGGCTATAATCTGCCGGAGCCCGAAGCGGCTGCAGACGGAGAAGTGGCCGAAGCTGCACCGGAAGTTCCGCTTGGCGTCCTGCTCGCAAGCGCAAGCGCCGAACGCGGCGCTGGTGCTGCGCGCAAATGTGCTTCATGCCATAATTTTGGTGAAGGCGAGCCGAACAAGCAGGGTCCTGTGCTTTACGACGTGGTCATGCGGCCTGAGGCAAGCGTGCCCGGCTTTGCGTATTCAGAGGCTCTTCTGGAGCACAACGCGGCCGGCGATGTCTGGACTTATGAAAACCTCAACGCGTTCCTGATCAAGCCGGCCGATTATGCGCCGGGCACGAAGATGAACTTTGCCGGTATTCGCACAGCTGAAGAGCGCGCTGATATCCTGGCCTATTTGCAGTCTCTGTCGGCTGATCCAAAACCCTTCCCGCCACCAGAAGCTGCACCGGCGGCTGAACCGGCAGCAGAAGGTGAAGAACCAGCCGAGCCGACCGGAGAAGCACCCATGGAAGCCGATCCTGAGGACCCGGCCGAAGACATTGCCGCTCCCGATGAAGTGCTTGCACCGGCTGAAGACCCTGTGGCAGCACCTGGCCAGCCCGCGGCCGTGACCGAAACGCCGGAAAGCACCGATCAGGAAACCCAGGTTGAAGGCACGCCGACGACGAGCGGCACCGCTCCGGCACCCGCGCCTGAGAACCAGGTCGATGCTCCCCCGCCAGCCGCACCTGCCGCATCGCCCGGCACGTCGTTCCCGCAGACTTCAACTCCGGCGCCAGTGCAGACGCCGTAAGGCGGATGACCAGATCAATGAATCAAGCCGCGCCTTCTGGGGTGCGGCTTTTTCTTGAAGGATTATCTCATGCTGTTGCTGCACCTGTCCGATGTCGATGAAGCCAGTTGGGCCAAGCGGTTTGGCGAGGCGCTGGCGCCCTACCCCGTGGTGCGGCGCGGCGATCAGTTTGATCCGGCTGAAGTGCGCTATATCTTTGTGTGGAAGCCCAAGCCGGATGCGTTCGAGGGGCTGACGGGATTGGAGGCGATCCTGTCGCTTGGGGCGGGGGTCGACGCGCTGCTCAAGCACCCAAACCTTCCCGACGCACCGATCGTGCGGTTTGTGGACGAAGATTTGAGCCAGCGTATGAGCGATTATGTGGTGGCGCATGTCACCATGCATCATCGCGGCTATAGCAAGTTCCGCGCCGACCAGCATGCGCGCCGCTGGCACCAATACTATCCACCAGCCGCTTCGGAAACGAGCGTGGGTATCATGGGCATGGGGGTTCTTGGGCAAGATGCCGTCACGCGGCTAAAGCCGCTCGGCTTTACCTTAAGGAGTTGGAGCCGCACGCCCAAGGCAATCGATGGCGTTGCAGGCTTTTCAGGTACCGAGCAGTTCGACGCGTTCTTGTCGGGCACCGACATTCTGGTCAATCTGCTGCCGCTGACACCGGAAACCCATGGCATTCTCAACCGGGACACATTCGGCAAGCTGCGGCGGGGCAAGCTGCTGGGTGGTCCGGCGATCATCAATGCGGCACGGGGCGGACATCAGCGGGAGGCCGATATCGTTGCGGCACTGGGGGACGGCACGCTGGGCGCGGCGAGCCTCGATGTGTTCGAAGTGGAGCCCCTGCCGCAGGACAGCCCGCTGTGGGATATCTCAAATTGCTATATCACGCCGCATATCGCGGCGATTTCCAACGAGCTTTCGGGCGTCCGGTATTTTTCCGCCATCATCAGGGATCACCGGGATGGCAAGCCCTTGATCAATGTGGTGGATCGTGAGCGGGGCTATTGAGGCTCAGGCGCCATAGCGCTGCTTGAGCACGCCATAGACTGCGCGGATGCCATGGTCGGTGCCGCCAAAGGGGCGGCCGGGCCGCAGTTCGGGGCACCAGGCCATGATGTCGAGGTGAACCCAAGCCTTGGCTCTGCTTACGAAGCGGCGCATGAAAAGGGCTGCGGTGATGGATCCGGCGAAGCCGCCGCTGCCGGCATTGTTCACGTCCGCGATCTTGCTTTTCATCATGGCGTCGTAAGGCGACCACAACGGCATCTGCCACAGGGGATCGTCGGTGCGCAGGCCTTCGGCCATCAGTTCGCGGGCGAGGATGTCGTCAGTGGAATAGAGCGCGGGCAGATCGGGGCCGAGCGCCACGCGGGCGGCACCGGTGAGCGTTGCCATGTCGAGAAGGATTTCGGGCGCTTCTTCGTCGGCTAGCGCCAGGGCATCGGCAAGGATCAGGCGGCCTTCAGCATCGGTATTGCCGACTTCAACCGTCAGGCCCTTGCGGGAGCGCAGCACGTCGCCGGGGCGGAAGCTGTCGCCGGCAATGGCGTTCTCGACGATCGGCAAGAGGACGCGCAGGCGCACCTTGAGTTTGGCGGAGACAATGGCGCTGGCAAGCCCCAAGACATTGGCGGCGCCACCCATGTCCTTTTTCATCAGCAGCATGCCGGCCGCAGTCTTGATGTCGAGCCCGCCGGTGTCGAAGGTGACGCCCTTGCCGACCAGGGTGATCTTGGGGTCGTTCGCATCGCCCCAGACAAGGTCAAGCAGGCGCGGCGGTTGCGGGGCGGCGCGGCCGACGGCGTGGATCATGGGGAAGTTCTGCGCGAGCAGATCATCTCCGACAATGGCGCTTATTTTCATGCCACGGGCGGTGGCAAAGTCGTGAATGGCGGCATCGAAGGCGTCGGGGCCGAGGTCATTGGTGGGTGTGTTGACGAGGTCGCGGGCAAGGATCGCGCCTTCAACCAGGCGCTCCACTTCGCCAGCATCAGCTTCCGCGGGAATAACCAGGCGCGGCGCGGGCTTGCCCTTGCGGTAGCGATCGAAGCGGTAGGCGCCCAGGCAAAAGCCGATTGCGGCAAGGGTCGGATCGCCGTAGCGGCCGGCAAGGTGATAATCGCCTTCGGACAGGTTCGTGCCGGCGAGACCCAAGAGCAATGGCGAGCGATTGTCCGGCTCGCCCATGCCGAAAAGATAGCCCGTCACCTCGCCCGACGGGCCCGGCAGGGCTAGCAGGCGGCCACGCTGGCCGGAAAAGCTATTTGCACTCGCCCATGCGAGATTCGCCCCCGTAAGACCCGCGTATTGCAGGCCGTTTTCCTCGACCGCCATGATGGGCAGCGATGGTGTATCGGGCATGGTTGCGAGCTCCAGGGCAGTTTTGCGGTCAGCTTACTCATTAGGAGCAATCAAGCCAGCTCCTTCTGGCCCAGGGTTCCTACAAGCGCAATAGCATGACTTCCCCTGCGGCCAGCGGGTGTGCGGGCATCTGCATGACACTCACACTGTTTGCACGGCACGCTCGCCCCATCTCGCGGGTTGCGCGCGCTTGCTCAAGATTCTATTGCAACATTTTCATGACAGTTTGGCAGGTTGGAACGAACAATAGCCGGATCACCTTCAGAACTAACGCCATCTCAGTTTGAGCAGCTGTTTCCCGAGATTGGCATGCACCTCGACTGGGCTGCATTCCGGCGGGACCGCTGGCCGGTGCAGGTGATGCGCCTGAAGGATCGCGCTAAGCTGCGCGATGCGTTCACATGTTTTCGGCTCAGCGCTGGCCGGGTCGATCCCCATTTCCTGCATTGGCTGCTTGCCCGTAACATGCCGATCTTTGAGGTCGAAAAGCGGTATAGCGCACTCAGGACCGCCGACCGAGACAAGTTCGACGCGTTCGAACAGCTCTTTCGCGAACAAGGTTATGCAGAGTTCGCGATCCCCGCATACGGCTTGGCCAATGATCGGTTGTTCGTGCTTGACGGCAATCATCGGTGTGTAGCTCTGGCGCGCTGCGAGGTGCCGTTCGAGATTACGGTCTATAAAGTGGCAGGGCCATTGATCGCATCGGCATGTGGAGATGTGTTGCGGTGCCGTGATCCCCTGTGGCTCAGGCGCAGCAAGTAGCTCCTTGTTGCAGGCGGTCCTGTAGGGCCACTTTAACCCGTCGTTAGGGTTAATGATTTATTGCTTGGGCAAGTGGGGCATTGGTGCCCTAGGAGTTGCCCGTGACGTCCGTGAGCCGTTTATCCCGAACGATGCGCGCCTTTTTGCTAGTGGGCGTAGCGGCCGTAGCGCTGGGCGCCTGTGCGTCCAACCGCACCGGGTCTCCGGACTATTCCGGGCGGCCGATGGCTGAAAGCCAGCAGACGCTGGCGGAACTGACGGCCCGCTACAAGGCCAATCCGCGCGACAAGGGCGTGATCATCCATTATGCCGCAGCGTTGCGTGCAGCGGGGCAGAGCCAACAGGCCGTGGCGGCGCTCGAAGTGGGCGTAGCGACCTTTCCACAAGACGTGGACATCACCGTCGCCTATGCCAAGGCGCTGACGGCCGATGGGCGGTTCGAGCAATCGCTGACGCTGCTCGATGGCGTGATCCGGCCCGAAGCGCCAGATTGGAACGCGCTCTTGGTCAAGGGTGCGACGCTGGACCAGCTTGGGCGCAACCAGGAAGCGCGGCAGGTTTATGCGCAGGCGCTGGTCGCGGCGCCGGGCGAGGCTTCGATCGAGGCGAACCTGGGCTTGTCCTATGCCATGACCAATGATCTGGGCGAGGCAGAGCAGCATTTGCGGCGTGCGGTCCAGATGCGCGGGGCGAATAGCCAGATCCGGCAGAATCTGGCGCTGATCGTAGGGCTGCAGGGGCGGTTCGACGAATGCCGGGCGCTTTATGCGGCCGAATTGCCGCCGGAACAGGTGGAAAGCAACATGAACTATGTGCGTGCCCTGCTAACGCAGCAGAACCGCTGGGATGCGGTGGCGCAGGGCTGATTGCTGCTAACCAGCACAAGAGAAAAGCCCCGCTTGTGCGGGGCTTTTTGCTTCAGCCGCCGCCGCTGGCAGCGCCGCCGGGCCCGAAGATGCGGATCATTGCAGGAGCGATGATGACGATGAACAGGACGGGCAGGAAGAACAGGATCAACGGCACGGTGAGTTTTGGCGGCAGGGAGGCGGCTTTCTTTTCCGCATCCATCATGCGCATTTCGCGGCCTTCCTCAGCCATGACGCGCAAGGCCTGGCCCACGGAGGTGCCGTAGCGGTCGGCCTGGATCAGCGCGGTCATCACTGACTTGACGCCGTCCAGCCCCGTGCGGCGGCCCAGATTTTCATAGGCGCGGCCGCGGTCTTCGAGGAACGACAGCTCAGCGGTGGTAAGCGTTAGTTCCTCGGCGAGCTCGGCGCTTTGCTGGCCGATTTCCTTGGCGACGCGTTTGAAGGCGTGCTCCATGGACATGCCGGCTTCAACGCAAAGCAAAAGCAAATCGAGGCAATCGGGCCAGGCGCGCTTGATCGAGAACTGGCGCTTGCTGGTGCTGTTCTTGAGCAGGACCATAGGCAGATAGGCGCCAACGAGGCCGCCGCCGATCGCGTAGACCAGGTTCAGGTAAAGCGGGCGATCGCCTGGGTTCAGGAAGACGAGGTAAAGGCCAAGCAAGACGAAGATGCCGATCGGCGTAGCCAAGCGCATGAACAGGAAGGTTGTCAGATGCCCCTGCCCGCGGAAGCCGGCCATGGCGAGCTTATCGACGGTCGCATCGTCTTGGAATGCCTTCTTGAGATCGAGGCGCTCGACGATGTTCTTCATATAGGTCTTGGTTTCGCCGCTGCGGCGAATGCCACGCGTCTCGGAAACGGCAGTGGCGCCGCGCAGGCGGGCCATCTCCTCAGCGCGCATCTTTTCGCGTTCGAGAGCGACGCGCTTGATGCGGGTCTTCATCTCGGATTTGACGATGAAGCTTGAGCCGAAGGTGAAGACCACGGCAGCGGCGGAGATGGCCGCTAGGACGGAGATCAGGAATTCGCGGCTGCTGAGCAGAGCCATTATGTTCACGGCGCGCTCCTTAGTATTCGAACTTGACCATGCGGCTCATCACGAACATGCCCATGCTCAACATGAAGATGCCAATACCAAACCAGATGTGGCCAAGCGTCGAGGACACCAGCGGCAAGAGATAGGTGGGTGTCGTGATGGAGACGAGGATAGCGACAACAAACGGCAGTGAGCCGATGATACCGGCCGAAGCCTTGGCCTCGGAGGACATGGCCTTGATCTTTTGCTTCATCTTCTTGCGGTTGCGCAGCACCTTGGCCAGATTGCCCAAGGCTTCGCTGAGATTGCCGCCAGCCTGCTGCTGGACGGTGATAACCACAACGAAGAAATTCACCTCCGGCAAGGGTACTCGTTCCAGGAGGACGCCGACGGCTTCGGTCATCGACATGCCGAAAGCCTGCTGGTCCAGCACGCGGCCGAACTCGGATTTGACGGGTTCCTTGGCGTCCTTGGCGACGACCCGGATGGAGTCGTTGAGGGGCAAACCGGTCTTGACGCCGCGAACGATGGCTTCGACAGCGTTAGGCAGTTCATCGAGGAATTTGCTCTGGTACTTCTTGCGCTTGCGACCTACCCACCAGCGCGGGCCGAGGTAAGCGACGGCAAGACCAAATATCGGTGCGAGATAAATCGGCACCTGCACCAGGATCAGCATGAGCGTGACGCCGATGCCAAAGAAGATGCTGTTGCGGATGAAGGTGGCGGGCTTCATGGTCATGCCGGCCTGAAATAAGAGGCGCGGCAGAGTGAGGCGCTTCTTGGCATTCAGCGCATCGTTTTGCTGCTTGAGCGCGCGCTGCACTTCCTTGCGGCGTTGATCGCGCGTGCGTGTCAAATCGGTCTCGGCCCGATTGACGCGGGCATTGCCCTGCAGTGCCTTGCGGCGCTGTTCAGCCCGGCCGTTTCCCAGAGCCGATGGCACCAGGGCGAATCCGGCGGCACCAACCGCCAGCATGGCAAAGATTGCGATGAGGATGGGGGTCATTGCCTTATGACTCCAGCAATTCGCGCTGCTCGGTATTGGACTTTTCAAGCGCTTCTACGAGGTTGGCTTCTTCGTTGAAGTAGCGGGCGCGCTCAGCAAATTGCGGCTTGGTGATGCCTGTGGAACGGTGACGGCCGACCAGCATGCCGTTACTGTCTTCGCCCATGATGTCGTAAAGGAAGATATCCTGCGTCACGATCACTTCGCCTTCCATTCCTAGAATTTCGGTGATGTGGGTGATGCGACGCGAGCCGTCGCGCAGGCGGGCCGCCTGGACCACGACGTCGATGGACGAGGTAATCATTTCGCGGATGGTGCGGCTGGGCAGCGAATAGCCGCCCATGGTGATCATGGACTCAAGACGGCTGAGGGCTTCACGCGGCGAGTTGGCGTGGAGCGTGCCCATGGAGCCGTCGTGGCCCGTGTTCATGGCCTGGAGCAAGTCGAAGCTCTCAGGACCACGGACTTCGCCCACAATGATGCGTTCAGGGCGCATACGCAGGCAGTTCTTGATGAGATCGCGCATGGTGATCTCGCCTTCGCCTTCAAGGTTGGGCGGGCGGGTTTCGAGACGCACAACGTGCGGCTGCTGCAACTGCAATTCGGCCGAGTCCTCACAGGTGATGACGCGCTCGTCTTTTTCGATGAAGGCGGTGAGGCAATTGAGCAGCGTGGTCTTGCCCGAACCGGTACCGCCCGAGATCAGCACATTGGCGCGCACCCGTCCCAGGATGCGCAGGACTTCGGCGCCTTCGGGGGAGATCGAATTGTATTTGACCAGCTGCTGGAGGGTCAGCTTGTCCTTTTTGAACTTACGAATGGTGAGCGCAGCGCCGTCGATCGCCAAGGGCGGCGCAATGACGTTGACGCGCGAACCATCGGGCAAGCGGGCGTCGCAGATGGGAGAGCTTTCATCGACGCGGCGGCCGACCTGGGACACGATACGCTGGCAAACGTTCATCAAATGCGCGTCGTCGCGGAAGCGCACATTGGTGAGCTTCACCTTGCCGGCAACTTCGATGTAGCAGCGCTGCGAGCCATTGACCATGATATCGGCGATGTCGTCGCGAGCTAGTAGCGGCTCAAGAGGGCCATAGCCCAGCACGTCGTTGCAGATGTCTTCGAGCAGGTCTTCCTGCTCGGAAATAGACATGATGATCGACTTTAGCGCGATGATTTCGGCGACGATGTCGCGAATTTCCTCGCGCGCTGCCTGCTGCTCCATGGTTGCGAGCTGGCTGAGGTCAATCGAGTCGATCAGCGCGTTGAAGATGGCGGACTTGGTCTGGAAATATTCCTTGTCGCGCGCCGCTTCCACCGGCGCTCGCACGTCGACAATCTCTTCATTGCTGCGCATGCGCGCCGCCATGGCGTCGCTTTCGGCGGCGCGCTTGATCTGTGCCGGCGTTTCGACGCGCGGTGGGGCGCTGGGGATCGGCCGGGCCACTTCGCTGACGCCCGGCGTATTGCCGCCAAAGGTTGTGCGCTTACCAAACATAGTCGTCCTACCGTTTCAGCGCGCCGCTTAGGCCCGCTTCTTGAGGAACGAAGGCAGCTTCATCAAGCTCGATGACTTGCCTCCGATGTGGCTCGCAGTGCGGCCGGTGACGTGCATGCCAATGGCACGGTAGACGTCGTTAATCTTGTGGTTGGCAGCGATCTCCGCGATCATTTGCCCGTTGTTGGCCGCAGTGCCGAATAGGGCCGCATCAAAGGGAATCTGGCCCAGCAATTGGCACTCGATCGATTGCGCGAACTCGGCAGCATTGATTTCCGGACGGCGTGCCATGCCCACTTTGTTCAGGACCAGACAAGGTGCGTTTTCGGTCGGGCGCAAGGCTTTGACCGTATCTGCCAAATTCTTGGCATTGCGCAGATTGGCAAGGTCCGGTTCGGCAACGATGACGACCTCGTCGATGGTCGCAAGGGTGTGGCGAACCCAAGCCGTCCACGCATGTGGAATATCAAGCACAACGACGGGCATGGTGTTCTGGCACATTTCGAGGATGGCTTCGAATTCGCGCTCTTCAAAATCGAAGGTGCGGTCGAGCGTCACCGGTGCCGTAAGCAGATTGATGTGGTTGGCTGCCTTGCTCATCAGGCGATCGAGCATGGTCTGGTCAACCTTCTGGTTGGCCATGACTGCATCAGCTAGCCCATGGGGCGGGTCCTGATTGAAATTGAGCCCAGCCGTGCCGAACGGCAGGTCCATGTCGAGGATGACACTGTCCTGGCGCAGGACGGTGGCGACAGCCCAGCAGACATTGTGACCAACGGTAGAGCCGCCAGCGCCGCCCTTGGCCGAGATGAAACCGACCGTGCGCCCGATCGGGGCGGCATTTTCGGCGGCGAAAAGTTCGGTGATGGCAGTGACGATCTGGGATGCCGTTGCCGGCAGGACGATGTATTCGGAAATGCCCGACCTGATGAGCTCGCGGTAGAGCACGACGTCGTTCACATGACCAAGCACCACCACGCGCGTGGAAGCGTCGCAGACTTCGGCAAGCCGTTCGAGGGCTTGGGGGATTTCGGCAGTTGCAAGTACCGTCTCGACGATGATCAGGTTTGGCGTCGGATTGCTTTTATAAGTCTCTACCGCCCCTTCGATGCCGCCATTATGCGTGGTCAAGGCAACCTTGGACATGCGCCGGTCGTAAATGGCGCTTTCCACCAATTGCGCCGTCTGCGAGTTTTCGCAGAATGCCTGGATGGTGATGCGTGGGATGAGGCGCGCGCCTTGGGCGATTTCCGCCGCGGGCTCTTCCTTGGTGCGCAGATCAGGGGTGAGGAAACTCATAAGACAAACACTCCTTGGCCAAAGGCCATCGACTTCTTAGTCGAGAACAAAACCCACCGAACCCGAGATACTGCCGCGCATTTCGCCAGTGGTTCCGACGCCGTAGAGGGACTCCACTTTGCCGAGGAAGATGGACTCGGCGTCGGTGGGCACCTGATAGTGGTCCGTTGGGACAGGGATAGCATTGAGCGGGCTTGGCGCTACGAGATACGGCGTGACCAGAATGACCAACTCGGTCTGCTCGGTCTGGAAATCACGTGAGCGGAACAGCGCGCCCAAGATCGGGATGTCGCCCAACCAGGGGAACTGCTCAATCTGCTGAGTCGATTTTTCTTCAAGCAGCCCACCAATAGCTAGAGTGGTACCCCCTGGAAGTTCAATTGATGTGCTTGCTTCTCGCCTGCTCAGCGACTCATCGGCCTGAGGTTCGGAAACGGATGTTTTGACCTGCAGCGCGATGATGCCGCTCGATTTAACTGTCGGCGTAAAGGAAAGCTCAACCCCGTACGGCTTGAACAGAACGGTTCTCGTCAGCCTGCCATCATCGTCTTCATCAAAGGTGTAGTACGGCAACTCGCCGCCTGCCAGAAACTTGGCCTCTTGGCCAGAGATTGCAGTCAATGTTGGCTGTGCCAGGACGCGCAATCCGCCGCGCCGTTCCAGGGCACGGATTCCCGCTTGAATAGAATTGTTGCCAACTGCAAAGCTTCCATCGACACCGTGCGGTATCTCGCCGTCGATCATGTTGTTGACGATGCTCAGCACATTGCTGGTGCCAACATTGAACACACCACCAAGATTGATGCCGAACTGCTTGGCAATGTCACGCTTGACCTCGGAAACAGTGACCTGAAGCATGACCTGCTGAGTGCCGGCAACGTCAACTATGTTTGCGACGTTTTCTGGAGAACCAGCAAACTGGGTCGCTATCAAAGTTGCGCGCTCACGATCCTCACCGGACAAAACGGTACCGGTCAATACAACCCGATTGACTATTTGATCGTCGCCTAAGGTAACCGACTCCACGATTATTCGTGAACCCGGAATGGCGCGCGAGAGAGCGCTCTGTAATGCATTTCCAACTTCGGAAGGCTCTTCAAGAACCTTCACGTCCAGAACCGCGATCGTACGTCCCTCTGCATCAAGAAAGAAGATGTTCGTATCGCCGCCGGTTACACCTTGAAGGATGGCCCGGTTCTGGGTGCGCATTACAGCCGCAGCGACTTCCGGCCTCGATACAATGACTTCGGCAGCTGCAGCGGGCAAGTCAACCAGGATGGTCTTATGTATATCCACCTCAACCGCCCGAGTGGCGCCGTAGGCGTTAGGGGAAATTGAGACACGGGTTTCTTCCCCCAATGCCGACGAAGCTGTCAGAGCAGTTGCTGCAAGCAAGACACCGAAGGCAGTGGCTCTAGCGAAATGGCGGAACGAAATAGACATGTTGGTCTCCACCTACTGCAGAATCGATTGATCGTTGGAGCCTGTTGAAGGCCGGGGGTCCATCGGCGATGCGCTTGCGAGCGGATCGAGAGGCACGGTGTTGCTGCTAGCAAGGGCGCCAGCGCTGATGCTCTGCTCTTTGCCGAAGCGGATCAAACGAACCGTTTGGCTCGAACCAACGCTGGGAGAGTTGTTATTGAAGTCCGCTATGGAGCGCAGCGCCAAAGTTAGATTGCCCTGCGATACGGCCGTTGCAAGGGCTTCCGCCTGACCCACATCGACCTCGATCGTAGCAATTGTCGCGTCGTCAAACGTCACGGGCGTTGGGGTACCCGCCGCTGGATCTTCCTGACCGCCACTGGTTCCGACCTCGCCGAGGCGCTTGCCAATGGCCAAGATGCGGACGTTTGACAGGATCACCTCGGAACTTTCGCCAAATTCGGTGCTCGAGGTCAACAGCACGTCTACCCGATCGTTGGGCAGGATAAAACCGCCCGCGCCGGTTTCGGCCGTGATAGGCACCGACACAGCGCGCTTGCCCTGGTCGAGCACGGCTGAAAGATAGCCCTGGTCACTGCGGACAAGTTTGGCTTGGCGGATCGGCTCGCCGGGGAAGAATTCAAAACGAGCTACCGCTCCCGTCAACTCGGCGGGAGCATCTGGCATTGCAGAAATGGTAACGTATTCCGGGCGAACCGCGCCTTCCGGCCAATCCTGCCACTGTAGATTTGTGGGGGCGAGACGTTCGCCGACGCCAATGGGCGCACTCGCAACGAGGACCTGCATCTTGGCTTCTTGCACCACTTCAGTGGTGACAATCTGCTCCGGCGCCGGACCACCGCGCGTTACCAGAAAAGCTGCAAGGCCACCGGCAACAATGGCGACAAGCAGTAGCATCAATCTGGCCGGTTTCATTGCTCACTCCGGTTGTACGCAGGACGCAGGACGTCCAATTCCACCGGATAGAGTGTGAACCCAAAGGGTCAAAGTTTGGTTAACCGAAACTTTGCACGCAGAGTTAACGGGTTGTGAATTTTACGCAAATGCAATTGACGAAGTGCTCGCCATTGCACCTAGCCTACCAAGCGCTCAAAGATTGCTGAATTGGAGTAAACCAGCAAGCCAGCTGCAGCCATGGCGATACCGTAAGGAACCCCGGACTTGGGGTCGTGTAGCCGCTCGAGCCAGCGAAAGCGCGCAATGAACGGAGTAAGCGGCAAACGCCGGAGGCTTAGAATGATCAGGGTCAATGCGCCGCCAAGCAGCGCTGCATAGACTAGAAAAGGTAGCGCAAGTCCGAAGCCGAGCCAGAGAGAAGTAGCTGCTGCCAGCTTGGCATCACCGCCGCCAATCCAGCCAAAGGCGAAAAAAGCAAAGCCGACCAGCAGAACGACTAAAGCGCAGGTCAGATGCAAGGCAAAATCGGCCAGTGGCAACCCCGTAGCGAGTGCAACGAGGCAAAAAGCCACCGTTAGCGACATAACGAGCTTGTTGGAGATGCGCATGGTCAGCAGATCGGACGATGCGGCAAATGCCATGGCGGCGGGAAATATCAGCAGGGCCAAGGAGGACATGTTGGGCTCCGAAACACGAACTCAACTCTTAGTCCGGCAGAGTTAAAAAACAAAAAAGGGGAGCCAAGGCTCCCCTTACAAGACGGCATTACTTTGTAGCTTTAGCGGCTTCTGTGCTCAGACGAGTCCCGATGCTGTTAAACAGTCCCGAGAGGTTGTTGCCGAGCAGAGTTGCTGCAGCGATGATACCGACGGCGATCAGAGCGGCGATAAGGCCGTATTCAATTGCGGTTGCGCCGGATTCGTCCTGCGCAAAACGTGCGAAGATGTTCATTTTCAAGGCTCCATTACCACGTCACCTAGTGACGCTCATCGTTCGACACGTCACACGTCGAACATGGGCCAAGGCTATGTTGCACCTGTTGAAATTAAGTTAATCGGAAAGACACTTTCCGCTGCAAGTTCCCTAAAATATAGTATGATCTTCAAACACTTAACAGACTACATTACATTTTAATGGATGTTGAGCCGCTTATTTGTCGCGGTCTCAGATCGGCTAATTACTGTTAGCTATCTCTTGTTTATTGAAAAAACCCTGAAATGACTTGCTGGCTCGAGGTTTTGCTGAAGATGCTACTGTCCTAAATCAGTTACCAAGCTCTTTGCCGTTTATTTACCATTGCAAGCGAAACTGACTAACGTGTTCCAGTACCCGGCGGACCTGCCATGTTTAGAAATTGCGTTGCATTGTTGATCTTTGTTGGGTGCAGTCTTACCGGCCTCCCAGTCGTTGCGGCCGATGCCCCTATCAGTGTCAATGTAAACATGGCCCGTATTCTGCGGATCAATGCGTCGGCGGCAACGGTTATAGTCGGAAATCCTGGAATAGCGGACGTGTTGATACAGGACCCGCAGACGCTCGTGCTGACCGGCAAGAGCTACGGGCAGACTAACCTCATTGTGCTTGATAGCGGCGGTGAACCGATCGCTGACACCATTATCGAAGTTGTGCAGATGCAAGCGGGCACGCTGACCGTGTTCCAGGGGCAAGCGCGAACCAGCCTTTCATGCGCACCTATCTGCCAGAATACGGTCACCTTGGGCGACGATACAGAATTTTCCGGTAATGCAGTTGCCTCATCCCAACTGGTACAAACAATCGGGCAAAATTAAAACCTGCTTGAGTAGCTTAGGGGCTTGTTCACGCAAACTACAGGTACCGGAACTGTCCTGGATCTCGTCAACTTCTGGTTAGCCAAGCTTCAATAAGCTGCCGGGCTTGAGCAAGAGTGCAGCACTGTGGCCATTGGTATCGCAGATTTGGTGAAAAGACGGCTGCTGGCCCAACGGCAGCGCGGTTTTGACGGCGATGAGCGCGGTGTCACCACGATTGAGTTTGGGCTTCTGGCTCTACCCTTCTTCATGATTATCGGGGCCTTGCTCGAGACTGCGGTGATCTTTCTATCGGGCCAGATATTGGACACGGCCGTCCACGATGTGGGCCGACTGATCCGCACTGGGCAGGTTAAGGAACTCAAAATCACCGATCTCACACAGGTGAGGACACGCATCTGCGACCAGTTATTTGGTCTGTTTGGCGACTGCAAAGGCCTGCATATCGAGATCCAAGTTCTCAGCGACTTTTCAAATGTAAAAATAACTCCTCCGATCGACTTGGCAGCTTGCACCGCCAAGGCCTCGGACTGTGGATGGCTAGCCAGCCGCCCTGAAGAATATGCCGCAGGTCAAGGCTCGAATATCATTGTCGCCCAGGTTTACTACAAATGGCAGACCCTTCCTGGCTTTGGTGGTTTCAGCCTGAGCAATTTGAACGATGGCACGCGGCTTATCAGTAGCTCCACGGTGTTTCGCAACGAGCCATATTCATGAACTTCAAGATGCGTTTTGTTACTTTGGTGAGGCGCTTCAAGGCCGCGCAAGCCGGCGCTGCTGCTGTCGAGTTCGCATTGATCCTGCCCGTCATGCTTGGCGTCTACATGGGCGCCAATGAAGCCAGCGAAATGATCAGCATCGACCGGAAGGTGCAGTTTGTATCCGGCGCGGTGGGCGACCTTGTTGCGCAATCTCGAAACCAGATCCTGGCAGCTGATCTGAATAACTACGTCAAGATCTCAGGCGGGCTAATGAGCCCCTATCCCACGAACAATCTTGAACAGATCGTCACGCAATTGCGCGTTCTTCCCGATGGAACTGGCAAGGTTGTTTGGTCTAGAGGCTATCTCAATCAAGCACCTCAAAGCTCGCTCAACAGAGCCGTGGACAGCATTTACAAGCTCCCAACTGAGATGTTTCCAGTGGCCAAGGACCAGTATGTCATCATGGCAGAAACCCGGCGGCCAACCACGCCATTAGTCCACTTCGTGATCAAGGACTCGATCACGCTGTACCGGGTCAACTTCTATCTGCCGCGATTCGGTGGAAAGATCGACTTGAAGTAGCGCTCACGCGTGCTTGTGGGATCAGGCGGCGCGTGGCAGAAGCGGGGCGGTTTCCTCCTTTGGCAGAGTTCCCCTAAATGACCGATACGCTTGTTCCCGTCTTTGACCTTGGCGGCGTGTTCGTCGACTGGAATCCGATGTATCTGTTTCGCAAGCTGTTTGAGAGCGAAGAGGATGCGCTGTGGTTTCACCAGAGCGTCTGTACGCTGGACTGGAACCTGGAGTTCGACGCGGGCGAGATCTACTCAGAGGGCGTTGCCAAGCTCATCACGCGCTTTCCCAAGTACTGGCGCGAAATTCAGGCGTTCGATTTGCGCTGGAAGGAAACGCTGGGCGGGTTCATCCAGGGCACGATAGACATCCATGACGAGTTGATCGAGCAGGAGATCCCAACTTTTGCCATCACCAATTTTTCCTGGGAAAAGTGGGTGAGTTGCCTTCCGGAATGGCCGTTCCTAGAAAAGTTCGACGGGGTGATCGTGTCGGGGCTCGAGGGGCTGGTGAAACCCGATCCGCGGATTTACCGGGTGTTTTGCGAGCGCTATGGGCTGGCGCCGGAAAGCTGTGTGTTTATTGATGATAGCGAGCCAAACATTACTTCAGCGCGCAAGTTCGGGATGCACGGGATCCACTTCCAGGATCCGGTGGCGCTGCGCAAGGAGTTGATCGGCTTGGGGCTGCCGCTTAAGGCGAAGTAGCTACAATACTCTCCCAGTTCACGATGTCACTCCGGTCCCCGTGACGCGTCGCGCACGAGGACAGGCCTCAGCCGGAGACCATCGTAAGGTCTCTGAACGGTCTCGCCTATTCCAATCATCTCAGGATGGATTCCGGCGTTCGCCGGAATGACACTGCGAATGACCGGTAATATGGGATGCTACTTGGTGCCGTACATTCTGTCGCCGGCGTCGCCCAAGCCGGGGATGATATAGCCCTTCTCGTTTAGGTGGCTGTCGATTGAGGCGGTGAAGACGGGCACGTCGGGATGGGACTTACCGAAGCGCTCGACGCCTTCGGGCGCAGCGAGCAGGCACAGGAAGCGGATGTTGTTGGCGCCGCGCTCCTTGAGCTTGTCGATGGCGGCGGTGGCCGAGTTGGCGGTGGCGAGCATTGGGTCGACCACGATGATCAGGCGATCCTCAAGATTGGACGGCGCCTTGAAATAATATTCGACGGGTTCAAGCGTTTCGTGATCGCGATAGATGCCAATATGGGCGACACGGGCGGCGGGCACGAGATCGAGCATGCCATCGAGCAGGCCATTGCCGGCGCGCAGGATGGACGCAAACACCAGCTTCTTGCCTTTGATCGCGGGGCTGTCCATGGCGGCCATCGGCGTTTCGATGGGGATCATTTCGAGTTCGAGATCGCGGGTGACCTCGTAGCACATCAGATGGGCGATCTCGCGCAACAGGCGCCGAAAGCCCGCGATAGACGTCTCCTTGTTGCGCATGATGGTCAGCTTGTGCTGGATCAGCGGGTGATCGATGACCGTGACATTGCCGACTTTGGTGCTCATAGGGGCCGCCTAACTAGAGGAAAGATTTGCCGTGGCGGCCGGGCGCGAGGCCGAGCCAATGGGCGATGCTTTCACCAATATCGGCGAAGGTGGAGCGAATGCCAAGTTCGCCTTGCGACAGGCTTGGGGAAAAGAGAAGGATCGGCACCTGTTCGCGGGTGTGATCGCTGCCCGGCCAGGTCGGATCATTGCCGTGGTCGGCGGAAAGGATCAGCAGGTCGCCTTGCCGGAGCTTGCTAATGATCTCAGGCAAGCGGCTATCAAACAGTTCGAGCGCCGCGGCATAGCCGGGCACGTCGCGGCGGTGGCCGTATTCGCTGTCAAAATCGACGAAGTTGGTCATGATGAAGGCGCGGTCGGCAGCCATTTCCATGGCATCCAGCGTCTTGTCGAAGAGTTGAGGGATGCCGGTGCCCTTGATTTTGTGGGTCACGCCGTGGCCGGCATAGATGTCCGAGATCTTGCCGATGGCGTAGACCTGATTGCCGGCGGCCTGGTTACGGTCAAGCAAGGTGGGTTCGGGCGGCGCGATGGCGAAGTCACGGCGGTTGCCGGTGCGTTTGAAACTAGGGGCGTCCTCGCCGATGAAGGGACGAGCGATGACGCGGCCGATCATCATTGGCGCGGTGAGCTCGAAGGCGATCTGGCAGATCTCGTAAAGCCGGTCGAGACCGAAATGGCTTTCATGCGCGGCGATCTGGAAGACGCTGTCGATGGAGGTGTAACAGATGGGCTTGCCGGTGCGGATGTGCTCCTCGCCCATGGCGGCGATGATGTCGGTGCCCGAGGCATGCTTGTCGCCCAGGATGCCGGGAAGTTTGGCTCGTTCGACGAACTCGGCAATGAGGTGTGGCGGGAAGGCCGGTTCGCTTTCGGCGAAATAGCCCCATTCGAATGGGACGGGGACACCGGCAATTTCCCAGTGACCGGAGGGCGTGTCCTTGCCTTTGCTCCTTTCGCGGCCGACGCCGAAGCGGCCGCCTTTGGCTGTGGCGGAGAGGCCGGGGGGTAGTTCGCCGGTGGAGAGCTTGATGGCAGCGCCGATGCCGAGGGCATCTAAATTGGGGACCTGGAGCGGTCCGGAGCGAAGGCCGTCGCGATCTGCACGGCCGACAGCGGCCCATTCGGCGATGTGGCCCAAGGTGTTCGAGCCTACGTCGCCATATTTGTCGGCGTCAGGTGCACCGCCAATACCAACGCTGTCGAGAATGCAGAGGATGGCGCGGGGCATTGGGTTACTCCTGGGACGCGATACGTGCGGGGATAAGCTCGTGGTGCGACGGGCTGGTGCCGATCGTATAGGCGGCCTTGAGGCGCGCTGTGGCGTCGGCGGCAGAGGACTCGTCGCGGGCGTGGATGCGGGCTATTGGCGTGGCCGGATCGACGTGGGCGCCGAGCTTGGCGAGGCGGTCGAAGCCGACGCTGTAGTCGATCAGGTCGGACGGAGTGGTGCGGCCACCGCCGAGCGCAACAACGGCCATGCCCACACCACGGGTGTCGATCTCGGCGATCTGGCCTTCGCTTTCCGCAAAGACGTCGCGGACGATTGGAGCGGCTTGCAGATGAGTATCCATGCGCTCGATAAAATTGGCGGGGCCACCCAGTTCGGCGACCATGCGCGCGAAGCGCTCCGCGGCGCGGCCGGTGTCTAGGGCTTCGTCGACCAGGGCGCGGGCCGAAACGGCATCTTTGGCCTTGCCGGTCATGAGGGCCAATTCGGCTGATAGCGCCAGGGTAACTTCTCGGAGCCGGGCGTCCTGGTGCTTGCCGGACAGGAAATCGACGGCGTTGCGGACTTCGAGACCATTGCCGGCGGCGCTGGCGAGAGGTTCGTTCATGTCGGTGATCAGGGCCGAGGTCTTGAGCCCGGCGCCATTGGCGACCGAGACGAGGCTTTGAGCCAAGTCGCGGGATTTCTCCAGGGTCGGCATGAAGGCACCGGAACCGGTCTTGACGTCGAGGATCAGCGCCCCCAGGCCCGCCGCGAGTTTTTTGGAGAGGATGGAGGCGGTGATCAAGGGAATGGATTCAACCGTGCCGGTCACGTCTCGGATGGCGTAGAGCGTCTTGTCGGCGGGGGCGAGGTCGGAGGTTTGGCCGATGATGGCGCAGCCGGCAGATTTGACGACCTTGCGGAAGAGGTCGTTGTCGGGACTGGTGGTGTAGCCTGGGATGGCGTCGAACTTGTCGAGCGTGCCGCCGGTGTGGCCGAGGCCGCGGCCGGAAATCATGGGGACGTAGATGCCGATGGCGGCAAGGATCGGCGCGAGCATGAGGGAGACATTGTCCCCTACCCCGCCGGTGGAATGCTTGTCCGCGACGGGGCCGTCGAGATCGGACCAGTCGAGCACGGTGCCGCTGTCGCGCATGGCGAGGGTAAGCGCGACACGCTCGGGCATGGACATGTCCTGGAAGTAGACGGCCATGGCAAAGGCTGCGGCCTGGGCGTGGGAGACGGTGCCCTGTGCGAAGCCGGCGATGAAGGCGGCGATCTCGTCGGGCGTGAGGGTGTCGCCGTTGCGCTTCTTGACGATGACTTCTTGGGGGAGGAAGACCATGGATGGCTTTCTTTTGGCTCTTCGCCAGGACGCTCGCGATGTCACCCCGGCGGAGGCTGGGGTCCATCCTCAGATCTTCGGTCGGGGCAGCACCTCAGGATGGATCCCGGCCTCCGCCGGGATGACACCGATTTTGGTGAGGTGTTTATGCTCCGTAGGGAATCCAGACGTTTTTGACCTGCGTGGCCTTGCCCAGGAAGTAGTCGCCTTCGAACCGGCGGTCGGCGAGGTCATAGTAGAGGCCACGGCTGGTCCAGGTTTGCTTGAGGTTCCCAGCAGAGGCTTTCTCGACCATGGCAGAGGTTTGCGCATCGCCGGCGAACCAGAGGCCGTCGACGCCGTCGTGTTCGGCCAGGGTCTTGGCAAGGGTAGCGCTGCTGCCGGTGACGATGTTGACCACGCCGGAGGGGACATCGGAGGTCTCGATAACCTGGTAGAGGTCGGTGATGCTCAACGGTGATTGGGCGGAGGGGACGAGGACCACCATGTTGCCCATGGCGAGCGCCGGGGCGAGCAGTGCTATGGAGCCAAGGAGCGGGCGGGAGGGGGGCGCTACGATGCCCAAGACGCCGAGCGGCTCGACCATGGCGGCGGCAATGGCGCGCAGGGGAGGGTTATGGACGGCGCCGTCGTATTTGTCGGCCCAGCCCGCGAAGGCGAAGAGACGTTCAACCGCAAGAGCAACTTCGTCGGCACCGTCTTCGCCAGTTTGTGCCTTGATGCGTGCGGCGAACTCGTTGCGGCGGTAGTCCAGGTTTTCGGCCAGAAAATAGAGGATTTGCGCTCGGGAGTGGGCTGAGGTCGTGGACCAGCCGAGGGCGGCGCGGGCAGCTTCGACGGCGTTGCGGATGTCCTTGCGGTTGCCGTCGCCGACTTCGCCGATTTCGAGGCCTGTGTTGTCGAACACGGGGCGATTGTAGCCGCTGTCGGGGCGGGCCTGCTTGCCGCCGATGTACATCTTGGCCGTCTGGTCGAGCTTGCCAGAGCCCAGGATGTCTCCTGGTGTGACGGAACGCGGAGGGGGCGCAGCTTGCAGGTCCTTTTCCCATTTCGGCTTGAGATAGGCGCTCATGCCTTCGCGGCCACCTTCGCGGCCGAAGCCGGATTCCTTGTAGCCGCCGAAACCCACGGCGGCGTCGAAATTGTTGGTGCCGTTGATCCAGACGACACCGGCCTTGATGTTGGGCGCGATATCGAGGGCGAGGTTGATGTTCTCGCTCCAGATGGTGGCAGCGAGGCCATACTTGGTGTTGTTGGCGAGGGCAACGGCTTCCTCGGGCGTGCGGAAGCTCATGGCGACGAGGACGGGACCGAAAATTTCTTCGGCAACGAGGGTATTGGCGGGCGATACATTGGTGACCAAGGCGGGCTTGAGGAAGCACCCAGCGTCCGGCAGCGTCATGTTATCGGGTTCATAGATCACGGCGCCTTCGGCAGCCCCGCGGGCCATGAGCTCACGAATCCGCTCGACCTGGACTGGGGCGACCATGGCGCCGATGTCGACCGATTTATCGAGCGGGTCGCCGACGCGCAGCGTTTCCATGCGCTTTTTAAGCTTGGTGACGAACCGCTCTTCGATGCTTTCCTGGACCAGAAGGCGCGAGCCGGCACAGCAGACCTGGCCCTGGTTGAACCAGATGGCATCGACCAGTCCCTCAATGGCGGAATCGATGTCGGCATCTTCAAAGACGATGTAGGGCGACTTGCCGCCGAGTTCGAGCGATAGGCCCTTGCCGGTGCCGGCGGTCGCCATGCGGATTGCCTTGCCGACTTCGGTGGACCCGGTGAAGGCAATCTTGTCGATGCCGGGGTGTGCGACGATGGCTTGGCCGGTTTCGCCTTGGCCGGTGACGATGTTGACGACGCCCTTGGGCAGGCCGACCCGTTGGCAGATTTCGGCGAACAGGAGTGCGGTGAGCGAGGTGAACTCGGCGGGTTTGAGGATGACGGTGTTGCCGGCAGCAAGCGCCGGGGCAATCTTCCAGGCGAGCATCAGGAGGGGGAAATTCCACGGGATGATCTGGCCGCAAACGCCGTAGGGCACGTGCTCGGGGAACTCGCGATGGAGGTGCTGGGCCCAGCCCGCATGGTGGTAGAAGTGGCGGGCGACGAGCGGGATATCGATGTCGCGGGATTCGCGGATGGGCTTGCCGTTGTCGAGCGTTTCGAGGACGGAGAACAGGCGGGAATGCTTCTGGACAGCGCGAGCGATGGCGTAGAGGTATTTTCCGCGTTCGTAGCCGCTGAGAGCGCTCCATGGACCGAAGGCGGCGCGGGCTGCATTTACGGCGAGGTCGATGTCGGCGGGTGTGCCTTCGGTGATGTCAGCAAGCTTTTCGCCAGTGGCAGGGTTTTCGGTAGTGAAGGTCGTGCCGGGTGCGGTCCATTCGCCATCAATGAAATGACCGAATGTGCGGTTGTGGTGATCGAGCCATGCGATTGCCTGGTCGGCGGCTTCGGGGGCCGGGCCGTATTCGAGCGTTTCGAAGATTTGTGCGATCTTGTTCATCTTGTTCCTCCGGGTCCCGTGCAACGGGCCTCACGGCAATGGGCTAAACCATTGGCTGGCGGTAATCGGCCGAATAGTGCCCGGTCAGGCCATGCTCTAGCTGGCGCTCGATATCGGTTAACAGACTGCTAGCACCGAAGCGAAACAAGTGCGGTTGCAGCCATTGATTGCCCAGTTCTTCTTTCATCAGCGCCATGTATTTGATGGCATCGCCTGCCGTGGCGATGCCGCCAGCGGGCTTGTAGCCGATCTCGATGCCGGTTTCCTCGGCGAACCAGCGGATCATGCGGATCATGGTCAGCGAGGTGACGAGGTTAGCGTTGACCTTTTCCTTGCCGGTGGAGGTCTTGATGAAATCCGCGCCGGCAAGCATGCAGACGAGCGACGCCTTGGCGATGTTGGTTTGGGTGGCGAGTTCGCCTGTGCCCAGGATGGTCTTGATGTGAGCGTCACCACAGGCTTTGCGGAAGGCGCGGACCTGATCATAAAGGGCTTGCCAGTCCCCGCGCAGCACCATGCCGCGCTCGATGACGATGTCGATCTCTTCGGCGCCATCTGCAACGGAAAGCTCGATTTCGCGCAGCTTGGTTTCGACCGGTGCAAGGCCATGGGGAAAGGCGGTGGACACGGCAGCAACGGGGATGCCGGTGCCCTTGAGGGCAGTGGCGGCCGTTTTGACGAAGGAATGATAAACGCAGACGGCGCCGGGGAGGATGCGCAGGCTGCCGATGTCGAGTTGATCGACGATGTCCTGGCGCAGGGGGTGGCGGGCCTTGGCGCAGAGGCGTTCGACGCGGCCGGCGGTGTCGTCGGCATTGAGCGTCGTGAGGTCGATCAGGGTGATGGCCTTGAGCAACCAAGCGAGTTGATAATCTTTCTTGACCGTGCGGCGCGAGCCGATGGTAGAGGCGCGACGCTCCAGCGCCGAGCGGTTCATGCGGACGCGGCCGACCCAGTCGAGATCCAGCGGGAAGCCTGGATTGCGCTTGTGGGTGGCTTCGGAGCGAAGCTTGTCGACGATCTTGAGGCTCATAGTTCCTCCACCAGCATAGGGATTAGCCGCTTGAGTTTGTCGGCGCCCTGCACTGCCATGGTCTTGGTATGCTCATGGCTGATGTTCTCGGCCGAGAGCCCTGCCCCCATATTGGTGATGGAGGAGCAGGCCCAGACTTTCATCCCAAGGAAACGTCCCAGGATCACTTCGGGTGCCGTCGACATGCCGACCGCATTGGCGCCCAGGCGAATGGCCATCTGGATTTCGGCTACGGTTTCAAAGCTGGGGCCAGAATACCAGAGATAGACGCCTTCACCGAGACGGATATCGAGCCGCTCGGCGAGACCTTGCGCCTTGGCGCGCAGATCGGGAGCATAGCAGTCGACCATGTTCACAAAACGGCGGTCGGTCGCTTCGCCGATCAGGGGGTTCATGCCGGCGTAGTTGATGTGATCGGAAATCAGCATCAGATCGCCTGGGCGGAAGCGCTCGTCGACGGAGCCAGCCGAATTGGTCAGCAGCAGGGTTTGCGCGCCGAGATCGGCCATGGCTTCCAGCGCGGGACGCATGGCGGCGGCGTTGCCGTGTTCGTAGTAATGTTCGCGGCCAGTGAAGACCGCGACCCGCTTGCCGCCCATTGTGCCGATCAGGAGGTCGCGGCCGTGGCCGGAGACGCCGCCCCCTGGGAAACCCTTGAGCTCGGAATATGGGATGGCGACCTTGTCGCCGAGAAGATCGCCAATGGCGGACAGGCCCGAGCCGAGGACGATGGCTGCCGCGACAGGTTCCTTGCCCGCAATCTTCTGGATGGTTTTGGCAGCCTTTGTCATTTCGGCAGGTACTCCGGGCCAAAGCTGTGCGGCAGCAATTGTTCCAAGGTTTGGACCAGCTGCGTGCCGTCGACGCCATGGGAAATCACGGTGACGTCCAGATCGGCAAATTCGCGAATGCGCTGCCGGCAGCCGCCGCAGGGGGTGACTGGGGCAGTGCCGGGGCCGGTGACGTAGATGCGGGTGATACGCTTGGCGCCGCCTGCGATCATGGCGGCGATGGCGGATGTCTCAGCACAATTGCCTTGCGGGTAAGCGGCGTTTTCGATGTTGCAGCCGGAATAAATCTTGCCATCGTCTGCAAGGATGGCGGCGCCCACGGTGAAGCGCGAATAGGGCGCATAGGCCTTGGCGCGAATGGCTTCGGCGGCCTCGAACAAGGCCTGATCAGTTTCGGTCTGGGTCATCTATATTGCGCCAGCGTTGCCGCTAGCGCTCCTTGGTATAGGGCACGCCGCCGGCCTTCGGGCCGACCGCCTTGCCGATGAAGCCGGCAAGCAGCACTACGGTCAGCACATAGGGTAGCGCCTGAATGGCCTGGACAGGAATCTCGATGCCGCCCAAGCGGGCGCTTTGCAAACGTATCTGAAGAGCATCGAGGAAGCCGAACAGCAGGCAAGTGAACATGGCGGGCACGGGCTTCCACTTGGCAAAGATAAGCGCCGCGAGCGCAATGTAGCCTTTGCCCGCAGTCATGTTGTTGCCGAAGCCAGAGCCTTGGGCGATGGAGAAATAGGCGCCGGCCAAGCCGCATAGGAGGCCGGTGATGATGACCGCCTGATAGCGCAGGGCGACGACCGAGATGCCGGCTGTATCGACGGCCTTGGGGTTTTCACCCACGGCGCGCATGCGCAGCCCGAAGCGGGTGCGGTAGAGCACGTAGGCGGTGACGGCGACCATGATGAAGCCGATATAGACAAGGATGTAGTGGCCTGAGATCAGGTCCGCGTAGATCGGCCCCAGGATTGGAACGCCGGAGAGTTCGCTAGCGAACGGCAGGGTGATGGTGGAGAAGCGCCCGCCATCGTTGAGCGGCGGTGTGCGGCCACCCTGTCCGAACCAAGTTTGCCCCAGGAACGTCGTCATGCCGGCGGCCAGCATATTGATCGCGACGCCTGCGATCAGCTGATTGCCTTTGAGGGTGATTGCAGCCACGCCCTGAAGCAGTGCCGTGCTGAGCGACACGGCCATGCCGGCGAGCAGGCCAAGCCAGGCCGATCCGGTGATCGCCGCCACGGCACCAGCGGCGAAGGCTGCGGCCAACATCTTGCCTTCAAGGCCAATGTCGAACAGGCCCGCGCGTTCGGAATACAGGCCAGCGAGACAGGCTAGCAGCAGCGGCGTCGATAGGCGGATCGTCGCGTCGAGGATGGAGAGGATAGTGGCGATATCCATATCAGCTCTCCGTCTTCGCGGTGGAGACGGCGATCGCTTCGGTCTTGTGCTCGGGGGTATAGAGCATGAAGACGCGCTCAAGTGTCGGACGGAACAGGCCTTCCATAGCGCCTGTGAAGAGGATGACCAGAGCCTGGATCACGACGATCATTTCGCGCGTGATACCCGGAATAACGAACTGCAGTTCCTGTCCGCCCTGGTAGAGCGCGCCGAAGAGAAGCGAGGCGAGGAGAATACCGATGGGATGGTTGCGGCCCATGAGGGCCACGGCGATGCCGACGAAGCCAGCGCCGGCGACGAAATCGAGCACGAGGCGGTTCTGTACGCCCATGACTTCGTTGATGGCCACCATGCCGGCGAGGGCGCCCGAGATGGTCATAGTGATCATGATCATCTTGGAATTGGAAATGCCGGCATAGCGCGAGGCGGTGGGATTGGCGCCCAGCACGCGCATGGCGTAGCCGAACTTGGTGTGCCAGACGAGGATGTACACGCCGATCAATGCCAGGATCGCAATGACGATGGAGAGGTTCACGGGCGAATAGCCGAAGAACGACATGAATTGGCGTAATTGCGGCACGCGGCCTGCCACTTCGATGGTTTCGGATTCCGGCGCCATGGTGGTCGCGGGCTTGAGCACGCGATTAACCATGTAGACCATCAGCGCCGCTGCGATAAAATTGAACATGATGGTCGTGATGACGACGTGGGAACCGCGCTTCGCCTGGAGCCAGCCGGGCACGAAAGCCCAGAAACCACCGACGGCGCCGGCCGCAAGAACGGCGAGCGGCATGGCGATGAGCCAATGGGTCTGATCGAGCGCCAAGGCCACCACAATGGCGCCTAGTCCTGCGACGTAGGCCTGTCCGTCCCCGCCGATGTTGAAGAGCCCGGCATGTGCCGCAACGGCGACTGCTAGACCGGTGAAAATGAAATTGGTCGCGTAATAGAGGGTGTAGCCAAAGCCATCGCCGTAACCGAAGGCGCCGTAGATGATGACCTGGATCGCGTGAAACGGGTTCTCGCCAACCAGCATGACAACGAGACCTGAGACGAGAAAAGCCAAGATCAGATTGATGGCGGGGAGCAGGGCGATATCGGCCCAGCGCGGAATGGGTCGGCGGGCGCTCATGGGAGGGGTCCCTGTTCGGCGATGCCGAGGCCGCGCGGGGCGGCGTTGCGGTTGATACCAGCCATCATGAGGCCGAGCTCGCCTTCGGTGGCGGTCGCAGGGTCGGCTTCTCCGACAATGACGCCATCGAACATGACGAGAATGCGGTCGGCCAGGGAGCGGATTTCATCAAGCTCGACCGAGACAAGGAGGATGGCCTTGCCCTCGTCGCGCATCTTGATGATTTCGTTGTGGATGAACTCAATGGCGCCGATGTCGACGCCGCGCGTGGGCTGGCCGATGACCAGAACGTCGGGGTCCTGCTCCATCTCGCGGGCAAGCACAATCTTTTGCTGGTTGCCGCCGGAAAAGAGCGAGGATTTGAGGTTTATGTTGGCAGGGCGGACATCAAAGAGCTTGATGTGGGCCGCGGCAGCTTTCTTGGCGGCTGCAATATCGAGGAACTGACCGGCGCCGTAGGCTGGGGTGTCCTGGTAGCCCAGGATCGCGTTTTCCCATTCGGAGAAGGTGGTAACGAGGCCCATGCGCTGGCGGTCCTCAGGCACGTGGGCGAGGCCGGCCTGTCGGGCCCGGGCGGCGCCGTCATCGCCTTCGAGCGCCAGCGGCTGGCCCTTGAGCAACACTTGCCCGGATTTCTGGTCGCGCATGCCGGAGACCGACTCCAGCAATTCCGATTGCCCATTGCCGGAAACGCCTGCAATGCCGACGATCTCGCCGGCACGGACGGCAAAGCTCACGTCTTTGACGCGGGTGACGCCCATGTCATCGGCGACGACGAGGTTTTGCACCTCAAGGAGCGTCTTGCCGGGGGTGGCGGGTTTTTTATCGACGCGCAGGAGGACGCGGCGGCCGACCATCAGTTCGGCTATTTCCTCAGGATTGGTTTCGGCCGTTTCGAGGGTTGCGACCATCTGGCCCTGGCGCATGACTGAAACGCTATCGGTGATCGCCATGATCTCGCGCAGCTTGTGGGTGATCAGGATCACCGTCTTGCCTTGCCGGCGCAAAGTCTCGAGGACGCGGAACAGATCATCGGCTTCCTTGGGCGTGAGCACTCCAGTGGGCTCGTCAAGGATCAGTGTTTCGGCGCCGCGGTAGAGGGCCTTGAGGATCTCGACACGTTGCTGCTGGCCAACCGAGATGTCCTCGATGGTGGCATTGGGATCAACCTCAAGGTCGTATTCGTGTTCGAGCCGGTCGAGCTCTTTGCGGGCGCGGTCAAGACTAGGCTTGATGAAGCCGGAATCCTCGGCGCCAAGAACGACGTTCTCCAGCACGGTGAAGTTGTCGACCAGCATGAAGTGCTGGTGCACCATGCCGATGCCGAGCTTAAGGGCATGGCGGCTATCGGTGATGGCCTGTTCGGTGCCATTGACGCGAATGGTGCCGCTGTCGGCGGTGTAAAAGCCGTAGAGGATCGACATCAGGGTGGATTTGCCGGCGCCGTTTTCCCCCACGATGCCGTGGATGGTGCCGCGTGCGATCTTTAGGTCGATGTCCTTGTTGGCGTGAACGGCGCCAAATCGCTTGTTGATTTTTTCAAGCTCGATCGCCCAGCCGTTGGCCGGGACGGAAGCAGCGGCCGTTTCCGGCCGCTGCGGGTTCATGGTGCCATCCTGGCTCATACGGGATCGCTTAGACGGGGCACGACGTGTCAGTGGTGTAGTCGTGGACCTCGATCTCGCCAGCGATGATCTGGCTCTTGAGTTCGTCAAGCCTTGCCTGCATGTCAGGGGTAATCAGGGACTGGTTGTTTTCGTCCACTGCATATCCCACGCCATCATTCTCAAGGCCCAGCACAGTAGTGCCTGGCTTGAACGTGGCGTCATCGCCGGCTTCCGTCAGGGCAGTCTGGACGGCGACGTCGACGCGCTTGAGCATCGAGGTCAACACCGAACCGGGCTGGAGGTAGTTCTGGTTGCTATCCACGCCAATGGAGAACTTGCCAGCGTCCTTGGCAGCCTGCAGCACGCCGAGGCCCGAACCACCAGCGGCCGCGAAGACGACGTCAGCGCCGGCGTCGATAGCGGCCTTGGTAAGTTCGCCAGCGGTGACCGGATCGTTCCAGGCGGCAGGGGTGGTGCCGGTGTAGTTTTCGATCAGGGTTACGTCAGGGTTCACCGCCTTGGCGCCCTGGGCGTAGCCGCAGTAGAACTTGTGGATCAGTGGAACGTCCATGCCGCCGACGAAAGCAACGGTGCCGGTTTCGGACTTGAGAGCTGCCAGCGCGCCAACGAGGAACGAGCCGGTGTGCTCGTCGAATACGATGGACTGAACGTTCGGCGCATCGACAACGGTGTCGATCACAACGAAATTAGTATCAGGGAATTCAGCGGCGACGGTGGTGAGCGCTGCCGTCCAGGAGAAGCCAGCCATGACGATGGGATTGGCACCCTGTGAGGCAAAGCGGCGCAGAGCCTGCTCGCGCTGAGCATCGTTCTGCAATTCGAGATCGACGAAATTACCGCCGGTCGCTTCCTTCCAAGCCAACCCGCCATTGTAGGCTGCTTCGTTGAACGACTTGTCGAACTTGCCGCCCAGATCATAAATCAGCGCGGGATCGGCAAAGGCTGCGCCGGTCAGGACCGCGCCCAGCGCGATGCCGCCAGCAAGGGCCTTGGTCAGTTTTGAGAATTTCATTGCGTAGTCTCCCTGTCTCGCACTTGAGCATCGGCACTGAGCCCAATGGTTCAATCTCCCGTGCGCTAGCTGGCGATACAATCGTGCAAACGCGGCGCCTGCAAGAGGGAATCACGCAATTTTTTCCGGTTGGTCAAAAATTGGACGCGATGCCCACAAGCTTGTCGCCGTGCTGGAGGGAAGGCCTACCAAATCGCCAATATGCTGCTGAAGAGCCGCATCAGGTCGGCATCGGCATAGAGTACGGCTAGCACTGCGGTCGAAGCGATAGCAAAGAGGGCTAGAGTGTCACGCGTTTGGGAGGACATGAGTATTTGTTTCAAATTGGCTGGAATGGCTCAGCCATTCGATAACGCAGAAAGCCGGGACCGATTATGATCGTTTTGCGGCAGAACGGGGCATGGTTAGGGTTTGGTAAAGGCGAGCGCAGAAGCGCTATGCGGGTGGTAGCGGCGTGATCCCTGCCCCCATGGCCGTACCAAGGCGCTCGAAAAAACCGTCTATGATGCGTTGCGCCGAATTGCCGATCATGGCCTTGCCCAGCTTCATGATCTGCCCCGAGGCTCCACCCTGAGCCGTAAAGACGAGCAGCGTCTCCCTGCCCTGGTCGGACAATACGATATCGGCAGCACCTTCGGCCAGGCCCAGGAACCCGCCCTTGCCGCGGCCTGAAAGCGTGTAGCGCTCGGCAGGGATGATGTTGCTGAGCGCCAGCTCGCCCTTGAACACCGGCTTGACGATGCCAAGGTTTACCAAGATCTCAAGGTCCAGCGTGGTTTCGCCGGACCAGGCTATGGCATGGCAGCCCGGAATTGCGGCTTTGAGCATGTCTGCATCGTTGAGCGCGGCCCAGACGGACATGCGTGGTGCGGCTATGATGTAGCGTCCCCCAAAGTCCATCAGCAGGCCCTCTCCGCCCTAGCCCTAATGTGGCCGGAATGCCCCTTGAAACAAATGCTTGCCATGCCTGGTCGCCCCGCTCTTTACGTGCGGCTTTTTCGCACCAATATGGCCTAAATAGTTGGCTGGGCAAGCGGTTGCAATTGCCACCGAACGGTCCAGCGTCAATCTATGGCGCGCCAGCCATGCGGCGGGCGGCAGATACGGGGAGCGAAAACGAATGGCCAATGAAGTGACCACCGCGCCGGAACTCGAAAAGGCGCCGACCAACGTCGTCGCCGAGCGCCCCCTCCAGTATCTTGATAAGGCGGTCAACGCCATTCGCGATCTAGGCATCTGGCCCGAGCAGCAAGGCGAGCAGCCGATCACCGGTCTTCTGAGCCACATCACCGAACTGGACGAAACGCGGGTGATCCTGATCGGGCGGACGCTATCGCAGGCGAGTGCCTTCAACGAAGTGGTGCGCGAGCAGATCGCAGCCATGAAGATCGGCGAGCGCTACGAAGACATCACGAAGGGGTTCGACTCGATCCGCGACGACGCCAAAGGCATGGTGGACCAGCTCAGCGACAACAAAATCGATTTGATGGAGCGCGCATCCAATGTGTGGATGAAGGTGAGCCGGGGCGATATCGCGACACGCTTCAACAAGATCCGCGACACCTATCTTGCAGTGACCAAGGACACCAAGGATCAGATCGATCGCGAGCACACCATTTTAGAGGCCTACCGCGATTTCCGTGGCGCGCTGAAGCAGGCCGAGGTGATGGCGCTCGAAGTGTTGGCAGTGGCCGAGCAGCGGCTGGCGGAAAAGAAGAATATTCTTGAGGCTGCTTCGACAGCGGTGGCCGGTTATGCCGGCACCGTTCCGGCGGACCGGGCGCGGCTCGAGATGGAGCGGGACGAAAAGCTGCGCGACATGCAGAACGAGGAAAAGCGCTACCAGATCGCCAAGGACCTCTCGGACAATCTGACGATTTCCTACAATACGTCCGAAGTCGTAATGGCGCGGCTGATGCAGACGACCAATGCCAAGGAGCGAGTGTATCAGCAGTCGATCTCGTTCTTTTCGACCAACGAGACGGTGCTGACGGCGCTTTCGGCGTCGTTTACCGGCATGTTCGGGCTGCATGAATCCACCGAAACGCTCAACGCCATGAAAGAAGGCATGAGCAAGAGCCTCGAGACGTTGAGCGAGATCGGCGACCGGGTACAGGAAGAAGCCGTGCGGGCAGGGTATGGACCGACCGTGCGTGCCGATGCGGTCAAGAAGCTTGTCGATTCCGTGATCAACTTTCAGGAAAAGAGCCGGACGATCATCAACGAAATGCGTGTGGCTTCGACCAAGAACTCGGCTGAGATCCGTGATGCGGTGGAAGACGGCAAGCGCCGCCTGGCTACTCTTGCAGCCGAGGGCAATGCCCTATTGCTCGAAACCAAGAACTAGGGTGGAGGGCGGAGTACGGGTGAACGCCGGCCATGAGTGAAGTGACAGCGAAATCCGCTGCGCCCCTGGACGAAGTCATGCTGGCAATGGACGTGGTCGACACGCTCCGTCACCGGCAAGATTTGGCGACGCGCGAGCTGGCGGGCATTTCGCGTGAGCAGCAATTGATCGAGAAACTGCGCGATATCTACCACCAGCAGGGCATCGAGGTGCCCGATCATATCCTCAAGGAAGGCGTTGCCGCGCTGGCCGAGAGCCGGTTCGTTTACGAGCCGCCCAAGCCGGGGTTGGGCACGAGCCTTGCGCGGCTTTATGTGAGCCGCAGGCGCTGGGGCAAGCCAGTGCTTGGCGTAGCTGGCGCGGTTCTGGCGCTGATTATAGGTTATTTCGGCGTGTACCAGCCTTTTCAGGAAGCGCAGGCCGAACAAGCACGCATCGAGCTTGTGGAAGGCGTTCCGGCGCAGATGGACACGCTGTACCAGACGATCTTTGAAGAGACCAAGGTGCAGCAGGCGGTGTTGCAGGCAGAAGAGTTGCGGACGCGGGGCAAGAACCTTGCGGCAGAAGGCGACCGTGCCGGTGCTGAACGGGCACTGGCTGAACTCACCGCGTTGCGGGAGCAGTTACGGCAGGAATATGTACTCGAGATCGTCAACCGGCCAGGCGAGCGCTCAGGTTTTTGGACTTTTCCCGAGGTCAACACAGCAGCGACGAATTACTATCTGATTGTCGAGGCGCTTGATGCCGACGGCCGCAAGCTTAGCCTGCCGATCCGCAACGAGGAAAATGGGGCAACCGAAACGGTCGGCCAATGGGGCGTGCGCGTGCCAGAGAATGTCTACAATGCCATCGTGGCCGACAAGCAGGATGACGGCATTATCCAGAACCAAGAGTTGGGCCGAAAGTCGGATGGCTTTTTGGAAGTCGAATACAATATGCCCGTGCTCGGCGGCGCAGTGACACGGTGGTAGCAGCATGAGCATCCGTGGACCCGAGGCGCTCGCGAGCCTGGATGAAGCCATGCGCGATATCAGGCGCGAAGAAGACGAAATCTCCAAGCGTCTGGCTCGCTCGGCAGAGCGCATCGCCAAGATCAAGGAAGGTGAGGCGGAGTTATTCCGGCAGCTTGCCCATGTGCGTCTCGACCCTGCCTTCCAGGGCGAGATGGATGGTGCCATTTCATCGGCCGAGGTCAGGGCGCGCGAGATGCTGCAAAGCCATGCCCGGGATGTGGCCGAGGCGGAAAGAGCCGTGGCCGAGAGCGATGCGACTTTGGCGCGCCTAACTGCCGAGCGTGGGCAAGTGCTCAAAACCTATGAAAACCATCAGGCAGAACTCAAAACCCTGGCTGCCAAGCTCGGCGCGTCGATTGCCCGGGACCCGGCGTTTGTCGCAAAGCGCAAGCAGGCGAGCGAGCTGGCGGAAGTTGCCGCTCAATCCATGCGCAAGACGGAGCAGGCTGAGGCCGATCAAGCGGTGAAAGGCAAGCCTTATCGCGACGATCCACTGTTTGTGTACCTTTGGGAAGCTGGCTATGGCACCGCCAGCTACCGTGCCAACAATCTGACCCGGTATTTGGATGGGCTTGTGGCAAGGCTGGTTGGCTTTGACAAGGCGCGACCAAATTTCACCATGCTTAATGAGATACCGCTGAGACTGCGCGAGCACGCTGAACGGCAGATCGAGATTGCCAGGAGTGTGGAAGCCGACGTCGATGCGCTTGAGATGCAGAGCATCGACAACGCCGGTGGAAAGCCGATCCGGAAAGCAATGGAAGCGGCGCAAGCGCAGATCGATGCGCTCGATGCACAGATCGTCACTGCGGAAGACCAGCGCGACGACGCAGCCAAGGCACTAGCGCAGCTTTCGCAAGGCGGCGATCCGGCTTTCGAAAATGCCTTATCGCAATTGGTTCTCGCCCTCGGGCGAGAAGATATCCAGACGCTTTTGGCGGAAGCGCGCCGCACGCGCACCGCGCAGGACGATACAATCGTTGCCCAGATCGACGATGCACGGGCGCGAGCCAAGGAAGAAGACGCCGAAACGCGCGAACAGAAGGAACGCCTCAAGACACTGGCAGCGCGGCGGCGCGAGTTGGAAGACATCCAGTGGGAGTTCAAAAAGCAGCGGTTCGACGATCCGCGCTCGACCTTCCGCGAAGACAAGCTGGTGGGTGATCTGCTCAACGATTTCCTGCGGGGTGGCATCTCTGCGGCATCCTATTGGGACCAGTGGCAGCGCTCACAAAACTGGAGCGCGGGCACGTCCGATTGGGGTGGCGGCGTGGGCCTGCCCAATAATGGCCGGAGTCGATCGAACTCGCCTTGGGGGAATGGCGGCAGTTTCCACTGGCCGGACAGCAGCTTCGGTGGGGGGTCGAGCAAAGGCTCCCGCGGCAGCGGGGGCGGTTTTGGCGGCGGCTGGAGTGGCGGGCGATCGTCGGGGGGCGGTGGTGGTTTTTCACGGCCACGCACCGGTTCCAGTGGCAATCGCAAGAGCGGCGGATTTAAAACAGGCGGCGGGTTTTAACAAGTTACACAGGATCGGGTACCAAGGAGCACTCCCGCCCTGCCCCTTGAGATGGAGAGAGTGCAACCGCACGCAGTTGCGCTCTCTCAGCCTATATTGACCTTAGACGGGGTTAAGGAAGCCGAACATGGTATCGGCTTTACCAGTGGCTTCGGCGAAGCGCAGTGGATGGACGCGTTCCACCAATATCTCACCGTTTTCTGCACCGCTTGCCAGAAGGGTCATGGTCTCACTCAGAAACGCATCCAAGGGCATGGCGTGCGGGTCAGTTGCCTGGTGTTCGCCCTGCAAGGTGGTTTGCACATAGGGCGGCGCAATCTCGATCACTTCGACGGCCGTGTTGCGCAATTGGTGGCGCAGCGATTGCGAGTAGGAATGAATGGCGGCCTTGGTTGCGCTGTAGGTCGGCGTGATGGCAAGCGGCACGAAGGATAGACCGGAGGAGACCGTCACGATGGTGGCGCGGTGTTGCCTAAGCAGATGCGGCAGGAGCGCCGCGGTCAGGCGAATGGGTCCCAACAGATTGGTCGCGATCGTTTGCTCGGCGGTATCGAGATAGGCAGGTGCGGCTAGAAAGTCCTCGTTGATCATAATCCCGGCATTGTTGATGACGGCGTTTAGGTCCGGAAACTGCGCGATGGCTGCGGATGCGAGCGCGTCGATGCTTTTGCGGTCCGTCATGTCGACGGTGAGGGATGCCATGCCAGGATTGGCAGCGGTTACTTCGTCTAGGGCAGACTGGCGGCGACCGGAGATGATCACCTGATTGCCGGCCTTGTGGAACGCTTCGGCCAAGCCGCGGCCGATGCCTGAGCCACCGCCAGTGATGAGAATAGCGCTGTCTGTGATTTGCATGGGTAATCTCCTTCTTGCTGGAGGAGAACCTATGCACCATACTCTCCATCCGGAAGTAGGCGCTTCAAAGTTTGATACATACCCAAAGGAGAGTGAAGGTGTCACAAGGCTATGCAGCCCATAAACTGTTCGATTGGACTGACCGAGTGCCAACTGGACCGCTTGACCCTGTGCTCGAGGCATTGGTGCGGGACATCATCGGCAAGGTTGCGGACAAGTGGACCATGCTGATCCTTGAGGCGCTGGAAGAGCATGGAACCTTGCGCTTTACCGATGTTGGCCGAAAGGTCGGCGACATCAGCCAGAAGATGCTGACGAAGACCTTGCGGCAGATGGAGGCGGATGGGCTTGTGGAGCGCACGGTGCACCCTGTGATTCCGCCGCACGTGGACTATAAATTGACTGAGATGGGGCGCAGCCTAGGAGGTGCGTTCTGTGGCGTTTGGTTGTGGGCCGAAGCGCATCACGACCAGATCGAGCAATCTCGCAAGGCTTTCGCGGAGCGGAACGGGGATGCCTAGTTGGCTGGTGGCTGGGCCATAAGTTCCCAGACATTGCCTTCCGTGTCCTCGAAATAGGCCGAATAGCCCCATTCCGATTGGGTGCCTTCCATGATGATTGCGCCACCGGCGATCAGCACCTTGCGCAGGATTTCGTCCACTTCGGCGGCGCTTTGCGCCTGATGGCTGAGCACAAAGCCGGGCGTGCCGGCGACGGCCGTGTCCTTGCCCGCTGTCTGAGCGATCTGGTCCCGAGGGAAGAGGACAAAGGAGAAATCGTCCGCAAAAAAGAAGGCAACGTGGTCTTCGCCCGGCGCGATCTGCTCGTCCGCGATGTCGAGGAGCGCGCGGTAGAAGGTAAAGGCGCGCTCCAGATCGTCAACGCCGATAGTGATTATGGAGATCGAAGGCTTCATGGCGGACTCCCGGGCTCGATTCGCCGAGCTTAACACGGCGAGAGGAGTCCGGGCGCTGGTTTAGCTGATGATCAGCTCTTGGCGAGCAGGTTGCGCAGCTTTCCCAAGGCCGTAGCGCTATCCTCACCGTAAGCGATGGTGCCCTGGAACTGGCCTTGCGCATCAAGCAGGAAGACGGACGCGGTATGGTCCATGGTGTAGCCCCCGTCGTCCAGCGGCTGGCGGGCGTAGTAGACGCCCCAGGCCTTGGCGAGCTTGGCTATTTGTGCGGGGTCACCAGTCAGGCCCGTCACGCGGGGAACCCAGCCGACATATTCGCCGAGGATCTGCGGTGTGTCGCGCTCGGGGTCGATGGAAGCAAAGAACCCTTTGAGGTCCCGGCCCTCCTCGCCCAGTTGCTCGAACCAGGTGGCCATCTCAGCCAGGGTGGTGGGGCAGACTTCCGGGCAATGGGTGAAGCCGAAGAAGAGCACCGAGGGCTGCCCCTTGAGGATGGTCTCGTCCACGGGTGCGCCATTTTGGTCGAGAAGGCTGAAACTTGCCTGCCCGAAGCTCGACGCTTGCGGCTGTGGCTGGCGGAGGAACAGCGTTCCGGCTCCAACCCCTAGCCCCAGCACCGCCACGGCGACCCAGAGCCAGATGCGGACGGTTTTCTGCGTCATGACTAGTGGCTAATGGCATGGGGCGCTTGCTTGGCGGCAGCACCCAACACGGGGAGTGGCACATCGATGGTGCCGGCCTTCTCAAAGGTGAGGGTGACGGTGACCGTCTCGCCTTCCACCAGCTTGCCGTTGAGGTTCATCAGCATGATGTGCAGGCCGCCGGGTTCCAGCGTCACCGTTTGACCAGCGGGGATGACGAGCCCATCGGTGAGGTGGCGCATTTTCATGACGTCACCTTCCATGGCCATGTCGTGGATCTGGGCGTCGCCAGCGATGGGAGTGGTGGCGGACACGAGGCGATCATCCTCGGTGCCGGTGTTCTCGATGGTGAGATAGCCGCCGGCTACGGGTGCATTGGGCAGCGTGGCGCGGGTGAAGGGCGCCGAGATGTTGATGGGCCCCAGATGGATGACGCCATTGTGGGCAAAGGCTGGGGTGATGAGCAGAAGCGTGGCCGCAAGGGCTGCGCGCAGAATACGAAGCATGATGATGATCCAGTTCGGAACAGGGCTGAATGGCCGTTTGGGCCGGGGTCAAACCGAAGCTGGAGGGGCGCGGGCGCCGAGTGGGCCAGAGGAATAGAGGAACGGCTCGGGCTCTTGCGGCAGCGCATGGGGCGCTGTCAGGGCAGTCCGTATGACCGGCAGTAGGATTGTGGCGGGAGCGGGCAGCGCCATGTCCTGCTTGCCGATGCCGGTCGCTGGGCATTTCGAAACAGGTGATGGCTTGCTGTCGCCCTGCTCGAGCGGCGTACAGAGGACCCAGCCGGTTTCGATCGTGCTGTAGCCGAGATCCTGGAAGGAGAGCTGGCTGGCGCGGGCCTGATGCAGGGGCGCAAGGATGGTGAGCAGATAGATCGCGAGCACGGCGAAAGCCGTTCCGATCTCCTTCACCATGGTGCGCCCATTGCTCATGAAACTGTCCTAGGCGGGTTTGCGCCGGTTCTCAATGGCCTGTCTTGTCGCGGGTCAGGCGCTGGGGATGTAGGTGTCGCTGCAAAGAGCGATAAAGCTTTTCATGGCGGCGGACAGCGGGCTCGATTTGCGGCGGGCGACCAGCAATTGGCGCAGGGCCCAGGGTTCGGCTAGGGGTGCGCAGACAAGGTCCGTGCCTGCCAGCAGGTGTAGGCTCGTCGAGCGCAAGAAGCCGATGCCGAAGCCGGCCTCGACCATTCGAACGAGCGCCGGAAAGCTCTCGACGCTAACGGTGGTGTGGACGGGCTTGCCCGCCTTCTTGGCGGCTTCACCGACAAGGCGATCGAGGGAGCCGGTGTGGTGGATACCGACTATGGGGAAGTCGATCACGGTCTCGAAGGCGATGTCCTTGCGCGGCTCGATCCGGCTGGCGAGCGGGTGGTCGGGCGGCGCGAGAACCCAGACGCGGTCGTCCTCGAAGGGTTTGATCTCAAAGCGCGTGAAGTCGTAATGGTCCGAGACAATGGCGATATCGGCGCGGCCTTCATCTAGCGAGAGCAGGGCGCGAGCGGCACCGGTTTCCTGGATATCGATCTGGATGCCCTGGTGCTTCTTGGCATAGCGGGCCAGCAATTCGGGCAGCCGGCCGGTTAGGGCCGAACTGGTGCAGGCAAGGCGCAGGCTGCCGCGGTGGCCGGAACCGAAATCGGCCATGAGGGCATCAAGGTCGGCGATGGAGCGCAAGACGGTGCGGCAACCTTCGGCATAGGCTTGCCCGGCTGTGGTGAGCTTGACGCCGTGGGCGGAGCGGTCAAACAGGACCACGCCGAGCCGCGCTTCGAGATCGGAGACGCGGCGGCTGACGGCTGATGAGGCGATGCCTTCGCGCTCGGCGGCGCGGCCGATGGAGCCGGTGTCGGCTAGAAGCAGTATCAGGCGCGCGGTGACGCTATCGAATGGTGCCATGAGGTCTCCCCATTATGCACCTTATCCAACATGTTCACATCAGCAAGAAAATGCCGCGCAGCAGATAGTAAATCCCGATGGCGGTGACGATGAGGCGGGTCCAGCGCTTGAAATTGGCGTCGGTGAGGCGCTGGAGAACCCAATGGCCGGCACTGGTGCCCAGGACGGCGAAGGGCGCAGCGAGTGCGATGGCGGCCCATTCGAATGGCGCCAGCGTTGCGGTGGCGCTCCAGTAGAAGGCGATCTTGGCGGCATGGTTGACGACCTGGGCTGCGGCTTTGGTGGCGATGATGGTACGCCGGTCCATGGGGGTGCGGATAAAAAACATATCGATGGTCGGGCCGGCCACGCCGACGGCGAGGTTGATGCCGCCGCCGAGGAGGCCACAGATGAAGGCGTGGTGGGGCTTGCTTGCATCGAGGGCGAGCCAGGATTGGGGGATCCAGAGGAGGATGGGGAGCAGGCCGATGGTGATGCAGACGGTTGCCAGATCGGGTATGTAGCGGAGGATGAAGAGCCCAATGGCAGCGGTGACAAGGCCAGCAGTCATAATGGCGAGTACGCGTAAGTCTATGTAACCACGAGAGAAAAAGGCGCGTGAGCCGTTGGCGATGAGCTGGATGGCGCCCTGGACGGCAATGGCGGTGCCAACGGGGAGGATGAGGAGGAGGATGCCGAGAAGGACGAGGCCGCCGGCCATGCCGAAAATGCCCGACAGCATGGAGGTGAGGAACACCGACACTAGAAGGATCGCGCCAATCCAGACCATCCATTCGCCTCCGTTTTCCCTGGTTTTGTGCGCCGGAAGCGGGGGAGTTGCTAGGCCGGATTGGGCAAGAGGGGGTACCCTTTAGCGGAGGGCCCGGCCAGAATCGTCAAAGAAGTGAACGTCTCGCGGTGGAATGGCCACGTGGATCGGCTGGTGCAATTGCAGGTCGGGGGCGCCGTCGAGCTTGATGGTGATGAGCTCGCCGTTGGGCAGTTCGACATAGGCCAGGGCGTATTCGCCAAACTGTTCGATGACCGAAAGAGTGCCGGTGAGATCCGCACTTTCCGCTGTTGCGAGGGTGAGGTGTTCGGGGCGGATGCCGATGGTTTTGACGCCTGGATGTCCCTCAATCAGCTGTCGCATCTGGGGGGAATTGGCTAGCAGACTGTTAGCATCGAGATTCACATCGATGAAGTTCATGCGCTGGTTGGCGATGAAGCCCGCAACGAAGGTGTTGACCGGGGAGCGGTAGAGCTCGAGTGGGGTGCCGACCTGCTCGATGCGGCCGGCATTGAGCACAACGATGCGGTCGGCCAGGGTCATGGCTTCGACCTGATCATGAGTGACGTAGATCATGGTCGCGTCGAGCGTGTCATGGAGCTTGGCGATCTCGATGCGGGTCTGGGCGCGGAGCGCTGCGTCAAGGTTGGAGAGTGGTTCGTCAAACAGGAACACTTTCGGATTGCGCACGATGGCGCGGCCGATGGCGACGCGCTGCCGCTGCCCGCCGGAGAGGGCCTTGGGCATGCGATCGAGATAGGCCTCGATTTGGAGGATGCGCGCGGCTTCGCGCACGCGGCGGTCGACCTCATCCTTGGGCGTCTTGGCGAGTTTGAGGCCGAAGGCCATGTTGTCGAAAACGCTCATGTGCGGGTAGAGCGCATAGGATTGGAACACCATGGCGATGCCCCGCTCGGGCGAGGGAACGTCGTTGACCACCCTGCCCCCGATGGAGATTTCGCCGCCGGAGATGGGTTCAAGGCCGGCGATCATGCGGAGCAAAGTGGACTTGCCGCAGCCGGAAGGGCCGACGAAGACAACGAACTCGCCAGAGGCGATGTCGAGGTCGACGCCGTGGACGACTTCCATGGTGCCATAGGACTTGCGGATGCCGCGCAGGGTGACTTCAGCCATCATTATCTCCAAGGTTTTGGTGGTCGCCCCCTCCCACTTGAGGTGAGGGCTGGGGTGGGGGTCGTTTGGTGAGCCATTGATGGACCCCCTCCCTCGATCGCCATTCGAGCTTAGCTCTCATGGCCTTCTCCTCTAAAATCGCTCCACCGGAGCGATTTGCCTTCGGCCGCTTCGAAGCCCCTCAAGGCGGAGGGAAGCAATAGAGCCCCCAACGCAGTGTCCTAGGTTTCGATTAGAAGAGTAGCGATTTCGAAGGGGCGGAGGTGCAGCGTGATGCTGTTGTCCGTGAGTTCGAGCGGCTTGCTGTCGCCTTCTTCCATGAGGTTGACGATCCGGACGGACTTCACGGGGATGCCGAAGTGGACCGTGGCGTTGGCGCGGATGTTGGCGTGCTCGAAGAGGCGCAGGATTATTGCGTCGGACTTTTCGGCCTTCTTGATGGTTTCGAGCGTGACGTTGGATTGATCAACGCTGGCGAAGCTGAAGCTTGCGAGGTCCGTTGCGGCGTTCGTGGCGGGCTTGAGCTGGCCAATGACGGCGACGGGGTTGTTGAAGCGTTCGGCGGCGTGGTGGACGTCGGCGAGGTCAGCGACGCCATCGTGGACGAAGAGGGCGTAGCGCAGGCGGTGCTCGCCCAGATCCGCGTCGGGGCTCGGGAAGGTGGAGCCGCGCACGAGGGTGAGGCGAACCGATTGCTCAAGGCAGTCATAGGCGTATTTGCAGTCGTTGAGCAGGGCGACGCCGAAGTCGGCTTCGCTGAGGTCGACCCAGCGGTGCGTTGAGGCTTCGAAGCGCGCCTTGTCCCATGAGGTGTTGCGGTGGGTCGGGCGCCGGACATGGCCGAACTGGATTTCTGAGCGGATTTCGGAGGTGTTGAGATCGAACGGAAACTGCGCCTTGAGCACGGTTTGGCGTTCCTGCCAATCGATGAAGGTGTCGAATTCGATCTGGCGGGCACCGGCGGTGAGAGAAATGACCTGCACGACTTTCGAGGCCTGGTAGTGGCGCTCGACGCGGAGGGCGGCGCGGTGTGGGCCGGTTTCCGCAATTGAGATGGTGGTCGGACCATCAGCGAGGGGCCAGAACTGTTCTTCGAAATAGCGGTCTATGTCCCAGGCGTCCCATTCCATGGGCTTGTCTTCGTAGGCGATAAGGCGGTTGGCCTTTTCACCGGCAGCAAGGGTTTCGCGGCTCCGGGTCTTGTCGAAGACCGAGGTGATTTCACCGGATTTGTCGAATGTGACGCGGAGAAGTTCGTTTTCGAGGTGGGCTTCGGAAACGGACAGGGTGGAGCTGGTATTGGCAGCGCCTCCGGAGACAAGTTGGGCTGCGGTCCAGCCCAAGGGTGTCATGTCGTGGACGGTCGAGACGAGTTCGGTCGTGCCATCGGCGCGGGCGATGGCCTGTACAGGGTGGGTACCATTTGCCGTGGCGAGGGACAGGCCATCAAGGCTCTGGTCGCTGCCCAGCGTTACAAGGCCCGAGCGGGTCTGGCCGGTGAAGTTGAAGAGGCGCAGTTGATCGGCGCCAGGCTTACCCAACGCCTGGGCGGCAGCGTGCCAAGGGCCGTTCTGTGAAGCAAGGGTCGAAAAGATCTGGCCATATTCATTGTCCGAGTCGACATAGACTTCCGGAATGGAGGTGCCGGGCAGGATGTCGTGGAACTGGTTGATGAGCACCAGTTCCCAGAACTCGGCAAGGGTGTCCGTGGGATAGGCGGCGCCGTTCTGCGCCAGCGCCATGGCACCGAGGAATTCCAGCTCGCGCAGCATGCGTTCGGCGCGGCGGTTATTGGCCTTGTTCTTGGCGACCGAGGTCAGCGTGCCGCGGTGGTATTGGAGATAGAGCTCGCCATTCCAGGTCGGAAATTTGTTGCCGGGGGCGTCCATCTTGGTGCCAAGGCGCTCAAGGAAGGGCACGATGCCTTCGAGCTTGACGCGGGGCGCGCCTGGGATGCCGCGCTGAAGGCGAATGCCACGTTCGATCATGCCGCGGGTGGGGCCACCGCCGCCATCGCCATAGCCGTAGGACATGACGACTTCGTTGTGAACGGCCTTGGGCTCGTAGCGCCTCCAGGCGCCCATGGTCTCCGAGACGGAGAGGTCGCCATTGTAGGTCGTGAAGATCTCTTCGCTTTCGAAGCGCTGGGCGGTGATGAGCTGGGCTTTGGTCACCGTGCCGTCGATGCCGCGCCAGTGGAAGCTGTCATAGGGGTGGCGGTCGGTGTCGTTCCAGGAGAGCTTGGAGGTGACGAAGTATTTGAGCCCCGACTTGTCCATGATCTGCGGCAGGTTTGCCGAATAGCCGAAGGTGTCGGGCAGCCAGACGGTCTTAGGATCGACGCCAAAATGCTCAAGGTGGAAGCGGCGGCCGCGCATGATCTGGCGCACCAGGGATTCGCCCGAAACGATGTTGACGTCGGGCTCCACCCACATGGCGCCTTCGATCTCGAACTGGCCGGATTTGACCTTGGCGAGCATGCGCTCCCAAAGCTCGGGATAGTCCTTTTTCAAGAAGTCGAAGAGGACCGACTGGTTATACATGAAGATGAATTCTGGGTACTCTTCCATGAGGTTGAGTACCGTGGCGAAGGAGCGGCCCGTCTTGTCGCGGGTGTGCATGACGCGCCAGAGCCAACCCACGTCGAGGTGGGTAGAGCCGACGGCGGTAATCTGCGGTTGAGTTTCGGTATCGACGATGTCGTAGATTTCGGCGGCAATCTTTTCGGCGTCACCTAGCGAGGCCGCGAAAGCATCGGTGTGGCCGCCGCGGCGATCGAGCGCGCGCAGGGACCGATCGACGATAGCCAGAATGGCATGGCGGCGCGGGTCGGACTGATGGAGGCGGACGGCAACGTCGAGCGGGGTCTGCAGGTCATAGTAGAGCTTTTCGGCGCGTTCGTTACGCACGAAGAACTCGACGGTGAAGCCCACCAGGGGCCGGTCGAAGAAGGTGAAGGCGTTAACCAGAAGGGTATGCGTATTGCCCGGCTTGGCATTGCGCTCGATCACCAGTTCTGTGTGGTTGCCGTCCAGCGCTTGTGCAATGTGGCCGTCGAGATAAGCGAGGCATTGGGGGTCGGTTGAGCCGGGGCGGCTTTGCCATTGCGAGGTGAACTGGAGCACCAGCGTCTGGCCGGCAGCGGCTCCAGGCACGGTGATTTCGGCGGCAAACCAGGTATGGCCCTGATGCTTGGCCCAGACCGAATGGGGGCCGAACTGCTCCCAATTGCGCCAATTATCGGCCAAGGCCTGCTCGGCGGTGACATCGGCGCGCTGCACTTGCCACTGGAACGGCGCATCGGCGATGGGCGTCAGGATCTTGCGCTTGAGATCGGCACAGAGACGGAGGAGTTTTCCCTCCATCTTGAGGTCATCGTCTCCGAGGGCAAGCTTGGATGAGAGGGGATTGGAATAAGTCATCCTTTAACTCCGACACCGGCGAACCCTGTGTTCATGTTTCGCCGCAATAGAAAATAGACGCCGACCGCCGGCGCTGCGTAGATGATCGAAAAGGCGGTGAGAAAGCCATAGTTGATGGCGCCCTGTTGGCCGAATGCTGCGTAGAGGCCGACCGACATGGGGAAGGCATCCTGCACGCGCGCGAAAATCAGCGGCAGCAGGAACTCGTTCCAGGCACCGGTGAAGCTATAGAACCAGACCACGGCGATGCCGGCACGCGACATGGGCAGCACGATCTTGGTAACGATCTGAATGAGCGAGGCGCCTTCCACATAGGCGGCCTCTTCGAGTTCGATGGGGACGGTGTCGAAAAAATTCTTGAGCAGCAGCAGGGTGAACGGCAGGTTCAGGATGGTCAGCGCGATGATGACGCCGAACTGGTTGAGCAGGCCGCCGCTCTGGGCTGCGAAGTAGAGGGGGACCAGTACGCCTGCCGAGGGCAGCATGCGCAGGAGCACCAGCGTCCAGAGAAAGGCATTGCGGCCGGGGATGCGCAGGCGCGAGAGGGGATAGGCCGCGGCGATGCCAACAACAACGCTGAGCGTGGCGGTGCCGGCGGCGATCAGGAGGGAATTGAGGAATTGCTTGCCGGCATTGCCGCTTACGGCCTGGGCGAAGTTATCAAGGCCGACGGAGCTGGGAATGGCGAGCTGGCCGGTCGAGGCCGTGTTGAAGGCGTTGAGGAACAGCCAGGAAAATGGGCTGACCCAGATGATGGCCATGAAGGACAGGGCAATGGCGGTGAGCCGGGAGGCGGCGGGATTGGCTTCCATCATTTGGGCTCCCGCAAGAGGCGCAGATAGAACAGGGACAACACGCCGACGATGAGGAGCATGGCGACCGAGATGGCGCTGCCGAAGCCGAGATTACCGCGCGAAAAGCTCTGATTGTAGAGGAAGACGGCGAGCGTCTGCGTCTGCGTTCCGGGACCACCGCCGGTCATTGCGTAGATCAGCGGGAAATAGGTGAAGGTCCAGATTGTGATGAACAGCATGTTGGTGGCGATGTGGGGCCGGATAATGGGCAGCATGACCAGCCAGATACGCTGGAACGGGGTGGCGCCATCGACCTTGGCGGCCTCCACCACTTCGCGCGAGACCGAGTCGAGGGCGGCCGAGAAAAGCAGATAGGACCAGGCGGTGCCCTTCCAAATATTGGCGATGGTGACGACGGGCAGCGCGTATTCATTGATGAAGTTGATGGGCGGAAAGCCCAGCGGCACCACGATGAGCTGATTGATGAGACCGGTCTGCGAGGTGGTGGCGGACCACAGGAACGCCGCGACGATGTCGGGCAGCAGCCAGCCGAGCATGATGCAGATTTCAACCACACTGCGAATGGCGGAATTGGAGCCGCGCAGGGTGGCGGCAAGGAGGAAGCCGAGGACCGACTGCCCGACAATGGCCGAGAAGAAGACGAAGATGACCGTGGTCCAGAGGGATTCGAGGAAACCGCGGCGGGTGAAAAGGCGCTCGTAATTTTCCCAGCCGACCCAGGACCATTCGACAGCCTTGCGGCCAACGAGAGCCAGATCGGTGAAGGAGAAGGCAAAGGCCCAGGCGGTGAAATAGAGCAGCGCAGCGATGAGGAGCGCGGCGGGGAGCATGGCCAGGCCCAGGACAGGGAGATTGCTGGTGAGCCAGGGATTGGCCTGGTTTTTCATGGCTGGTTACTCATTGGCTCAATTCTCTAGACAATACTCGGTGTCATCCCGGACTTGATCCGGGATCCAGCTTGAGATGCTTGTTCGAGCCACCTGGCGGCCGCGGCAAAATCTCAGGATGGGCCCCGGCTCAAGGCCGGGGTGACATCGTGGGTGTGGATCGTTCGGTGCCAAGGCCAGCAGCGCCGGTCGCGGATGCAGGAAACCTTGTGCAGAAAACCTCCGCCACGGCGGCATCCGGAGAACAGTGGATGCCGCCGCGTCGGGAGGGACTCTTACTCGTAGGTGATGACGTTCTCTTCGCCGAATTCGTCGACCAGGGCGTCGTGGTATTCCTGGATCACCTCTTCGACGTCGGCGCCGTCAAGGATGTCGGCGGTGGCTTGCTGGACCAGGGCTGAGACTGTCTGGTAGCCGGGAACCGTATCGCGGCCGGTAGTATCGGCGGCGAGCGCCGTGGCTTCAGCGAGGAACGGGTCCTCGACATATTCGGGTGATTCCGAGATATCGGTGCGGACCGCCATGCGGTGGTTCGCGAGGGTCCATTCCTTGAAGTTTTCCTCGTCGAAGATGGCCGTGATCAGCTTGAAAGCCATGTCCTTGTCGGCGGCATTGGCGTTGATGCCAAGGGTCCAGCCGCCCGAGATGTTGGTCGTGGCCTTGGTGCCGGGCTCGCCCGAGCCGGGCCATGGTGTCCAGCCGACCTGGGCGTCACGTTCTTCGCGTGGGGGCGGATTGTTACAGTCCCAAAGGCACGCATCCTCCCAGGAGCCGGAGGCGAGAATGCCCAACTTGTCATCAGCGAGGGCCTGGCGGACGGCGGCGGAGATATCGGTGGCGTAGTTGAGATCGGCGGGGTTCAGTTCGTTCTCGACATAGACCTGGTGGTACATCTCGAAGGTGCGGCGCAGGGCCGGGCTGTCGCCAATCCACTGGTTGGTTTCGCGGTTCAGCAGCCTATTGCGGTCGCCCTCGGGAACGTCAGCTCCGAGAAGGGCCATGTAGACGCCCTGCATGGTGGCGGCTTCCGCCTGCTTGGTGCCGGCGGGAAGCTGGAAGGGGTATTGCACGCCCGCATCCTTGAGCTTCTGGGCAGCGTCCAGAATATCGGCCCAGCTCTTGGGCTCCCACGGCATGGCGATGCCGGCTTTCTCGAAGTTGGATTTGTCGTACCACAGCATGCGCACGTCGGTGTCGGTGGGGAGGGCATAGACCTCGCCCTGGTAGGACGCGACCTCGAGCAGGCCGGGCAGATAATATTGGTACTGGTCCCAATTGGCGGCCAGGGGGCCAAGCGGGGCGAGATAGCCGGCCGAAGCCAATTCGGAAACCATGAAGCTGTCGATCAGGTTCACGTCGGCGGCGGTGCCGGCGCTCAGGTCAAGCGCGATGCGCTGGTCATAGCCCTGCCCCGGCAGCTTGATGGCGTTGACCGTCTCGCCGGTCTCGGCTTCGAAATCGGCAATGCCCGCTTCGATCAGCGAGGCAAAGGACTCCATGTACATGACGGACACTTCGGCGCGTGCCGGAATGGCTGCGGCGGCGACCAGCGACAGTGCGGCGACACTGGTCAGAAAACCTCGTTTGAGCATCAACTCCTCCTCATTTGCTCGCGCCGCCTCTTACGGGCAGCCCTTGCCGGGACTTTATTCCCGGCGTGGCTGGAACAAACCATAGATTATGCAACGTTGCAAACTGATTCTCGATTGGGTCAGAATGCATGACCAAAATGGGGCAAATTCAATTTATCACAACTGCTTAGGTATCATGCAATCGTTTCCAGCGGAGCCGACTTGCTCATACATCGTTGCAAAAATTGGATGGTTGGGTTTGGCAGTGTCCTTGTGTAAAATTGCATTGGGGAAAGCAAAGCGATGAACGAGAAAACGATATTGGTGCAGGGTAGAGGCGTTGGTCCGGGGCAGCAGCGGGTGACGCTGCGCACCATTGCCGAGATGACAGGGCTAAGCCTTTCAACCGTGTCACTGTCGCTGCGCGGGGGAACGACGCTCAAGCAGGAAACGCGCGACAAGGTCAACGCCGCGGCGCAAGCGCTGGGCTATATTCCGGACCGCGCAGGGGTGCGCTTGCGAACGGGCAAGACCAACGTGATTGCGCTGGTGCTGGACGGGGCTGAGGACTCCATCGATTTTGCCCGGCAGATGATCCAAGGCATCGGGCAGGCGATCAAGGGCACGCGCTACCATCTGACGGTGATCCCCGAATTCGAGCGGCATTTGTCCGCCGATACGATCCGCTATGTGCTCGATAATAGGACGGCGGATGGGGTAATCATCACTCATACTGGGCCGCGCGACCGGCGCGTACAGATGCTGATCGATGCCGACTTTCCATTCGTCAGTCATGGGCGCACGGAGTTCTATACCCCGCACCCTTACCATGACTTCCACTCGGAAGAGTTTGCCAGCATGGCGGTGGAGCGGCTGTCGGCGAAGGGGTGCCATCGCGTCGTGCTGGTGGTCGGTGACGACCGCACGATGAACCACCACAATATCGTGACGACCTTTCACAAGAGCGCGGCGCGGGCGGGCATGGATGTGAAGGTGCTCGAGAACACGCAAGGCATGCCGCCGGCCGAGATGCGGCGCGTGGCTTTGGAGCTCGGCAAGAGCAGCGACCGGCCGGACGGAGTGATCTGTGACAGCGAGATGCGCACGATCTCGCTGGTGAGCGGGCTGCAGGATGCGGGGCTTGTGCCGGGGCGGGATGTGCAACTGATCTACAAGCAAACGTCAGGGATTTTGCCGACGCTGTATCCGGAGATGGACTCGATCCGCGAGGATGTGTTTTCGGCAGGTGGCGAGTTGACGCGGTTGCTGTTGCAGCGGATCGCGGGGGCAGAGGTGGGGGATCTGCAGACCCTGGCTGAGCCCATGGCGCAGTGGCGGAGTTTGTAGCCACTGGCAATTGGGCACGCCGGGAGCGCATTACCCCCACCTTGCTCCTCGCCCTGATAGGGGGGTGTCGACTTGAAGATCAGTTACAGGTGAAAAGGCAGGAGGTCCCTGTCCTAATGCCCGGTCTTGATCGGGTTGTGCTTGCGCCATTCCTCGTATTCGGGGCGAGCATCGTCATGGAGGGGGTAGTAGCGCTGGAGGGGTTCGCCGGCCATGAGCTTCATGCGCGAGAAATCTTCCCAATCGTGCTGTTTGGAGGCGTTCTGGATCATTTGCTCGGCCAGGGCCACGGGAACACAAACAGCGCCGTCATCGTCGGCAACGATGATATCGCCAGGCATCACCGTGACGCCGCCGCAGGCGATAGGAGTGTTGACGGCAAAAGGCATTAAGTTGGTCTGGGTGTGGAAGTTGGGCGTCCAGCCTCGAATCCAAGTGGGGATTTCAAGTTTCTTGAGGTTCGGCTGATCGCGCAGGCACCCGTCGATGATCATACCGGCGCCGCCGCGGCCCTTGAAGTAAGTCGACATCATGTCGCCGAACACGCCCGAGGTCATGTCGCCGCGCGCGTCGACCACGACGACGTCACCGGCTTCCACATGGTAGAGCACGTGGCGGTGCAGCTGCTTTTCAGGGTCGGCATATTCGGTCTCGTTGTAGAGATCTTCACGCTTGGGCATGAATTGCAGGGTGAGCGCAGGACCGGCGATGGCCTTGCCGGGCGACCACGACACCGGGCCCAGCATGTGACAATTGCGAATGCCCATGTGAGCGAGCGTGGAGGAGGCCGTAGCTGCGCCAACGGCTAGAACCGCTTCGACGAGGTCTTTGGAGGGCCGGGTTATGCCGGGCGTATGCGTCATGATCTATTCTCTACCAATTGGTGACTGAACCATCTGTGCGCCGCAAATGCGGTGCTTCCCAGAATTTGAACGATTGCTGCTTAAGGAGGTCTTCGTTGATTTCGACGCCGAGGCCCGGCGCGTCGCTGATGGGGTAAACGGCGCCGTCGAGCCTTGGCTGCGTCACAAATATCTCGCTGTCATCAAAACCGAGATGTTTTTCCACCGGCGAGGCGCGGGTTTCGAGCCAAGAGAAATTGGCGACCGCTGCCGAGAAGTGCAGCGTGGCGGCGGTGCAGACGGGGCCCAGGGGATTGTGGGGCATCATGTCGACGTAATGCGCCTCGCTCCAGCCTGCGATTTTCATTGCTTCGGTGAAGCCGCCGACATTGCAGATGTCGAGCCGGTTGAACTGGTGAATGTCGCGTTCGATGTAGGGCAGGAACTGCCATTTGCTGGCAAATTCCTCACCGATGGCGAAGGGGATCGGGGTCATGCGGCGCAGGGCTTCGTAGGCTTCCGGCGTTTCGTCGCGGATGGGTTCTTCGAGGAAATCGAGCGTACCGGAGGGCATTTTCTGGCAGAAGCTGGCGGCTTCGGCGACGGAGAGGCGGTGGTGATAATCAATGCCGAGCACCACTTCGCTGCCCAGTTCCTCGCGCGCCTTGGTGCACCATTTGGCGGTTTCGGCGATGGATTGGCGCGGCTCGTAGATGCTATTGTTTTCGTGGGAAGAAGGCGACAGGCGCATGGCGTTCCAGCCGAGCGCCATCAGCTCCTTTGCCTGTTCGAGCATTTCGGGGCCGCATGGGCCGCGAGTGGAAGCGAAGGTGGGAATATGGTCGCGCTGCTTGCCGCCGAGCAGGTCATATACGGGAACGCCCAGTGCCTTGCCCTTGATGTCATAAAGGGCGATGTCGATGGCTGATTGGGCAGCGAGAAGGACACGTCCGCCTTCGAAATATTGGCTGCGGTAAAGCTCCTGCCAAATGGCGCCGATGCGCATGGGGTCACGGCCGATCAGGAACTCACGATAATGTTCGATGGCACCGGCTACGGCCTTTTCACGGCCTGACAGGCCACTTTCGCCCCAGCCATAGATACCCTCGTCAGTTTCGATCTTGACCAGGAGCTGGTTACGGATGCCGACCCAGGCTGGATAGGGTGTGATAGCGGTGATTTTCATCGGTGGAGCTCGGGGCTGAGAAAGGCGGCGGCACCTATTGCGACGCCACCTGCTGGGCAAGGCAACAACCAACCCCCACCTTGATCCTCCCCCTGGCAGGGGGAGGTGTCGACTAGAAAACTGGTGAATGGGAACATCAGGTTATCAAGCCGCCTGCAGGGCCATGGTGGTTTCAGCGTCGAAGAGGTGCATGCGGTCCTGGTCGAACTCAATGAAGACTTTTTCGTCGGGGGTGAGGATGACGCTGGGTTCGACCGAGATGTTGACCACGGCGCCGTTGATGAAGACCTGGGCGAAGGTGACGTCGCCGGTGGGCTCAACGGTGTAGACCGTGCCGGGGACGGACCCGGGGACCTGAGATTTGTGGAGCCTGAGGGTGGAGTGGCGGGCGCCCAGTATGACGTTCTTGGTGCTCGAAGAAGCGGCTTTGCGGGCATTCATGGGCGAGAGGGGCAGGTCCCAGCCTTCGGGGCTGCGCAGGGACGCTTCGGTGCCGTTGGTGACGGCGTCGAGCGGGATCAGGCTCATGGCGGGACTGCCGACGAAGCTGGCGACGAAGGTGTTGATTGGGTTGTTGAAGACGTTGGCCGGGGTGTCGTATTGCAGCAGGTGGCCACCGTTCATCACCGCCATCTTGTCGGCCATGGTGACGGCTTCGAGCTGGTCGTGCGTCACGTAAACGATGGTGGCGTTGAGGTTGTGGTGGAAACGCTTGATCTCGGAACGCATCTGCACGCGCAGCTTGGCGTCGAGGTTAGATAGCGGTTCGTCCATCAGGAACACGGCGGGGTCGCGCACCAAGGCGCGGCCGAGGGCAACGCGCTGTTGCTGGCCGCCCGAAAGTTCGCGCGGCTTGCGCTCGAGCAGATGAGTGATGTCGAGCAGCTTGGCGGCTTCCTTCACCTTGCGGTCAATCTCCTCATTGGAGAGCTTACGCATCTGGAGAGGGAAGGCGAGATTTTTGTAGACGGTCTTGTTGGGATAAAGGGCGTAGTTCTGGAACACCATGGCGATGTCCCGGTCCTTGGGGTCAAGGTCGTTGACCAACCGGTCGCCAATGACGATGTCCCCGCCCGACATGGGCAGCAGGCCCGCAATAAGGTTCAGCGTCGTGGTCTTGCCGCAGCCGGAAGGGCCGACGAGGGCCACGAACTCGCCATGGTTGACGGTGAGCGACACATCGTTGACCGCATAGAGCGAGCCATAGGTCTTCATCACGTTCTGGAGCACGATTTCGGCCATCGGCGGACTACCTTTTAGTGTTTGACGGCGCCTTCGGTGAGGGCTTGCACAAAGTATTTCTGGAGCACGAGGAAGAGGACGACGACGGGCACGCTCATCATGAAGGTGGCGGCCATCAGGCCCGGCCAGTCCGTCGCATTCTCGGAGAAGAAGCGCTGGATGCCGACGGGAAGGGTCATCTGATCGTGGCGGGTGAGGAAAGTGTAAGCGTAGATGTATTCGTTCCAAGCGCCGATGAAGGAGTAGATGGCGGTCGCGATAATGCCGGGGGTGGAAAGCGGCATGACGATGAAGATGAACGCCTGGAGGCGCGTGGCGCCATCAATACGGGCGGCCTGTTCGAGCTGGATGGGAATGTTGTCGTAGAACCCCTTGAGCAGCCAGATAGCGAGCGGCAGGCCGAAAGTGAGATAGGTCAGGATCAGCGAGCCGTGGGTGTTCACCAGGCCGAGCAGGCGCATCAGGATGAACAGCGGCACAAGGAAGATCACGGCCGGGAACATGTTGCGCAGCAGCACTGTGAAGAACAGAAAGGTGCGGCCGGGGAAGCGGAAGCGGGAAAAAGCGTAGGCGGCGGGCACCGCAACGACGACCGCGAGGATCGTGGTTACGGTGGACACAAACATCGAATTCCAGAAGTAGCGCAGGAAATCCTGGCCCACGCTGTTGGAGGGGTCGAGCAGGCGCGTGTAATTGGCCAACGTCGGCTCGGCCGGCCACCATTGCGGGGGATATTGCATGGCCGCAAAGCCGGACTTGAGCGAGGTGATCAGCATCCAGGCCATGGGCATGACCGTGAAGATCAGCAGCAGGGTGAGGAAGATGCGGCCGGCCCAGCGCCAGCCATCGATGGGGCGGCGGGAGACGGGGCGGTCGGCGGCGGCGATGGTCATGCCCCTGCCCTTTCCTTGTCGCCTTGGGTCAAGGCGCGAACATAGAAGTAGCCCAGCGTCATCATGATCAGGAACAGGATGACCGAATAGGCGGCGGCGACACCCCAGCGCTGGCGGCCGAAGGCGAGCTGGTAGATCTGGGTGATCCAGATATCGGACGAGCCGGCAGGACCGCCGCCCGTCATGATCCAGGGGATGATGAAGGAGTTGAAGTTCTGCACCATGAGCAGGAGGATGGTGACAGTAGAGACCCCCGCCAGATGAGGGAAGGTCACGTGCCAGAAGCGCTGCCAGGCATTGGCGCCATCAACCTTGGCGGCGCGGAGCAATTGCTCGGGCACGGTCTGTAGGCCCGCCATCAGCATGATCATGGCGAAGGAGAATTCCTTCCAGACATTGACCACAATGAGCGAGGACAGCGAAGTCTGGACATTGTCCACGAAGTTGATGGGCTGATCGGCGAGGCCCAACTGCACCATCATGGCGCCGATGGCGCCGAAGTCTGAATGGTAGAGCCACTTCCAGACATAGGAGGCGGCAACGGCGCTGACCACCCACGGGATCAGCAGCAGGGCGCGCAGAAAGCCGCGGCCGACGAATTCACGATGCAGCGCCAAGGCAGCGCCAAGGCCGAGCAGGAAGGCAAAGAGGGTCGAGAAGAAGGTCCAGATAATGGTCTGCCAGGTGACTTTCCAGAATCCGGCGCTGGAGAGGATCGTCGTGTAATTCTCAAAGCCAACAAAGATCTTGTCGCGCAGCTGCAGGCTGGCCGGGGTGCGGAACAACGAGAGATCGAGTGTGTAATAGATCGGGTAGGCGATCACGATCAGCATGACCACCAAGGCCGGCAGCACGTAGAGGTAGTCGGCGCGCTGATTGTACATGCGGGAAAGAAGAGAGGCGCGCTTGGCCGGCGCAGCGGGCCGGTCGGTGAAGATGGCCGATCCTGATATGCCGCTCATGGTGACTTGTCCCTGTTGGGTATAAGGGCCGGCGGCCTTGGTCGCCGGTTTGGTCGGTGCCGTTCGGAGTTACGCGCGGTGCGGCTCCTCCCCCTTTTTGGGGGGAGGTGTCGACTTCGGTGTGTGCGCTAAGTTCAGAGACCGCCGCCGCGGAGTTCTTCGACTTTAGCTGCGGCGTCTGCTGCGGCTTCCTCGACCGTCATGGAGCCGGTCAGGGCGTTTTGCAGCATGTCGGGCACGATGATGTTCATGATCTCGGGCGCTTCGGGCAATACCGGGAATGGAATGCCGTTGGGCAGCATGGAGGTGGTGACATCAAGGAACTTGATGGTGTCGAGGCGCTCTTTCATCCATTCGGTCTTGAAGCCGCCCAGATGCCCCGGATTGGAGCCGACCCAGGCCAGCTTGGTCGACCATTCAGGGCTGGTCCACATGCAGATCAGCGCCTTGGCAGCCTGCTCGTCATATTCGCCCTCGACATATTCGGGGTTGACGGTGTGGATATTGGAGCCGCCGAACACCACGGCACGGCGGGCCGGACCTTCGGGGATAAGGCCGTAGCGCATGTTCTCGACCACGGCGTCGGCCACTTCCTTGTCAGCGCCCGTTGCCTGGCTCGCAAGGTCCAGCATCTTGGCGTATTCGGCAGGGTGGGCGATCATCATGGCGAGCTGGCCGGCGATGAAGGGGCCCTGGTTTTCGGCCTGAGTATTGGTCAGAGCCGAGGTCGGGACCGATTTGTCGCGGACATACATGTCATAGGCAGCCTGGAGCGCGGCTATGCTGCCTTCGTTGTTGAGCTGAACCGTATCGTAGGTCGGCTCAGGCGCGGTTTCATCAAGCGCAGCGCCGCCATAGGCCCAAAGCTGGGGCATGAAGCGGAAGGGGGTATTGCCGGCGTTCTGCTTGGCGACAAGGCCATAGCCCGAGATGCCCAGCTTCTCCTTGATCTGCTTGGAATAGGCGACGACGTCATCCCAGGTTGCGGGCGGCGTATTGGGGTCCAGACCCGCGTCTTCAAAGATCTTGGCGTTCCAGATGAAGGCCATGGTCTCGTTGTTGGTGGGAATGCCGTAGCCTTCGCCTTCCCAGGTGACGGATTTGAGCGCGCCGGGCCAGAAATCTTCCTTGGTGTAGCCGACATCTTCGGGGGCCAGCGGATCGAGGTAGCCCTTAGCTGCAAATTCGACGCCGCCAAGGATCTGGAGGCGAACCACCATGGGGGCGGCATTACCCAGGAGCGAGGTGCGGAACTTGTCGAGCAGCTCGTTATAGGTGATCGACTGTTTGTCGACCTGGATATTGGGATAGGCCTGGGCAAACGCTTCCCAGAAAGCGGCGTCCTGCTCGTGGGCGATCTGCGGATCGGCCTCGAAGGGGCCGGTGTACCAATAGGACACGCGGCCGGTGTAATCATTGGGCACGACGGCGCCGCAATCGGCGGCCGTGTCAAAGGTTTCGGTACCCGCAATGGAGCGGATATATTCGGGCGACCATTGGCTGAGATCAACGGCCTGCCCGTAAACAGTCGTCGACATCAGGGACGCGGTGGTCAACACCGCCACTGCGGTGCCCGCAAAGCGCCGACGATTAGACGTATCCGGCCGCACGGTGCGGCTCTGCCTATTCGACATCAAGAATTCCTCCTCACAAGCGGAAGACCTTCCAGCCCCCTCGGCCGGATTAGGACTTCCCCGCAGCCAAGGGCTGCGCCTTTTTGGAGCCGGGCTTGTTCGCCCATGTCTCCCAACGCCGACAGTTCCAGACTGAAACTTGTCTGTCAATACAAGTTGGATCGTACATTATTTTTGTGTTCTTGTGTGCAAAACCCCTTGGCTTGAACGATGGGGGCTTCTAAAAGATGAGCGATGGACACGCGCTCAGCCGGCACTCTGGAGGTCGAACCCGTCCCGGCTTCAGTGTACGAGCTGATCCGGGAAGATATTATTTCGGGCAAGCTGGGACCCAATGAGCGGCTGAAAATTGCTGACCTGGCAGAGCGTTACGGGACATCCACCAACCCCGTACGCGAGGCCCTGCAGCAATTGCGCGGCGAAGACTTCGTGATCATGGAGCCCAATCGCGGCGCCCGGGTGCGACCGATCGATGAGAGTTTCGTGCGCGACATCATCGAGATTGTAGCTCTGATCGAGCCGGCGCTGACACGGTGGTTCGTTACGATCGCAACCGAGGCCGATATCGGGCAATTGGAGGCAGTTCAGACGGAGATCGAGGCACTCAATTTTGCCGACCCGGTCCTGCATGGGCAGCTCGATACGCGCTTTCACCAGGTGATCTATGACCGCCACTATAACCGGCATGCTGCGGACCTTTGGTGGCGGCACCGCGAAGTGCTGCGCGCCATCAGCCGGCGCTTTCCGACCTCGCTCAGCCGCCGCGTCGCCGTGCTCCGCGAGCACCACGCGCTGATCGACGCCATTCGCGCGCAGGACGCAGATCTTGCCGCTAAAGTCATTGCCGGACACGTGGAGGGATCGGGCCGGCACATCATCGAGCATATGCGCCTGGCGCGAACGACAGGTGCTCGCAAACCACTCACATAAGAAAAGCTTGCAGGAGGAAGCCATGACCAGGGAAGAGGTCAATACCGACGAGTTGATCCAAAGCAATGTGCGCACGAGCTCGAGCCCGAGCGAATTGCGGATCACCGATGTCCGCGTCGCGGAGATCGTGGGCGCGCCGTTTATTACCGCGCTGCTCAAGATCTACACCAACCAAGGGATCGTCGGGTTTGGCGAGGTGCGCGATGGCGCCAGCGCAACTTATGCGCTGATGCTCAAGAGCCGTTTGCTGGGGGAAAACCCGCTCGACATTGACCGGCTGTTCCGCCGCATCAAGCAGTTCGGCGGCCACGGGCGGCAGGGCGGCGGCGTTTCGGCGATCGAGATTGCGCTCTGGGATATTGCCGGCAAGGCCTATGGCGTGCCGATCTACCAGATGCTGGGCGGCAAATTCCGCGACAAGGTGCGCATGTATTGCGACACCGACGCCAGTGTGGCCAGCGGCACCGAAACCGGCAAGCGGCTCAAGGAGCGCATGGAACTGGGATTCACCTTCCTCAAGATGGATCTTGGCCTGATGCAGGTGGTGGACACGCCCGGATCGGTCGTGGCCCCTGCAGGCTCGCTCGAAGGCTATCGCATCCATCCCGAGCGCGGCGTGGGCAAGACGCTGGAAGACCGGCGGGCGCGCAATGCCGTCTATGACACGCACAATGTGCGGCATCCATTTACCGGGCTCAACTTCACCGAGCGCGGGCTGGAGCAGCTTGAGCAATATATCCACGAAGTGCGCGAGGTCATCGGCTATGAGATCCCGCTCGCGATCGACCACGTCGGGCATATCTCGCTGCAAAGCGGCATTCGCCTGGCCAAGCGAATCGAGAAATATGCGCCGGCGTGGCTCGAGGATGTGATCCCCTGGCAATATACCGAGCAATACCGGCAATTGCAGGAGGCCACCACTGTGCCGATTTGCACGGGCGAGGACATTTATCTCAAGGAAGGATTCGAGCCCCTGCTCAAGGCTGGCATTTCCATCATTCACCCGGATTTGCTGACCTCGGGCGGCATTTTGGAAACCAAAAAGATCGGCGATATGGCGCAGGACCATGGCGTGGCCATGGCCATTCACATGGCCGAAAGTCCCATCGCCTGCATGGCGGCGGCGCATGTGGCCGTGGCGACCGAGAACTTCATGGCGCTCGAATACCATTCGGTTGAGGTGGACTGGTGGGACGACATCGTCACCGGCCTGCCCAAGCCGATCGTGCAGAACGGATTTATCACGGTGACGGACAAGCCGGGCTTGGGGATCGACGAGATCGTCGATGAGGTGATCGGGAAACATCTGCAGGAGGGTGTTTCGGGGATATGGGAGTCCACCGAGCGCTGGGACAGTGAATATTCCTGGGACCGGACCTGGAGCTAAGAGACTGCTCGAAAGCTCTAATCCGACGGCCACCTGCCGCACCGGAGCGAGTTTTTCAGCCGTCTATGGGTGCCCTGACGAAGTGCAAAAAGGCAAGAAAATGAAAATTACCGATCTGCGTTGTGCCGTTATCGGGCGGCACCCCATCGTGCGTATCGTTACCGACGAGGGAATTTATGGGTTGGGAGAGGTCGAGTTCACCAAGACCTATCTCAAACCGTGGGTGCTTCACTTCAAGGATGCCCTGGTCGGGGAAGACCCGACCGATGTCGAGCGCTGCATGCTCAAGATCCGGCAGCGGGGCTCGTTCAAACCCTATGGCGCGGCGGTCAGTGCCATCGAGCATGCGCTTTGGGACATTGCCGGCAAGGCGGCCAATGTGCCGGCCTACAAGCTTCTGGGCGGCAAGGTGCGTGACAAAATCCGGGTTTATAACGGCTCGATCCGCCAGAAACGCACCGGCGACCGGCCGGAGGATTATGCCGCCGACGTCAAATGGATGATGGAGCAGCCACAGAACTTCTTCATGGTGAAACAAGGCATTTCATTTCATTCCAACATGAAGACCAATGTGCCTGACTTCCATTATGGCGTTCGCCAGCCGCCGCTGTTCCATGGGGCAATGGATCAAGGCCAGATCAGCGAGCGTGGCTTCAACCACATGCTCGAGTGCGTCATCGCCATGAAGGAAGTGCTCGGCGACAAGGTTTCGCTAGCGCTCGATTGCGGGCCGGGATGGTTTTTGCCGGATGCCATCCGCTTTGCCCAGGCGGTGGAAAAATACAATCTCATGTGGCTCGAGGATATGCTGACCGGGGATTATGTGCCCTGGGTCAATCCACAGGCCTATCGCGAGTTGACGCAATCGACCTCGACGCCAATCCATACGGGCGAGCAGATTTACCTCCGGCACAATTTCAAGGAGTTGATCGAGACGCAGGCGGTGCGGGTAATTGGGCCCGATCCGGCGGATATCGGGGGTATCGCCGAGCTCAAATGGGTGGCCGAGCACGCCTATATGCACTCGATCATGATGGCGCCGCATGGCACAGCCAACGGGCTTTTGGGGCTGGGCGCGCTGATCAATGTCTGCGCGACGCTGCCGGCGAACTATATCGCGTTCGAATATCCGAGCGCGTCCGATCCGTGGTGGGAGGATATCGTGATTGGGTTGCCGGACCAGATCGTCACGGATTCGATGGTCGATTTGCTACCGGCGCCGGGATTGGGTCTGGATATCGATCCGCAGGGGGCCAAGAAATATCTTCTGGAAGATGACATGGGGTTCTTCGAGCCTTAGGGTGTTCGGGCTCGTCACCTTGGATTGTCAGGTGGCGCAGCACCTCCACCCCGCCCTCCCCACAAGCGGGAGGGCAGCCTCCATTCATTATTCAATGCTCAGGTTCGCTCCCGAAGATTTCTCCTACTGGGTGTCAGCACGGGCTCGACCCGGGATCCATCTTGAGATGCTTGTTTGTTGAACGGTTGCTCTAGCCATTTGCGGCTGTGGCGTGATCTCGGGATGGGTCCCGGCTCAAGGCCGGGATAACATCGTAGGCGCTGCAAGGCTGACGCGTCCTCCTGAAATCAGGCCAGCACCACCGGGTGTTTCCAGCCCAGCATGCGTTCGGCTTTGCTTGAGTCAAAGAAGCTCTTGTGGTCGCTCAAATCACCGGTGATGGGGACGTTGGGCAGGTGTTCGGCGGCCAGTTGCAGGCTTGGGGTTCTGCTGAAGGTGTGGGGCGAGACGATGTAGAAGGCCTCATGGCCTTTGAAGGGTTTTTCAATGCTTAGGAGGCACGCGTCGGCTGCGGCTTCCATGTCGGTCCAAGCCCAAAGGAATTTATCGTATTCGGTAAAGTTGGCATAAACTGATATTGCCTGTTCCATGTTGGGCGCGACATAGTGGAAGCGCATGCTGGCGATGGAAATGTCCTCATAGCGGAGGGCAAAGGCGTCGGCCTGGGCCTCGCAGATCCATTTGGAGAGGCTGTAGGCTTCCTCGCTGTAATTCGGATGGTTTTCATCAATCGGGAAGTAGTCGTAGCGCGGGCGCCGGCTGAAGGCGTGGCCGATGGCATTGACGCTGGAGGCTTGGCAGATGCGCCTGATGCCGTTTTCGGCCGCGGCAAGCAGGGCGTTGTAGCTGCCAACCACATTGTTGTTGTGCACGATGTGGTCAGGATGGCGGCCGGGCGAGGGAATGGCGGCCATGTGGATGACGGCATCGCAGCCGGCAAAGGCCTTGAACAAGACCTCGTAATCGGTTGCTTCGGCCAGAATGAAAGGCAGCGAAGGGTCCTGCCCCTCAGGCGGGTCGATGCGGTCGATCAGGACCAGATCATGGCCTCGGGTCAGGGCGCTTTTGAGGATGCCCTGCCCTATGCGGCCGCTGGAGCCGGTCAGTGCGATTTTCATCAGTTCGCTCCCTGTCCATAAACAGCTTCCTGCAGGCCGCGAATGTAGCCGATGGCGTAAAGGCGACCGAAGGCCGAGTAGCCGGCATTGTCGTTGCTATCGCCCTCAACGGTGGGCACGTGATCGGGGCGCAGGACACCGTCGAAGTCGATATCGCGGTAGGCCTGCATGCAGGCTAGCATGTCGGTCTTGCCTGCGTCATGCCAGGTCTCCTCGAACTGCGTGGGCACGCCACGCACGTCGCGGAAGTGGATGAAGGAGATCTTGTTGCCGAACGTGCGGATCTCGCGCGGCAAATCGTCGGTCATCAAGGTGAAATTGCCCTGGCACATGGTGATGGTGTTCATGGGGCTCGGCACGAGATCAACGAGGCGCTGGTAGTTCTCGATCGAGCGCATGATGCGGCCGACGCCGGCTATGGGCGAGAGCGGCGGATCGTCGGGGTGCATGGAGAGCTTGACGTTGGCCTTCTCGGCGACGGGCAGGACGCGCTTAAGGAAGTATTCGAGGTTTTGCCAGAGTGCTTCCTCGTCGATCGGCGGGTTCGGCGTGATGTCCGGGCGGACGTCGTTGATGTTGAAGCTCGTGACGACCGAGCCGCCGCGGGAGGGCGTCGCCAGATTGGTGCGGACCCAGTTGAAATCGGTCATCCATTCGTAGCACCAGACCGGAATGCCGAGCTTGCCCATGTTTTCGATGAGGGTGCAGGTGGCGTCAATTTCCTCGTCGCGGCCTTCAAGGCCCCGCTTGGCCTTGTTGAGCGGCGGGCGGGCTTCGATGACCTTGAGCGTAAAGCCATTGTCCTCGTAGCGTTGTTTCATGCGCTGGAGCGGGGCGAGATCGGTCAGCTTTTCGTTAGGCTGTAGATCGTCGAACGGCAGGCCGCCGACGGCCAGGTTGACGCCGGCCTGTTGGGCCAGCCGCCACACCGGCGAGGGCGTGGGGCTGATGAATTCTGCTATGTGGAGCAAGTGAACCTCTAAAGAATTAGGCGGGCAGGAGTTCGGACAAGCGTTCGGCGACGATCTCGGGCTGCTTGTCGTGAAGATAGCAAGCGGCAGCCTGGCTTGGGCGGACCTGGAACAGGGGTGGCCGGGTCTTGCAGATGTCCATGGCCTTGGGGCAGCGGGAGCGGAACGGACAACCACCGACAGCGCCGCCCGCCTCGCGGGCAATAATAGGCGTTTCGCCCCAGCGCTGGTTGAGATTTGGCCAGGGAATGGAGTCGACCAAGAGCTGGGTATAGGGGTGCTGAGGGGATTTGATGACCTGGTCGACGTCGCCGGCTTCCATCACACCACCGCGGTAAAGGACGATAATGGACTTGGCGATGTGGTAGGCCGTAGTCAAATCGTGGGTGATGTAGATGATGGAGACGCCATGGTCGCGCTGCAGATTGCGTAGGGTTTCGAGGATGTTGGCGCGTAGGGATGCGTCGACCATCGACACGGGTTCGTCGGCGATGAGGAGGCGCGGCTTGAGGAGGAGCGCGCGGGCGACGTTGATGCGTTGGCGCTGGCCGCCCGAGAGCTGATGGGGAAAGCGGCCCAATATGTCCTCGGGGCGCAAGCCGACGGCGGTCAGCGCCTCGTCCATGCGGTTGCGGGCTTCGGCACGGGTGCGGGCGAGCTTGAAGCGCTTGATCGGGACCGTCAGCAGATGATCGACGGTGTAGAAGGGGTTGAAGACCGCAAACGGGTCTTGGAAGACGGCCTGGACCTCGCGGCGATAGGCGAGGCGTTCCTTGCCGACAAGGCCGGCTATGTTCTTGCCTTTGTAGAGGATTTCGCCCGTGGTGGCGGTGATGAAGCCGAGGAGCAGCATGGCAAGCGTGGTCTTGCCGCTGCCGCTCTCGCCCGCGACGGTCATGATGGTGGGTTCGTCGTCCTTGAGCGTCAGCGAGATATCGCGCAGGGCGATATTGGCATGCGGGCTGATAATGCCGCGCTGGTAGACCTTGGAGACGTTACGCAGTTCGAGAAGGTTAGCCATTGGCCTGGCCCTCGGCTGTATAAAGATGGCAGGTGACGGTGCGGCCGCCTGGGAGCGTCACCTGTTCGGGACGCACGGTGCGCTGCAGTTCCTCGGCATGAGGGCAGCGCGGGTGAAAGGCGCAGCCGCTGGGCAAGCGCAGGAGCGAGGGGGCAAGACCGGGGATGCCCTGGAACACGCCCTTGTTGTCAAGGTTCGGCAGGCTCGAAATCAGCGCCTGCGAATAGGGATGCTTGGGGTCGGTGAACATTTCACGGACCGTCGCAACCTCAACAAGGCGCCCGGCATACATGACGGCGACCTTGTCGACGAATTGCGCCATCAGCCCCATGTCGTGGCCGATAAGGATGACGGCCGCGTTGATCTGATCCTGCACGCGGTCGATGGTTTCCATGACCTGGCGCTGGGTGACCACGTCAAGCGCCGAGGTGGGTTCGTCGGCGATGATGACTTTGGGCTGCAGCAGGATGCCGATGGCAATGCAAACGCGCTGCTTCATGCCGCCGCTCAACTCATGGGCATACATGCGGAAGACGCCCTCATCGAGATCGACTGAGCGTAGCGCATGCATGCAACGGTCCTTGATGGCGGAGCCGGATTCGCGGGGCATGTGGGAGCGCACGGCATCGACCATCTGCGCGCCGATGCGGATCACCGGGTTGAGCGAGTTCATGGCGCCTTGCGGGATATAGGCGATCTTGTCGAGCCGGGCGGCGCGCATTTGGTCATCGGTCAGTGCCATGAGGTCGGTGTCGTCGATCAGCACCTTGCCACCTTCAATACGGCCAGGCGGCTTGATCATGCGCATCATGGCCAAGGCCATGGTGGATTTACCGGACCCGGATTCACCGACCATGCCGAGCTTTTCGCCCGCACCAAGAGTGAAACTCACATCATCGAGCGCCTTGGCGCGGCCAAGGTCGGTATAATAGGTGACCTCAAGCCCTTCGACGCGCAGCACGGGCCGGGTGCCTGCGGTGTCGTAGGCGGCGGTGGCGTTGCGCGAGCCAGCCTGGGCGTTTGTAACCATAGAATTCATGTTCACTACTCCGTCCGCCGCACGCGGGGATTGGCGAGTTCGTCGAGGCCCATATTGATCAGGGCTAGCGAGCCCAGGATCAGGATCATCGCGAAGGCGGGCTCGAGCGGCCACCACCACCAGCCGTTGAAGAAAGCACCCTGCGATTGGGCGGCCCAGATGATGTTGCCCAGAAGCGGTTCGCGTAAGGGTCCCAGGCCAAGGACGGCGAGATAGAAGGAGGCAAAGACGGCGGCAAAGACCTGACCTACGAAGGCGGCGGCGATGAAGGGCAAGAGATTGGGCAGAATTTCCTTGAAGATAATGCCGAGGTCGCTCATGCCCGAAAGCTTGGCGACGGAGACGAATTGGCGCTCCTTCATGGTCAGGACCTGGGCGCGGATGACCAGGGTCGGGCCCATCCAGGCCAGCATGGCGACGATGATGGCCATTGTGAAGATAGTGACATCGCGCTTGTCGAGCGAACCGGCAACCACGACCTGGATCAGCAGCACGGGAATGGGCGTCAGGATCTGGCAGATGGTGCGGATGGCAGAGTCGATCCAGCCGCCAAAATAGGCCGAGGTGAAGCCCAGGATTACGCCAACCAGCGTGCCGATGCCGCCAGCCAAGAGGCCAATCAAGGCGGTCTGCCACATGCCTACAACCATGGCGGCGAGCAAGTTGCGGCCGAAGAAATCGGTACCGAAGGGGTATTTGAGACTGGGCGGCTGCTTGAGCGCGGCAGCGAGGGGGTATGCGTGTTTTGGGTTGATCAGCATTAGCCCGATAAGGGTGAAGAGGGTCAGCCCGAGGAGGATGATCACACCCAGCGCCAGTCCCTTGTTGCGGCGCAGATAGCGCAGCGCGAGGACAAGGGGGCTGGGCTGTTCAATTCGCTGCTGCTCGGGGATCATCGCAATATTGGCCATGATGGGCTCCTAATTCTCGCGAATGCGTGGATCGAGCAGCGGGTAAACGAACTCGAGTATGGTCATCAGCGCGGCAATGGCGATGGTAATGAAGATGACGATGCCGTAGATGACCGGGAAATCATTGGCCCGGATCGCCAGGTTCAGGGCCGTGCCGATGCCTGGCAGACCGAAGAGGCCCTCAACGATCACGGCAGACGTGACCACAGTTCCCAGTGCCAAGGCAAGGCCTGTGACCTGCGGCAGCAGTGCGTTGCGCAGATAATAGTCACGGAAGATGCGGTTGGCAGTTAGGCCCTTGTGTTCGGCGAAGTTCACATAGTCCTCGCCCTGGATGGTGATGCCCATGCCGCGCATGGAGAGCACCCAGCCGCCGACCGAGCCCAGGATCAGCGCCAATGCGGGTAGGATCTGGTGTTCCATCAAATCGAAGAAAAACGTCCAGGACCAGGTGGGCACGACACCAACGGAATAGGCGCCGCCAAGCGGGAGCCATTTAAGGCGGAAGCCGATGAAGAAGAGGAGGAGAATGCCCATGATGACGGGCGGCACGCCGGTCAGAAGGATGAAAGGCGTGGCAAGCGAGCGGAGCCAGCCGGGCGCCTTGGGCCAGGCAGCAACCGCGCCAAGCAGGGTACCCAAAACAAAGGAGAGAATGGTGGTCACCAGCAGGAGGCCGATGGTCCAGGGCAGAGCCTGCGCGATTACCTCGGTTGCGGTGGTCGGGTATTTACTGAGCGAATAGCCGAAATCGAGCCGCAGGATGTTGCCGAGATACTGCCAGTATTGATCGAGCAGAGGGCGGTCGAGGCCGAACTGGTTGTTCATCGAGGCGATGAGTTTTTCGATGTCGCCGGGCGAGAAGCCGCCGGTGCGGGCCAGTTCGCCGAAGCGCTCTCGGATGGCGTTGCGCGAAGACAGGCGCGGAATGAAAAAAACGATGGTGGAAGCGGCCCAGACCACCAGAACGAAAAACAACAGGCGCTTTACGACAATCTTGATATTCACCTAAGTGGTCCCTGCCGCAAAAGAGATGGGGAAGCGCGCCGCATTCGGGCGCGCTTCGAAGTGGTGAGACTTAGTTGCCCGAGGGCGTAAGGCCGGCGATCACGAGCATGCCGGTGTGTGCCCAGAAGGCGCCGTTGGTACCCATGCCGACATTGGTCGCGGACGGCCAATTGGTCCAATAATGGTTGTTGTACGGGATACGGTGCAGCCATTGGATCACCGGCACGTCGATAGTGTCGCGCCAGTAGATCCCGAGGGCCTGAGCGGCGCCCGCGATGAACTTGGGATCGCTCGAGTCCAGCGATGAGATGCTGTCAAGGATCGCATCGTATTCTGGATTGCTGTAGCGCGAGAACCGGTTATTGCCGGCGCCCGAGCCGATCGCACCACTGTATTTGCCGTGGAAGAGGTTAAGAGCTTCGAACGGGTCGAACAGCGATGCGCCATGACCGAACATGTAGAGACCGGCCTTGCCGTCCACCATATTCTGGTAGGCGTCGGTGCCGAAGTTGACGTTGGCGTCGAAGCCGGCGTTGCGCAGCATTTCGGCCAGCACCGGTGCGATGTCGCCATGGATGCTTTCGAACGCCTGAATGGTGGCGTCGAGCGTTTCGCCGTCCTTTTCCCACAAGCCTTCGCCGTTCATGGTGAAGCCTGCGGCTTCCATGAGGCGAGCGCTTTCCTCGGGGTCGAACTTGCCTGGCTCATACTTGGCTTCTTCGGCCTTTACTTCGGGCGAGTCGGCGAAAGCCTGCAGGTTCGGGTAGAGTGGGAAGGGGTAGATCGTAGCGATCTTGGCGCCTTCGTAAAGGATTTCGTCGATCAGTTCGCGGTTGACGGCGAGGCTGACCGCCTTGCGGACGTTCGGGTCGTCGAACGGCGCAAGCTGGGTATTCATCCACAGTGAATTCGGCCACCAATCCAGATACCCATAAGGCGACTCACCGCCCGTCCAGGACTGCACATCCGGGTTCTGCTCCAGGATAGTACCGATGATCTGGGCACGCATGTCGACCGAGGAGTCGAACTCGTTGTTGACGACGCGCTGGGCAACGGTGTCAACCGGCTGGTTGAGGATGTTGACCACGACCACGCGCTTGACGGCAGGCTCTGCAATACGGCCGGCCTTGACAGCCCACCAATCGGGACGAAGATCGAAAATCTTCTGGTTGGTGTTCCAGGCGACAATGTCATAGGGCCCCGAATGGGGGATTTCGTCGCGTCCGGGAGCCTTGGTCGGATCTTCCTGCTCGGACAGATAGCCGGCTGGTACGATCGGAATGCCCGTGTCGAATTTTTCGGTCAGCACCTCGAACTTGAAGCGCGGCGCCGGAGCCTTGAAGGTGACCTCGACGGTCAGTTCGTCCACTGCAGTGACCGTGTCCACCAAGTCTTCGAACTGGGTGTGGTAGGGCAAGGTTTCATATTGGATCTGCCCTTCAAACGTGTAGACCACGTCGGCAGAAGTAACTGGAGTGCCGTCCGACCATTCGGCTTCGGGATTAAGTTTGATCTCGAGCTTGGTGAAGGTGTCATCGGTATATTCCATGCTGTCGGCCAGCCAGGGGATATACTCGTTCTTGTAGATGCCGAAATACATGAGCGGCTCCCACATCAGGTTGTTGCCTTCCTGATGAGTGTAGCCCGGCAAAACCCATGGATTGGTGGTGCCGATAGATGAGCCGCCGGCCACACCCCAACCCAGGACCGCAGTCTGGTTCCGAGGTACTTCGGCCAAGGATGCAGGCACGATATCAGAGGCAGCAACAGGCGCAGCAGCGTCCTGTGCGAAGCTCGCGACCGGCGCAAATGCCAGTACCAGCGAAGTTATCGCCGTAGCGATGTTCAATCTAACCATGTGACAGTTTTCTCCCTTTTTCTGTCCGTGGATCGAAAAGGCGTCTCTCAAGTCAGAATATGTTTGGTGACGGCCTCCTCGCCGTCGCTGTTCTCCCCTTGTTCGGCAATTGCTTGCCGGCTTGTTCCAGGCTCGCGGGCGCTGCTCTTGATGAGTTCAGGCGTACACAGCCAATTATCTCGCAAGTTTACTCTTGCGCTTATTGCTTCAGGCAGCAGTTCTCACATGCTGAAAACAGCATTCTTCAAACTGTAGAAAAATCCTCCGAGCTGTCTTTCGCCTTAGGCAAGCGACGCAGCTATTTTGTTCTTGTAACGATTGAGATTTGCGCAGGTTAAGTGGCAAGTCAACTCAATGAAGATCACGAAAGCGATCTCTGCTATGTGATTTTTCTTGCAATTCTCCTTTCGTGCTAAGGCATCTTGCAGATCATGCTGCGCCGGGGGTGAAAGCCTCAACCGAATGCCGGATAACCACCGGCTTGTCGGGGTGAATGGAAATGGACGTGGCGACGCCACGGCTGTTGATCGGGTTGGGCGCGGTGGAAACCGCGTCATGCAGATCAAAGGCTGCGGCAATGGGTTCGAGCCCAAGCCCGCGATATTGCCCGTGCCAGGGTGGACCATCGATGCCGCGGTCGGTGTGCCAGATCTGCAGCGATGGCAGGAGGGTTCGGTCCCAATCGAGGATGATGCCGGCGTTATCGGCCACATAATGAGCGGTCGAAGGTCCGCGCATGCCGCAGAGTTGGACGTTGAGATTGGGCTGCTGCAGCGGAGGGCGGGATAAATCGACCGCTGTTCCATTCTGCGGGACAGCGGCTAGGTCGCTGAACTCCTGCGGGTGGCCGGGTGCGGTTTGGCGCGGGTGCACGAGACCGAACGCGAAATCTGCTGACAGGACAAGATCGCCGGAGTGCTCGGGCAGGCGGAAGATGGGATGCAGGCCCACCGAGATTTGGGCAGCGCGGCGGGCATGGATGACGAGAGTAAAATCAAGCGCCGGAGCATCGGGCCGGGCGGCTATGGTGCGTTCGAGGCGCTCGACGGGCGAGTCAGCTGGGTAGTCGAGGGACAGCGTTACAGCGGTTTCGTTGGCGCTGGTAACGGTCCAATCCGCATCACCAGAGGGGCCATGGATGACGGGCAAGCGCGGCCGATGCATGAGGGCGGCCCACTCGGCGGGCGCGTCGGGCGCGGGGCCGCTGCCGCCGAAAGGGATGCCGACGAAATCGCCGCCCAGTTCACGCAAATGTCCGATGATGGTGGGGTCCTGAACCGTGCCCATCCACGGTGCGCGAGCGAAGGGGGAGAATGGCTTGCCGTCCAAAAGGAAAGTGCAATCGGCCAGCATGGCTGCCGTCGACAGGATACTGGCCGAGCCGTGATCCCAATGGAGGGTATGGCTGGTCATCGTGCGATCACCATGCCTTGGAGTTGCGCTGGATCGGACGGTAGTTCCCCATCACCTGCCGGCAGCTCGTTGACCCGCAGGATGTAAGCGGTCATGTCGGCGTAGGTCTCGGCCGATAACGAGTTCGGCCGAGAGGGCGGCATGTATCGGACCTTGGCAAAGAGATCGCCGACCGGTATGCCGGTCCATCTGCGATTGAAGTAGTCGCCGGCCAGGGGCGGGCCATAATTAGCGTTCAGCAGATTGGGACCGTGGCAGGAGACGCAATTGGCGTCATATGCCGTCTTGCCGCGGGCAGCTTGTTCGGCGGTGTAGGTAAGTGGTGTGATGCTCGAAGGTGTCGCTGTTGCTGCATCGCTTGCGAGGTCAGTGGCAGATTGTTCGGGCGCGGCGGCTGAGTCAGCGCCGGTGTAGTAGAACATCAGGATAGAGCCGGGATGTTGGAGAGTCGTGGTTACGCCGCCGCTCAGAGAGTCAGTGAGGCCGCTTGCGTCGGTGGCGATGTAGAGCGTCTTCATATCGGAGCCAATGGCGGTGTCGCGGAAGCGGTTTTCCGATTGGAAATAGCGCTCGATGGGGCCGCCTAAGGTTTGGCCATCTTCGCTCAATGGCAGGCGGTAAAGCGAGCCGCGCTTAAGCGAGGTGACGAGGAGCGACTTGCCCCAGCCGGGAATGGCTTCGCTCTCCGGCATGTAGGTCTGGATGCTGGAAGCGGCGACAGTGGGCCAGCAGATGAAGTCGATGCCTTCACAGGCCGGATCGACGAAATCCCAATCGCTGGGGACAGTGAACATGGTGGCCAACGGGTCCTGCGAAGGTTCCTGCCAGGCGGTTTCGTTTTCAACCGGCACGGAGGGGTCGATGGTGATGTCGCTGAAGGTCAGCTGTTCGCAGGGGGTGGTGGCGTCCTTCCAGCGGGCGAACTGGTAGGCCATGTCATCGCGGAAGCCGGCCACATGGGGCCAGCCGTAATTGCTGCCGGGCACCAGGACGTTGACCTCATCATCGGTTTTCGGCCCCTGCTCGGATGCGTAGAGCGTGCCATCAGGCGCGAAGTCGATGCCCTGCATATTACGGTGGCCGTAGGTGAAGACGTGGCTTTGGATGCCTTCGATCACCGGATTGTCTTCAGGGATGGAGCCATCGATATCGAGGCGCAGCGACTTGCCTTGATAGGCCACGTAGTTCCCGGCGGCGAGTTCGTCGGTTGTGGGCAGGCGCTGGGCCTCGATGGGGATGCACCAATTGCCGAGCTGGTTTTTTCCGCCATCGCCGATGGTGTAGTAGAGCTTGCCGTCGGGCCCGAACCTGAGGCGGCCCGAATTGTGGTCGTTGCTTGCGGGAAGGCCTGCGATGATGTCGGTCGGCTGGCCCAATGTGCCCGTGGCCGGATCGTAGGTGAGCCGGACGATTTTGGTATAGAGGAAATGGTATGGGCTGGCTGGGTCGGTGACGACCGGATTGGCGCCGCGTGTCTCGTCGACATAGGTGTAGGCGGTGTAGGCATTGGCGCTGTTGGGGTCGAGGGCCAGGCCGAGGAGGCCATCCTGGCCACCAGGGGCAGAGACTTCGGCGATGTCGATCAGGGTTCGTTTTGCGCCGGTGTCGCGATCGGTCTCGGTGATGCGTCCCGCCGTGCGTTCGGTGACCCAAAGCGTTCCATTAGGCCCCCAGGTTAGTTCCCACGGCGCTTCAAGGCCGGTGGTCAGGACGCGCATTTCGAAGGGCACGGCGCCGGTAACGACTTTGTCCGGTGTGTCCTGAGCTTGGGTCGAGACCAAAGCAATCAAACTGATCAGAACCGAGGCAGCGAGATGTTTCATGATCGATTCTCCTCTGCCCATGTTCCGCATTACCAATTGGTCACGGAGCCGTCGCGGCGGCGCAGATGGGGCGCCTCCCAAAATTTGAAGCTGGCTTTGGTGAGCAGGGTTTCATCGACTTCGATGCCGAGGCCCGGGCCATCGGGCACCTGGTAGACAGCACCATCGAGCATGGGCATTTGGGGGAACATTTCCGCCGTCGGGGTGCCGGCATAAAGGTCGGTGGCGTTGGCGCGAACCTCGAGCCAGGCGAAGTTTGCGACTGCCGCCGAGAAATGGATGGTCGCCGCGGTGCAGATGGGTCCCAGTGGATTATGGGGCATCATGTCGACATAATGTGCTTCACTCCAGCCAGCCACTTTCATCGCCTCGGTGAAGCCGCCCACATTGCAGATATCGAGCCGGTTAAACTGGTGGATGTCGCGCTCGATGAAAGGCAGGAACTGCCATTTGCTGGCGAACTCCTCACCAATAGCGAAGGGCACGTCGGTTAAACGGCGGAGGGCCTCGTAAGCTTCCGGGGTTTCGTCGCGGATCGGTTCTTCTAGAAAATCAAGCGTCCCGGAGGGCATTTTCTGGCAGAAGCTGGCGGTTTCTGCGACAGAAAGCCGATGGTGATAGTCGATGCCGAGGACCACTTCGTCGCCCAAGGCTTCGCGGGCTTGCGTCAGGAAGCGAGCGGTGGGGCCGACGGACTCGCGCGGCTCGAAGATGTTGTTGTCGTCGTTCCAGGCGGCGGGAAAGAAGCGGATGGCGCTCCAGCCGCGCGCGATCAGCGCTTGTGCAACTTCAATGGTGTCGAGGCCGGTGATGGCGGAGGTAGAGGCGAAGGTCGGGATATGGTCGCGCTGCTTTCCGCCGAGCAGTTCGTAAACCGGAATGCCGAGCGCCTTACCTTTGATATCGTGGAGGGCGATGTCGATAGCCGACTGCGCCGCGAGGAGGACGCGGCCGCCTTCGAAATATTGGCTGCGGTAAAGTTCCTGCCAGATGGCGCCGATGCGCATCGGGTCGCGGCCGATGAGGAACTGTGCGTAGTGCTCCAGCGCGCCGACAACGGCCTTTTCGCGGCTGGATAGACCACTTTCGCCCCAGCCGGAAATCCCTTCATCGGTTTCAACTTTAACGATGAGCTGGTTACGGTGGCCGACCCAGACTGGAAAAGGCTTTATGGCGGTGATCTGCATCGGCCTGTCCTTCACCTGATGCTGGGGTGAAAAGCTATAGCAGTCGGCGAGCCGCTGGGGATCGGTGCGCCGAGTGGCGTGAGAGTGCCGGTGCTGTCTTCGTAGCGGAAAAACGAGATCAAATCGCTTTCCTGGTTGGCTACGGCGAGAATTTGGCCGGTAGGATCGAAGGCGAAGTCGCGCGGAACGCGGCCGCCGCAGGGTGTGGTGCCAATGAGGCGGGCGACGCCGGTGGTTTGGTCGATGCTGAAGCCCGCAAGGCTATCATGGCCGCGATTGCCGACATAAAGGTGCTTGCCGCCAGTGGCGATATCGACGGCGGAGCCGGAATTGCCGGCGACCGGCTCTGGTGTGGTGGGTTCGATGGCAAGAATTTCGAAGGTGCCCGCTTCGGCATTGAAGGCCAGGCTTGCCAGGGTGCAGGTCAGTTCGTTGACAAGGTAGGCATAGGGCAAGCTGGGGTGGAAGCGGAAGTGGCGGGGGCCGGAGCCGGGCGGCAACTGGGTTTCGCCGTGTGGGTGCAAGGCACCGGTGTTTTGATCGAAGCGGTAGATGACGAGCTTGTCGATGCCGAGATCGGCGACGACAACGAAGCGATTGTCGGGCGTCCAGCGGATGCAATGGGCGTGGGGGCGTTCCTGGCGGTCGGTGATGGGACCGGTGCCATGGTGGCGCGCTTCGGAGACCGGCGGGCGGAGGGTACCATCGGGGTCACGCGGGTAGATGGCGATGGATTGGTTGGGCTTGGCCTCGGCGGGCAGACCTGAATAATTGGCGATTGCAGCGAAGCGGCCGGTGTTGTCGTGGGTGTTGTGGGCGGGACCATCACCACGGGTAGGTTGTTTGGAAAGGTAGGTGAGTGCACCGGTGTCGTAGTCGATCGCGTATGCAGTAATGTCGCCTTCGTTCCAGCCGGCGACTTCGCTGACGGCGGAGAGGGATTTGCCGTCGCGGGCGACTTCAACGAAGGTTGGGTTATCGATGCCTTGGGTGATGCCGAGTTCCTCGGCAGCGCCGGTATCGAGATCAAGCCGGAAGGCGGAGATGCCTTTGCCTGCGACGTTCTTGACGTAGCCTATGGGACGGTTGACGCAGCCGACGTAAAACAAAGCAGAAGGCATTCGAGCTCCAGATCTTTCGAGTATGCCGTCGCCTAGAGTGCCTTGAGGTACTCAGCCATCCGAACCAGTCCTTGCATGTAGCCGATGGCGTGGGCGCGGCCGCGATGATTCCAATCGCTGTCGCCGTCCATCTTAGGCACGTGATCATCGAGCAGGAAGCCGTCGAAATTGTTCTTGGCGAGGAGGACAATGACTTCTGCAGGGTCGAAATTACCGTCGCCGATGAAGCATTCGGTGAAGTCTGGGACCGAGCCCTGCACGTCGCGAAAGTGGATGTAGGAAATGGCGCCCCTGGGGGCGAAGAACTCGATCATCTCAGTAACATTGGCTTTGCCGCCGGGCATTTCCGAGCAGCAGCCGAGGCACAGGTCTAGCGACCACGATGGGGATTGTCCCGCCAGCTCATAGGCATGCTTGAAGCCCCAAGGGCGATAGAACAGGCGCGCGACGCCACCCAACATGGGAACCGGCGGATCGTCGGGATGTAGGGCAAGCTTGAGCCCTTCTTCCTCAGCGACCGGCAGTACGGCCTTGATGAAATATTCGTAGTTGGACCACATCTGCTCTTCGGTGATCACCGGACCATCCTTGCCGAAGAGCGGCATGGAGGACGCGCGGCCGAGCGTTGTCGGCATGAAGGACCGGAGCAGGTCGAGGTTTTCGCTGTTGGCTTCGACTACAGCCATGTCGAATTGGCGGGCTAGTGCACCGCCCCGGGTGGTGCCATTGCGGTTGGTGGTCCAGACCGAGTTGGGCATGAAATGGTAGCCGAGCACCGGAATGCCGGCGCGGGCAACTGCGCGGATCGTCGCCTGATAGTTCTCGATCTGCTCGTCGCGGCCTTCAAGGCCCATCATGGCCTTGTGGTAGAAATGGGTGGGGACATTCTCGATAGCTTCGAACCTGAGACCTGCGGCTTCCACCTGGTCGACCAATGCACGGACGTCCGACTGTTCCCAACGCGTGTCGCCGGGCAGGGTCGGATTATTCATCTGAAGCCCGGTGGCACCGATCTGCCTAGCAAAGCGCAAGCGCTCTTCACTGAGCTCGTGAAACTGCCCAACGGCAATCCGGATTGCCATGCCTCTCTCCCTTGCCGCTCATTGCAAATATATTTATTGCGGCTAGAAAATGCTATGACAGCAGCTTAGAAGCTGTCAACGCCTTTCCACGGCCTTTTCAACTCTGGAGTTTTGCTTGAGCGAAGGCATCGACAATCCCGGCTATGTGGCATTTGTCGACGCACTGCTCGACGGGCGCCTGAAGCTGGGACAGACGCTGCGCCAGGAAGAATTATGCGCCGTTCTGGGCATGTCACTGTCACCCATGCGAGAGGCGACAACGCTGCTGGAGGCCGAGGGGCTGATCACCGTACGCAAGCGGCTCGGGATCACCATCTTCTACCCAGACGTCCGTTTCGTCGGAAATACCTTTCAGTTCCGCGGCATTCTCGAGCGTGAAGGCTTGATCAAGTTTGCCCGCGCAGTAGACGGAAAGTGGATCAGGCAGGCGCGCGACAGCCATGCGCAGATCATGAAGAGTGTCGCGGGCGCTAGCGATCCGGCCGAATACCGCGAGCCGATGCGTATCCTCGAGCGCGATTTCCACGGCAGCTTCATTGCTGCGTTCGACAATAGCCAGATCAACATGAGCTATGCCCGGTTAATGCAGAAGATGTTCCTGATCCGGCTCATCAACATGGAAGCAGTCAGTCCGGCCAATTCCATTCAGTCGATGCAGGAGCATCTTGCCATCATCGATGCGCTGGAGCAGCGTGATCCCGAAACTGCAGCGCAAGCGCTCGACAAACATCTCAAGGGCGTGTTGCACCGGGTGCTGACAACGTAAGGGAGGCCAGAATTTACAAGGACATGAAAGGCTCGGCGCATCGACTGGCGCCGCCGGAGATTGCCGTCAAGGCCATGCCCGAGGATGAGCGGGTGTGGGTGCCGCAGGCGGAGGGCGTGTGGTTCCGGCCGCTGATGCTCAATACGCTGGTGGGGCAATGGTGCAACCTCCTGCGCGTGCGGCGAGCGGGCGTGCTGTCGCGGCACCTGCATCCCAATCCGGTGCATGGCTATGTGATCGAGGGGCGCTGGTATTATCGCGAGCATGACTGGCTGGCGGAAACGGGCTCCTATGTGTTCGAGCCGCCAGGGGAAGTGCATACGCTAGTGGTGCCGGAGGATTGTCCGGAGATGATCACCTTCTTCAACATTACCGGCAGCATGATCTACCTCGACGAGGCTAACAAGCATGTTGGCTATGAGGACGTGTTCACCAAGATCGACATGTGCCGTGCGCATTACGAGAGCGTCGGGCTGGGGGCGGACTATGTCGATCAGTTCATCCGCTGAGGCGGATTACGGCTGGGCCGCAGGATGGTATGGCGGCAAGCGGGTTGTCGTCACGGGCGGCACCTCGGGCATCGGGGCGGGAGTGTCGCGTGCGTTCGTCAAGGCGGGTGCGCAAGTGGTAAGCGTGGGGGCATTCGCCCACGAGGTGGAGGCGCTCAGGGCCGGCCCGGAGTTCGATGGACGCGAGTTGCGGGTGCTCGACGTGCGCGACAACGGGGCGGTCAAGGCGCTGATGGGAGAGCTTGGGAGCCTTGATGTGCTGGTCAATTGCGCGGGGGTGATCCGGCGCGGGGCGGAGCATGATCCGGAGGTGTTCGACGATGTGGTCGACATCAATCTGGGTGGCACCATGCGCATGTGTGCGGCGGCGCGGCCTCTGCTCGCGGCCGCAGGACAAGGGGCGATCGTCAATCTGGCATCGATGCTCTCGATCTTTGGCGGCGGGCTGGTGCCGGGGTATTCGGCGAGCAAGGGAGGCGTCGCGCAACTGACCAAGTCGCTGGCGATCGCCTATGCGGGGGAAAACATCCGGGTCAATGCGGTGGCGCCGGGGTGGATTGCGACGCCGCTGACGGGTGCCCTGCGAGAGGATGAGGCGCGCAGCAAGGCGATCTTGAGCCGCACGCCGCTCAACCGGTGGGGACAGCCGGAGGATATTGCGGGTGCGGTGCTGTTTTTGTGCTCGCCCGCGGCGCAATTCATCACGGGAGCGGTGCTGACCATTGATGGTGGTTATTCCATCGCCTGAGCGCCACGCTGGGCTCTAAGGAGCAAAGGTTTGCGTGCCAGCTTGTTTAGCCGCAGGCCCAACTTCTTGTCTTTGCATCGTACGTTAGGAACCACGCGGTTGGGAACGATGCTTGTGCTTGCCCGTTGAGCCAATCCATACGTCCATGGTCCACCAAAGGAATCGAGACGGATGCGATTGGCTGATGCCCTTGTGCCTGCACTGCGAAGTTGCGGGCCTGTAGCTTGTTTTACCATCTTCTAAGCCGTTGATGCTCATCACAATATTGGGGAACTTGCGGGCTGCCCAGCCGTTGGGACCGCAACTTGCAACTGCAAGGGTTGTCAATACCGCCTTGGAGGAACTTCCCAATGAGCACCGATGACTCGATGAACTTGCCAGGCGATGCTTCTGGCACCACAACCAATCCTGTCCAGGATCGCGCCAAGCAGGATTTCAGCACTGCCGCTGATACGGCGAAACGCGATCTCGGTACTGCTGCCGAGACGGCAAAACAGGAACTTGACGCCGTAGCCCAGCGGGCAGCGGCCGAGGTTTCGCACCTTAAAGAACAAGCAGCCGCCCACTTGCATGACGCAACGGACAAGGCCAAAGGCTTTGCATCCGAGCAGAAGAACCTGGCTGCGTCGCAGATCACGGGGGTCGCCTCGGCGATCAATAAAGTTGCCGACGAACTTGAAGGCAGCGACCAGCAGATGATCGGGCGATATGCGCGTGATCTGGCTTCGGGGCTCTCCAAATTTGGTGGCACGGTACAAAACAAGGACGTGGACGATCTGATCGGCCTCGCCCAAAATTTTGGTCGCAGCCAGCCACTTGCCTTCCTTGGTGCCGCAGCGCTTGCCGGGTTCGTCGCCAGTCGCTTCGCCCTTGCTTCGGCACAGCGCCGCCAGACAACCCAGGGCACTACCGGTCAGTATTCGGGCAGCCAGTCCACAAACTACACCGGCAATTCGACAGCTTATGGTTCGACCTCGCCATCAAGCTCCGGCCTTGGTTCTTCGGGCGGTTATGCGTCCGGCACTTCAGGCAGCACCGGCGCAACGTCGTCCACAGGCTATAGCTCGGGTACGGGTTCATCCTCGGGCAACACTTCGGGTGGTTCAGGCAGCAGCTCTACCGACTACGGCAGCAGTGGTTCGAGCGGCTATAGCTCCGGTTCTTCGGGCAGCAGCAGCACGACCTCTCCGTCGGGCAACGGCGCCAGCACGTCATCGACTTACGGAAACCGGTCAAATTTGTCGGGGGATGAATAATGTCTCAGGTTAATGAAAGCCGGCCCTTAGCCGAACTGCTCGGCGGGCTGGCCAGCGATATTTCCAATCTTTTCCGCAAGGAAATCCAGCTTGCGAAGGCCGAAGCGTCCGAAAAGGTCTCGCAGACCATTGGTGGCGTTGTATCTCTAGCGATCGGGGCCGTTCTGGCCCTGGGCGCCCTCGGTGTGCTGCTCAGTGCCATTGTGTCCCTCCTTGCCTCGTTCTTTGTGAACCAGGGGATGGACCCGGCAATGTCAAACGCCATTGCCGCGGCTATCGTCACCATCGTGGTGGGAATCATCGCCTACATTTTCTTCAACCGAGGCATGAGCGCTCTCAAGGCGAGCAACCTCAATCTCAACCGCACAACCGCATCCCTTAATCGCGATGCCGATATTGTTAAGGAGAGGCTGTAATGGCTAACGATAGCGACCATAAAAGCGCCGCCGAGTTGCAGCGCGAAATCGAGTTGCAGCGCAACCAGGTTGAAGACCGGATCGACCAGATCCAGCAAAAGCTGTCGCCTGGCCAGATCGTGGACGAGCTGATGGCTTATACCAAGGGCGGCGGTGGCGAGTTCGTCTCGACCCTGCAGCGCCAGGTCACGGCTAATCCGCTGCCTGTGGCCTTGCTTGGTGTCAGCATTGCCTGGCTAATGGCCAAGCCTGCGAGCTCCAGCACGGACAATAATGTTAGCACATCCGGGTCTTACTCAGACCGCGAATGGGATGACAGCATCAGTGCCAACCGCGGTTATACTGGCGGTCTGGACGATGATTATGCCTACACAGATGACGATTACGAGGACGACACCATTGATTATCCGGTGACGTCGGTGTCGGGCACGATCCGTCGCACCGGTTACTCGACCGACGAAAGCGGCAACCGCTTCAGCCATTTTGCTGACGATGCCGGCAAGCGGTTCCGCGCTGCCACAGACGCTCAAGGGCGCCGGGCCGGGCACTTCATGGATGACGCAGGCACAAAGTTCCGTGGTTTCACCGATGCGGCCGGTGGCCGGATCGAGCAAATCCGAGACGAAGCAGGCAATCTGCTAGAGGAAGCAACGAACTGGGCTTCGCACACTTGGCAAATGGCGCGTCAGCGTATGCATGATGCTCGTGATACGGTGGGCCGTGGCGCCCGTGGTGGACGTCATCACGCCGGTAAGGCCGGTGCGGCGGTTGGCCAGCAGTTCGGCAGCCTCAACCAGACCATCATGACCCAGTTCCGCGATCAACCGCTCGTCGGTGGGGCTCTGGCTTTCGCTCTTGGCGCGGCACTGGGCTCTACCCTGCCCCATACTGAGCAGGAAGATGCGCTACTCGGCGAAGCCGCCGATAGCGTCAAGGGCATGGCCAGCGAACAAGCTGCCGGTCTTTACGAGCAAGGCCGCCAAAAGGCTACCGAAGCTTATGAGACTGCCAGCAGCAAGGCTGGGGACATCTACCAGCAGGCTAAGGAGGGCCTGACGAACGTCACCTCATCGGGTGCGAGTTCAACCGGCAATGGCTCCTCGGGCATTGCCCATTAACAGGATTTGATCAACGGGGGGCCTTGTGCCTCCCGTTTTGTTTAAGCGTTAGCCCCATGAGCATGGACACCAACCAGATCTACGCCCGCCAGCCCGGACGCGGCCGCGATGCCGATGCGCCCACCGAAATTCCGCCCCCAGGCTGGAAGGATATTTTGTGGCGGCTCTATCGCGGGATCGGCGAGGACCACATCCTGCTGACAGCCGCCGGGGTGACGTTCTACCTGTTACTGGCTCTAGTGCCGACCCTGTCCGCTTTTGTTTCCATCTATGGGCTGTTCAATGACCGGGCGAGCGTATTGGACCAGGTGCAATTGCTGGTTGGCCTGGTGCCTCCAGGGGCGCTGGAAATCCTGACCGATCAACTCACTCGCCTTACATCGCAGAGCGCTGAAAAGCTTGGGCTTACCCTCATCATCTCGCTGGCTATTGCCTTATGGAGCGCCAGCGCAGGTGTCAAAGCGATGTTCGAGGCGATGAACGTGGCCTACCATGAACGCGAGCAGCGCTCGTTTTTGCTGTTCAACGGACTGGCACTGCTGTTTACCCTGGGCGGCGCGGTCGCTGCCGTGCTGGTGCTCGCCGTTGTGCTTATCATGCCTGCACTGCTTTTGTTCCTGCGTGGCGGGGAAGGGCTTGAATGGACCGTGCGCATTGCCAGCTATCTGGCCATGCTGCTGGTGATCTTTGCCGGTATCACCGCACTTTACCGCTGGGGTGCGAGCCGGGAGCAAGCCAAGTGGCGCTGGGTCACGCCAGGTGCCATTTTTGCGGTGCTGGCACTGGGGCTCACCTCCGTCACCTTCTCCTGGTATGTCAGTAATTTCAGCAACAACGACGCCACCTATGGCTCACTCAGCGCCATGGTCGGCCTCATGACGTGGCTCTGGATTTCCACCATAATGGTGATACTGGGCGCCGAGATCAATTCGGAAATCGAGCACCAGACGGCACGTGACTCCACAACTGGGGAAGAGCTACCCCTTGGCCAGCGCGGCGCTCATATGGCCGATCATGTCGGCCGCGTCTGGCCGCTGGCGAGAGACAAGATGGAGCAGCAGGCGCAGGCACTGGCTTCAGCAGGGCGGGAGCGCAAGCAGATCTCGCTTGGCGCTTGGCTTCTAGCGGCTCCTGCAGCGCTGGCCATCAACTGGGCCAACAAGCACAAGCGTTGAACTATTTAGGCACAAGGGCCGCATCGAGCGCTGGCTTGACGCCTTCCGGATCGCCAGGCAGCGCAATATAGCCTTGCGCCATCAGCCAATCACGCACAATGACATTGACCGCATCGTCATGGGACATGCGGCCGCGCGGCGGCTCATCGCGCTCGGCAATGAACCGCTCGACCCCTTCCAGCAGTTCCTGGTCGAGTTCGACCCGGCTCATATCGGGCGCGATCCCTTGCTCTGGGGGCGCGGCGGCGCCTTCCCGTTGTGGGTGTAGCTGTTGGCGCCCGGCGCATGCGGGTCGGGTGGGTTGGCGCCGCCGGGATGGGGGATCTTGTCGTATTCCTCTTCAGTCGCGGGATGAGGATCGGCGACGTCATTGGTGGGGGATGTACCTTCGCCTGAAGGCTTTCCTTCGCGGGCCATGTTGTGCCTCCTGATGGTGCAAATTCTGAGTTCTCAATGCGCCCCGCTAGCGGAGGTTGCCGCTAGGGGAAGCAAGGAGCGATGCGATTTCGGCAAGGACATCGTCCGAGCCGTCGCGTTCGGCGGTCAGCCGGTCATTGTGCGGCCGGAGGCAATCGCCGGAACGCTTGATGATCGCCTTTAGATCCGCTGACTTGCCCGGTGTAATGGCGATGGCTTTTGGGCCGGCATCGATGCGCTGGATGCTCAAATCGGCGGCGAGCAGCGCCAGCTTGGCTGTGGCGAGGAGGGCTTCGAGTTCGCTGGGCCGTGCGCCGAAGCGATCCTCCAGCTCATCAGCGAAGTCGTCGATTTCCTCAGGCTTGGTGAATCGCTGCAGGCGGGCATGGAGATTGATGCGTACGACAGCCTCGGGCACATAATCGGCAGGGATCATGCCGGAGACGCCGAGATTAAGCTGGGCCGGCTGCCTTGCCTCGAGCGGCCCGCCCTTTGCAGCGGCCAGGGCGCGCTCCAGTAATTGCTGGTAGAGCCCGGCACCGATCAGATGGACATGGCCGGCCTGGTCCTCGCCCAGCAGATCCCCTGCCCCGCGCAGCTCGAGATCACGCGCCGCGATTTCGAACCCAGCCCCCAGCCGGTCGAACGCCTCAAGCGTCGACAGCCGGATACGCGTGGCTTCGGCAATCTCTTCTTCGGGATCGTTGAAAAGATAGGCGATGCCCTGCGCACGCCCCCGGCCCACGCGGCCGCGCAGTTGATGAAGTTGGGACAGGCCGAACCGGTCTGCCCGCCAGATCAGCATCGTATTGGCGCGCGGCACGTCGAGCCCGCTTTCGACGATGTTGGTGGCGAGGAGCACATCGCCACTGCCGTTGGCGAAGTCGACTAGCGCTGTGTCGATCTGCTTGGGCGGCAAATCGCCATGGGCTATCGCGATGGAAAGCTCGGGCACAATGCGCTTCAGTTCGGCTGCTACCGTGTCGATATCCTCGATGCGAGGCACGACGAAAAAGCTCTGCCCGCCGCGTCGCTGTTCGCGCATCAGGGCTGTGCGGGCGGAAGCGGGGTCATAGGGGGACAGGAACGTCCGGATCGGGCGGCGACGCGCAGGTGGGGTGGCGATAACGCTTAGGTCCTGCAGGCCTACCATGGCCGACTGCAGGGTACGCGGTATCGGCGTGGCGCTCATCGAGAGCAGATGCACGCCCTTGGCCATGTCTTCCAATTGCTGCTTGAGCTTAGCGCCGAAGCGCTGCTCCTCGTCAATCACAACGAGCCCGAGCCCGGGGACCTCGACATCATCGGCAGCGATGGCGTGTGTCGCAACCACGATGCGGATACTGCCATTACGCAGGCCGGCCTTGACCGCTTCAGCTTCAGCCGGCGTGTTGAGGCGCGACAAATGGCCGATGGCGATGTCTGTGCCGGCGAAGCGACGCTCGAAACTCTGCAAGTGCTGGCGCGCGAGGACCGTTGTCGGCGCAACGATCGCCACCTGCTTGCCGGATAGGGCGACGGCTGCTGCGGCGCGCAGGGCGATCTCGGTCTTGCCGAAGCCCACATCGCCACAGACGAGCCGGTTCATCGGGCGGCCGGATGCCAGATCGTTGAGCACGGCAGCAATGGCAGCCGCCTGGTCGGGCGTTTCGGGATAGGGGAAGCGCGCGGCAAAACGCTGAAAGGCGGCACGTGGCGGCTCGATAATATCTGCCTTGGCCGTCAAACGTTCGGCGGCTAATTGAGCCAAAGCTTGCGCGGCATGCTCGATTTCGGCACTGACTTGGGCGCGCTTTTTTGCCCAAGCATCAGTGTTGAGGCGGTCGAGCTTTACGGCATCCGCTTCGGCGCCATAGCGCCACAGCTTGCCGAAATCCTGCACAGGCACCATCAGCGTCGCATCGCCATGGTAGCGCAGACTTATGATGTCCTGCTCAACGCCTTCGGTCTCAATGCTGGTCAGATCCTCGAGTACGGCAACGCCATGATCTTCGTGCACGACTACATCGCCCACGCGCAGGTCAAGGCTGGGCAGGAGTGCGGTGCTGTTGGCGTTGGTTCCGGTGCTTGCTCCGAAGACATCGGCGGCAGCGATGATTGTAAGACCCGATTGGCTGTCGGCAAAGCTCCGGTCGATATCCAAGTTGGCGAGCCGCAGTCCGGGTTCCTTCGGCAAGTCCAGCAGCGTCCCGTCGAGTTCTGCGGCGGTGAGCGTGTTGCGCTGCAGGATAGTGCGGAGGCGCCGTTGCTCCTCCGGTGTGCCGCACAGAACGACATGATGCCCAGCGCCCAATTGCTTAGCAGCAAAGGCCGCCGTGGCGCGGCTGGGATTGCGCTCGGTGCTGAAGTCGGGGAGCGGCTCAAGGCCTGTCCGGTCGAGCTTGAACGGCTTATGGGCGGCGATAGCCCCGGCCCATTCGTCCCCGTCCAGGTACAACTGCGACGGAGAGGTGGGTTGGATGTCCTCGCCAAGACTTTGGGCCGTCGCATAAGCGTCGGCGATCTGTTCGTCGAGAACAGTGATGCGCTCGGGCACCTCGGGGTCGAGCAGCAGCTTGGCTTTTGGGAGATAGTCAAAGAGCGTTTGCAGCGGACCACAATGGGCTGCCAGATGGTGCTCCATGCCAGGACGGCGCTGTTCAGGCGCCATGATTAATTCGGATGCGGGGCGCAGGACTAGACCGCTCTGTTCAGCACTGGAGCGCTGCGTGCCAGGATCGAAGCTCGTGATCGACTGGACGATGCCATCTTCGTCGGTGATGCGCACAGGGCTATGTCCATCGGCGGGAAAGATGTCGACCACATTGCCCAGCAGCGCAATTTCTCCGGGCTCGTCCACGCGCTCATCCACCACATAGCCGGTGCGCTCCGCAAAGGTTTCAAGGCTTTCGCGCTTGAGCGGCTGGCCAGGTGAAAGCTCGATGACTTGTTCAGCGATACTTTGAGCGGGCGGTACGCGCTGGATCACGGCATCGGGAGAGGTGATCAGCACGCGTTTGGCTTTGGATGGCTCCAGCAAGCGCTGCAAAACAGCTATCCGGCAGCCCATGGCTTCGCGCGACGGCGCGGCCCGGTCATAAGGCAGGCAGTCCCAAGCTGGAAAGTGCAACACCTCGAGATGTGGCGCGAGAGACTGCAAGGCTCGAGCGGTAGCTTCGGCGCGGCGGTCGCTCGCCGCAACATAAATAAGATTGCTTCGTGCTCCCTTGAGCAATTGCGCGAGACGCCAGGCCATTGCGGAAGCAGGCGGCGCCTTGCCAGCCGAAACTATGCCGGCCGGAGCTTGGGAGTTCATGAGGTCAGGTCCCAATCGGATTGTGGCGTTGCGCTAGAGCCGCTACCCGCCATTCGAAAAGTTGATCACTGATGCGGTTCACCTCAGCGTTCGAAAGAATGGCGGGTTAGCCTATGTTACCAATCTAGCGATCGGTCACCTTGGTATAGAGCCGCACCATGTTCATGGGCTGGCCACTATGCTGCCAGTAAACACGGGCAGCCAAATCGCGCCTGCTGCCGCTGCGGATCAGTTTAAGGCCCAGGGCTTCCCGGGCTGCGTCTTCAGGCGTGCGGGCGCCTTCGACGATTAGGTCTTCAGGATTTTCTGGATCGGCGCGCAAATCCACTACTCGATAGGCCAGGGTCATAGTTACCAGATCGTTGGTCGTGTTGCTCTGCACTAAGCCAAATGTCGCCCGGCCTTAACAGTTGCAGGCGAAATTCTGGCGTGACCGACATTTAGCCGGCCGGAACCCAATGGATGGAGCATGGTTAACCCGGTCCAACCAAGGAGCGCGACATGACCAAGACAGATCGCCAGCAAGAACAGCTCAAGCATGTGAGCGGTGGTGGACAGACCCCTGGCACCACTTGGGGCACTACGCCCGGTGAAGCGACCAACAGCGCGGGCAAGAAGAATACCGTGCCCCACACTCAGCGCGGCAATGAAGAACCGGGCGCCGATGCGGACAACAAAACCCGCATTGAGAACGACGATTAAGCAAAGGTCCGCGGCCGGGGCGCTAGATGACGTCACCGGCCGCGATCGTCGGGCAACATGCCGACACGATGCGGTAGGACAACTTGCCGCCCTTCCGGCCGGTATAAAGGACCAGCGCCATCATAAAGGTCCGAGCGTCCTTGATGGCGCGGATCCGGGCATTGCCGAAGAAGTCCGCGAACCCGGCAATGGCTGCCATGGCCGCAGTAACGATAGCGTCGAGCAGCGCCCAAAAGGCTGCCGAGGCCCAGAACGGATCATTGGTCATCCAATAGGCCATCTCTGCGGCGAAGGTTCCAAACAGTAGTCTAATGGACAGGGGAACCAGCATGCGTTGGAGCGGATGTCCGCCAATTTGGCGGTGGTGGAAAGTCCTTTAAGATCGGTATCGCCCATTTATGGATTTTCTTGATCTGACAAGAGCATAGACCAGGGCAGCACCAGCGCCAGCAACGGCAAGCTTGCGGACAAAGCCGGGAAGGTTGTGCTGGAGTTCCGAGCGGACACCCATTTCGGCTGGGATGTTGGGAACATGACCGCGCGCCAGATCCTGGCCAATGCCTTCCACGACATTGATGCGGTCAGCCAGGAGCAGGAGCAGCCAGTGGCTCCATTTGCCTTCGCTGCTCTTGAATGCCCGGCGTCGGATCGAGCCGCTGAGTCCGCTTGGCGGTGTCGAGGTGCCATAGACGGCGGTGCGCCGGTTGTGCTCGGTGGAGCGGAGGACTTCAACCGTTTCGGGCTGCAGCGTCGGGCGGGTCCAATCAAGCCCATTGCCGGGCCTTGCGCTTTCGCGCATCGGATAGGTCGGATCATTTCGCGGATCGGCATCGACGCCCCAGCCGGGCACAAGGCTCGGATCGATCCGGCGTTGCGGAGCTATTCCGTCAGGCGTGCTTGATGTTGGAAGGATAGAGGACCGGCTTGATGCAGTTATCAAGTTTTGCGGAGAAGATGTGGTAGGCATCAGAGACCTCCTCGAGGGGCACTTTGTGGGTGATCAACGCCTTGGGATTGAGGTGCCCAGCTTCAATGTGTTCGATGAGGCGCGGCAGTAGGCGTTTGACCGAAGCCTGATTGGCCCGGATGGTGATACCCTTGTTGACGACATTGCCGATCGGGACGAGGTTGCCGGTTGGGCCATAAACACCCACAATCGAAACGATGCCGCCCTTTTTGACAGAATTGATCGCCCAGTGGAGCGCCGTAGCGGCGCCAGCTTCGAGCTTGAGCTTGGTGCCCAGGATCGTATGCAGCGCACTGCCGGCAGCATCCCCGCCCACCGCGTCAATGCAAACATCGGCGCCGAGGGAATCGGTGGTTTTCTTTAGGAAATAGACCGGGTCTTCCAGCGAGCGGAAATTGTAGACCTCGGCCGGGCAATATTGACGGGCAAAGTCCAGCCGGTACTCCAGATGGTCGATCACGATCACCCTTCCGGCGCCGAATAGCCAGGCGCAACGCGCAGCCATGATGCCGACGGGTCCGGCGCCGAAAACAACCACAGTGTCGCCCCGGCGGATGCCACCCATTTCGGCGGCCTGATATCCGGTTGGAACGACGTCGGTCAAAAGCACCGCATCATCAAGGTCCATTCCCACGGGGATCTTGCATGGTCCCACATCGGCATAGGGCACTCGGACATATTCAGCTTGTCCGCCGTCATAGCCGCCCGCGGTATGGGAATAGCCATAGATACCGCCGACGGCGGTTGCCTGGCTATTGCTCTCGTGGCAGTTGCCGAACAGGCCCTGCTGGCAGAAATGGCATCTGCCGCAAGCGATATTGAAGGGCACAAGGACATGGTCGCCGACGGCAAGATTGCGCACTTCGGGGCCTATTTCCTCGACAATGCCGGTGAACTCGTGCCCGAAGGTCATGCCGATGCGTGTGTCGGGCACCATGCCATGATAAAGGTGCAGATCGGAGCCGCAGATGCAGGACCTGGTGACGCGGACGATCGCATCCTCCGGGTGCTGAATAGTAGGCATCGGCTTTTGGTCTGCCCGCACCCTGTAGGGACCGCGATAATCCATTGCCAGCATGATCGGTTCTCCCTTGATCGAAAAGCGAATGTTGCTTGGCTTGCTAGGTTCCCCGGCTCTGCAACCCACTTAACCTGGGCGAAGACAGCTTAGCTGCGCGTACCGGTGGGGCGGCTGGCTGCGCCGCCAGTGCCAATGCTGCCCACCAAAGATGCGCCACCAACCGGTGCGATGCCACCAGGATGCAGATTGGTGGAAATGCCGCCGGAGCCTGGCGCGGCCGGGGTATCGCCGCCGTTCTGTTCGGCCATGAGTTGAGCTACGGCGTCCATGTAGTTCTGAAATTCGCGCCCTTCGGGGCGTCCTTCCTGTTCCCACAGCCGGTAGGCGCGCTGCTTGACGTCTTCTTCGTTCAGATCTGGCATCGGTGCTCTCATTGGTTTGGATCGGCTTGTCGGGCCAATCCAGCAACCAAGGCGTCGTTCCTCAGCCGCCCAGATGGCTGTCACAAGTTAGCCGGCTCCTTCTGGCGTTAAGCTTCGCTTGCTGGACCCTGTAGACCAGGCGGCGGTACTGCGTCTTCGGCGTCAGGATCACGCCCTTGGAGCCGGTCCAGCCAGCGCATTACCGGCGTAACGGAGAGGCCATGAATGACGATGGACAGCACAACGACTAGCGACAAGATGGTCCAGAGCTGCTCGGTTTCAGCGAACTCACCATGGTTGAGACCATAGGCGAGGTAATAAAACGAGCCAACGCCGCGGATGCCGAAAAAGGCAATGGTGAGTTTTTCACTGATAGACGCCTTGAAGCCGAACATGGAAATTAGCCCGGTAATAGGCCGCACAATGGTCAAGATCAGCACGGCCGCTATGATCTCGGTCCAGCCTACATCGTTGAGTAGCCCGGATGCCAATGCGCCGCCGAACATCAGCAGGAGCACCATCATCAGGATGCGCTCCACCTGTTCGGTGATGTCGTGCATTTCACGCTGGAAGTCATGGTCGCGGTGCGCTTGGCGCAGGGTCATCGCGGTGATGAACACGGCGAAAAACCCGTAGCAGTTAAGGAGTTCAGAGACGCCATAGGACACGAACGTCGCAGCAATTGCTATCAGCCCGTCGCCAGTTTTGGCGAGGGAATCACCGGGAACCTTGAACGTCAGCCAGCCAAAGAGCCGTCCGATCAACCAGCCGCAGCCGACGCCTCCAATGATTTCCCAAAGGACATGATAGCTGAACCACTCGACGAACCATGGCTCACCGGTAGTCGAGGCCAAACTTAGCACGATAGCTAGATGGACGAATGGGAAAGCCAGGCCGTCGTTGAGCCCAGCCTCCGAGGTTAGGGCAAAGCGGACCTCGTCCTCGCCCCCAGATTTGGGTGGGCCGACTTGCACATCGGCAGCCAGGACGGGATCGGTTGGCGACAGGCTCGCCGCCAGAAGCAGCGCCGCGGTCCAGCTAAGGCCAAGTACGCCGACGCCCACTCCCGTAATCGCCAATATGCCCAGGGGCATGGTGATCAGCAGCAAGCGCCAGGTGATGCCCCACTGCGCCAAACTGAAGTTGCGGTCGATCTTGAGACCGGCCCCCATCAGGGCAACAATGACGACAAGCTCGGTTAGGCGCTCGGTGATGTAGGGGTGATCTGCGGGCGAGACTTGGCCGCCGATGAGCGGCAGATTAAAGACGATTGCGCCGATGGCGAGACAAATGATCGGCAAGGACAGCGGCAAGCGCTTGAGCGCTAGCGGTAGCCAGGCGACGAGCGCGATCAGCAGCCCCCCCCCGGTCATCACTATAATGTAGGGGTCAGGCTCCCAGTTCATCGTGTGTCGTTCACTTTACATCCTCATGCTTGCCTGTGCACAACGCATGAGTGAAGCTTCGGTAACAAACTAGACGAAAGCAGCCTCAAGCGTGCCCGTGCCGCGCCACAGGAGGGCACATTTGTGCCGGGCCGAGCTGCCTTTGAGGATCAGGTCGAACTGATCGGGCACGGAGGTCGGCAGGGAAATGGTGATTTCCGCTCCGTTCTCCCACAGGCTGCGGATAGTGCAGTCATAAGTAGAGTTGCCATCATTGAAAATGATCTTGGCTGCCTTAAGCACGCGGCGGCGGTTGAGCTTTTCGGGTGCATCGGGTTCAGGCGCAATGCAAGTGCGGTTGCGGCCCGAGCGCTTGGCCTCGTAGAGCGCCTGATCGGCACGATGAAGGAGGCTATCAATATCATCGCCCGGCACCGCTGCCGTAACGCCGAACGAGGCAGCCGCCGAAATGGGCGGGACGCTGCCGGTAAAATGCAGCGCCTTGATCAACTGACGCAGCTTTTCGGCGACGTTAAGAGCGGTGACCTTGTCGGTTTGCGGCAGCAGGATAGCGAATTCTTCGCCGCCTAGGCGCGCAACAATATCGCTTTGGCGCAGGTGATTCTTGCAGGCATTGACGATGCCAATCAGCACCTTGTCGCCCGCAGCGTGGCCATATTGATCATTGATGGATTTGAAGTGATCGACGTCAAGCGTAATGCAGCTCAGTGGCAACGCATGGCGCTGAGCGAGCAGCATGTGTTTCGCCGCTTCTTCCTTGAAGGCACGCCGGCTGGCGGCGCCGGTTAGGGTATCGGTCGCTGTCTGGAGGCGCAGTTCGAGTTCGCGCACGACCAGACCGGCCAGATGCATGAGAATGGCGGTTTCCCGTTCGCCGAAATCATGCACTTTGTTGTCGATGGCGCAGATAGTCCCGATCACCTGACCGGTGCCGGTCAGGATTGGCGCGCCAGCATAGAAACGGATACGCGGTCCATCGGTCACATGCGGATTGTCATAGAAGCGTGGGTCTTTAGTCGCGTCGGGCACGATCACGGGACGGCTCAATTGCAGGGTGTATTTGCAAAACGTGCTATCAAGCGAGGCTTCGCTGGTGGGCAGGCCCGCGACGGACTTGTACCATTGCCGGTGCCCGTCGATCATCGAGACAATACCGATCTCCACGCCGAACACCAGCTTGATCAGATCGGTGATACGCTCGAACGGCATTTCTGCGGGCGTGTCGAGGATGTCCATTTCCCATAGGGCAGACAAGCGATCGGCGTCGCTGCTGACCTGCTCAATGGTGCGTAGCTCAACTGCCATGGCATGCCTCCTCTTTCGGAAGGACGCTAGGGCGCGAAGGGCTAATAGATAGCTAATGGCACAGGAGCATTGCTAGCTCTTTGTTCACGACTCCTGAATGGGTGAACAGTTTAATAAGGTAAGCCGGGAACATTCAGCTCGTGGCGAGAATTGGCGCCGGCAACACGGTTGGAAGTGCAAATGGAGCATACAGTGATCCCCCACGCGTTCATGGCATTATCGACTATATCGTTGGCGCACTGCTGATCCTGGCACCGTTCATCCTCGGCTTTGCCGACGGCACGGCAGCCCAGTGGGTGCCGATTATCTTGGGCGCCGGTGCCCTGCTCTATAGCTTGCTGACGGATTATGAATTGGGCGTGGCGCGAGTCATTCCCATGCCGGTGCATCTTGGGCTCGATAACGCCAGCGGACTGCTGCTTGCTGCATCGCCTTGGCTGTTCGGCTTTGCCCATCGCATCTGGTGGCCGCATGTGCTCGTCGGAGTCTCAGAGATCGTCATCCCGCTCCTGACCCAGCGTCACGCCCGGGCAACGCGCTAGGCGAGAGTTGATGACCCAGGTTTAGCCTGGGGAACAAAGGGCTGCACCAGCCGATTTTCTGAAGCATGGAGGAGATCATGCCTCAGAACGACGCCTTATTTGGCGATCCGGACTTCGAGCAGACCGTGCGGGAAAAAGCTTATAAGCTCTGGGAGCGGGACGGCCGGCCAGAAGGTGGTGAAAAGCACTATTGGTACCTTGCCCTTACCAAGTGTATGCGGCAACGCGAGGAAGACGAACAGGCCGAGCGCGGATTGATTGATCCGATGTAGCGCCCCCTAAAAATGCCGTCGGCGGCTTCCTATATTTCAACCAACCAGTTTTTTCAGGGATTATGCCCATGTTTGCCTCCCGGGGCTTTCGCCTTGCCAGTTTATTTGCCTGCGCCCTCATGGCCATGACCATGGTCAGCGTGGACCAGGCCGAGGCCCGCCGCGGCGGCAGCTTTGGTAGCCGGGGGACGCGCACGTTTCAGACGGCGCCTGCTACCCCAACTTCGCCTAATGTAACGGCTCCCGTGCAGCGCAGCACGACGCCTGCCCAGCAGCCCAATGCCAGCGCGCGCGCCAATACAGCCACGACGCAGAACTCGTTCTTCAATGGGTTTGGCGGATCGCTGATGCGCGGCCTGTTCCTGGGTGGCTTACTTGGCCTGTTGTTTGGCGGCGGCTTGGGTGGGTTTGCCGGGTTCCTCGGCTTGATTGTACAGCTGCTGCTCCTGTTCTTCGTTATCCGGCTGGTGATGGGCTTTATGGCGCGCCGCTCCAGTGCGGCAACGGCGGGTGGACCTGCGGTGAACCCTGGCAACTATGGGTATACACGGGAAACCACGGCCCCGCGTGCCGCGCAGAGCAGCGGCTATGGCAGCCCCAACCGCACGCACAATCCCGATGAGATACGCACCACCCAGAAGGACCTCGACCAGTTCGAGCGGATGCTGCGCGAGGTTCAAGCTGCCTATGGCCGGGAAGATTACGAGGGCCTGCGCAAGCTGACAACGCCTGAAATGATGTCGTACCTTTCCGAGGAACTTGGGCAGAATGCGTCGCGGGGTCTTAAAAATGAGGTGTCCGATGTCACGCTCCTCCAAGGCGACATCAGCGAGAGCTGGCGCGAGGGCACCAAGGATTATGCGACGGCCGCTATGCGCTACTCGTCCATTGATGTAACGCGCGAGCGTGGCAGCGGCGCTGTGGTGAGCGGCGACCCGGCTGAGCCGAGCGAGGCTACCGAGCTTTGGACGTTCGTGCGCGAGCGCGGCGGAGACTGGAAACTTTCGGCAATTCAGAAAGTCTGAGCGGCTAAATGGTGCGGGACTCTTCGGGGTCCCGCGTCGATGACTGGGCATTGCGGGTGAAGGCGGTGAAATCCCGGAACACTGGGGCAGCCCAGCGCAGCAGCGGCGACAGCGCACCGATCAGCAAGGCGTGGCCGCCGCGCCGGTAAAGCTTAACTTTGACCGGACCCGATTCCTGCCATTGCAACGCCAATTGTTCGGTTTTCGTCGCCGGCACCAGACGGTCGTTTTCCGCTGCGATCAATAGCGCTGGCGGCAGGTGCGCTGCTTGGGGTTTGTTCATGGGCAAATAGGGCCCAGCGATGCCGATCACGCCCTTGATGTCCGCAGTTTCGGGCAGAGCGTCCGGATTTGCAGCGAGGGTCACCGCGATATAGGCGCCGACCGAATGCCCTGCCAGGAACAGCGTCTGATTGGGGAAATGCTGGGAAGTCCAGGCAATCGCATCGGTCGCGTCCTGCATGATTTCTTCGAGCGAGGCTTCTGGGTGCAACCGGTAATCTGGGATAATTACGCGAAAGCCGCGCAGTGCCAAGGCGGCGCCGACGAAGCGATAGGTCATTCGCGACCCGCTGGTCCAGCCGCCACCGTAGAAGAAGACGATGGTCTGCGTTCTGCTGGATGAAAAGAGCGGCTCATAAAGGTCGAGCCCATGGCGGGTATGAGGACCGTAGGGAATGCTGAAGCGGCGCTTAACCGGCGTCAAATACGCAGTGGCATTAAGGACCTTGGCAGACCAGCCAATGGCGCTCGATAGCAAGGCTTGCCGGTCAAGCATGGCAAACTCCCTTGCTCACCGGAAGGCAAGCCAAACGCATCTGAAACGCCGCTGCTGGGGCGTAGTCTTTGAGAAGCCAATAGCCCATAAGGCCAGGCCAATTTGTCGTCTTGGTCAAATCATCAGCGTCCATGGGCGCGCGATCGTTCTTGCGCCGCTAACGGTGCGGACTCCGGGCGGTTCCGGCATTCCTTGATGGTCTATCGCGGAGAGACGCGCAGGCGAACGCCGGTATCGGGCCGTACCGTCATGGACATGATAGGGGTCGGCAACGGGCCGGGACCCGGCGCGAACCGGAAGCGCGCGAGCAGCGTAGCGAGAATAATCTGTGCCTGCATCATGGCAAAGTTTGCCCCTACGCACACGCGCGGCCCGGCGCCGAACGGCAGATAGGTATAGCGATCGCGTTCTTTGGCCTGTTCGGGCGCAAACCGGTGAGGATTGAATGCGTTGGGTTGTTCCCAAAGCAGCTCGTGCCGGTGCAGCGCGTATAGCGGCAGGAACACCACGTCATTAGCGGCAATGCTGCGGCCAGCTAATGTGTCGGCGGCACGAACCTCGCGCGCCAGCATGCCGACGGGTGGATAAAGCCGCATAGATTCTTCCAGGATCTGCCGGACGAGGGGCATTGCTTCAAGGTGCTGCGCACCAGCGGGCTCGCTTCCCAAGGCGGTGCTGGCTTCGGCATAGGCTTCTTCTTGAATTTCGGGCGAGAGCGCCAGCAATTGCAGAGCCCAGGCTAGGGCCAGGGCAGTCGTTTCGTGTCCTGCGACGATGAAGAACTGCATGTTGTGCAGCACATCTTGCGCCGTCATGGTGCGGCCGGTTTCGCTATCCTTGGCCTTGAGCATGAAATCGAGGAGATCGTCGGCCTTGCCCGTCCCTTGCTTGCGCCGAGCGTCAATCGCCTTGGCAACCATATCGTGCATGGTGCGCACGGCGCCCAGACCCAGCAGCTCGCCAGGTCTAGGTATCCAATGAGGCACGCGAAGGAAGTCGAGAATCGAGGCTTTCCCCGCTGTTTCGAAGTAACGCAGGATAGCTTCGGCATAGACGGCAGAATCGAAGTGCTCCCGGCCCGAGAGCGCAACTTCACATATAACATCGAACGTGGCGGTCAGCATCTCCCCGACCATCTCCGCCTCTGTGCCCGCTTCGGTCAGGCGCTCGGCGGCGCGTTCGGCGGTTGCGGTCATCACCGGCGCGAGGGCTACCACGTTGCGCTGGGCGAAGACCGGGGCGACGGATCGGCGCTGCCAGCGCCAGGCCGGGCCTTCCGAGGTGAAGAGGCTGTTACCCACTGCCGGGCGCAGCATGCGCAACATGACTTCAGACTTGGGGTAATTGTCAGCATTGTCGAGGAAGATGCGGCGCAAGGCGCCTGGGTCCTGCACCATGTGCCAGCGCGCACCCATGCGGCCCGAAACGATCGGCTGGGTATAGGCGATCGCCGGAATGATCTCGAGAACATTGCGGCGTGCTGCTTGAACCGACTCCAGGATCGTTAGCACTTTGCGCTGTGGCTCGATATGGGGCGGAAGCGTTACTGGCATAGTCATTGGGGTATCTCTTAAGGCAATCAGAGGGACAGACTAGGCTGCCCATGGCTGCCCGCTGAAGCCACAACAACGTGACAGCGCTCCGTGCGGTTCTGCTTCTTAGGATAAGCGAGGCGTTTCGCCGCGAAACAGCGTGCCGTGCTCGCGCATCAGCGCGACGATCCGGTCGGTTATGGTGCGCACCGGAGCCTCGTGGCGCTCCTCATGGTGGCTGACCAGCCATTGATCGGTACTGAGTTCCGGTATGGGCGGCGCAACCCGGACCAGCTTGGGATCGCTGTCGCCCACAAAACACGGAAAAACTGACATTCCCGCTCCGTTGGCGACCAGTTCACGCACGCTCACGGCATCATTGCCGCGCACGGCGATGCGGTCACCATGGCGCGCCTCCAGCCAGCGCGCAGAATTGGTCTGGCTGCCCTCTCCTGCAAGGCCAACGAAATAGCCAGCCTTGATACCGTTCACCAGGTTCAGTCCCGAATAGATCGCGTAAGCGACCGAACCGACCAGCCGCCCTGCCAGCCATTGCTCAGTCGGTCGCTGGTTACGGATGCCTAGATCGGCATGGCGGCGGCCGATATCCACCTTCTGATTGGCAGTAACCAATTCGAGCCCGAACCGATCCTCGACGCTCCAAAGAGCGCCGATATGCCTGCTGAGGAACGCGGAGGTCCATGGCCCTGCCGACAAGCGCACTACGCGATCGCCAATGCTGCCCTCCTGCCAGTGCTTGAGCGCCAGCATCGCCGCATCGACATCCTCCGCCCGCTTGAGCAGGCTCTCGCGCGCTTCGGTCAGCCGGTATCCAGTCTGTCTGCGCTGGAACAGCGGCTTACCCATACGCTTTTCCAGCGCGGTGATACGGCGGCCGAGCGTTGCGGCGCTGAGCCCGGTGGTTCGCGTCGCGGCACTTAGGCCGCCCAGCCGTGCCACGCTGAGGAACAGGCGCACATCGTCCCAATCAAATCCATTTTTCATTTCTGCAAAGTTCCTTGCGTTCGTGACCGTAGCGAAAGCTGCGTCCAAGGCGCAAGTATTTGTCCAGGGAACAAGGGCAAGGGCCTAGTTTCAAACCATCATACAAATTGCCGCTCGTCGCGCCTGCTACGTGGGCATGCGCTATTTTGCAGAAATGGAGAACACATCATGTTCCAACCACTCACCCGCAAATTTTTTGACTGGCGCTTGCGCCGGATGATCGCCTGTTGGCCGATATGGGGGCGCAACGGGATGACATTGATCGCTTTGTCCAGGGCAAGTGGGATAACTAGGAGGAGAGATCAGATGCAAACCAATGTTTTGGGCAGTTTCGGACCCGTCAGCCGGCTAACGCTGGGCGGCGGCGGTATAGGCCAGGTCTGGGGACCGACTTCGGAACACGACGCCGTCGCGACGCTGCGCCGGGCTGTTGATGCCGGCATTACCTTGCTCGACGCGGCGCCGGGCTACAAGATCTGCGAAGCCATGATTGGCCGCGCCTTTGAGGGTCAACTGCCTCAAGGGGTGCGCGCCACCACCAAATATCCGCTCGGCACCGTTCTGGATGCGGAGGTGTATCCAAAGCTGCGGGCATCGCTCGAACAAAGTCTTCAAGCCATGCGACTCGAGCGGATCGACATGTTCCTGCTCCACAGTGAAATTCGGCCGGACGATTTCGAGTATCCGCCCGGCCAGCCGCCCAAGGACGAGCGCTCCACCAAGCTCAGCCTTTATCGCAGCGCCGTCGTGCCCGCCTTCGAGCGCCTTAAAAGCGAAGGGATGATCGGCGCCTGGGGCATCACCGGGATCAACCATGCCGCGGCCACCATCGAGGCGCTTGCAGACGGCCCGCGCCCAGCAGCGGTGCAGGCCATTGCCAATCTGATAGACAGCCCCGGCGAGATGAACGGCACCGGACTTGCGCCGCGCCCGCGTGACGTGATCGCAGCAGCCAAGTCCGCCGGCGTTGGCGTCATGGGTGTGCGGGCGGTACAAGCGGGTGCGTTAACGGCCGCACTCGACCGGCCAGAAAACTCGCCCACATCGGCCGATTTCCAGCGCGCCGAACCCTATCGTGCGCTCTGCCAGAAGTGGGGCGAGGACCCGGCGATCACCGCCCACCGCTACGCCCTGGGCATTGACGGCGTCGATACGCTAGTCCTGGGCGTCAAAAATGTCACCGAGCTTGAGCAAGCACTAGAGGCCGAGCGCCGGGGACCGCTGGACGGCGAACAGCTTGCCGCCATAGAAGCGCTCGGCTTGCGGTGAAAAAGCACCAGGCTTGCGGCAGGCAACCTGCTGCGGGCCTAGCCAAACAAGGCACCTGCCAATGTCTTGAGGTGCACTGGCTTTTCACAGTGCTTCACAGCGCTGAAGCGGGGCGGGATCATCGCGGGCTCATAGCCAGTGAGGAACACGAAAGGGATGTCGCGACTCATGAGGGCATCGGCCAGCGGAAAGGCCATTTCGCCCTGCAGATTGATGTCGAGAATTGCGCCGTCCAGATGCTTGGTGCTGCCAAGGAGTTTCATAGCCTGCCCTAGATTGGGCACTGGGCCGATGACTTCAGTACCCGCCTGTTCGAGTTCGCGCAGTAGGTCTTCGACGATGAAGTAATCGTCTTCCACAACAAGCAGCCGGCGTCCCTTCAATGGCGCGAGCATCTCATTCATTGGGTGCGGTCCTCATGAGCGGCGTCGGAATGGAAAGTCGGGCCAGGTAACGCCATATCAGCCGGCAGACAGAACAGCAAAATTCCCCAGCCAAGGCTGAAGTTGCACTAAGTCTCCATATTTACACAATTATTTTCACACAGCGTGCGGCCAATCCTACCGCCGCCGCCCTTTCCAGCGGTTTCGCAGCCTGCTCCAAGTTCGCTCGATCCACTGCAGCATCTTGGTCACAGGCCGCCGCAGGAAGGGTACGTCGATGGCCAGCAGCATCAGGCCTAGTGGCATCATCCATAAGCCAAGCACCGGCAAGATGCTGAAGACCGAGCCAATAACCAAAATAATCCCGACGGGAATGCGAACGAGGCGGTGACTTGGCCTTCGCAACCACGCCAGCCAGCCGGTCGCTACGTCGGGCAGTTTTTCCTCGATCTTGTCGAGTTCGCGTTCAAGCTGTTGCTGGTCTTTGTCCGACATGGCGGTGATCCCAAGAAGCAAAAACAACGTTCGGTGAGCAAGCCTGTTCCGCGCTCGGGCACGCAAGCAAACTGTGCGCAAGGCGCCGACATTTACCACTCGTAAACCGTCCGCTTCGATAGTGCCGCGATCATCGAATCCAAGGAGACATCATGAGCGACACAGGTATTGCCGGCGGACGTATCCGCTCGTTCGTTGAACGCATCGAGCATATCGATGCCGAGATCGCCGAGCTCAACGAGGGCAAGAAGGAAGTCTTCGCCGAAGCCAAAGGCGAGGGCTTCGACATCAAGATCATCAAAGAAATCGTCAAGCTGCGCAAACAGGACGAAAGCGAGCGCGACGAGCACGAAACCCTGCTCGATCTCTACATGAAGGCAATGGACACGGCGCCGGTCGAAGACGAAGCCAAGGCTGCTTGACCATCATCGGCTTGGGTGCGCCCGGCCACCCAAGCCGTTTCGCCTTTAGGAGGCGGCGCGGAGCTTTTCTGGGCCGGTTGTGCGGCCCAAGAGATGCTGGCCCGTTAGCGTGCCGCTCTTGGCGAGGTCCGCCGGAACACCCTCGAACACGATGGTGCCGCCGTCCTGCCCTGCCCTCGGACCCAGATCGATCACCCAATCGGCGCGGGCGATCACATCGAGATTGTGCTCGATGACGATCACGGTAGAGCCGGCATCGACAAGGCGGTCAAACAACCCGATAAGGGTGTCGACGTCATTCATGTGCAGGCCAGTCGTGGGCTCGTCGAGCACGTAGATGTTGCCCTTCTTGCCCAGTTCTGCCGCCAGTTTGAGGCGCTGGCGTTCGCCGCCCGAGAGGGTGGAAAGCGGCTGGCCAAGTGTCAGATAGCCAAGGCCGACGTCGTCGAGTCCCTTGAGGATCTTGGCAATCGCCGCTTCGGTGAAGAAATTCACGGCGTCGCTGACGCTCATCTCATAGACATCACTAATCGAGCAGCCGCGCAGCCGGTGTTCGAGCACTTCTGGCAGGAAGCGCTTGCCTTCGCAGGTCTCGCAGATGGTGACCATAGGGTCGAGATGTGCAAGGTCGGTGTAGATGACGCCAAGGCCGTTGCAGTCCGGGCAAGCGCCCTTGCTGTTTGCCGAAAAGAGCGCCGCATCGACGCTGTTGGCCTTGGCGAATGCCTTGCGGACGTTATCGAGGATGCCGGTATAGGTCGCCGTGTTGGACCGGCGCGAGCCGCGCGCGAGATTCTGGTCAATAATGATGGTGTCGGGATAGGCGTGTGGCAGGCAGCCCTGGATCAGCGAGGATTTGCCCGAGCCAGCGACGCCCGACACCGCCGTCATCACGCCCATTGGGATCATGACCGAAACATCCTTGAGGTTGTTGAGCTTTGCACTAGCAATCTTGAGCTCGCCTATTGGCTGGCGCACTTCCAGCTTGATGGGCTGGTGCTTGTTCATGTGGTTGCCGGTCAGCGTGCCGGATTTCAGCAAGCCGCTGAAATCACCCTCATAGACTACCTCGCCGCCCTTGGAGCCGGCAAATGGCCCCATATCCACCACATGGTCGGCTATGGCGATCATGTCGGGCTTGTGCTCGACGATCAGTACCGTATTGCCCTTGTCACGAAGCTGGCTCATCAGTTCGGCAAGCCGCCCGACATCGTGGGGGTGAAGACCCACGGAGGGCTCGTCAAAGACATAGGTAATGTCGGTAAGCGAGGAGCCGAGATGGCGCACCATCTTGACGCGCTGGGACTCCCCGCCAGATAGGGTCGAACTTTCCCGGTCAAGGCTCAGATAGCCCAGGCCGATGGTCACGAGGTTCTCGAGGCGCGTGGCAAGCGCCTGGAGCATGGGCCCCACTTGTGGCGCATCGATCCGGCGCACCAGTTCAGCCAATTGGCTGACCTGCATGGCCGAAAGTTCGGCAATGTTGTGCCCCTCGACCTTGCTGGCCAACGCCTGTTGGTTGAGGCGAGCGCCATGGCAGGCAGGGCAAAGGGCGCGGGTGAAGATGCGGTCGTATTCTAGACGCACATGAGGCTGGAGCGTTTCAGGGTCCTTGCTGCCCAAGCCCTTTTTGAGCTTGGCGACAACACCCTCATAGGTGAGATTGATCTTGCCGACCTTGACCTTGCGGCCATCATCAAGGTGCAGGAGGTTTTCGCGTTCCTCTGGCGAATAGGTCTTGATGGGCTTGTCCATATCAAACAGGCCGGAGTTCTTGTAGATTTCCCAATACCAGGTGTCGACCGCGTAGTCCTTGGGCAGCAAGGCACCGGCATTGAGCGAGCGCGTTTCATCGATCACCGCCGACATGTCCATGGCAGCGACCTGCCCGATGCCTTCGCAATCGGGGCACATGCCACGCGGATCGTTGTAGGAATAGAGCGACGGGGAAGCGAGGCGCGGTTCGGCAAGACGCGAGAACAGCACGCGCAGCATTTGTGCGGCATCGGTAACGGTTGCGACGGTGGAACGGGAATTGCCGCCCAGGCGCTGCTGGTCGACGATGATGGCAGCCGAGATATTTTCCAACTGGTCGGCGTCGGGCTGGCCATAATGAGGCATGAATTGCTGCACGAAGGCGGGGTAGGTTTCGTTAATCAAGCGCTGGGACTCAGCCGCAATCGTGCCGAATACGAGGGAAGATTTGCCTGAACCTGAGACACCCGTGAACACAGTGATCTGGCGCTTGGGTATGTCGAGCGAAACGTTCTTGAGATTGTTCTCGCGCGCACCGCGGATGATGATCGAGCCATAAAGCGATTGGGTCAAAGCTCCCCCCTGATCTTGACGCCGGCGGACATATTGCCCCGGCCCTGCTGTCATGACGAGTCAGCAGGGCTGATTTCGACACCAACAAGACGGAGTCTAATTGGTTGGCGTGTTGTCGCTCAATTCACTGAGGCCGCAGCGATTGGCTTGCTCTGCCACAGGCGTTTGAGTGACAGGGCAGGCTTTTCAACAAAATGCCATGACAGATGGGCCAAACATATAGCCAGCACCGCGGCTGCGACACTCATGGCAATGGCCATCCAGAGGCTGGTTCCAAAACGGGCAATTAGCGCCTGCTGGATGGGAAAGGAATAGAGATAGATGCCATAGGAAAGGTCCGTGTGCCGCGTGGCTGGGGTGATGAGTGGAATTTGAGTGCCGCCCAGAGTTACCGCAGCATAGGCGAAGGCAATAACCGATGCTGTCTGCCCAAAGGAGGTAGGGGACAGCGAAAAGGCAAGGACCAGCCCCAGGATGGCTAGAGGCCAGCTAAGCACGATCAGGCTGCGGCAGGTGAACGCCAACATGCCAAGCGAAAAACAGAAGCCAAAGCGGATGAGACTGCCAACCATTGAGGCATCGAAGGCATGTGTCTTGTAGGAGATGACTAGCAACAGGCCAAAGATGGTTGCAAGAGCCGCCATGGCCGGGCGCGAGCCAAAGATCTTGAATGCCGGTACAGCCAGAAAGGACAAATAGGCTAGTAATTCATACTTGATGGTCCAGAGCGGGATATTGACCTGGCCAGCCTCCATGCCGAAAGCGAAAGCTCCAGGCAGGTGAGGCTGGGAAAACAGAATCGGCATCAGCAGCGGATAAAGGAGCGTCGCCGGATTGGTGAAGTGCTCGGCAAAGGTCAGGGTGGTGCTGAGCGGGGCGATGACCCAAGCAATGAGGGCTCCGCAAACCAGAAGAGCTGGAAAGATGCGCAAGAGGCGCGCAACGATAAATCCGGCAATATCGGGCTTGAGCCAGAAACTACGGCTCAGCATCAGGCCCGATAGGAAGAAGAACACATTAACCGCTAACTGGCCGAGATCGAAGGCGGTGGCATCAAGGGGTTGGTGGTGGTTGCCGGCTGGAACGATCAGGAAGGCGTGCGAAACAAAAACGGCAGCCGCAGCCAGCAGCCGCACTGCGTTGAAGCTGTTGTTGCGGTCGTGGAGGACGTCTTCAAGCGTTCGGCGTTCCATCAGGCACTCGTCTATTGCGGTTTGATAATAACTCCCGGGAGGGCCCCAGCGACAGCATAGTAGCCGATTTCATCGCTCGCACAGTTAACGGTGCCACGGCAGCACAAGAGGGCTATGCCGAAAGGCGCAGAGGTGTAGGCTGAGCGTCCGCTGCCCATAGGCGCGATTTAGCAAGAAGGTTTTCGAGAATGGCTTTGAATGTACTCTTCATCGGTGGCACGGGGCAGATTTCTTATCCGTGCGTTGAACGCGCCTTGGCGCAAGGGCATAAAGTCAGCGTCTTCAACCGCGGCCTGCGCGAGAACGATCTGCCTGCGGGCGTGACCTCCATAGTGGGTGAGCTCAAGGACATTGCCACGGCCGGGCTCGACAAGGCCAATTACGATGTGGTCTGCCAGTTTATTGCTTTCACACCAGACCAGGTCGCGCGCGACATCGAAGTGTTCTCTGGCCATTGCGGGCAGTATGTTTTTATCTCCTCGGCCTCGGTCTACCAAAAGCCTGCGCAGCATTATGTGATCACCGAGCAGACGCCGGCCATCAACCCCTACTGGCCATATAGCCAGAACAAGATTGCCTGCGAGGAAGTGCTGACCAAGGCAGATGATCTGCCGTGGACTATTGTGCGCCCTAGCCACACGGTGCGGACCGGTTTGCCGGTCATGATTGGGGATGCCGACATCATGGCGCGGCGCATGCTCGATGGCGAAGCGACCATTGTGGCGGGTGATGGGCACACGCCATGGACCTTAACCCGCTCGGTCGATTTTGCCGTGCCATTCGTAGGACTATTCGGCAAGGAACAGGCACTGCGGGATGTATTCCACATCACCTCGGACCGGGCCCATATTTGGGATCACATCCAGGGGGAGATCGGTGCGCAACTGGGTGTCGAGGCGAAGATCGTCCATGTGCCGACTGACACGCTGATCAAGTTCAATCCCGATTGGGTCGGCCCTTTGCTGGGCGATAAATCCTGGACAGCGATTTTCGACAACTCCAAGGTCAAAAGCGTAGCGGGAGACTTTACCTGCGCCGAGGACCTCCCGACGATCCTCGAAGAGCCTATCCGCCACCTCAAGCAACGCTTGGCAAGCAACCGGCCGCCCAAAGGCGAATTCGATATGCTGGTTGATCGCATCTGCGCAGCCCAGGCTGAATTGGGCTAATGCCCGCGCGGTAGTGGCTTAAATCCAGGTCCCGTCCTCGGCTTGGCAGCCGTAGGGCGGGATAGCGCCAGCAAAGTTTATATGAAGCTTGTCGCAACCCCATTTGCGGACTGGGAGGGGCATCCGGCTGTTCAGCTCGGTGCCCACTTCATCATAGGGGCTCTGGGCATTAGTAACGTAACGGTACCATGACCCGCCGAGCACGACCACCAGGGCAACAACGACTGTCAGCAGCAAACTCAGCAGTTTCTTCACTTAGGCACCGTTTATCTCTGGGCAGGAATAGGACGCCCGATTTGTTAGGCAGTAATGTGCTGTAGGTTAAACAACAACTGGCTCTGTGTGCTCATGCCGTTGAGCCTGGGGAAACCTGCAGGAGATCGGCATGACGCAAACGGTTTATCCGCCGCTCGATACACCAAAACCCGTTGCAGATAATCTTTGGGTGGTGGACAGCGGCCCCATGCATGTCGCGGGCATGCCCCTGCCCGTGCGAATGACGGTTATTCGCTTAGGCAATGGCGAGCTGATCCTTCACTCGCCTACGCCTTTCAGCTTCCCCTTGAAGGCCCAACTCGATGATCTGGGCCGGATCGCGCATTTGCTGGCCCCGAATACGGCGCATTGGTCATTCGTAAAGCAATGGCAGGCGCACTATCCCGATGCCACGTGCTGGGCAGTGCCGGGCCTTGGCGACCGGCCGGCAGTCAAGAAGGCCGAACTGCGGATCGACAAAGTTTTTGCGGACGGAGCGCCAAAGGAGTGGAATGAGGAAATCGAGATCATTCTCGTGCGTGGCAAGGCATTGGTGGAAGCCGAACTGTTTCACCGTGCAAGCCGGACACTGGTCTTGACCGATCTCATCGTTAATCTGGAGCCCGATAAACTGCCTCTGCCCATGCGGCTTGGAGCCCGGCTCGTCGGCGCCCTGGCGCCCGAGGGCAAGGCGCCGATCTATGCTCGTGCAGCCATCAAGGCAGGGGGCGAACAGGCGTCCAATGCTGCGTCCCGCCTGCTTGATCTTGCACCGGAGCGGGTAATTTTCGCCCATGGTCACTGGCATGAGCATGAGGGCACAGGGCATCTTGAACGATCGCTGAACTGGCTCCTGCCGCGCTAACACACCGCACTCTTGCGGTTCGTCCACTCATTGCTAGTCTGCTCGTGTGCTGTTGGAGGAAGCTAGCAATGAGTGAACGTTTGGCAGGCAAGATCTGCGTGGTTACGGCAGCTGGGCAAGGTATCGGGCGCGCTATCGCAGAGCAGTTTCTCACCGAAGGTGCTGTGGTCTGGGCGACGGACCTCGATGTGGACAAGCTTGCAGGGCTCGACGGGGCAGAGTGCCGCGCGATCGATGTGCGCTCTACCGCCGCGATCAACCAACTGGCGGCTGATACTGGTCCTATCGATATCCTTGTCAATGCAGCAGGCTTTGTGCATCACGGCTCGGCGCTCGAGTGCAGCGACGAGGAATGGGATTTCTCGTTTGATGTGAACGTAAAATCCATGCACCGCACGGTCCGCGCTTTCTTGCCGGGCATGCTCGAGAGTGGCCGTGGCTCGATTGTCAATATTTCCTCGGGCGCCTCTTCGGTCCGCGGCATTCCCAACCGCCATGTCTATGGCGCGAGCAAGGCTGCAGTGATCGGTTTGACCAAGGCTGTTGCGGCCGACTTCATTAAGCGGGGCATAAGGTGCAACGCCATTTGCCCCGGCACCATCCAGTCGCCGTCGCTGGATGCGCGCATTGCCGACCTTGCCCAGAAAACTGGCCGCAGCGAAGATGCGGTGCGGGCCGACTTCGTTAATCGCCAGCCACTTGGCCGCCTCGGCACAGCCATGGAGATTGCGGCGCTGGCCATTTATCTCGCGAGCGACGAGGCGAGCTACACGACAGGATCGGTATTCATGGCGGACGGTGGCTTTTCACTTTGACGTCTTACAATACAAGAGCCGGTTAAATCGTGTTTGATCCACACAGGGCAATTCAACGTTGCAATTGGATTGATCTCTTCGTGGTTGAACGACAATGCGCTTGGCTTTCTTTAGTCCACCGTTTCAAGGCCATCTGTTTCCTGCGGCCGCCTTGGCCGAGGCGCTGAATCAGCGGGGGCACGAGTGCTTTGCCATCGTTCATCCTCAAACGTCCATTCCGGCAGCCGGCCTGAAGCCGCTTTATCTTGACGCCAGCGGCGCCAAGTGGACGCCGGACGGCTTTATTGATCATTCGCGTTCGCCCGGATTACCGTTTGGGATAGGGCGGCTGGTCAGGGACATGGCCGCGATTACGGACTCGCTGTGCCGGCAAGCGCCGGACATGCTGCGCGAGCATGGCATCGATGGGGTGGTCAGCGACCAGATGGAGCCTGCCGGCGCTCTCGTCGCCGAGCATCTGGGGTTGCCTTATGTTAGTCTTGCTGCCGCCGCGCCGATCAACCGCGAGCCGCTTGTGCCGCTGCCGGTCTTGCCATGGTCGTATGAAGACAGCGAGAAAGCCGTGGGGCGCAACCGGGCAGGCGAGTATATCGCCGACTGGCTGACGCAGCGGCATGACCGGACAATAGAAGAGTGGTCGGCGCGGTTCGCGATCGCGCCCAAGCATAAGCTTGTCGATTGCCTTTCGCCCTTGGCCGATCTGTCCCAGATGACCAAAGGGCTGGACTTCCCCCGCCAGCATCTACCTTCAACATTTCACCCTGTCGGCCGGTTGCGTCCGCCTGCCGTCGACACCGGCACGGAATTGCCGGAGTTTGGCGGTGGACCACTGATCTATGCATCGTTCGGGACGCTGCAGGGGCACCGGCTCGGGTTGTTTAGGAACATTGCCAGGGCCTGCAAGACGCTCGGTGTACGGCTGATCGTGAGCCATTCGGGCGCGCTGACGCCCAAGGAGGCAAGCACAATTGGCGCTGACTGGATCTTTCCCTGGGTGCCTCAGCAGGAGGTGTTGGCGCGCGCGGATGTTGTGATCACCCACGGTGGGCTTAACACGGTGCTTGATAGCCTGGCTGAAGGCCTGCCTATGCTGTGCCTGCCACTCGCTTTCGAGCAGCCAGGCATTGGCGCCCGGCTGGCGCGGAGCGGAGCCGGACTGGTGCTGTCCCCGAAATCTTCGGTCGCGAGCATTGCCGAGGCCTTGAGGCGCTTGGTTGAAGAGCCATCGTTCCGGCAAAAGGCGGGTCAACTCGCGGGGGAGCTGGCTGCCGCGCCCGGCAGCCATGGCGCTGCGGTTATTGTCGAGCGCGCCCTGCAAACACGCCAGCCGGTGGAGCAATCAAGGCTTGCCGAGGCGGCTGAATAGGTCAGTTCCTCGGACGGCGTACCAGCCCCATCACAAGCGAAAGCCCGGCGAGAGCAACCAGCACGGCTGCAGTGCTATTGACGCGCGGAATCTGATAATTCGTCCAGCCACCGCTGACTTTCCAACCTTCATGGATCGGCGCAAAGGCATTGCCTTGTGTCGGTGCGGCCGGCCTGCCACTGAGCTCGACCGTGTTGACTGCGGTGCGCACAATGCCGTCGCTCACCGGGGGCAACACAGCTTTAGCCATGGCTGCAAGGACGCCGACTTTACCGGCATAGACCTCGCGCCGGGGGTGATCAATTAGACCTACAACGGCATTGGCGACAACCGAAGCCGGATAGCGGGGGACGACAGGCTGCGCTTCTTGGCCTGAATAATTCGCCGCCCGCTGATATATGGGCGTGTCGATGGCATAGGGCAATACGCTACACACGTGAATGCCAGGTGCGTTGGCCACTTCCTGACGAACGCTTTCGCTCAGGCCCCGGACGGCTGCCTTGCTTGCGACGTAGGCCGAGGCATAGGGCTGGCCCGTGATGGCCAGCACGGAAGAAACATTGATCAAGGTGCCGGCGCCGACACCGCGAAAGTGCCTGATGGCGACGCGTGTGCCGTTGAAATAGCCGTTGATGTTGGTGTGCAGGACCTGATCGATCACCTCCGATGGAGTGTCTTCGATGCGGCCGAAGTGGATGATGGCTGCACAATTGACCCAGACATCCATGTGGCCGAAATGCTCCAGCGTTCGGGTTCCTATTTCCTCGACAGCTGCGGCGTTGCCGACGTCAACGGCCAGGGTAAGGGCCGTGCCGCCCATGCGGGTGCATTCAAGCGCGGTTTCGTCCAGCGCACTTTGACTTCGGGCGACAAGAACGAGCTTGGCGCCTTCTCTGGCGAGTTGATGGGCGATGGCCCGGCCATTGCCGCTTGAGGCACCGGTAATCACGACGACGAGTTCACTTTTGCCGGTCAATGCTCGTGCTCCATTTGCTGGGTGGGATTTTGCCGGGCCGCGGCGTCGGTGTAGAACATGGCTCGGGAGGCTGCGTGCACAGCATCAAACCCGGACACGCCATGCATGAGATCGATGTCGCCCTGCTGCTGGTGCCGAATGCCATGCGACATGATGCGAAGACGGGGATCGCCCGCCTGTCTCATCGCTTCATCGGCCATGGCGATGGCCCCGCCATGGTGGGTGGACATGAGTTCGATGAAACGGTCGTCGAAGGCTTCTCCCTTGGCGCTTTGCAAGCCGGTAAAGTCGGCAGCCGCAAGCATGCCCGGCATGGCATGGTGCTGTTCACTAGTCGGTTCGGGGAGCGCTCCGCCGAACCAGCTTTCCCACCATTTCTCGAAGATGCGGATTTCAGAGGCTTGCGTGGCAACCATCAGCCGGGCAAGTGCGCGCAGATGCGGGTCTGCCGCGCGCTCGCTGGCAAGGCTTGCTAGTTCGACACCTTGGCGGTGGTGGGCCGACATGCTGATCATGTATTGCCGGTCATAAGATTTGTTTGCGCCCAAATGCCCGAGTTCGTTGCCCCGTTCGCCCGCGAAAGCCAGTAGCGCCAATCCCGCTGTCCCGGTCACGGCGAGAGAACCCCATACCCACGCAAAGCGGCGGTGAGGCGATGGCTTAACGCCGGCGATGCGATCTCGCACATAGGGAAAGAGTGGGTAGGTCGACGCGGCGGTCAAATGTACCAGCAAACCCAGCCACCAAGCCTGTTGCAGGGTGAACAGCGCCCACCAGAAGGGCAGTACGGGTACAAGGAAAAACCATTCGATTGCCGAGGTAAAGATCGCCCAGGGCAGAGCGATGCCCAGCAGTGCCCAAGGGCTCAGTTGATGGCTCCAGCGGCTGAGCACGAAAAAGAAGATGATGTCCCATGAGAAGTCGGCGGACTGGTGCACGATCAGGCCTGCCAGAACAGTCCACCAGGTCGGCGCGGTTTGCAGACCAAGATCACGCAGGGCAATGCTGCCGACCACCATCCAATCGACCAACGCGTCACGGCCGAGCCTGCCTGCAGTCAATTGAGCAACGATGGTTGAAAAGCTGCTGCTGAGCAGACCAAGAATGGCGGCGGCCTGCCAGCGCCGGGCTAGCGTCATTGGCGTTGTTGGAGCAGCCGTCATTCTCGGGCGTAGCGCTTATGCATTACGAGGCCAGTGCTGCGCGTGGCTGCCAGCAACTGCTTTGCACCCGCTCGGTGGGTTTTCAGTGTCTTAATTGGCACAGCGCTGCTCCGTCTGGTGTCCTTCCTGACAGGACACTCAGCGGCAATGTTATGCAGGCTTGGTTCGTTCCCTGAGCGAATACGGGCCACGAGCCGCTACAAAAAACTACTCTTGGCTGGCGCCCAACATGTCTTGCAGAACCTCAGCAAGCAGGGAAAGCTCAAAGGGCTTGTTGAGCAGTCTCATGCCAGAGGGCAGATCGGCAGGACGGATGGAAGCGCCTTCGGCATAGCCAGTGATAAACAGAATCTTGAGCCCGGGGCGGCACTGGATGGCATGCTCGGCCAATTGCCGACCGCTCATGCCTGGCAATCCGACATCAGTCATTAACAGGTCAATTCTTACTTCCGACGCCAGGATAGCCAGTCCGGCCGTGCCATCTGCCGCAACAACTGATTTCAGACCGAGATCATCCAGGACAGAGACCACAAGCATTCGAACGGCTGGATCGTCTTCAACGACCAGCACTGTTTTGCTCTGCACACTGAACACTGGCGGCAATGTAGCCGCGGGTGGTTGTTCCGGTTGGCCATTTTGCGCCTGAGGCAGGAACATGCTGACGATGGTGCCCCGTCCTTGTGTGCTCTGAATTTGAACGTCGCCGCCGATCTGCCCCATGAAACCATGGATCATGGATAGGCCCAGGCCAGTGCCCTGTCCCAGTGGCTTGGTGGTAAAAAATGGCTCGAAAGCCTTGGTAATGACATCTGCCGACATGCCAGTCCCGGTGTCGGCAACCGAGACCACGACATAATCGCCGGGCTTAAGGCGCGAGGTGCCACTGCTGAAACTCTGATTGCGGACTACAATCTCGAGGCTCCCGCCTTGAGGCATTGCATCACGGGCATTGATCGCCAGGTTCAGGATGGCGCTTTCGAGTTGCGCGGCATCGGCTTCGACCCAAGAGACATCCGGGTCCACTGTAACCCTGATGTCGATGGCTTCTCCGATGGTGCGGCCGAGCAAGTCGTGCAGTGACCAAACAAGCTTACCAACCTCAACGGGCCGGATGTCCAATGCTTGGCGGCGGCCAAAGGCCAGTAGGCGCTGAGTCAAGGAGGCAGCTCTCCTCGATGAGGTGACGGCCCCTTCGATGAACCGGGTGATGTCATCGAAGCGCCCGGCCGCAATGCGCCTTTGGATGACATCAAGACTGCCAATGATGCCGGCAAGCATGTTGTTGAAGTCATGGGCGATACCGCCAGTTAACTGGCCTATCGCGTCCATCTTTTGCGCCTGCCGCAAGGCTTCTTCGGCCTTGCGCAGCTCTTGTTCGGCGGCGTGTTCCGCAGTGATGTCCCTACCAACAGCATGGACAAGTCCACTGTCCGTGACGCCGCGCCAATCAAACAGGCGGTATGAACCATCCGCCGTACGATAACGGTTTTGGATAGCGATCACTTCAGACGAGGCAGCTTGCCTTGTCACATAAGACGCGGTTCGGTCCCGGTCGTCTGGATGCATGAAGTCAAAGACGGATCGGCCGACCATCTCTTCGGGATCCCAGCCTAGCAGTCGCTTAGCGGATGGGTTTACCGACAGGATTGTGCCGGCCTGATCACGCACCAGCATGAGTTCTTGAGATATCTTCCAGAGCCGGTCATGATCTTTTTGCCGCTCCTCGGCATCAAGAATAGAAGTATGGATATCCGTGATTGCTCCAAGCCAGCCCGTAACCTCACCACTTGAGCTCCTGGTCGGCTCGGCTCGTACGGAATGCCAGATGTAAGCGCCATCGTACCGCCGAAATCGGGCGTTTACCGCCAGCGGCAAACCGGAACTCAAAGAGCTTGTCCAGGCGGTGCGCAGCAACTCCCGGTCTTCAGGGTGGACGGTCCAGTCGTCAATGGTTGAAGGGGAGTCGCTTACAATGCCAATGAAGCCATGCCAGCGGCGGCTGATGTAGTTTACCGTGCCGCTAATATCGGCCGACCAAATAAAGGCCGGGCTGAGTTCGGCTAGTTGACGAAAGCGACTCTCGCTTTCAACTAGTGCCGATTCGTTGTGTTTGCGCGCCGTGATATCCTGTACCAAGGCGTAGAACCCAAGGATGCGGCCGTCCTGATCTTTATGCGGCACGTGGATAATCTGGGTATTTGTAACGCCATCCGGGCGCGGCATGTCAATGTCATAGAGTACCTGCTCACCGGCAAGGGCACGTTCAACAAAGGGGCGCCGGGCGGCGTAAACCTCAGGGGCCATGATGTCACTTAGACGGTAACCGACGATTTGGCCGATTGGCCGATTGAACCAGATCTCATAGGGTTTGTTGACAAACTGGAAGCGCTGTTCCCGGTCCACATAGGAGATGAGGATAGGCAAGGCGTCAGTGATGTCGCGAAGACGCTCCTCGCTTGCCCGGCGCGCCTGCTCTGAACGCCTATCCTCGCTAAGATCACGAAGGTGCGCCGTAAATCTAATCTCGCCATCACCTTGTATGGGCGACAGCGACAATTCTACTGGGAAACTGCAGCCATCATTGCGAAAAGCTTCCAGTTCCAATCTCTTGCCTCGTATCTGAGCCGGCATTCCCCCTAAGACAAGCGCATCAAATTGGTCTGGTTGAGCAAGCCGCCCAGAAAGCTTTGTGCCGAGCAGGGCCTCACCAACAAAGCCGAACTTGGTGAGGGCTGCCGGGTTGTGCTCTTTGATCGTTCCAGCTGCGTCCAAGATCAGGATCGTATCCAAAGAGGCGTCGAAAATGGCGCGTATTTGCGCTTCGCTGCGCCGTAGGGCCTCCTCTGCACGCAACTGCCCGTAAGCAGACCAAGTGCGAGCGGCGACATCGCCTACCAATGCGGTTTCCGCGGCCATCCACGTCCGTGGCGAGGCCGAATGGACATAGAAAATGGCCGCTAGGCTTTCATCCTTGATCAACGGGGCCACAATCAGGGCTTTAGTGCCAATGCTGCGCCATGTTGCGAGGTGCCGAGCCTCTATGCGTGTATCTTGGTCGCATTCGTTGACCACCAGAGTCTCACCACGCCGCAAATAGTCGATGATTATTGGGCCAAATGCGTCAAGAATCCGCGCTTCGCCGGCCAGCGAACCTAAGCTGCCAGCCCAATCGCGCTCTACCCTAACACTTTGGCCGTTATCAATTATGTCGCCAAAGCCGGCGCGTCCCACCTGAAGATGACTGCCCAAGAGTTCGGCGGCCGCGTGGGTCATAGCCTTGGCGCTGTCTGCCTTCCTTAGAGCTTCCTCTAAATTAAGAAGAAACTGCAGCCTTTCCTCGGTAGCTGAGAGTTTTTCAGGCAATGCAGAGATCCTCGACCGCTCAGAATCGCTAGCACGAGTATGCATGGGGCGCGAGCATGCCAAAGCAAATTGCCCGAGAAAACCAAGGCCACAACAAAGCGTCGGTGGACTTTAACGAACGAATTACCACAACGGCAGCTTGGCTGAACTGGACCAAGCTCAGCAAGAGTTCCTTTCATGTCCTGCCGTTAAATTGAGCAGAACACGAGCCTTGAACATGTCCAAACACCAATCCGCTGGCCACAATAGTACCGAGCCTATTGCGCTGGTTTCCATCGGGCTGGCGCTGACGCTGGTGCTCGCCTTTGTAATGGCAGCATTTTGGGCCGTGGACCGGATCGACACGCGTGAATTAGTAGAAGAGCGCCAGAATATCGCTGCAGCGCTGAGTGCCCGTAAAGAGCGCATCGCCATCGAACAGGATAGTTCTGCGATCTGGGACGACGCCGTGCTTAATTTACGTGCGGATAACCAGCCTTGGATCGCTGAGAATCTTATCGATTGGATGAGCGAGTATCATCTGCATGACCGGGTCTATGCCATTGCGCCAGATGGACAAATCGTGCGTGCTGCAGAGTTGGGAACGCAAGCTGACAGCGTGTTGGACACGCGCGATCGCGGACCGGTTGAAGCCCTTGCGCAATCCTTAAGACAGCAGATTGTCGAAATTTCAGGCGATAGCGAAAGCTCAACGACTGCCATAACTGGTCTTGGTTTAACTGAAACTGTCCGATTGGCGGATGGGCAGTTAGCTTTCGTCAGCGTCCGGCCGATCGTGCCTACCAGCGAAACGCTGGTGCAGGCGCCGGGAACAGAGTTCCTCCATGCTTCTGTGGTTCTACTTAATGAGCAGATGCTGAACGAAATTGGCGAGCAGTTCGGCCTGCCGGACTTGCGCGTGGGGAGCCCCGATAAGGGGCGCGGCACGTTGCCGGTCTTGAGCACTACAGGAAGGGTGATCGGGTTTGTGGTTTGGTCGCCACGCAAACCCGCTCTGGTGCTTATACAGGAAACCGCACCAGCGATATTGGGCCTACTGCTCCTGGGGGGCACGAGCCTTTTTGGTTTGCTGTTCTGGTTGCGCCGCACGACCAGGGAGCTTGCCGAAAGCCAGGCGCAGATCGAGTTTTTGGCCTTTCACGATCCTCTGACCGGGGTGGCGAACCGGGCCCTATTTGAAGTGCGCCTGCAGGAGGCGCTCGAGTTTGAGTATCTGGCCAAGGCTAAAGTAGCGCTTGTTTGCATCGACCTCGACAAGTTCAAGGAAGTGAACGACACACTTGGCCACAGTGCCGGCGACCAGCTCATCCAGCAAGCCGCACGGCGCCTATCCATGGCCCTCGCTGAAGGCGCGACACTAACGCGGCTTGGTGGGGATGAATTCGCCGTGGTGCAGCCTGGGGTCGTCAGCGATGGGCACACGCGGTTCTTATGCCAAACCCTATTGGACACATTTCAGGACCCGTTCCTGCTTGCAGGGGAATACGTGCAGGTCACGGCAAGCTTAGGGGTGGCAATCGAAGCAGGCGATGCCACTTCAGCGGCGGAAATGATGCGCTGCGCAGATGTTGCGCTTTATGCGGCAAAAGCCGCTGGTCGCAATTGCTTTTACATCTACGACACATCGCTTGATCAATCGCGCCGGGAGAAGCGGACGCTTGAGATTGAGCTACGCAATGCGCTCCTCACCGGTGAGGGACTGTATCTCGTCTATCAGCCGATCTTCGATGCCAATACAGGCACGATCGTCAGCGCCGAAGCTCTGGTGCGTTGGGAGCACAAGCAGCGTGGCTACATGACGCCCGACAAATTCATCGGGGTTGCGGAAGAACAAGGCGTCATCGACCAGCTCGGCATGTGGGTTCTGGAAGAAGCTTGCCGATACGCAGCCAGTTCGCGCCTTTCGGCAATTGCCGTGAACGTATCGCCACTGCAGTTCAACGATCCGGATCTTGCTGATCGCATCTTGTGCGTTCTGGAAAAGCAGAAACTATCGCCGCAGCGACTGGAGCTCGAAATCACCGAGGGCCTCCTGCTGCAGAACCTGCCCAATGTACAGGCGATCTTGAGTAAGCTGCGGGCGCATGGCGTCAGGATTGCGCTGGATGATTTCGGCACGGGCTATTCGTCCATCAGCTATCTTCGCCATCACAGCATCGACAAGCTCAAGGTCGACCGCTCCTTCACCAAGCTGATCGGGCGCGACAAGGTCACCGATGCAATCGTGCGATCTATCGTCGAAATGGCGCAGGCGCTCGGCATGGTGGTGACGGCAGAAGGGGTTGAAGACGATCTGCAGCGGCATGGCGCGGCGAAACTGGGCTGTTCCACGCTGCAAGGATACCTGTTGTCCCGGCCGGTAGCGGGAGAGCATCTTGAAGAAATGCTGGCTTTGCAACATGTCGCGCTGCATGCCACAAAGTTCGGACATGGCTGAGCCTTTGCAATCGAGCCCTGAAGCAACAACCAGCAGAAGCGGAAAGTGCGGCCATGGCGCGTGACACATCCGAGCTACTGCGAGGATTGGGCCGGGCATTCGGTGGCGCCATCGTTTTTTCCCTGCCCATGCTGATGACCATGGAGATGTGGGAACTCGGCTTTGTCATGGATCGGTGGCGACTTGTGCTGCTGCTGGTGTCGAGCCTGCCGATGCTGATGTTCCTGTCGCACTATTCGGGCTTTGAGGCCACTTGGGGCTGGCAGGAAGACGTCCGTGACGTTGCCATTGCCTATTGGATCGGCGTGGCGACTGCACTTTGCGTGCTGGTGCTGTTTGGCGTTGTGAAGTGGGACAACGGGCTGGCTCATAACGCCGGCAAGATCATGCTGCAAGCGGTTCCAGCGGCGCTGGGCGCACTCCTGGCGCGTAGCCAGTTCGGACAGCCTGCCAAAGAGAGCGGACGCGAAGACACCTATTTCGGAGAGCTGGGCCTGATGACTGTTGGGGCCTTGTTCCTCTCCCTAAACGTTGCTCCAACCGAGGAGATGGCTCTGATCTCATACCAAATGGGCCACTGGCAGATGATCCTCCTCGTGGGCTTCACCTTGGTGGTAATGCACGGCTTTGTTTATGCCACGGGGTTTGCCGGGGGTACCGAGCTTGCTCCGGATACACCATGGTGGAGTGCTTTTGCGCGCTTTACGCTGGTCGGCTATGTGCTCTCACTCGCAATGGCTGCGTATCTGCTGTGGTGTTTTGGACAGTTGGATGGGTTGGCGTGGCAGCGTGTGCTGCATGTCACGATCGTGCTTGGCTTGCCATCGGCCGTCGGCGCCGCAGCGGCGCGGTTGATCCTTTAGAGGTGCATCATGGCTCGTGACACTGCATTAGCCAAACAGGCCGCAAAACCAGCACAAACTCTGGAATGGGTGCTGGCTGCCATAGCAGCGATGGTCGTTACTACGATACTTTGCTTCCTGGTACTCGAGGCAGTTACAAAGTCCGGGCACCAGCCTGATCTCCGCTTGCAAGTGGTTGAAGTACGCGAAGTGGACGGGCGATTTTTTGTGGATGTGCTGGTGGACAATCGTGGATACGGTGCTGCTGCCGATGTTGAGGTGCTTGGCGCAACAGGTGCTCAAGGCCAAGCAGTTCGTGCCCTGCTCGACTACGCGCCGCCAGAATCTGGCGAAATCGTAACTTTGGGTTTTGTTGCGCCAGTCCAAGCAAGCGAGCTTGAGCTCCGCGTGGGCGGGTATCGCGAGCCCTAAAGATTTTCCAAACTCAATTTGGTTCAGGACCACTGCCCGGCTGCTCCCATTCGGAGCGGACTTGCATTTAGTTAGACATCGATCTATGTAGTTCGACATCTAACTTCATGGGATGATTGAAATGAACCGTCGAAATTTCCTGCTGGTCGCTGGAGGCGGCATTGTCCTTGCAGCAACAGCGAGTGCTGGCGCCTTTGTGGCAACCCGCACACCCGAAGCGGCCCTGCGCCCATGGTCGCTAGCAGGAACGTCGCTCTACGATGAGCCGCGGCGCCGCGCCTTGTCTTTTGCCGTACTGGCACCCAACCCACATAACAGGCAGCCTTGGCTAGTCGACCTGTCAGTTGCCGACGAACTCACGCTCTATGTCGACACCGACCGTATGTTGGCACACACCGACCCGTTCAACCGTCAAATCACCATCGGTCTGGGGTGCTTTTTGGAGTTGCTGCGCATGGCAGCGGCGGATGATGGCTATCGCGCCGAGATCGAGCCGTTTCCTCAAGGCTCCAATCCGGAACGCCTGGACGAGCGCCCGGTGGCGCACGTGCGTTTCGTCGCAGACGCAAACGTTGCGCCAGATCCCTTGTTCGCCCATGTCTTTGAGCGCCGCTCGCTTAAGGAGCCCTTTGACCTTGCCCGACCAGTGCCGCAGGGGCATCTCGAGGCGATCCGCGCCGTTGCTGCCAATGGTATGCAAGTTGGGGTCAGTGGCACGGCTGATGAAGTGGAGGCCTTGCGCGCCCTGACCATCAAGGCGCTGGAGATCGAGATCGACAATCCGCGCACCTATGGCGAAAGCGTTGATCTATTCCGGCTCGGCAAGGCGGAAATTGAGGCCAACCCCGATGGCATCGACTTCGGCGGACCGCTCTTTGACAGCATAACCGCACTGGGCCTGTTCAGCCGCGAAGCTGCGCGCGACCAGAGCTCTACCATTTTCTCGGAAGGCAAGCGTGTCGTAATCGCCAATGCCAGTAGCGCCATGGCGCATGTCTGGCTAGTCAGCCCTGGCAACAACCGCGCCGAGCAGATTGCCGCGGGACGCGACTGGGTCCGCGTCAACTTGGCTGCGACAGGCCTGGGCGTCGGCATCCATCCACTGAGCCAGGCCTTGCAGGAATTCCCGGAAATGGGCGATGTGTATGCCCAAGTGCACGGCCGGCTGGCACCTAACGGCGGGACTGTTCAGATGTTTGCCAGGCTCGGCTATGCTGCGCCAGCCAGTCCAAGCCCACGCTGGCCCATCGAAGCCAAGATCATTGCAGGATAAACCGTGTCTCTTTCCGAAACCGAACGGCGTGCCATGTTTAGGCTTTTTAACGAGATCGGCATTGTCAGTCAGTTATCGAGTTCGCTGTTCAACCGGCTGATGCCGGATGGTTTGCATCTGTCTCACTTCACGGTGCTCAACCATCTGGTGCGGCTGGGTGACGGAAAAACGCCACTGGACATCGCCTCGGCCATGCAGGTTACCAAGGCTACAATGACACATACGCTTGGCGTGCTAACCGAACGCGGTTTCGTGCGCCTTGCGCCACACGCTACAGATGGCCGGTCCAAACTGGTTTATCTGACCGATGCGGGACGCATTTGCCGTGACACTGCCATCGAGCGGCTATGGCCAACCTTTAATCGCATAGCCGGGGAGTTGGACCTCCAGGAAGCCTTATCCATTCTGCCCCAGATTGAAGCCTTGCGGCGCGTGCTCGATGCGGAGCGGGATGGCCCGTCTGGAGTGACCTAGTACCAGCCCACAGAGCCGTTTGATTCCAAGCAACAGCACGAAGTAAAGCCAGCTCGTTTTACGATCTGTTGTAGGTGCTCACCCGGCTCCACACCATCAACTACAATTCGCGCCTGCGAGCCTTTGCCGTGTGGCATCGGGAGCATGGGGCATTGCTTTCCGGGGTGGCGATAATGTGAGCTTCAATACCAAAGACGGTGCGCACGCGTTCGGCCGTCAGAACGGTTTTGTGTGCACCATTGGCAACGATGCGACCTTGCTTGAGCACGATCATGCGGTCGGCATAGCACGCTGCCTGGTTGAGGTCGTGCAGCACCGTAACGGTCGTCCTGTTCCGCTCCTGATTGAGGCGAGTGACCAGTTCGAGCGTTTCTAGCTGAGGGCCGATGTCAAGGAAGGTCGTCGGCTCGTCGAGCAACCAGCCGGCGAGCAGCTCCAGCAGCGCCTTGCCTCGATATCAAAGTAGCGATATGGAACACGTCCAAATTGGACATCGGCTACCATCATAGCCTCCCAGGCAAGGAAGGGCGTCGAGGAAAGCTTCGTCTCAGCAATATCGAGCACCTTGTCGAACATCTCGATGGCCAGAGCGATGGTCAGTGCGTCCTGCTTGGATGGTGCGGTACGCACAATGCGCCAGAAGATAGGCCCGGTGAAGCCGAGGGTCACATTGATCTTTGCCCACTGAGCGCATCGACATTGCAATCCGGCTGGGAACCAGCTACCGCGCTGATGTCATAGGGACCAAACTGTTCAACACACGATATCGGGTCGTTGCCAGCGCCTCATATGTTGAAGGGCATCCGAACCTCAAAATACCTTCAGATCTAACGACAGCCGGCTGTCTGCTGTTTTCCCTGCCTGAGTTTAGAACGCCTTGGGTATTCCGCTCGCCGTCCGCAGAGTTCGTGGTGCCCGTCTCGGGACATCTCGTAACCTCCAATGCACTGGCGCTCCGCTCGGCGGCCCTTGATGGTTTAGGCCCTGCCTGATTGGCAGACTGGCTCATTGATAACGACATAGAACAAGGCGCGCTGGTCGACTTGTTTCCGCAGTTTGCCGTAATGGCGACGACTTTCAACACAGCGGCCTGGCTGCTGTACCCAGTCGCGATTATCTACCTCGCAAGATAAGAGCGACCATCGACTTTGTACGGGAGAAAAATTCGCATCACCAAAGGTAATCTAGCTGACTGCAGGCAAGTCGGCCGCTGTTCGAGTTGGCAAAGGTGCTTGCCCGCTCTAACGATAAAACGTCGGATGGATGTGCATCCTAGCTTTGGTCCGGACAGTCGCTACAAACCTAGCTCACCAGCTTGTTGGCCTCGAATGACCGGAGTGGGGTCGTGTGTTGCCGTCACGCCGACGGCATTTTTCTGAACCGGCCGAGATTGCAGTGGCTGCGGTTTTTCGCGCATCTGAAGAAGCCAACATAGTCAATGGTGCCAATCTCAGATAGCGGCTTCACCTTTAAGTAGTTCATGAAGGTGCAGGTACCGAGCCATAGTGGCGTCTACAACCATTCCGACTCGCTGTATCTGCTTAAACGATGGCCGTGTACCATCGGCAGCGATCCAACACGCCCTGAACCATTAAGGACTTTATAACGTCTTCTAACTGAGCTTCTATTTTTGCTTGCCGCGCTCTGCGATGTAGTCGGTGACGGCGAAGAATACGCCAGAAAGCACGAAAGTGAAATGTATGCCGACCTTCCAGGCGAGTTCGCTATCCGTGTAGCTCTTGCTGTCAAGGAAAGCCTTTAGCAACTCAACCGCCGAGATGGCAACAATGGCTCCGATCAGTTTGAGCTTAAGGTCAGCAAAGCCAACCTTGCCCATCCAGGCAGGGCGGTCCTCATGATCCTGGGTGTTAATTCTGGAAACGAAACTCTCGTATCCGCTGAAAACGATAATCAGCAGCAAAACGGCAATTAGAGCGGTGTCCACCAAAGTCAGAATTGAGATCACCACTTCGTACTCCGATGTTGTCCAGATGTTCAGCACCAGGTCCAGCAGCTCCTTGAGGAACTTGAACAGCAGCACAACCATTGCCACTAAAAGTCCGAGGAAGAAGGGAGCGAGGATCCATCGGCTTGTAAAGATCAGCGTTTCGACTGCCCGTTCCAAACCTACCATAACTTGACGCACACTGAACCGCCGTTTCAAAGTAGCGCGCTGATGACGCTGAAAGCTGAGTTGATCTGTGTCCAGATCAAATGGTGGTTATCCGTTTAGATTTAAGCTTATCTGCAATCAAGCGGAGAGCTCCATGATACGCGGTTGCGCCGTTCCGTAAGTGGTATCGTCCTGCTAGATGGAACGGCCATTTCCCGCAGAAGGATGTTGGCCGTAAATCAAACCAGCTCGCGTCTTACCAGTTAGGTATCCATGGTAGTCTGCGGCAAAGAGGCCAGTCCAACATGACTGCAGGTGGACAAAAGCTAGTATGCTCAGCCTGACGTCCAGCCACCTGCATCTGAGATGATTTTCAGTCCTAGGCGCCCCCGCCTTGTCGCGAGGCGCTCCGCTACCGCTTGCGCCGAACAAACTCGAACGCTTGTCTGGAGCTCGATCCTCGAACAAGATTTTGCTCAGAGTCGATCAGTTTGGTCGATTAAACCTCGAAAGGCGTCCGCTACCTTCTTACTATTGCTTTCAAATAGAAGGAGGTCGCTATGACGGTCGTATCTAAGAACCCGGAAACTCAAGGTCTGCACGCCGGCTGGCGCTCTGATCCAGCTACTGGCTCGGTAGCGGTCCCGATTTATCAAACCACCTCTTTTGAGTTCGAGAGCAGCGAGCACGCGGCTGACCTTTTTGCTCTTCGCCAGCTGGGAAACATCTACACTCGCCTCGGCAATCCAACCACCGATGTTTTGGAAAAGCGGGTCGCTGCACTTGAAGGCGGTGTCGCAGCACTTGCGGTTGCATCAGGGCAAGCAGCGTCTGCCTATGCCGTGCAGAACCTTGCTGTATCAGGAGACAACATCATTGCCTCAACCGATCTCTACGGCGGCACCTATAATCTGTTCAAGAACACGTTCCGGGAAGCAGGGATAGAAGTACGCTTCGTTGATCCAAGTGATCCGGAGAACTTCGGTCGGGCGAGCGATAACAAGACCCGAGCATACTATGCCGAGACATTGCCTAATCCCAAGCTTGCGGTTCTGGCTATAGCTGAAGTGGCCAGTATCGGCCGCGAACTTGGCATCCCCCTGATTGTGGATAACACCGCTGCGCCGCTGACCGCTCGTCCATTTGAGCATGGAGCAGCGGTGGTTGTTTATTCTTCCACCAAATATCTGGGCGGTCATGGCAATTCCATCGGCGGCTTGATTGTGGATGGAGGCAATTTCGACTGGTCTGCGCATCCAGAACGCCAGCCTCTCCTCAACACCCCCGACCAGGCTTATCATGGCGCTGTTTGGGTTGAAGCCGCCAAGCCGCTCGGTCCGATTGCTTATATTCTAAAGGCACGCACCACGCTCCTGCGCACCCACGGCGCGGCCTTGTCACCCTTTAATGCCTTCTTGACTATTCAGGGGCTTGAAACACTCGCCCTGCGTGTCGACCGTCATTTCGAAAACGCCCTCAAGGTCGCTGAATGGCTCAGCAAGCGCCCTGAGGTGGTTTCGGTCAACCATCCCAGCTTGCAGACTGGCCAGCACAAGATCAATGCTGACAAGTACCTTACGCGCGGTAAGGGCGCTCTAATCGGCTTCGAACTCGCAAACGGCCGCGAGGCAGGTGCTCGGTTTATCGACGCACTGAAGCTGTTCTATCATGCGGCCAATATAGGCGATGCTCGTTCATTGGCGATCCATCTTGCGACCACCACCGATTCCCAGCTGTCGGCCCAAGAGCAACTCTCTGCGGGCGTAACTCCTGGCTACGTACGTCTCGCCATCGGAATTGAGCACATCAACGACATACTGGCAGACCTTGATCAGGCACTGCTCGTTGCGGGTCAGCAGGCTGTCGCTGCTGAGTGACACGACGGATCGACAGCCCCAATTATCCAAGCTGCTCACTTTAACGGCAGAGATGGTGGCCTGATTGGATGTGTGCCGATCAGGCCATCAGACTCTTCTGATTGCTCGCACCCGTTGTACTTTTAACTGGGATGTATGACCAACGGGCAAGGAGTTGCTCGCCCGCTACCTGAACGAAGAAGCAGCGGCAAGGAGCTCTGGCAGCAGATCGAGCAACTGAGTCTGGACTGTTAGCGGTTGCGATGGAGGCACGGAGACCAGTCGCCGACCAAGAGGCTTCGGAGAGATCTAGTGACCAGTACGCTTTTATAGAATGCCGACAGCTAGCTGCGCCCAGGTTGCCAGAACAATCAAGATGACCAGTCCGGTAAGGACCAGGCGCCACAAACGATTATGAACGGTCTTTGAGACCACCACCACGCCGACCACAGCAGCCAGCAACAACACCGCAGCTGCAATGAGATCCTCTACTCCCCAGTTCATCTAGCACCTCCATACACTTGAGCGGCCGACATGCGCTGCCTCAGAATATGCAAGCGTACCAGGTGATACCAGCCTGTGCACAGCACACAATTGCGGCGGGTGGTGCAACCGTTTTCCCCGCAGTCAGCAGGGTTCTGACCTTGTGAACTTCGCGCCGTTCACCTCTCACAGGCAATCCCGTCACCATCTCGATCCAGCCCGTACTCATCTGGCCCGACCACGCGAACGCGGCCAAAGACGTATGCTGGGCCATTGCCCGAGCCGCCGGCACACTCAGCATCACTGGTGATGGGCACACACTCGCCTTCGTAACTCGGATGGCAAGCCTGAGCGACATGGGTGCGCTCTATGGCGGGAATAACGGGTGTAGTCATAAGCGCGATCAGAGCACATAAGGGTGCGCATACAACCAACCGCATGATCTCAATCCACGTTTATCTGTACTAGGCCGAATGGACGCCAAAGGCCCCAATGGTCAATTGTGAGCACACAAGAGGCATAAACTCAGATGCGGAAGTGTTTCTATGCGCGCCCAGGTTTGTCGCGTGCGGCAAAGCCAGAAGATGGCTTGTTGCTCTACGAGCACTTTGCCAACGAGATCGCCGCGGCGGGAGTGCTCGTCGCTAAAGGTGTACTTGGGGCCGATATGCAGGTGGCTTTGGTCAACAGTGGACCGGTTACGATCTGGTTGGACACGGACAGCTAAACGCTTACGCGCTCAGCTGATGGATCGCGGCGTCCAGAGCTGGGCGGCCCACTGGCTTTGTAAGATGGCTCCGCTCGCCGCAGAAATGAGGCAAACCAACATCGTTTGTGGAGGTGATAATCACAGGGACGTCCTGCAAATCGCGTTCATCGAGAACCGCTTCGCAGGTATCAGACCCCAAATGAGTACCAACAAACGCCAGATCAGGCCGTTGGTGCCAGATCAGCTCAAGGGTCGCTGAACAATTCGGCGCTGGCCCGAGCACCCGATAACCCGCTGCCTCAAGAAAGCTTTTGAGCTGCTGGCCGTGATGCTCTTCATCTTCAACGACAAGGATTTTAGACGCCGCCATGTGATGTTCCCCTTGGTACACAAGGCCTATGCCACTGAGACAGGCTAGTCCTCGCTGCGCAGGATAATGGGTTCACCCGCCCTGAGGTTGCTGACCTCTAAGCCATTGATCAAGATTCATTTTCTTCCCTCGGAACGAAGTTCCCGAAAAGGAATTGAGTCGGCCATGTACGTGAGTTCCTCATGCCGGCCGTAAAGGTTGCAACCCGCACGAAGCGGCCACGCCGCAGAGACTCAGACTCTACCCTCCCACTCCCCCACTTCCGACCGCTTCAGCTCTGCACCCTCTCCGAGACCATCCCGGTGGGCAGCGAGTGGTTATTCGAAATGAAGTTCGATGGCTATCGAGCACAGATTGCCATCACCGGATCAGACGTGCGCGTCTACACCCGAAACGGGCATGACTGGACCGAACAGTTCAAAACCATCCTTGCGCCGCTTCGGTCACTGACCAAGGGCTCGGCTCTCCTTGATGGTGAGATCGTCGCCACCGACAAAACAGGGCGCACCAGCTTCTCCCTTCTCAAAACAGGCATCGGTTCTGGTCTGCCGCTCAAGTTCTTTGCCTTTGATCTTTTCGAGCTTGATGGCGAGAATCTTGCGGCCCTGCCCTTGCTCGAGCGCAAGAACCGGTTGCATGACCTTATCGGCGAGCGCGATCCTGACGATAGCCTGCAGTACTCAAGCCATGTTGTGGACGGCGGCAACGCGCTCTTTGAGCAGATGTGTGCAGGTGGGCATGAGGGCATTATCGCCAAGCGGGCTGACGCTTCCCACATGAGCGATCGCACGAAAAGCTGGCTCAAGATCAAGTGCACCAAACGACAGGAGTTCGTTATCGGCGGCTGGCGGCCCAGCGACACCGGCAGAGGCATGGCCTCCCTGATCCTGGGCACTTATGAGGACGGGCGGCTTGTTTATCGTGGCCGTGTGGGGACCGGCTTCAGCGATGCGATGCGCAGCAATATCCTGGCGCAACTGGAACACCGCCGTTTGAGCAGGCCGGCCTTCGCCTCCGTGCCAAGGGAGATTGCCCGCCAAGCCCATTGGGTGCGGCCCGAGCTGGTCGCTGAGGTCACGTTTGCAGAGATCACCCCCGATGGATCACTTCGGCACGCCAGCTTTCAGGGCCTGCGCGCTGATAAACCAGCGGCGCAGGTTGTGTTGGAACAGCCAGCCCGAACCGACCTCGGTAGCAAGCTTGATCCGGTTATTGGAACGAAGATTGCAGCTCAAGCGAGCATTAAGCTGTCGTCTCCCGACAAGCTGATCTTTCCAGCCACGGAGATCACCAAAGCGCACCTTGTCGCCTACTATGCGGCCGTCGCCCATCGCATGCTGCCGTACCTCGCCAATCGACCGCTTACGCTGGTGCGAGACACCAACAACGATCTGAGCGACACTTTTTTCCAGAAGCACCAAAGACCCGGCATGCCGGACACCATCAAGGCCGGCACGCTGCACAAGCTGTCAGGCAAGGACAGCCGTATTCTGTGGATCGAGGATCTGGCTGGCCTTATCGGCGGCGTGCAGATGAATACCTTGGAGTTCCACATTTGGGGCAGTACTCGGCAGGAGCCGAGCCGTCCCGAACGGATGGTGTTCGACATCGATCCCGATGAGGACCTTGGCTTTGAGGACGTCAAGCAGGCAGCCAAGGACATCCGTGACGTGCTTGGTGCTCTGGGTCTCCGATCCTGGCCACTGCTTTCGGGCGGCAAAGGCATTCATGTGGTTGTCCCGCTGGTCCCAGAAGCTGATTGGACTGAGGTGAAGGCTCGGCGTGCCGGTCTTTCCCGTGCTGGCCTATGGCATCACGCCCTATTTCGCCAACTATCCCGGCAGCGTGTCGCTACGCATGGAAACCTATGCGCGCATCATCATCGACATGCTCGATAGCCTCGCCACCACCGGCTTCCGCCGCTTTCTGTTCGTCAACGGCCATGGCGGCAACAGCCCCGGCCAGACCGCGGCGCTCGAATGGCTCAACAGCCATCCCGATTGCCGCATGCGCTGGCACAACTGGTGGAGCGCGCCGCAGACCATGGGCAAGGTGCAGGAAATTGACCCCGTCGCCTCGCATGCCTCCTGGATGGAGAACTTTCCCTGGACGCGCCTGCCCAATATCGGCATGCCGGCCGAGCAAAAGCCGATGGCCGACCCCGATAGGCTCAAGACCGTCGGATCGCAGGGCGCCAAGGCCATGCTCGGCGACGGCAATTTCGGCGGCCACTATCAGCGGCCGGACGAGGAGATGGATGCCATCTGGGACGTCGCCGTGGCCGAGACCCGTGCGCTGATCGAAGACGGATGGGCCAGATGAGCGCAAGCTTGGACTTTTCTGGCAAGACCGCCATCGTCACCGGCGCGGCGCAAGGCATTGGCCGGGCGATCGTGGCATCTCTAGCCGCAGCCGGCGCCAAAGTTGCCGCGCTCGATCTCGATGCCGCTGGCCTCGCTAGCGCCCGCGCCGCCGGCGCCGCCCGCATCGACGCGCTGGACCTTAGCGACCAGTCTCGCGTCACTCAGATCATCGGCGACATCGGCCATGACTTCGGCAGCATCGATATCCTGGTCACCGCCGCCGGGGGCGTTCGCGGCCAAGTTGCACAGCCATTGGAAAACGTCGGCGAAGATGTCTGGCGCCAGCTCTTCGAGGCTAATGTCGACGCCGCATTTTTCTGCTCGCAGGCCGTGGCGCCACTGATGAAGGCGAAGGGCACTGGCCGAATCGTCACCATCTCCTCGGGTGCCGGCCTGCGGCCCAGCCTCACCGGCATCCAGGCCTATAGCGCCGCCAAGCACGCACTAGTCGGCCTCACCAAGCAGCTTGCCCTTGAACTTGGACCCCACGGCGTCACCGTAAACAGCGTCGCCCCCGGTTTCGTCCTGTCCAACCCAGCCACGCAACGGCAATGGGAAAGCTATGGCGAAGCGGGCCAGCAGCGGCTGATCGAAGGCACGCATATGCGCCGGCTCGGTGCGCCGGAAGATATCGCAAATGCCGTGATGTTCCTGGCGTCCGATCTTGCGGGCTGGATCTCGGGCCAAATCCTCAGTGTTGACGGCGGCCGCGCCTAGGCCAAGGCCTTGCGCACGGCGTCGATCACCTAATCGATTTCGTCCCTGCGCAATTGTGGCCCGATGGGCAGGCCCAGCAGCCGATCGCAAAAGCGCTCGGTCACAGGCAAGTCGCCGCGCCTGACGCCGCGGTCGGCAAACACCGGCTGCAGGAGCAAGGGCGGGGCATAGGTGAGGCTGGTCGGAATGCCCAGACCCCGCAATCGCTCCGCCAGTCTGAGCCGGTGGTCGCTTTCGATCACGTAGTTTCGCCATGAATGTTCATAACCTGGCAGTGTCTGCGGCAGATCGAGCCCAAGGCCGGCCAGCACCTCCGCATAGCGCCGCGCCTGTGCCCGCCGCTCGGCGATCGTGCCATCAAGATGCGGCAGCTTGGCCCACAGGATTGCGGCCTGCATCTCCGCCAGGCGCTCGTTCAACCCATGAGTCTCGTGGTACAAGCCGCCCATGCCGGCGCCATGAATGGCATAGTGCCGGCTGCGCTCCTGGCCATAGGAAGAAATCTTGCGCATTCGTTCCGCCAGCTCGGCGTCCTGGGTCAGCACCGCGCCGCCGCTGCCGAAGCTGCCCAGATGCTTGGAGGGCGCGAAGCTGAAGCAGGTGGCATGTGCCAGCGTGCCAAGCTTGACGCCATCAATCGTCGCGCCCATCGCCAGGCAGGCATCCTCCACGACCTTGAGACCATGCTTTTCGGCTACGGCCATGATGGCAATCATGTTGCCGGATGACGATCCACAGCTTTTTGCCATGCGCTGCCTATCTGATGACGAGCTTCACATCCTCCGTGTCGTTGCAAATCACGAACGCATTTGTATCAGCGTACCAGTTAATCCAGACTGGGCACCCATAGCATCCAAGCTCTGCCATTTAGTCAAGTGGAAGTACCTTGTTGAGGGATCCACCGGTAACGGACCGGCTTATAGCCTCACTGCTGAGGCGGGGGAGTAGCTTTGTCCTTGATTGCTGACATGTCGCACTGTCTTCATTCAACAAGAAGTGGAGCGCGCTAGTACAATCGACACCGGACGTAGCAAGCCTTACAAGCGTGGAGCATTCAACCTCAATAGGTCATCCCAAATGAACCGTGCCGTTGCGCTCCTGATAGTCTCCTATGCTGGATCTATGGCTGTTTCGACTCAGGCCCAGGAGCTCCAGAGCCTATGCCTGCAGCAGGTTGAAGACCTGTGTGGTAGTGGCTCGGTCTCACAGTGCTTTGCAGATGAAAGCATGTGGGACCTCGTTTACAACGAATGTACAGGCGACGTTCAGACCCTTGTGGAAATGGACCGGGAAGCAAACGCCGAGCAGGGCAGTACATCGTCCAACGGTGGTAGTTACCGTGCCGATACCGGCTTCTCCTATGGCGGTGTTTTGCGCAGTGGACCGGGTTCGAACTACAGACGCCTGGCCAGCTTGGTTGACGGCGACGACGTGGAAATCATTGGCCCAACGGGCGAGTGGTCTGATGGATATCAGTGGTACCAGGTGAATAGCCGCTTCGGAGCAGGTTTCCATTGGGGTGGCATCTTTTGCTCCCAAGAGGCTCTAGAGGGCGTGCTGACCACCTGCAGCGAAGGCTACTGAGGCCCACGATTGAGCTGGACCAAGCAATTGTCACGCCTGATGGGGCGTTGGGGAAGTTGGCTGGGAACTTTCCTCGGTGTTCTACGATAAACGAACATCGGGGGAGCTTTAGGCCGACCTCAAGAGAGACGGTGCCTTGGTGGTAGAGCGCGTAGCAACTGAGCGGCGCGCGCAGTCCCGCGGAATGATGCTGCTGCGTGACCCCCACGTGATGGTCATGCAAAAGCCGCTAGACCTAGAATGGAGGCACCCGGATGGTCTGTCACTGTTCGAGATGCGCGCAACTATAGCAAGAAACTGCAACCGCCAATGAAGCCGCAGTCGTGATCGTCGTAGCAGGCGCCTCTGACCATCTAACTCCTATTGGACAGCTATCATTGCGTCTGGCATAGGTGGATCATATTGGGGGCGATAATGAAGAAACTAATCGAATTGTTAGTCGCGAGCGGTATTCTGCTTGCTGCGGCACCAGTTGTGTATGCGCAGCAGGTGCTCGATGAATACTCAGCCTATATCAGCGAAAACGACCTCTATAACTCGAACGGTGATCGCCTGCGCCAGCCATGGCAGATCATCCGGCAAGACCGCGCCAACGTGCACCGCTACGGTATCGTCGATGCGGATGACGAAGGCGACTATTTCTTCGAGGATGCCGACAACCGTGCGCTACTGGAGAGCCTTGTCGCACAAGGCGCGATTTCCCGTGCTGCCGGCCGCGCTATCGTGAACGGCAACGTCTCCATTTATGTTCAGGTATTTGGTCGCGGCAACCGGGCTAGCCATGTCACAGTCGAAGTGTACTAAGCGTAGTCTGCACGTCCCTTAAGTGAATGCCGTACCAGTGGACCACTGGTGACAACGAGGTTGCGCTCGACGCGATCATTGTTAGCATTGAGTTGGACGTGAAAGTGTTCTCAACCGCCGGCATTAATTATCCCTGCCGATGGCTATTTCGAATGGACCAAGAACGCCGAAGAGGGCGGTAAAGACCCTTGGCTGCTGCAGCTACCAAACGGCGAGGGTGTTAGCTTGGCTGGGCTCACCTAGCATTCAGCTCGACAGTCGAATAGTGGGAGCTCAAAACGGGCCTAATGGTTAGTTGCCTGCTGCGAAGAGGTAGGCTCCGATGCCAATTCGAATGCTTCCCCGCGCTACAACTTTTACCGCGTCAGCGAAATGTCAGGCTCTTAAGTGTACATGTAGCCCATGGCTCAGGCATATCAGTTTGCAGCTCTGCTTATTTGTGGTCTTATGTCCCCTGCTGTCTTGGCGCAGGGTAACAGCAGCGGCAAGGTAAACAGCAACTCCGATTCCAGCAGTCAGAGCAATGGCAGTCAAGGCGGCCAGCGCGTTAGTGGCAACGGCAACTCAGCAGCGCCACAATCCCAACCTGCACAGCCGCACATTCCCGATAATGCTGAAGAGGAAGCGCTACGGGCTGTCCAATTGGGGCAAGCTGTTCCGCTGAGCCGGATTGTGGGGGTGCTAGAAAGAACCAACGGTAGCAAAGTACTTGATGCCAAACTGGTGAAGGCAGGAAATGTCCTGCTCTACAGGCTTAAGCTGCTGTCAGTGGATGGCAAGGTCACCACAGAATTTTATCATGCGCCCACAGGACAGCCGGTAGATCGAAGTCGATAGCTGTGAGCCTGCTGAATCAGCTATCCAGCCTTCATGGCTATCGAAGGACCAACGCCTGCAGCCGTCGCTCTCCTGAAGAGCCTTATCCACAATCCCCGCCTAATCTTGTACAGCCCTTTGCTCCGCCTCCTGGTGGCCGACCGTATGGTTATGGGTTTCCCCGCGAAGGTGCACATAACCCAGCAGGACGGCCGATTGCTGGCGCAGTACGAACCAAGGGGATTGAATTGAAGTACCGCGTTACGGATCTTCGGCCTCAAGGTGAAGACAGCTTTGATGTCATAATTGAAAATGGCCGGTCACCTGAAGATGCTGCCCAGCAAGCTCTGGGTTTGGAGGTGGTCCGCAGCGGCGCAAAGGCAGATCTTGTTGCTTGCGTGTATTGGGAGCGGATCGGTCAGGAAGAGCTGAGTGTTCTGCTGTACCGCAAAACGCAGTAGCAATATGGGGCGTGATCGCCTTAGAGCGAATGCATCATCCGCTTGGACGGTCCGAAGATAGAACCGCACCTCCCATGAGTAGTAAGACCCTGCGCTGACTAGCGACAGGGTCTCTGTAGGCCGTGCTCAACGAAAACGTAGCTTTCGCTGCCTACTCCAACTCTGTCCCATTGATGCTGACTTGCTCGGCCGCAACCTGCAGCGAGATGCTGGCAGGTCCATAAGTCGAGTGAGACAATGAGAGCGAGGTTACCCGCGCGCTTGTGAGCTCATAAATGATTTCCGAGATATCACCTTCGAAACCGGTCGGGGCAGTCACCACCACTTTGAGCGGCGAGGCATCACCGGTGTTCGCGGCCCACTGCAGCAAGTTCTGATCGAGTGGGGTGATGGTTCCGATGGACAGAGACAAATCAGTGGTCGGAGCAGCACCATCCACCCCGGCAAGCTCGGAGGTAAAGAATGAAACGTCGTTGACCGAATACTCCACGCTTTCCGTGCCATCTGCCATTGTTAGAACAAGCTTGGACGGCTCGAGAGCTGTCGCTTCCTCTTGGCTGAAAACAGCTGTCGTGCTTGCTAGGAGGCACGCAGCGCTAACAATTGCTGCGCGGCAGTAAGTCGACTTGATAAATTTCAACACAGAATCGATCCTCTCAAAGTTGTCGTAGGATCTGCTGTGTCAGGCTGAGCAGAGTCAACCAACATCTAGATTGCTAAACATGGCGATGGCATGCATTTGGGCTGGCTCGGCCTGCTTGGTCTGACCGGTTTGCTTGTGCTGCGTGGTCGGAAACATGACGATCATGTTCGCACGACAAACAACCGCACGACGACCGGCACTCACTACAATCTCTAACTAGCGAGCAGGTGCGGCCGCGTAGCTCCCATGGGCTACGCGGCTCTTTTGTGCTGGCGCGCGAGCATCGGAGCAGCTGCGGCAATACTCGAACCGGCAGACACACGTACCGCATTAGGAACAGATGCGGGACGCCTATAGGTTGGAGTCCAAGCATCACGTTGCATTTTGGTCCTCATCGGGAACAGCTAAAGTCGAGGGAACGTTAGCTTTGGGCCTTCGGAAGATTGCTCAACGGCGGAATTGGAGTTGATAACGGCCCGCGCTCTAATACGGCTAGGGGGTGGGATGTAGATTGTCGGCTTTCCGGCACAAAACTTAGTAAGCGGACTGCACCGGCAAGGCCAAATCTTCACGTCAGATCGTGAAAGGCCTTGCCATTAGGCGGGCCCATCTGAAAATCCGAGAACCTCACTTCCAGTCCACTCCGCTCTAGCGTGCAAAGCATGGGGCCTACGTAGTAAGTGGGCGCGCTTGGAAATGGGCATAGCCGTAACAAGTGCCAGCGAAAGCCGTCGCTGGACGATTGCTGGCGCAAGACCCCTGCTTGCAACGTGACTCGCACATAAAAATCGGTGGGGTCGGCTGCATAGACCGATGTGGACCAGTCCGACTTATCAACGGTTAAGACACTGCCCACACACGCAGTGCCATCTGACAGCTCAATACCTGCTTTGATCCACTTTCTTTCGTCGATGCGGACCATTATTCCGGCTTGGTCGTAAAGCTCCTCACAGCGGCCCTGAACCCGCAAGGACGCTGTGAAGTCTCCGTCCCACCTCTGGCCGAAGAAATGACCGCTATCAGGGGTAAACCCGTAATAGATATCCCGTCAAAAATCAGTCTTCTCGTCCGAGCGAATAGTCAGCTCTGCTCCATTGTCAGACCAATGACGGGGCTCGTTGTGCCAAACACATGAACCAAACATGACAGCTCCTTTGGTGTCTCAAGCTTCCCTACATTCAGCGTTTGAAGGGCCGAACGTCGATCGAAAAGGGCAGCTTCGACACGCCATCGGCGTAGGGTGGGTAGCCGACGTCTGCACTTAGGCGTGCCTTATGTGTAAGCAGACAGTCCCCGGCAGGTGCACTGGCATCAATTCTTGTCAACCGGCCGAGAACGCATCCGCGACACTGTTTCCCGCTCGGCACGTTTACAGCGCATGGGCGGCAGACCGCGGTCCATAAGGGCCATATCTTCGAGCACCATGTCGCCCATACGGGTGAAAGCAACATCGAGGGCACCCGCCCGGTGAGCCGAACGAATGAAGCCCTTCAGCTGGCGCACTGGATGATTTGGCGCAAGCGGCTCCTCAGGGAAGACGTCACTCGCAGCCACGATGTGGCCGCTCTCAACTGCCGCTGTAAGCGCGGGGAAATCCACAACATCGGCACGGCTGAGCAGGATGAAGGCAGCCCCTCGACGCATTTTGCTGAAGCTGTCAGTGCTAAGGAAACCCTGGTTCTCAGATGTTACCGCAGCGACGACAAAGACGACGTCCGACTGCGCAAGCACCTCTTCAAGGCCCGACGGGATCACATTGTTCTCCAGCAGCACCGAAGGCGGTAACCAGGGGTCGTAGACCTTTATCTTAGCGCGGAACCCAGACAGCACCCGATTGAGCGCACGCCCTAGTTCGCCGAACCCGACAATGCCGATGTCTGCACCAGACAGTAGGCGAGCCGAGCCATTGCCGTCACCGCCCCATAATTCCTTGCCTTCGCGGAAAGCGACGTCTGAGGCGGTGATGCCTCGAAACAAATCGAGGACTAGGCCCACACCCATTTCGGCCACTGGCTCGGCGAATACGGCACCTGTAGTGACGACATGAATGCCGCGTTGAAACAGTGTATCATAAGGCATGTTGTTGATGAGGTTGCTCTCGACGTTGAACACGCACCGCAGGCCCGTCAGCTGTGCGAGTGTTTCGCCTGATATTGCCGGCTGGCCGATTATGTAGCGTGCGCGTGCTAGTATGTCCTCAGACAGCGATGCAAATTGCTCGGATTTGGTTTCAACGATCTCGTACTCGCGAAAGAGCTTTTGCTTTTGATCAGGGGAAAAGATGAGATCAAGCGAGCGTGGCTCTGGCGCGCTAATGACGAGAGGGCGAATCGGACCGGTCATGTGGTTGCCCCCTTGAGCACGTGGCGACACTAAGCCGACAGGCGCCACTTCTAAGAGCGTGCGCGCGATTTGAGCCAGCGATCGAATGCCACGGCCAAGATCAGGATTAGGCCGATGACAATGCTCTGAGTATAGGACGATACATTGTTGAACTGCAGCCCGTTCTGCAACACTCCGATCAATGCGGCGCCGACTACCGTGCCGCCGACGCTACCTATGCCGCCGAACAGTGACGTCCCGCCAATCACCACAGCCGAGATCACCGTCAACTCATAGCCCATGCCGGCAACCGCCTCTGCCGAATTGAGGCGCGCCGCCAGCACGAACGCTGCAAGCCCAGCGAAAAAGCCGACGATGACGTAAACAGAGATCAGAATACGGTCGACACGCAGCCCGGACAGCCGCGCGGCCTCGGCATTGCCACCCACGGCATAGACAGAGCGGCCATAGCGCGTATAGCGCAGCACCACATGGCACAGCACGGCTGCCAAGGCGAATATGATCACCGGAACCGGAACTGGGCCAATCAGCCCCGTGCCGAACCAGCGCATTGAGGCGTCGAACCCTGAAATGGGACCGCCGTTGGAAACCGTCAGAGTCAACCCGCGAAAGATTGTTAGTCCTCCTAAGGTGACGACGAAAGGGGGCACCTTGAGCCGGGTGATCGCCAGACCCTGCACCCCACCGCAAATTGCGCCCACTGCAACTGCCGCGATCAGCGCCGCGAACCAGCCAAAGCCGGTTGAGCCAGAAGCGGACAGTGACATTGAATTGGCGGTACCGCCCTTCGCGACGACTGCGGCGATCATCCCACAGAACGCCAACAGCGAGCCAACACTGAGGTCAATGCCGGCTGTGAGGATGACGAAAGTCATACCTAGGGCGATCAGCCCGGTAATCGAGATTTGCCGCATGATGTTGAAGACATTGATTGGGTCGATGAAGCTGGGCTTCATCGCTGTGAACACGACCATCAGCGCCACGAGGAACATCAATGGCCCAAAGCGCTTTGCAATGGCGAACCCGTTTGGACCGCTGCGTCTCGCCGGTTCTGTCATGCTGCTCATTGCTAATTCCTCCGCGTCTGGTCTAGCGCCATCAGCGCCATCAATTTTTCCTCAGTCGCCTCAGATGCCATCATGCCCCCGTTGATACGACCCTGTCGCATGGTGACGATCCGGTCACTCACCGCGAGAATTTCAGGAAGTTCTGAGGAGATCACCATCACCGCAATGCCGCGTGTTGCCAATTGCACCAGGATTTGATGCACTTCGGCTTTGGCCCCGACATCCACCCCGCGTGTTGGCTCGTCGACGATCAGCACCTTGGGATCCCGCGCCAGCCAGCGCGCCAGAATTACCTTCTGCTGGTTGCCGCCGGACAGACCATCGATCTGCTGCTCTGCGGTGGCCATACGAATAGACAGCATCTTTTTGAATGTAGCTAGAGCAGCGCGCTCGCGCTTCTCTGCCATCATGCCGAACGCACCGGAATAGGCCCGCAGCGTTGCGACGGAGAAGTTCTGCAGAATTCCGAGCATCGGAAAAATAGCTTGGTGCTTGCGGTCTTCCGGCACCAGACCAATGCCCAACGCGATGGCTGCAGCAGGCGAGGTCGGTGCAATGACCTGCCCGTCCAAGGTTATGGTGCCGCCTGCAGTCCGATCGGCGCCAAAGATCGCTCTGGCCAGTTCTGTTCGACCAGAGCCTACCAGCCCAGCAATGCCAAGAATTTCACCGGCTTTTAGATCGACATCGACCCCCTCCAGCACAATTGCGTGGGGAGCGTCTGGATTGCGCACGGTGTGCAAGCCGCGTACCGACAACCGAACTGCACCTGCAATTTCTCGCTGCGCCGGGCGAGCATAAAGTTCAGAGGCCGCACGTCCGACCATTTTTTCAATGATTTTGGGGAGCGGGATCGGACCGCCTTCACGTACGAGATGACCTGCAAGTCTCCCATCGCGCAGCACAGTCATCCGGTCGCAGATGGCAGAGGCTTCCTCCAACCGGTGGGTGACGAACATGATCGACACCCCTTCGTCGCGCAGCCGGTGCATTATTGCCAGCAACTGGCTAACCTCGGTTTCGGTTAGCGCCGAGGTCGGTTCGTCCATGATGATTAGTCGGCTTTTCAGGGATAGTGCCCGTGCGATCTCGACTAGCTGCTGTTCGGCTACAGACAGCGCCGAGACCGGTGTATCTGGATTGATCGTCAGCCCGACACGAGCGATAATGCCGCGGGTTTCATGCCGCATTTTGCCCCAGTCGATGAGGCGAAACGGGCCAACCGGTGCCCGGCCGATAAAGACATTTTCCGCAACGGACAAAGTTGGGATCAGGCTGAGTTCCTGATAAATCGTCACGATGCCGGCACGTTTAGCCGCTTCTGGACTATGCGGTTTGTAATCCTGCCCATCAAAGACGATCCGGCCGCTCGATGGTGGCTGTGCGCCTGATAGAATTTTAAGCAGCGTCGATTTGCCCGCACCATTCTCGCCGAGCAGGCCAAGAATTTCGCCTGTCCGCACATCGAGCGATACATCGTTGAGCGCTGTGACGCCTGCAAACTGTTTGGAAACGCCGACCAATTCGAGCAATAGCGGTGTGGAATGCAATGACGCTGCGAGGGCTGCCATTGGCCCCTCCTATAGGTCTGGAGCAGAAAGCAGGCCAAGCACTTGAATGCCCGGCCCGCCAGCGGGTCTAGCCGGCTTCGCCGATACGTTCGGCCTTGTCCAAATTATCCTTAGAGATGACGATCGGGGTCAGCAGCACCAGCGCTTCGGCTGGCTTAGTGCCGTCCTTGGCGAAAGCGACAGCAATCCTTACTGCCTGGCGCGATTGCTCCCCAGGAAACTGCTCTACTGTGCCGGCCAAGCCGCCGTTACGCACTGATGCCAGTGCTTCCGGCAGAGCGTCGAAGCCATAAATCTTAACGTCGGTAAAGCCGCGGGCGGTACAAGCCTCGAGGGCACCCAGTGCCATGTCGTCGTTTGCACAAATAATGGCGTCCGGCTTACCATTGGCAGCAAGACCCGCCTCTGTCACCGCTAGTCCTTGGTCGCGAGCGAAATTGGCGGTCTGTTCGAACACGATCTTGTACTTGTCCGCCATCCCGTCGAGGATATTGTGAACACCCTTGTTGCGATCAATTGCGGGGCCAGCACCGGGCTGCCCTTGCAGGTGGAATATGTTCGCGCCATCCGGGAACGCATCAACCATCGCTTGCGCTTCCGCCTCGCCGCCTTTGACGTTGTCGGCACCGACATGGGCAAGTATGCCCTCCACGCCGTCGACGCGGCGGTCGATGGTCACCACCGGCACACCAGCTTGGACTGCCTGCTCGATGGCCGGAGCCAGTGCATTGACGTCGAGCGGCGAGATAACGATTGCACTCACCTTCTGCACGAGAGCTGATTCAATATCCGCTGTTTGCTTCGGAGCTGAGTTCTGCCCGTCGCTCTCGATGATATCGACGCCTTGTGCTCCGGCTTCGGCCTTGATCTGGTTGAGCATATGCACGAAGAACGGAAAGCCCAAATTAGGCACCGATCCAAGAATCGTCAATTTGTCCTGCGCGAAAGCAGGGGCAGCTACGGCAAGCGCACCAAGCGCTACCGAAGACATCAGAAAACTGCGTCTGTCCATGAGTTCCTCCCTTTAAGGGTTGCAAGCGGCATCTCTGTGACCGTCAGGCATTGGAAGCCTATGTCGTCGTCATCGTTGGAGCAAGCGACAAACATTCTCGGTGAATTGCCCGTTATCTGCACGTCGCTTTGAAGCAAGCCGATGTCTGCCATGCTGGATCAAACAGCTAGAATGTGTATCCCAGTGAGGAAACGACCTGCTCGGGCCCGATCTCCAGCAGTCGCAATGAGCCTCAATCTACTAGGCACCTAATGTGTGAGGCGGTCAGCATGCCACGCGCCATCTGATTGATGCCGGGCATAGCAACATCGCCGTTGTTAGCGGGCCGCAGAACCTGATGAGCGTCAGCGAGAGGCTAGCGGGCTTCAAGCGTGCCATGGATGAGTCGGGGCTGCCGGTCCGCCCGGACCGGGTATTGCTGGGTGAGTATAGCCGCCACTACGGGCACGCCGCTGCCAATCAATTGATGCTTGAACTCAGCGGCCCACTGCTGTGCTGGCCTGTTCAGATTTTATCGCCATAGGCATTTTGCAGGGTACACGGCGGGCGGGGCTGAACGTGCCCCATGATTTGTCGCTGGTCGGCTTCGACGACATGCCGTTTGCAGAACTTGTCTATCCGGTGCGCAAGTCAATAGGCGCGATGGGTCGTGCTGCGTTCGAACAACTGCTGGCTTTGATCAACAGGACTGGAACTGAGCCCCATACATAGCTGCCGGTCAGTTTGGTTATCCGAAAATCTGTTCGCCATCTGGAGTGAAGTCGATATGAGTTAATGCGTGGAACGCAGTCGACCTTAGTGGGTAACAAGCCAATAAATGATGCTCACATCGCACTCGTGCAACTGAGCGGCATTCTTGTGGCGACGATTTGCTGCCCCTATTCTCCCCTAGATAGCGAACTCTGTTGGGTCTTTTTGTCGAGGCGTTTTGCGCAAAGCGAGTGATGGAGAACTAACAGGGTGAGCGCAACGCTGCTGCCTTCAAAACTATTTGCCGGCCAGATTAGCCTTCTTAGGTCGATTGTGGGGTGGTTTGCTGACAGTCTGATTTGGGTTAGCAAGCTGGGATAGCCGGCATCCGAGCGTGACACTGAGTTAAGTTTGTTAGGTCTTCAAAGCGCACGCAGCATTAGCCATGGCGGAAAAATTGAAGGGCGTGAGGTGACCTAATACGATGTGGCCCATCTTGATGGTGCTATGCGGAAAAATGTTTCATAGGAGACCCTGCACAAATGACTGGAATGGAGGTGTTAGGCAACCATTGAGCGGACAGAAGAAGCTAATTGCGGTGCCAAAATGAAGTCCTGTGCTGCTGACGCAGTCATCGGGTTTCCAAGCAAGAAACCTTGAACTTGCGTAAAGCCTTGATCCTTGAGCAGAGCCATCTGCTGTGGCGTTTCGATACCCTCGGCCACCGTGCCTATGCCGAGTTCTGCGGCAACGGATGCGACCATGGTAGCGATTGCGAGGCATGCCGGGTCGGAGCAGATAGATGCGACAAAGCTTCGATCGAGCTTGATTTTGTTGAACTTGAACGAGCGTAGATACGACAGAGACGAAAACCCGGTTCCAAAATCGTCCAGCACCAAGGAAACACCCAGGGCTTGAATGGCGCCGAGCTTTGCGAGGGTCTCCGGCGTGTCAGAAAGAAAGATGCTTTCGGTGAGCTCAAGATCCAGCCGTTCAGCGGGAAGCCCGGTGGAGGCAAGACTGGCGAGAACGTCACCGAGTAAATTTCCTGCAGCGATTTGCATGGGCGAGATGTTGACGGACACCTTGATGTTATCGGGCCACTCACGAGCGAAACGGCAGGCCTCATCTAGCACCCACTTGCCGATCTGCACGATAAGGCCGCATTCCTCTGCTATTGGGATAAACTCCGAGGGCGAGATATAGCCCCGTTTAGCGTGCTTCCATCTGAGCAGTGCTTCGAAGCTTTCAATAGCGCCGGTTCGTAGCGAAAAAATTGGCTGAAAGTGCAACTCGAACTCACCGTTCCCCATCGCATGTACAAGATCCTGGTACATGGCCTGGAAAGCATGAGCGCGCTTGTAAAGGCTAGGTTCGAACAATACATGGCCGACAGCGCCGGAGCGCTTGCCAGTCCACAGCGCCAATTCCGCTTTTCCCATCAGGTCTGCGGATTGACGATCTGGCAGCAATGCTGTGGAGGCTACCCCTAGATGGGCCGAAAGGACGATCTGGTTGTTACCAATGAGAAACGGACGCTCCAGAACAGCCGTCAATTGCCGGACTGTCGTCTTGAGCTGGTTTCCTTCATCGGGCAGGAGGCGCGTTATTATCGCGAACTCATCGCCGCCAATGCGTCCCACCAATTCAGCCGATCGGCAGAGGTCTTGAAGCCGCGTTGCAACTTGGCGGAGCAGCAAATCGCAGACTTTGACACCGAGCACACCGTTGAGAGCGCCGAACCTCTCCAGGTCCAAGACAAGGAGTGCGATCTCGCCACTGGATGCGGTCAATGCTTCTCCTAAGGCGGCGAGGAATGTATGCCTGTCGGCAATGCCGGTGATCGGGTCCAGGCAAGTTTGCCTAGTCGACACTCGCCCACAAAAACTGTTTGCTTCCCGGCAATTTTCGGCCGTCAAAGGCTCACCTTTGTCCATTAAAGACTCCATTAGTCATCACCATTCAACTCAGACGCCAACAGACCAGGCGAATTTAGGACATTCCGGTTTGATCACTGCCTAAAGGGACCGGCCGCTGTACCGTCCTATATGCATTAATAATTGTCAGTTTGACGTTTTGACGGAAACGCCAAAGCTTCTACTGCCGTGTAGCTATGCTTTCTTGCGGCAGCGATGGTCCCGCATTAGATCTGTGCTATTCTGCCAGCTTCTGGAGGTGAAGAGTCATGAGGCCCGACGCCGAGATTTTTTGTGCAATCTTGCCATTGTTGCAGGTCACGCCCGAGATACAAAAGAATTGCAATTTCTCCGATTTTTGGCGGTCGGAGCATGGACATGAGCAGCCGGTTGGGCTTCGTTCCACATCATAACCAAGGGCCACTGCATCCTACAAATGGTCGACGGCACCTCGGTGGAGCTAGCAGAAGGGGACGTCGCTGTCCTTACTGCCGGGCAAGCGCATATGCTTAGCTCGACCGTTGACGATGATGCCGCTGCTGTGCCGGAGAAAATAATCAGCCGAACAATTGATGGTGTGCAGATCAACTCTAACTGCACTCATGATCCTGAAACACGGCTTGTGTGCGGCCGCCTGCGGTTTGGACCAGAGGTTAGGGCGTTGGTGCCGATCCTGTTGCCTTCTGCCATCATTTTCTCGTCGGCCAACGGGCCAGATGCCGCCCACGCACGGGTGCTTGTTGACCTGATCCAGCAGGAATTTGACATCGATCGCGTCGGAAGCTCGGTAATTGCTGCGGCGCTTGCCAGTGTGCTCATGGCAATCACCATCCGGGCTTACCTTGAAACCGGCGGCAAAAAGGCAGGATTTTTACGACTGATCTCCAATCCACACACCGCCAGGGTGATTTCTGCAGTTTTGCAGAATCCCTCGCAAGATTGGACACTGCAAGAACTGGCGGACCAAGCCCACATGTCTCGCGCTACCTTGGCGCGGAATTTCCGCCGAGCGCTGGGCACGGCGCCTTTGGCATTCCTTGCCGAGCTCAGGCTTTCGAACGCCCGCCGTTCCGTGCTGAATTCTGCCAAGTCACTGGCCGTTATCGCGCATGAAGCCGGCTATCAGTCGGACGCAAGTTTTAGCCGCGCGTACCGCCGACGCTTTGGGGTGGCGCCCGGTGCCGACAGGCGCAAGGTGGAGCAGCCTTCACTCGCCCAAAACGACACGCTTGTCCAATAGCAGCGCAATCGAACCATTTGGTGCTGGCGTGTAGCGCACGCCCGCAGTGGCCAGCGCCTGAGTGACCGCCACTAGCGATTTGGCCCTGGTCCGTCCCAGAGAACTTGCCTCTAGCCGGCTTATGGTAGCGATTGAAACTCCGCTCGTGTCCGCAAGCTGGGCGACGGACCAGCCCGCAACCACCCGACCGGCGCGGATCAACTTTCCAGGGACCTCGGTAACCGGCGGCGTAGGCCCAATTCCCTCCGCCGGCATCACCAGCAGGCTGACCCGCTCCTGTGCGGCGACATCTGCCAATTTCAAGCCAAAAACCGCTAGGAAGCCACGATGGGTCAGGCCTTTGCCGTCGACCCAATTGAATGAGACAACGCCGGACCCCCGCTTGCGACCCAGCGCCTTGATCTCGGCGCTAACGCGCTCCCTTTGCTCTTGTACTATGCTCGATTTCCAGCCCAGCTGCCGTAGTTCCGCTGGCATAATTCCGGTGAAGTTCAGCCAACCTGCCTCGTCCAAGTTTCCAATCTCATGATTGGGTTCCAGGACGAAAATACCCAGCCGTTCGCCGATATTCCTTCTAACGAGGTTTCGGAAGCCAAGTTCTGTGACCGCAAGCTCCTGCTCGGTAACGTCAAAAACCACGCCGATTACGTTCTTGGGGAGCCCTTCGCGTCCCAGCATGATTTCCGATTGCGAGGCAATCCAGCGGCGCGTGCCGTTGGGCAGATTGACCGGCGATTTAAAGCGCTTGATGTTGCCTCTGGCAACGCTCAGAAAACGCATTTCCAGTTCCGGCCTTCTGGCCGGATCATATAAAACGGCAATTGCTTCGAGGCCGGGCCGCACACTGCCGGGCACCATACCGAGCAACCGGTAGAGCCCGTCCGACCAGGCCAACTCACCTGTTTCGAGATCATAGGTCCAGGTGCCGGCGCGTCCTAGGTCTTCCAGCGAGCTCAGCAACATCTTGGATGAAAGTAGCAATAGACATTCCTTTTGGCTGGCTCCCCTCCAACCAGTTTCTGATTTCGATGCCTTCTATAGACCCCCGAAGCTCATCGCGCCTTACCACGGTTCAGCAAAGTTCTGCCCGAACGGATCAGTGGTGGACAGTGTAGCTTGGAAACAGCACATCTAAGTCCAACACGGTGATGAGTTGGTCACCGGTCTTGACCAGCTTGGCGACGGAACTTTCGCCCTTGCGTTGCCCGTTGGGTGGTGGCCGCAGATCATCCGGCTTGGCGAAGATGATGTCGGACACCGTATCGGCAATCACACCGACATCACGGTTGCCGAGCGAAACCACCAGGATCACCTTGCTGGCTTCTTCCTTTTCGCTGTGGGCGCCCAGCATTGAGGCAAGATCGTAGATCTCGACGATGGAGCCGCGGATATCGAGCACGCCGCAGGCGCCATAGGGCTGGTTGGGCATAGGCGTGGTGCGCGACCATTTGCGGATCTCGCGCACCGACATGATCTCGATCCCGAACAGGCGCTGCCCGCAGGTGAAGGTCACGAATTGGTTGGCCGTTGCTGATTCAGCAACGCTGACGCTGGCTGAACCCTGCTCGGGCTCGCGATCTTGGAGGAAGTCCATCAGAACTCACTCCAATCCTGCTTGACCGCGGCATTGCCATGGCTGAGGTAGGATTTGGCCGCTGACTTGACCTTGTCCTGCAGGGCACGAATGCCAGTCTTTGCCATCTTGGCCTGAGGCGCTGTCACAATCTGCGCTTCGCTGCGGCCATCGATCTTGAACACATCGACGATCTTATCGAGCTCAACGGCCTGGGCTTCGGTCTGCTCGATGGCAGCGTTGGTCTGTTCCACCAGTGCCGCGTTGTGCTGGGTCATCTCGTCCATCTGCCGCACGGCGGTGGTCACTTCGGCGATGGCCGAGGACTGCTCGCCGCTAGCCGAGGAGATAGCTTGCATCAACACGCTGTTCTCACGCACGGCAAGGAGGATGGCCTGCAGCTTTTGGGCGGCGTTGTCCACCAGCTTGGTGCCGCCGCTGACTTCCACCGAGCTTTGCTCGATCAGTGCCTTAACGTCCGAGGAGGCCTGGGCTGCAGATTGAGCCAGCCGGCGCACCTCGACTGCAACCACCGCAAAGCCCTTGCCCGCTTCACCGGCGCGCGCGGCCTCCACCGAAGCGTTGAGCGCCAGCAGGTTCGTCTGGAAGGCGATGTCGTCGATCAGCCCGATGATGTTGGAGATCTTGGCCGAGGAGGTGCTGATCCGGTCCATGGCATGGGTGGCCTGTTCCATCACCTGCCCGCCCTCATCGGCGAGTTGTGCTGCCGACTGGGTGCGCATGGCAGCGTCCTGCGCCTTTTTGGCGTTGTCGGTCACCGTTGTGGCGAGCTGCTCCATTGCAGCGGAGGTTTCCTCGATCGCTGCAGCCTGCTTGGTGGTCCTTTCGGCCAGATCATTGGTGCCCGCCAGGATTTCGCCGGTGGCGGACTTGAGGGCACGCGAGGTGCCGCGTAGCTGGCTCACCACCTCGCTCAGCGTGTTGGCGACTGCATTGGTGTCGTTCTTGAGCTGCGCCAAGGCACCCTGGTAGTTGCCCATCACCCGTTTAGTGAGATCAGTCTCAGCAAGTGCTGATAGCACCTGACCGGTTTCCCCGATGCTTTGATCAACCACTTCAACCAGGCTGTTCACGCCAGCTGCAAGAGAGTTGAGTTCCATATCCGGAAAGCTTGCGTCCACGCGCTTGCTGAAGTCACCAGCAACAGCTGCATCAACCACAGTCCCGAAGGCCTCTTGGAGCTCAGCCATCATCTTGGCCCGGGCTTGCTGATCGCTGATGATCCGGGCAGCCTCGGCTTCCGTCATTTCCGCAACACGCATTCCGTTCTGCCGGAATGTCTCTGCAGCTTGTGCAATCAGGCCAATCTCATCTCGATCGCCAGCAGAGGGAATATGAACCGTGAAGTCTCCTTCTGCGACTGACAGGAGTGCTTTTTGCATACGGGTCAGTCGGTCGGATACGGTCCTCATGATGATCAGCGCTGCAAAGCCAACTGCGACCGCAACTACGCCCGCAACGATCAGCATCGCAATGATCATTGTTTGAAAGCTCTGCTGGGATTGCTCGTAGCTTTGCCGCGCGACGCTGACCTGCAGATTGACCAATTGGCTAACAACTGCACTGATCGGATCTATGATGGCGTAAAGCTTGTCCGAAGCAAACAACTCCAGCCTGCCCTGATCCTTAGCCTGCAATATCTGTTTCATTTCGGACAAACCGCTCTGAGCCGCGCTCATCGCTGCTTCCGCATTCTTCACCAAACCAACTTCCTCTTCGGTCAGCTTGGTCGATGTATACGCGGCCCAATCCTTGTCAATGATTGCTTCTGCAGCGGCATAACCTGAAAGGCCCTGCTCCCACGATACTGCACCGCTTCTCACCTTGTGGACGTTGTCCACTATCGCGACTGCATAGGCGTCAGCAACTCGCTTGAGCTGCTCTAAGGGATAGACACGATCGGCAACCACTGATCCCATTTGCTGGTTCATGCCTGCGATCGTCAGGTAGCCGCCCACCAGCAGGCCAAGGATGATCGTGACCAGAACGCCGAGCACCAAAGAGAGCTTGAGCTTGATGGACATGATGGACTCCGCGGCCAAAACAGCGGCTTGCCCCGCGGCCGTTGCGGCGGGGCCGCACAGTGCAATGAAAGATGGTACAGCTTTCGGCAACCGACTGCTGACGCCATCAGAATTACATCTGCCGTTGTAGTATGAAACGCCTTCGTTAAAGCACCGCTAAGTAAACGGTCAGAGGAACTACTTGTTGGATTGCGAGCAATGCTAAAAGGAGCAGGCCGAAGGTGATCGGCCCATCAAAGCCAATCACAGGACCGGCGTAGCTAATTGCCATTCCGAGATACATGCGATTGATGGTCCACCCAGGATCGTTGGCTTCAATGGCCGAACGTTAGTTCCAAGCCGCCAGAGCAGCCCCGCCGCCCCGAGCATCGTCGCCGCGCCGGCAACAAACAGTAGCTCCAAGCTCAGCATCTATCGGCACCTCGAGAACAAGGAGGCGGTGTTCAGTGCGGCCATTGCGGGCTCACTCCATAGTTCTGACCACTGGCCTCCAACTTCCAACGCCCCAAAAGCAAAAACGCCCGGCTCCAAAAGGAACCGGGCCAGTACAAAGAGGTGTCGAAGGCGAGCCATCACCTTCAGATGGCAAAGAATACCTGAGGGTGTAGGTTGCTGCTTTATCCTTCGGCAAATCGGCGCACAAACCCCGAAAAAGAGCTGTGGACGTGTTCAGTTCCGATTGCGATGCACCTTTGCTGGAGGCCGTTAGCCATCCTGGAATGGGACATAACCATTGCAGAGGGTCTGCCCCAAGGTCTGTCGCGACAAATTTTTGCGTGCTTTTCTGGGTTTCCGAACCAAGGTGCTGCAATTAAAGCACCGGCTGAAATGCTGCAGCAAGCCCTTGGACTGCTTCCTTTAAAGTTCAAGGGAACCAGCCGCTTGTTGAGTGGTGCAGTCGGTGGCGCTCTCGCTTATCCGAAATGCTCACCTTTCCCTCGGCGAAATGCGCTGTCGAGTGGACGGCGGCTTTCGGGAACGCGCCCAATGTTTCTGAACGGCTGAAAGGGGGTCGATAGTTGTCCCCTACTTCGACGAGGTGAAAAGGTACCTGTCAGCCAACCAACAACTGGGGACAAAGCCAAGCGGAGGTTAAGCCTCTTGTTCGTTAAAGCATCGGTTCTCCTCCAGTCACCGGGATCACGGCACCGGTAATGTAGCTACCCTGTTCAGAGGCCAGGAGGACATATGCGCCGGCGAGTTCTGCAGGCTGACCTACACGGCCAAGAGGGGTCTCCGTGCCGAACCCTTCAACTTTCTCGTTCGGCATGGTGGCGGGGATAAGCGGCGTCCAGATTGGTCCTGGTGCAACAGCATTGACCCGAATGCCTCTTTCACCAAGCATCTGGGCCAAACCTGCGGTGAAGTTGGAGATAGCGCCTTTGGTACTCGCATAGGCGAGCAGCATGGCGGATGGCGACTTGGACTGGATTGAGGTCGTGTTGATAATGGAGCTGCCCGGTTTCAGGTGCGGCACTGCTGCCTTGGACAAGAAGAATGGGGCATAGATGTTGGTGCGGAAAGTGGCGTCCCACTCATCCGCAGTGATGTCCCCGATGTCATCGTAGGTGCGCTGGAAAGCAGCGTTGTTGACAAGGATATCCAGTCCACCAAGCTGGCTGACTGCCGTCTCGACCAACTCATTGCAGTGCACTTCATCCCTGATATCGCCTGCCACTACCACGACTTTGCACCCGGCTTTTTCGATCCAATCTGCTGTCGAGCGGGCATCATCATGCTCATTGAGATAGGAAAGAACGATATCGGCACCTTCGCGGGCATAGGCAATAGCGACGGCACGTCCGATGCCACTGTCGGCACCAGTAATCAGAGCAACCTTGCCCTGTAGCTTGCCGCTACCCACATAGCTTTGCTCCCCATGGTCAGCCTGTGGGTTCAGCTGTGAGATTGTGCCGGGCGGGGTTTGTTGCTGTGCTGGGATGGTAGTGTCTTGGCTGGACATGACTTGCTCCAATGCATGAACAGGACCAACCATCCGTGCCGACTGGAGTTCCAAGTAGCGTGTTGCAGTCTTGCGCGTTAGGCGAAAGTGCTTGCTCGAGCTGACGATAACACGTGGGATGGAAGTGAATCCTAGCTTTGGTTCGGATGGTCGCTACAACCTAGCTCACCAGCTTGTTCAGCCCGGAGACTGCAGCGCCGCGATGAGCTTGCCCGGTGGAAAAGGCTTGGACAGAAATGACCGTGTGGTGGTAGCTCTCCTTCCATCGGCTCTCGGGCAGCGGAAGCCACCACGATAGAGATGTGCGGCCACATAAAGCGGACGTGATTGGCAAGCACGACGCCGTTGCGAACGCCGGGCATGTTGATCTCAGTGATCAAGCCAATAAAGTGGTCCGCAGCATGCTCCAACATGGAAAGCGCTTCTGCCGTATTTGCAGCTTCCCAAGCCTGATACCCACATTGGCGTAAAACTTCGCCGATCTCCATTCGGGCTAGCGGTTCATCATCAACGATAAGGATTGATGAGTTAGTCGAGGAAGAGTTTGTATGGGTAGTCATCTCGAACCAATGGAGGACCCCTGCTCCAGGTTGCTTACAGCCAGAGTGGACTAATTGGGAAAGCTGCTCTTCCGGCTTCAGGCATATCCCTGGTGAATAACACGGACGGAGCAGTTCTCGCAGGCGTTGGGTGTTTTTGCGAGGCTCGAAATGACCAAGATCGACCAGACTCAGTTCAACAAAAACCGACAGCCTAGCAAGGGTCCCGTTGTTCAACAATTTGCAGCAGCGGGAGCTGCCGTATCGACGCCTGAGCTTCCATACGACGTAGAGAAGGTGCAAGGCGGCAAAATCAAACCGACGACCAAGCCGGACGGGAGTTAGACCTTGGGTAGCTCCTGGTTCTTAGGGTTAAGACAGATCTCTGCTTCAGCGAATCTGTAGAGGCACTCTGAACGAGCGAACGGAATTAGTAGCTGCCCACTTTTTCAGGTTAAAAGGCTCCCATTAACAAAAGTGTTTTCTTCAGGCTCTATCAATGTCCGCCAGGTGATCAGGTGACATTGAAGTTGTCATCTACAGGGATTCCGAGGGCAGTCGCTAGGGCGTTGGTGCGACTTGCCAGCGCGATCACTGCGAGAAGTTCATATGCATCTGCGGGGTCAGTCCCTTCGCTTTGGCGGCGGCGGTATGAGAATGCACGCAGTAGTTGCAGCCATGACTTGTCGACACGGCAATATAGATCAGTTCTTTCACCAGCGGGTCGAGCGCACCTGCGCTCATAACCTTTTGTGCTTGCGCCCAAACATCGCGGAGCTGATCAGGGTCATGGCCGAGCGCACGCCAGAAGTTATTAACGTAATCGGTGCCGCGACGCGAACGGATGTCACTGAAAACAGCGGGCGCCTCCGCGCTCGCTTCATTATCGCTCAAGAGCGGAACAACTGACATCAGAGTAGTGCCAGAACGCGGGCCGGACCACCGGTGCCGCCGCGATGGGCGGGCGCACCGACCACAATGGTCGCTCCCTTCACTGGCAGTTCTTCAAGGTTCTTGAGCCCCTCAATGCCATAGCGACCGGCCGGCAGCCATGAATAGTGCACCGCAAAATCAGCTGAATTTCCAGGATCAAGCGAAAGCGTATCCACTCCAATAGCGGCTGCGTCGAGTTCCAAGAGTAGGTCCGTCGCAGATTTCCCGAAGCCGGGGAAAGCAAACTTGCCTTCCGGGTCGTTCCGAAACGATGGGTCACTCACTTTTCTGGCCCAACCGGAACGTAAAGCCACCACGGCACCGGGGGGAATTTCGCCATTGGCACTGATCCAGCCTTCGATGTCAGCTGCCTCAATAGTGGCGTTAGCATCTTCCGAAGCGCGATCAGTAATGTCGACAATCACGAGTGGTGCCACCAGCTTTTGCGGGTCAAGTTGATCCACGCTTACCCCGTCCTCGCTGAAGTGGAAAGGCGCATCGATATGAGTACCGGTGTGCTCAAAAATCGTCAGCTTGTGCAATTGGTAGCCGCTCTCTTCGAACTTGACGGCCCATTCGTACTGGATGCCCGGCTTCCCGTCGAAAGTTGGGAATTCGGCATCATAGGTATGCGTTAGGTCGATGACCTGGCTAGGAGCTTGAGCAAGAGCGGAACGCGCCATGATCCCCGAGGCAGCGGCAGCAGCCCCAGCAAGTGCAGCCCCTTTGAACAGCGAACGTCTTGACAGCATCGACTGCCTGACGCCTTCGATTACACATTGATTGCACAAGTTGCAGTCCCCCTTGGTTTTGAAATGAGCTTCGCTCAGGATGCTATGGGGTCAGCAAGCCTCTTAGCAAGGCAGGTTGTCACGGCTGAGTTCGCCAACAGGGAAGAGATTTCCAGACCACCCGCTTACCAGACAAAACTTGCTTTATCTGGAGGTTTGCCGCCGGTCGTCGACAACGCGTGCCCAGTGCATTTCCGGGTGAATGTTTAGGCAGTCGCAAAGGGGCGGAAAACGGCCTATCTGCTTACAGGTGATAAACGAGGTAAGCGGACTCCGTTTCGGAAGTTAACTTTCGCTAGAACGGCTCTAATCGCGTGCGGGCCGTTGTTGAATATGCGGTGCTCCTTTTATCGATGCGGAGACCAGTTGTTTCCTTAAATGATGCGAGGAGGCGCCGATGCAAGCAGTCTTAAAACTGAGCGGTCGAGAGTAGCGCCTCAAGATTGCGGGCCAAGACCGGGTACTTTGCTCTACCGCGGCCAGTCGATCGGTAGTCTAAGCTATTCTCCGCCGATGGTGACGAAGTTCACCAGCTCGTCGAGGTATTCAATCCGTTGCTCAATGATCTTGCCCTGGCAAGTCGTTCTATGAAGTACCTGGCCGCCCCGCCCGTAGTCACCGTTGCCGAGGTACAGGCAGGCGCTATCTTTGAAGGTAGTCCAATTCCGCTGCTCTTCATAAAGGAGCTTCTGCCCTTCTTCCGTCAGGTTAGGGAACACGCGCTTCCAAGCAGCATCTATCTTACCGTCCACGCGGTTGAGGTATTCACCACCACAGGTCGACCACGCCTCGTTCGAGCCATTGGAAGCTTCAATGCAGCGATCATAGGTTTGGTCGGCAGCTGCAGGCGCTGTAAACATTGCACCAGCCACGCATACGGCAGCGGCGAACATGCTTGGGCCTACCTTGATTGTAACAGAAGTGCGTTCGCGAACACTCATTCGATACTCACATTTAGAGGTGGACCCAAGACTTGCATCCCATGGCGCTCGAAAACCTCAGCCATCGCAGTTGGAGTCGGAGCACCAATCTGGGAAGCCTCACGGAAAAACGCTTCCATGTCCCCAGCGGGCAAAAACGTAACGAGCATACGGGCAGTTTCGCTGACAGAGGCAAAGGTGTGGGGCACGCCACGAGGTGCTAGTAGGGTGTCACCTGGTCCAAGCCGGAATGTGTCGCCACCGACCTGCATCTGGAACTGACCTTCTTGAACCATGTACCACTCGTCCTGTTCGGGATGGACATGCAGCGGAGGACCGCCCTTCATCTTGCGGTCAGTCACTACGGCACATGCGGCTCCGCCAGTGTCGGTGCTGGACAAGACAACGGTGAACTGTGCGTCCAGGAAGTCGAACGGTTGCCCTGTTCGATCCTCTCCTGACCGAACAAGAATACCTTGAGGAGTCATCGAGCTCTCCTGTGACCGGCGCAGTCCGTGACACTACCATGTATCAAGCTCAGTTTGCCAATTTGTACCGCAAGGATCTCTACTGAAGCTAAGCTGACTTGAATTTGCTGCCATTGCCGCCCGGAATCAACGGATGGTTAGTGAGAGGGTACGCTCTAGTTCAGACTGCCATGTGCCTTCGCGCCGCTTTCAAGTTTCAGCCCGGCAACTCACCCTGAACCGGGATAATGCGCAGGATCGATCTTGGGAGTGGCGACAATAACCCCTCTTTGACATCCTTAGTGAGGAAGCTTGGGGGTACCCGGCAGGGGTTTCCGTTTTGGGCTATTCGATTTGGCCTGGCTTTCCTGCTTCGGCGACATCCTCATACTCCAGTTGTGCATTGAACGCTGCTCCGAGCACAAACACCTGTGCAGAATTGTACATCCAAAGGAGAAGCACGATGGCCGCCGTGAGCGATCCAAAGCTTGCTTCAAAGTTCCCAAAACTCTCAACGTAAATGGAGAAAACTAGCCCGGCCAGCACCCAGGCGATGGAAGACAATAGTGCACCTGGCCAGATGTACCGGAGCCTTCGAGGGTGGCGGTCCGGTCCCCACCGATAGAAGGCCGAGACAAGGGCGACGGATAGGGCAAGCAGCGCCGGCCAGCGAACCGCCAGGATTAACAAGTCCGCTACTGAAGGAAACGGCAGCAGCCTTGTGAGTGACGGCAGTCCAGCCATTGCAGTTAAGGAAACAAGCAGGAAGACTGAACCAGCAATTGTCAGAGAGACAGATATTAGAACCGTCTTGATCAAACCCTGTTGCTCCGGCTCTCCCCGCACGCGTGACATCGCGAACATCAAAGCATTTACCCCGCGAGAGCCGCTCCAAAGCGCAACACAAGCAGACAGCAATAAACCAAAGCCCAAAGTCGCAACTGGTTGGCTGATCAGGCTCGCCAGTTGCCCTCGAACGACCTCCAAAGGCATGCCTGGAATGATGTAACGAAGCTGATCGATGGTTTGCGCAAGGGTAGCGCTATCGGCCAGCAGCCCATAGAGAAGAACAATCGTCGCGATAGTTGGGAACAAGGACAAGAACCCAAAGAACGCCACGCCGGCGCAACGCAAGGATGTGTCCATGTCTGTAATGGCTTGAAAAGTGTGTACCCCGATATGCTTCCATCGGCGCCACTGCGAGACAAGTGGGTGTCGCTTACTCGGCGGTCGCAAGGGACTAATAGGGTCGCTAGCAGCATCCATTGTCAAGTTGCTCCACTCTCGTCATGCAGCCTATCTGTTCTTGCTTCCTCGCAAATGAAAAGCGAACAGTTGCCACCATACGTAAATTCAGCCTCGTTGAGGCCTTCAGCAAAAGTTCACGGCTTTGGCCGCGCAAAGCTTGAGTTTCCTGACCCGCAGTTCCCACCAAAATCCTGAGGATCGTAGTGTTAGTTCAGGCGTTGTTAAACGCGCCCCCTGGACTTCTAGGTGCGCAGGACACCCTGCCATGACTGAGAATTGCGCCGTGCTCGTCGTCGAGGATGAAGTATTGATCCTACTTGACGTTGTTTGGCAGCTGGAGGCGGAAGGGATTAAAGTCTACCAGGCTTCGAGTGCTGATGCTGCGATTGAGCTTTTGGTCAAGCACCCCGACATTGGTTTGATCTTCACCGATATCGACATGCCGGGCTCGATGGATGGTTTAAAGCTTGCTGCGGCGGTCCGCCACCGGTGGCCTCCCGTGAAAATCATTGCAACCTCCGGTTACCACCACATCGATGTTGCTGACCTCCCCGACGGCAGTGCTTTCTTCCGAAAGCCATATCTGCATCAGGCCGTCCTTAGATCTATTCGGGGCATGCTGGGAAACGGCTCAGCCTCCCATCCGTCCTAAGACGAGAGGACCTCAGAGCGGTTCGAAGCATGATCTTCGAACCTATCGCCGTGTTCCAATTCCAGCAGCGACAGATCAGATGTCGAACTGCTGATCGACAATGTATCTCTGTCGGGGGGAACGATTGTTTATATGTCTATCCTTGTTCCCAGCCGGACAAGATGTTCTGCTTAACCTATGTTGCGTTCTCGGTGATTGCTGCTAGTTCTGTGAAGGGGCAGTGCGAAAGGGGAATCGCATGGAGAAATCCGACGCTTGGTTGCTTACTGATAATCTGCACCTTCAGCATGGACAGTCCGACCCGTTTTCAGCGGCTATTCGTGCAACTCGTATGCCCATGATTGTGACCGACCCACATCGGGAAGATAATCCCGTGATCTTCGCGAACGACGCTTTCCTTCAGATGTCAGGGTACACCCGCGAAGAGGTGAATGGCGTCAATTGCCGCTTTCTGCAGGGTCCCGATACTGATCTCGCCACTGTGCGGAAGATTGGCGTTGCTTTGGGCAAAGGGGATGATGTCGCCTTCGACATCCTCAACTACCGCAAGGATGGTACATCTTTCTGGAATGCGCTTTACATCAGCCCTGTTCACAACGCAGAGGGCGAGATTCAGTATTTTTTTGCCTCCCAGGTGGATGCCACAGAGCGCAAACAACATGAACTGAATGCTGCCAACCTCCAGCTTGATCTTGAGCGTTTGGTCTCGCTCCGCACTCAAGAGCTCCAGGTGGCACTTGCCGAGAGCACGCGGTTGGTCGCCGAGTTCGAGCAGCGGGTGCGCACGCGAACCCAGGAACTCCAACAGGCGCTAACCACCAGCAATATCCTGCTGCACGAAGTCGACCACCGAGTGAAGAACAACCTTCAGATGGTCAGCGCCATGCTGATGCTCCAGTCGATGAGCATCCCGGACGAACGGGTCAAGAGCACGCTCCAAGAGATGCTGGAGCGCATCGAAGCGATGGGTATGGTCCACAAGCGACTATATCAGTCCAATGACATCATGGACTTTGACCTTGGTGAGTTCATGGGTGAGATTGCAGCAAACCTGGTGGGGGCATCGGGGCGCGATGACATCGAGTTGGAAGTGCAAACGCAGAGCGTGAAGATCAAGGCTGATGATGCGGCTTCCATCGCACTGGTCATCAACGAAACGATCACCAACGCCCTCAAGCATGCGTTTCCCTCGGGGCGAGCAGGCGATCTGCGCGTCAGCATCATACCCGGTACAGCTTCCCATGAGATCTCCATTGAAGACAATGGCGTGGGAATGACCGGCTCCACGAGCCGCGGCACGGGCTTCGGTCGTACATTGATCGAGACATTGATCCGCCAGTTGCATGCAACCATTGAGTGGCAACCCGCTTCACCAGGAACTCGAGTTAGGATCATGCTTCCGACGGGTTGAATTGAGACGCGGAATCTACTGTGCCCGGTTTGAAAATCCTCATTGTTGAGGATCAGATTTTGATTGCCAAGCAGGTCGAGGTGATTGCCTTAGCGGCAGGGCATCGCGTGGTTGGCATTGCCGGAACTTTGAGTGAAGCTTGCCGGCTTGCCTTGGCATCACAGCTCGATGTAGCCCTCGTCGATCTGAGTTTGAACGATGGTGTCACCGGCACGGCCGTCGGCAAGTTTGTCAAAGAGGCCTGCAAGGCTCAGGTCGTCTACATGACAGCTAACATGCGGCGCCTTCCCTCAGATTTTGAGGGTGCCCTGGGCGTTGCCGAGAAGCCGTTTACCAGAGGAGACCTTGTGTCGGCTCTTGGCTTCATCGACGCTTTTGTACGGGAGGGACAGATGCCAGAGAAGGTACCAACAAGCATAAAGCTGGCCTGTTCACGGACGAACTAGGGCAGGTTCGGCGCTTCTGGGCACTCCCTGACTGTGCTCCCGCGCATTAGCGGAGACCCAGCAGACCGGCCAGCCCGAGAAGGCCGAGCTAACCCAGGTCAAACCCGCCGTCATCATCGTTGCTGGTTTGCGTGGTTGCTGGAGCTGCAGGGGCCGCGGCGTCTTGCGCCAGAACGGCGACTGAAGGAAAGGAAAGCAGTACAACAGCAAAGGCGAGTGCCACGGGACGTGTGCTCATGTTCAACTCCGGTTCGTTCAAGCGTCTTGTGCGTGCGACCCAGCAACTCACAGCGACGTGAGTTGGTTGCCGGATCCGATGATAGCTAACGTAGCCTAAGCGCTGCGGCCGGCGCTCACTTAAGATCAAAATGACGCGCCCAACTCTGAGAACCTAAAAAGCATTGGGCTTCCTTAGGCAGTTTCTTGCGCATTCTGTGCCGCCAATTTGGTGTCGGCATCGGTATGGGCAAGCACCTGCAGGGAGCTTGGTCGTATGCGGAAGACAAGTGGCACGGCCATGCTTTCGATCTCGCCATCGATCATCACCTGCAATCTTGATTTGTGGCTGCGGATCGTCACGGCAGGAACGCTCTGAATGGACAACGCTTCATCCTGTTTCCAACGGCCGAGCAGCATGCCTGTGCCCAGGCGCACTATGTCCCAGGTGCCGAGATGCTTGAGCGTATACAAAGTGAGCTCGCCAGCATCGAGTGTTTCGCGCTTCAAGATGCTTCCTGCTGCTTCTTCATAAGGGTTGCAAGAAACGGCAATGGACTGGACACGTTCAATCCGCGCGGCTTGCCCTTCTGGATCAATCTGAACGGCGAGCCGTCGCGTGCGGGCCAAGCGCCGCAGGAAGTAACGCAAAAGACCTATTTTTGCGCTCACGCCCACCTGACCCCGCATTAGCTCTCGTCCTGCGGCGAGACTCGGGATGAGGCCGATAACCACCATATGAAGGAAAGTGCGACCATTCACCTCGCCCACATCGACGCGACGCTTTTCCATTGTGGCAAGCGAGGCAACCCATGCCTCGATATCAAGAGGAACACTTAGGTCTTTGGCCAGGCTGTTGACTGTTCCAAGCGGCATAACAGCGAGCGTCTTCTCGCTCCCCACCAGGGCACTGGCGATCCCGGATGCGGTACCGTCTCCACCTGCGGCGACCACGACGTCGTGCTCGCTGGCTAGAGCGCGGTTGATCCGCTCCTCAAAAGAGCTCTCATCATCAGCATCGATCGTGAACTTGTAGCCATGCCGTTCCATGCTCTGCGAGAGAGTGTCGGCTGTCACGCCAAGAGCATGCGCAGTTCCGGAACGAGTGTTCAGAACCATGTAGTAGCTGCTCTGACTTGGCGTGGGCTCAACGGACATGGTTCAAACAACACCCAGCAATACTGCCTCATGCTTGTGCCTTGTTCTGTGTGCACAAGCAGATATTCCAATCTTCGAGCCAGTTGTTTGTTCCGGCGCATTTCGCAGGGGACAAGGCGACGCGGTTCCAACAACAAGGGCGCCTGCGGTCTTTGGCGAAAGAGGATCCGCAGATCGATCTAGTCGATCATTGCCGGTCAGGGATTTCCCTTGCCCGTGCCGCAAGGCCAGTATAGGCAAATACTTGGTGATCGGCTCCACCCTGCATCTAGTCGCCGGTAATGCACAATGGCGTTGCTAGCGTTGAAACGTCCCAATGACGATGCCGGCTATACAGTATCCTAAGCTGAGATTGACATGGACGACATCCGGTTTGGACGCCATGGCAAGCGGACGAGCCTAGTGTTTCCGCGGAGTGCGCTGATTGTATATCAAGATGGAACCAAGTCGTAGCTTCCGCGTTACGCGCGCGAACCGAGGCCATTAGGCTCGGTGATCGAAGCGCATGGAGGATCATGCGTTCGTTTCCATGTTGCTCAAGGAGGATATGGCTATGAAAACCTTCGACTACTCGCCCTTCTACCGTTCGACAGTGGGCTTTGACCGCCTGTTCGACACGCTCGACAACAGCGTGCGTCCGGACTGGCCGCCCTATGATATCGAGAAGCTCAGCGACAACAAATATCGCATCAGCATGGCGGTCGCAGGCTTCAGCCAAGACGAGATCGAGCTGTTTCAAACCGGCACCGAGTTGCTCATTACCGGGCAGAAGAAGACCGAAGAAGCGAACCGTCAGGTCCTGCATCGCGGCATTGCGCAGCGCAATTTCAAGCAGACCTTCAATCTTGCAAGCCACGTCAAGGTGGCAGGAGCCAAGCTGGAGAATGGACTGCTAAGCGTCGACCTGGTTCGCGAACTGCCCGAGCAGCTCAAGCCGCGGCGCATCGAGATCGGTGCAAGTGCGACTGCCGCTCCAATGCAGAACAACGAGCCCAAGCAGATCGAACAGAACGCCAACGCCGCCTAGTTGGCCTGACCAGTAAAGCACGTGATAGGCTCTCCGTTGTAGCCGGGGAGCTCCATTCCTATGGAGGAGCAGATGAGCGAACCACATTTGCATCGTCCCACGGACCTTGGGACGGTCTACTATTTTCAGCGAAGTCATTCCGATCCGATGGAAGTGGTCAATGATCGAACAATGACCACGCAGCAGAAGCGAGAGATTCTCGCGGACTGGGCCTCAGACTGTCGTGCAATTCGCGACTACCCAGCGCTACGCCGCCTCGACAGCGGTGTCCTCATCGAGATCGATGCTGTCCTGAGCGCGCTCAAATGCCTTGATGGCATCAGGGACGATCAGGCCAGATCAACCAGCCAGGACTCGTCACCCTATCCGCATCATATTGGTCCGGGGCGTAGGCCAGCCTGGGCGTTCTGGAAGGACGATGACGACGATGATCCGCCACCCTGTCCTGCAGCGGCAGTTCCCTGGAGGCCACGCCCTCTCTTGGACGCGACGGCCAGCTTGATGGTGGCCTAGCCAATCGGCATTGCGCTGGGCGAGGGTCGAGCCTATGACCTGTCTTATCTGAAAAGTCGGGAGCGAGACAGTGGCGCCAGGTGCCGATACAGCGAAGGACCCACGTGAACTGGCCGCGCGAGCATTGTGCCGCTTCCAGGGTGTGCAGGAAGACGCCGTTCAGGAAGGCAAACCAATGTGGCAGGGTTATCTGCCACACGTGAATGTCGTGTTGACCTCGATTGGCCTTGGCGCCGAAACCTCAGAAGTGCTGGAGCATACGCCCGTGCAGGCATACTTCGTCCTGCGACGGCTGGCACAGTCCCCGATCGAAGTGAGCACAATGCACGGTTTCAGCGACGAGGGCTTGGTCCAGTTCCTCCTGTCGAGAGGACTTGCAGTCGACAAGGATGGTGTGCTGTCGATCACAGCTGCAGGCCGTGCCATAGGCGAGATCGCTGCAAATCCCAACAGCCAGTAGCTTTGTCTAAAGCCTCAATTTCGCATCTGCTGCGTTCGCTTCGTCCATTGAAGCATCCAGCGTCGCCTTGAGGATGCGCAACTCGGCCTTGAGCCGCGGGCTAAGATCGTGGCTCTGCCAACCGTTCAGTCTCTGTTGCCACTCAGCAACCTCAACAATGAGCTTGTGCGAACGGTCTACCGATTTAGGGTTGGAGTATACCGCTGCACGTTCGGCATTCTCAGCGAGTTCGACCAGTTCGACCGTGCTGACGATCCAGTTGGGCAAAGCTTCGCGCAGCGTCTCAACCTGAGCAACAACGTCTTGGTCGGCGGAATATTCTTGCATGTCGGCATCCTTGGTGGAGTGGAATAGGTAACCGCATGATCTATGGAAGGCGCCTCCTCGCGCCTAAACCACAATGGATCCGAGTGTTCTCGGTTGGCCCTATCATGCGGTCACCAATGGCACCCGCATTGCTCTTCGCGACATCGATGAGTTAGCGATCCTGATCCAGGGCGATTGCTTCTTCCAGGTCATGCGCATTCACCTGAAATGCCTCGACACGCCCGGGGTAGACGAACATCACGCGTGTGCTGGACCGACGTGCATCCCACATGACATCGAGTTGCCCCTCGTCCGTGATCACCTCGAACGTCCCAGGGGCATGCGGCTCGGCCATCCCCGGGAGCGTAAAAGGGAAGCAAAAGGTGATCGTCCGGCTGGTAGTGCAATCAGTCATGAGCGGTTCCTATCTGTGGTCGATTAGGAAGGGAAAACATCAGTCACAATCCAGCCTAAGCGGCATCAGGCAAAGTGCGTTCGAGTGGATAGGCCTCGGCATCGTACAGCGACTGGATCGACCCACCTTCATACCGTTGCTCATCGACCTCGAGGTATGACCCAGCTCTTGCAGCTGTCGGCAGATCCTCGACAACGAAGCGGACTGCCTCAGCAGCCGTGTTGAAGCGGCGGTATTGCGTCTGATTGTTCTTAGCATAGCGGCGGCTGGCAAAGAGTTCTGCTCGGGCGCCATAGTTGAAGTTGGTCATTGAGTTTCCGTGTGCTGGAAGTCGTGTATGGCCAGCGCCCGCATGGAGATGGGTGCTGGCAGTGATCCTTGAATTATAGTGGTTCGAAGTTCCAGCTGTGAGCCGCGGATTGCTTCGGAAAGTGCCTCGACCAAGGTGGGAGGCTGGAGCCGGGCCATAGGCCCGGCCGAAGTCGCTTAGACGAGGGTCAGGTTAGTCGCCGAGATCTTGCCATCACGGCCAGTCTCGAGTTCGTAGGTTACTTTGTCGTTCTCATAGAGGCCATTGAGGCCCGAACGCTCGACTGCGGAGATATGAACGAACGCGTCCTTCTCGCCGCCATCAGGAGAGATAAAACCAAAGCCTTTAGTGGCGTTGAAGAATTTTACGGTGCCGTTGATAGTCATTTGAAAGTCCTGAGATTGTAGCCCGAAGCTGAAGCGAGCGGGCAGATGATCCACAGGCGAAATACCTGAAGATTTCTAAACGTTCGCAAAATAAAGAGGGAGCCAGGGGCCAGTAAACCGGCAGAACAGGCAGCCAACGATGGCCGAAAACGTACGTCGTTTATTGCACCATGGAGCACGGAAGTAAAGGACAATCGGCCAAGTACAGCGGACAGAGCGCCGAACGCTGTCCACCATTAGGCTTATCGAGCAAACAACGGTCAGGTAGTGGAATGCACCACGTGCAAAAATGGTGTCATGCAACAACGATCGACAGTGTGGGATCGCAGCTCCGGGGTACGAACTGCGGTGCCTTTGATATCCGACACGGCATCCCACCGCCGGTGGAAAGCATGCTGCGCATTGATCTGACCACGGCCAGGTGGTCATAAGGCTTGCCAAAGAACGTGCTTCCGTCTGGCAGCGTCACCGTGCTGCCCAGAACACGTCCAGACGTAACAATGATCTTGACTGGTGGCCAGCGGTCCCGCACCGCGGCTGCGAGCTTAAGCCCGTCCATGGATCCTGGCATGTCAATATCGGTAAATACGAGGCGAATGTCAGGGTGGAGCATCAGGAGCCGGATCGCCGCGTCGGCATTCGGCGCCTGGTACACTCGAAAGCCTTCGTCCTCCAGCTGGTCCACGACGTTCATCAGGATCAGCGCTTCGTCCTCGACGACGAGCACGGCTATTATGTCAGTCATGATCGATGCCCCGCGCTCCTGGTACTCCAGGCGCGCCTCTAAACAATGCATGGAACAGCCAAAAGATCCTTTATCGCTTGCGCATTGAGGAGATCCCGGCTGCGGTTCAAGCTCTAGACCCATGCCGTCTTTAGGTAGGAAGTAATCCGCTCGGAGCCGATCTCGTCGAGCAGGTGCCTGCATGGCCGCCACATTGCCCAGTTCGGGTTTGATGCGTGCATCGAAAGGCGATCGTTGACGATGCCGAAGATCACGTTTGCCGATTTGGCGAGATCAAGAAATTCTGCGACCTGGTCGTCTGGCATCATCGAAGCGGTAAACATTGGGGTGCCTCGCATTTGATACAAACCCGATGCTTGAGGAGGCAAAGCAGCTATGACGACTTCAGAACATGGTAAAGCGATTGCCAATGCGCCCCGAGCCAAGCTGTGGTGTTCGGCAGTACAACTTGGAGCAAACTAAACCGGCAACTCAAGACAGGCCGGAACAGGACGGGCAGAGCCAGAGTTGGGTCTACAGAGAAGCTCAGGGGAGCGCTATGGCCGAAGACATCAATCTGGACGGTCAGCGCATCATCGTCGTTGAAGATGACTACCTTCTCGCAAGCGATCTCTGCAGCGATCTGCGCACGTCCGGCGCAACAGTTCTGGGACCGGCGCCAACCCCGTTCTATGCGATGCAGCTTATCGGTCCTGAAAAGCGGCGAAGGGTCAATGCCGCTATTCTCGACATAAATTTGCACGGGCTCAAGGTTTACGATCTGGCCGATATGCTACTGGAACGCGGGGTGCCGTTCGTGTTTGCCACGGCCTATGCTGCCGACAGTATTCCAGAGCGATTCAATCAAGCGCCAGTTCTGCAAAACCTACTCGATCGCAAGCAGCTACTCATCCAGCTAGCTCAGCTGATCCGTCGGCCGCCCCCAAAGGTCGCTAGAGCACTCCCACCCCTCGAGCGTTCCCTACATGAGCCCGAGGTGCATTTCGCCCGGGCTCTCGCTCGTAATTTGATACACACTTGGGCCGCAGGCGTGAGGCAAGGGACAGAGCCGGAGCATGAGCACCTCCTGGACGGTGAGCTGCTTTAGAGGCTCGGTACCCTTCGACGCAGGGCCGCATTTGCCTTGGGAAAGCTAATGGCCGTGCATGTCCGCGGCAAAGTCGAGGGAGAAGACGACGGTTCCCGCCTCATCGGCCACGCTCATGCGCCACGCATTGTTGTGCCAGGCGTCTGGTCCTTCCGACTCGATGATCCGTCCGGCGGTTTGCACTGCAGCCAACCGGGCGTGCTGGAGGTCAGGGTATTCAGTGCCTTCGGTATCGATAATGGCGCGGCCATCGATCACGTGGAAGAAATAGCGTGGCATGAGGGGCTCCCTTCAACTGGCTAGTTGTTTTTCCCATCAGCGATCATGGCGTCGCTAAGGGCGCTGGCGCTGCTGGCTCGGTTGAGCAGCGTGGTCAGCGCCGTGACCAGCTGGGCAATAACAAAAGGCTTTTGCAGCATGACGCTTTGGGCACGCCATGGACAGTCCACTCATGGGCGCTGTTACCGGTCATATAGATCACCGGAATGCCTGGGGTGACTTCGCGAGCACGATGGCCGATGTTCCCAACCTTGTGGACCCTTACCCAGCAGAATGTCGGTGACCTCAGCCTGGAACTGCTTCTCGCCGGCAGCCAACGCTTCCATGCCAGCGGTGCCACTGCTGGCGGTGACGACCTCGAAGCCTTCGTCTGACAGAGCGGTTTCGAGCACCGTCTGGAGAGCCTGGTCATCCTCGACCAGCAAAATAGTTGGGAAGTTTTGGTCCATGGTCGACGTGCTCCGCATCAAGATGGGAGCAAATGGAAAGAACCACTAATCTCTTGGCGCCAGAGGTTTGGCGATAACTCATCCTAACAGAACGACGAACAGATAAATAGCTCAGTCTTTGTATCTCTAAAGTCCCTCGGCAAGCCGTGCTATTTTATTTGTGGCTGTTCTTTTCTACCCTAATTTGATACGAGCTGGTCGAATTACGGGCATATTGGTGTCCGAAAGAATTTTGGATCTCATGACAAACATCATCCAGCTCAGGCCCCTGCTTTGGGAGCCCAAGAACCTTGTGCGTGCTATTGAGGCTGCGGGTGTGACTCTATGGTCCTGGAACGTCGACACCGATGCCTTGGCCATGGATGATCTGGCTTATGATCTTTGGGGTATTGATCGAGACAAGGACGTTACCTTCGAGGATCTTTCGGAGCACATCCATCCTGCTGATCGGGACCGGGTCAGGGCGGCTTTCAGCGCGACACGTACCCTGCTAGGTGGCTACGAAATCGACTTCCGCATTCTGCTCGGTGATGAGGTGCGGTGGATCTCAGCACGAGGTCAAGGTGATGACGTGGGCATGGTCAACAGCATCATGTTCGGGGTCTTCATCGATGTGACTGGCCGCAAGCAGGCCGAAGAAGGTCGCGAGCTCCTCGCCGGTGAAATGAGCCACCGGGTCAAGAACCTCCTGGCCGTGGCGGCCGGGCTCACGGCTATCACTTCTCGCTCCACATCGACTACACAGCAAATGGCGAAGGAGCTGACCCAACGTTTGACGGCCCTGGGTCGAGGGCATGATCTGGTTCGTCCCGTTCCTGGGCAAACAGAAGCCGCTTCAGCGCTGTTGGGCGATCTCCTGACGGTGCTCCTAGCGCCTTATGACGATCTGGGCGCATTCAGCGGACGCATCAGGGTTTCTGTTCCTCGCATGAGCGTGGGAGAAACAGCGACGACAACCATTGCCCTGATCGTCCACGAGTTGGCAACCAATTCTCTCAAGTATGGCGCCCTGTCGGTCGATACCGGCATCCTGGATGTGTCCTGTTCGAACCAGGATGAAGCGGTAACGCTGGTCTGGACCGAGAACGGCGGACCGCCCGTCGAGGCACCTACCAAGGCCCCGGGCTATGGCAACAAGCTGATAGAGCGCAGTCTGACAGGTGCGCTGCAAGGGTCAATCGATTACCGGTGGGACAAAGAGGGTGTCGTCGCTACTCTCAAGATCGATCCCCAGAGGCTGGCGCTATAGTGGGCGCACTTTGCAATAGGAGCTAGCTGTTAGCTTGCTTAAGGCTTGGATGCAGCGTCCGCAGCGGAGAACTCCCATTGTACACCACAACGCCGGCTTCATTGGCCGTTAACATGCGCCAGGTGACACCCGGCTAGCAGGCGCTGCCATCGCTGGCTTAGCCTCTCACGGCTAATGGCGGCTTTACCGAATATGCGATTAGCGCCTGAATGGCAGACATGGGGCGCGTCTCTGCCGTTCACTTACACCATGTGGGCCGTGGTCGCGCAACAGTGTTAGTCGAAGAGCCTGCGGAAGAAGCATATGAATTGAGCTCTGCCACTAACCTTTTCAAATGTCACCGTTTAGCAGATTAGCTGCGCCGAGGAGGAGTTGTGCTATGGGACGGCCGATCGTTTGCACCCCCGCTCGGCACCATAGGCCGATGAAGATGTTGTTGCCGCTTGCCGAGGTTAAGAACTGGAGAAGCGGCTGCGTAACCTTGAGCGCACCGGCGAATTCCGGCGCTAAGCCTTGACCTTCACGATCACCTCAAACTTACTCCTTCGGTGAGACGTTCATAGATATTCGGAGCGTGTGGCTGCGCTCTTTCGCAACTTGCTGCTATATTATTGCTGCGGGAGCAGGTGTTGGATTCGAGGAGACGTACAAGCTTTGGAGGGGGCAATCGGTATAGATGCGTCGTTGAGCCGCCCTTGGTGGGAGCCAGCTACGCTTATTGAGCTGGTTCCTGTACTCATGTGGTCCAGTAATGCGAGCGGTCAGTGCGTCTTCCTCAACAACGCATGGACCAAGTTCACTGGCCAACCTGTTCGCTCTGGACTGGGTTGGGGGTTCCTTGACGCAGTGCACCCAGAGGACCGGCTCAAGATCAAGGAAGCATGGGCCAACGCCCGAGCGCAAGTTAAACCCTACCAAGCTGAATACCGGTTGCTCAGCACCGATGGCAGCTACTACTGGATGATCGACACCGCTGCTCCTCAAATAGGCCGATCGGGCGAGTTGCTTGGCTTTGTGGGAACAATCTTGGACAATTCCGAGCGTCATGCAGCCGAGACTGCACACCGACAGAGTGAGCGGAGGCTGGAAATAGCGCTGGACGCTGCTCAGCTGGGCATTTGGGAATGGGATCTCGTCAGCAATGAGTTTTCGTTTTCCGATACTGCAAGCCATATCTTCGGGTTTGAGCAAACCGGCTCCATAAGCTTTAAGCAGATTGAAGCTGTGATGCACCGGGACGACCTTGCGGCTGTTCAGGCCATATCCGCTGCAGCCCTCGATCCCGAACGGCGGACCTCAGAGCCGTATCGTTACCGCATCATCCGAGCAGACAAACAAGTGCGTTGGATCCAAGCGCATGGAGAGGCACTGTTCCTCGAAATCAAAGGCACGACTACGCCACAGAGCTATATTGGAACATTCCAGGACATCACTGATCAGGTGAACGCCCAAACCCAGGTAAGCGAAAGCGAGGAGCGGCTGCGCCTTGCCCTCGAAGCGGGGGGCATTGCTGTTTGGGAGCTGAATACGGCGTCCAATACGGTCACCCACTCCCCTGAACTAAATGCCCTTTATGGCTTTCCGCTCGACGCGACGCCGTCGCTGGCTGATTTCCAGAGCAGATACGCACCCGGCGAGCAAGAGCGATTGGCAGAGTTAGGTCAGCAAGCACTCGCTCGCGGACAGACAGAGATCATCACCGAAGTGCGTCACGTTCTGCCAGAGGAAAATATGCGCTGGCTGTACCTTCGTGCGAAAATCGGCACGCCGACCTCTTCCGGAGATCCTCGGGTCATTGGCGTGGTCATGGATGTGACTGGGCAAAAGCTTGCTGAAGAGCGGCTTCGTGAACTCAATGCTGAGTTGGAACAACGAGTTCTGGAGCGAACCGCCGAGCGCAACAGAGTTTGGACCATGAGCCGGGACCTTTTCGCGGTCATGGGCTTCGATGGCTTCCTCAAGGAGATCAATCCGGCTTGGGAAGTCACCCTGGGGCGAAACACTGCAACATTGTTGTCGCTGCCGTTTCCAGAACAGGTACATCCCGACGACCACCAGCTCATAGCGGCCTTGGTCCAGCGGTTGCGAGCGGGCGAGACGGTTGAACGTTTTGAGGACCGCCTCCGGCACGCCGATGGGTCGTGGCGATGGATCTCCTGGACTCTCGTGCCAGCGGATGACGTCTTCTACGCCGTGGGTCGCGACATCACCGAAGAGAAGGCCAGGCGCGAAGAACTCGAGCAAGCTCAGGAGGCGCTTCGTCAGGCCCAGAAGATGGAGGCAGTGGGGCAACTCACAGGGGGTCTTGCACACGACTTCAACAACATCATCGCCGGCATAAGCGGCAGCCTCGAGATGATGTCGACGCGCCTTGCACGGGGACGTATAGGCGATCTCGATCGCTACATTACCGGCGCTTCTGGTGCCGCCAAGCGCGCAGCGGGTTTGACCCAGCGGTTGCTTGCCTTCTCCCGCCGGCAGACTCTTGAGCCCAAGCCGACCAACCTTAATACCCTCGTCAATGGCATGTTGGATCTGGTCAATCGCAGCATGGGTCCCGAGATCCAGGTGGAGACTGCTGGAGCAACAGGGTTGTGGACGACGTTCGTTGATGCAGGGCAACTGGAGAATGCCCTCCTGAACCTCTGCATCAATGCGCGCGATGCCATGCCTGATGGAGGCAAACTGACCATCGAGACAGCCAATCGATGGATGGACGAACGCGGTGCTCGCCAGCACGGTCTTGCACCGGGCCAGTATGTTTCCTTGTGCGTCAGCGACACGGGAACGGGTATGCCTCCTGAAGTGATCGAACGTGCGTTTGATCCATTCTTCACCACCAAGCCGATAGGCCAAGGGACCGGGTTGGGCTTGTCGATGGTCTACGGGTTTGCCGGGCAATCTGGCGGTAGCGTGCGCATCTATTCCGAGATGGGCAGCGGCACCATGGTTTGCATCTACCTGCCGCGGCACTCCGGTGAAGCAGCACAAGAGGATGTTCTGCATGGCATCGACGATGCTCCTCGGGCTGAAGGTGGCGAGACCGTCCTCTTGGTGGACGATGAACCATTGGTTCGCATGATCGCCTCGGAGGCGTTGAAGGAGCTGGGTTACACGGTCATCGAAGCAGGAGAAGGCGCAACCGCGCTCAAGATCCTGAACTCAGATCAAACTATTAGTCTCCTGGTGACGGACGTGGGCCTACCCGGCGGCATCAACGGACGTCAGGTAGCTGACGCTGCTCGCGTGGCCAGGCCGGATCTCAAGGTGCTGTTCATCACAGGTTACGCAGAGAACGCAGTCCTGAACCATGGTCATCTTGATCGCGGCATGCATGTGCTGACCAAGCCCTTCCAGATAGATGCGTTCGCGCGCAAGGTGAAGGACTTGATTGCTGACCCGTGAAGCGAAGACGGGAACAACTGAGGCATCTTAGGAGGCCGCAGCATTGGGGCTGGTGTTGGAGTAGGGTGACCAGCATCCACAAAGAGACCGTATGAGACTTCTGAGTATCCGCCTTAGCTAACACTCTTTTGCAGCTCTGAACGACCGATATGGGGCGCGTTGCCGCGGTCATCGTTAGGACAGCGAATGGCAGCTTTCAAGGATTTTAAACTCTGCTCCCGATGGCCGAAATGGGGTCGGTTGCTGCTTTGCTCCATGCCCGGTTTGAACGGCAGCTTTGCCACCACCAACTCCTAAAAGCGGACGGTTCGCTGTCGGCCCCATCTTTGACCTTCAATTTGATCGCCCCGGATGGCATGATTGGGGTGTTTTGCGGACATTCTGCTTTTCGCACAAATACAGTATGGTCGGACCTCTTTTGCGCACCCGCCCCAGTCGTCCAACCTCTTGCTTCTAGATGACAATCAACATTCGTGATGCTGTTGAAAGCGACATCCCTCAAATCTTTGAGGTTCGCACCAGCGTGCGCGAAAACCATTTGTCGATCGAGCAGATGGCGGAGATTGGAGTTACGCCTCAGACAATCCTTGAAGCTATTCACAAGGAGCCATGTATTTGGGTCGCGCTTGAAGGCGACCAGACTGTCGGCTTCTCCATGGGCAGTTCAGAAGATGCCCGTCAGTTCGCGGCGTTCGTCCGACCTGAGTGGGAGGGGCAAGGCATCGGACGACTTCTGGTGGAGCGAGCAGAAGCACTCCTTTTCAAAAGCAATCCGTCGATTTGGCTTCATACCGACGGCTCGTCACGGGCCGCAGGGTTCTATGAAGAGCGAGGATGGAAGCGGACAAGCCTGCTGCAGGATAGGGAATATCGGTTCGAGAAGCACCGGCGCTAGCGCATGACGGGCCGCGTGAACCAAAGTTGCGGCAACTTGTGGGAATGGCTGGGATCCCTAAGACGACGGCGATGGGTCGGTGGCAGCAGCCGACCCGAACTCTCAAGTCAGCTTGCCCCGTCGAGCCGAGAAGCTTGCAGGATCGTCGAACGGCACGGTTTCGTCACCTGCCTCGAGATCGTCGGTCCGGTGCGGGGCACGTCGATGTTTTCGCTCGCTCCCGGAGGCGACCTAGCGGGCCGAACCCGTGTCAGCCGCGTCGAGGTCGTAACGCGGGAACATCGCGATCGCGTCGAACAGCACCTGCGGTCAGAAATCGCCGTAGGTGTCGGCGACGCTCTCGGCGGCGTGACCGTCTAGGGCGTTGAGGACATCGGCCTGGATCTTGAGCGACCGTCCAACGCTCCTGAACCGGTGCCGCCAGGCATGATTGGGCATGATCCGCACATCGTCGATCCCCACGTCCTTGCGGACCCACTCGGCCAGCCGCTCCCCTGTTTTGTCGCTCTGGCGGTGGGCCGCCGCGCCGCCGCGGGCGCGTGACGGATCGTAGAACAGCGGCTTGCCGGCGCGCGTCTTGACGTAGTCCAGGAATCCTTGCTCGATGACGTGGGGATGGAGCGGCACCACGCGGTAGGTGTCGGTCTTCACCGATCCCGCGTCCGGCGAGATCCTCATCACCCACACGGAGGACCCGTCCGGCAAGGGCTCCTCGTAGATGTCGCCGGCACCCAGCTGGGTGACCTCGTTGACCCGCGCGCCCGAATAGGCGCAGAGCCACGGCGCCCAGCGCCGGCTCGCCGCGCGTTCGGGCGAGAACCTGCCGCCGTAGTCGACCAGGGTCGCCGCGAGCACCTGCCGGGCCTCCACGAAGGTGTATCCGCGCTCCCTCGTCTTGGGCTTCGTACCCGCCGAGATGGTCACGTCCTTAGCCGGGTTGGAGGGCATGTGACGCTTCCCCCGGCATGCCCAGCCGAACAGCGCCCGGGGTACCGCCAGGTCGATCCGGCGGATGGTGCCGTGGTCGATCCCGAAAGCCTTCCTGTGTTCCTTCCAGCGGAACATGTCGTCCTCGGTGATGGCGAGCACGTCGTCGTGGCTCAGGAATTTCGCCAACGCGTTCATCACCCCCAGGTAGCGCTTCGCCGTCTTGGGCTTGGGCTTGCGGTCGGAGGCCCAGAGGTCGAACAGCGCCTGCACCTTCAGCGTGGCGGTAGCCGCCTCCGGCAGGGCCGGCGCGGGGAACCGGCCGGCTTGCGGATCGGGGGAGTAGTCGCCGGCGGCCAGGCGGCGCAGGTGCTTGCCGGCCAGGGCGGTGGCAGTCGCGGCGGCTCCGGCCAGGCGGTAGCGCGTATCGTGGTCCACGCCCAGTCCGCGGCGCGCGAGGAAGGCGTCGACCTCGGGCCCGAAACGACGGACGGCGGCGTGCCCCACGGGCACGCGCAGGTCCAGCATCGGCCTGCCGCCCGGCTCCCGATGCTCGGGCGACAGCGCCGCGCGCATGCCTGCCAAGGCCTTGGTCCAGTGCTCGGGCCTGCCCGGCTCCGCCTCGTGCTCGGCGACGAGCTCGCGGTACATCTCGCCGGCGAGGCCGTGCACCTGCTTGGCGCTCAGCCGATCGGCTCCGGCGCGGCGACGATCGCGCGGGCCTGCGCCGCGAGCCAAGCGCGTTGATGCTCCGCCGCGACGTCAACATAGAGCAGCCTGGCCTCCGCCGGATCGCGGGTGCCCAGGCTGACGCGCACCTCCGCCCTGCCGCCGAGCGCCGGGCGCAGGGCGAGCGGCACCGCCTTGCGGAAGTAGTAGACGCCGTTCGGATGCTTCCAGGCACCGGTCATGTGGAGAGACATTTCTGTATCACCTTTCTGTATCAGGAAGGCGTCGAGAGCTCCAGCGTTTCCGGGATTTCCAGCAGTTCCGCGGCTTTCGCAGATAAATGGCGGAGAGAAAGGGATTCGAACCCTTGAGACGGTTCCCCGTCTACACACTTTCCAGGCGTGCGCCTTCGACCACTCGGCCACCTCTCCGCATCGCCTTGATCTCTGGCTGGAAAACACCGGAGGGGCCGGTGGCTAAGCCGGCGCGAGCGAGGCGCAATATACTTATCGACGCTCTCAACGCAAGCGTTCACGACGCTGGGATGACGATTGTTTTTGCGTGTGCTGCTTCCCATCTTGTGAGAAGGCCGTTAGGCGTGGCACAAAAGCCCTGTCTTCGGCGAGAAAAGGCAGGCCAGCCTTGTTCTTATCCCCGCTGGCACAGGGAATTTGGATGCGGCTGATCTTGAGAATTATGGGCACCTGGCTGATTGGCCTGGCGCTGGTCTTGCTTGTAATCGATGGCACAAAATCGTTAGGCGCCAGTGCTTTGGTGTTTACAAGCCTGAGTGATCTGTGGACGCAGGTGCATGTCCCTAGCCTTGAAGCGGTGCGGTCTTTCTTTGCCAGCCGGTTCTTTGCGGATCTGTTGGACAATGGGCTCAATACCTTGCTGACCTACCCGGCGTTTGCGGTGTTCGGGATTCCGGGCGTTATCGTGGCGCTGGCGGGGCGGACACCAAGGCGGGAACGGTTCCTTCGGCAGGACCAGATCTGACCTTTGCCAGTAACCTTTAGCCGCAACGGGCCGAATAGTGTCGTGAAAGGAAGCATGATGTTCTTTAAATCCAAGCCTTCGACCATCCCGACCGCAAGCGAGGCCCTACCGGGCCGGGATACGCAAACGTCTGTCGCGGCTCAACATTTTGTCAGCGGGCAGAGCCTAAAGGAGCCATATCCTGCAGGCGCCGAGACGATCTATTTCGGCCTGGGCTGCTTCTGGGGTGCCGAGCGGCTTTTCTGGGAATTGCCGGGCGTGCTGGTTACGGCCGTGGGCTATCAGGGCGGATCGACCAAGAACCCGAGCTATGAGGAAGTCTGCTCGGGTCGCACGGGGCATACCGAAGCCGTCAAGGTCGTCTATGATCCGAGCCGGATCAGCCTTGAGGCTTTGCTCAAGACGTTCTGGGAAGAGCACGATCCGACACAGGGCATGCGGCAGGGCAATGATGTTGGTACGCAGTATCGATCGGCCATTTATACCACTTCGCCCGAACAGGCGGAGATCGTGGATAAGAGCCGGGCGGCTTACCAAAATGCTTTGAGCAGCAAGGGCTTGGGCCGGATCACAACGGAAATTGCTGCGGCCGGCGAGTTCTTTTATGCGGAGACGTACCACCAGCAGTATCTGGCTAAAAACCCCAATGGTTACTGCGGCTTACAAGGTACGGGCGTGTCTTGCCCGATCGGTTTGGGCGTAACCGCAGCCGCTGAATAAGGGCGTTTTGCCAGTCACTTGACCGTCGATCCGGTGTCACCGGATCGACCAATTCGTTAGCAGACTGTTAGCATTGAGCGTCACCTATCCACTCCTGATGCACCGAGAGCCTTTTGAGACCTTCGTTTTAGGGCTCAAGGGGGTCGTCGTGGTGCGGCAATGGGGCGATGCGTCGGTAGCCAAGATTGGCGGCAAGATCTTTGCACTGATCAATGGCGATGAAGGCGATATCTGGTTCAAGGCTTCGGAGATGGCGTTCGATCTCTTGACCGAGTTGGATGGGATTGGGCCGGCACCCTATCTGGCGCGTGCCGGGTGGGTGGCGGTGTCGGCCCGCAGTCCGTTGAGCGAAGATGAGATCAGGGCCTATGTGGTTGAGGCGCACCGGTTGGTGGCGGGTAAGTTGACGCGAAAGGTGCGGGCAGCGTTGGGGTTGGGCTGAAGGTAAGAATATACGCGGTGTCATCCCGGACTTGATCAGGGATCCATCTCGCAATTCTGGGATGGGCCCGGTCAAGCCTGGTGTGACACCGTGGGTGGGATGATGCAGTGGTCAATGGTTGGTTTTAGTCCACCCTACCCCGGGCAGCCACCGGAACGGTTTCGATGATGCGGTTGCCGGATATCAGGGTGACTTCGTCGAAGAGGTTGCTGACGACGCAGGCGTGGTTGGGGATGATGCGGACTTGGTCGCCGATCTGCGGCTTGGTAGGGCAGTTGGCGAGATCGATGGTGCCGTGCTCTTCGCTGAGGCTGGTGATGATGGCGCCGGGATAGGCCTCGATGAGACCGAAACCCATCAGGCCCAGCGTATCGGAAGTAAGCGATTTCGAACCAGCGTCAATGATGGCGCGGTTTTCGGTTGGGCGGCTGACAACGGTGGCGAGGACGGTTAGCGCGCAATCCTGCCATCCGCCGACGCCTTTGGTGACCTGGAAGCGATCCATATAGATGTAGGTGCCCGGGCGGTGTTCTGTGGCAGCGGTTATTTCGTGGGCGCGCCAGAGGTCGGGCGTGCCGCCAGTGGAAATGATGGGAGGCGGTAGGCCGGCTTCGGTCAGGACGCGGCGCGCGGTGGCAAGCCACTGCTTATTGGCGTCGACCTGCCCGGCCGCGGGATAGGTCATGATGCCCCCGAAGCGCAGGCTGGGCGAGTTGGCAATAGTTTGGGCGAGCGCAAGTGCTGCCTGGGGCGTCTGGACACCGCAGCGGCCCATGCCAGTATCGCATTCGACAAGGACGGTCAGAGGCTCGCTACCATTGTTGAAAATCGTAGAGAGGCCTTGGACAATGGTTTGGCTGTCGGCGGTAACGGATACATTGATGCGGTCGGCCAAGGCCTTGAGGCGTGCGAGCTTGGCATGCCCGGTAATGTTGTAGGGCAGGAAAATCTCGGTGATGCCCGCATCGGCCATCGTTTCCGCTTCGCCCAGCTTTTGCACGGTGATGCCGACGGCGCCCAATTCCATGGCGCGCTTGGCAAAGCGCGGCAGCTTATGCGTCTTGATGTGGGGCCGCAGTTTTAGGCCATGACTATTGGCATACTGCTGCGCGCGTTTCAGATTAGCCTCGACACGGTCCAGGTCGATGAGGACGGCGGGAGTTTCGAGTTCGGAAAAGTCGGTCATTTGGCTCTCAAGACATCGTCGACGAAACGCGAATTTCCGGCAGTGAGGCCAGCATCGACAGGGAGGACAGTGCCGGTGATGCCCGAGGCAGCGTCGGAACACAAGAAGACGGCGGCATTGGCGACTTCGGTGGGCGAGACCATGCGGCCGAGGGGGTAATGAGGCAGGACATTGTCGAGCAGGGTCGGGTTGGCTTGCAGACGATGGTCCCAGGCCGGCGTACGCACTGAGCCGGGGCAGACGACGTTGGACCGAACGCCCTGCCCGCCCCGCTCGACCGCGATGGCTTTGCTGTAGGCAACGAGACCGGCCTTGGCGGCGGAATAGGCCGGATTGCCGTAATGGGTCAGGGCATTGACCGAGGAAATAAAGACGAGGCTGCCGTGGCCACGGCGAGCCATGGCCTGGATGATCGGGTCGGTCAGGGCATAGGCACTGCTGAGATTGATGGTGAGTTCACTGGCCCAGACGTCGTCGTCTAGATCGTCGAGAGTTTCGGCGCGGGTGAACCCGGCGTTGGAGACGACACCATCGGGAGCGCCGTGTTGCATCAGATGAGTTTCGATGGCGGCGCGGGTGTCCTTTGGGTCGGCCTGGTCGCAGAGGATTGCATGGGCGAGGTCCAAACCTTCGAGCATGCCGGCTTCCCGGTCGGCGCCGATGATGGTGGCGCCGGCGTCGCGGAAAGCCTGAACCATGGCACGGCCAATGCCGCCGCCAGCGCCGGTGATGAGGATGGTTTTGTTATCCAGGCGGAAGGGGGAGGTCATGGGTGCTCCTGGAGTGTTTGGTGGAGGGACCTGCACCTAGCCTCCCTTTGGGAGGGGGAGGAACGGGCTTGTGGTTGTGGCTAGATCTAAGGTTCGAGCGGAGCAAATTGCCTTTGGTTTTGGGAGCTGTTCAATCTGAGCCTATGGATAAATGCAAATTATTCGCGTCTTGCCCTCGGGCTTGACCCGAGGGCCATGTGTTTCACACGCATCGGTCGGGGCTACCTGCGTGGCCCTCCGGTCAAGCCCGAGGGCAAGAAGGTAACTATTGACGGCATCATGCCAGTGGCGAGCTTCAAAGTAACTGCTCTCACGGTCCCTTATACGCCACGCATTCGATCTCGACCTTGCAGTCGACCATCATATGACTCTGGACGCAGGCGCGGGCGGGCGGGTGCTCGCCGAAATAGCTTTTGTAGACGCCGTTGAAGCTCCAGAAATCGCGGGGGTCATCGAGCCAGACGCCGCAGCGGACGACGTGTTCGAGGCCGTAGCCAGCTTCAGTGAGGATGGCGATGATGTTCTGGATTGTGAGATGCGTTTCCTCGACGATGCTCCCGCGCACGATCTCGCCGTCCTTCATGGCGACCTGACCCGAGACATAAAGCCAGCCACCGGCTTCCACCGCGCGGGCAAAGGGCAGGTTCTGGCCACCGGCGCCGGTTTTTTCAGCTCCATAGCGTTTGATCGGCATGGCACGTTTCCTTAGGATGGTTTGTAACTAAATTTCGCTGCAGCGGAGTTTAAGCTGAGAAAAGCGCCTCTAGCGCGGGTTTTTCTGAGTGAGAATGTAAATTTCTTACGTGATTGAAGCCGATGGCTTTGCTACGGTGTGCGGGATCAGTTCCGTTGTGCAGATTGTTGGCGGTGTTTTATCATACACTCAGTGTCATCCCGGCGCAGGCGGGGATCCATTTCGAGATCGTTCGACAGCCGCGAGGTGGTACGACCTGCATTCGACATTGCAGCGTGTGGAGGCATCTCAGGATGGATCCCCGCCTGCGCCGGGATGACACCGTAGGCGGGAAAGAAGATGCCCGACTAACACTTCCTGGGGCGGTTCCGCCTAGCCTTCAAAGAGCAATCAATTGCGCATTTTTACTGCTGCCCTGGCCACCGAGACCAATACGTTTTCTCCCATAGCGATCGACAAACGGGCTTTCGAGGCGTCGCTTTACGCCCGGCCGGGAGAGCATCCGGCGACGCCGACCTTATGCACGGCGCCGATCACGGTGGGGCGGGAGGTTTGTGCGCGGGAGGGTTGGACGTTAATCGAGGGAAGTGCCAGTTGGGCAGACCCGGCGGGGCTGATCGCCCGGAAGACTTATGAAGAGTTGCGCGACGAGATTTTGGACCAACTTCGCGCGGCGATGCCGGTCGACGGCGTGGTGCTGGGGCTGCATGGGGCTATGGTGGCTCAGGGCTATGACGATCCCGAGGGTGATCTGCTCCACCAGGTGCGTGAGATTGTCGGGCCAGATGTTCTCGTTTGCGCCGAACTCGATCCGCATAGCCATTTGACGGCAAAGCGGGTTGCGGCAGCCAATTGCTTTGTGGTGTTCAAGGAATTTCCCCATATCGACTTTGTCGACCGGGCGCGGGACCTTTGGGCAATTGCGGTGCGTACTCTAAAGGGTGAAATCACGCCGGTGATGAGCGTTTTTGATTGCCGGATGATCGATGTGTTTCCGACATCCAAGCAGCCGATGCGGGGCTTTGTGGACCAGCTTTACACGCTCGAGAAGTCCGAGGCGGATATCCTGTCCTTGTCGGTTATTCATGGCTTTATGGCCGGGGATGTGCCCGAGATGGGCACGAGGATCATTGCCGTGACGGACAACAATCCAGCCAAGGGCGCAGCACTAGCGGAAAGGTTAGGGCGGGAGCTATATTCCATGCGTGGCACGTTCATGGTGCGGCAGGTGGACGAGCGGGTGGCGGTCGATGCTGCCATACGGGCGGTGCCGGGGCCGGTGGTGATTGCCGATGTGTGGGATAATCCGGGTGGCGGCACGGCGGGGGACGCGACAGTGATCCTCCAGGAACTGATCGGGCGGGGTGTGCAAGACGTTGCTGTTGGAACGATCTGGGATCCGATCGCGGTGCAGATTTGCTTTGCGGCTGGCGAAGGGGCCGAGATCCCGTTGCGGTTTGGGGCCAAGTCAGCGCCGCTGACGGGCAGTCCGATCGACAAACAGGTGACGGTGCGGCGGCTGGTGCGCGACGCACAGATGAAGTTCGGGGAAAGCTACGCGCCGTTCGGCGATGCAGCCTGGATCAGCTTTGACGGTATCGACGTGATCCTCAATTCGACACGGGCGCAGAGCTTTGATCCGAGCCTGTTCTCGGCGCTAGGGATTGACCCAGAGGCGCGCAAGATCTTGCTGATCAAGTCGACCAACCATTTTTATGCGTCGTTTTCGCAGATCGCTTCTGAGATCATCTATTGCGCAGCGGGCAAGCCTTACCCCAATACGCCGGCAACAACGGCCTACCGGAAGGCACGGCGGAATATCTGGCCGATGGTGGACGATCCGTGGGCGGAAGCGGATCAGGTCCATCCTGTTTAAGTCAAATCACGTAGATTAAGCTTAATCATTTACTACGCACGCCAGTGATGCTTGTTCCAGATCCGTTGCAGCGCGATTCCGGATGAGAACAACTAGGCGGAATCTAAAGTGGGCAAGCTTAAGCCAGCCATTCTTTTAGCTTTATTCGGAACGGTGCTTTTGACGTGGAGCGTCGTGCTGCCCGTCACCGGACTGCTCTATCTGGTGGGAGCACTGCGGTAAGGTGTTGGACAACGCGCAAATCTGGATCGCGATGGTCAGCGGATTGGCTGCTGGATTAATGTTCTATCTTGCTGGGCGGATGGTTTTTGCACGCAAGGGCATCGAGTCTGCACCAAGCGAAGATGGCGAGCCGGGCGTACTTCCACGGGCAAAAGGCTCCGAGCAGCGCAGTGAACTCAGCCCCGAAGCGCAGGCGTTTATCCAAGCCCTGCAGGCAAAGGAACCAGCGCCCAAGCAAAGCGATGACCGGCTTTGGGTCGTCGACATCTGGGACAGCCGCAAGCCCCAGGACCACGCCCGGGGCCTACCACACTGATCTTTGGCTTTAGTGCTCGGACCAGTGCCCGTACATGATGGGCATGGTGCCAACGAGCGCCTTGAAGCGGTCCCAGCTTTTGCGCTCGGGAGTGGTCCAGCCGGATTCGGCGATGGCTGACAGGCGGGGGAAGACCAGGCGATCAAAGATCGCGCGGTCGGTCATGGACTCGGACCAGATGCAGGCCTGAATGCCGAGGAGGTGCTCCAGCGCCTTTTCACTGAAGCCGGCACGGGCTTCGAACTCGTAGGTTTCCTGCGGGCCGGACCAGCCAGCCCAGCCGGCGCCGGGTTCGGCCCAGGCCTGGCCATTGGCCATGTCGAGGTAATAACGCTGGCCGGGGGAGACCACGATGTCATAGCCGCGCTCGGCAAGTTGGGCATTGACCTCCACATTGCGCCAGCCGATCACGAAGCTCTTGTCCTTATCGACGGCATCGCCATGGGCCGCTTCTTCCCAGCCGCCAGTGATGGCGCCTTTGGACGAAATATAGTCGTGGATGCGGCGGATGAAGGCAGCCTGGATTAGGGCGGTGGGCGAGCCTTCGATCTCGTCGGCGCCGTGGTGATTGCCGAGCTGGTTGTATTGCGCTTCGTGTTTGCGGCGCATCTCGGGGCCGCCGAGCTTTTCGATCATGTCGAGCGCGAGCGGCGAGCCGGACCAGGCGGCGAGTGGGACCTCATCGGCGCCGATGTGGAAAATGCCGGCGGGGAAGAGTTCGAGCGTCTCGTCGATCACAGTCTCAAGAAATTTGTAGACCGGCTCGTGGGCGGGGTTGAGGGAGTTGTTGGGGAAGCCCTGGACGGACTGGTATTCGCCGGTCTCGGCGGGGTCGCGGAGTTCGGGAAGCGCCTGGAGCAAGGCGTAGGAGTGGCCAGGAATGTCGATCTCGGGGATGATCGAGACCGCGAGGCTGTCCGCTAAAGCAACGATCTGGCGGACGGCGTTCTTGCTATAGTAGCCGCCCGTTGGGTGGGGGCCGGAGCCGAGGAGCGGCGGCAGGGCCTTACCGTGGCCGCGCCAGGCGGCGATTTCGGTGAGCTGCGGATAGGCGGAGATTTCGAGGCGCCAGGCTTCGTCTTCGCTCAAATGCCAGTGGAATTTGTTCAGCTTGTTCCAGGCGAGGAGCTTGATAAGGCGGGAGACTTCGGCGGTGGAATAGAACTGGCGGGCGACGTCTAGATGGCAGCCGCGATACGCAAAGCCGGGGGCGTCGGTGATGGTGCCGCCGGTGGGGAAGAGGAACGTAGCGGGGTGCTGGCGAGCGCCGCGCAGGACTTGGCCCAGCGTCACCAAGCCGTAGAACATGCCCTGGCGGGTGGTGGCGGCGATGGTGGCGTTGTCGGGAGTGAAGGTGATCTCGTAGGCTTCGGGAGCGAGGCCGGGTTTGGCGGCGATGCTGACCGGCATGCCGGCTTCAGAGGCGGGGCGAACGAGGCCTTCGACGGGAAAGAGATCATCGACAAGGCCAGCGAAAGCAGCAGCGGCGCGGCCGGCGTCCTCGCTTTGGGGGTGGAGGTCAAGGCCGGGAGGCGCGGTGCGGGCGCCGGTGGTGGCGACGTGTTGGGGCCAGGGGATGATGGACAGCGGCACGGGTGCCTTGGCGGGGACGGGGAATTTGGCGGCGCCCTTCAGGAGGGGCGAATTGTGGCCCTTGCCTTGGGTGGGCGCGGTGGGGAGGGGAACGATGGTGCCGTCGGCGAGCACGACGTAGGCGGAATTGGCGCCATCGCTCCAGTGGCGCAGGCCATAGGAGAGGCCGCGGGCGATAGCGGTCCATTTTTCGCCTGCGTTCAGGACGAAGCCTTCGGGCGGGGCGATCAGGGTGTGGTTGGAGAGGCGCCTGAGGAGCACCCCGTTTTCAAGCGTCGCGGTGGGGTCGATGCGGGCAGGACCGGAGAAGCCGAGCTGGAAATCGCTGACGGGCGCGTCGCCCAGATTGGTGAGTTCGAGGCCATAGCCCATGGGCTCGCCGTCCTTGGCGGGACTCCAGGCCGTGACAAAAGCGAAAGCGGGGCCGGTGGTCATGGCAAATTCCTGATGGTCGATGAAGTTGGGTGGTCAATCGCCCAGCGGCTGGGTGTCGTCGCCGTCGCGGTTGACGACCAGCTGGTGCTTGATGCGGCGCATGGGGGCAATGGCAGTTGCGCCGAGGCGCGTGGCGATGGTCTGGGCCAGCACGTCGATGGTGGCAAGGAACGCGTAGCGGCCAGGGGTGGGGCGGAGGATGTCGATGTTTTCCTGCCAGTTCACCGGCAGGAGGATGTCGGCCTGCTCGGCCATGGGTGAGGCGGAACGGGTGACGATGATGCGGGTGACGCCGTATTCACCGGCCACACGCATGGCCTTGACCAGGGGCAGATTATTGCCGGAGAGGGAAAAGGCGATGATGACGGACCCGGCGGGCGCTGCGGCGGCACGCATCATCTGCATCTGGTGGTCTTCGGTGGAGGCGATCCTTAGGCCCAGGCGGAAGAGGCGCGCCTCGGCTTCGCTGGCCATGATCGAGGAGGCGCCGCCCGAGCCGAAAGCGAGGATGAAGCTGGACGCTGCAAGAGTATCGGCGGCGCGTTCGAGCGCATCGAAATCGAAGCGGTCGAAGGTCTGGTAGATGGTGGATTGAATGCCGTTGATGACGCCTTGAGCGATGTCGCGCGCGCTGGAGGGTCCGGTGGCGGGGGCGAAATAGCGCTGGCCGACGAAGCGGGACTGGGCCAGGCGAACCTTGAAATCGGCGTAGGAGTCGCAGCCCAGGCGGCGGCAGAAGCGGGTGACTGTAGGCGGGGAAACGTCGGCTTGCGCCGCCAAATCGACGATGGACATCTTGAGGACACGGTCGGCGTCGGCAAGGACGATCTCGGTCAAGGCGCGTTCAGAGCGGGTGAACGCGTTCTTTTCGGTCTGCAGGAGGCCGACGATATCGAGCATGCGCCCTACTCCCCCGCGCGGCTCGCGGCCTAGTAGACCGCCTGGCCTGCCGCGTCGAACAGATGGACCTGATCACGGGTAAAACCCAGGACGAGCGGCTGGCCATCGGCGACTTGCGGATTGCCTTCAAAGAGGCCGACGAAGTTTTCGCCCGCCGGCAGATTGGCGTAGGTGATGGTGTGAATGCCAAGATGTTCGACGATGCGCGGGGTAATGGTGAGGGTGAAGTCGCCTGAGCCGAGCCGCAGATGTTCCGGGCGGATGCCGACGGTAACGGGCTGACCAGCGCCAATCTTGGTGCCGCGCGGCAGGGTCAAGGTGCCGAGCGCGCCGAGATCAACGGCAAGCGTTGTGCCGTCGGCGGACGCGACGGTGCCAGAGATGAAGTTCATCTTGGGCGAGCCAATGAAGCCAGCGACAAAGAGATTGTCCGGCTTGTGGTAGAGCTGGAGCGGGGAGCCTACCTGGGCGATGGTGCCGGCGTCGAGCACGACGATCTTGTCGGCCATGGTCATGGCTTCAACCTGGTCGTGGGTGACGTAGATCATGGTTGAGCCCAAGCGCTTGTGGAGTTCCATGAGCTCGATGCGCATCTCGGAGCGAAGGGCAGCGTCGAGGTTGGACAGGGGCTCGTCGAAAAGGAAGATTTCAGGCTGGCGCACGATAGCGCGGCCAATGGCGACGCGCTGGCGCTGGCCGCCTGAGAGCATGCCGGGACGGTGCTGCAGGCGCGGCTCGAGCTGGAGCACCTTGGCGGCGGCCATGACGCGTTTTTGCACTTCGTCGTTGCTGAGCTTTTCGACGCGGAGTGGAAAGGCGATGTTTTCGTACACCGTCATATGTGGATAGAGCGCGTAGCTCTGGAACACCATGGCGATGCCGCGCTGGACGGGGGGCAGATCGTTGACCACCTTGCCCGCGATGACGATCTCGCCTTCGCTGACTTCTTCAAGCCCTGCAATCATCCGTAGGAGCGTAGACTTGCCGCAGCCCGAAGGGCCAACAAACACCACGAACTCGCCGTGCGAGACTTCAAGATCGATGCCCTTGATGATGCGGGCTTCGTTGAAGCTTTTTTCGAGGCGCTTGAGGCTGAGCTGGGACATGGCGGTCTCCGGTGTGTTTTGGGGAGCACCCCCGCTTTGATCCTCCCCCTCGTAAGGGAGAGGTGTTGATTGAGTTGCTAGTGCAAGCTTACTTGTACTGCTCGAGTTCGCCGGCGGCCTTGGTAAGGGCAGCAGCAGGCTCGGCCTGGCCGGTGACAACCGACTGGACCATTTCGATCATGACATTCTGGAAGCCGACATAATCGGTGAGCAGCGGCTCTGGACCACCGAACTCAATGCCATCGAGGAAGGGTGCCCAGTAAGGCTTTTCGGCAACGAGTTCTGCAACCTGCGCCACGGGACGGAGCGGCGTCAGGCCCTGGGCCATTTCAGCTTCGAACTGACGCTCTGGAGCGGTCAGGAACTTGGCAAACTCGATAGCCTTGTCCTCGACGCCCGAACCCTTGAACACGGCGAGAGAGTCGGTGATCAACAGCGTGCCTGGACCCTTAGCAGATGGGCCAAGTGGCAGAGGAGCCACGCCCCAGTTGATGTCGGACTCTTCAAGCAGGTTCACGGCACCAACAGCGGCGTGGATCATGCCCAGGCCACCATCAAGGAAGATGGCGCGCACTTCATTCTGCTCGTAAGCGGTCGGACCTTCTTCGGCATAGGCGGTGATGTCGCGCAGTGCGGTCAGGGCTTCGAGGTTCTGCGGCGAGTCGAGGACAATATTGCCTTCGGCATCGATGACCTGGCCGTCATTGGTGTAAACCCAATGGAGGAACTGGTGCAGGGTGTTGTCGAAGGTCTTAGCGACAACGCCGAAGCCGTCGACTTCCGTGTTTTCTTCGATCTGCTTAGCAAAAGCGATCTCTTCTTCCCACGTCTTGGGTGGGGTTTCGGGATCAAGCCCGGCAGCCTCGAACACGTCCTTGTTCCAGTAGAGAGCCTTGGTCGAGAACGCAACCGGCACGCCCCACTGGGTGCCGTCGATGGTGACGGTTTCAGGAACGTAATTGTAGTAGCCAGCCTTTTCTTCTTCCGTCATCGGGATCGGAACGATGAGGTCATTCAGAGCGAACTGCTTGAGGGTGCGCGAACCGACATAGGCGAGGGCGACTGGCGTGCCGGCGGCGGCAAGCGTTGTCACCTTATCCTGGCACTGGCCCCAGCCGACCAACTCGGGTGCGATCTTGTAGCCGGGATTTGCGGCCTCCCACTCGGCGAAGTACTCAGCATAGCCGGCGGTAAGTTCGTCACCGCAGTTGATGAAGGTGATTTCCTGGACGTCCTGAGCGAACGCGGCCGGGGCTGAGCTGACCAGGGCCAGCAAAGATACCGCCAAAAGTCCGGTAGTCTTGTTCATTGTTAGTCTCCCTTTGTGTGCGCCCGAGAGCGCCTTCCCTTGACCAATGCCAAAACAGCCCTGGTCTTGATTACTGCTTCACGGCTCCGGCGGTGAGACCGGCGACGAGATAGCGCTGCAGGAACACGATGACGATCATGACCGGCAGGATTCCGACGAAACTAGCCGCCATCAACTCGTTCCAGACCACTTCCTGCTTACCGAAGAAGGCGAAGAGCCCGATCGGCAGCGGCATGTATTCAGTCTTGGAATTGAAGGTCAGCGCGAAGATGAATTGCTGTGCGTAGGCGCCGATAAAGGTCATGATGGCGACCACCACGATGCCCGGCATGGCGAGCGGCAGGATAACCCGGCGCAGCGTATAGAGGCGCGAAGCGCCATCGGCCCATGCAGCCTCGTCCAACTCCTTTGGAATACGCATCATGTAGGTGCGCAACAGCCAGATTGACGAGGGGATGAGGAAGGCCGCGCCCGGCACGATCATGGCCCAATAGGTATTGAGCAGACCCAACTGGCGCATGAGGCGGAACAGGGGGATCAGCAGCACGGCGCCCGAGAACATGTTGACCGCCAGGAACCCGCCCAGCAGGAGGCCCGAGCCGGCAAACTGAAAGCGGGCAAAGGCATAGGCAGCGGGAACGACGATCAGCACGACGATCAGCGTCACCACAGACGATATGAAAAAGGAATTGAAGATGTGCATGCCCAAGGCGGGCACAGACGTCCACATGTTGAAGTAGGCATCAAACGACCAGTTGCGCGGCAGGAAGCTATAAGGGGTCGAAAACAGCTGGCTCAGCGGCTTGAGTGAAACCAGGAAGCCTTCAATGAACGGAGCGAGAACAAAGAAGAGGAACACCGCCATGCCAGCATACATGGCGACCACTTCATACCATTTGTAGCGATCGATCATCGCTTTGGTCGAGCGCGCCTTGCTGCGGCGCGTTGGCTTGACCAGGGCCGGACTGTCGACAGCGGCAACTTCGGTGGTGCGGGCAACATCGCTCATTTGGCTTCTCCCTGCGAGAGCTTGCGAACGGCGCGGAAGTAAACAAGGCAAAAGATCGACACGAAAATACAGATCACCACGGCGCGAGCGGCGCCTTCCCCGTATTTGCGGGAGCCGATCGCGGTCTTGTAGGTGTCGATGATCATGGTGGTGGTGGAGTTGGACGGGCCACCCTGGGTCAGGATCCAGATGATGTCGAAGGAATTGAAGGTCGCGATCAGCGACAGCAAGGACATGGTGAGCAGCGCCGGTACGAGCAGCGGCAGGGTTATGCGGCGGAAGCGATAGGACCGGCTGGCGCCATCAGTCCATGCGGCCTCATAGAGATCCTTGGGGATCGATTGCATTGCAGCGAGCATATAAATGGTGACCATGGGCACGCCGATCCACACGTCTGTGATGATGGTAGCCCAAAAGGCGGTGTTGCCCTGCGCGAGGAACGGCCAGGGCTTGTCGATCAGCCCGAAGTTTTGCAGCAGGCCCGAGATCATGCCGAACTGGCCATTATACATCCATCCCCACATGAAGATGCCAATAGCCATGGGCACAATCCAAGGCGGCATGGTGAGGATGCGGAACACGGTTTGACCGGGAATCGCGGCATTGAGCAACGTGGCACCCAAGACGCCGATGACCATTTTGGTGGCGACCGAAAAGAAGGTCCAGACAAAGGTACGGATGATGACTTCAGTGAAATTGCCGGCGCCGAAGATGCGCTGGTAATTAGCCCAGCCCACAAAATCATAAGTGGGGCGCAGGGCGGCGTTGGTGAAAGAGAGGACCACTGTGTCGAACAGTGGATAAGCAACGATGATGAGGATGTAGACCAGGGCCGGAGCCAGCAGGGCGAGAGCAAAGAGGGAAGCGCTGCGGGTGCTGGTCATTAAGGTCTCCTAGCTTGCCCGGCCCAGGGCCGCTAAACCGCTACCAGCACCGGGTCGGCCAAGGGCCACATCGAACTGGCTCCAAAGCGGGCTCATGTCGACCACGGTGCGCGTGCGCATGGCTTGGTCCATGCTCAATGCCAAAAGGCCAGCCTCGAGCGCATCGGTGACCGAAACCGGCAAGGGTGCCCCCTCGGTCATGTGCTTCAGGATGTCGGCGGCCATCTGCTCGTCGGCGCCGTAATGCTGGCTGAGCCCGCCGGATTTGTAGGTGGTATCGACCAGCCGGTCGGAGGTGCGCGAGTCGGTGACGCGCAGGAAATTGCGGATGAAATCGCCCTCGGCCATGCCCTTGGCACCCATTACTGCAAAGCGGCGGAAATCGTCGGGCACATTGAGATTGGTGTGGAAGGTCAGTGCTGCGCCGTTCTCGTATTGGACGATCGCGGTCTGGAAATCGATGATGTCACCGTCGCTGTCGAAGACCTTGTCGGTGCCCATCCAGCCAGTTGGCTTGCGATGGTAGACTTCCATGTCGTTGATGCCGGTATTGGCCGGAGCGTTAGCGGGAACGAAGGTGCGGCGGCCGCCGAAACTCGAGACGTAGTGCGGGCGGCAGCCCATGACGCCATTGTAGAGATCGAGATCATGGCAGCATTTTTCGAGCATGAAGCTGCCGGAATAGCGCTCGTAGCGGCGCCAGTCGCGCATGAAGAAGGCGCCATGGTAGGGCGGAATATGTTCGGAGGCCTCTATGGAGGTGATGTCGCCCAGCATGCCCTCGGCTTGCGCCTTGCGCAGATCGACATAGAGCGGGGCATACCGCAGGACGAGGCCGACCATGAGATTGTCGGAGCCATAGCGGCCGATTAGTTCGGCGAGGGCCATAGTTTCCTCGACGGAGGTAACCACGGGCTTCTCGGTGAAAATCTTAAGGCCGCACTCGAGCCCGATGCGGATGTGTTCGAGATGGAGGTGATTGGGCGAGCCGACCATGAGAAGGTCGAGCTGGTTGTTGTCGAGCAATTGCTCGAGCGTTTCGTATTGCGTGCCGACCGGAATACCGTGCTCGGTGGCGTATGGCAGGCCAGCAGGGGCAGGGTCGACATAGCCGACAACCGTGAAGTCATCCCGCGCCGCGGAAAATACGCGCGCCAGATAACCCAAACGATAGCCGAGGCCGATGATGCCTACGCGCATTGCAGTGCCGTTCCCTGTTATTCGTTCGCCAATCTCTTAGGTGGATTGGTGTTCGTTTTTGTAAACGATTTTCAAGACTAGGATCGTTCCGGAAGCCATGTCAACATGAATCCGTCACAATGACAATACCAATTTAAGCCACTTCGCGCTATTGGCAGTTTTTGCGCCAAAGTGGCTGCGAAACTGGCAGTTTCCCTGTCACCGCACACGATCTAAAGTGTGGACAAGCGTCGTTCAGTTGCGCAGCATGCTTGAATTGGTATGCAACTGGGCTGCGCGTCTGCTTCAGCGCAGATGTGCAAGCATGAAAATTTAGAACACGCGGATAAGTTCGTGCTAGCAGACACCCGAATGCATGTTCAATCAAGATCATGCTGAGAAAGTTGAATGGAGCCGCGTTTGCTTAAAACGTCGATGGTCGGAGTGTCTTGATGCGCATTGCCGTTGCCGGGCTGCACACGGAGTGCAGCACCTATAATCCCGTGCTGGCCCGCGAGGCTGATTTCCGCGTGTTGCGCGGACCGGCCATGCTCAAGGACGACTACTTCAATTTCCTGACCCATTTTCCGGCCGAGTTCATCACGATCCTTCATGCGCGGGCGATTGCCGGCGGGCCGTTGGAGAGCGGGATTTATAGACGCTGGAAAGCGGAAATCCTGGAGGGGATTCGGGCCGCCATGCCGCTCGATGGCGTGTACCTGGCCATGCATGGGGCAATGTTTGTCGAGGGGCTCCATGATGCCGAGGGCGATTTCATCAGCGCGGTACGGGACTTGGTTGGGCCGGATGTGCCGATCTCTGCCAGCTATGATCTGCATGGCAATGTGAGCCAAACGATCGTGGATAGCCTCGACATGTTTTCGACCTATCGCACGGCGCCGCATATCGATGTGCAGGACACGATGCGCCGGGCGGTGACCATGCTGGTGCGGGCGCTGCGAACGGGCCTGCGGCCGATGCTGGCCTGGGCGCCGGTGCCGGTGCTGCTGCCAGGGGAGCGCACCTCGACGCAGGACGAGCCGGCGCGCAGCTTTTATGCGCAGATGCATGAGGTGGAGGAGCCGACCGGGATCTGGGATGCGTCGTTCCAGGTAGGCTATGTTTGGGCGGATGAGCCTCGGGCGACGGCTTGTGCGGTGGTGACGGGGACTGACCGCCAAGCGATGGCCGAGGCGGCTGGGAGGCTGGCGCAGAACTATTGGGATATTCGCGAGCAGTTCGTCTTTGGCACCAAGACGGGGAGCATTGAAGAGTGTGTCCAGTGGGCGGTTTGGTCGGAGACTCAGCCGGTGGTGCTGGCGGAGTCAGGGGACAATCCTACTGGCGGCGGCGTGGGCGACCGGGCAGAGGTGCTGCAGGCCCTGATCGATGCGGGGGCGCAGGGTGTAGTGTTTGCGGGAATTGCGGACAAGGCGGCGACTGACACGGCTTATGCGGCGGGCGTGGGGGCGCAGCTGGGGCTGACGATCGGGGGGAGCCTTGATCCGTCGAGCCGGAAGGTTGAGGCGGAAGTGGAGGTGTTGTTCCTAGCCGAAGCGGCCGAGGACCGGTTGCGCGAGGCGGTGGTGCGGATCGGAGGGATTGATCTGGTGCTGACGGCACGGCGGCGGCCGTTCCACAATATCGTGGATTTCACGCGGCTTGGACTCGATCCGCGTACGGCCAAGATCGTGGTGGTGAAGTCGGGGTATCTGTCGCCGGAGTTGGGGCCGATCGCCCATCCGAGCTTGATGGCGCTGTCGCCGGGGGTGGTAGATCAATTCGTCGAGCGGCTGGAGCGGAAGCATAAGAATGTCCCCCGATACCCATTTGACAAAGATTTCGGGTGGACGCCGGAAGTGCGGTGGTCCGCGCGGGCTACTGAATAGCCAGCATGCTCGGTTCATCCCAGGCTTGACCCGGGATGACACCGTGGGTGGTGAGCGTGTGGTGCCTGGCACGACTTCCTTGTCAGTTCCGGCTAGCCAGCTGGCGGTTCAATCGCAGGGCGACGAGAGTGCAGATGCAGCCTGAGAGGAGGTAGGCGCCCGAGGAGATGAGGCCGAACTGGCTGGAGAGGAGAAGCGCGGCGAGTGGGGCGAAGCCGGCGCCGAAGAGCCAGGCGAGATCGGAGGTGAGGGCCGAGCCGGTGTAGCGATAAAGCTTGGTAAAGTTGGAAGCGACCACGCCCGAGGACTGGCCAAAGGATATGCCAAGAAGGGCAAAGCCGATGACCATGTAGGCGATTTCGCCGATGTTACCGCCTTCAAGCAGCAGGGGGGCGAAGACGCTGTAGATGGCGATGGCAACGGCCGAAGCGCCCAGAAGCCAGCGACGGCCAATTCGATCGGCCAGGTAGCCGGAGAGGACAATGGCGACGAGGCAGACGACGGCACTAGCTGTCTCGATGACCAGGAAGTTGCTGGGGGCTTCATCGGTATAGAGGAAAATGTAGGACAGCGCGAAGACGGTCACCATGTGGAACAGGGCAAAGCTCGCCAAGGGAGCAAAGGCGCCGATGACGATGTTGCGCCAGTCATGCTTGATGGTTTCAAGAACGCGGGTTGGCTGCAATTCGCCGCTTTCGAACAATGTCGTGTATTCAGGCGTGACGACGATGCGCAAACGGGCGAAAAGGGCCACGACGTTGATGGCGAAGGCCACGAAAAACGGGTAGCGCCAGCCCCAGGACAGGAAGTCCTCAGCCGAAAGGCTGCTGGAGAGGTAAGCGAACAGCGCCGAAGCCACGATAAGGCCGATAGGGGCGCCCAGTTGCGGGAGCATGGCATACCAGCCGCGCTGCTTTTCAGGCGCGTTGAGGGCCAGCAGCGACGCCAGTCCATCCCATGTGCCAGCCAGGGCAAGGCCCTGCCCGAAACGCAGGATCATCAGCAGGGCGACGGAAAACCAACCGACCTGGTCGAAGCTGGGCAAGAAGCCATTGGCCACGGTGGAGATGCCAAGCAGGAACAGCGCAATAGTAAGCTTGACGCCACGGCCATAATTGCGGTCGATAGCAGAGAACAAGACGGTGCCGATCGGTCGCGCAATAAAGGCCAGGGCAAACACAGCAAACGACAGCACCGTCCCGGTTAAAGGATCAGCAAAAGAAAATACGACGGCCGGGAATACCAGCACTGAGGCAATTGCATAGACGAAGAAATCGAAAAATTCGGAGGTGCGGCCAATAATCACACCGACGGCAATTTCCCCCGGCTTCACCGCGCGATGATGACTATTTGTCGCGCGCGCATCGCGCTCCGCAGTCGTCTCCGTCACGGGTCCTGTGGAAGTTGACATCGGTTAAGTTCCTGCAAGGGTTCAATAATTGACTGCGGGGCTGCAGATAATGGCGAAAGAGCCCTGCTCCGTTATAAAGCTAGTCTTGTCCTGCCTCAAAAGGGAGTCCGGCGGGAGTGGACAAAATGTCCGATGGTGACAGGCACTAGCAAGGCATACGTGCATCGTCGAACGCGAAACCTCCCAACTGAGGACCGCCCAGTGTCTCGTCCGATCAAGCTTTTACTTGCCCTACCTCTTCTGTTGACCCTTGCCGGGTGCAATGCCGTGGTTATGTCGCCGGCTGGCGACGTTGCCATGCAGCAGCGCGACCTGATCCTGATCTCAACATTCCTGATGCTGCTGATCATTGTTCCGGTGCTGACGCTGGTGGTGGTTTTTGCGCGCAAATACCGGGCTGGCAACAAGGACGCGCGCTACGAGCCGGATTGGGATCACTCAACCCACCTCGAACTGGTGATCTGGGCAGCGCCGCTAGCAATCATCATCTGCCTTGGCGCAGTGACCTGGGTGAGCACGCATCTGCTCGATCCCTACCGCGAGCTTGGCCGGATCGGGCCAGGGAAAGCGGTAGCGCCCGGTGTCGAGCCACTCGAAGTGGAAGTGACCGCACTCGATTGGAAGTGGATGTTCATCTACCCCCAATACAATATCGCTACCGTCAACGAGCTGGTTGCACCGGTCGATCGCCCGATCAGCTTCAAGCTGACATCGTCGACGGTGATGAACTCCTTCTATATCCCCGCGCTGGCCGGGCAGATTTATGCCATGCCAGGCATGCAGACGCGGCTTCATGCGGTGGTCAATCAGCCGGGCGAATACAAGGGCATCTCAGCCGCCTATAGCGGGCATGGTTTTTCGGGCATGCACTTCAAGTTCCGGGGTGTCGACGATGCCGCATTCGACCAATGGGTCGAACAAGTGCGCCAGGCGCCGGAGACGCTCGACCGGGCACGCTATCTGCAGTTGGAAAAGCCAAGCGAGAATGTCGAGCCGATGCACTTCGCCAGTGTCGAGGGCGGGCTTTATACCGCCATCGTCAATATGTGCGTCGAACGCGACAAGATGTGCATGAGCGAGATGATGGCCATTGACGCACGCGGCGGCCTTGGCCTTGCCGGCATCGAGAATATGGCGCCAGAGCTTTACGGCGGCGGCGAGCGGAACCGGTCGGTGTTTGGCCCACAAAAGACCTATGTGGCAGCGATCTGCACGGTCGACGAAGCTATCGCCATGACGGCCAAGCTGCCGGCCATCGATGCACCCAATGCAGCGCCGTTTATCGGCGCGGGGCTGCGGCAGCCTTCAGTGCTGCAATCGAACGCCCTGACGAGCTGGCTTGCCAGCTTCACCACTCCCGCTGAACCAACACAGGCGGCAATGCTATGAGCAACGAATTCTGGAGCTTCATCTTCGGCCGGCTGACTTGGCAGGCTATTCCTTATTACGAGCCTATCCTGATCGGCACCTTCGCGGTGGTTGCCCTGATCGGACTGACCGTTGTCGGCTTGTTGTTCAAGTTCAAGCTTTGGGGCTATCTCTGGCACGAATGGTTCACGAGCGTCGACCATAAGAAGGTTGGCATCATGTACATGGTGCTGGGCGCGGTTATGCTGGTGCGCGGCTTTGCCGATGCCCTGATGATGCGCCTGCAGCAGGCCATCGCCTTCAACGGCTCGGAGGGTTACCTTAACGCCCACCATTATGATCAGCTGTTTTCCGTGCATGGCGTGATCATGATCTTCTTTGTGGCGATGCCGCTGATCACGGGGTTCATGAACTACATCGTGCCGCTGCAGATCGGCGCGCGAGATGTGAGCTTCCCGTTCCTCAACAATTTCTCGTTTTGGATGACAGCGGGCGGCGCCGTTCTCGTAATGATGAGCCTGTTCATAGGCGAGTTTGCGCAGACCGGCTGGCTCGCCTTTCCACCACTCTCGGGTATCGAGCAAAGTCCGGCCTCGGGAGTGGACTACTATATCTGGGCCTTGCAGATCGCAGGGGTGGGAACGACGCTGTCGGGCGTCAACCTCATCGCGACCATCATCAAGATGCGCGCGCCCGGCATGACCCTGATGAAGATGCCGGTGTTCACCTGGACGTCGCTGTGCACGAACGTGTTGATCGTGGCGTCCTTCCCGGTACTGACGGCCGTTCTGACACTGCTTGCACTCGACCGCTACGTTGGAACGAACTTCTTCACCAACGACTTCGGCGGCAACCCGATGATGTATGTGAACCTCATTTGGATATGGGGCCATCCGGAGGTTTACATCCTGATCCTGCCAGCGTTCGGTATCTTCTCGGAAGTCGCCTCGACCTTCTCGAGCAAGCGTCTGTTCGGTTACACCTCGATGGTCTACGCAACCATCGTGATCACCATCCTGTCGTACCTGGTGTGGCTGCACCACTTCTTCACCATGGGATCTGGCGCGAGCGTCAATGCCTTCTTCGGCATCACGACCATGATCATCTCGATCCCCACAGGAGCGAAGATCTTCAACTGGCTCTTTACCATGTACAAGGGGCGCATCCGGTTCGAACTGCCCATGATGTGGCTGATCGCCTTCATGATCACGTTCACCATCGGGGGCATGACGGGCGTCTTGCTGGCTGTGCCACCCGCCGACTTCGTCCTGCACAATTCGCTGTTCCTTGTGGCGCACTTCCACAACGTCATCATCGGCGGCGTCCTGTTCGGGATCTTTGCGGGCATCAATTACTGGTGGCCCAAGGCCTTCGGCTACAAGCTCAACCAGTTCTGGGGCAAGATCTCGTTCTGGTGCTGGGTCATCGGGTTCTGGGTAGCGTTCGCACCGCTCTACGTGCTGGGGCTGATGGGCGTAACCCGCCGGTTGCGCACGTTCGATGACCCGTCGCTGCAGATCTGGTTCATCATTGCCGGTTTTGGCGCGCTTATCATTGCCGCGGGCATTGCCACGATGGCCATTCAGTTTGCCGTCTCCATCCTTGGCAAAAACAAGGATTGGGACACGACGGGCGATCCTTGGGACGGACGTACTTTGGAATGGGCGACATCCTCGCCACCACCGCAGTACAATTTCGCCTTCACGCCGATCATCTACGACAACGACGCCTGGGCGGACATGAAGAAGCGCAATGCGCAGCATCCAACCGAGGGGTTCCGCGACATCCACATGCCGCGCAACACCTGGGCGGGGATCGTGCTGGCTGGGCTCAGTGTCGCCTTGGGCTTCGCCCTGATCTGGTACATGTGGTGGCTGGCCGTGGTGAGTTTTGCCGGCATCCTGATCGTTTCGATCATGCACACCTTCAACTATGACCGGGACTATTACATTCCGGCCGAAGCTGTGGTGGCGGTGGAAAGCAAGCGCCACAAGCCGCTGCCAGCAGGAGAGTAAGATGAGCGATACAGTTCAAGCTACTCCGGGCGAAAAGCTCGACTTCTACGATCTCGCAAGCCATGAACATACCGTCCATGGCTCGACCCAGATCGGGTTCTGGCTCTATCTGATGAGCGATTGCCTGATCTTTGCGACGCTGTTTGCGATCTATGGCGTGCTAGGCGGCAGTTTTGCGGCGGGACCCTCGCCGGCTGATCTATTCAACCTGCCGCTGGTGGCGGTGAGCACGGCGGCGCTGCTGCTGTCGTCGATCACCTATGGCTTTGCCATGCTCGACATGGAAGAGGGCAAGAAGAACGGGACTTTGCTGTGGCTGGCCATCACAGGGGTGCTCGGCGCCATATTCCTTGGCTGCACGCTTTATGAGTTCAACCACCTCATTCATGAAGGAGCGGTGCCGCAGCGTTCGGCATTCCTGTCCTCGTTCTATGTGCTGGTGGGCACCCACGCGCTTCACGTCACCTTCGGCATCATCTGGCTGGTGACGCTGCTGGTGCAGATCTGGATGAAGGGGCTTATCCCAGCCAACCAGATCCGCGTCCAGTGCCTGTCGATGTTCTGGCACTTCCTCGACGTTATCTGGATCGGGGTCTTTACCGTTGTTTATCTCATGGGGATGCTGCGATGAGCACTGCGACACATGACGAACCGCTAAACGCTGACGGCCCTGTGCATCCGCACCCCGGCATTACCGGCGATGGGCATAGCCACGGGACTCGGCGGAGCTATCTGATCGGATTTGCTCTTTCAGTGGTTCTGACCGCCATTCCGTTTTGGCTGGTGATGGCCGATGTGATTGCCGATACGGCGGTGGCGACGCTGACGATCATGGCGTTCGGCGTGGTGCAGATCCTGGTGCACATGATCTATTTTCTGCACATGAACACCAAGAGCGAAGGCGGCTGGACCATGATGGCGGCGATCTTCACGATCATCGTCATCGTCATCGCGCTCGCAGGCTCGCTTTGGGTGATGTACCACCTCAACACCAACATGATGCCCGGCCACATCATGGATCCGGCGCTGATGTAGCCATGCGCAGTCGGCGCACGCTGGTTGTTCTGGGTGTTATTGCCTTGCTAGGTGCCTTGGGGTTCGGGGCGCTTGGCGTGTGGCAATTGGAGCGGCTGGCGTGGAAGAATGCGCTGGTCGCCGCTGTGGCGGAACGCGCAACAGCAGCGCCTAGCGATTTGAGTGGCGATGGGACTTGGGATGACTTTACACCCGAGCAGGATGAGTACCGCCGCGTCGTAGCGAGCGGGCGGTTTGATCACGCGGCCGAAACGCTGGTGCAGGCGGTGACGGCCTATGGCGGTGGGTTCTGGGTAGTGACGCCGCTAGTGCTCCCTGATGGACGCAGTGTGTTCGTCAATCGCGGCTTTGTGCCGCCGGAGCAGCGGGAGCCCGGGACGCGACCGGGGCCCGGAGGGGAAGTGCGGGTCACCGGTCTGTTGCGGCAGAGCGAACCGGGTGGTGGTTTCCTCCGGAGCAATGATCCGGCAGGGGAGCGTTGGTATTCGCGCGACGTGGTGGCAATCGCAGCGGACAAGGGCGTCGGCAATGCGGCGCCGTTCTTCATAGACTCGGAAGCTGGGGCACCGGGGACTTATCCGATCGGCGGGCTAACGGTGCTAAGCTTTCCCAACAACCATCTGGTTTATGCGCTGACGTGGTTCGTCCTCGCGCTAATGCTGGTGGGGGGCTTTGCCTATCTGCTTTGGGATCGGCGGCGGGCGTCCGCTTAGCGCTCGCCCGGGAGGGGCATGGCGGCGATCTCGGCGAGCACTTCGAGCATGCCGGTGACATTGGCTTCCGCGATTTGCTGGCCTTTTTCGGCCGTAGCGGAGGCTGCATCGCCGACTGCGCCAGATGGGTTTATATCCGAGGCGATCCAGGCATAGAGGTGGCCGAAGGCGCCGGTGGGGCGGAGATATTTGTATTCCTGTTCGTCGCGGGCGACGACCGAAACGAAATTATCAGCCCGGCTCATGTCGACCAAATGCGGCTTGAAATGGAGGATCAGCGAGGTTTCGGCATCGCCGCCATGGATACCGTGGCGGCGCTCTAGATCGGTCAGCACGCCATCGGGCGTGAAGCGCCAGCCGCTACGGATGGCCAGCATGCCGGCGCGCACGCGCAGTTCGCGCGCCACGATGCTCATGATGTCCTCGTTGCCGCCATGGGAATTGATGAAGACCATCTTCCGAATGCCTGAGCGAGCGACTTCGAGGCCGATTTGGGTCCAAGCATCGATCAAGTTTGTCGCCTGATGGCTGATGGTGCCCTTGCTCCAGATGTGCTCGTTAGACTTGCCGATAGCCTGAACCGGCAGGATGCGCAGATCGAGTTTGGCGGGCGCGCGGCTGGCCAGCAGTTCGATCATGGACTGGTTGATGATCGTATCGGTGCCCACCGGCAAATGCGGGCCATGCTGCTCGATGGCGGCAATGGGCAGGATGGCGATGGTTTTCATCGCGTCGAGACTGTCGAACTCGGGCGCCGAAAAATCGGTCCACCAGATCTTGCGAGTCATGGAATGTCCTTCAGGCTGGGCCAGCAGCGATGGCTTCGATCTCGACCACGAATTCGGGCCGGGCAAAGCCGGAGACGATCATCAAGGTCGAGGCAGGATAGGGTTCGGCAAAAAGGGCGTTTCGCTCGGCCATGTAGTCGGGCAAGTGTTCACGGCCGATGACATAGGCGTTGATGCGGATGATATGGGCGAGATCCATGCCAGCTTCGCTGAGGACGGCGGCGATGTTGTCAAAGCAAATGCGGGTTTGGCCGGCGCAATCGGGCGGAACGATCTTGTCGGCGCCAATGCCAAGCTGGCCGGAACAGAACACCAACTTCTGCCCGGGCGGTACGAGAATGCCGTGGCTGTAGGGAGCAAAAGGCGGGTGGATCTGCGTGGGGCTGAGCGGGGTCGCCATCGGACACTTCACTGTGGATGGAAGATGCTACCCGGCAGACCTAAGCTTGCATAGTCCTTGCTGCTCGATTTGCGTGCATAGCAGGCATTTTGTACAGATGCCTATTTTTTGACTTCACAAGAACGCAGAAGAGTAACATGAATTATCTCTGCGGGGTGAGCCGCACAAAATTTGGCCATGGGGTTGGCCGGGAGAGCGCAATGAGCATTGTCAAACTTGCTATGTCCACCAGCTTGGTTCTTGCCGCACTGGGCGGCATGGCCCAAGCGCAGGACAAGGTGACCTTCGGCACCAATTGGTTGGCGCAAGCCGAGCACGGCGGCTATTATCAGGCGGTGGCTGACGGCACCTATGCCAAGTACGGGCTGGACGTGACCATCCGCCAGGGCGGGCCACAGGCGCCGAACGGGCAATTGCTGGTTGCCGGGCAGATCGAGTTCTACATGGGCGGCATGTCGACGATCGACAGCGTCAAGCAAGGCATTCCGGTGCTCGCCGTGGCGTCGATCTTCCAGAAGGATCCGCAGGTGTTGCTGGCGCATCCCGAAGCGCCGTTCACCGATGTTGCGAGCCTTACCGCTGCCAGCAAGCTTATCATGGGCAAGGACAGCTTCTTTGCCGGTTACTGGCCGTGGATGAAGGCAAGCTTTGAAGGCTTCAGCGACGATCAGTACGAACCGTATACCTTCAACCCGGCGCCGTTCATTGCCGATCCGATGTCGGTGCAGCAGGGCTATTTGACTTCCGAGCCCTACGAGATCGAAAAGCAGACCGGCTGGGCGCCGAAGGTGTTCCTCCTCGCCGATTTCGGCTACGATCCCTATTCTACTACGATCGAGACGCGGCAGGACCTGGTCGACGAGAACCCGGATCTGGTGCAGCGCTTTGTCGATGCGACGGCGATCGGCTGGTACAATTACCTCTATGGTGACAACACAGCAGCCAATGATCTGATCAAGAAAGACAATCCCGAGATGACCGATGGGCAGCTTGCCTATTCAATCGAGAAGCTCAAGGAATATGGGATTGCTGTTTCAGGCGAAGCCGAGACGCAGGGTATTGGCTGCATGACCGATGCGCGTTGGACGGACTTTTACAACAAGATGATCGAGGCTGGTGTCTATGAGGCCGGGATCGACATCTCCAAGGCCTATACGACCCAGTTCACCTGCAAGGGTGTCGGTGTCGAACTGGCTACGGCTGATTGAATTAGACCGGAGCATTGGCGCGACGAGAAGTTGTGGTGATGCTTTAACACACGCGGCGTTATTCCCGCAAAAGCGGGAATGACGTGGTGGAGTTGTTGGCCATGAAGTCGAACGGGAAATCCATGCTCCTAGTAAGGTTTTGCTAGTGACCGAAACTGCTGTCCTTGCGAGTTCCGCCCGCTCCGAACCGCGTCGCGCCGTCGTCACCATGCGCGATGTCAGCAAGGTGTTTTCCAATGGCACGCTGGCCCTCAAGGGCATGTCGCTTGATGTGCGCGGGGGCGAGTTCATTTCGCTCTTGGGACCGTCAGGCTGCGGGAAATCGACGGCGCTGCGGATAATTGCCGGGTTGGGCACGCCCTCATCGGGGTCGATCGATTGGCCGTCGTCCAAGATCAGCAAGAAGGGCTTGCCCGAAGGCGACGTTGGCTTCGTATTCCAAGAGCCAACGCTGATGCCGTGGCAGACGGTGTTCGGCAATGTCTACCTGCCGCTCAAGCTGCGTGGGGTTGGTAAGGCCGAGGCGCGCGACAAGGTGATGGAGAACCTCCAAAGCGTTGGGCTTGCCGATTTTGCCCAGGCCTATCCGCGCGAGCTATCGGGCGGCATGAAGATGCGCGTGTCGATTGCGCGGGCGCTGGTGACCAGGCCCAAGCTGCTGCTGATGGATGAGCCCTTTGCTGCGCTTGATGAAATCACGCGGCAAAAGCTTAACGACGATGTGCTGGCACTCTGGACCCAGACCGGTGTAACGGTGATCTTCGTGACGCACTCGGTCTATGAATCGGCCTATCTGTCGGGCCGCATCGTCGTGATGCGGGCGCGGCCGGGGCAGGTGTTCACCGATCTCGAAATCGCGCAGCCGCCGGTGCGGGATGCGGCTTACCGTGTATCGGAATTCTATCGGGCCAATTGCCAGACCGTTTCGGACGCGCTGCAGAGCGCCATTCATGCGGCGGAGACCTGACCATGGATGATACTACTTTGGCATCAAGCGAAAAGGGCACCGACAGCGCCGTTTCCGTGTTGCGTGCAGGCATGTCCAGCCGTGAAAAGGTGCTTCAGATCCTGGTGCCTTTGCTCGCCTTGGCCGCTGGCATTGGGCTCTGGCAATGGATCATCGTCGCTAATGAGATCCCCAAATACATCCTCCCCGGCCCCGGCGATGCGGCCGTTGCGCTCTTTACCGATAGTGGCACTTTGTGGCCGGCATTGCTGGTGACGGTGCGGATTACCTTCATGGCGCTTGCCGTAGCGCTGATCGGGGGCGTGACCATCGCCATCATTATCGTCCAGAGCAAATGGCTGGAACTGGCGCTGTTTCCATTCACGGTCATCCTTCAAGTGACCCCGATCATCGCTATCGCGCCGCTGATTTTGATCTATGCGCCCGATACGCAGTCAGCGCTGATGATTTGTGCCTTCCTTGTCGCGTTTTTTCCGATCCTGTCCAACATGGTGCAGGGACTCAAGAGCGTCGATCATAATCTGCTCAATCTGTTCGAGCTTTATGGTGCCAATAGCTGGCAAACGCTGCTGTTTCTGAAGATTCCGGCGTCCATGCCGTACTTCATGGCGGGTTTGCGTATCGCGGGCGGTCTGTCGCTGATCGCCGCTGTTGTGGCTGAGTTTGCTGCGGGATCGGCCGGGCAAGGCGCCGGGCTGGCTTTCCGGCTGCTGGAGTCGCAATACCGGCTCAACCTACCCCGGCTGTTTGCCGCGCTGATCATGCTCTGCGGCACGGGTATCGCCATTTATGGGCTGACATCCTTCATCTCGTGGCTGACGCTGCATCGCTGGCACGAAAGCGCCATCAAGCGGGAGAATTGAGCGTGGCGATCACGATACCGGCCGACGGACATTATGTGCTGGCCAATGCTAGTGTGCCGCACGCTGCCATGGCCAAAGCCAGCTCGGGCGCGCTGTCGCGGCTCGATCTTTCCATCGCCGACGGCACCATCACCGGGGTCGCGCCGGCGGGTGGAACAAGCGGGCTCAATGTCATCGATCTCGATGGCAGCATCGTTTTGCCGGCCTTCGTTGATCTTCATACCCATCTAGACAAGGGCCATATCTGGCCGCGCAAGCAGAACCCGGACGGCACCTGGATGGGTGCGCTGGAAGCTGTGGGTGAGGACCGCGAGAGCAATTGGTCGGCCAAGGATGTGGAGCGGCGCATGGACTTTTCCTTGCGCTGTGCCTTCGCGCACGGCACGGCCGCGATACGCACGCATCTGGACATGGCGCCGCCGCAGCACGTTATTACCTGGGACGTGTTCGAAGCGATGCGAGCGGGCTGGGCCGGGCGGATCGAGCTGCAGGGCGTGGCTCTAATGGGTCCCGACACCATTCTTGATCCGGCGCCGCTGCGCTCGATCGCCGAGCGCACCAAGGCGGCGGACGGCGTGCTGGGTGGCTCGACAGCGGTGCATCCGGAGAACGCCCTTATCATGCGCCGGCTGATCGAGATTGCCGGAGAGTTTGATCTCGACATCGATCTTCACGCCGATGAATCGCCTGATCCGGCAGCCAATGCGCTGGAATGCCTCGCCGAGGCGGTGATCGAGACAGGGTTTAAGGGCAAGGTCACGGCGGGTCATTGCTGTTCGCTGGCGGTACAGAGTGACGACGTTGCCAAGCGCGTGATCGACAAGGTGGCGCGGGCTGGCGTTGCCGTGGTCTCGCTGCCGATCTGCAATATGTATCTGCAGGATCGCGACAATGCGCATGGCGTTCGTACGCCGCGCTGGCGCGGAGTGACGCTGCTGAACGAGCTCAAGGCAGCCGGAGTATCGGTCGCTATCGCCTCGGATAATACGCGCGACCCGTTCTATGCTTATGGCGATCTCGATGCGTTGGAAGTGCTGCGCGAGGGGGCGCGGATCATCCATTTCGATCATCCACAGTCGGACGCCTTTTCCTGGGTGCGCGCCGTGGGCGCTGATCCGTCGCGCATTGCAGATTTTACCTATGCCGCAACGATTGCCAAGGGCGCACCGGCCGATCTGGTTGTGGTGCGGGCGCGGCACTGGACCGAGCTGATGGCGCGGCCACAGAGCGACCGAACCGTGCTTCGCGCTGGCGTGCCGATCGACACCACCCTGCCTGATTATCGCGAACTCGACGACCTGATGGGACCTAACACATGAGCATTGCCCTTTTCCGCGCCGAGCTTGGTGACATTCCGGTCGATGACCATCCCAAGATCGTCCAGCAGCGCAGCCGCGATCATTATTGGTATTCGCCCGTGCTCAAGGCCAAGCTCGATCATGTGACGGCTGAGATCGTGGTGTCGCCACGCTCCAACGAGGAAGTCAAAACCGTGCTGCGCGCAGCGTTCAAGCATGGGGTGGCGATCACCCCACGCGGTGCAGGCACGGGCAATTACGGGCAGGCCATGCCGCTTTCAGGCGGGGCGATCCTGAATCTCATGAACATGGAAAAGGTGCTCGAGATCAAGCCGGACCGGGTGCGCGCGCAGGCCGGCGCAATTCTAGAGCAGATCGATCATGAAACCAGGGCCTCGGTGGCGGGTGAATTGCGGTTTCACCCCTCGACCTATCGCATGGCTTCGCTCGGTGGCTTTATCGCGGGTGGTTCTGGCGGCGTCGGTTCGGTGCGCTGGGGTGGGTTGCGGGCGCTAGGGTCGATCTTGGGGCTCAAGGTTATCACCTGCGAGGCGGAGCCACGTGAGCTGGACCTGTTGGGCGAAGATATTCTCAAGGTGGCCCATGCCTATGGCACAAACGGGATCATCGTCGAAGCGGAGATGCCGCTGACGCAGGCGCATGACTGGGTCGACATGCTGGTGGGGTTCGATGATTTTATCGAGGCGTGCCGGTTCGGCGAGGCAGTCGCGTTGCAGGATGGCTTGCTGGTCAAGGAGGTGGCGCCCTGTGCTGCACCGATCGGGGAGGCTTTTTTCAACCGGCACAAGCCTTATATCCGTGACGGTCAATCGGTGGTGCTGCTGATGGTGGCGCCGGTGGCGGCAGCGGCGATGACGCTGTTCGTTTCGCATCATAAAGGCGAGATGCTCTATCGTTCCGACGAAGCGAGCGAAGAGGAACTCAAGCGCCTGCCGCCGATCTATGAGCTGGGCTGGAACCATACCACGTTGCGAGCGCTCAAGGTCGACCCGACGATCACCTATCTGCAGACGCGCTATCCGACCATCGAGCACGTGCGCAAGATCGTTGACCTACTGGGTGATGAATTGCCGATGCATATCGAGATCACCAAGCAGGATGGCATCGTGACCTTCGCCGGGCTGCCGCTGGTGCGCTACACCACAGAGGCGCGGCTGGAGGAGATCATCCGCATACACGAGGACAATGAGTGCAATGTCTTCAACCCCCATCGCTATACCCTTGAAGAAGGCGGCATGAAGCGGACGGACCAGAAGCAGCTTGATTTCAAGCGCGAGGCTGATCCCAAGGGCATCCTCAATCCGGGCAAGATGATCGCTTGGGAGAACCCGGACTTCGATTTCAATGCCGGCAAGGCCTGGCTGTTCGACGGGCTCAATCCGGTGAACGCAGCTTGATGCGCGTCCACGTCATTCACGCCCATCCGGTAGAAACGAGCTACAACCGCGCGCTGTTTAATGCGGTGGTCGACGAGCTGACGAGCAAGGGGCACAGCGTCGATGCGCTCAACCTTTATGATGAAGGGTTCGACGCGGTGCTCAGCCGCGAGGAGCGGCTCAACTACCATGAGGTGCCGGGCAATCTGACGCCTTCGGTGAAGCCCTATGTCGACCGGCTGATGGCGGCGGAGGCGCTGGTGTTCGTACATCCGGTCTGGAACTATGGTTATCCGGCGATCCTCAAGGGCTATTTCGACCGAATTTTCCTGCCTGGTGTGTCGTTCATTCTGGAAGGCGGCGGGGACCGAGGGCGGCTGGTGCCGAACCTGACGCACATCAAGAAGGTAGCCTTCGTGACGACCTATGGCGGGGACCGCTGGCGGACCATGATCATGGGCGATCCGCCGCGCAAGCTGGCGCAGCGCTGGGGATGGGCGACGTTCCGCACCGGCAAGCCGCCGCTTTACCTGGCGCTCTACGACATGAACAATTGCACGCCGGCGCAATTGGAAGGGTTTATCGGCAAGGTTCGGGCGGAGATGGCGCGCTTCTGACTGGTGTGGGTTGGCAGATCGGTGCAAGCTGAGCGCTCGCTAAACCGAAGGGATCTGCCGTGAAAACCTACCAATTGCCCGGAACGGGCCTGAGCCTTTCAAGCGTCGTCCTGGGACTGATGCGCATCGCCCAGATGAGCAACTGGGAGATCGATGCGCTGGTGCGCACGGCAATGGATGCAGGTATCAATGTGCTTGACCATGCCGACATCTATGGTGGCGAGCGGCACCGTTGCGAGGCGCGGTTCGGGGAAGCTGTGACGCTGAGCGCAAGTGAACGCGAGCGCATGGTCATCCAAAGCAAGGTCGGTATCCGCAAAGGGTTCTTCGACTTCTCCGAAGAGCACATCCTGCGGACGGTGGACGAGTCGTTGGCAGCCCTGCGCACGGACTATCTCGACGTGCTGCTGCTGCACCGGCCCGACACGCTGGTGGAACCCGAAGAGGTCGCTTCGGCTTTCACTAAATTAGAGGCTGCGGGCAAGGTGCGCCATTTCGGTGTTTCCAACCAGACGCCGGGCCAGATCGAACTGCTCAAGACTGCGGTGACGCAGCCCTTGCGGTTCAATCAGGTGCAATTGAGCATTACCCATGCGCCGCTGATCGCCCAAGGCGTTGCCGCGAACATGGCTGGCCTGGACCAGTCGATCAGCCGTGACGTAGGGCTGCTCGATTATTCGCGGCTCAACAAAATGATGCTTCAGGCGTGGTCGCCGTTTCAGAAGGGCTTCTTCGATGGCGTGTTCCTGGGCGACCGGGAGAATTTTGCCGAGTTGAACGATGTCATCGATGAACTGGCGGAAGCTCATGGCGTGACGCCGACGGGCATTGCGGTGGCATGGATCGTGCGGCATCCGGCCAATATCCAGGTGGTACTGGGCACGACCAAGCCGGAGCGGATGATCGATTCCGCCGCCGGCTCGGGCGTGCGGCTATCGCGGGAGGAGTGGTATCGGCTGTTTACCGCGGCGGGGCACATTCTGCCCTAGCGGATCGATCTGCGTCCGCCCGGCGTTGGCCTGCATCAACACGTGCAGGAACGGCGAGATGAACAGGTTTGCGGATAAAGTCGTTTTGGTTACGGGCGCAGCGTCGGGCATCGGAGCCGCAACGGCGCTGAGGTTTGCTAGCGAAGGCGCGAAAATCGTGCTCGTGGACAAACAAGATTTGTCCGACACCGCGGGTAAGCTCGCCGGCAAGGACAATCTTGTGCACAAGGCCGATGTGGCAGACGAACAAGCGGTTGACGGTATGGTTGCGGCCGCAGTAGAGCGCTTCGGCAGGCTGGACGTGCTGGTCAACAATGCCGGCGTTTATGCCGGTGGCAATCCGGCAGAGATCAGCACGGATGATTGGCGCAAGGTCATCGCCACCGATCTGGACGGCGTGTTCTTCGGCTGCCGGGCAGCTATCCCGCATCTGGAGAAGACCAAGGGATCAATCGTCAATACGGCGTCGGTTTCCGGCACGGGCGGGGATTGGAACACCCTGCCCTACAATGCGGCCAAGGGAGGCGTCGTCAACTTTACCAGGGCTCTGGCAATGGATTTGGGCACACGCGGCATCCGGGTGAATGCGGTGTGCCCAAGCCTTACGCGAACGGCGATGACGGCCGAGATGTTCGAAGATGAAGCCACAATGGCCGAGTTCAACAAGCGCATTCCCCTGGGTCGCCCATGCGAGCCCGAGGAAGTGGCGGCAGTAATCGCGTTTCTCGCCAGCGAGGACGCAAGCTTTGTCACTGGTGCAATGATTGCGGTGGATGGCGGCGTCAGCGCCTCGAATGGCCAGCCACCCCAATAGCGGCTTCCAAGGGACTTACTTCTGCCGGGGCTTTTCAAGTTCGCTGCCGGGGATTGCCTGCCGGTCGCGATGGGTGAGGACAGCATCGCGCAGGGTACGGGCGGCATTGCGAACTTCTTCCTGCACGGCCAGGTCCTTATCTAGCGAGTCATGGCTGGTGGCATAGGGCTCCCAATAGCCGATGTAACGATCCAGCTCGGCCTGTGGCCCGGCGGGCGCCAGTTCCATGAACTTGAGCCAATCAGAAATAGAGCGGCGCACGTCCTTGGTGCCTTCCACATCACCATGGACAACGACCGAGAACAGTCGGCCCTTGAGGTGGCGCGGATAGCTCCAGCCATCGAGTTCGATCTGCTTGGCAATGGCGGCTTTCTTGCCTTGGGTAAGAGTGGGATCGGTGTTGCCGCCATCAACGCAAACCATGCGGTCCATCAGGGCCTTGAGCGGCGACGAGACCTGATACCAATTAACGGGGCTCACGATCATTATGCCATCGGCCCTGATCCACATGGGGTAGATCTCGTTCATCCAATCCTGCGTCTGGCCTAGCGAATAATTAGGATAACAGGAGCATGGGAAGTGGCAGAGCGGGGCAGCCGTGGAAAAGCAGGATTTGCAGGGGTGAATGTTGCGGCCATATTCGGAAGTGGTGCGGGACAGATCAAGGATTTCGGTATCAAGACCCGCCTGCTGCAGGACGCCAGCAGCGATTTCGACAAGGCGGTAGGATTTACTCATTTCGCCGGGACAGGTGTGTTCGCTGCGTGACGATGCGTTGACGAGCAGAATGCGTTGCGGGCGGTCGCCGCTCTCGTAATCGGCCTTGGCCCGGTCGACGGCAGCCTTGGCAGCAACTCAGTCCTCGGCAAGTTCATAGTCGGGATCGGCATAGCCCGGACCGGCCTTGACTGTGCGCGGTGCCTTGCGGCTGTGATCATAGGCATCCCAGGCCGCGTCGGCGATTTTCTCCAGTTCCGAGCTCAAGGCATCAAAATTGGGATCGATGAACTGGGCAAGAAAGCGGTCCTTGAACTCGGTTTCGGTGATGGTTGGATCGGGCATGCCCTTGCGCGGTTCGGGCGCCTGGGTTGGGGCTGGTGGCTGCATGTGGGTCTCCATGGGTGAACAAGATTTTGCAACCAGTGAAGTTCCGGGGTGCACAAAAACGGGAACGAAACTGCTCTTGGACCATTGGCCCCAACGAGACCAGCGCGCGTCAACCGGACGTGGCGGCATAGGGAACAGGAATGGTTTTTCCGGTTTCCCGTCCTGGCCAACGAAATGGCAGCCGAGCCCTTATCCCGCCCGCGCTGGTTCTCACTCCCTTCTTTTGTGGCAGGTAAGAAGCGGCGCACCTTGCCAGCATGGGTGGAACAGTCGCATCAAGGGCGGCGACTTGATCCGAGCCCCATATGCCCAAGCACATCCACCTGATCTTCAAGACCCATCTAGACATCGGCTTTACTGACCATGCCAGCAAGGTGCGGCGGCAATATCATGAGCAGTTCATTCCGCAGGCGATTGCAACGGGCGAGCACTTCTTTGCGGAAAATCCGCAGGAGCCGGCATTTATCTGGACCACGGGCGCCTGGCTGATCTGGGACCATCTCAACAGCCAAGCGCCGGAGCGGGTAAGAAGGCTCGAGCGCGCCATCGAGCGTGGACTGATCGCCTGGCATGCCCTGCCATTTACAACGCACACCGAGCTGATGTCGCCCGCTGTATTCCGCGCAGGGCTGAGCTATGCGCAGGAGTTGGACCGGCGGTTCGGCAAGACAAGTGTTGCAGCCAAGATGACGGATGTGCCGGGGCATACACTGGGGATGGTGCCGCTTTTGGCGCAGGCTGGTGTCAAATTCCTGCATCTGGGCGTGAACACGGCAAGCCCGGTGCCCGATGTGCCGCCTATTTTCGTGTGGCGGGCACCTGACGGTGCGGAAATCGTCGTCATGTACCAAGCGTCTTATGGCGAAACGGACTATCCGGCCGGCGACGATCTGGGGCTGAGCTTTGCCCATACCAATGACAATATCGGACCGCAAAGCGTGGGGCAGACGGTGGAGGCTTTGCGCGGCTTGCGGCATGCGCATCCAGAAGCAGTGATCAAGGCGTCGACGCTCGATGCGTTTGGCGCCGAGATGTGGGCGCGGCGGGCGCAGTTTCCCCTGGTGACGAAAGAGATTGGCGATAGCTGGATCCATGGCACGGCCACCGATCCGGAAAAGCTTGCACGGTTCAGGGCATTGCAGCGGCTTTATGATGGGTTCGAGCATGAGCTGACGCCGGCCCGGCTCGCCTTCGGGCGTGGCTTGGCGATGGTGGCGGAACACACTTGGGGCGTGGATATCAAGACCTATCTGCGGGACGAAACGGCATGGGACCGGCTGGAGTTTGAGGCAGCGCGGGCGGGCAACTTCCGCTTCGGCTATACCGAGCAATCTTGGGCCGAGCAGCGTGGATATCTTAACGAGGCTATTGCCCAGCTTGAGCCTGAGGACAAGGTGCAGGCATTGGCTGCTTCTGCGGAACCCACGCCTTTTGCTGGCCTAGCTGATGGCGGCTGGAGCGCCGAGTGCGATCCCGTGACGGGGGACGTTGTGCGGCTTACGACACCTGCGGGACAGGTTATCGCAGGGAACGGTACGCTGTTGGCGTACCGGTATGAGAGCTACGACTGGACCGAACTGCAGCAGCATCTGGATAGCTATTTGCAGCATCGGATTGAATGGGCCATTCTGGACCATGACAAGCCGGGCCTTCAGCATGCACGGACAGCGCAGACGGCTGTGTTTGCGCCAGAGAGCAAAGGTGACGGCCATGCCGTGATGCCTGAATTGGCACATCGGGAGCTTGGTGCCCCGGAGCGCATCCGGTTTGGCTTACGCGCGATCAGTGCAACGCGGGTCGAGATTGGCTTAACGCTATTGAACAAGCCGGCGAACCGGATGCCGGAGGCAAGTTTTTTGGCGTTTACGCCGGCTGGAGGGCGGGATTGGCAGTTCGAAAAGCTGGGCTTGTGGCAAGCTGCTAGTAATGTGGTGTGGCATGGTGGTGGGCAGCTTCAGGCTATATCGGCATTGCAGGCGACGACTGGAGCCCGCGTGCTGAAAGTAACGCCGCTCGACTGCGCGCTGGTGGCGCCGGTGGGTACGGATTTCATGCCGTTTGCGCCTGAGCCGCCTGATTTTAGCCAAGGCGTGCGGATCAACATCCACAACAACAAATGGGGCACCAATTTCCCCATGTGGTGCGAAGGCGACATTCATTGCCGCCTGGTGCTGGAGATCAATCCAGCTTAAGGCCGCGCGACAATCTTGATCTCGCCACGCGCCGGGGCATTGGCGATTATGGCGGGGACGTCCGACAGCGGCACGATGCGGCTGACCAGCGGGTCCAGTTGGAGGGTCTTGCTGGCGACCATGGTGGCAGCGCGCGCGTGGGTCAGCGGGTTGAGGTAAGCGCCTTCGAGGCGCACCTCGTTGACCAGCAGATCGAACGGCATGACGCTGACCTCCTGCCCCTGCGGCATGACGCCGAACACGACAACGGCACCGCCACGCCGGACGGCAGCGATGGACTGGGTGAAGGTTTGCGGCACACCGGCGCATTCGAGGGCCACATCGACGCCGCCGGGGATGATGGATTGAATTTCGCTGACGGCGTCACTCGCCTCGGGATCAATCGCGTGGGTTGCGCCGAGCTGGAGTGCAAGGTCGCGACGGGGCTGTTGGCGGGTCGAAAGGATCACATTGGTGGCGCCAGCGAGCCGAGCGAGTTGTACCATCAGCAGCCCGATAACACCGCCGCCGAAGATGGCAACATTGTCACTGGGACGGATGCGCGCAACATCGAGGCCATGCAGGCAACAGGCCAGCGGTTCGCAAAAGGCGCCGTGGACCGGATCCATGTTGTCTGGCAAGACATGGGCCTGCTGTTCCGGCATGACAAGAAATTCGGCAAAACCGCCATCGCGCTGCACGCCTATGGCTGACAGATGAACGCAGAGATTGACCCGCCCTGCCCGGCATTGCGGGCAGGTGCCGCAGGCGATGTTCGGATCGCCCGTGACACGCTGGCCGATGCGGATGCGCTCGACGCCGGAACCGGTGGCAATGACTGTACCGGCGAACTCATGCCCCAGGGTCACCGGGGGATTGGTCGGGTATTCGCCGGCATACATGTGCCGGTCCGAACCGCAAATGCCGCAGGCCTCGACCTTGATCAGGATATCGCCGGGGCCGGGTTCGGGTGTGGCGACGTCCTGAAGTTCGAGGCTGTTGGGGCCCAGCAGACGAACGGCTTGCATTGGTGGCTACCTATTGCGGCGGCGAAGCTGGTCGAAGAATACGATGATGATGATCAAGGCGCCGGTGATGATGCGTTGCCAAAACGAGTTGACGTTAAGCAGGTTCGCGCCATTGCTGATGGTAGCCAGGATGAAGGCGCCGATTAGCGGGCCATGCACGGAGCCTACAGCACCAAAGAGCGAGGTGCCGCCGATAACCGAGGAGGCAATCGCCTGCAGTTCCCAGCCTTCGCCCTGCGTGGCATTGCCGACGCCCAGGCGCGCGGCCAGCATGATGCCCACGAAAGCGGCGCACATGGCCGAAAGGCCATAGGCGATGTAGATCATTTTGGGGACGCTAACGCCGGAGAGGCGCGCGGCTTCCGGGTTCGAGCCCACGGCGTAGAGATAGCGGCCCCATTTGCTCAGGTGGAGGAACACGAAGGCTGGCACGGCGACTAGCACCACCATCCAGAACAGGTTCGGCACGCCGAGGAAGCTTTCGCGCGAGAACTGGTTGAAGCCGGCATCGGTAATGTTGATGGTCGAGCCGTTGGTCAGCAAGAGGCCAATGCCTCGTAGGGAGGTCAGCGTTGCCAGGGTGATGATAAAGGCTGGCAGGCCCATCTTGACGATGCCGAAGGCGTGAAAAAATCCGATCAGCAGGCCCATGAGCAGTGTCACTATAATTGCGGCCCAGACGGGCCAACCGGCCTGGATAAGCATGGCGACGATCACGGTGGAGAAGCCCACGATAGCGCCGACTGACAGATCAATTCCGGCTGTGATGATGACGAAGGTCTGCCCGATCGCGAGGATCGCGATCATCGAACCTTGCCGGAGCAGGTTCGAGATATTGTTGCCGGTGGCAAAATTTGGTGTCGCTATGCTCAAGGCTACGCAGAGCAGGACAAGTAGGCCGACCAGCGTCAATGCAAACAGGAAATTCCAGTTGCGCCGGGTCTTTACGGAGGTCGGTGTTACTTCGGTGGTCATCGTTGTCTCCAAAAGGCAGGCTAAACGCCGATGGCCTCGGCTAGAATGTCTTCATGCGATCGCTCGCGGTAGCTTTGGCTGCCCACCAGATAGCCCTCACGGAACACATGCAGCGTGTCCGCCAGTTCGTAAACCTCCGGCAGGTAGGACGAGATCAGCAGAATGCCGGCGCCATTCTTGAGCAGGCGGGCGAAGAGGCGGTAGATCTCGGCCTTGGTACCAACGTCGACGCCGACGGTTGGCTCATCGAAGATGAAGACCTCGGCGCCGTGGTTGAGCCATTTGCCGATGACGATCTTTTGCTGGTTGCCGCCCGACATGGAGGAGGCTAGCGACCGGCGTGAAGGCGTCTTGATCGCGAGGTCTTTGATCTGCTGTTCAGCCCGACGCTTTTCCTCGCCACGGTCGATGATGGGGCCGCGCATCAACTGGTCATAGACCGGCAGATTGATGTTGAGCCCGATCGGCAGATTGAGGTTGAGCCCTTGATCGCGGCGGCTTTCGGGTGCAAGGGCGATGCCTAGATCAATTGCCGTGCGCTCGTTGCGGATGTCGATCGGCTGCTCTTTCCAGAGGATTTCGCCGGAGGTCTTGGGATTGCGCCCGAAAATCGACAGCGCAAATTCGCTACGGCCGGCGCCGATCAGGCCGTAGAGCCCGACAATCTCGCCGGCACGCAGGGTGATCGACACATCGTTGAAGCCCTTGCCGCTGAGATTGCGCGTTTGCAGCAACGTCTTGCCGAAGGGGATCTGTTCCTTGTGGTAGATCTGCTCGAGCGTCCGGTTGATCATCAGCGCGACGAGTTCGGCGTCGTTGGTTTCGCTGATATTGCGGGTGCCGACATGAGTCCCGTCGCGCAGCACGGAGACGCGGTCCGCGAGTTCGAACACTTCCTCCATGCGATGGCTGATATAAACGATGGTTACGCCTTCCGCCTTGAGGCGGCGGATCAAGGTAAAGAGCTGGGCGGCTTCCTGGCGGGTCAGGTAAGCCGTTGGCTCATCGAAGATGATGAATTTGGTGCCGCGCAGCGAGGCGCGGGCGGTGGCGACCAATTGCTGCTGGCCAATCGTAAGCGAGCCTAGCAAGGCATCGGCTGGAAGGCTGAAGCCCATGTCGTCCAGAATTTTCTGAGCGGCGCGCGTCATGTCACGGCGCTGCAGCAGGCTCCATTTGGTTTTTTCATCGCCCAGGAAAATGTTGGCGGCAACGGACAGATGCCGGCAGAGCACGACTTCCTGGTGCACCGCATTGATGCCGTGGTTGATTGCCTCGTTGGGAGAAGCGAGTTCGACTTCCTTGCCGTTCCAAACGATGGTTCCGCCAGTGCGGCGGATAACGCCGGTGAGGAGCTTGATCAGGGTGGACTTGCCGGCGCCGTTTTCGCCAACAATGGCGTGCACTTCGCCGCGGCGGAAGCTTAGCGTACTCTTTTTGAGCGCCTGAATGGGGCCATAGCGCTTCTCGAGGTCGCGCAGTTCAAGAATGATGTCGTCAGCGGGCATGACACCCGCGCCGCCCTGGCCCATGGGCTGAGCCGAGCCGCTGGATAGATCAGTCAAATGCGACACCCCTCGCATGGCGGCAGACCCGGCCCTGTTGCCGGGCCGTGGCGCTGCAGTGGAAGGACGCGCGGCGTTTGTTCGCCGCGCGTCTGATTAGACTAGTTTACCTTTGGATTGAGCAGCTCCTGGCTGCGCGGCTCTTCCATGTTGGCAGTGGTGATGAGGTTGGCGCCAGTATCCACGAACTCCTCGACGGTTTCGCCCTTGGACACGGCGAGAGCCGTGGCAATGCCGTCATAGCCCATACGGTATGGGTCCTGCACGACCAAGCCGTCGATGGTGCCGTCGGTCAGGAAGCTCACCAGCTTTTCATCGCTATCGAAGCCGATCAGCGACACCTTTTCGGCAGCACCGTTTTCGGCCAGCGCCTGGCCAGCGCCCTGAGCCATGATCAGATTGGATGCGAAGATGCCGACTAGATTTGGATTGGCGGTCAGCAAGTCGGTGGTGATGTTAAGGCCGGTTGCAGCCTGGCCATCGGCATAGCGGTCTGCCACCAGGGTGATGCCCGGGTAAGTCGCGAGCTGTTCGATGAAGCCCTGCTTGCGCTCCTCGAGCGAACCAGCGTTTGGGACGCTGGTGATGAGCGCGACTTCGCCTTCTTCCTTGCCAGTCGCGGCCTTGATGGCAGCGACGAGGCCATCGGCAGCAATGCGGCCGCCTTGAACGTTGTCGGTGGTCAAGAACGAAGAAAAGGCGTCTGACTCGGCCGAGGAATCGATGCCGATTACCGGTACGGAGGCAGCAGCTTCGGTAATCGGCGCACCCAGCGCAGCGCGCTCGGTCGGTGCAATCACGATAGCCGCAGGGCTGCCAGACACGGCGTTTTCCAGGATAGAAATCTGGCCGTTGATGTCGGTTTCCGCCTGTGCGCCCAATTCGGGAACATTGACGCCCAGATCCTGACCAGCCTTGCGAGCACCGGCCAGCACGATCTGCCAATAGAAGGAGGTGGTGTCCTTGACGATGATTGGAATGGTCACATCCTGCGCCACCGACACAGACGAACCCAGCATGCCTGCGGCCAGAGCCATAGTCGACAGACCAAGGACCGCACGGCGGCCCAGCTTATTGATGATCATTCTTCGCTCCCTAAACAAATTCCGCTTCGGCTTTATATCAGTCCGATAGCGCGCATCTGCATAGAAGCATGGCTGCGAAGAATGTAAAGCGGGCAAAAGTAATATTTAAGGTATTGATTGGCAGCGCTACTATCGGCGCAGCAGCCGGTCCCGGGCTTGGTTGATCTTGGAGGCTAGATAGCTGGAGCCGCCATGATCGGGGTGCACGGCCTTCATCAGATCACGGTGTGCGGCCCGGATTTGATCGTCCGTGGCACCAGGCTTGAGGCCCAAAACCTCGTAGGCCTCCTCGAAACTATCGGCAGGCGTGCCCGGATCAGTTGCATTGCCGTCGCCTGTATCGGTCTGTGCAAAATATTCCCGCCAACCAGCGCGGTTAGCGTCGAGCCAGCTTTCAAGCAGGCTGATGCTGTCGGGATCAGCTTCAATCTCGATAATCAAAGCGCGGGTGTCGTATTCGCCCAGATCCATGAGATCGCGGCCGGCAAATTGGCCGGCAAGCACGCGCCCCAAGACAGTGCCGGTGTCATGATCGAGCTCCATGGCGAAGAACCGGCTGCGAACCTTGGAGATGTTGTTTGCTTCGCCCGGTCCACTTTCAAGCGAAAACGGTCCCAGGCGGCCGGTACGCAGAATGGAAAATGCGGCAGCGCCGACGAATACGGCGATGTCGATACGACGGGCAAAAAGCAGGAGCGCGGCGATGAGCATGCCGGCGCCGCCGACCAGCCAACGCAAGCCGCGGAACATCGTACGGCGGTCCAGCCGGCGCAGATACTGATAAGCAGCCAGGCTAACGAGAAGGGCGAAGCTGCCAAGGAGGACGTAAGTCATCGTTTTTCGATCTGCGCCAGGAGCGCTTTGGCTTGACCGCTGCCTTGAAGCCGCAGGTGATCGGGCCCGCCGCTGGCGTAGGCAGCAACAGCTTTAAGCAATGCGGCGAGTTCCTGGGGCGCGGAGGCGTCAAAACGGGCATAGGCACCCTTAGTCAGCCGCGCGAACTCACGGAAGGCCGCTTCCACGCGAGCGTCCCGACCTTCCTGGAAAAAGAAGAAGGGGCAGTTTAACAGGCCCAACTGACCGGCTTTTTCGGCCAGTTCGTCGACATTTTCCTCAATGGCGTCGCCGACGAAAACTACCGCATTGACCTTGCGCTTAGCATGCTCGCTGCGAGCATGAGAGAAGACCTTGCCGATCTGAGTGTTGCCGCCACGGCAATCGATGCCGCTCATGAGCCGGGCTAAAGCCGCCGCATCAATCACCCATTTGGAAGCGCGGCACTCACCAAAGCCCCGGAAATAAAGCAGTTGGACCTGTAGCGCACTTTCCTTGGGCAGGGCCTTGAACATCTCGGCCTGTAGCGAACAGGCAAGATCCCAGGTGGGCTGGCGGCTCATCGTAGCATCCAGGGCAAAGAGCAAACGCCCATCCTGCGCTGCATTGGGGCGAGCAACGCTGCCGACTTTCTTGACGAAAGCCGCAACATTGTCGCTGACCTTGCCTTGCTGTTCAAGCGAAGCGCCTGCCGGTCTGGTCGGGGTCTTGTCTGCCATAGGCAAGATATGAGGGTCCGGCTGGCGAGACACAAGCCTTGTGACGCGTGCGTTACCGGCGATCGGGGTGTGGAGGCTTGGTTTGCCCGACGAGCTTGGCAAGTCCGGAAAAATCGGGCGTGTGCCCGTCGCTGGCATGGGTGTTGGCGAGTTGCAGCAGGCGGGGGGCAAAGGCGACCGCGTCCTGCTCTGCGCCGCTCAGATCCTGGGTCCGGTAATCGCCAAGCGCGGTCTGTTCGGCGCGGCGCAGGGCCAACCCAATCTCGTCCCGGGTGAGCAGGCCCTTTTCGGCCAAGGCATTGTTGATGGCGGCGACGGCGAGGTAAAGGCCTTCAAGCTGCAAGTTGGCAGTGTTCACAAGCTACTCCTTTATTGACTCTAAAAGCCATGCAAGCGGCGAGACCATTGTAGCGCGACGATACCGCCCTTGATGGAGGGCAACATGGCAAGCGGCAGGATTATGGCCAGTGGCAGCAGAATGGCGAGGTACACCACAGGCGCTATGTCGCGGCTGGACTGGAAGTGGAGAAGACCGCCAACGAGGATGTGGCCGACAATGGTTATCGCGACATATGCGGGCAGATCATCGGCACGATGGTGGCTGAAATCGAGCGCACAGTGCTCGCAACGGTCGGCGATCTTGAGATAGCGGCGGTAGAGCTTACCCTGGCCGCAGCGTGGACAACGACAGCGCAGGCCATTGATCAGCGCAGGACCGAAATGGCGCGCTTCGTCGCTGAGGTGCCCAGCAGCAGTTACTTCGTGACTGGCGGCACTATCGTGGTCTTCGCTCATGGGTTTCTCCCATCCATGCGGGAGAACCTTGCCGGAGAAGTATAGTTCCGGACCTCGATTGTGCCTCTTGAAAAGCAATGATCAGGCTCTAGATCATTTTTTGCCGAGCCCGTTCAGGGCTGGTTTGTCAGCGAGGCCCCTACGGGCCCCTGTATCTATGTTGCTCAATCGAGGATGTAGTTATGTGGACAAACATCAATCATCAAGACGAACTGGAGGATGTGAGAGACGTCGAGCGGAGCGATTTGATCGGGTATTACCACCCGCGCGAGATCGTTGCCGATGCAAGCCTGAGCGTGGCGCGCCGCCGTGCCTTAGTCGCCCACTGGCTTTCGGATTGGAACGCTGTTCGCGGTGTTCCCGGGCTGCGCTCCACAGGCACGGGCGTCACCGCAAGCGTCGACGATCTCATGGCTGCGCTGCGTGCTCTTGACGACATTGAAGCCACGTTGCCGGCGGATTTGCCAGGGCGGCAAGCACCGCAGACTGCGGGGGTGACATTGTGAATCTTTCATGGTCGTCCCTCACCTTACCACAGCGCAACGCGTTGGCTGCCCTCAGCAATGCGGGCGCTTTACCTTTGCCGATCGAGCTAGCCGAACAGCTCCTCAATCTTGGGTTGGTGGAGCAGATCGGTAGCAAGGGGTACTGTGTCAGCGCTAAGGGCAGCACCGTCGTGCCGCCGACTCTGCACTAGCGATCCTGCTGGCCGGCCCGAGCTTGGTCTCGGGCCTTTCTGATTAGCGTCCGGTAGCGGAGTGCGGTGCTGCGACCGGCTTTGACTCAGGTGAGCCGCGATGGCGCAGGATAATGGATAGGACCACAAGCACGGCCGTCGACAGAAACTCGGATTGCCAGTTCTGCATGGACTCAAACCAAAGCTGAGGATCAGCGAGGTATTCCAAAGCCGTCTGCGGTGCTTCGCCATGCAGGGCGGCTTCTTCGTTAGCTGCGCCGACGCTGTGCAGCCAATGAAGGATGAAGGACACAAAAAAGAGCATCAGCAGCAGGATGCCGAGTGAGTGGGAATAGAGCTTGAGCCAAATGCCGCCGGCGCGGACAGGCCATGGTGCATCCGGACCATGGCGGCTCTCGGTTGGATCAGACTCTTCAGGATTGTCGCCGTCAGGATCCTTGGACTCGGCCGAGCCACGCTGGAACAGCATTGCCGTCATGATGACGTAGGCTGACATCTGCAGGAATTCGCTCTCCCAATTCTCTAACAGCGTGGATTGGAATTCCGATGAGAAGAAATAGCTCACAAGATCAACCGCAGGGGCACCATGGCGGGCCAGTTCGCTGTTTTGATGCAGCCATCCTGTCCAGAACATGCCTCCCAAGCACAGCAGAAACATAGAGCACAAAGCCAAGGTCAAGCCATTGTCGCGCAAGAAGCGCATAGTGAAGCTCCTGTTTGTGCGCCGCGGCAACGCAAAACCCACCGCGTAGATAAGGCAACCTGCCGAGCCGGGAATCCGTTGCAGTATACGTTTTACAGAAAGCAAGCCCGGACATGAACGATCCTGCCACTCCCCAGCGGCCCCGGCCAGAGACAGACGAAATCTTGGTTGAACGCAATGTCGGCGCGGCCGAGCGGGCCGTTTTGGGCAAGAATCCTTATGGCAGTATTGTGCGGATCGTTTTAGCGGTGGTGGCCTTCATCGCCGTGTTTGGCACCGTTTTTTACATGATGCAGAACTAGGCGGGATGCATGAAGATCGGATTTCATGCATCGCATGAGCAGTTCGCCCCCAGCTTGCTACTGGCTCTGGCCGCAGAGGCCCAGGATGCGGGGTTCCAGGCGATCAAGTCGTCGGATCATTTTCACCCCTGGAGCGAAAAGCATGCGCAGGCGGGGTTTGCGTGGAGTTGGCTGGGGGCCGCCATGGCGCGGACGCATGTCCCGTTCGGCACAATCACCGCGCCGGGATATCGCTATCATCCGGCCATCATCGCGCAGGCGATTGCGACACTTGGAGAGATGTTTCCCAACCGGTTCTGGGCAGCGCTGGGGAGTGGACAAGCCATCAACGAAGCCATTACCGGGCTTAATTGGCCGGATAAGCCGGAGCGCAATGCGCGGCTGCGGGAGTGCGTCGAGGTAATCCGTTGCCTATTGGCCGGTGAGAAGGTGACCCATCGTGGCCGGATCACGGTGGTGGAGGCCAAGCTCTATGCGTTGCCGCGAATCACGCCGCTGCTCTTTGGCGCCGCGGTGACACCGGAAACGGCCAAGTTTGCCGGAGAATGGGCTGATGGGCTGCTCACGACCGGTGGGGATCTTGAAAGCGTCGGCAAGGTGGTCGATGCCTTCCGCTCGGCGGGTGGGGAGGGCAAGCCAATCATGGTTCAGGATGCGCTTTCCTGGGCGCCGACCGAGGACGAAGCCTTCGAGCAGGCAATAGAGCAATGGTCAGGCTCGAGCGTTGGTGGCGAGGTCAATTGGGATATCCGCCGGCCGGGTGATTTCGACCTGATCAGCCGTATGGTTGGCCGGGAGGAGATTACCGAAACCGTGGCCGTTTCGCCCGATCTGAACGCCCACGCCGAACGCATCGCGCACTATGGGGAGTTGCAGGTGGATACGGTTTATCTGCACAATGTAGGTGCGAACCAGCGTCAGTTCGTTGAGGCATTCGGCAGCAAGGTGCTGCCGCAGTTGTGCGGCTAGCGTGCGGCGAGCAGGACGATGCCGATCAGGGCCAGTGCCAGTACGAAAACTAGGACAAGATAGACCATGCCGCCGGGTACGACGCGGCCCTGTGATGGTCCAGGCGTTGCCGCCACATCCATCGCGCGTTCCTTAGCTGTTGGCGGATTGCCGCCCGCCTCTGCGTCGGTCCCTAGAGGCACAGTTGCAGGATCGGGCATGGAGACTTTCTCTCCGGTGCGGCCCTTGTCGATATTATCGCGAAGCTGATCTGTTGTCGGTGCTGGCATGAGGGGATAAGCTTTTGCTGCCATTGTCGTTCCAGCCCAGGGCTGTGGTTTTTGCATCGCTAACGTGCGTTAAAGGAGATGAACGATGAGCATGACTAAGTGTTGAATACGTAACGCTCTTATCGGGACCAAACCATGGCTGAAGTTGACGACCCCTGGATCGATAAGGATTTTGAATCAGCGGTTCGCGACACCGCTTATTTTCTTTGGGAAAACGACGGCCGGCCTCTTGGGCGGGAAAAAGACTATTGGTTTGCCGCACTTGACCGGTGCCTGCGCCAGCGGGAAGCCGATGCCTTGCTGCAGCAAGCGCCACCTGACGCCGCAGGTTCGTCCGGACGGCAAGGCGATGACGAGCAGGGTAGCTGACGAAAACGCTTCAAGGAACGCTATAGGCTAACGAAGGTTATAGCTATTACGGGTGTGGAGCGCCAAGCTACACGAGATAGGTGGAGCATAATGGCAGTTGAAGAGACAGCGGATCTAAACGGCAAACGCATCGTCGTCGTCGAGGATGATTTCTTTCTGGCGACCGACATTTGCCGGACGCTGCGGGACCTCGGCGCTACGGTGCTGGGGCCAGCGCCAACGCCATTTTACGCCATGCATCTGATTGGCCGGAAAAAGATCGATGCGGCAGTGCTCAATGTACGGCTGCATGGTACGACCGTGTTCGAAGTGGCCGACATGCTGCGCGACCAAGGGGTGCCGATCCTTTTTGCCACAGCGTCCGATCGCAAGGCCATGCCGGGCCGCTTTCAGGAAACCCCACTCCTTGAAAAGCCCTACGACCGCAAGAAACTGGTCAACGAGATCCATGCCATGACGCGGCGGCCTTTGCCGCGGGCAATGCATGTGGCGCGACCTGTTCCGTCAAGCAATTTGCTTGAAGCTCCGGCACAGGTTTTTGCCCGTGCCTTGGCGCGGGGCATGCGGGTCGGTTAGTTGGGGCGCAGATAGCGGCCGTCGAACGAGGCAACAGCCTCAAGGCCGCCAAGATCCAGAATAGTAACCTGCCCCTGCCCCATGGTGATCAGCTTGCGCTTGCGCAATTGCTGGATAGTGCGGTTGATGTGGACCGTGGAAAGGCCCAGCGCCTCGCCCAATTCGGCTTGGGTCATGGCGACTTCGAACTGGGCATTTGGGCTGACCAGACCGACAGTGCGAAAACGATAGTAGAGTTCGCACAAGAAATGAGCCAGGCGTTGGAGCGCATCACGAGCCCCAAGGCTGATGACCAGTTCGCGGGCGCAGGCTTGATCGACCGAGGCGGCGCGCATGGCCGCAACCAAGATGTTGGGCATTTTATCGGCGACCGCCGAGAGCTGGCGCAGGTCGATCTTGCCCACGAGCGCCGGGCCAAGTGACATGACGCTTTGCCTTGTGGCGCTGGAGGACAGGAAGCCGAAATCGCAGAAGTCTCCGGGCAGCACGAAGCCAGTCATCTGCCGGCGCGCGGAGTCGAGCACTTTATAATGGCAGGCGAGTCCTTCCAGCAGGATCAGGGCCTCACGGGCGGGCTGCTGCTCGCGCAAAATGTCCTGATGGGGTGCTACGGGATAAACAGACTCCACCAAGGATTCCAACATCTTTGTTTCAGCGGGCTGGAGCGGATACAGAGCGTTGAGGCGGCGAACGAACACATCATGATCGGCGGAAGCGGCAACGCCAGGATGAGTACGCAACTGGCCGTTAAAAACTGCAGAATGGGGGCTGCTCATGGGGTTTGGCCTTCTGTATCGGTCACAAATGCCACAGCATCGCGAGCGGCTAATTGGTGCATCTTTACCTAGAGAACGGCTTGAGCTTCATAGGTAAACGTCGGAACGCAGCCTTACGATCCATGTGACCGCAAGAACCAGTTAACACCAGCCACAAACAGGAATGCAGTATGAACGGCGTAGAACTGCACACTAACAGCCTATGCGCGCAATGTGATTAACTTGCGTTAAGAACGGCGATGCAGCGCGGCTACCTTTGGAATTCTACCTCGGCTCAGGCAAGCTAATGTTTACTCTCAGGCCATCTGGTTCGAACATCGTTTCTACCCTGCCGCCGTGTCGATAGCTGATTTCTCCTTCCAAGAGGGTCAGACCAAATCCGGTCATAGTCGGCTTTTTAACTATTGGGCCATCCTGCTCGTGCCAAAGGATGTGCAGTTCGTTGCCTGGTCTATTCCAGCTGATTGAAACCTTGCCACTGGCCCTCGAAAGCGCACCGTATTTAACAGCGTTGGTGGCCAGCTCGTGGATGACCATGCCTAGAGAGAGTGCCTGCTGCGGTTCGAGCAGCACGTCGGGGCCGCTAAGCTCAAAACGGCTTTGATCGTGATGATCGGTTTCGTCGCGCAGGATTTCCATCAACGACACCTGGGTCCAGTTGACGCGCGAGAGGGCACTGTAGGCACGCGCCATGGCGTGAAGGCGCCCCATGAGGGCGGCATGGGCTGGATGGCTCGGGGCGCTGTCCAGGGTGCTGGTGGTGATGCTGATGACCACGGCGAGCATGTTCTTGACGCGGTGATTGAGCTCGGAGATCAGCACGTGCTGCTGTTCTTCGGCATCGGCCAGGGTCGTTACGTCGGTGAGAGAAACAACAACGCCCTGAATGGTCTTGGCCTCTTCGCGATAGGGCATGAGACGCACAAGGTAATGGCGCCGGTCCTTGTCACGGGGCAGTTGATGTTCGATCAGCTCGCCCGAGGCAAAGACCTGTTCGATATGAGTTTTGAGCTCGGGATATTCGAGCCGGTTAGTGAGATCGGTTAGCGGGCGGCCGATATCAGTCAAACGCAGATTGAAGAACGCCGAGGCTGCAGGGGTGAAATTGCGAATAACGAGATTGCGATCCAGAAAGACCGTGGCGATCTGGGCGCTCTGAAACAGGTTCTTGAGATCGTTGTTGGCGCGGTCGAGTTCTTCGACCTTGCTGATCAGTTCGGCGTTGATCGTGTTCAGTTCCTCATTGAGGGACTGCATTTCCTCCTTGGAGGCTTCCAACTCCTCGTTCGTGGACTGGGCCTCTTCGTTGACCGATACCAGTTCCTCGTTGGAGGATTTTAATTCTTCAACAGCCGTCTCATATTCCTCGATCGTTGCCTGCAGCCGCTCCTTGGCGTCGCGCAGATCGCGTTCGAGATCGAGCAGGCTTTGCACATCATGGTTGACGATTTCGGTGTCTAAGCGCGTCCGGGCCGGGCCGGTTACGGTAAAAAGGACGAGGTAAAGCGGCTCAAGGCTGCCGCGCTCGGCCATGGCCTCGACCGTGACGGTCACCATCTGCGTGCGGCCTTCTTCATCGTCCAATGGCAGGTCCGGCTTGACGACGGCACGGTTGGTGGTCATGGCCTCGCGCAGGGCGGAGCGCAGTTCAAGGCGCAGGCCGCGCCGGGCCATAGTCAGCAATTGCCGGGTTGGCGCACCTTGAGACGGCTCAAGAAAGCGCCCGGTGCGGGCCGAATAGTAGACAACGTCGCCATCGCTGTTGACCACAACATGGGCCGGCGCAAATCGGTCCAGCACCTGCGCTTCGACAACTTGTCGAAGGGGGAAATTAGCCTGCTGAACGCGATCCTGCCGCTCGGGTGTGAATACCTGGCGGCGAGTTTCACCGACCATGGACAGCAAACGTGGATTGGACGTGACATGGTCGCGCGCCTGGAAAATACGCTGCTTCTTGTCAACCATAGCGAACAGATCGCTATGCTGGCCAATGCCTTCAGATGTGCCAAGGAAAAGGTAGCCGCCGGGGCGTAACGAATAATGGAACGTCGGGATGACGCGGTTCTGGATATCGGGGCCAAAATAGATCAGCAGATTGCGGCAGGACACCAGATCCATACGCGAGAACGGTGGATCGCGGATGACGCTATGCGGCGAGAAGATGCAGAGCTCGCGCACTTCGTTGCTCAAGACGTAGCTGGCGCCATCCTGATTGAAGAAGCGCCGCTTGCGCTCAGGCGAAAGCCCTTCCAGCAAGGGTTCGGGATAGCGGGCAAGACGCGCGACCGAAAGCGCGGCTTCGTCGATATCGGTGGCAAAAATCTGCACCCGCGGCGGCGCCTGCAACGTCGCCATATGTTCGCGCATCAGGATGCCGATGGAGAACACTTCCTCGCCGGTGGCGCAACCAGGAACCCAGACGCGGATGGTGTCGCCGGCGCCCTTACCTTCAAAAAGGCGGGGGATGACCAGTTCTTCAAGGAGCGCGAATGCATCGGCATCGCGAAAGAAGTCGGTGACGCTGATCAGCAGATCGCGGAACAGATGCATGACTTCGGCCGGCTCGCGCCTGAGCAGTTCGACATAGGCGTCCAGCGAGCGCAACTGGGTCACCTGCATGCGGCGGCGCACCCGGCGCAGGAACGTCTTGGTCTTGTAGCCGGAGAAGTCGTGACCGGAATGGCTGCGCAAGACGGCATAGATTTCGGCCCTGGCGCGATCCATCGTGCCAGCCGCCTCGTCGCCTTCGTTTTCGCTCAAGGCCGCCAGCACATCAAAGCTTGCAGCATAGTCCATGAGCTTGGCGCCCATTTCTTCAGCCGGGGCTTCGATGTCGACAAGTCCACTGGCAATGGCACTGCGTGGCATATCCGGGTTGCTGGGACCATATTGGTCGGTGCCCTGCGCCAAAGTCAGACCGCCACGCTCCTTGATGACCTTGGCACCAATCGTGCCGTCGCCATCGCCGCCTGACAAGACGATGCCGATAGCGTATTCACCGAAGTCCTCAGCTAAGGAGGTAAAAAACAAGTCGATCGGCTTGCGTTCACGGTGCGCCGGATCAAGCGTTTGCAGCTGAAGCTTGCTGTCCTGGACGCTCAAAACACCGCCGGAGGGCATGACATAGACGTGGCCGGGCAGTATCTCCACGCCATCAGCCGCGACCTCGACGGGCATAGAGGTGAAGCGCGCGACGACTTCGTGCAGGCTGCTTTCGCGTTCCGGGCTTAGATGGGTTACGATCACAAAGGCCATGCCACAGTTTTCGGGCAGCCCTTTGAACAGGCCTTCCATGGCTGGAACGCCACCGGCGGATGCGCCAATGCCCACCACGGGAAAACGTTTGGCATCAGTCATTGGATTGTCCTGGCGGTAAGAAACGGCGCAGCGGCCGCGCGAGAATTGGACTGCACCTTACACGGTACGGCGCATAAGAGCCAAGGCATTGCGGTGTCGCCGGTGTAACCCGTCCACAATTGTAGCGGCAGGACGCAGCAAGCTTAAGAGGATTTCGTGTTACCCGGGGGGTTCTTGGGCGGTGTCGTGGCTTCGTTGCTGGTCTCGTTCACCGAACGCTCGGCAAGGCCATGCTGGCTTGCGGGATTGTTGCGGTCGTGGTCGGCTTCGCCCCGCTTCGTGGTGCCGCATTTACCTTGATCAGATTGCCTGCCGGTCATTGCCACTCTCCATCCCTAGGTATCAACTAGCGCTATTGGTGCCCGTTCCGCCAAGGCAAGCAGCCTTAACCGAGTTTATGCGTGCGAACTTTCTCCCCTGCCGCCCCATTCGGACATCAGCGGAGCTTGAGAAATGACCGAACCTATTAATTTCACCTATGAAGATTGGGCGTCCTGGTATGAACGGGCGCGTACCCATACGCGGGTCGCGCCAGGGCTGACAGACGATTTGCGTACTAGTACGGGTGCGGTGACCGCCGCGCTGGTGGCGACTGCCTCGGCGACGCTGGCCGAACTGGACGAAGACATTATCGCCGGCGAGTTCCTGGCTGAATCCATGCAGTCTTCTGGCGCTGGGCTCGCCGTTACGGCGATATCAAGGGAATTGGCGGCCATCGCGCAGGATTTGTTGCAGGCGATTGTTGAAGCAAAGAATGGCGATGGAACCTGGGAGAGCGCCTACTTCAAATAAAAAGGCCGCCGCTTGATCCGCGACGGCCTTTTTGGTGTGTTGTTATAACGATTAGCGGTGGCTGGAGGCGTTACGTTCGGCAGCGACTTCGCCCGTCGACATGGCGCGGAAGAAGGGCACCAACTGGTAGATGGCTGAGAGGCCAACCAGAATGTAAACGATGCGGGCAAGAGCGGACTGTTCGCCGCCAAAAATGCCGGCAACAAGATCGAACTGGAAGGCACCGACCAGCAGCCAGTTAATGCCGCCGATGATGATCAGCAAAAGTGTAATGAGATTTAGGGCTTTCATTTCAAACTCCGTGGCCTTGTCCACTAGTAAGCAGCCAAGTGCTTGAGAGTTCACGAATTAACCCAGTTAATAGCCCGAAGATGCTGCTCATACCGGGCGAGATGTTTCTCGATTTTCGGATGTTCATGGGTGCCGTTGCGGTCCTTGGCCATGGTCCACAGGCCGATTTGAAATGCGAGATAGCAAATCTGGTTCACCATTAGAAAGTCGGGAGTGATGCCACGGTTCAGGCCGGTGGAAAGCTCGGCACGTAGATGCTCGCGTTCTTGCTCCGAAAGATCCAGTTCGATCACCGCGCCTGCGAGGTCCCAGGTAATATCCTGGCAGCCCACGAGGTCATGGGCGGCGTGATGATCGAGGCCATCGAGCTTGAGCCAGCCTTTCGATGTTTCGAGCCACTCCCAAGCGTGGAGGCGATTATCAGTGCAGCATGGAACGGGATCGAAGCGAGCGGGATCGCCCAGGGTTCGTCCTGCCGCCTCGGCGAGGTCTTTACCGCAGCGCTGTTCGATATTGTAGGTGGCCATGGCAAAGAGCTCAGCAAGGCTTGCGCCGCCGGATGTGGCTGGCACACCGGCACGAAGGGCGAGGTAGTCGCGTAATCGGTCGTGGGGCGGTTTGGCACCAGGGGTCGCTGTGCCTTCAATCCAAGGGGTGACGAGAAATCCGTGGCAGAGCGCCTTGGGGGGCGGTGTGAAGCCGGCCACGCTCAACTTACAGGCGAGGTCAAGCTTGGCTTCGCCGAGACTACCAAGGCCGGCGAACTTGACGAGCCAGTTTTCGCCATTGCTGGTAGCGAGGAATTTAAGGCGTTCCATGGCGGAGTCGGCAGGGACAGTGTCGGCGTTGCTTGAAAGAGAGCGCCAGGCACCGCCAGAGATATTGCGCAACGGCTTGTCGAGGGGACCAACGGCATCGGCGATCCAGCTTTCGAGGCGCTGAGCTGGCAAGGCTGGCTTAAGGATGATTTGGTCGAAACTCAGCCAGTGCTTTTGGGAACGGCTCCAGCGGGCACGATGTTGTGGTTTGGCGGCATGACCCAGATTGCCGCCATGGCTTGGGAAGAAGTGGATGCGGGTTTCAGCTATGCCTTGCCCGACCAGCCAATCGGCGACGCAATTGAACGAACTGCCGGAAATGCCGGGGCCCTCATCGACAATGGCGAAGGCGCCTTTGGGTTCGAGCAGGCGTCTGGCGAGGTGGTCGCTCAAGGTGATCTGGCGGTCGAACGGGTGGCCATAGGGGCGGACCGTAGTTGCTGGTGCGGCGCCGAGGGCGGCGGCGACCAGAGAGGCGAGGCCAGTGCCGATGCTGCGAATACCGATGACTGTTGTGTCGGGTCCAAGGCCCGATCTCTGGGCGGCGGCGATGTAGCTTTCGGGATAGAGCGCGTAGAAGGCGTAGCCTTCCGCTTGGCGCGTTTTCAGGACTCCGGCGGTTGAGAGCGTGGCAAGTTGTGCTTGGCAGTCGAGCTCCAAGGAACCGGTAAAGCCGCTTTTCCAGGACGCGGCGATGGCTTGCGCGAGATTTAGGAGCAGGCCGTTGCCGGTTTCCTGCCGCTCGCTGATTTCGTCCGAACCAATTTGATGGAACTCGCTATCGGCAATTCCCTGCACCAGTTCGGCCGCGCGGATGAAGGCAGCAACGAGCGCCTGATAGCGCGACATCCCAAGTGGCAGAGCCTTGCAAAAGCCTAAGCGTTCCTCAACTTCCCTAGCCAGTGCTGCGGCATCTTCAACCCGCTCCTGATCGCCATAAACCAGCATCCCGTCCCCTTCGCACCCATTCCATGCAGGAACAAAGCTTGGCGGGTGCCGTTGGCCTCATAAGTTAAATCTGGTGGAGCATGGTCATGGGCGCACGGAAGGTTCGAGTCGGCATCGTAGGGGTTGGAAACTGTGCGTCTTCGCTGGTGCAGGGGCTGACATATTACCGGGATGCCGACGGCAATGAGCCTGTCCCTGGCTTAATGCATGTTAATCTGGCCGGTTATCACGTGTCGGATATTGAAATTGCTGCGGCGTTCGATGTTTCCACGGCCAAGGTGGGCAAGGACGTCGCCGAGGCGATCTATGCCGCGCCCAACAATACGCAACGGTTTGCCGATGTGGAGCCCATTGGTGTCATTGTGAAGCGAGGCGAGACGCTCGATGGCATCGGTAAATATTTGCAAGACGAGATCGCCGAGGCTGATGTGCCTGTGGTCGATGTTGCAGAGGAGTTGCGACGCAGCGGAGTAGATGTGCTGGTGTCCTACCTCCCCGTCGGCTCGGAGCTGGCGACGCAATATTATGCCGAACAGGCGCTCAAGGCCGGCTGCGGGTTCGTCAATTGCGTGCCGGCTTTTATTGCTTCCAAGCCGGAATGGGAGCAGCGCTTTGCCGCTGCCGGCTTGCCGATCGTCGGCGACGACATTAAGAGCCAAGTGGGCGCCACCATCGTTCACCGCATGCTGGCCAATCTGTTCCGCGAACGAGGTGTGAAGCTCGATCGCACTTATCAGCTGAATGTGGGGGGTAACACGGATTTCCTCAACATGCTCGAGCGGGAGCGGCTGCAATCCAAAAAGATCAGCAAGACGCAAGCCGTAACCAGCCAGATCGATGTGCCGCTCCCAGCCGGGGATGTGCATGTGGGGCCAAGCGATCACGTGCCGTGGCTGACGGATCGCAAGCTGGCGTTCATCCGGCTGGAAGGGACAACCTTTGGCGGCGTGCCGCTCAGCGCCGAACTGAAGCTCGAAGTTTGGGATTCCCCCAATTCAGCTGGCGTGGTGATCGATGCGGTACGCTGCGCCAAGCTGGCGCTGGACCGTGGCATCGGCGGGGCGCTGGTGGGACCGTCGAGCTATTTCATGAAGTCGCCGCCACGCCAGTTCACCGACGATGAAGCGCGCCGGCGGCTGGAGGATTTCATTGCGGGAACCGACGAGCCGATGCTCGGGGCGGCTGAGTGAGCGTAGTCTTCTACCTCGTTCGCCACGCGGCCCATGACAATGTGGGCGGCTATCTGGCGGGGCGGGCTCCGGGGATTCGCCTGGGCGAAGATGGGCTAGCGCAGGCGAAGCGGCTCGGTGCGCGCATGAGCCAAGAACGGTTCGAGGCGATCTTTGCCAGCCCGCGCGAGCGGACGCAGGAAACGGCCGCAGCGATTGCCGATGCGTGTGGCGATATGCCGGTAACTATTGCAGACGAGCTTGACGAGGTGGATTTCGGGAACTGGTCGGGTTCGACTTTCGACGAACTCAACAAGCTCCAAGAGTGGCGCATGTGGAACAGCATGCGCAGCATGGCCGAGACGCCGAACGGGGAAACGATGCTCGACGTGCAGGGGCGTGTGGTTGGCTTGGTCCGCCGGCTTGTGGCGCAGAATGCCGATGGCCGGTTCGTGCTGGTGACCCATGCCGACATCATCAAATCGGTAGTGAGCTTCGTGCTTGGCCTGCCGATCGATGCCTGGCCACGCCTTGAGATTTCGCCGGCGTCTATCACCACGATCGTCTGGGGCGGTTGGGGTGGCAAGGTGCTGACCATGAACGAAACCATTGCCTGAACAACAATAAGAGGTATGCCCATGACCCTGCCCATCGCTGAAATCCGCCAGAAGGTGGAGGCGCTTGGACCTTGGTTTCACAATCTCGATCTTGGTGGGGTGCGAACGGCGCCCGAACACTTCCTGGGCGATTATCCCAACATTAAATGGCGCAAGATCGCCGATGCTATTCCGGCTGATCTGACCGGCAAGACGGTACTCGATATCGGCTGCAATGCCGGGTTCTATTCCATCGAGATGAAGAAGCGCGGGGCCGATAGGGTGCTGGGGATCGACTTCGATGATGTCTATCTCAACCAGGCACGCTTTGCTGCCGAGGTCGCAGAGGCCGACATCGAGTTTCGCAAGCTGTCGGTTTACGACATTGGCGCCTTGGGCGAGAAATTCGACGTCGTGATCTTCATGGGGGTGCTTTACCATCTGCGCCATCCGCTCCTGGCGCTCGATTTGATCCGCGAGCACGTAGCGGGCGACCTGATGATCTTTCAATCCATGCAGCGCGGCAGCAAGGATGTGCTGCCGGTGGCGGAAAACTACGCTTTTTCGGACTACGATCTGTTCGACGAACCGGGCTATCCCAAGCTGCATTTCATCGAGCACCGCTATTCCAATGATCCCACCAATTGGTGGGTGCCCAATGCCGCTTGCGCTGAAGCCATGCTGCGCAGTGCGGGATTTGAGATCACGGCGCATCCGGAAGCCGAAGTCTACATTTGCCGGGCGGCACAGCAGTCGCCGCACGCCTTTCCCATTTATCCGAGTAAGGGAGCTTAAAGCATGATCGAAGCGGCCATGATCTGGAACGAGCCGAACAACAAATCTCATTGGGACCCCGAGATCGATCCCGAATGGACCCAGTTCGGCACCATGGTCAATTTGGCGGCCGATGCCATCGCGGCAGCCAACCCCAATGTCACCCGCGTGCTTGGCGGCATATCGCCGATCGACCCAGGCTTCATGACGCGCATGAAGAATTATGGCGTGCTGGACCGCGTCAACGCCGTGGCAGTGCATGGTTTTCCGCTGGACTGGAATTTATGGCAGATCCACGATTGGCCGAAAAAGCTTGATGAGATCCGCGCCGTGACCGATCTGCCGATCTGGGTCAGCGAGGTAGGCATTTCCACTTTTGGTGCCGAGGAAGTGCAACTCTGGGGATTGCAGCGCACGGCCGAGTTGCTTAAGGGCAATGCCGACCGCATCCAGTGGTACAGCCTTTTTGATCTGCCGCGCGAGTGGGAAGCCACGACCCGCCACCGCGAGGCGGAAGGATCGTCCTATTACCGGCACTTCTACATGGGGCTGCTGCGCGAGGACGGCACGCCCAAGCCGGCACTGGAAGAATTTGCCAAGCACACGCCCGAAATGGGCTTGGTGCAGTGGTTCCACTACCACGATCCACGGCTCGATGATGCGGTTGCCTGGATGAAGCGGCTTGGAGTGACCCATATGCGCACGGGCCTTTCCTGGGCCGACAGCTTCCGGCCCAATGCGCTCGACTGGTTCGACCGGCAGATGCAGGCACTCGAAGATATCAATGTCACCGTCACCTTCTGCTTTACGCCCGAGCATCGCGGCATTGCCCCGCACCACACCAGTGCTCCGCAAGTGCCCGAGGAATTTGCCGAGTTCTGCGCGCAGATGATCGAGCGCTATGCGCCGAACACCGGCATGCAGGCCAAGGCATCGCTTATGGAAACGCCGGCATTGCTGGTTTAAGCCTCAGCCATCGCCACGCGTCAACTTGAGGCGCTTGGCGATGGCTCCGATCCGGCCGCGGCCATAAGCAAGCCCATGGTAGAACCGTAACGCCGCATGCGCCCAAGTGATGTAGATGGCGGGCGCCTGCTGCCAGCGGGCCAGCCAGAACATGCGATGGCTCCAAGCGCTGATGCCATAGCGCAGGCGGTAGATGAGCTTGCGCTGGAAGGGCAGTTGGTTGCTCGGGGCGACGCGCTTGCGCGGCTTTAATCCCCGGCGGCGCCAGGTGAGCCGATAAGCCAGGCCTTCGCGGCGCTGCCGGAAACCGGCGGCTTGGGTGTTGGCAATGTAGTCGGCATCGACCGGCTTGAACTCAACTTGTCCTAAACCCATGCCCTGCTCGACCAAGTCCCGCAGCAGAGGTGAGCGGACGACGACGACATTGGTGCCGCGCCAGTCGGAGGAATAGGGCTCAACCCAAGCGTCACCGAAGGAGATGTCAGCTGTCTCGGCCAGCACATCATCGCAAAAATTGCAGGCCGAGTTCTGGAAGAAACCGGCACCCCAATCACCATCGCCCAAATGCCACCAATCCTTTTGGCGGACGGAACTGTCCTTGAGCGTCAATTGCGCGGTGTACCAATTAGCCGGACGTTCGGCACCCTTGAGGCGGAACTCGGGCCGCTGGACTGCCTCAATGGTCGTGTCCATCTGCCAGGCAAAGCTCTCCACCAGACGGGCGCTTTTCATGTGTCCGCAGAAGAGACCAAGCGTATGGGTGATGCGCTCGGCGAGCACCGGGTCCTGCCGGCGGGCGAGATGGACGGCCTTGATGAAGCAGGGAATACCGACTACGGCGTAGCGGCCCGGCGTAGTGCGGATTTCCTCCAAGACACCGGATAGCTCTACAGGATAGTAGCGGGACTTGGCGCCGCGGTACAGGCTCTCGATATCGCGAGAAATACCATAGGCGAAGTATTTGCCGCCTTCGCCGGGGCACACATGGGCGACGCCATCGACTAGGCCATGCTGCAGCAATTGCGCGGCCACCCAGGTGACCATGCCGCCCGAACTGCCCTGCTGGCGGAATGGTGGTTCGGCAACGGCGCCGACATAGGCTGCTTCAAAGCGCCCGAGCCGCGTGTCCCGGTGCGGCGCTTGCGGGAAGCGGACGCTAGCGAGATCGTCTTCGTCTTGAGCGAAGGGCGAAAAGGGGCAGGTTTGCGCAAGGCGCGATGAGCGTTCGCGCTCTACCCGCGGGACGGCCTGCGGCTTGTATTGTCCATAGGCGTCGAATGCCATGCTGAGCTCTGGCAGAGCAGAGGTACCGGCACAGGTGCCGCAGCCGATACAGAGACCGGCCCTACGGATGTCGCGCAGGCTCACCGCTTCGTCAGGCAAGGACATTGCTCAGATAGCTGTCCGACTGAACGCGCAGTGCGGCGATAGAATGGGCGATAGATGGGTGGAGCGCCGTGCCCAAGATGGCGTCGTAGTCGGCGGCGCTGGTGCTGTCCGAAACCATGTGTCGTTCGGCCCCGAGCGCTGCGACGAGGTCGCGGACCTTGTTGAAGCGATAATCGGACGGAGCGGTGACAAATGGCTTGCCGTTTACGAGCGCAAACACGCAACCATGGAAGAAATTGGTGATAACCGCACGCGAGCCCGCCATGAGCGCCGCGAATTCCATCGGTCCAGCGTCGATGCGCTGCTCATGTGCCCAGGCATTCTCGTAGCCTACGCTGACGAGCCGAACATCGTGATCGCGAGCCCAAGTGGCGACCGATTTGATAAGCCAATCAGGAAAGCCATGGCCGTAAACAACGGCATAGGGACCATCGGACCCAGGCATGGCAGTCTTCGGGATCAGATGACCGAATTGCAGGCAGGGGTCGAGCACCAGCGGCGGCAAACGGCCGGTGGCCTCGGCAACGAGGGTTTGCGAGTTGCGGTCGCGCACGGAAATTGCATCGAACCGCTCCAGCCGGGAAGACCAGTAGTCATCGAGACCGCCGGACGCCGATTGATTGCCAAAGCTTGCGGCGTAAGAGGCAAGGCGCTTGGCGGTGAGGCCTTCGCCATAAAACACGCCCTTGCCGCCATACCAGGGGTGACGCAGATTCCACACCTCATCGCTGCCGACAAGGACAAGGTCGCAGGCTTCGCTTTGTTCGGGCTCATGGAGCGGAAAGGGCTGCGACAGGGGAAGGCCATCAAAAGCCGCAAAAAACTTGCGGGCTTTTTCGACATAGGCCGAGCGGTTCTGATTTGCCGGGGCGTCGGGAATGGGCCGCAGGGCGCAGCGCCATTCGGCCAGATTGATCCGGCGGGAATGGTGATCAAGCAGTACGGCATCATGGCCACGCGCGCGCAAGCCCTCGGCAAGGCAGCGGGCCTGCCAATAGGAGCCATAGTTGATGCAGCGGTGGAAGGTCAGAATGCCAATACGCTTGGAAGCCGTCATTGTGTTCCTAACGGTCGTAGATGCGGTCAAGGACGTCGGCGACCGTGGAAAGACTATTGGCCGCCGGATCGAACCGGCCGCCTTGTGCAAGGTGACGCGCCCAATCGATGGCGGCGCGGCCGGACCAGATCTCGGGCGGTTCGCTCAAGACGACGGTATTGGTGCCTGTGTTGTGGCGAGCGGTGAAATCGAAGAAGGAGCCGCCGACATTGCTAAAGCTTGCGCCGCCCTGGAGGCCGTAGAAGTCAGCTTCGATGACCGCACCGGTACCGGCATGAAGGTGCCAAGAGGTGGTGATGCGCACCACGGCTCCGGTGGACAGGGTGATGCTCGCGTTGGCGAAATCCTCGACTTGGTCGCTGTCGCGCGCGATGGGCTTGCCGCCGCTGAACATGTGACCGCTAGCGGAGGTCACGTCGGGAAAATCAAGGGCCCAAAGGGCTAAATCGACGAGATGAACGCCCAGATCCATGACGCAGCCTCCGCCCGAGAGTGCCTTGTCGAAGAACCATGGCTTATCGGGACCGTAGGCGTTGTGGAAGACGAGGTCGGCGGCAAAGATTGGTCCCAGAGTGCCCGACTGGATCAGGGAGCGTATCTGTTGCATGCCGGAGGTGTAGCGGTATGAGAGGTCGACACCTAGGGCACGATCTGCGGTGCGGGCGGCGGCGATCACCGCGTCGACCTCGTCCTTGGTGCGGCCCAAAGGCTTCTGGCAAAAGACCGCCATACCGCGGTTCAAGGCCTTGATCGACTGCTCGGCATGAAGGGCGCTGGGCGTGGCGATGACCACACCATCCAGATCATGCTCCAGCATCTCCTCGAACGAGGCAGCGATCTCGGCATTAGGCGCAAGCTGACGCGCGGACTGGGCCATTTCGGGGGATGGATCAGAGACGACTGCTGGCTCAATAATGTCTTCGTCGAGCAGAGATTGCATGCGGACAAGCCCAATGCGGCCGGTGCCCAGGAAACCAATCCGGGGGCGAGCAAAGGCTGAGCGCGACGCGATAGCCGAACTCATGGATACAGCACCAGGGCTTTCATGAAGCCCTCCGGCCGGTCGCGCGTGGCATTGAGTGCGGTGTCCAGTTCGGATAGCGCATAGGTATGGGTATAAAGCGGTGTCGGATCGAGACGTCCGTCCGCAACCGCTGCAATCGCGTCCCGAATGCCCTGCGTATACATGGCCGGGTCCCGCTCATGGGCGTTGATGACGTCGAAGCCGCGCCAGTTCCACATCTGCATATTGACCTGGCGAGGGCCGTCCTGATGGTAACCTGCAACAATCAGACGGCCGCGCTCAGCCGTGAGCTCGGCGGCAAGATCGAGCGGCCATTGCTTGCCGACGGCCTCGATGACCCGGTCGCAGAACCGGCCGCCCGTCAATTGCTTGACCTGCTCGATGATCTGCCAGTGATCATGCATGAGGATGGTTTCGGAAGCGCCGAGCTTGGCCGCGAGATCAAGCGCAAACTGCCGTCGGCCGATCGCGATGACGCGGGCCCCTGCCCCGACCGCTAACTGCGTCAGCAAGGCGCCAAGGAAACCGATGCCGACTATAGCAACGGTCTGGCCGGCGGAAATCTCGCAGCGCTTGAAGATGTTCATGGCGCAGCCCAGCGGTTCGCCGGGGAAGGCTATGCCATCTAGTTCGGGCGGTAGTTTCACCACGGCTGCGGCGTCCGCAATATCGTGAGTGGCATAACTATGGTAGGACAAGGCCGCGACGCGATCCCCTTCAGCCAGACCCACGACATTGCGGCCGACGGCATCGATGACGCCCCAGCCTTCATGGCCAAGACCGCCTGGTTCAGTGGGAAACTTCATCCATTCAGGGCCTGACCACGGCCCAAGATTGGACGCGCAGACGCCGCATCCTTCCAGGCGCACCCGGACTTGGCCGTCGCCCGGAGCAGGCAAGCCATGGCGCTCGATGGCGATCGTGCCGGGCCCGGTGACCACAGCCGCCTGCATCTGCTCGCCAGGAAGGAGCGAAACATTCATGGGGGTGGCCTCAATCACGATTGACGAATTTGTTGAAGCGGCTTTCGCCGCCATCGGCGGTCTTGTCCTGATAAAGGAAGGCCAGCTTGTTCTCGTCGAAAATCTGGAAGAACTCGTCCCATTCGATCTGCTTGAGATTGTCCTCGGGCTCGCCGAAATCGATACGCAGGATGCCGCCCTTGCCTTTGGTATCGACCATGGCGGGGTGCCCATCGCGGGACTCGGCCCATTTGCGGATTTCATCGTGGTCAGTGGTGGTATTGGAACTGCTCATGAGAATGGCTCCTTGCGGTTGATGGGATCAGGCGGGGGAGGCGGCAACGCTGGCCATAGCGGGCGAACCCTTGCCCCGCCGGGCCGGCGGGGTAGTTACGGCCGAGCGCCCAAGGCCCTGGTAGGCAAGGCTCGCGGCAGCGGCACGATCGCGATCAATGATGTTGCGGAAATCGAGCAGCATGCGGCCGCGCATGGTCTTGGCGAGCTTCGGCAAGCTTAGCGTGCGGTATTCCTCCCATTCGGTGAGGACCACGGTCACGTCGGCGTCGCGGGCGGCTCCGAGGGCCGTGTCGTGCCAATGTACGCCGGTCAGCAGGCGCTTGGCGCCCTGGGGCTGGGGGTCATGCAGGTGCACGTCAAGGCCGGCTTCGACCAGCAGGGGCACGATGGTGAGGGCGGCGGCGTCGCGGACGTCGTCGGTGTTGGCCTTGAAGCTCGTGCCAAGGATCGCGATGCGGCCATCGAGCGGCGCGGCGTCGATGATGCGCTCGGCAAGAGCCTGCTTGCGCCTTTCATTGCGTTCGATCAGCGTTTCGACCAGCGGCTGGGGCGCGCCATGGCGGCGGCCAGTGCTGGCGAACGCGCGGGTGTCCTTGGGGAAGCACGAGCCGCCAAAGCCCGGACCGGCAGCCAAGAACGCACTGCCGATGCGGTGGTCACGGCCAATGCCATCGGCAACTGCCGTCACGTCGCCGCCCAGCTTCTCGCACAGGTCGGCAACGTCATTGATGAAGCCGATCTTGAGAGCTAGTAACGCGTTGGCGGCATATTTAATGAGTTCGGCATTGACTGTTTCGGTGGCGACGAGCGGGATGCCGCGCAGCAGAAGCGGCGCATAGATCTTGCGCAGCACCGCTTCCGAGTGTGGCTCGTCGGTGCCGATGACGATGCGGTCGGCATGGAGGAAGTCCTTGATCGCCGAGCCTTCGCGCAGGAATTCGGGATTTGAGGCGACTGCAATGTCCTTACGACCGCGGCTGGCATCCACAAGGGCTTTGACACGCCGGGCGGTGCCCGCGACAACGGTGGATTTAAGAACGATGATCGCGCCGGACTTGAGATAGGGAGCAATGGTCCTCGCAGCAGCGTCCACATAGGAAAGATCGATGTCGCCGCTATCGTCCGATGGGGTGCCTACGGCAAGGAACACGGCGTCGGCAGCACCTGTGGCCTTGCTGGACTGGGTGGTGAAAAACAGCCGTCCAGCTTCCGTCTGGGCCGCAACGAGTTCGGAAAGACCCGGCTCGTAGATCGGGATCTGCGCTTTCTGCAGCGAAGCGATACGGGCGCCGTCGACATCGCAGCAGGTGACGATGTGGCCGAGTTCGGCAAGGCAGGCACTGGTTGTCAAACCTACGTAACCGGCACCCAGTACCACGATCTTCATTATTGTTGCCCTTTCGATCGGCCTTGCGGCCTAGCCTCAAACCAGCAACAGGGTAGCGGCAAGCTTTGTTCCTTGCGGACCAAACATGGATTTGGCTGGTGTGTCTTTGCTAGCGGCCTTTCATCGAAGACCTAGCCCGGAGTCACTGCAGAGTCCGGCTGATCAAATCCGCGAGTCCATGCAACTGCAAAGACGCGTTCCGCTTAACTCAAGATAATGTGCCAGCCAGACAAGCCATGCCTGAACCACATACCGCTCGCGAGAATACAGCCCCTATGACTCGGCGGATTCGTTGAGCTTTGTAGCTTGGTAGAACCCATGCTTAAGCCAACAAGCAGCCAAACAGAGAGAGCAGCCGTTCCGGGCTGCCGGAACTTGTCCCCGCAGCAGCGCTTCCTAGTGAAGGTAAGTACCTTGCAGATGGGCGGACATGAAACAGATTTTAGTGACAGGTGGATGCGGCTTTATCGGACGTTATGTTTGCGAGGAGTTGCTTGAGCAAGGCTACCAGGTCCGCGTTCTGGACAGTTTCATCGATCAGGTGCATGGCGATGCGGCAGCGAATGTACCGGCCGGGGTTGAACTGATCCGCGCCGATGTGCGCGACAAGGCGGTAGTCAGCGACGCGCTTCGGGATATCGATGGCGTCATTCATCTTGCTGCCGAAGTTGGCGTCGGGCAGTCGATGTATGAGATCGCCCGCTATGTCGGCGGCAACGATCTAGGCACGGCTGTTTTGCTGGAAGCCATGATCGGCACGCCGATCAAGCGGATCGTGGTTGCCTCGTCCATGAGCGTTTATGGCGAGGGCCTCTACCAGGCACAGGACGGCAGCAATCATAGCTCCGGGCGCCGGCGCAGCGCCGACATCAAGTCGGCACGCTGGGACCTTTCTGCTGCTGATGGCACACCGCTCACCCCTGTTGCGACCGATGAACAGAAACCCGTGGATTTGGCATCGATCTATGCCTTGACCAAATATGTGCAGGAACGGGCCGTGCTGATTTACGGCGAAGCCTATGGCGTGGACGCCGTGGCCTTACGCCTCTTCAATGTTTTTGGACCGGGCCAGGCGCTTTCCAACCCTTATACAGGTGTGCTGGCGAACTTTGCCTCGCGGCTGATCAACGGGCAAAAGCCGATGATCTTCGAGGACGGTCGGCAAAAGCGCGACTTTGTGCATGTGCGCGACGTGGCACGCGCCTTCCGCCTGGCGCTGGAGCAACGATCAGCTTCTGGTCACGTTATCAACGTCGGCAGCGGCAATGCCTATGCCATTGCCGATGTGGCAACGATGCTGGCCAATGCCATGGGTGTTTCGCACCTCACGCCTGATATCATGGGCAAGGCCCGATCGGGTGATATCCGCAATTGCTTTGCCGATATTTCCAAGGCGCGGGAACTGCTCGGGTTCGAGCCCCGGTTCCGGCTCGAGGACTCGCTGGATGAACTCGCCGGCTGGGTGCGGGAAGCTCAGGCAGTCGACCGCGGTGCCGAGATGAAGCGTCAACTCGAAGAGCGAGGTCTTGTTTCATGAAGAAAACACCGCCGTTGAGTTCCAACGCCAATCCCATTGTCATCACTGGAGGCGCCGGCTTTATCGGTTCCAATCTGGCCGATGCCTTGCTGAGCGACGGCGAGGCGGTGCGCGTGGTGGACAACCTTAGTCGTGGCGGCGTGCAGCAGAACCTGGCCTGGCTGCAGGAGCGGCATGGCGAGCGCTTGCAAGTGTCTATTGCCGATGTGCGGGACACAGCGGCGCTCGACCAAGCGCTAGCAGATGCTTCGGCTGTATATCACTTCGCAGCGCAAACGGCTGTGACCACCAGCCTTGTCGAGCCAATCGAAGATTTCGAAGTCAATGCACGTGGCACGCTCAACGTGCTCGAAGCTGTCCGGAAGGCCGGCCGATTCGCGCCGATCATCCTTTCAAGCACCAATAAGGTTTATGGCGGCTTGAGCGATCTGCGTCTGGTCGAAATCGACGGGCGGCACGTGCCGGGTGATGAGTTGATTCGCACGCGCGGCATCAACGAAGACCGCAAACTCGATTTCTGCACCCCTTATGGCTGCTCCAAGGGCGTGGCCGATCAATATGTGCTCGACTACGCCCGCTCATACGATCTGCCAACTGCTGTGCTGCGGATGAGCTGCATCTATGGTCCGCGACAGTTCGGCACGGAAGACCAGGGGTGGGTCGCACACTTCCTGATCCGGGCGCTCGAGGGCGAGGCAATCACCATTTATGGTGATGGCAAGCAGGTGCGCGATATCCTGCATGTTCGCGACGCCGTTGCTGCTTATCGTGGCGTGCTGGCCAATATTGGCAAGGTCCATGGGCGCGCTTTCAATTTGGGTGGCGGGCCGCGCAATGCGGTGAGCCTCAACATGGTGCTGCGCGAAATCGAGCAGATCGTGGGCAATCCATTGTCGGTCAGTCGCGATGAATGGCGCGAGGGTGACCAACTCTATTTCGTGGCTGAAACGAGCCGCCTTGAAGCCGAACTCGATTGGCATGCCAAGACGGGCTGGAGGGATGGTCTTCGCGATCTCGCCGATTGGCTGGCGGGTCAAGATAGCGAAACGCGCGAGGGATTGCGCAGGGTGCGTGCATGACGGGGTTCGTTCAGTTCGGCACACCCTCGCTCTCGTCCAATCTCGCCTTAGCCCGACAGCCGTTTCACATCCTCATCACGGTGGACGCCGTTGGCGGCGTTTGGCGCTATGCCATGGATTTGGCGGCAAGCCTAGTGGACGGCGGCTATGCCTTCACCTTTGCCGGGTTCGGTCCCAAACCCAACGCCGCTCAGACCGCAGAAGCGGAACAACTCGGACAGTTGATCTGGTTTGATGCGCCGCTCGACTGGACGGCAAGCCACGAAGGCGAGCTTGACCGGATCCAGGAGTTGATCGCGACGCTGGTCGAGCAGCAGGAGATCGATCTTGTCCACTTGAACCTGCCATCGCAAGCTTGTGGGCTCAAAACCGATGTGCCGGTGCTGGTGGTGTCGCACTCATGCGTCGTCACCTGGTTTGCCGCTGTGCGGAACAGTGCCGTGCCGTCTGACTGGCAATGGCAATTCCGCCGCAACCGCGCCGGGTTTGATGCCGCCGACGCTGTCGTCGCACCGAGCCAGGCACATGCCGCCATGTTGCGGGCGAGCTATGGGCAGATAGATGGCCTGGGCGTTGTTTATAACGGGACGCGAAGCACTGAGACGCCGGCAGGCAAGGAGCCGCTGGTGTTTGCGGCCGGGCGCTGGTGGGACGAGGGCAAGAACGGCGCGCTGCTCGATGCTGCTGCGGCATTCTCGGCTTGGCCGGTGATCATGGCGGGAGCCGCCAAGGGGCCGAACGGGCAAGCTCGTACACTACGCAATGTGCGCCAATTGGGCGAGTTGCCTCATAGCGACATCAAGCAATGGATGGCCAAGGCCGCCATCGTCGCCTCACCATCGCGCTATGAGCCGTTCGGGCTGGCGCCGCTTGAGGCAGCACAGGCTGGAGCGGCGCTGGTTTTGGCCAATATTCCGACTTATCGGGAACTTTGGGACGGGGTAGCGCTGTTTGCGCCTCCTGATGATGCCAGGGCATTTGCAGCTGCAATTAACCGGCTCGCGGCCGATGATGCCCTGCGCCATGAACTGGCAACAGGCGCGCGGCAGCGCGCGGCGCGGTTCACGCTCAAAGCACAAGCAGCGGCCATGCAATCGATCTACGATCATCTGCTGCACCCGGCTGCAGCCATGGAGGCTTGAGCCGATGCGGTTTGTTTTTTACACGCACTCGCTGGTATCGGATTGGAACCATGGTAACGCACATTTTTTGCGTGGCGTGATGCGCGACCTCACGCGGCGCGGGCACCATGTGCGGGCGCTCGAACCGGTGGACGCCTGGAGCCGGCAGAACTTGCTGCAGACGCAAGGCAACACTGCCATCGAGCGGTTTAAGACCGACTTTCCCATGCTTCAGTCGGAGCAATATGGCGCCGAATTCGACCACGAAGCAGCTCTTCAGGATGCCGATGTCGTCCTGGTGCATGAATGGACCGAGCCAGCGTTGGTCGAGCGGATCGGGCGGATACGCCGCAACGGTGCCGAGTTCACCCTCCTGTTCCACGACACGCATCACCGGGCCGTCTCGGCTGAAAAGGACATCGCGGGCCTGTCGCTTGCCGACTGTGACGGGGTCCTCGCGTTCGGCGAGACTTTGCGTCAGCGCTATCTCAAGGCTGGGTGGGGACATCAGGTCTTTACTTGGCACGAGGCGGCGGACGACGCCTTGTTCCGACCGTTGCCGGAGATCGCGCGAGAGCAGGACCTGATCTGGATCGGCAATTGGGGCGATGACGAACGTACGGCCGAGATCAGCCAATTCCTGATCGAGCCTGCACAAGCTTTGGGATTATCCGGAACAGTGCGTGGCGTGCGCTATCCGGAACAAGCCATTGCTGCTGTCGAGCAAGCAGGGCTCGACTATCGCGGCTGGATCGCCAATGCGGACGCACCAGCGGCGTTCGCCCGGCATCGGGTCACCATGCATATTCCGCGCCGGCCTTATGTGCAGTCGCTGCCTGGTATTCCGACCATCCGGATGTTCGAGGCGCTTGCTTGCGGCATTCCGCTGCTTTCGGCGCCCTGGGACGATGCGGAGGCCTTGTTCCGGCCCGGGCAGGATTTCCTCTTCGCCAAGGATGGCACGCAGATGAAGACGCTGTTGCGCGAAGTGCTGAGCGATAGCGGCCTGGCGGAAACACTCTCCCGCAACGGCCTGGAAACCATCCGCGCGCGCCATACCTGCCGCCACCGCGTTGAGGAACTGCTCGTCATTCTGGCGCAAGTGGGTTCGGTCCGCGTGATTGACCAGCTCGAAAACCTTGAGGCTGCACAATGAAGATTGCGTTTTATGGTTCAAGCCTGCTGTCGGCCTATTGGAATGGCGCAGCCACCTACTACAGGGGCATGCTGCGGGCGCTGAGCGAGAAGGGGTATGACATCACCTTCTACGAGCCCGATGTTTATGACCGCCAAAAAAACCGCGATATCGATCCACCCAATTGGTGCCGGGTGGTGGTGTATGACGGCACAATCGAAGCGCTCAAGCGCGTAGCGGCGGAAGCGCGGCATGCCGACGTCGTGGTCAAGGCCAGCGGGGTCGGCTTTGAGGACAATCTGCTGCTCGCTGAGATCCTCCGATCCGCGCGGCCCAACGCCCTCAAGATTTTCTGGGACGTGGATGCGCCGGCAACACTTGCCGAATTGCGCGGCGCGCCGGACCATCCGCTGCACCGGGCGCTACAATCGATCGACCTCATCTTGACCTATGGCGGCGGCGATCCGGTGGTAGATGCCTATCGCCAAATGGGAGCGCATGACTGCATCCCTATCTATAATGCGCTTGATCCAAGCACGCATCATCCTGTTGAAACGCAGCCACGCTTTACGGGCGATCTGGGCTTTTTGGGCAATCGGCTCCCTGATCGGGAAGCACGGGTGGAGCAGTTCTTTCTTGAGCCTGCCGCGCGCACACCTGGTCAGAAGTTCCTCCTCGGCGGGTCCGGCTGGGGCGACAAAGCAATGTCCGCCAATGTCACCTACCTCGGCCATGTGGGGACGGCAGACCACAACGCTTTTAACGTGACGCCCAAAGCGGTGCTCAATATCTCCCGCGCCAGCATGGCCGAGAATGGCTTTTCGCCCGCGACGCGGGTGTTCGAGGCGGCAGGCGCGGGAGCCTGCCTCATTACCGACTATTGGGAAGGCATCGAGCTGTTCCTCCAACCTGATGAGGAAGTGCTCGTTGCCCGCGATGGTCAGGACGTTGCCGCAATCATGGCGGGGCTAACGGCAGAACGGGCGCAGCAGATCGGCCAGGCGGCGCTGGCGCGGGTGTTGCGCGAGCATACCTACCAGCACCGGGCGATCGAGGCTGACCAGATCTTCCAGTCATCTGCCCGTCGGCAGATCGAGGCGGCCGAATGAGTGCGCCCTACGACATCATTGTTCTCGGACTATCGCTGTCCTCCTCATGGGGCAATGGGCATGCCACGACCTTTCGGGCACTGATCCGTGGACTCGAGAGCCACGGGCAACGCGTGCTGTTTCTTGAGCGCGATGTACCCTGGTATGCGAGCAACCGGGACCTGCCTGATCCCGATTTCTGCACGCTGCAGTACTACCATGGCGTGGACGATCTGCTGGCGCGGTTTACGCCTGAACTCAGGGCCGCGGGCGCGGTGATCGTGGGGTCCTATGTTCCCGATGGAGTGGCAATTATCGATGCGCTGCATGCGCTGGACCTGCCGAAATTGTGTTTTTACGACATCGACACGCCCGTAACACTCGCCAAGCTTGGTCGGGGCGATGAGGAATACCTGGCCAAGCGGCAGATCGGCTTGTTCGACATCTATTTTTCGTTTTCCGGCGGTCCGGTGCTAGAGCGGCTGGAAGAGGAGTTCGGGGCCCGCTCGGCGATGCCGCTTTATTGCTCGGTCGATGCGGAGCGCTACGGGCCGACCGATGATCCTAAGCATTGGGATCTGGGATATCTTGGGACCTATAGCGACGACCGGCAGCCGACACTTGAAAAGCTGTTGATCGAGCCGGCGCGGCAATTGCCGCATCTGCGTTTCGTCGTCGCTGGGTCGCAGTTTCCGGCCGACATTAAGTGGCCAGCGAACGTCGAGCGGATCGAGCATCTGCCACCCGCGGAGCATCGCGCCTTTTACAACAGGCAGCGATTTACGCTCAACGTTACGCGGGCCGATATGATCGCGGCGGGGTGGTCCCCTAGCGTGCGGCTGTTCGAGGCGTCGGCGTGCGGCACGCCCGTTATCAGCGACATCTGGGATGGGCTCGATCAATTACTGCCACCCGGTGAAGCCATCGTTCTGGCCAAGGGCACCGAAGACGTCGTTCGAACGTTGACGCGAACCAGTGAGAAGCAGCGCCAAGCCCTCGCGTCATCGGCTCGGCGCTATGTGCTGGCCGAACACACCTCGACGGCACGATCGGGCGAATTAATCGCCATGCTCGGGATCGAGCACCACACCAAAAGCCGCACCGCTCACAAGGGATAAAACGATGATCAGATCGGACGGAAACAAGACCATTCTGGTGGCGGGCGGAGCAGGCTTTGTCGGCTCTCATCTGTGCGATGCGCTGTTGGCCCAGGGCCATCGCGTGATCTGCATCGATAATTTCCAGACCGGCTCACTGGCCAATGTGCGGGCGCTGAAGAACCATCCGGCGTTCCGGCTGGTGGAGGGCGATATCTGCGAATTGCCTTTGTTCGAAGAGCCGATCGACCAGGTTTACAACCTTGCATGCCCGGCCTCGCCGCCGCAGTATCAAGCCGATCCGATCCGCACCATGATGACGAGCGTTGTTGGTACAAGCAAGCTGCTGCATCTGGCCGAGCAACATGGGGCGGCGTTCCTCCAGGCGTCAACAAGCGAGGTTTATGGCGATCCGGAACAGCACCCGCAGCAGGAAGATTACTGGGGCCATGTGAACTGCACGGGGCCGCGCGCCTGCTACGATGAAGGCAAGCGGGCTGCCGAAACGCTGTGCTTTGACATGTTGCGGCTGGGCCGGGTGGATGCACGGGTGGTGCGCATTTTCAATACCTACGGGCCGCGCATGAGCCCAAGCGACGGGCGGATCGTGTCCAATCTGATTGTGCAGGCGCTCAAGGGCGAGCCACTGACAATCTATGGCTCAGGCGAGCAGACGCGTTCGTTCTGTTTTGTGAGCGATCTGGTGGCGGGACTGATGAGCCTAATGAATGTTGCACCCAACCCAGGCGTGCCGGTCAATATCGGCAATCCGGGAGAATTCACCATTGGCGAATTGGCCGACATCGTCCTGGAAATGACCGGAAGTGCGTCCCCAATCGTTTACCAGTCCCTGCCGGTGGACGACCCGCAACGCCGCCGCCCCGATATCAGCCGGGCCAAGAAACTGCTTGGTTGGGAGCCAAAGCTGGCGCTGGCGGAGGGGCTGGCGCTGACCATTCCATGGTTCGCCGATAGCCTGCATATTCCCCTGCCGCGGAGCAAGCAGCGCCGCCGCGATCGCGAGATCACGCTGGCAGCGGCGGCTCATCTCTGAGTTTTTAAGCATGACCGACCCTGGCCTAGGCCCTGCCGGCGAAGACGTTCCTCAATCGGTCGCCCGCAATATTGCGGCGATCCGCAAGTGGAAGGCGAACCGGCGGGCCAAGGCGCGGCTGCCGGATAGAATTGCGGCGGCGATTAGCAAGTTCGCTGGCAGCATGCCGTTTGTTTACATTCACCTTGTGGTGTTCAGCGCCTGGATTGGCATTAATCTGGGCTGGATACCAGGGCTGCCGCGCTGGGATGCGTCGCTGGTGATCTTGGCCATGGAGGCCTCTGTCGAAGCCATTTTCCTTTCGACCTTTGTTTTAATCAACCAAAACCAAATGGCCGTTGAGGTCGATGAAAAAGCGGAGCTCGACCTTCAGGTCAGCCTGCTTAATGAGCGCGAAACGACGCGGCTCATTACCATGGTGCAGGCAATTGCCGATAAGATGGGCGTAGAAACCGGCATCGAGGATGATCTTAGCGAGCTGCGCCGGGACACCGAGCCCGATGTGATCTTGGACGCGGTGAGGACCGGACGCGAAGACTAGGACGAATAAGCCGTCAGCCGCCGCCGCGCAGATTGTTGCCGCCAGTCAGCGGCTTCATCATGTCCTCGCCATGCTCTTTCTTGCGATCGTTGGACGGCGGGGTGGGCGTGGGGATATCCGCCAGCGGGTCAGTTTCTTGCTGCCGCTTGAGTTCTGCATCGGTCAGCGCTTCAGCTTGTTCGCGCTGCCTTGCAACAATCCCTGCTGCCTTGAACGGGGGAATGCCGAACTCTTCGGTCAGGAACTGGACGTCGCGGCTGCCGGGTGGTGTTGGGGTTTTGCTCATGATGGATGCTCCTTGCTGGAGTAAACGCCGGAGCTTTGACAGCGCTGCCTATTATCGCGGGTTATTTTGGCTGAAGCAGATTAGCCACGCCGCTAACATAGATTAGTGAAGCATCCGACCATGGTGCATGCCGTTCGGGAAGGAGGTGCCGCGGCAAGAGCCCGGCAAAATTTCCAAGCTCACCAAAGGACTGACCAATGACCGAAACAGACGATATCTTCGTCACCGGCTTGCGCAATGCCCATGCCATGGAAAACCAGGCGCTTTCAATCATGAAGCCGCAAGTGGCCCGGATCGAGCGCTACCCCGAAGTTGCACAGCGCCTGCAGCAGCACATCACCGAAACCGAGGGCCAGATCGCGCGCCTCGAGCAATTGCTGAGCGGTATGGGTGAAAACCACTCATCGCTCAAGGATACGGTCTTGTCGTTCAGCGGCAGCATGGCTGCCCTTGGACACACCGTAGCGCCTGACGAAATCGTCAAGAATAGCTTTGCGAACTATGCATTCGAGCACTTCGAAATTGCGGCCTATAAAAGCCTGCTGGCCCTTTCCGAACATGCCGGCAACAGCAGCGCAACTGCAGTCCTGAACCAGAATCTGCAGGAAGAGCTCTCAATGGCCGAGTGGCTGGACCAGAACATCGGGCCGGTGACCCTCCGCTATGCCGCTCTGCGCGAAAGTGGCGAAACAGCCAAGAAATAAGCCCGGGAGGCATTTCATGAAAGCACTCTGCTGGCACGGCAAGCATGACGTTCGTTACGACACCGTTCCCGATCCCACCCTGCAGGAAGGGCAGGACATCATCATCAAGGTGACCAGCTGCGCTATTTGCGGCTCGGATCTGCACCTTTATGACGGGTTCATGCCCACCATGGAATCAGGTGACATCCTTGGTCATGAAACCATGGGCGAGGTCGTCGAAGTGGGCCGGGAGCACACCAAGTTCAAGGTGGGCGACCGGGTGGTGGTGCCGTTCAATATCTCTTGCGGGCAGTGCTTCTTTTGTCAGAAGGGCTTGTGGTCCTTGTGCGACCGGACCAATCCCAACGCCAAGATCGCCGAGGCGGCGATGGGGCATTCGCCCGCCGGGCTCTTTGGCTATTCCCATATGGTCGGCGGTTATCCTGGTGGGCAGGCCGAATATTTGAGAGTGCCGCATGGTGATGTCGGCCCTATTAAGGTGCCCGATGAGCTGACCGACGATCAGGTGCTGTTTCTGTCCGACATCTTTCCCACAGGTTATATGGCGGCGGAAAACGCTGAGATCGAGCCAGGCGACACGGTTGCCGTCTGGGGTTGTGGTCCGGTTGGGCAGTTCGCCATCCAGAGTGCCTGGATGCTGGGTGCCGGCCGGGTGATCGCCATTGACAATGTGCCCGAGCGGCTGGCCATGGCGCAAAGCCACGGCAAGGCGGAAACCATCAATTTCGACGAGCAATCCGTTATGGAGACGCTTAACGAGATGACTGGCGGACGTGGACCGGACCGGTGCATCGATGCCGTGGGTACTGAGGCACACGGCGGCAGCTCGATCGATGCTGTGGTGGACAATGTCAAAAAATCGCTCCGCGTCGGATCGGACCGGCCGCACGTTTTGCGTGAGGCTATCATGGCCTGCCGCAAGGGTGGCACGATCTCCATGCCCGGCGTTTATATAGGCTTTTTGGACAAGCTGCCGATGGGTGCCTTCATGAACAAGGGGCTGACGCTCAAGACCGGGCAGACCCATACGCACCGTTATCTGGCGCCGCTACTGGAGAAGGTCGTCGATGGTACAATCGACCCAAGCTTCGTTATTACGCATCGTGCTGGCCTTGATGCGGGTCCGGAACTCTACAAGACCTTCCGGGACAAACAGGACAGCTGCATCAAGGTTGTCCTTAAGCCGTAAAGCTCAAGTGCAATAAAATTTAGCCGCTCCCGCTTTTTGGCTGGAGCGGCTTTTTTGTGCCCGATCAGAGTGTCAGCTGCCGTCGCGGCTTTCAGCCTGATATTCGCGCTTAGTCGCAGCTTCGGTAGCAAGACGCTCCTGGCGGCTGCGCTTTTGATTGCGCGTGGCGCCGAAGGCGATGATGAGGCCGAGTGCCGCGACGCCAACCGTCAACAAGATGAGCCAGAGTGTTGGGCCTGATTGCATGGGTGAAACTCCTTTTCGATTATTTTTGCGAACGCGGCACGGCGATTTGCCTGAAATTACCTGCGAGGTGATGCAAGGCAGCCAGCATGGTTGGGCCTTCCACGGCGCGCCCATGGCCGGTGACCAGAAGCTTTGGCTCTAGGCTCGCAAGGAGCTTTGCCGACTGCTCGGCAGCAATCCAATCCGGAGTAAAATAACGCGGCGGCCCGTGCATTTCGGGCTCCTGCACGGCAATTTCATAAGCCGACTCCTGACCTGTTGTGACGACCGCGTCGCCAGCAATCAGCAGCCTGTCTTGCTCCCGCCAGAGCGAGATGTGGCCTCTGGTGTGGCCGGGCGTATGAAGCCAGCGCCAGCCGGGAAGAACAGGGATGGTGCCGTCTTCACCAATCATCTTGAGCCAGCGGGAAACATCGACGGGATTGCGCGGCAAGAACGGCGCAAGCTTGGGCATGATCCCGCCATCGGCGGCAGCGTCCGGGGGAGGATAGCCTTCCTGACCCGTAAGATACGGCGCTTCCAATGGATGCGCATAGACGGGGCAGTCCCATTGTTCGAGCAGATCAACAAGCGCTCCGACGTGATCGAAATGGCCATGGGTAAGGACAATGGCAGCCGGACGGGCACCAGCGCCGAAGCGCGCTGCAGCAGCTGCCACGATGTGGTCGGCGCTGCCGTGCAGTCCTGCATCCACCAGCACCCAATTGCCGCTGCCTGCGCCGGGCATGCCGACAAAGATCACGTTTACCATGGTCAGGCGACGGTACGCGACGTCTGCTGCAATCTGGTGGACGTGCTCGGCGCCTGTGTCTTCGCTGGCGCGGGCATCTTTGGGCAAGGGAATTTGAACTGCCATAGAAGCCTCCTATAGGCTAGCTAACGGTGGGGAATGGCAGGGGTTTCAGAGGCGTGGCATTTAATGTTCGTAAGCGCTTAGCGCGGCTCCCGCACCAGATGCAGATAGCGCTCGTCGAATTCACCCAAGGTGCGCAGGCCATCCATGTCCGGCAAAGTTACCTGGCTGGATTGCCAAACCAAAAGGCCTTGCCGGCGCAGGCTTTGAACCACGCGATTGGCGTGAACGGCCGAGAGCCCAAGTGCGTCAGCCAGATCCTGCTGGGTAAACGGAAGCTCAAACGCATTGGGCGCTCCTAGATCGACGGAAGCAAGCCTGATGCCTAATTCGAGCAGCAAATGAGCTGCGCGGGCCTCGGCCGAGAGGCGGCCAAGGCAAATAATCCACTCGCGCTGCAGTGCACCATCAAGCAGCGTCAGCAGCCAAAGAAGGCGGGTCAAATGGGGAAATTGTTCAGTGACGGTCGTGAGCGCTTCGTGCGGGTAAATCGCTGTTTCGCATGCCGTCAGCGCGAGGACGGAGTGATCCATTTCTTTCAAGGGAAAGCTATGCAGATCGATGAAGTCGCCGGGAAGATGGATCGTGACGAACTGCCGCTCGCCGTTCGCCACCATGCGGTACCGGGCCGCAAAGCCACTGACCAGCAAGGTGCAACGCGTAGGCCGGTCACCCTCGCGCACCATGTCGGAACCCGCGGCCGCCTGCTCGAAACCTGAAACGCTGGCGATCAGAGCATCCCGTTCGGCAGGGCCAAGAATGTCCCTGTTCTCAACTCGGCGGAAAAACGGAGCGAGACGCTGCATGACCATATTGTGCATTGCTGCGTGCCGCTCCCTTTCGATCCCGTTCCAAGTGCCTACGCATTTGGCTCATTATTGGAAGTATCCGGACCCTAAACGGTTCCGGGCAAAGGGACTAGCAAACCGCAATACCGCAAGTATTCGAACTTGCCGCAACTTCCCCGCGCCTTGGACGATTGAACCAAAAACACTGGGAGCGCAAAATGAACGCCAGAAGCATATTGATCATTATCGCCATTCTCGTCGTGCTGGCTATAATTGCCGCTGCGGTGAGTTTCATGCAGGGCTCGGGCCTGGAGCGGGAGGTGAGCAATCCGGCAGCGGTGGAAGAGCAGCCGACCCTGCGCTGAGGTAAGCCGATTTTTAGGGCACAGCAATCAATTGGCGAGCTGTAACGTGGTTTAATTGACGCTAACGGCCACCATTCCCATGTTCGGTCATGGATGGATTCGGCAACATGATGGAACGCAAGTCACAGGTCTTGGAAGTGGAAGTCGAGCACGATGGGGAGCCGCACCGGGCAAGCTACTTCGTTGAGGACTCCACGATCTATACCAATATCGACGGGCACATGCTGATCGCGCCCCTGGGCCACGGAGACGCCGCAACAACCGTCAAGATGCTGCTCGCAGGGCATTTACGGCACCAGGCACGCAAGCTCAAGCATGCCAAGGGCTGGAGCCAAACCAGGCTGGCATGATCTCCCAGGGCTTGCCTGCTACAACAGAAGACGCGTAGCTTCTAACCTGTGATGCGCCGGGGAACTGGTGGTTTGCACGTTTGTTGGGCCTTGGGTCGCAGCAATCTGGTGCGGCTCATTCTCAACCGGAAAGCAGTTACATCCATCATGCCAACCAATGTCCCGAACATTCAATTGAACGACGGCCATGCGATTCCACAACTGGGGTTTGGCGTCTGGCAAGTGCCGGATGATGAAGCAACGCAGGCGGTCCGTGACGCAGTCGAGGCCGGTTACCGGCTCATCGACACGGCCGAAGGCTATGACAACGAAGAAGGCGTCGGCCGGGCCATCAAGGAATGCGGCATTGCCCGCGAAGAGCTGTTCATCACCAGCAAGCTGCGCAACGGCGCCCATGCGTTCGACGAGGCTATCGCAGCGTTCGATGAAACGCAGCGCAAGCTTGGGCTTGAGTATCTCGACATGTTCTTGATCCACTGGCCCGTGCCGGAGCAGGACAAGTATCTGGACGCATGGAAAGCCTTGGTTCAGCTTAGGGAGCAAGGCCGAATCCGTTCGATCGGCGTCTCCAACTTCCTGCCCGAGCACCTGGACAAGATCATCGATGCGACTGGCGTCGTGCCTGTCGTGAACCAGATCGAGCTGCATCCCAAGTACCAGCAGCGCGATATCCGTGATGTGCATCAGCAGCGCAATATTGCGATCGAGTGCTATAGCCCCCTGGGCAGCGGCGCAGTGCTGGAAGACGAGACGATCAACGCGATCGCGCAGAAGCACAGCAAGACTGTTGCACAGGTGATCCTGCGCTATTTGTTGGACCAGGACCTCATCGTTATTCCGAAGAGCACCCATGCGGATCGCATCCAGAACAATATCGATGTTTTCGGCTTCTCTTTGGATGACGACGATCGCCAGAAGATCGACGGCTTGGACGATCCACAGAACGGCAAGACGGGCAGCCATCCAGCGACAATGAACTCGCTGTTCTAGTCACAATCAAAGTCAAGATGAAACGAACTCCTCTCCACATGGAGAGGGGTGTATATTGTTTTGAGGCCATTAGCTGCACAAGTATTTACAAGTACTAACTCATGTTGATGTGCGTTGCATATGAACAGGCTAAGTTACAGGCAAGTGTTATGCCGGAGAATGAACGACTATGGATCAATTTAGAACGCAGGTGAGCCGCACGCTACAGCGCGAACAGCAGATGAAATTTGGGACACGGCTGCTATCACAAGGCGTTTTATTCCGTTTGTGGGCACCATTGTCGGAAGCAGTGGCGCTCAAGATTTACGATTTGGATCTGATCGTTCCCATGACCAGGCTGCTGCGTGGCTGGTATGAGGTGTCGGTCGACGAAGCGGAACCTGGCATGCGCTATCGCTTCGTGCTTGAGGACGGCTCTGAAGTACCCGATCCTGCCTCGCGCTTTCAGCCACAAGACGTGCACGGACCTAGCGAAGTCATGGATCCGCGCGCCTTTGCCTGGACGGATGCGAGCTGGCGCGGGCGGCCTTGGGAAGAAACCATCCTTTATGAACTGCATGTCGGCACGTTTACCCAGGAAGGCACGTTCAAAGCGGCAATTGACAAGCTCGACTATCTGGTTGAGCTGGGGATTACGGCCATCGAGCTACTGCCGCTGGCTGATTTCCCAGGGCGGTGGAACTGGGGTTACGACGGGGTGCATCTATTTGCCCCCGATTCCAGCTATGGCCGCCCTGATGATCTGAAGGCCTTGATCAACGAAGCGCACAACAAGGGCCTGAGCGTGTTCTTGGACGTGGTTTACAACCACTTCGGACCCAGGGGCAATTATATGCAGGTTTATACTCCCCTGATGACCAGCCAGTACGATACGCCCTGGGGACCGGCCGTCAATTTCGACTCTGAGGGCTCATCCACCGTGCGCGATTTCGTGTTTGCAAATGCGCGCTATTGGCTCAACGAGTTTCACTTCGACGGACTGCGCTTCGATGCCGTGCACGAGATTCGCGACCACGGCCCTCGGCACATGCTGCAAGATCTGGCCGAGCAAATCCGGGCCTCGACAGATGGGCGCCATGTGCATCTGGTGGCTGAAAACTCCGACAATCAGGCTGGCTGGCTCAAGCGTCGGGACGATGGCGCCCCATGGCTCTATGATGCGCAATGGAGCGACGATGTTCACCACGGGCTCCACTCCGCTATCACCGGGGAGACGCAGTGGTATTACGCCGATTTCGAGAACCGCATTGATCTGGTCGGCCGCGCCTTAGCCGAGGGCTTAGCTTGGCAGGGCGAGTTCCTCCAACACGAAGAAAGGGTGAAAGGCGAGCCGAGCGCCTTTTTGCCGCCTACGGCTTTTGTGTCTTATGCGCAGAATCACGATCAGACTGGCAATCGTCCCTTTGGGGAGCGAATTAGCCAATTGGTATCGCCTCGGCAGGCACGCCTTTGGGCTGCGATTTACCTGTTGTCGCCGCAAATTCCCATGCTGTTCATGGGTGAGGAATGGGGTTCCAGTCAGCCGTTCATGTTCTTCTCCGATGTTGGCGCCGATTTGGCTGATACTATTCGCAAGAGCCGGCAGGACGAACTCAAGCATTTCGGACAGCAGGAAGGTAAAGCTCCCGATCCCATGTCGGAGGATACGTTCCGCGCGTCCAAGCTCGAATGGGATCGCATGGAAGACGGGGAGGCGCCGCGCTTTGCCAAGCTGTACCGCCGTCTTATCGAATTGCGGAAAGCTAGGATCATGCCGCGCCTGACCGGCATGGCAGGCGATAATGGCCGCTATGAACTGCTCAGCAGCCGGGTGCTCAAGGTCGCCTGGACGCTTGGAGATGGCTCGGACCTGTCTCTGGTTGCTAACCTATCTGATGAGCCGTTCAACGGTATCAATGTCTGGGGTGCCGATCATCTCTGGCTCGAGGGTTTTGCCACTGGCGAGACGCTCGATAGCTGGAGCGTCGTGTTTACGCTTACGGAGGCGAAGCCCGTCTGATGTTGTGGTGGCAAAATTCCATCGCCTACGCGATCTTTCCCCTATCATTTCAAGACAGCAATGGAGACGGTTATGGCGATCTCAATGGGATCACCTCTCGTCTCGATTACCTGCAGTGGCTGGGCATTGACCTGATTTGGCTGGGACCAATCTATAAATCGCCGCTGATTGATGCCGGTTATGACATCAGCGGCTTTACCGAAATCGATCCCCGGTTTGGGAACATGGACGATTTCGAGCGCATGGTGGGAGCAATGCATCGCCGCGGCATGCGGCTGGTGATGGATTTTGTGCCCAACCACACGTCGGACCAGCATCCTTGGTTCATCGAGAGCCGCTCGTCGCGGGATAATCCGAAGCGCGACTGGTACATCTGGCGCGACGGCAAGCCGGATGGCAGTGCGCCGACCAATTGGATCGACAACACCAAAAACAGTGCCTGGACCTTGGATGAGAATACCGGGCAATGGTACTACCATTTGTTTCTCAACTCCCAACCGGACCTTAATCTGCGCAACGAAGAAGTGGTCCAGCAGATCGAAAAGGACATGCTATTCTGGCTCGATCGGGGTGTTGACGGCTTCCGCATGGACTCGGCGATGAACCTCGTCGAGGACGAGTACTTCCGCGACGAGCCTCAGAGCGATACGCTCGGCTCGGGGCCGCCGGGCTGGATGGACCACCTCTTCAGCTCCGATCGCCCGGAGACGCATGAGCTCATCGCCCGATTCCGGCGCCTGCTGGACCGCCATGGTCCTCACGTTTTCATCGGCGAGGTTATGGCACCATTGGCGCGCTTCATGCACTATTACGGCCGCGAGGCCCCGATGTTGCACATGCCGTTCAACAACCAGGTAATGAAGACCGAGCCGTGGGAAGCGCGCTTTGTGGATGCGGCTATAGAGCAGTTCATGCTGCTGCTGCCTAACGAAGCCTGGCCCAATTGGGTGTTGGGCAGCCATGACGTGCCGCGCCTTGCTACGCGCCTTGGAAAGGAACAAGCGCGTGTCGCGTCGTTCCTTCTGCTAACGCTGCCTGGAACACCGTTCATTTATTACGGCGATGAACTTGGGTTGGAAAACACCGAGTTCACGCCCGAAGAAGCGGTCGACCCTTACGAGAAGTACGGGCTTGGACGGGATGCTGAACGTGGCCCGATGCCCTGGTCGGGCGAACTGAACGCCGGTTTTACGGAAGGCAAACCCTGGTTGCCGCTAGGGCGGAACCATGAGGATTGCCATGTCGAAGCAATGCGCGCCGACGAGCGCTCCAACCTGCATATGCACCGGGAGCTCATCCGGTTGCGGCACGAGCACCCGGCGCTACAGGACAAGCACTATGCGGCTGCTTGGGGGGATACGGATTTCCTTGCCTACTACCGGGGACAGGGCAGTGACCGCTATTTCGTGGCCGCCAATTTCAGCAGTTTGCTAAAAGAGGCACGATTTGAGGGAAGCGGGACGATCCTCCTGTCATCGGCCTTGAACCGGGAGGGTCCCGTCGATGCCAGTGTTTCGCTAGGTCCGAACGAGGCTGTTCTCATCAAGATCGATGGCTAACTGGCGTCTCACCTGCGTTAGAGCGGAACCGGGATTGTTGGCTCTCATTGGTTTAGAACCATGATTGCCGAATACGAGCACCGCTCATCCGAACTGAACGAACTTGCCCGCGCCATTCACCGGCGCAATGCAATCCTCTTTGTAGGCGCCGGTGTCTCGATGAGCGTCGGCCTGCCCTCTTGGCAGGCGCTGGTGCAGCACATGTCGCAAGAACTGGGTCTGCCCGAGGAGATCATTGCCAGGGGCGAGGTCTCCTACCAGACCTTGGCCGAGTTCTACCGGCTGCAGGCGGGGAGCATCGGACCCTTGCGCAGCTGGATGGACCGGCATTGGCACGTGTCGCGCGAGATGGTGGAAAACTCACAGTTGCACCGTCTGATCGTTGAGCTCAACTTCCCCATCATCTACACGACCAATTACGACCGCAATCTCGAGATCGCGTTCGATCTGCATAAATGCAGTTACAACAGGATAGCCAATGCCCGCGACATCGCCGCGGCACGCGGCTCGGCAACCCAGATCGTCAAGTTCCATGGCGATTTCGAAGACGACGCGTCGCTGGTCCTGGCAGAGACCGACTATTTCAACCGGCTGTCCTTTGACTCGCCGCTGGACGTCAAGTTCAAGGCCGACGCGCTGGGCAGCACCATATTGTTCGTTGGCTACAGCATGTCGGACGTGAATATCCGCCTGCTGCTGCACCGGCTTTGGCAAACCTGGGCGCAGTCTGGCTATGAGCGTGACCGGCCCCGATCCTTCGTCTTCATGCCGACAGCCAGCACTGTGCAGGAGGCGGTGCTGGGTAATTGGGGCATCACGGTGCTGCATGGCGATATCGAAGAGCCCGGCGAAGCACTGACGCAGTTTCTCAGCCAGTTGCTAGAGCAGGTAAAAAGCCTCACCTGAGCACACGATTCCAACATTTGTTAACCCAGGTGTTAAACGGAACGGGGCGCTGAACCAAGACCTTGTCTGGGGGAACTCAAACAAGGATGTCCGCATGTTTTATTCAGATGGAAAGCTTCAATTCCCCGTAACGGTCGAAACACCCGATCCCTTGTTTGCCCGTGCCTTGCAACAGGCGATCGGCGGCATTGAGGGCGAAATCCGGGTATGTATGCAGTACTTCTTCCAAGCCATGGGTGCGCGTGGCAATCCCAAGTTCCGCGACCTGCTGCTGAACACGGCTACCGAAGAACTGGGCCATATCGAAATGCTAGCCACCGCCGTGGCGCTTAATCTGGAAGGCGCTCCCGTCGGCATCAAAGACGAAGTGACGAAGGACCCTGTTGCAAGCGCCGTGATCGGAGGAATGAACCTCAAGAACATCCTTTCCGCGGGCATGTCGGCCATGCCGGTGGACTCCGACGGTGTTCCGTTTGATATGTCGCACATCTATGCCAGCGGCAACATTGCCGCCGATATGACCGCGAACATTGCCGCAGAGTCGACCGGTCGCGTGCTGGCCGTGCGCCTTTACAACATGACCAGTGATCCAGGCATGAAGGAAATGCTGCAGTTCCTGATCGCGCGCGATACCATGCACCAAAACCAGTGGATGGCGGCTCTTGAAGAACTCGGCGGCGCATCGGGCGCTTTCCCCATCCCCAACAGCCACCCGCAGGCGGAAGAAAAGACCGAGTTCAGCTACGCTTTCTTCAGCCATTTGGTTGGCGGCGCGCAGCCACCGGAAGGCCGCTGGTCCAACGGCCCGTCCATCGACGGCAAGGGCGAGTTCAGCGTTGTGAACAGCCAGCCCATGGGCGAAAAGCCGATCCTGCCCCCTGCCCGCCCCAAGAGCGGCGCACAGGCCGAGCAGGTCAAGCCGGTCTAACCAAACATCAAGGATACACGTCGCCTACTTTTCGCAGGCGGCGTGTTCACTTTACTTACACTCCGATTGCCCAACCGGGCGCTTTCTTTTACGGTCACTTAAAGTGCTTTGCGGAGTTATGGGTGATCGTTGCGGAAGAAAAGGCCTACCTCTTTGGGGGCGGGGAACTCGGCAAGCTCATCCGCGTGCATGACTGGCAGAACACTTCTTTAGGACCAATCCCCCATTGGCCGCGTGATCTACTAACCGCCGTTAATCTGATGATTAATTCGGGTCAGCCGATGTTCATCGCCTGGGGGCCCAAGCTCAACTTCATCTATAATGACGGCTACGCGCCCATTCTCGGCGCGCGGCACCCCGCCGCGCTTGGCTTGCCCTTTGCTGAGATCTGGCCTGAAGTTTGGGACGATCTGGTTGCACTAGTGGATGCTGCGCTACAGGGGAAGGCGAGCTGGGTGGAGAACATGCACCTGGTGATGGAGCGGAACGGGACCAAGGAAGACACTTGGTACACCTTCTCCTATTCCCCCGTGTTCGATGCGGACGGCGTTACGCAAGGCATGGTCTGCTCCTGCATCGAGACGACTAAAGAGGTCTATGGCGCAAGGCTCTCCGGTTTCCGTCTGGAGTTGGACCAGGCGTTGCGCTCGGCTTTCGATCCCGAGCAAGCCATGGCAGAGGCCGCGGGAGCCCTCGGACGGAATCTTGGTGTTGCGCGGGTTGGCTATGGCGACATCGACCCAACGGGTGAGTTCGTTCTCGTGGAGCGCGACTGGACCAACGGCACAATTGGAACTGTCGCTGGCCGGCATCACATGGAAAGCTTTGGCAAAGCCATCATCGATAGCTTGCGCGCCGGGGAAGTAGTGGCTGTCGATGATGTGACGCGCGACGAGCGCGTTGGATCGGCAGCAGTGACATTTGCAGAAATCGACACGCAAGCTGTGCTCGCCGTGCCCCTGTTCCGCGATGGGGTCTTTCGCGCCCTGTTGTACCTCCACCATAACACGCCAAAAGAGTGGTCCGCGGAGGACCAGATCTTTGCCGTCGAAGCGCTGGAGCGGACTTGGGAGACCGTCGAGCGCGCAAGAGCGGAAAAGCGCCTGCGGCAAAGTGAGGAGCGGCACCGGTTCCTTGACGAGCTCGGGCAGATGATCGCCAAGGCACTAGATGCCGACGAGATTTTGGCTATTACGACGCGCATGGTTGCGCAGCATCTGAAGCTATCCAATTGCGCCTACGCCGATATGGATGAGGACGAAGACGGCTTCACCATTCGCGGTGATTGGGCAGCACCCGGATCTCCCAGCATCGTGGGCCATTACAGCCTTGCCGATTTTGGCAAGCTGGCTGTCAAAAATCTGAGCGCCGGAGAGCCGCTGATCATTAATGACAATGTGGCCGAACTAGCGCCCGAGGAAGCCGCGACGTTCCAAAGCATCGGCATTTCAGCGACCATCTGCATGCCGCTTGTCAAGGATGGTCGTTTGACAGCGCTCATGGCCATCCACGACAAAGCCCCCCGGCAATGGAACGAGCGTGATTTGGCGCTGATTCAGGAGGTGACCGAGCGGTCCTGGGCGCATATCGAGCGCGTGGGCGCGATTGCAAGCCTGCAGGAGAGCGAGCAGCGATTCCGCCTGCTGGCCCAACAACAAAAGGCAACGGCACAGGAACTGGCAGCGCTCAACGCCAATCTCGAGAGCTTGGTCGACGAGCGAACTGCCGACCTGATGGCGGCCGAAGAAAGCCTGCGCCAATCGCAAAAGATGGAAGCCGTTGGGCAACTGACCGGCGGTATTGCGCACGACTTCAACAACATCCTCGCGGGCATCGGCGGCAGCCTTGAAATGATGTCCACACGGCTGGCACAAGGGCGCATGAGCGATGTCGACCGCTATCTGACCGGCGCTTCAGGAGCCGTGCGGCGTGCGGCAAGCCTGACGCAGCGTCTCCTAGCGTTTTCGCGCCGGCAGACGCTCGACCCCAAGCCAACTGACCTCAACCGGCTCGTAACCGGCATGATGGACCTCATCAATCGCAGCGTCGGCCCCGAGATCGATGTGATGACCCGTGGCGAGGATGCGCTTTGGACGACGCTGGTCGATGCCGGACAGCTCGAAAATGCGCTCCTGAATTTATGCATCAATGCACGTGATGCAATGCCCGGAGGCGGGGCGCTGACGATTGAGAGCCGCAATTGCAGCTTGAGCCAACGTGAGGCGCGCGACATTGATCTGCAACCGGGCAGATATGTGTGCCTCAGCGTAACCGACACCGGCACGGGCATGACGCCAGAAGTGCTGGCCCGGGCGTTCGACCCGTTCTTCACCACCAAGCCGATTGGGCAAGGCACGGGCCTGGGACTTTCCATGGTTTATGGCTTTGCCGGGCAGTCGGGCGGCGCGGTGCATGTCCAGTCGAAACTGGGCACCGGCACCACGGTTTCGATCTACCTGCCCCGTCATCTCGCTGAGGAGAACGCGAACGATATCGATGATGGAGAAAGCGGCCACGCGCCGCGTGCGCAAGGCAGCGAAACCATCCTCCTTGTGGACGACGAGCCCCTAGTGCGCATGATCGGCGGAGAGCAGCTCGAGGAACTCGGCTACAGCGTCTTGGAAGCCGCGGATGGTCAAGCTGCGCTTGAATTGCTTCAGCAAAATCCGGGGATCGATCTTTTGGTCACCGATGTAGGCCTGCCTGGCGGAATGAACGGCCGCCAGCTTGCCGACGCTGCCCGCGCCAGCCGGCCTGATCTTAAGGTGTTGTTCGTGACTGGCTATGCCGAGCACGCCGTGCTCAATCATGGCGAGTTGGAGCCGGGGATGCACATCCTTACCAAGCCCTACCAGATGGAAGCATTCGCCGGGCGGATCAAGGAACTGATCGCGCAATAGGCAGAACTAGTGGGGCCGCCCGGAGGCAGCCCCTTTGCTCGTTGATCAGACCGTCTTCTCTTGAGCGCGTGTGCGCCAGAGCGAATAGAATATGCCGCTTGCAAGAATGGCGAAGGTTATACCCAAAGACCATTCCGCGGGAAACTTCTCCCAGCCAAGCAAATCAGCTAGGAATATCTTGGAGCCGATGAAGACCAGCAGTATCGCCAGAGCCTGCTTAAGGTAGGCAAACCGGTGAATGATCGCGGCAAGGGCGAAATAGAGCGCCCGCAAGCCAAGGATCGCAAAGATGTTGGAGGTGTAGACAATATAAGGATCAGTGGTGATCGCGAAGATTGCCGGTACTGAGTCCACCGCGAAGATAACGTCTGCTATCTCGATCATGACCAGAGCCAGAAAGAGCGGCGTCATGAAGCGCTCGATCTTTCCGGTCTTGGCATCAGGCTGAGCCACGAAGAAGCGATCACCGTGCAGCTGCTCGGTCACCCGGAACCGGCTCTTCATGAAGCGCAGCACAGGATTCTGACTTAAGTCTGTTTCGCCATGACCAGCCGTCAGCATCTTAATGCCAGTAAAAATGAGGAAGGCGGCAAAGACATACAAAATCCAACCAAACTCCGACACCAGCGTGGCGCCAAAGCCGATCATGATCGCCCGGAGCACAATAACGCCCAGAATACCCCAGAACAGAACGCGGTGCTGATATTGCCGAGGGATTGCGAGATAGCCAAAGATCATGGCAATAACGAAGACATTGTCCATGGCGAGACTTTTCTCGACCACGAAGCCCGTCAGGTATTCAACGCCTGATTGCGCGCCAAGCTGCCACCAGACAAAGCCGCCAAAGCTTAGACCAAGGACAATATAGAAAGCGGAAAGCAGAAGGCTTTCGCGCACCTCAATCTCATGTCCATCGCGATGCAGAATACCAAGATCAAAGGCCAGGAGAGCGGCGACAACGCCCAAGAAGCCAAGCCACATCCAGATAGGCTGGCCTAGAAATACCGTGAATAGCAGGTCCATCATAGCTGCCACCAAAACTTATTGTTCGTGTTGTTTGGAAAAATCATCGGGTGGCCTCGTTGAGGCCAAGCACACGCTCGATGCGATGCAATGCGCCAAGTTCCGCAGGATGGACCATACCATCGGCTGCAATGACACGGCTGCACATGCCGGCAATCAGCTCTTTCTCCTTTTCGGCGAGGTCAAGCAGGCCTAGAGCGAGGAGAGCATCACGCTCTGCCGAAATTGGATCGTGCGCGTAAGCTCGCAAGTGCTGTGCCAGTTCGTTAGCCAGATCAGCAACCGAAAAGCCATTCAGAGGCGCGCTTGTGGTGAAGGTCTCAATGATACGGCGGCGTTCAGCTATGTCCATCTGGCCATCTGCATGAGCGATGATTGCCGCCGCAGCGACAAGAGCCTGCAGCAGGCTCTCTCCAGCGGCTGCTTCAGCCTCCCGCCGTGCATCACGCCGGTTGTCCGGATGTCGTAAGCGGATCAGCTCTGCCCGCGAGAACAGATCGTCATTCAGATATTTGGATTTTGCCATTGTTCACTCCTCTTCTGGTTTGCCGATCGGCATGGCCAAGAGGGAGTGCGTCTAGTGAGGACAAAGCCGGGCACCACACGCAGGTACCCTAAAGACCTGCCGAGGTGATCCGACATCGCGCTACAGCAATAAGCTATTAGCGCCAGAGGGGCCCGGTCACGACAGTGGAAATGGGAACGCCTTTGTGATCTGCAAGATGACTGCGACAAAATTGGCTAGACCCATGGTCAGTATCAACTCGCGCCGTAACTGGCCGGCGATAGGTCAAGGAAAGCCAACCCCGCTAGTTGGCCCTGCTGCCAAACCAATTGGCAGGGCTCGGCAGTGTGGTTGAAGAGCAGGACGAGCCTCTCCGGCAAACGCGTGTCTTGCGGCAGTTCGACCATCGCGCCGGAGCGGGACAGATTGACTAGGTACACTGGTATTCGAAGCAGGCCATCGCCAGCTACGGCGGTGCCTTCAATGCGAATTGGCTGGCGCGGATAGAGCCGTTTCTCTTGGGTGACGCTCATGGCCCGCAACGTATTCGGCTCAGGCTAAGCCCGCATAAAGGCGTTAGGTACAATTTGTCAGACTAGGTGTACCTCCTCACCCGGAGTGCCCCTGCGCCTCCGGCTGGATCAACTTGGTTCGAATACGGCGGGAGCAATTGTCGATCACGGCGACGGTCACTAGAATCATCAGGATGATGAACGCAGCTTCGTCCCAATTGTTGATGCGGATGCGGTCGGATAGTTGCAGGCCAATGCCGCCGGCGCCGACAATGCCCAGGATGGTGGCCGAGCGCACGTTGGATTCAAAGAAGTAGAGGATATGGCTGAGCATCACTGGGAAAACCTGCGGCACAACGCCCAGGCGCAAAGTCTGCACCTGGCTGGCACCGGCCGAGCGGACCCCCTCGATCTGCTTGCGTTCGACATTCTCAATGGCTTCGGCAAAGAGCTTGCCAAAGACCATGACGTCGGAGACGGCAATGGCGAGTACACCAGCGAAAGGTCCCATGCCGACCGCGCTGACGAAGATCAGCGCCCAGACCAGGCTGTCGATGCCGCGCAGCGTGTCAAAGCCGCGGCGCAGGGAGAAGTGAAAGAGCCAATTGGGCACGATGTTCTTGGCGCCTAGGAAGCCGAGCGGCAGGGCGACGAGGGCTGCGACCAGCGTGCCGAGGAAAGCCATGGCGATAGTTTCCAGAATCGCCCGGCCAAATTCCCAGAAGGCGCCGCCATCGCTGGGTGGCCACATGAAGCGGAGCAAAAATCCGAGCTTGCTTAGGCCATCCCAGATGCGCGTTGGGGATGCATCGATCCACCACAGGCCAAACAGGAGAATGCCGGCAGCAAGGCTCCAGATCGCCCAGTCGCGGATACGGCTGGTCAGCGGCTTGGTAAAGATCTCTGGGTGAGCCAAGTGGATCGAACGAAGGCGCTCGGCGGCAATGGCTTTGTTCATGGTTAGATTCCCTTGCCGGCGTCTTGGCCAATCAGCCGGTGGCGGATGGTTTCGCAGGAAATGTCGATGATGGCCGTCATGGCGATCAGCAGCAGCATGATGGCGCTGATGTCGGTGTATTCGAACTGCCGGATGGCAACGTAAAGGTCCTCGCCGATACCACCGGCGCCAACAACGCCCAGCACGGCAGCGCCCCGAACATTAATCTCGAAGCGCAGCAAGAGGTAGCTAGCGTAATTGGGCAGGGCCTGCGGCACGACTCCCAAGCGCATGATCATTGCCCAGGTGCCGCCGGCTGCCCGGACGCCATCGAGCGGGCGCTCATCGATGTTCTCGTTGACCTCGGCAAACAGCTTGCCAAGCGAGCCGGCTGTGTGAACGGCAATTGCGAGAACACCGGCAAACGGGCCAAGGCCAAAGGCATAAACAAAGATCAGCGCGAAGACGAGTTCGGGAACGGTGCGCAAGAATTCCAGCGTGCGGCGGCTGCCGAAGTAGAGCCAGGAGTTTGGTGACAGGTTGCGCGATGCGAAGAAGCACAGGGCAAAGGCCAGGACGCCGCCGAGTACCGTGCCGACAAACCCCATGAGGATTGTCTCGACCAGCAACAGCATCCAATAGCGGAAGCCCCAATACCAGTTGGCGATATCAGGGCCGAGTGTTTCCCAGCGTAGAATGGGAAAGGTGCCTGCGATGTAGTTCCACGCCTTGGGAAGCCCGTTCAGCAGTTTGGCAGGGTTGAAATCGCTGACCTCGATGGAGCCCAGGAGCGCGACTGCAAAGAGCACGGCGTAAAGCAGGGTCCAAACGAGGCGGACCTGCCGCTGCTGCCGGAAGCGCTGTTCGAAAGCGGCTATCCGCCCCGGGCCAGCCGCGAGACTATGCGCATGGGTCATTGATCAACTCCCAAAAAGATACCGGCACGGAAGCGGACTTCCGTGCCGGTCAAACCTGGCTTAGCTGGCGTTGGCCCGGCGCTGCTGGGCGTTGTATTCGGTGATGGCAATCACATCGAGATAATCCTCGTGCTTTGCCGGAGCGTAGCCCTTGGAATTGCCCGAATGCAGTTGGTTGAATGCATCCGGATCGGCTTCGGCGAAAGCAAAGATGGCATCGGTGAAGGCCTTCTTAAGCTCTTCGGGCAGATCGGTGCGCATCACGACAGGCGAATTGGGAATCAGCGGCGACTGCCAGATAACGCGGGTCGAACCCTCCGGAATCATGCCCTTGCTGACCATGCGCGGAATGTTGCCGCTGGTCTCGTTGACCTGGTGGGTGGCCACGGCTTCAAACGTGCCGTTGGTCAAGGCAATAACGCTCTGCTCATGGCCGCCGGAAAAGGCAACTTCGCCGAAATACTCGTCTGCCGTCGTGTTGAGTTCGGTCGAAAGGTAATAGGAGGGGACAGCGTAGCCTGACGTGGAGTTCGGGTCAGCAAAGGCGAAGTTTTTGCCTTTGATATCTTCCAGGGTCTGGTAGGTGCTGTCGGCACGAACGGCGATCACCGAATAATAGCCAAGCGCTCCGTCCTTGTCGCGGGCAACGGCGACTGGCGCAACGAGATCGCCCATGACCTTGCGGGCCAGCGCATAGTTTGCAGGGCCGATAGACGCAAACTGGATTTGCTCGGCACGCATGGCCTCGATCACCGCAGCATAGTCTGTGCCACGGACGATCTTGACCGGTACGCCCAGCGTGCGGGACAGGTAATCGGCATAGGGCTGTGTACGGGCAATAGCATCGTTCTCGTTTTCGCCCGAGGAAATCCCAATACTGAGCTCTGGAAATTGTTTCTTCCATTCCTGGGCCAGTGCGGGGGAGATGATGGTAGCAGCCATCGCTGCGGCCGCAAGGGTGCGGCGCATGAACATGTTCATGATCGTAAGCTCCGGTTTTTGTGGTCTGGTTAGGGCTGCCGCTAGATCGCGTCAGCCAATTGTGTTCGCTTGTTCCCCGCTGCCTGAGGCAGCATGGCGCCAAGTGTCGATGTCAGCGCTTCTTCCACGTCCTCGGCGTCCCCCGCATCACCATAGATGGTCTGGATGGTCTGCCGGGTGAGTTGGGCGGGCGCACCGTCGAACACCACCTTGCCGGCGGCCATGCCGACAATCCGGCCGCAATACGCGCGGGCGGCATCGAGAGTGTGCAAATTGCAGATTACGGTAATCTTGTCTTCCTGGTTGATCTTGCGCAGCGCTTCCATCACGAAGCGTGCATTGCGCGGATCAAGGGAGGCAATCGGCTCATCGGCAAGGATGAGGCTGGGCTTCTGGATCAGTGCACGGGCGATTGCCACGCGCTGCTGTTGACCACCCGACAACGTCTCGGCGCGCTGCAGCGCCTGCGGTAGCAGGTCAAGCCGATCCAGCGCCAAAGCCGCATCGGCCCGGTCGGTGGCTGGAAAATGCTTGAACAACACCGGCAGGTTGGCCGCAGTGCCGATCCGGCCGATCATTACATTGGTCAGAACATCGAGGCGGTTCACGAGGTTGAACTGCTGGAAGATCATGGCGCAACGTGCGCGCCAGGCACGCAGATCGCGTCCAGACAAACCGCCAACGCTTTTGCCGTCGAACAGGATTTCACCCTGATCGAGTTCGGCGAGCCTGTTGACGAGGCGCAACATGGTAGACTTGCCTGCCCCGGAGCGGCCGATGATGCCGACCATCTGACCATCGGGAAAGCTCAACGAAACGTTGTTGACGGCGATGGTCTCGCCGAACCGCTTGGTGATTTTCCTTAGCTCGAGCATGTCGCCACTCCCTCGTAGGACATCTGTTCTTCAGGCTTTAATCGACGCTATCGGCTCTCCATGACAGCGTTAACTCATTCGAATGACATCTCGGTGACGGATTGGATTGCCGGCCAAGGCCGTGCCATCGGCATAAACAATGGTGCCGTTGCTGATGGTGGTGCAAACATGGCCAACGCCCGTGTCATCAGCGATCATTAGGTCGGCGCGCAGGCCTATGGCGAGTTGGCCGCGGTCTTCGAGGCCGAGCGCTTTGGCCGGGTTGAGCGTTGCGAGCCGCGTTGCGCCGGGCAGGCCATCAGGATCAGTCTGGCTCAAAACCAGAACCGCCGGGAGCATGGCCGAGGGGTGGTAATCGGCGGCAAGCATATCCAGCACGCCTTCGGCATGCGCCTCACGTGCCGATAAATTGCCCGAATAGGAGGTGCCACGCAGCGCATTGGGCGCGCCCATTGCGGTCAGCATGCCTCTTTGACGCGCTTCCCGGGCGGCTTCCAAGGTCACCGGAAACTCGCTAATATTGGCGCCAAGCTCCTGCATCAAAGCGACCTTGGCGATCGTATCGTCGTCATGGCTGGCGAGCGGCACACCATGGAGCGCGCAGTTTTGCGCAATGGCGCGCAGGGTTGCACCCAGATCGCCCGTGGTCTCCTTGCGATCGCGGATACGCTGCTGCAGCGCCTCGTGGGCCTGCTCCAAGGTTACGCCCTTCGTATTGGCGTAGTTCGCCGCCTGCAGTTCCAAATTGCGGTATTGCCCCTGCCCCGGTGTATGATCGCAGAGCGAGATGAGATCGACCAATCCTTGTGCGATTAGATCGCTGACTACATCGAGCGCGGCAGGAAATGTAACCTCGAAACGGGCATGGACGCGGTGATCGATCAACAGCGCCGAGCGGTGCGCGCGCAACGCGCGGATCATCTCGCTGGTGTGCTCGTAGGACCGCATATGGCCGTAAGTCGAGGATGGGCTGAACGAGACGGCGGCATAAGCAGTCGTGACGCCAGCGCAGGCAAGACGGCGGTCCAGATCGCGCAATCCCATCTCCATGGGCATGCGCACATTTGGCCGGGGCTCGACTTCGCGCTCGATCATGTCGCCGTGCATGTCGATCATGCCCGGCATCAGCAGCAGGCCGTTACCGGTAATGTCTGGATCCTCTACCGGTGTGGTGCGGATCTCAGCAATCTTGCCCGCCTCGATGCGCAGGGCGCCATTGGGGATCACGCGGTCGGCAAGGACCATGCGGAAATCAGACAGCCACATCGATCAACTCGCTTTCGGCAGGAACAGGATCGGTTACAAGATCGATTTCCCGGTCGATCAACTCGGCAACGTCGCCGGGATGATGAAACACCCCGATGATGGCAACGCCGCTGCTCTTAAGGTCTGCGAGGCGACGCACCAGCGCACGGCGGGCACCGACATCGAGCGAGGCAGTTGGCTCATCCAGCAGCAACAGGCGCTGGGGCAGGATCAGGGCCCGGGCCAGATTGACCTTTTGCTGTTCGCCCCCCGAGAAGGTGCTGGGGTAGGCCGGCCAAAGCTCCGGCCGCACGCCGAATTCACCGAGCCAATGGCGCGCCTGCTCCAGCGCTTCGGCAGCGCCATAGCCAGCCAGTCGCAGTGGTTCAGCCACAATGTCCTGCGCGGCCACGCGCGGCCGGGCGTTGAGGAATTGGGTGACAAAACCGATTTCCTGCCGCCGCAGCAAGGCGATATCGACATCGGCCGCGCGTGCCAGATCGATGTCGCCAAGCGTGGAGCGATACCAGATATGACCCGAAACGGGCAGATAGCTGCGCCAGAGCGTGCGCAGCAAGGTCGATTTACCCGCACCGTTGCGGCCCTTGAGCAGCAGGAATTCGCCCTGGCGAAGGTCGAAGCTGATGCTTTCAAAGGCGTGCAGCATGCTATCAAGATGATACATGCGGAACGTCTTGCCCAGGCCTTGGACGCGCAGCAGGGGAATGGGTGAATGCTGGTTCATGGCTGGGCCCCTAGAGCTTGGCGTGGACGAGTTGCTGAGTATAGGGGTGCTGGGGGTCTTGGAAGACCTGGTCGGCCAGCCCTTGTTCGACCACCTCGCCATGGCGCATGACGAGTACCCGGTCGGCCATGGTCCGGATCACGCCCAGATCATGGCTCACCAGAACCATTGTGATGTTACGGTCGCGCTGCAAGCGCTTGAGCGTATCGAGCACCAGGGCCTGAACGCTGACGTCAAGCCCCGTCGTGGGCTCATCAAGCAGCAATAGGGCCGGCTCAAGCGCTATGGCCTTGGCCAATTGCACGCGCTGCTGCATGCCGCCGGACAACTCGGCCGGGCGGGCGTCCATGCGCGAAAGGGGGAACTCGGATGCGTCGAGCGCCTCGCGCGCCTTGCTGCGCAGCACTTCGAAACTGCGCTCGCCGGCGATCAGGAGCCGCTCTGCGACGTTGCCGCTCGAGCTATGGCGCATCAAGAGACCCAAGTGCGGGTTCTGGTAGACGATGCCAATATGGTGGGCGCACAACATGCGCCGTTGGTAGCGGCCAAGCTCAAAGAGATTGGCATTGTCGCGTCCGGGCAAGCGCAAGCGGTAGTCGCCCTGGTCAGGCGTATCTTCCAGATTCATCATGCGCAAAAGCGTCGACTTGCCCGAGCCGCTCTCGCCCACCACGCCCAGTACTTCGCCGGGATAAACCGTCACGTCGACATTGCGCAGCGCATGCACATTGCCATAGCGCCGCGACAAGGCGCGCATGGTGAGGATGGCCTCGATCCGCATCAACTGGGGCGGCAGGCGCTCGGGCGGCTGGAGTGTCAGATCGATGCTCACGCCGAGAACTCCCCATGCTTGTACCAGGTCTGGCCGATCTCGGCGGGGCTGCCTTCGCGCTGCTGGATGGCTTTGATGCCAAGATTACTGTCGGAGACTTCAAAGCTCGAACCGCCACTCTCACGCGGCAATTCGTTCATGAAAAAGCCTGACACACCGGACCGCTCGCAAACCAGATTGGCATGATCCTCTACGCGATACGGCCGGTCGGAAAAGACCAGCGGCTCGACGCGCGTATGCGGCGGCACGGCAAAGAGACGCTTTTCACGGCCGGCAGACAGGAAGGTCAGGTGCTTGGCCATATGGAGCTTGGGCACGTCCCAGCGCGGAATGGGCGATGGCGTCATGACATGGCGCCCATTGACCAGGCTTGGATAAGCCGCGCCTTGCATGATGCGGCCCTTGCGGACGATCTGCTCGTAAAGGGTCAGCCAGAGCCGGCTATAATCGGCATCGGCATGCATTTGCCGGGCGATGGACATGTTCGGCTCTACACCGCGCAGGGGTTCAGGATTTGGCACTTGGAGGACCAGAATCTGGTCTGCGCCCAGCGTCTCCTCGGGAACGCGGTGGCGCGACTGGATGATGGAAGCATCCAGCGTATCCCAGGTTTCCCCGGCGCCCGAGACACGGCTGATGAAGCGCCGGATCGAGGCGGCATTGACGCCATCATCGGCGCCCTGATCAATGACCTTTATCCTTGACGCCGGATTGACCAGCGTCAGCGTGACCTGCAGCCCGCCCGTACCCCAGCCGCGAGCCATCGGCACTTCGCGGCTGGCATAGGGCATCTGGCAGCCCGGCACGGCAATGGCCTTGAGCATCTTGCGGCGCAGTTCGCGCTTAGCCGAGGCATCAAGGAAACCATAGCTAGTGGCCGTCCAGGGCTTGGTAAGATTGGCAAGGCTCATAGCACGACCTCAGCTTCCGGCGCGATTTGGGTGTCCGGCACGGTCTTTTTGGCAGCCATAGCCTTGGCATCGCGCATGGCGTCGAGCACCGACTGGAAGGTGACATAGTGCGGCAGCTTGAAGTGGATGCAGAAGCCTGAGGCCTCGACGCTCTCGGTGTGGTAGAGGTAGAATTCCTCATGCATGGGCGAACCCACTGGCGCTTCGGCGGAGTTGAGATCGAGCGTTGCTGCAGCGATGACCTTGACCTCGTTCCAGCCAAAGCTGGCTGCATAGCCAAGCTCGAGATAGCCGCCCTTTTCCTTCGATGTCACCTCGGCCTGGCTGACCCGCACGCGGCCGGCAGAGAACTCGGCCCCTGAAGGGTGCCGCACCATGACTGCAGCCTCAGCCAAACGCAGTTCGTTCACCGTTGGGTGGGCGTTGCCATAACCGCGCATGGCGGCATAGCCCAGCGCCAGCACGCCGCCTGTCTCCGCCCGCGCCAGGCTTTGCAGCCGGTGGGCGCGAGACGCCGGAAACAGCAATGGCTCACGCGTGATATCGGGAATGTCGTCGGGAGCAATCTGCGGCTCGGTGGCTGGCGCGACCAAGCCCTGCTGGCGCTGCCAATCGGCAAGCGAGGGCTGGCGCATTGGTGCAGCGGTATTGGCCGGCTCGACCTTGGGCGGGTCGAACGGCGTGCCTTCGAGCACGTCGGTTGCCAGCACCCGGTGGGAGTAATCGAGCGTCGGCCCCAGGATCTGACCGCCCGGAATGTCCTTGAATGCCGCCGAAATGCGGCGCTGCGTCAAAAGCTCGTCCTGGCGCAGGGGACGCGCCACGGCTAGGCGCGGCTGGGTCGTTCGCCAAGCGCGCAATACGAGCACCGCCTCGGACAGTTCGCCACCGGTTTGCGCCAGCGCCAGTGCTGCCAATTCCTCGCTATAAAGTGATGCCTCGCCCATGACGCGGTCGATCAGATAAGGCATGGACTGGCGGATCGCCTTGACCCGCGCGGCATCGATCGTGCCCAGATCCTGCCGAAAGAAGCGTTCCGCCTGCTCGATGGCTTTCTCGCCGCCACGCGTTGCAACATAGGCCATCAGAGCACCTCGACATCGGTTGAGCGGGGGATGGAAATGACCGAGTGCTCATCGACTAGGATGATGTCGAACCCCTCGGGGTAAAGGCAAAGGTCGCGGCGCACGTGCCAGAACGCTGCTGGCAAGGCGAGTTTGATATTGCGGTACCCGTCAATGCCGGGGCCTGAAAGGCGCAGCGTCTCTCCTCGACCTTGTTCGACAAGTGCCACGAGGGTTGCGCCATCGTCAGGATAAAGCGCGCTGCCGCAGCGGATATTTACGAGAGCATCGATAGCTTCGGTCAGCGTTTGGAAAAACAGATGATCACTTGCCGCGACGCTTCCTATCTCCGCGCCTGTTTCAATGATCTGCTGGCGAAGCACATCGCTGTCGGTGTAAACCACGCATTCGCGATCAATCAGCGCCTCGATAATCGGAGCAAGACCGGTCACGGGCATGTCGCGCGTTTCGCCGGGGCGCGCCATCGACCACATCAGCGCTTCGAAAGTGCTGTTGCTTCGCGCCTCAGCGGCTTTGGGGGGAGCAATCGTCAGCATCAAAATGTCTCCATTTCGACGCGCGTGGCTTCCACGCGGCGCATGAGTGCGACGTCGGCTGCCGTTTGGTGCTGGCGCTCGGCGGCAATGAACTGCTCAATAGCTTCGCGCTTGGTGCCGCTTGCAAGTGCCAGATCAAGGACAGCCATCGCCATGGCCCGCTCCAGATCCCGGCCAGTGATCATGCCGTAGCCAATATGGCCCGCAGCATCGGCAATATGGGCTTCGCTCACCAGCACTTCGCCTAGGTGAAAATCGACATTCTCGACGGTATCGCGCATCGGGACCATGACCAGCCCGGTGCGGTTGGAGCGCACTTCGATATTGCCCAAATGCTCCAGCATCTGCTCGGCCAGCATTTTCAGCCCGTCTACCCTGGCGCGCGCCAAAATGCCCAGGATCTCGCCATGGCCTAGCCGGTCGGGACCCAAGCCCCCGCCCTCTTCATTGAACATCATGGCTCCTTTCGCTCCCCGGCTCATCAGTCGGACTAGTTTCAAACGTGAATTGCACCCGGTCACCGGCCCAGGCGGCCTCGGAAAAGCCGATCGGCGTACCGGCAAGATCGACGTCGGTCTTTTGCACGATCAGCACCGACTGGCCTGGGCGCAGCATCAGCAGGGATGCTTCCTGCTCATTGGCGATGCGGGTAAAAACCGTCGTGCGCTGGCGCCGGTAATCGGCGATGCCATAGGCACGGTATGTGTCGGTGACCGAGACACCAGCCCGGCGGCGCTCTGCTATGTTGGGGAAGCGTTCAGCATCGTGGTAGGTCCAGCCAAGGCTGATCGGCAATTCATTGGCAAAGCCACGGCGGCAGATCGCAAACACCGGTGCTTCAGGGGGCAATTGCAGTGCGGCGGCAACGCGCGTGCTCGCGGGCACCTGCATGTCCGATATGGTCTGCCCCGATGCCGTCAGCCCTTGGGACATCAGGTTTTCGCGAAAGCGGGTGCGCGACCCGATGACATAGTTGATGAGCCGCGCCCGCTCCACAAAAGTGCCCCGCCCATGCTCTACACGGAGTTTGCCTTCGGCTACCAGCGCGGCTAAAGCACGGCGCAGGGAATGTCTCCGGGTATCGTAGAGCACGCAGAGGTCCGGCTCGGCGGGCAAGCGGGCGTCGGGTGCGAGATGACCAGCGGTGATCTCGCTATCGATCTTGTCCCGAGTGGCTTCCCAACTCTGCCCACGACTGCGCATGAATTCATCTCAACTCATTCGGATGAGTGAGGGGTTTACTTGCGCTGAGTGACAAGCAGATGACCAAACATGCTTGAGGCGGGGTTGACCGGCGGTGTCACAGTAGTGAAGCAGAGACCGAGTTTGAGCCCCCTTCAGCAGTGGCAATCTTATACATGCAATTGCAGTTATCAGCTGGCGCTTGCTTCTTGAGTAAGCGCCATGACATGGATGTCGATCTTCTCGTCACCGATGATCGCTGCCATGCGCCTTGTTCCTTCGAGAACGAAGCCGTGCTTCACATAAAGGGCAATAGCGTTGCGATTAGTTGCAAAAACCTCGAGTTCAATCCGCAGAAAAGCTTTGGTTTTCGCATCTTCTAGCGTTGCTTGAAGCAGGCGCGTGCCAACGCCTTGGCCACGATATTGCGGCAAGACACCCATGCCAAGAACACCGCAGTGACGAAAGAAATCATTGCTCCGCCGGCAAACGTCGCACCAGCCTAGAACTTCATCTTCGTTTACCGCCACAAATTGTGGATTGCCGTTCTTGATATTGCCGGCAACGAAACTCGCTGCTCCCTCATAGGGCGGCGCCTGTTCAGACGACAAGAACCGGCGCTCTCGTGCGACAATATCCAAAGCGTGGTGGAAGCCGTCAAAGTCCCGCATCTCAATCGGCCGGATTTGAACAGGCATGATGGTTCTTCCTTGCTGGCCCCGGGGCAGCTCCGAATTCAAGCTGTAGGTTTCCAGCGCGAGAGCCTAAACTTGTAATACACGGCATGACCCGATGTGCCACGATTGTTCTCACGACCAAGACAAGAAGGTGAGGCAGTACAAAAGTGATCAGAGTTTAATGGCGCGCCCTAAGAGATTCGAACTCCTGACCCCCAGATTCGTAGTCTGATCCAAGCCCCTGATGTTGCGCTACATTTCTGCAAACCACCTGTTGTTAGGGGGTGTACACATCAATGGGTTAGCACTGCCTTTGCAAACTGAAATTGGTGCTTGGAGTGGAGAGATAGCAGGTGGGGCCGGAGCGAAGTCGATATCAAGGGTCGCCCTCCGGGACGCCTCGCGACGTAGCTCAGGGTTTGGATAAATCGTCTTTAATCTGCTTGATTCCCCTTGTCAGTGCTCGTTCGAGACGGCGCACCTGTCGCTTGATGATGTGACTGTGGCTAAAGGCGGCAGCACTGCGCCGAGCGTAAGATGGAAAGTTTCGCAAAGGTGCGTCGTTGCCAATGTCATGGACCGCAGAAAACCGCTTGCGCAATTTGCGTGTGTGAAGCTTTCCCGAACCTTTCAAGGCCGCGCGCTCCGCATGTGACAGCGCCTGTCTAAGCTTACGCCACTGCCGTGACATTGAACTTGGTCGTAGCCCTGCTGCTCCATGATAGTAGGTGAAGCCAAGATACTGAGCAAACTCCTGAACTGCCGGTGCACTAGTTGTCCTAATATCGAATTGCGTGATCTCGGTTTTGTCTTTGCTGAGTTCGAGTTCCTCAGCTCGCATCAGAGCCTCGACTTGCGCCTGCACGGCAGCCGCGTCCTCAGGTTTGCAGATGACAATGATGTCGTCGGAGTAGCGGCGATAAAGTGCGCCGATGCAATCACAGAATGCCTTCGCATTTTCGTCGAAATCGATCATGAAAAGGTTCGACAAAGCTGCGCTGATTGGCGTCCCCTGAGGTATGCCGGCCTGACCCGACCTTACGGGATCAAACTGCTCCCCGTTAGCGCGCAACCTAATGCCTGCCGCCTTTACTTCAGCTACAGTGCAGATAGGCGCAGCTCCTCGACCAAGGAGTTTAGGGCCGAATACAGGATGCTGCTCTAGATCGTCCAGAAGCACAAAGCGGAAGCGCGTAACAGCCCTGAGAACATTGTGCCAGTCTGGGGATAGCGACGTCACGCCGAGCAAAGCTTTCAAGCGATACTTCAGCCGCTTGTGGTTCAGATTGTCGAAGAAGCCAGAAACATCGAAGGCCATAATTGTGCAAGGCGCATTCTCAACGGCGTACTGATATGCCTCAGCGGAAAAGTGGTAGTTGCCTTTCCCTAGCGCCCTGTAGGCTATCACACAGTCTGTGAGGTTCTTGGAAGCGTAATGCTCATCAAGCTTCTTGTTCAAAGTGCTAGCGTACCGGGCCAAAATACAGGCATCTCGATGTGACGCATACATGATGGGGCGGGGCTTGAGTTCAACCTTATGCTTGCTCGGCTTATAACGCTTGGTCGTTTTGACATAGTGTATGAGCGGGCTGAAGATGTGTGCCGCTACGAATTGCGGATCGGCTGTTTTATCTACAAAGCTTTGACCTACTGCGCGGTCGAAATGCTTATAGCCACGCGGCTTGAATCGGAACGTGGTCACTGAGCACCATTTGCAAAATTCAGGGGGCTAGCTTTGGTCCGAAGCCTAGGCAGTGCTGCCTAACGCCACCCTGAATGCACGCCAATTTCCGGATCGCAACGTCGTCTTTGTCTCTAAAAGCTAAATCGCACCCGCGGACCTAAAAAACAATAGGCGGTATAATAGTGTAACCGAGAAGGTGATCGAGATGATCAATGCCATGTCTCAGATTGTATCTCTTGCAGCGGCGCTTTGCGGCGTCGTTCTGCCGGTGATCAACATTCGACTTGACAGTTTCAACGGTCTGACCGTCCAGCCACTTCTGGAGGCAAACCTGACATAGACTGCAGAAACTGTCGAAACAAGTACCAGACGAAGAAATAACTGTTCTTCGAGAACAAAGTTCTACCACTTAGGTGGTGGGCTTACTTCGGTTCACTTAAGCCTGCCGCGTGGGTAGAGCAGCAGATTGTTGCTGCCCCGATCCAGAGTCCGATGTGGTAGCCGGTGCTAATTTTAGTGACCTGCCACTGAACTTTCATCCAGCGGTGGTTAGAGTTTGGGCCGTTTCTGTTACGGCGTAAGGCGCGGTTTGAGCAACCCGGGGGAGACGCGAAGCCTGCATCGAGCAAAGCGTCGGAGCGGTTGCGGTAAGGGCCTTGGCGAGGACCTTCTGCTGCTGCCGGACGCGGAGGTACGGGAAAAACGCTCGCTCTTATCTAACTTGCCTTGCATTTAGCGCGCCAAGGTATGCGAACAGTGTTGCTGACCTATAATCACGCCCAGCAGCGGCAAACTTTAGGTGAGTTACTCCAATCTCTTGATCGCGTGTCCACACGTTCGAACAGAAGATCACAACGTGTACTTAGAGTAGCAGGGTGACTCGAACAGGCGCAGGTGCAATTATTCCGATCTCTCGCATGAGTGGGTAATGGTGACTGTCTTCAAATGAGCCGCTTCAATCGAACAGGCCACTGGCGCACAAACGCAAACGGAACTACCCATTGGGTTACTGATCACACCGTCTCTAGAGATGACTGGTTACGGACCAGCGCGGGTAATCATGAGCGGATTGCCGCCCCTTTGAGATCAGACGAACTAAGGCAAGGCGTCATCTATCCAAATGCCCGCTGCCCCATTTGCAATGCTGACGTTTATTTCTTCGCAGCCGACAATGGGGGGCGGGTCTACTTTGATCCTCCTCTTGGCCCTCCATGGCCGAAGCACCCTTGCATGATTTCAGATGACGCTGCGGTGCATGCTACACCTCGAAGCTTTGTTGACTACGACGAAGATGAAGTTGATGTGTCTCGAAGCGTGTTTCATCGCCCTAACGGCTTCATACTTGAGATCTATCTTGAAGAAGGGCGTCGATTCGTTGAAGCAGATCTCTCGGTTATCAGGGAAACTTCTAAAACACATTGGCCGGACTTTCTAGAAACTGGCGAATTGCAGGGCATTATAACTCTCTCAAGCGATTTAGAGCCGATCTCCACACCTGTAAGAGAGGTTTCTGCTCCGCCCGCCCTCACCGCTGAGTTGAAACTCCAAATATCAAAAAAGGCGGCTGAAGACTGTGAGGTCACGCTTCGAAGGATCCCGGGGATAGTCAAGTGCTCGCGGGGATACCACCTGAAGTTTGGCGGTTTCGCAGTCGGGAGCATTGGTGGAAGCCGTGTTGTCGTGATCCCGGTGATCGTAGATCACACAAAATCGCAGGGATTCGACGAGTTCAGGACCTTTGACTACGCCTTAGTAGAGGCGCTAAGCGCAGGAGAGGCAATCGCACAAGCCGTCGAGCAAAAAGTTAGCGGGGGAGTTTACTCGCTTTTTCGGCCCCACATCATATTCGGACTATATGACCCGCTGGGGTATGTGCGAGAATGGCTACACTATGACTTACGTTTGAAGGGTGACGGTCTTGTAGACCCAACCGAAATAGACCTTCATCACGTATCCCGTGCAGCATCATACAGAGTATGCTTGTTAGGTGAAACAGACCCGATTTTCCTGAATGCTTCACCAACTACTGTGAGGCACGCTTTAGAATTTGACTCCGACTATTGCCAGCCGCGAAACATCAAAGGCCGCTGGCGGCAAATAGAAGATATGTTCTCACAATTGGGCCTGCTCCCGCTCTTCGAGTATCTTCACAAAGTTCTAAAAGAAAAAGATTGGAACGTTGTTCAGGACACTTATGAACTAAGCCATCACTATGAAGTTCGGTACTTACCTCGCGACGAGTCAGGGCCGGCGATAAGCCTTATCAAGGGGCTTTCTTCTTTGGGTACTGGCCTCTGCGTTGTTCATTACTGCAGCGAGGAGAACTCATTATCGGAGTGTTTACATCAGTTGAAGACTGAGCAGGACGTCGTTACTCTTATTGAACGGCTCGCCCCCACACGCCAGTGACTAATACTTGAATGTGGATGTTCACCTTGTAGATCGGTGTAACCGCAGGGCATACCCTGCCGTGGCGTTCCTAGAAGCTGACGGTGCATGACTGAGGAGGCCTTCTCGCAATGACAATAGCTTCAGAGCAAGCGTCCACCACCGACGGGTGGATAGAGCAAGTTCGTTCAGGTGATTTTGGTGCAATCCCTCAACCTTTTACTTGGAACCAGTCTGTCGAACTTGCGCACCTGATCAATGGCTATGCGGCGGCGGAAGAAATTGGCCTTGGCGAACTCGGTCTTTTCGCTAACATGAGAGGTTCGTTGCAGGCTGCCACCGGCCAATGGGATGGCACAGCGACAGAATTATGGTTTTGTCTCTTCTTCGCCCATCGTAGTGCACGGCATTCGGGCGGGGCGGAAGAGTACGGCAATGGGTCAACCAAACTGAATGCACTCTGCGCCGCTCTGCGCAACAAACTCCAATCTATCACACCGACCGAGCACAGGCTCCTGTCGGAATGGCTAGGAGAAGGCTTTTAATCACAGGGCATAAAATAAGAGGACAGATGGGCGTGGAGCCAACTGCTCCGCAGAATCTTGGAGGATTGAGTAGCAGGGCGCATAGGTGAGCCGCAGCTTCACCTCTGGGAATACCCTTGCGTGATGTATCATGGTTATGGAGGGACTCGTCACTTTCAGGTTGCTGGCAATCATTTGTGACGAGCAAACTGCAAACCTAAACAAACAAATCGAGGGGAAAGGGGATCTGCTGTCAGCTGAGTGGTGGTACTCTGACTAGGTCCAGAAGGGTTGATCGTAGGTGCTCCCCCGGAAGGGTCAGGTCCACTGTAACAAACCGAAAACGATGTCGGTGCATCACGATGCATTCGTCGAGTGAGCGATCAATTGCTGGGTACAAAAGTATCCCCTCGGCTTGGTCAGCCAGCTCATCTCCACTTCCTGCTTGTGAACGTAAGTAGGCATAGAGTTGATAAATGTGGCTACTCTTGAAGCTTTCGCCGCCATAGGGACGTTGCGCTAGGGCATTGGTGAATTTGGTATCCAGTACTATGCGGCGTGATTGGTGCTGCTGCAAAATTATGTCGGCAGCCATGGATGGCATCAGCCCTGTCAGACCAGCAGTTGCCGTTTCTTTGGGCCAGTGCAGCGTAGCTTGAGATCGAACATTCCAGCCGTCCTTACCGTGCAGTTCATGACGATAAAGCCCGGCAACTGCCTTCTCGAAGATCTTTCTAAGTAGCTGCTCGTCACGTTCTAGTCGTGTGGCGCTCCGACCTCCGACCGTTTCACTAGGCAGGACTAGGTCAAGTGCTAATTCAGCGACTTTGACCATGGTAAAGTCGTCATAGTCATGGCGGGCTATTTGGTCGCGGGACATCTCTGCCCGAGAAGGTCTCGTATTCGCAATTCCTGCCTGCTGCAGATCACGTGCCAGCTGACTACACTTGATGGCCAAATCGGTGTTCAAGACCTTGGATCGAATGGCCTCGAGTGCCACCCTTACCAGTCTGTTACGCGGAGTATCATGCGTCAGCTCTTCGTAGCGGCATTCCACCTGACCACGTTGAAGCAGCAAGGCCGACTCTGTCGTGAGCCAATCGATACGTCCGCGTACTCGTGAGAGTCTCTTCGCTTGAGGCTGATAGGCTCGGGACAAGCTCCTTCTGAGTCGTCGTTCAACAACAACTGTGAGTTGTCGCGCTAAAATGTCTGGCAGGGTTGTGTCACCCTCGTCACCAGCCGAGACCGGCCCTATGAACCGAGCGAGACCGGAGGCATAAACGAGTAGGATCCATAGATTCCGAACAGGAATACCCGCGTGGCTATGCCAAGCGGCGCTAGAAGCCCGAGTAGAGATACTGTTAGACTCTGTCAAAAGCCTTCCAGCAGGTTAGAGATCTGAATGGCGGCCTCATTCGGACGATCATACCAGTACTCGTCGAGCAACGGAGCGATCTCGGTCTGCACTACTCCAGTATACCATCCAACCCACTCGTCTTCTGGCCACTGTTGGCTAGTGGATGGAGTAACAAAGCTATGCCCTACCCGGTACTGCGGTCCAAGAGTTTGATCACTTGCGATAGCATTGTTCAAAGCACTAAAGCGTAATTCGATTTTCGCGATAAGAGATGCGGGGCATCCACGCTTGCTGGTCCATTCTCGCCATGCATCATTCAAGAGCGGGCCAAGGGATAAAAAGGCAAATCGGCGGCGCAATGCTAAATCAACGAGCGCGAGCGAGCGATCTGCAAGGTTCATTGTTCCAATTATATAAAGGTTCTGAGGCACGAAGATGCGTTCGTCCACGGTCCTCGGATAGGCCAGCCGCAGGGCCTCACCTTTGGACCTTTTCGAGTCTTCTATAAGGGTGAGCATCTCCCCTAGAATTTGCGCTGGGTTTCCACGGTTGATTTCCTCTATGACTAGGACATAGGGGCGATCAGGGTCTCCCAAGGCGGCATACACAGCGTCTAGGAACACGCCATCCGCAAGGCGCAAACCGCCTGTTCCGTCCGGTCGCCAGCCGCGTACAAAGTCCTCGTATGAAAGGGACGGTTGGAACTGTACTGCGGTTAATCGTTCATGATCGACACTGCCCATCAGGGCATATCCTAGCCGCTTGGCCAACCAAGTCTTTCCAGTGCCGGGAGGGCCTTGGAGAATTAAGTTCTTCTTACGTCGCAGTAGTTCGACAGCTCTTGTCACCTCCTCTCGCGGCAAAAAACATCCATCTTCTATGATCAGATCGACACCGTAGTGGTGGAGACTCGTTGACCCTGAGCCGGCAGCGCCTACGACATCATCAGGGCCAATGCCGCCGACTCCGATCAGTTCGTCGGCTTCTGGCTCAATTGTCCAAGTACTTTCAAAATCCTCGGGCAACGCGGCTGCATAATCCTCACCGTCTTCTGTTAAGGTCAGCCTCCCGCCACCAGCACTTCCGTCTACACGCACAAAACCAACCACTTTCGCCCATGCGAAGATGTAAGATCCGGGTTGTGTAGAAGTCCAAGTGGGCACTAGGTCCTTTAACTTGTTGCTTAAATCTACAGGGCGCAGTTTGCCCGGCTCACGCTGGACGATCTTTAAAAGCTGTCCCATTCCAAACACTCGTCCGACCAGCGGGCCACGAAGCACATGTTCGGGATGTTGTGCCACAAGCATCTCAAGCCCGCGCTCTGTTGGGCGGTAGGTGGCCCCATTCAACTGCAACAGACCCAGCCCGCCCATCGCTTGAGAAATGATGTTTCCTGCTGAACTGGCGTTAAGCTGTGTTGCTTCGGTAAGAATGACGCTGACCAAGTCGTCTCGTCCGATGCCTTGCTCGGCCTCTCGGATCATCGCCATCAACAGTTCGACATTTCCTTTTACACAGGTAAGGCTGCGACGCTGGGCACTTGCTGGCAGTAGAGAAAACGGGGGAACAGCTGTCGCCTCCCGATGCACAGGTTGCAAATGCACAGCCCCTGCATCCTGAGCGTCCAGTAGCTCCTGCCATAGAAACCAAGTGAACATCGATTGCTCAACGTTTGACTCAATCGTGCCAGTCTGACCCAGAACCTCGCGTACCTGCTCTCTAATTGAGGGATTTTGGGCAACGAAATCACCCGACAACCTTGGCGCACCTAACAATCGCAGCACTCCAAAAGTGCGCGAGGCGTCCATTAGGCAGGTAAGATCCTCTGGGAAGATCGCCGCAAGCAGGCGCACTAAACGCGCTTTTGGACGACGGGGGGTATATTTAGGATAAACCAGCGACATGACCCTGTCGTAAAGGGATTGCAGTGCTGCGCCCCTTTCGCCAGTTGGTAGGCCCGTTATTGACGTTTTGGCTTCCCAAAGGAGCCGAGCCAGATCGAGATCAGCATACGCCTTTACAAGTGTCACGGACTGGCCGGGACCGACGCTTGATACAGAGCTGTCATCCCATAGTGACTGTTGGAACTGTGGACTTAGCCATGCCGCCTGATCTGCTGTCGCCACCGCTCGAACGTGATCTATGTAGCTTTGCCGCCAATCGGACCAAGGTCCTTCTAGCAATGCCGTGAACTGTTCCTTGAATAGGCGGTGCAGGTCGTCCGAAGTCAGCGTCAAGGATGTTCCCCCGTAGATTGTGGGAATACTAGCTACTGCGCCTTGACACGTACAGCTTCGAAACCGGTCATCTAAACGCTAAGCTGAAAGCAAGCTGCTACTGCTCGACTACAGCGAAGGCACTTGGATGTCATCCAAATGAGAGTCGGTCAGCGTTCCTAAGTTAGGATGTGATAGACCATGGAAGGTCGAACTGAGTGACGGAAACTCCTCAACAAAGAAGGCAAACGCCGTGGTGGACTCTGCTAGTTTCCTTGCCGAAGTGATCGGCAGCCATCGTGCTTTCGACAGAGCTAGACAACTTTACTCGGCCGAAGTCGCCCCCGAGTTCAACGCCATAAGCTTGCTTCAACCGTCAGAACTCGACCTCTCACGAGCACTAGCTTGGATGCTGGACCCGTCGGAAAGCCATTGCCAAGGGGCTGCCTTCCTCTTCAGTTTTCTTGATATTTTTAAAATCGACCGCGCTGGTTTGGGAGCGCACGATATAATTGTCAGGAAAGAAGAATACATAGGTGAAAACGGGCGACTCGATATCTCGATACGGCTGGGAAAAACTCGAGTCGTAGCCATAGAGAATAAGCCGTTCGCACCTGATCAAAAACAACAGCTGGCTAGATATCTCGATCACATCGGTGACTCAGGGCATGTAATCTACCTGCCGGGCGAGCCTCGAGAGCCTTCCGAGTACAGCATTTCAACAAATGCTCGGGTCGCTTCCCAACGGACTGGTAGACTTATAGAAAGCAGTTGGGTGTCGCTGCTTCCCTACTTCGAACATTGTCGCACCCTCTCCAAAGCGCCGAGAGTCACACACTTTTTAGAAGAACTGCCCCGCTATATCGCGAAGCAGTTTCAAGGGATCGAGGACATGACGGAAACATTGAACTTGGTCTCGCAGATGACAGGCTCCGCCGATGCAATTGAGGCGTCGTTTCTCGTTTCCAACTCACTTGAGGTTGCCAAAAAGCAGATGCTTAGAAAGCTTGGCGACGATCTGAGCGGAAGGCTTCCGCAAGGCTGGCTACTGGTGAACGAGTTCAACGATCCCAAAGGCAAAGCCCTATACATTGAGTATCCACGTGCAAAATTATACTTCTATGCGGCGTTTGAGAACAATAGATACGGCTCCTTCAATTACGGACTAGGATGGTTGGAATCCGCGAAAAAGATGAAACCCTCGGAAGTTCAGAAGGTCTTAGAGGAGTTTCCATTAAAGGCAAATTCTACTTTACCTGATTACCCGTGGTGGAAGTGGGCGGACGATGAAGACGGATTAGACCTCCCAAGAGACTGGGGTGTTGATCATCGGCCTTGGCAGAGAATCCTAGACGGAACGACGAGTTTAAGTTTGTGGAATGCAGCAGTTCTGCTTCAACCCTTGGCAGAGGCGCTTTCGTCGAGATAATTGTTGATCTGACGTGTGGCTTTCGGGTAGCGCCTCAAAGCTGTTCGCAATTGTTCATCTGAGTTCGGCTAGAATGCGGTAAACCTGCATACGTGAGCAACCAACACGTCTGGCGATATCAGAATGCCCAAGGCCCTCAGCTCTAAGTTCACTCACCTGTTCGCGGTCGAGACGACGTTTGCCGCCTTTGTAGCGCCCCTGTGCCTTGGCCTGCACTATGCCGTCGCGTTGACGCTCCTTGATGAAGCGCCGCTCCATCTGAGCGACCATGCCGAGTACGGTTAGAACGATGTGGCCCATTTCACCGCGTGTGGACACATGCGGATCAAGCACAGTGACAAACGCTTGCCGCTGCTCGCATTCGTGAATCAGGTTCAGCACGTCGCGGGTGTCACGCCCCAGTCGATCCAAGCGTACTACCACCAGTTCGTCGCCGGGCCTTAAGAACTGAATAACCGTTTCCAGCTCTACGCGACCTTCACGACTGCCGCCCGAAAGCTTCTCTGAGCGAATGATCTCACAGCCCTCAGCTTTGAGCTTGGCGAGTTGGATATCTAAGTCTTGGTCAATGCTGCTAACGCGGGCGTAGCCGATGCGAGCCATGTGTCACCTCAAGGTTTTATGCCCTGAGGCTCGCATGTCGCAAATAGTAGGTGTCAATACGCGGTGGTTGGCTCGACAAAGTCCACGGTCACGCCCGGTGTCACCATGGCGGCAAGCTCCTCGGCATCCCAGTTGGTCAGGCGAATACAACCGTGCGAACCAGTCTTGTCGATCCTTGAAGGTTCAGGTGTGCCATGAATGCCGAATGACGGCTTGGAAAGCCCAATCCAAACAGACCCCACTGGACCATTGGGGCCGGGTGGAATGGTCAACACTTCGGTGTTCTCGCCCTGCTGGAAGTTCACCTTTGGATTGTAGGTGTAGCCCGGCATGGACACCGCGTGCTTGACCACATGCGTGCCCGATGGCGAAGGGTTATCTTGGCTGCCGATGGTGGCAGGGTAGGCCGCGAGCAAAACGCCACCTTCGCCATAAACCCGGACCTGCCGCAGGGCCTTGTCAGCTTCGATCCAAGCGACCGTGCCCTTGCGGTTCTTGCCTGTCACAGCGACGTTGATGGTTTCACCGACCGCAAACTGGGCAGAGGGGTTGAGCGCTTGCAACAAGCTGACATCCATGTGGAAACGCTCAGCGACGAGTTCAGCCATGCTCTCGTAGCCGAGTTTGGTCATTGCAGCCTTTTCAGCGTAGTCCTCCGGTATCGGACCGCTGATCGCAGACAGGTCTTCTGCGGTTATGGTGTAGGCACCAATAGTATCACCCGGACTGTCAAGTCGCGCTGCCAAGGCCAGCGTCAGCTCACCATCGGGGTTCATCCCATTCATCTTTTGAAATGCACGCAGAGCTTTGTGCAAATTGCTGCCATCAAGGCCGTCAATGACCCCGGGCGAAGCTCCGGCTTGGTCCAGCAAGATTTGCAACCGGGCTAATGCCGGGTCGGCAGCGACCTTCGCAGCCACAATAGGGCCATTCGAAGCCACCTGAACAACATCCGCCCCGAACGCCACCGAAGCCACGTAGTCAACCAAGCTAGCGGCATTAATCGCCTCGGCAGTTATCGTTGGTGACTGCGCCAGAGCGTCGCTAATGTAGAAGAAGGACAGAAAGGCAAATGCTCCAGCTTGGGCGACGCATGACATTGATGAAGGCATGTTGAACTCGGAACTGACAACTTGATAGCCGCCCCAACAGGAGACGGAATCGTGCGGTCCATTAGAGGTCAACATAGCTAACGATGTTCTAAAGCTGGCGACGTCGCGGCGTCGTGAACCGGCTGTTGGTTTGTCACCTCAGGGCCTAGGCTCCTGCCGAGCATCGTCACAACAGCCGAAACTAAGCCTGAGGTTACGGCCAATGCTGCACCTGCGTGACGTCACGCCTAGGTACGCCCTGCTGTTACGAGCGCTTTATTGTTTCGCCCCTGACATATGCATCGGCTAAGTCATGCGTTTGCTTGTGGGGCAAGCTCGTGCATAAATCTTGATTGTTGCACTGGTAGTAAGCCACCACGTTTTCTAGATTGTAATTCCGTAGGAAGCGATGCAACTGCCGTCATCGGTGAAGATGATGATGAAAATATTTTCCTTGCTGAGAAAGGCTCGCGTCTTTCCAGTCAGAAGCCATTCCTTGGAAGGACGATTGCTGGCACCCGATCCTGACGGAAATTCATTGTATACAACATCTGGTAGTCCGATAAGCTTAGATAGGCTCTCTTCGTTTACTTTGGGGCAAACCAGATCCGAGATGTCTGGCCGGCGGTCCCTTACCTCATCATCTGCGCTCCAGAGCTGCCAGCGGTCTTCCATGATTTTTCGTAACAAAATGTAAGCGATGTTGGGCTGAGCTTTGGGCACCACTCGATTATTGTCTAGAGCTGCTGAGTAATGCGGGAAAAGGAACAGCAGCCCAAAAACCAGGACGACAAGAGACTTCTGAAGTGGCATGAAGGTCATCCAAGAAATTCCCACATTGGCTGCTGACTTACTTTCAAGTAGCAAATGGCCATCCCGTTCCATGATGGTGGATATGCGTTTGAACTGCTTTACCACGGCTCCACGGTGACCTCAGGCCAAACGCTCATGGCCCTCGCGCCTTTAAGTTCATGGGTCTGCTGATTATCCATCGCTCGATTTGGCGTCACTCGAAACGAGAAGAGGTCATTCAGTCCGTATGGTGCGTAGATTTTCAGAACGCCTTCGA